>Ga0209200_1000003_pt1 | contig 700174 bp, 621 predicted proteins | sample AD_UKC033_MetaG_FD_184406 | JGI IMG/M metagenome (GOLD analysis project Ga0209200, IMG submission 184406) | Active sludge microbial communities of municipal wastewater-treating anaerobic digesters from USA - AD_UKC033_MetaG (SPAdes) (version 2) | ecosystem: Engineered > Bioreactor > Anaerobic...
TGCCTTGACCATGTGCTGTTCTATGGCCCGCCCGGGCTAGGCAAAACGACGCTGGCGTACATTCTTGCCAATGAAATGGGGGTGAATATCAAGGTCACCTCCGGCCCGGCCATCGAGCGCACCGGTGACCTGGCGGCGATTCTCACCAACCTGCGGGAAGGCGATATCCTCTTTATTGATGAAATTCACCGTTTAGGAAGGTCAATAGAAGAAGTTCTCTACCCGGCGATGGAGGATTTTTCTCTGGACATCATTATTGGTAAGGGACCCTCCGCCCGCTCGCTGCGGTTGAAACTACCTCGCTTCACCACCATCGGCGCTACTACGCGCCTGGCACTGGTCAGCGCGCCGCTGAGGGCGCGTTTTGGCGCCGTTTACCGCCTGGATTACTACGAACTGGAACCGATGCGCAAGATTGTTGAACGCGCGGCAGGGTTGCTGAATGTCGTCAGCGACCAAACCGGAATTGAAGAAATCGCCCGCCGGGCGCGGGGAACACCCAGGGTGGCGCTGCGACTGCTGCGCCGAGTGCGTGATTTCACCCAGGTGCGTTCGGATGGCGTTATTACCCGCGAAAGCGCCATTAACGCGCTTGACCTGCTGGCTGTGGATGTCATGGGACTGGACGATGTGGACAGGCGCGTTCTGAAAACCATCATTGAAAAATACAATGGCGGTCCGGTTGGACTGGCTACAATCGCAGCATCGATCAGTGAAGAAGCTGACACGATCATGGATGTGGTTGAACCGTACCTGCTGCAGCTGGGTTACATTGACCGCACACCGCAAGGCAGGGTGGCGACACCGCTGGCTTACGAACACCTCCAACTGCCTTACAACCAAAAAGACAACCAGCCGCGGCTTATCCCCTGAGTATGCAGACCTCTGATTTTGATTATCACTTACCGCTTGAGCACATCGCTCAGACGCCCATCGAACCGCGTCATGATTCCCGCCTGCTTGTATTGCGCCGGGATACAGGCACCCTGGAGGATAGCCGTTTTCACCAGATTACGGAATTCCTCAATCCCGGTGACCTCCTGGTTATCAATCAAACCAGGGTCATCCCGGCGCGGCTTTACGCGCGTAAAAGCACTGGCGGCAGGGTTGAATTGCTGCTGCTCAAGCAGCGTGCACCGGGTTTATGGGAAGCTCTTGTAGGCGGTAAAGGACTTAAACCAGGTGTGCGGGTCTTTCTGGAGAACGGTCCGGGAGTGGACATAGTGGAGGAACTCGAGGGTAGTGGGCGATTGATTCGCTTTACTGAGCCGGTGGAGAAATTACTGCCTTTAATTGGAGAAATGCCGCTCCCTCCATACATTCACGAGAAGTTGCAGGTACCTGAGCGATACCAGACCGTTTATGCTTCTGAGACTGGGTCAGCAGCTGCGCCGACAGCCGGGCTGCATTTCACACCCTGGTTGATCACAGAAATTGAAAAGAAAGGCATCCGATTTGCCCGGGTGACCTTGCATGTAGGGCTGGATACTTTTGCTCCGGTGACTGAAAGTGATCCCGCTGAACACAAGATACATACTGAATGGTGTGAACTCAGCGAACAAGCTGCAGCTTTGATCAACCACACCAAAGAAAACGGCGGCAGGGTATTCGCTGTGGGCACAACCAGTGTACGTACGCTTGAAAGCGCCGCCAATGCCAGTGGCGAACCGGGACGGGTGGCGCCTTATCGGGGTCAAACCGGGCTTTTCATCCTGCCGGGGTATGAATTCAAGGTTGTGGACACGCTTGTTACTAACTTCCATTTGCCAAAATCCACCCTGTTGATGCTGGTGAGCGCTTTCGCAGGTCGCGAGCGAGTTCTCAACGCTTACCAGGTGGCTATTAAACGCGGATACCGTTTCTATTCCTTTGGCGATGCCATGCTCATACTTTAGGAGTTCTATTGAACTGTCCATCCAGCCTGGAATTACTTGATAAGCAGATCACTGTTTGCAGGGCTTGTCCGCGACTGGTGGCCTGGCGAGAAAAGATCGGCATGGAAAAAAGGCGGGCTTTTCTCTTGCAAACTTACTGGGCTAAACCAGTCCCCGGTTTTGGCGACCCCGCGGCCCGGGTACTGGTGGTTGGCCTGGCACCAGGTGCGCACGGTTCCAACCGCACCGGGCGCATGTTTACGGGAGATGCGTCTGGTGATTTCCTTTATCCAGCGCTGCATCGGGCCGGGTTTGCCAACCAACCTTGCTCAAGCAGTATGAATGATGGATTGACTTTGAGTGATATTTTCATTACCGCGGTGTGCCGGTGTGTGCCGCCGGATAACAAACCATTACCAGCGGAGATTATAAATTGCCTGGATTACCTGCGTTGTGAGAGGGTTTTATTACCAAAACTTGAAGGTGTGGTCGCGTTGGGCAGAATTGCCTTTGATACGGTTGTCAAATTACTTTACGAAACAAATGACAGAACCAATCCTTCACACTTCGGGCACGGGGTATTACTGCAATTCCGCAATAGTTCGCCCTGGTTGTTGGGGTCATATCACCCCAGCCGCCAGAACACCCAAACCGGCAGATTGACCAGCGCAATGTTCGATCAGATCTGGGAACAGGTGAACGATTTACTTGTTTAGCAGGGTCTCTATTTCCTGGCCAGGAACCAGGCTCTACCTGAATGGTTCGCCAGCGGGGTGATCGGGTCCAGGCTGCTCACCTTGTCCACCACGTGTAATCCGGCATAATCCAGACAGGATTCAACTTCAGCAATTGAAAAACCGCGTTCGACGTGTTTCTCTTCGTACTTCTCCCACTTATCATCTACCTTAACGAACCAGGTGATCTTCACACAGCCCAGGTTTTTTTCAAAATCATAGCTGGTGCGGTGCAGTTCGATCAGGTCTGGGGTCTCCTGCTGCACGTAGCAGCGGTTCTTCTGCCACTCAACCGCCAGGCCATAAATCGTGTTCATGTCAAAAAGGAACCAGCCATTCGGCTTCAATGAACGGGAGATATTATTGAAGGCGGATTGCAGGTCGTTATTGGAAATCAGGTAGTTCAGGCTGTCAAACCAGCAGGTTGCCAGGTCAAAATCACCGTTGTAATCAATGAAACGCATATCATGATTTTCAAATGTGACATTTACCTTTTCTTTCTTGGCTCTATGATGCGCTAATCGCAGCATCTCTTCTGATTGGTCAACACCGGTAACAGCCCAGCCTTTTTTTGCCATCTCCACACAAAAACTGCCTTCGCCGCAGGCAACGTCCAGCAACTTTTTTGAGCTGTTTGTTTGAATCTTGTATTTCTTCATGACGGCGGGGAGGATGGCAGCCATTCGTTGTGATAGATTGGGATACTCTCCGCGCGCGTAAATCCTGGCAAACCTGTCGTAAAGTTTCATCTCTACTCCTCAAGCAACACGTCAAACCCAGCCTGCAGGGATAATTAGTACCACACTTGGCAGAAAATGGAAATGCTAATCCTGAAAAAAACGATTACAACTCTGCAAGCAAAAAGACAGCGGCGAGTGCCGCTGTCTTTTTAACCGATCGATATTTTTCAATAAGCTTTTAACGCTGACCATCCTGCGTAGGCAGCGGTTTCACCCAACTCGGCCTCGATGCGCAGCAGCTGGTTGTACTTGGCGACACGGTCTGAGCGCGCTGGAGCACCGGTCTTGATCTGCCCGGTATTAAGTGCGACCGCCAGGTCGGCGATGGTGGAATCTTCAGTTTCACCAGAGCGGTGAGAAGTCACTGCCCGCCAGCCGGCGCGATGGCAGGTTTCAACTGCTTCGATGGTCTCTGTCAGTGAGCCAATCTGGTTTACCTTGACCAGTAAAGCGTTGCAGGCTTCCTCTTTGATGGCGCGTTTTACGCGTGAGGTGTTGGTAACCAAAAGGTCGTCTCCAACGATTTGAACCTTATGGCCTATCTCTTTGGTCAATAGTTTCCACGAATCCCAGTCATCCTGCGCCAGGCCGTCTTCGATCGAAACGATGGGATACTGCCTGAGCCAGTTCAACCAGAATTCGACCATCTGCTCACCGGTGAGTTTCTTACCTTCCTTGCGCAGATTGTAAGTTCTGGTTTCTTCATCAAAAAGTTCTGAAGCCGCGGGATCAAGCGCGATCGCGACCTCTTCGCCAGCCTTGTAACCGGCTTTGTCAATGGCCTCAAGGATGACCTCTACCGCTTCGTTGTTGGCCTTGAGGGAGGGAGCGTAACCGCCTTCATCACCCACAAGCGTGGGATAACCACGGGATTTCAGCACACCTTTGAGCGCCTGGTAAATTTCACTTCCCCAGCGCAAGCCTTCGGTAAATGAAGGCGCGCCCAGAGGCATGACCATAAACTCCTGGGCGTCTGTGGATTGCCAACCGGTGTGAGCGCCGCCGTTTAGAATGTTCATCATCGGTACGGGCAGCACGTGGGCGTAAACCCCGCCGATATATCGATACAACGGAAGATTCAGCGAAGTGGCTGCTGCTTTCGCCACTGCCAGGCTTACACCCAGGATGGCGTTGGCACCCAGTCGGGATTTGTTGGGAGTGCCATCCAATTCTATAAGCATCTGATCGATGGCCTTCTGGTCGGTGGCATCCCACCAAAGCAGGTTCTCGGCGATCTCGCCGTTCACATGCTCAACAGCTGCAAGAACACCCTTGCCGTTGTAACGTTTCTTATCACCGTCGCGCATTTCGAGCGCTTCGTGGATGCCTGTCGACGCGCCAGAAGGCACGGCGGCGGTACCAACAGAACCATCTTCGAGAATGACCCTTACCTCGATGGTGGGATTACCACGTGAATCGAGGATCTCTATTGCTTCAACTAATGCGATTTCCATTTGATTTCCCTTTCCCATTTTCAGGAGTGATTACATGATTTGTATAAGAAACGGCTGTAAGTATAACGAATATTTCCAAATTGTGGGTGTTCAGCTGAGCAGCTGGCGCAGTTGTTCCACAACCCTCCGGGTTGATTGACCGTCATTGAAAGTACAGATCTCGCTGATTATCTTTTTCCGTCCTACGGATCTTGCACCGGGATTTTCAAACCCGTCGTTCACAGCGCGGATCAACTCGGACCTCGAACTGGCCAGGTCCAAACCACCCGAGTTGGTTATGGGAATGTAATGTTCGCGTAGGTATAGTTCCTTCAAAACGCGCTCAAACCTCCGTCTACTATCAGGGTCGTAAGCTGGACCGATCTGCGGGCGATCGAAAACCGCTCCATCTACGGTAAGGGTGGAGGAGGAATTGATCTGCACCGCGCAGTGCGCGAGCGTGGAACATAGCTGTTCAATATCATCGCGGGTGATGTTGATCTGCCCGCGGCTCTCATTTGCCTGCCAGCTGTGGTCGATCCAGGTGTGCTTCACCCCGCTTAGGACCTTTTGCCAGCGGTTGGCGATATCCCCGGGGTGGCGGCGGAATAAAATGATTGGATTGGTTGGGATCTCACCGGACGATATGGCTTCATCGAGATGCTTCAGGAAAAGCGGTTCGTTGGGAACGATTTTGTGCGTTCCGCCGCCAAACAGAATGACCGGTCTGGAGGGAGGAAGTTTGAGGGCGGCGCGCCATTTTTCTTCTGACATAATGTAAGCGGGATCATAATAAAAATCAAATTGCGGCGGACCGGAAATGGTGATCTGCGACGGGGTAATTTCAGGGTAGGCGCGCAATAATTCATCGTGGTTATAACGGTTCCAGACCAGGTAATGCGTAAAAGAAACCGGCAGACGTGTACGGCTGGTGACATTATCGAACGATAGAATGGATGTAAACCTGGTGATCCCGCGTTTTTGCGCGCAGCGCAGAAGCGGTTCCTCTTTATTGACAAATGGGGTGATGGAGAAGATCGCGTCGGGTTTGGCCTGGTCGAGGATGGTATCAAATTCGTGATAATTCGTGTCTGACCAGAAGAGAGATTCCTCTTCTTTGAGGAGCTGCGGAATGCGCGCGGGATTGGCAGTTTTGATCCTGTCCTTCATTATCTGAATTTCATAATTGACCCTATCCCTGAATGAAAGGAGGGATGCTTCGCGGCGGATATCGATCTCGGTGGTGTTCGTTTTTCGATATAACTTGTGCCAGAAGTTGACCAGCTCACGGGTTTCTTTGAAACGCGGACTGAAGGTAAAGTTAGGCACATGATATATCGCTGCTCCTAACTGCATGAATTCCGATTCGAGCGCAGCATCTTCCCAGCTTAGCGCGATCAGCGGGTCGGTGAACCCGGCGAGTTGTGCCAGCATACCTGTTCTCAAGATGTAGCGTACAGAGAAGTGAGTAAATACAGGGATCAATAACCTGGGTTTGGGCATGTGAACTCCGGGACAAGGGAATGATTGATCCCTTTATCCAACATGATATGACAATCTGAATATTATATCCGCATCTGCAGGTATCAGCGTTTGTACAACAAGGGTGGATCCAGGTATAACGCTCCGGCTTTGACTGCTGCTGCCCGCAGAAACGCCAGAAAGAGCGGGTGAGGCCGGGTGGGGCGGGAAAGGAATTCCGGGTGGAATTGCGTACCCAGCATAAATGGATGATCCTTCAATTCCACGATCTCAACCAATGTTTTATCAGGTGAGAGACCCGAATATACCATGCCGTGCAGTGCGAATTGCTCGCGGTAAGTGTTATTGAATTCGAAGCGGTGACGGTGGCGTTCTTCGACCTTTTTTATTCCGTAGGCTTTCGCTGCAATGGTGCCAGGCTGTAAAACGCATGGATACAACCCCAGGCGCATGGTGCCGCCCATATCTTTAACATTCTGTTGTTCAGGCATGAGGTCAATAACTGGGTGCGGGGTGGAGAGATCGAATTCAGAGGAATTCACCTGGTCAGAATTAAGGACATGCCTGCCAAACTCTACGCACATCAATTGCATGCCCAGGCAAAGACCGAAGTAAGGCACTTTATTGACACGTGCAAAGCTGGCTGCGCTGATCTTCCCCTCTATGCCCCGACTCCCGAACCCACCCGGTACGATAATTCCGCACGCGTCACTGAGAACATCCAGGTTTTTGCCTTTTTCAAGATCGGCAGAATGGACCCACTGCAGGTCAAGCTCTAAACCCAATGAGAGCGCCGCGTGCTTCAACGCTTCACGCACGCTCATGTAGGCATCATGAAGTTCAACATATTTACCCACCAGCGCGATTGAGACCCTGGGTTTTTCGCGGTGTGTTTCACTGACCAGTTTTTCCCAGTCGCTCATGTCGGGTGATTGTTTCGCCTCCAGGTTGAAGCGCCCCAGCAGGTATTCACCTACTTTTTCCTTTTCCAGCAACAGTGGAATTTCGTAAAGGATCGGCGCTGTGACCATGGGAATTACCGCACGTTTTTCCACATCACAAAACTGGGCGATTTTTTCCCGCAGGTTCTCTTGGATCGGCTGGTCGCTGCGGGCCACGATCATATCCGGGGCGATACCGATCGAGCGTAATTCGGCTACTGAATGCTGGGTTGGCTTGGTTTTTATTTCATCGGTGGCACCGATGTACGGCAGCCAGGTGACATGAATATATGCTGTATTCTCTCTCCCCAGGTCTGATCTCAACTGCCTGAGAGCTTCAAGGAAGGGCAGGCTTTCGATATCCCCCACGGTGCCACCCACTTCGACGATGACAATCTCCGCGCCGGTCGATTTTGACACCAGGTTGATGCGACGCTTGATCTCGTTTGTAATGTGCGGAATCACCTGAATGGTTCCACCCAGGTAATCACCCCGGCGTTCCTTTGAGATGACCTCTGCGTAAACCTGGCCGGTAGTGATGTTGCACACCCGGTTTAACCGGATGTCTATGAACCGCTCATAATGCCCCAGGTCGAGGTCGGTTTCAGCGCCGTCGTCCAGTACGTATACTTCGCCATGCTGATACGGGCTCATTGTTCCTGGATCAACATTTATATAAGGATCAAGTTTTTGAACCGCGACCTTGTAGCCGCGTTCCTTTAAGATCAGACCGATCGCTGCGGCGGTCACACCTTTACCAACTGAACTAACTACACCGCCTGTAACGAAGATGTATTTTGTGGTCATGATCTTCTCCTGTTGATTTTATAAAAGAAGCGAGGAGGGCAGTTTATCCTTGTCCTCCTCGGTTTACATTTCAGCTAAATGCTGTCAGACACGTTTCAATCAGTGCCGGCATATCGTTTATCTCCATGAAAAGTGTATCATAACTCTAAATAGTGCGCAAAAGAAAAACCATCCCGAAGGATGGTTTTTGAGCATTAATTGGTCTGGATCTTGTTTTCCAACGTGCGTGCAAGGATTTCCTCCTGCTCGGTCGAGCCGGATTTGCTCTTGCGGTTATCCTGTTTTCTTTTCTTATCTTTCGCTTTTTCCATGGCGGCGCGCATGGCAAGTTCCATGTAAGTGGGTTCTGGTTCTGCTGTCTCGTTCATCGCGTCAAGCACTGCCGAGCTATCCATGTCGCTTTTCTGTCGGGGTTTCCTGGCGGATTTCTTTTCGCGGCGCGGGGTGTCAAGGTTAGGGGCGGCGGCTGCCGGTCTTTCTTCAACGACCTTTTCAGGTTCGGGCTGAATCGCCTTCATGCTTAATTTGATCTGTTTTTTACGGCGATTTATTTCGATGATTTGAGCTTCAATCTCATCGCCTTCCTTGACAACATCTGAAGGAACTTTCACATACCCATGCGCCATCTCGCTGATGTGAACAAGACCCGGTCTTTCAGCACCAATTTCTACGAATGCGCCAAACTTCTCAAGGCGAACGACCTTGCCTTTAACCGTCTCGCCAACCTTGATCTCACGCCACTCGAGGTCCAGGGGTTTAACCATGGTCATTTCAATGCGTTCCTCGCCGTCTTTGCGGGTCAATTTCTTAACCCAAACATCAATCTCATCGCCGATCTTGAGGAGTTCATCGACTTTCTTGTTCTGCGTATTTTCTGGAGCGACGATCTGTGAAACATGTAACAATGTGGGTTTCCCGATGCCAATATCCAGCACGGCTCCGGCCAGGCTGATCTTCATTACCCGGGCTTTGAAAGGCATTTTTGGTTCAAGTTTCTGGTTTTCTTGCGTCTCAGCGGTCATATCCATTGTATTCTCTTTCATCTCGGTAGTTAGCGAAGGTGGATTATACCCCCTGCGGGGAGTAATGTCAATTTTTCCACGGCAACTCGAGGTGTGGTTGGATTAATTTTCAATGTTCAATAAGAGCTCGACTGCTTTATCCAATTGCGGATCCCGCCCGGCTTCGATGTCTTCATCCGTGATTTCAACGATGTAATCTGGCGTGAGCCCGATCTCATGGATCAACCTGCCGTTTGGCGTCAACCAGCGCGCGATGGTCACTTTTACCGCTCCCTGATCGTCCTCCAGGGGTATCCAGTTTTGTACAGAGCCTTTACCATAGGTGGTAGTGCCCACGATCTTTCCTCGCTGGTAATCCTGAATCGCGCCTGCGGTGATCTCAGATGCGGATGCGGAGCCGTTGTTCACCAGCACTACCAGCGGGATCTCAGTAGCGAGGCCGCCCGGGATGGCTTCAAGTGTGACCTCCTCACCATCGCCGAACCTTTCGATCATTACCACACCTGACCCGATGAACTGGGAGATCACTTCAATTGCCGTATCTACATACCCTCCGCCGTTATCACGCAAATCCAGGATGAGTCCGGCGGGGTTACTCGCCAGTAATTCTTCAAGCGCCTGTTCCAGATCTGCGCTGCTTTCTTCGCCAAACTGGAAGAGAGCGATATACGCGATGTTGCTATCGAGCATGCGACTTTCGATGCTGGGGATGGTGATGCGGGCGCGCGTTATTGTGAAATCCAGGGTTTCCTCGGGATCAGAGCGCTGGATGGTGAGAACAACAGTGGTACCCTCAGGCCCCAGAACAGATTGAAGCACGATGTTCGGATCTTTGCCAATCACGCTTTCTCCATCTACTGCGATGATCTGGTCGCCGGTTTTTATACCGGCGGCTTCTGCTGGGGAATCCGGCATCGGGCTGATAATGGTCAAATACTCGCCGCTCGTATCCACCCAGGCGCCAATACCCGTGTAGGAACCATCCAACGGAGTGGATGCCTGCTGATAATCTTCCGGCGTCATGTAACCGGAATGGATATCACCCAGGGCTTCGATCATGCCGCGGATCGCACCGCGCATTAACAGCAGGTCGTCCACCGGTTGATCGACATACTGATCATGTACGATGTTCCAGGATTCCCAGAACGGTTTGAATAATTCTTCGAGTTCAGCTGGTGTTGAGGGAAGCTCCGATGGTTGCGTGGGGGAGATAATTTCCGGCGCTGTTGTGACCACGGGGGCGAGCGTTTCGACCGGGGAACCGGAGGGGATCAGCCAGCCCAAAATAACGCCGCCCGAAAAGGCACCAGCCAGAAGCACGAGTGATATTAAGATAACCAGGATGATTCTGCCAGTGTGATTGTTGTTCATTCTTTTTCTCCTGCCTCTGAAGTACCATTATGATGGTGGTCGATAGGGGAATTTTTTATAGATGCGACTTTTTCTGATAGTTCCTGCATTTTCCTGTTTTCTTCTGCAAAAGGATCGCGCAAAGTGGTACCCGCTTGTTTCATGGCATTGATCCATTTTGGTTCCCGCTCATTTCCTTTGAGCCTGGTAAACAGCGATACAAACAGGCTGATGATCAGCAGCGCGGTAAAAATGATTAAAACCCAACCCAGGATGGATATTTGTCTTTCCATTTTCTATTCCTCAGCCGGTTCTACCTGCCACGCGGGTATTACATCAGGCAGGTCGAGAATGGATAAAACCGCGGCATCAGCATGCTCACACCTGGTTTCAGTGCCAACCTGTATGGTGAAAAACCCCATCTCATGTGCAGTCTTGAGATTTCGCGGCGAGTCGTCGATCAAGACACATTTTTCCGGATCCCGGATTCCGCTGAGCTCTAAAGCTTTCCGGTAAGCTTCAGGCAGGGGTTTACAATATGGCGATGTTTGAAGAATGTCAATGATCTCAGGGAAAAAGTCCACGATACCCAGGATGGTCAGAACCCTTACAGCGTGATCCTGGTTGGCGTTGGTAAAGATGATCTTGCGACCGCGATATCCGGATATGGTATCAATCAGCACATTATCCTTTTGAAGGTAACGGTCCAGGGGAATATCATGCACAAAGTCAAGGAAGGCGCGTTCGTCGATGTCATAAAGGGTTTTCAATCCGCGTAAGGTTGTGCCGTACTCGTGAAACAGGTCATTACGAATTTTTCTGACTTCTGCAGGTGTGAACCCCAGTGATTTATTGATAAACACATCCATACGCTCCCCGATGGCGTTCCACACCCCGCTTGTGGAGGGATATAGCGTATCATCCAGGTCGAAAAACATTGCTTCAAAACTCATAGCGGCTAGTATACCCTCAAATTGATCGCCTGGTCTGATTTTTCCACTGATGTGTGTAAGATATAATTGGTTTAATGAATATTAGAGTATTATCTGAAGAACTGGCCTCTCAGATCGCTGCGGGCGAGGTGGTGGAAAGACCCGCTTCAGTGGTAAAGGAGTTGATGGAAAATGCCATTGATGCAGGGGCAACGCGAATATCCATCCGCGTAGAAGACGCCGGAAGAAAATTGATCGAGGTGAGCGATGATGGTTCTGGTATCTCCCCTGAAGAACTACCACTGGCGGTCTCAAGGCATGCCACCAGTAAGCTCAACAGCGCGGAAGACCTTTTCCGCATACGCACACTTGGTTTTCGCGGTGAAGCGCTGGCATCGATCGGGTCAGTTTCACGTTTACTCCTTGTTTCGAGAAGAACTGAACAACAGTTAGGCGCGAGAATAATCGTTGAGGGGGGCAGGACGATCAGCACGGAATTGATCGGCAGTGTGACAGGCACCCTAGTGCAGGTCAGAGATCTTTTTTACAACACACCTGCCAGGTTGAAATTTCTCAAGCGCGACATCACCGAAAAACAGCAGATCGACAACCTGGTGAGCCGGTATGCTTTGGCGTATGCGCACAAGGCGATCCACCTGGAAGAGGATGGTAAAGCCGTTTTGCAGACCTCAGGCAATGGCGACCGGCGGGAGGTGCTGGCGCAGTTATATGGTGTGGAACTCGCCAGGCAGCTGATCGAAGTGATTTTTGAGGAAGACGGCATTATTGTCAACGGCTTTGTCAGCCCGATTTCGATCAACCGCTCAAACCGCAAAGACATTACTTTCTTTGTGAACGGACGCTGGGTACAGGACACTGCATTGATCAGTGCGTTACTGAAGGCCTATCAATCCTACTTGATGGTAGGCCGCTACCCGCTCTCGGTGTTGTTCATAGATCTTCCTCCCGAGCAGGTGGATGTAAATGTGCATCCCGCCAAGGCAGAAGTACGCTTCAGGCAGCCTGACGAAATCTTTACTTCAGTGCAACGCGCTGTCAGACGGGCTTTGATGGCATACTCGCCTGTTCCCCAGCTTTCTCCTGCCCCCTGGCGCGGACAGGCGTGGTCAGCGGCACCAGTAGCGGATGGAGGCTGGTCCAGCACTCTCTCCGGATCACAGGTTCTCCACCCCCGGTCAGATACGGCAGACACTGAAAATTCGCTGAACCCTGCTGCACCATTTGCTGGCGGGATTCCCCTGCTGCGCTTGATCGGCCAGATCGGAGCCACTTACCTGGTGGCGGAAGGACCGGACGGGCTTTACCTGATCGATCAACACGCGGCGCATGAACGGGTTCTTTTTGAAAAAATGCAGCGTCAAAAAGGAAACATTGTCAAACAAGCGCTGCTGGAACCATTGCTGATACAAATCCCTCCGCAATCTGCGAAGATCATTCGGGATAATCTTCAGATCATACGCGAGATCGGATTCGACCTCGAGGAATTTGGAAGCAATTCATTCAGGTTATCCGCCATACCCGCCTTGTTTACAAATAAAGACCCTCAAGCCGCGATCAGAAGCGTGGTGGAGGATTTTGAGGAGGACGAGACGCCGCTGCAAGGGATGATTGAGGACCAGCTTATCGCCCGCATCTGTAAGCGCATGGCGATCAAAGGCGGGGCTGTATTAACCACAGATGAGCAGCAGGTACTGCTGCGCGACCTTGAAGCCTGCGGCTCCCCGCGAACCTGTCCGCATGGGCGCCCCACAATGATCCACCTGTCCGTTGATCTGCTGGAAAGACAATTCGGAAGGCGCGGCGCTCGTACTTTTTGATTTTTTAGCTAATAGAATTAATACAATCCAGGATTTCCGGAAGACCTGTTGCAACATCCATATGCAGCACCACTTTCGCGTGCTTATCGATTGAGGTGGATGTGTAATTCAACACAATGATGCTGCAGCCGTGGCGGTGCGCCTCATGCGGCAGGGAGGAGGCAGGGTAAACCTCAAGTGAGGAACCCGCCACCAGCAAAAGGTCGGCTGCTTTTATCTCGCTTTCAGCCTGTTGCCAGGCGGTTGCGGGCAGTGCTTCCTCAAAAAGCGTGATATCCGGCCTTATGATGCCTCCACAGTTACTGCAAGTTGGAATTTCCGCTGAAAGTATGGTTGCGGCAATGTTATCGATATCCAGTGAGGGTACTTTACAAGCTGAACAGTAAAACCGCTGCAATGAACCATGCAACTCGATCACGTTGGTTGAGCCAGCCCTTTGGTGAAGACCATCTATATTCTGGGTAATGATCGCTTTCAGGATCCCTTTTTTCTCTAAACCTGCCAGCGCCAGGTGTGCCGGGTTCGGCAATGCCTGGTATGAATCACTCAGAAGCGGGCGCAGCCAGTTATAAAAGCGCTGAGGGTGATAGTAAAAAGCTGTTGCTGAAGCAACCTGCATGGGATCATCCCGCTCCCACAGCCCCTTACCCGCGCTGCGAAAATCCGGTATTCCGGAGGGAGTGGAAATTCCCGCGCCGGTAAAGGCCGCCAAATAACGCGCGTGGGTAATCAACCTGGCGGCTGTTTCAATTTTTTCGGTTCGCGAACCTGTCATAATTGAAAACGCTGGCAGATCGTTCTGGAAAGCTCATTGACCTGTTGTGTGAATAAACCTTCAGGCTGAATGCGTGAAAGCGGAACATATTTTTGGTTTGCCTGGAAAACCTGCTCCGGCACTGGCGGGATCATGAACTTGATCGTAGTTCCCGGCAGCATTTTTGATACCTGTTCAGCCGATAGACCAACATCAGACCGGACGTGGTTATAGAGGATTGTGTCTAAAAATCTGTTCTTTTCAGACAGTTCAAACTGCAAGGTTCCGAGCAGATGCCTGGTTCTTAGTACGGTCGCTGGAAACGCATCTGTCAAGACAATCAATTGATCACAGAGCGCCCGAATCTCGCTGAAACCTGCCAGGTAGGGATTGCCGATATCAAGCACCATGACCGGAATGGATGAGTTCAATCCTTTTATGACGGCAATGGTTTTCTCAGGCAGATCGAGAAGACTGACCTTTGGCGCTTTTTCAGAAGCCATCAACAGGCGAATATCGAATGAAGTATGCACAGCGTATTTTTCAACTGCCTCGGCGGTAATCTCTTCGACTGGAAGGGCGAAAAGTTTTTCAAGCCCGTAAGACTCGGCGATGTCCAGCTCTATGCCCCAGGTACCTAAACCTGGTTTTAATTCAACGGCTACAACTTCTTTGTTTGTCATCCCGCCGAGGCTGATCGCCAGGTTTAAAGCGAGAGTGGAAACACCTAAACCCCCTTTACAGCCCAGTATTCCGATGACACACCCTGAGCTGTTGACATTCGCTTTATCCATAGGTTCTTCTTTGCGGCTGAGGAGAGCTCTGACATGGGCGTTCAATTCAGTTGGATGCACCGGTTTGGTAAGATAATCATCAGCCCCAGCACCGTAACCCGCAACTTTGTCATCCACCTGGTTCCTGGCGGTAAACATCAGGATTGGAATGCGGGCACATTCAGGATCCTTACGGATCTCACGGGCAATGTGGTATCCATCCATACCGGGCATCACGACATCCAGGATGATCAGTGATGGTTTTTCCTTGACGGCGATCGCAAGTGCCAATTCACCGGTATTCGCTGCTGCGATTTCGTAACCCTGCCGTTGCAGCATCATGCCAACGAGACGCAAAGTCTCCAAGTCATCATCAACGATGAGTATCTTTTCCGGCATGCTCACCTCCCCGCCTGATTGTTTTAGTGAGTCTAGCATATTCCTTTATCAGATTCAAGTACATTGGAAAGAATCCCATCCAACTCAGATGCTATAATGACCACGTGAACATTCTCGAGTTCAAATCACTGTTGGTAAAAAAATGTGTCATTGACCTTGAAATACCGGTGCTTATGGGATTTTCCGGAGGTCCCGATTCCGTTTGCCTTTTGTCTTTGTTAATTAATAGTGGATCTAAGGTCATTGCTGCCCATCTCGACCACTCACTTCGTCCGGGTTCAGCTGCTGAAGCTGCTCACGCTGAGGAGGTATGCGATCATCTTTGTGTGCCATTTATCAGCCAGCGCGTTGATGTTCAAAAATTCGCCCGGGAAATGCGCCTTTCGGTGGAGGAAGCTGCCAGGCTGAAACGCTATGAATTCCTGTTCTCAGAAGCTGAAAAAGCCGGCGCCCAGGCTGTGATGACCGGGCATCACGCGGATGATCAGATCGAAACGGTTTTGATGCACTTCCTGCGCGGAAGCGCGCTTAGCGGCCTGGCGGGAATGCGCATGGTCCTGTTGCCAAATCCGTGGAGTGACGTCATTCCGTTGGTGAGGCCGCTCCTTCATTACACCAGGGAGGAAATCGAGACTTATCTTTCAGGTATTCCAATTGAAACACTGGCTGATGAGTCCAACCAGGATACGGGTTACTTCCGCAACCGCATCCGCAAGGAATTGATCCCATTATTGCGATCCTATAACCCCCAGGTTAAGGAACGCGTGTTGAGGATGACGGAAGTGATCGCGCTCGAAGACGAACTGGTCAGCAAATTGACCCGGCGAGCCTGGGTGGAAACCATCTATGAAGAGGGTGAAGGTTACCTGGTTTTTGATCGTCGTAAAGCGGCCTCGCTGGACCCCGCGCTGCTTAGAAGGCTGGTGCGGAAAGCGATCAGCACTATGGATAACACATTACGGGATATTGATTACAAAGCCATTGAAAAAGGCTGCCATTTCATGCTTGAGCCAACCGGCAGCAACCGGGTGGATCTACTCGGTGGAATCGAAATGTTCCTTTATCAAAAAGACCGTGTCGTGTTCGCCAGGTTGGAGGATCCTTTGCACGCTTTATGGCCGCAAATGGTGCAGGAAAACCCAGTTGTCCTCGACATTCCCGGTTCAATCCGTATCAGTGAATTATGGCAATTGAACTCTTCACACGAGAATGCTTATCAAGTAGGCAGCGATCCATTTATCTGCCAGCTGGATTCAAGCCTGTTGAGTGAACCTTTGACCCTTGGGCTCTTCAACGAGGGAGACAGGTTCATGCCTTACGGAGCCGGCGCGGTATCCATGAAGCTGGGAGACTTCTGGACGAACCAGGGTCTGGCGGTGCGCGCGCGACGCCGCTGGCCGATCGTCCGCAGCGGGAATGAGATCGTCTGGGTTCCAGGATTCCGCATTGCGAACCGTTTTAAAGTGGGGCAAGGAACCGATAAGATTATCCGGCTAGAGGTGATAAAAAACTAAAGTGGCAGCCTATGGCTGCCACTGATATAGTTATAGTGAAATTACTCACCAGCCAGCATTCGCAACTTGGTGCTGGTCTCGCGCCATTGGATCTTCGAAATCCCCAACTTCTGGCGTAATGCTTCTTTTTCCATACCGGATCTCCAATCATTCAGGGCGCAGGTCCAACGGCACATGTCAAAGGATATGTGCTTGGATAATCCCGCGTTGATGGTGACATCCTCAAGCAGGTACTCCAGGCGGCGCGGTGACCACGGGAAAACCTGTTCCACGGGATGGTACTGTTCCAGGTATTCCTGAAAAGCTTCAACCCAATCTGCGCTTAATTGAATATTCCTTTCCTTGTACCGGCTGCCGCTGGCAGAATACCGTACAAAGAGGCGCGGGCTTTTCGGACTGTCGAGGTCGATGTGGTTGAGGTTCAGAGCAAGACATTCACCCTTTTTTATGCCTGTGCTCAACAGCAGGCTCAGCAAGGTATACGGGCGGGCATCCGGTTTACTGGCCGTGCGCAACCCCCTGGCGGTTTCAAGAGCCAGTGTTTCCTCTTCAGGGGTCAGTACCTGGGGTAAGGGGCTGACAACGGTTTTTTGCAGAACCTTTTCGGCCGGGTCAATTGGGATGCGGCCGGATTGTGTTAACCAGCGATAAAAAGATTTGATCGAGGTGATCCGTCTTGACAGGCTCTTGGGACTGCAGGGTACATTGCGTTCATTCTGCAGCCAGTCGAGGAAGCGGTTGATCTCGTTTGTCGTAATACTTCCCACCGTGGTGTCAGGGGGAAAATAATTCGCAAAGAGCCTCATGTCTCCGAGGAAAGCCTTAACAGTGTGAAGAGAACGCCCCTGGTCAAGAAGGAAGATCTCCCATGAGCGGATGGCTGGATGAAAAGTTGTCTCAGCGGTGATGTGGAGTTCAGGAAGTATATCCATGTGAAGTCCTTCTTTCTAAAAAAGTTTCGCATAGTCTTATATTCTAAAGTGTACAAATAAATGCAGCGTTTGTCAATATGCAATAATTAGTCCAATGTGGGGTATAACGCGTCCCTGATCGTTGATTCGATTGAAACAAAATCGGGCAGGAGCACCATGGCGCCAGTCTCAGGCACAATATAATGTGTGATCTGGTCTTCTGAAATAGCGAAACGCTTTATGGAGGAAGGATCGTTCACTGTTTTTGCCGCAGATGGCAGCAATCGCACAACCAGGTCCAACGGGATATCCGTTTCGACGCTGTTGCGAAACAGTTCGTACAACTCCGGGGCGCGGTTTACTGCGTTAAGACTCATCATCTTTTGTGCGATGGCGACAATTACCTCCTGGGCGCGCCGGGTTCTATCAAAATCGCTGGTGGAGTAACGTGAGCGCACGTACCATAGGGCGGTATCGCCGTCCATCGTGTTCCATCCCGCGGGCACGTAGCACATCTTGTTATACGCTTGCGGCAGGTCACAGGCGTCATAAAGTTCATAAGAAGCATACACATTGATTCCCCCAAGGGTATCGATGATGCTTCTGAAACCGGCGAAATTGGTCATCATGTAGTAATCTACCGGGGCATCAAAGTTTTTCTTGAGAGTCTCGGTTGTCAAATCAAATCCACCGTATGCCTGTGCCGCGTTTATGCGTTCGTACCCAACTCCGGGGATGGAGAGATAAAGGTCACGCGGAAAAGATAAAAGCGTCACCCGGTTCTCATCCGGTATAACCGAAAGGATGATGATCACATCAGTGCGGTATCCCTGGCCGGGTCTCCAATCAGATCCTAGCAGCAGAATATTGACCTGCCCTTTAGGGCGCTCCAAACCGATCGAGATCATCCCATCATTTTCAGGTACAGATGGTGCGGGGGGTGTACTGGTTGTGGTGGCAATGGGTTCGGAAACAGGTATGACCGGTAGAAAAGGGGTGGGAGTGGCTGTGTACAAATCACTTCCGCTTGTCAGCAGGTCAGACACAGGAATGGGCGTACTGACGGTTGTACCATTTTCCAAGATGGAACAAGCGGTAAGAACAATTCCCAGAATGATTAGCAAATACACCTTCAAATTGCGCATGTTGTAAATTGTACCCCAGTTGGATAAAGCCATTTTCGAGAAGGATTGAACCGGGTTAATGGTTGACATTCTTCTAGAGTCTGTTAAAATATCCCTCTGGAATGCCGAAGTGGCGGAATTGGCAGACGCGCTACGTTCAGGGCGTAGTGGGCATTACGCTCGTGAGGGTTCAAATCCCTCCTTCGGCACCTGAGAAAAACCCGCGAGTCATCGCGGGTTTTGTCTTGTCTGAGTTCAGGGATTGGGGTAATATTAAAACATGAAAGGTTTCTTCAACAAGCTCAATGTAAAACCGGATTTCAAAAAAATCGGATTGATCGCCGTCGCGGTGATCATGTTCCTGCTGGTGATGGATCTGAACAGCCGCCTCAATGAGCTTTCACGCCTTTCCACGCAACGTGACCAGGCGGCGACTGTGGTGGCAGACCTAGAAGGCACCCTGACTGTTTTACAGACCCAGGTGGAGTATGCCCGGTCTGAAGGAGCGGTTGAAGAGTGGGCTTACGGTGAAGGCAAGATGGTACGCCCGGGAGAGCAGCTGGTCATTCCGTTATCACCGCCCGGCACCACACCTCAGCCTTTAATGATTCCGACGCCAACGATTGCACCGGTAGAAAATTGGGAAATTTGGATGGCGTTGATACTTGGTAAATAACCAAAACCCCCGCTCAGGCGGGGGTTTCTTTTAGGTGATGTATAGCCAGCATTGTCAGGTCATCTGATGGTGGTTCACCCTTGCGGAAGGTATTGATCAGGTCTTCGAGGTTTTCCAGCAGCTCAGCCGATGAGGAGTAAAGATTATTCTGCAATGCGTCTATCACGCGTGATTCAGAGAATTGTTCACCTGAAGAGGAAAATGCTTCAGTAACACCATCAGTGTAGAGTAACAAGGTATCCTGCTCTTTTATTTGAACCTGGTGGCAGGTGTATTTTCCATCTTCCACCACACCCAGGGCGATACCGCCTTTCTTAAGTTTTTCAACCTTCTGGGTTTTCCCTCTAAAGAGCAGCGGGAGGTTGTGGCCAGCGTTGGAGTATTCAAGGATTCCAGTCAGCGGGTCGAGAAGCGCAAATATGGCGGTGACGAACATCCCGTTTTGTGATTCTTCGTAAAGAAGTTCGTTAACCCGCTTCAGCACCTCATCCGGGGATTCTATGGTCTGCACGGCAGATCGGATCAACGTGCGGGTGACGGTCATATAAAGAGCAGCTGGCATCCCTTTATCAGATACATCCGCGATGGCAAAAGCCAGTTTGTTATTGCGGGTTCTGAAGACGTCATAGAAATCGCCTCCCACCTCGCGGGCAGTTCGCCAGCGTAAATCAAAATCCCAGCCCTGAATGCCTGGAATGGACTGTGGAAGGAAGGTCTTCTGGATCTGCCTGGCCAGTTGAAACTCCCGCTCAACCCGTTCTCGCCCGACCATTTCTTCCTTCAGGCGTTCGTTCTGGATGGCCAGGGCGGTTTGTTGGGCTACTCCTTTAATCAGTTCCACACGTTTCTGATGGTAGCTTGCCTGGACATTTGATTCTCGGGTCAGCATTACCCCGTATTTCTCACCCTTGATACTCAGCGGAAAACCCAGAAGCCAGTTGCTGTTTTCGACCAAGAGCGGACTTATCTCCTCCTGGCATGCCAATGTGCGCCAAGAGCGAATGGGCAGATCAGCCTTTTCCAAACGGCAGCCGATCATGTGGTCGGTTTCGATCAACTTATCGAGGAGGAGAAATTCACCCTGAGAATATGTGTGGCGGATTATCTCGTCCTGTTCCGCGTGTGTAGGAGCCACGGCTTTAGCGGGCAGGAACCGCAGGTTGTTCTTATCCCACAGGTAAATGACGCAGGTGTCAACACCGACCAGAATAGGCATGAGCTGCACGATCGTGTCTAAAATGTCATCCAGCTGGTTCTGACTGACGACTGCCTGTGCCACCTGCAGTAATACTGCGGTGATGTAGGCTTCCTCCTGACGGTTCTCGAGCAGCAGAATGTTTTCCAGTCCTACTGCGGTTTGTTGCGCGATGCCCTGAAGTATGGCGAGAGTCTGATCGCTGAATTTGTTTAACACCCCGAACTCGCCCTGGCTGTTGTGACAGACCAGGAAAGCGCCGTGCAGTTCTCCATGCGCCATCAACGGGATCAACACCAGCGTGCTGGTCTTATCGGAGTATTGCAGAGAGCGCATGCCCAATTCCTGTTTTGGATCCTCAATAATGACCGGCGCCAGGGTAGCCTTTAATTTCAACATGGCAACGGATTCAGTATCTGATGCGATCATTTCGTTTTCAGCCGGTTGAAAACCGTACCAGCTCTTCATTTCAAACGTTTCTTTATCCGGCTTTAGTAAATAGATGGCGCACTGTTCCACGCCAACCAGGAGGGGTGTCAGGCGAGTCATGGTGGAAAGTAGAGAGTCTACACCATTGATGGATTGCATAGCTTCGGCCACCTGAAGCAGAACTGTTGAAGACCAGGCTTCCTCCTGGGCAGATGTGTACAGATGCGCGTTCTGAATGGCAACAGCAGCGTAACTGGCTAACGTCAAAGCGATGTCAGCGGCTTCCGACCCGTAACGTCCTTCAGCCCGGTGAGCCATGGTCAGCACGCCTAGATTCTCCTCTCCGGAACGCAGCGGGACGGCGAGCGATGAGTAACCTGGCTTGAATTTCCGGGCAGCGCCCAGGGGACCGTAAGGATCGCCTGGTTTGCGGATGGCGTACAGCGCGCTGTTGATGCCGTAATTCAGAAAACTTCTCACAGTGATCGAGCTCAATGTAGATTCTGTGATCTTTTTCGAAGAAACCCCTCTTACCGCTGCCAGACGCAGTGGCCGGTCGTCAACTGGAATGCTGGTATCGTCGTCCAGAAGCCAAACTGCCGATGCATCACAGGGAAGATTCTTCTCTAGAGCGGAGAGGACCCGGTCCAGCATCTCAGGCAACGCCAGGTTGCTGACAAGCGATCCTGCTGTATCGCGAAAACTATCGGCCACGCTGCGGCGCCAACGCTCCGTGCGGAACAGCGTGGCATTGCGGATGGATTGCGCGATTCCTGACGCCAGGCTTTCAAAAAGTTCCTGTTCAGACCGGGTGAAATAATTGATCTTGTCGGTCTGCAGGTCGAGGACTCCTAAAACATTATTTCCAAAGGTCAATGGTACCGCGAGCTCTGATTTGACCTTTTGTGAAAAGTTTTTTGATGGTACATAAAGTGGATCGCTGTTGACATCATTGGATATGTATGATTTTCCTGTCCTCGCCACATGCGGGAGTATCCCTGCCGGAGCATCGAGATCAAAAGCCCATGAAGTTGGTTTCAAATTCCTGGCTTTGGCCCCGGTTCCCGCCTCAAAAATGACCTTGCCGCGATTGGAATGTACAGTGAAGATGTGGACATAAGGGATGCCAAAACGCTTTTCGATGACCGATACCACTTCTTTCAGCAGAAGATCCAGGTCAAGGATGGAGGATATCGCGCTGCCGATTTCAGACACAGCGCTGATTCGAGAAGCCTGCTGCTGCAGGTTATTGAACAACCTGGTATTGTTGAGCGCCAGTGCAATGGTGTCGGCCAGTGAGCGCAGCACAAGCATATCGCTGGTGTGAAACGCTCCTTTCTTCTCGCTGCGAAGATCCAATACTCCGAGAACGCGGTCTTCAACCTTCAATGGAAGGACAGCTTCGGATTTTGTTTCTGGAAGAGCTTCGATGTGGGTGTACATCGAATTTCTGGAAACATCATCCACGATGTATTCCTGACCCGTTCTGGCGGCTTTTCCGATCAAACCTTTTCCATATTCTGCTGCGATGAGCGGGTTTTTCGTATTCGGCTCACAATTCAGCGAACTGGCTTTAAAGGTCAGTTCTGAAGAGTTTGCGTCTATCGTGAAGATCGCTACATGGTAAAGCTCGAAGGAGCACTGTATCAAATTGGTCACGCGCATGCATAATTCTTCGATGTCAAACACATTGGCGATCTGCGCACTGACTGAACGAACCAGAGAGATCTGATCGAAACGCCAGTTTTTCAGTGTCACCTGGCGGTTGACCTGCATGGCAAGACCGGCAACAGCACTCAAACTCTCCAACAGTTGGATTTCATCCGGGTTGAATCTCTCCGGTTTTTCAACGAGAATCACGCCAAGCAGACTGCCTTGGGTGATTACAGGCATGGCGATTGACAAAGCATTTGGATGGCTTTTGGCTACGCGGCGGTTTTTGTAAGCTTGTTTTACCAGCGCGGGGGCATCATCATCGGGCAGGGTTGGGATGTGTCCCTCGCCCGGTAAGGGATAATGCGGTTCTGCCAGGAATAAATCAGCTTTACAGGTTAACTTGTTCCCCACATATTGGTTCAGGTAACGGCAGAGATTTGCCGTGTCCTGTTGTTTCAACAGGTTCTCGCCAAAAGAAAGTAATTCACTCCAGAGAGGCGTAGAATTCGGGGGACTGATGTCCATTACCGGTGTTGTTTGAACAAGGTCAACTTATTGTGATTATTCGTGAATTCAAACCTGACATCATCCATAAGCTGACACATTAAAAAGTAACCCAAACCGTGGTTCTTGCGGTTCTTCAGATGCGTGTTGATATCGGGAACTGGGACGCATGATGGATCAAATGGCTGCCCATGGTCTTCGAGGATGATCAAAATTCCATCTTCAACCGGTGTGGTTGTGCAGATAATTTCGCCTATTCCTTCTCCGCCGTAGGCATGTTCAATTATGTTGGAAACAGCCTCGTCCACGGCTGTTTCCAATTCGAAAACCTCTTTAAACGATAGACCGGCTTCTTTGGCTTCGAATCTGACAAATTCTGCTACTTCTGCCAGACTCTCGTAGCGGCCGGGGAAAATACGCGTGCTCATACTTGGTTGTGGTTAGTAAGACCCCACGGCGCTTAAGACGTCATCATAAATCTTAAAGATGGAAGTAAACCCGGCTAGATCAAATACCGAGTGGATATTCTCAGGCATGCCAGCCAGCACCAGGTCACCACGATTGTAGCGGCGGCAATTCTTCAGTGTGGAGATCAGGACGCGCAGACCTGCACTGGAAATAAATTCCAGGTCTGAAAAATCCATGACTATTTTATAGCGGCCATCATCATTGATCTTCGCGAATTCTTCGGCCAAACGGGGAGACGTGGCGCTATCAACACGACCCGTCACCTTGACAACATCACAATGCTTGAACTGAGTAGTTTTGATTTCCATTTTTTTCTCCACAAATGAATTACTTGCCATCAAAGTAATTATATCATGCACATCAAACCTGGTATTCAAGAGGTGTCATCGACCCTTGATTTGTGGTATGATGATTTTTAATGACAGGTTTGTCAGAGCACCAAACCATTCAATTGTCAACTAACTTGAGCTTTACAAACTAAAAAACAGGACAACTATGAACCAAAAAGACAACCCACAAAGTGTGATCGACAAGTACTCAAAACGGCAGAAATATATGCCGTATGTCCTTGGCGGCCTTGCTGGAATCCTTGCCCTGGCTGGAATCTTCATCATCATCAGTGTAGCCACAGGCTCAGGGAATATCTTTAAAGGCATTTTTGCCACGAAGACGCCAACGCCGACAGCTACTTTTACTCCAACGGCAACCGTGCCATCTCCAACCCCGTCGATGACCCCGACCATAACTCAAACCCCGACACCAACTGAAACAGCCACGCCTTCAGGTCCTCAATATTACACTGTAAAACAGAACGATGACTGCTGGACGCTGGCAAATACATTTGGTGTTGACCTGCTGGTGCTGCTGGCGATCAATAATTTCCCGGCAGGCACATGTCCGATCGTTCCGGGCACTGATATCCTCATCCCCGCGCCCGGACAGGCATTACCAACCGCAACGCCTCTACCGGCTGATATCGCGCGCGGTACAGAGATCGAGTACACAATTATGCCTGGAGAAACCCTGGCGGATATTGCCACCCGGTTCAACAGCACCCTGGAGGACATCAAGTCACGTAATGATATAGAGGATGAGAATGTGATCTTTGTTGGTCAGGTCATCAAAATCCGTGTCAACCTGGTCACGGCCACACCTACTATTGCGCCAACGAGCACACTGGCGCTGACCACTGTTCAACCAACCAGCACCCCAGCGGTTACCGCGACACCGTAAATAAATTCCTGGTTACAGGAATCCAATCCTCCGGATCAACCGGAGGATTGTTTTTTCGCGGTAAGTTCTTTTGCCCAAACAGCGGTTTTCATTAGAACGGATGCTTCTGATGTAAACTCGATTTTTTCAAGTCGGTCTCGCATGCGTTCTTCACCCAGGATCGCCAACCTGATGATGAGGTTGCGTTTGAAACCAATATACCCGGCTCGTGAAATTGCTGTTTTACCAAAATTCGGTTTGAAATCAGCTGGTGATAACTCAAGTAAATCAAGCATTTCTTCAACCGTCAATTCTAGTGCTTTTCCCTGTGAATTGGAGAATTCAGGTCTCCCTTGATTGTTCCATGGGCAAACCATCTGGCAAATATCACAACCGAAGATCCAGCTGCCGAATTTACCCATGATCGCAGTAGGTATGGCTCCTTTGTTTTCAATACTGTGATAACTCAGGCAGTGACTGGCATCAATTTTCCGGTCGGGGAGAATGCAGCCAGTCGGGCAGGCGTCAATGCAGCGCCTGCAGCTGCCGCAGTGTGTCCCTGTGTAAGGCAGGTCCGCTTTGAGATGTACTCCTGTAAAAATCTCAGCGAGCAGCAGGTTGGGACCGATTTTTGGTGAGATCAAGCAGGAGTTGCGTCCAATCCAACCCAGGCCAGCCCTCACAGCCAGTTCCCGTTCAAGGACAGGCGCGCTGTCTGTAAACACGCGGGGGGCAGGTGCATTTATATCCAACCCGGAAATTAATTCCAGCAATGGTTCCGCCATACGCGGTATGCGGGTGTGGTAATCCTCGCCGTTAGCGTACCCGCTGACCAACCCAATCGCCTGGTCATCAAGTTTTTCAAGCTCATGAAGGGGATACGACAAACCTAATACAATGATGGATTTCAGATCCGGAAAAAGCAATGCTGGATCCTGTCTTCGAGAAAGGTGAAAGGGAGAGGCAAGATAGGCCATATCAGCGTGATAGCCTTGCGACACCCAATTCACGTACTCGTTATGCGACGTCAGGGGATCCGCTGTGGTGATGCCGCAGACAGAAAAGCCAAGGCTCATCGCCCTGGCTTTAATTTCATTTTCCAACGTTGCGGGTGCCTGAGTCACAGAATTACGGTGTCGATGAGGCCGTCGGAGTTGCACCCCATTCGACTGTGGCGGTAGCTGCAGCTGTTCCGGAATTTGTGGCGGCCAGCGTCGCGGTGGTTGTTGCCGTCGGCGGTTGGCTGGTGGCAGCGGGTTCTCCCACGCTGATGTTCACGCTGAAAGCATCTCCAAATACGAATCCATTGGAGTTGTACAGTTTCCAGTAACTGCTGTAGTTGCCCGGAGCTGACGGCGCGGTAAATGGCACACTGATATCAGCAAACTCACCCGGCTTCACTTCCGCGGGTAATTTGAACATCAACTGGTTGTCTTTGCCGTACAGCACTCCTTCCAGGTAAAGAACTGCATAATCCTTGGTCCAGGTGGTCTTTCCATTGTTTTGGAGACGCCAGGTTTTAACAAACTGTTCTCCGGGTTTTACCACGCTACCATCTGGGAAAGTGACATCTGCAACAAATAGGGCGCTGTCTGCTGTAGATGACTGCGGTTGAGTCGGCACCTTCACAACAACGGGTGAAGCGATCACACTGGGTGTAGTGGGTGTTACCGGGCTTGGTGTGGCTGTGGCGGTTGGCATAGGTGTGAGCGTCGGGGTTGGATTGGAACCTGCTGCCTGTGTCAATCCTGCCTGGACGGTAGCTGCAACTTCTGTCATTTTCTGGTTCGGATCAGCAGTCGGTTTACCCCCGCACGCGGTCAGAAGCAGTGCAAGGCACATCAAAACCAATAAACTGACCAATTTGATTTTACTATTCATACAACTTCCTCCATTATAAAAAACACGCACCCATTGTCAGATAACTTGGGTGTCCTGTCAAGAGCAGGTAAAATCGACCGGATTTACTTCAGTTCAGGAAATTTGTGTTGCGGCTGCCAGGAGGATCACCATGGTTAAAGCCTTGTTTTCCTAAAAATTCGATAAAATTGACAGCGCCGGGGACGAGCTCAAATTCATACTTATAGGCAACTGAATTGTAGTAAGTAAACAGCTCATACCTGCCGGCTGGAAGGTCATTTATAACAAAGTTTTCCTGGTAATAAGGATCATGTTGGTATTCCTCGATGATCGATATATCATAAGTTCGTATCTGCCACTCGTTCCCTGTATCCAGAGAGGTTAATCGGATATTCCAGTTATTTAAAAGGTAGCCCAGGTTATTAATGATCCTGCCGGCAAGCACGCCGTGGTCCAGCGGGGGCACCAGCCATAACTCGGGATTTTGAAACGTTACGCCATGTTCATCCCTAATGCGTACTTCAAAATGCAGGTGCGGTCCGCTGGTGTTGCCTGTCATCCCGACACCGCCAATTTTCTGCCCGGTTTTGACCGTATCATTCTTTTTCACTATTGCCTGGTTAAGATGCGTATAGACAGTGTAAATCACCATTCCGTCGTAATCCTTATCATGCCGGATCATTACCGCTATGCCGTAAGGATCGTTCCTGGCGCCTTCTCCATACAGCAGACCGTAACCGGAAAAGACCACAACGCCATCTCCAACTGCAAGTACGGGGGTCCTTTCCGGGGCAGGAATATCCAGACCACCGTGCACATTTCCTTCCTTTTTGATCAGGTACCCATAACGGTAGTCTGAGGTCCGCCAGGTGAGGGTCTCATCACTGATCGGCCGCGAAAGCAAAAAATGATCATGGGGGACCAATGACAAGGGAACCTCGTAAAAAGGTTTGTTTGCCGGGTAGTAAGGTTCTTCAGGAGAGTCATCCCGTAGAACCAAATCTCGCGTCATCGAGGGGAAATTCATGGCAGCGGCGGGATTATTAGTCAGCGCGGTAACCATGATGGTGACAATAACTATCGATGCCCTTATTATTACAACAGCCATCTGTACGCTCTTAGTTTTTTGTTTCATGGTGTCGGCCAATACGAGTTGATTGTCTCGCTCGTGAAGCGTTCTCTCATCGCATCCTGCCAGGAGAGTTCTTCCCTCAGCACAAACTGGTTTATCCTGGTCTCAGGAAAATAACTCCGCCAGTTTGCACCGGCGGGAAGCCGCTCCCAACCGTAATCCAGGGCAAAAGAAGTAAAATCGATCCAGTAACCCTGCGGGATTGTTGTTGTCATGCCGCCGTTTTCATACGCTGAATTACCTCCAGTGATCCGCGACTCAAAATCCCAAACCGGTTTTTGAATACAGACACCGCAGGTACCGTCCTGCTGCCGGCACTTCAACCATACGCGCCAATACGTGCGTCCGAGGATATCTTCGCGGTTGACCACCATCCAACCGGAATCCAATGGGTCCATGTTCACGTCAATCGCTCTACCGGTATAACCCCAATCCTCCTCCAAACCTGGCGAGGCGTTGGCAGGCACCGAGAGGCTGGCGTTTTCAAGTATCTTCAGAAAATCCCAGCCCAGTTCGGCCAGTAATGCCTGCCGCATGATGGTAAAACTTTCATCCACAGTGTCGATCAGGTATGGTTCCGGCGCGGTAAGGTCTGGCAGGTATACCATGTCGTAGCGCCCGGAACTGGTATCAGGGGTGGAGAGCTCAGGTTGCCAGCGGGCAACATTTTCGTAAACTGGTTGATCCTCCAGATAGACCTTAAGCGATTCTGCCGTTGCACCTGAAACCCAATTATGTGAAGTCACCTCGTTTTGCAGGTGTATTGGTGGCAGCAGCATCCGGGATGGATCGAGACTGAAGGCGGCAAGGTCGTTGCTGTTGACGGATCGAACAATAGCCAAAACGCCTTCATCATTTTCCATCCAAACCGGGTGTGAACCGATGCCGATGCTTAGAGGTCTTGTTTCTTCCCCATCCAGATTCCAGGATTCGATCTCACTGAATTCATTTATCTTGTTCCATGCGAGCGATTTGCCGTTTTCCGACCAGGATGGGGTAGTGTAATCCGCGTCTTCCGACCGGATTACAGGTTTGAAGCGTTGTTCCGGATCATCCAGGTTTATCAGCCAGATTTCCAGCTTTCCATTACGGTCACTGACGAAGGCTATCTCGCGGCCTCCAGGCGACCAGGCAGGGTCAAAGTTATTGCCGCCATTGTCCGTTAACCTGACAGGCGCAGTGGATTCATCTACGACTGAACGGATCGTCAGATCAAGCCTTCCATCCAGAACTTCTTCAAACGCCATCCAACGACCATCAGGCGACCAGGTTGGCGAGCAGGCATAAGAAGCTGTACTCGTGAGCCGGGTCTTCTCACCGTTCACCAGGTTTAGGATATAAATATCCCAACGACCGGATTCATCCGCGCAGTAGGCCAGCCTGGTGCCGTCAGGGCTGATGGCTGGGTCCGCGTGGTTCCATTCGCCCCGGGTAATTTGAGTCAGGGGCATACGCACGGGGTGATACGCGAATAGCTGAGTGTAACCGCCTGCCTTCATCGCGAGGAGGATGATCCCTCCAGAATCTGGTTCATCAGGGCTACTGGTGGGAACCGGAATGACAGTCGGCAGGAGCGTCGGGGTAGCTTGCGGGGCGACGGCCGTGATGGTAATTTCAGGTACATTAATGAGGGCTGTACCGGTCCAGGTTGATACCTCCTGAGTGGGAGCTTTGGGTTCACACGCAGAAAGGCATACTGCCAATAGTATTGTCAGCGTGATATTGATCATGAACAGGCGGGTGTTACTTTTCATTTACGCCTTCGTTGTTGACTACACAGTAAGATGGGAGATTTTCCTTATTGCTCTTGCTCCCAGAGGTTGACAGGATTGAAGGATTGGAATCTCCCTGAAGTAGTCCAGATGCAATAACTGTACCGTTCTTCAACTGAGGCTTCTGGCGCGTACATTGCCAGTGTGCCAAATCGTGCACCGGCCGGACCGATCCTGGTTTCGAGATGCAGGTGCTCAGCTGCAGAGTTGCCGGTGTTACCAACAGCTCCAATTTCCTGGCCGCAGGATATGGTTTCACCGACTTTCAAGTCGGGTTTCTCTAAAAGGTGGGCGTAAAGCACAAAAACAGATTTGGAATCATCAGACCATTTAAGTGGAACCATGCTCTCAAATGCGGGATCCGAATCACAAGGGCGCAAAAGCTCAAGGTTTTCCTGAGGGATCGGTGTTGGAAGCGACAGTGAATTAACTAGATCCAAAGTGATAAGATCAAGGGGTGTTTCGATCATAACGGCGTTGCCGTATGGGTATTGGTTATCTATCACCAGGCTGACCTTTCCGGGGAGTATGGATTGCACCGGATGCCCGATCATGGAAGGCATCTCTTTGAAAGTAAAGAAAGCCAGGTCGACAGCGGGATGACCATCGTCCTTGTAAGGCGCAGGGGGAGTGTAACCCTGTGATGTTATTTTATGCAGGTCTCCCAGCTCTATCCCTGATAGAGGAGAACAAATCACGCCTGAAGGCTGCAACGTTGCGGTGGGGGTGGGGCTTGGAATGGATGAGGGGGTTATCGTAGGGGGAGGTGTCGCGGTGAATTGCCCGGCTGTTTTTGTTGCCACTGGTGTTTGAAGCGTGGTGTCACCGGCAGGTAAGGAGCAACCACTAACCACCAGGACCACCAGCAGAACAAGGCTAAAAGCACGAATAATCAGCCTTATCATATAGACCAGCAATTAAGTTTTACTCTCAACGATTACCTGTCTTGTTTCAACAATTTCATTGTCATTCGTGATGACCGCCGCCCGAAGGTACATCACTTGATTGGCTGTTACTTTGCCTGGGTGAAGGGTAAAATTGACTGATCTATCAATTATTCCGATAATTATTGACCTTGCGATCTCACTCAACTGCTCATCCAGCAGGGTGAATTCGATGGTTGGCCGCGTGCCCGCATCGTTGAGCTTTAGTGCAGCCCGCACCCGTTTTCCATCCGCTAATAAATTGGCATTGAGCTGTTCTATGCGGGTTTGCTCCGGATTCGATTTGTCTGCTTTTATCTTATCCATCATAAGAACCCGGTAAATTATTCAACGATCCGGCGGGATTCCATGTAAAATCTTTTTTCGTGCGCCTCACCCATGGAGAATGTCTTGCGCGGCAGGGCACCATCCAGCAGGACCGTACGGAATAACTCGTCCTTTGACATCGCGGGCAGGTATACCCCGGCGTTATCCGGCTCGACTCCCAACTTAAATACGGCATCGTCACCATGGACGTAATCGATACTGCTGATCGAGTCATCCTTGATCAGATTGTCAAGCACCGGCTGCAGCGTTCCTACTGCCAGGTTGGCAGTGGGGCTGGTGATGCTGCCGATGAGAAGCCCTTTTGATGAGATCAGACCAAAGCACTGGCGATCAGGTGAGGTGTTTTTTACCTTTGCTGCAAGTTCAGCGGTGTTGCTTACTTGCTCATAAGTAAGTGCGTTTCCAAAGACATCTTTAAGCACTAGATCGATGTTAATTTTGGTATTGAAGAGCACCCGGTGGATCGGTTCAAACTCCAACCCGTGGTCATGGATATTTTCTACTTCCACAAGGGCATAGCGTGCAGGGTGTTCCATACCGACGCTGGGTTTCAGTTCCTCCCAGATCGCTTTCGCGGTCGCCAGGGAGTGGTTGCCATCACCCACAGCGAAAAGCAGGACACCTTTTTCAGTTGACACACGGTATTTCGAATAAAAGGTTTTTGGATCTGCCAGCGCTTCGAGATTGGTTATGATCGATTCCTCGACCTCTTCGTCATCCACCAGTCTGCCGAGCAGGTGGCCGCTGTTTTGCATCAGGTCGAAATCGTAAACCACCGGCAGGCGACGGCTGGCCCGTGTAACAGGACCAATGACCTTGTTTTCGGGATCATCAATCAGCACCAGAATATGTGGCAATTCCAACGGAGCCTCTTTGCGGATACGGATGCGCGGCGGCAGCCGGTCGAGGATAGTGCCTTCGGTAGCCCGGATGAGGCTTTGTGAGCCTTTAGAAAAATCATATTGTTCCAGGTCGAGGGCGAGCATAAGCCCGCGGCGGGTTTTTCCAGCAACAGTGCGTTCAACATAAATTACCTGCTTAAGCGGTTTCAACAATCCATCTGACAGGTATTGTTTCATCCTGGCGTGCGTGCTCTGAACGCGCCTGGTCTCTTCCTCGGTGCCCAAGTAAGCTTCGGGCAGTACCAGATGATAGGTCGAAGGGGAATCACCCACGTATTCGGCGACCTGTTCCCAATATTCAGGTTGTGAAGTGTACTGATCGCAGGCGATGACCGCCCATTTGGTCAGATCGATCTTATCAACCGGCAGGTAAGTATCAGGAATTTGAACACCGATTTGCGGGAAATTCTTCATGATTCATATCTCCTTGGGGTAATTTTACCAGAAGGGATAATTAAGACAGAAACCTCCCGGAAAGGCCGGGAGGTTGTAAAGTTTGTGTAAAGCAGGTTACATGCTATGCATGAATGCCACACCCAGCGCGCCAGGCCCGGCGTGGGTGCCCAGAACCGGGGAGACCGTGCTCAATACAGCGTCTGTAACCAGGCTTTTCGGGAAGCGTTTGACTGCCCGTTCCAGCAGGGCTTTGCCTTCCTTCTCCGCGTTGGCATGAACCACGCATAGGCGTACCGGTTCTTGTTCCCGGCTGACCCGCGCTTCAACCAGGTCCAGCAGACGTTCGGTGGCTTTTCCGATGGTTCTGACCCTCTCTATAGCCTCGATACGGCCGTCCCGCAGCTCAAGGATCGGTTTCATGTTTAGCATTGTTCCCAAAAAGGCTTGTGCACCACCGATACGGCCACCACGGTGGAGGAACTCCAGCGTGTTCAGCACAAAGTACACTCCCGTGTTGTTTTTTGCTTTTTCCGCGACCGTTTTGCATTCCTCCAGGGTTGCGCCGATACCGGCCATACGTGCAGCGCTGAGCACCTGGAATCCCATCGCCATGCTGGTGCTGAGGGAATCCACCAGTTCGATCCTGGCGCCTGGGAAAGCCTTCTTGGCCTGGATGGCTGAATCGAGCGTGCCTGAAAGTTTTCCGGATATGTGAAGACTGAGAATATCGTAACCTTCTTCTATTAATCTACCATACATTGTCTTGAACTCTTCAGGGGTAACCTGTGAGGTGGAAGGCATCACTTTATCGATCATTAATCGTTCGTAGAATTCTTTAGCTTGGATATCGATACCATCCCTGAGTATTTCGTTACCCCAGATCACCTGTAATGGAACTGAAACAATCGGATTGCCATCCAATAATTCGGGTGGAATATTGGCGGTGCTATCTGTAACAATCATCACTTTGCTCATTTTTTCCTCCGCAAAATAATCCATAGATTTCTGGGATTAATAACCCCTCAATGAAGCAACCGATGCACACAATTCAGACAGGGTTTGCCGGATTATTCACTTGACCAATACCTTCTTAACGACTAAAATCCTGCCAGAATTTCCACCGCGTGGTGGACGGAAGATCAAGGTAATGACTTTTGTTTGAAAACCTGACCGGTAGGCTCAACCAAATATTTACACAACTACGGCGTAAAGGGAAACTTTCAGCCGAAGATGTTGACGCCATGATGCGCGAGGTGCGCCTGGCATTGCTGGAAGCGGATGTCAATTACACGGTGGTGAAGGATTTCACTGCGCGGGTGCGTGAACGCGCGGTAGGCGCAGAGGTTAGCAAGGCTCTGAATCCGGCGCAACAGGTCATTAAGATCGTTCACGAGGAATTGATCAAAACTCTGGGAGAACCCGCCAGGTTAAACCTGAGCGGGGTTAAACCTTATGCCATTATGCTGGTGGGTTTACAGGGATCTGGCAAGACCACTGCCGCCGCCAAACTGGCAAAACGCCTGCGATCGGATGGCGAACGGGTGCTGCTCGTTGCAGGCGACCCTTACCGGCCGGCCGCGGTAAAACAGCTTCAAACCCTGGGTGAGAAGATCGGTGTGGAGGTAATTGCCGACACGGGATTGAAACCACCCGCGCTGGCCGCACAGGCTTTTGATAAAGCCCAAAAAGGCGGTTATTCTGTAGTTATCATAGATACCGCGGGACGTTCTCAGCTCGACCAGGGGTTAATGGACGAGCTTCAGGCCATCGCGAAAAAGGTAAAGCTGGTCGAGACCCTCCTGGTTGTCGACGCGATGATCGGTCAGGAGGCGCTGCACGTTGCTGAAGGCTTCAGGAACACAGTGCAAATAACCGGGCTAATCTTCACCAAGATCGATGGTGATGCCCGCGGCGGCGCGGCGATCTCCGTCCGTAATGTCACGGGAGTTCCAATCAAATTCCTTGGCACAGGCGAAGGAATCGATGCGATCGAGGTATTCGATCCCGCCAGATTGGCATCGCGGATTTTGGGAATGGGTGATATGATTGGGCTGATTGAAAAAGCGGAAGCCGCTTTTGATCAGAAAACCCAGAAAGAACAGGCGGAACGTGTTCTCAAAGGTCAGTTCACTCTAGAGGATTTCGCTGACCAGTTGAAACAGCTGCGCAAGATGGGTTCGATCTCACAGGTGATGGATATGCTGCCCGGCGGGTTGGGGCAGGTTTCGAGAAACATCCCCCCTGAAGAGACCGAGAGGAACTTAAAACGCACAGAAGCCATCATCGGTTCGATGACGCGACAGGAAAGACGGAATCCTGACCTGCTGAATGCTTCACGCCGCCGGCGGATTGCCGGCGGATCTGGGACGAATGTTCAGGAGGTCAACCGCCTGATCAAGCAATTCAGAGACGCGCAGAGGCTGATGAAAACCATGCAAAAAACAGGCGGGAAGGGACTTTCCCGATTGTTCAAGTGATCAAAAATGAAACAGCGGTAAGCGCTTCCTTCAGCGCCCCTCGCCAAAGCGGAATTTTTGGATTCACATCATATTTGATCATTTATTGAGAAACAGGAGATAACCAAATGGTAAGAATTCGTTTACGCAGGACAGGTCAGAGGCACCAACCCAGCTACCGTATCATCGTAGCGGATAAAGAAAGCCCGCGAGATGGCCGCTTCCTCGAGATCATCGGCAACTATATTCCAACAACTGAGCCGTTCACCTTTGAAGTTAAGGAAGATCGGGTTTACGAGTGGATGAAAAAAGGCGCCCTCCCCAGCGACTCGGTCATGAAGCTGTTCAAGATCGCAGGTGTGCTCGACCGCTACGAAAGATTCAAAAATGGCGAACCCCTCGAAACTCTTTTGGCTGAAGCCAAAAAAGCGGTTGATGAGCGAAATGCCAAGATCAAAGCCTGAAACAGATCACAATGCAGCCATCTGATAGATCCACTCAACGCTATCCCCGCAACGTGAACACTGAAAGCCACATAAAAGAGCTGGTTGAATACATTGCGCTCTCTCTGGTGGATGATCCTTCTCAGGTCGTGGTTAACGAGTATCGCTCCGGGGGCCGCGAAAACCTCGAATTGCACGTTGCCAGGGAAGACATGGGGCGCGTAATTGGTAAAGGCGGGCGCATTGCCAATGCCATGAGGGTATTGCTGCGAGTCGCTGCGGCTCGTGAAGGCAAGCAGGCGAACCTGGATGTTGCAGAACCGAGATGACCGCTCGCCGGGTTAATGATTCGAAAAATACGTCTCAACCAGGCTCGCCCCAACCCGGCGAGCCTGTCTACTTGATGATCGGTAAACTACGCCGTCCGCACGGGGTAAGGGGGGAACTTTGGCTTGAATTGACCACCGAGCACCCCGAAAACATTCATGATGGTTCAACCGTGTTTATCGGCGAAAAGAAGACCGCTGTCACGATCGAGCACATCCGCCCGGCGGATAAGCTGTGGCTGGTGAGTTTCACTGATTACGCTGATTGCCAGGTTGTTGAGGTATTCCGCAACCAACGGGTGTACATCCCGGCAAAAAATGCAGTGCCTTTAGCAGAAGGTCAGTACTATCATCATGAGATCATTGGCATGAAGGTTTACAATGAATCCCTGGCCTTGCTGGGTGTTGTTGAAGATATACTGGTTACCGGTGCAAACGACGTATATGTGGTGAAAAGCGATAACGGTTCAGAAGTATTGGTACCTGCGATAAAATCAGTGATAATTGAAATCGATCGCAACACGGGACGCATGGTTGTGCGCCTGCAGGAGTGGCTCTAGGAGGTTGAGTTGGACCCGATAAAATATTGGGTGGGTTTCAACCTGGTCAAAGGTATTGGGGCTGTCAGGTTCAAACAGATCCTGGATTTTTTCGGTTCAGCTGCGACCGCCTGGGACTCACCATCCTCGGGATTGATTGCTGCAGGCTTACCCCAAAAGGTTGTTGACAATTTCGTTGCTGTCAGAAACCAGGTCGACCTCGATCAGGTGATGGATAGGATCAACATTAATGGGATCAGGGTGATGACCTGGTCGGACTCTGATTATCCGCGCCGTTTGAGAGAAATCGATCAATCCCCTCCGGTTTTGTTCATCAAAGGTTCGATCAATGTGGAAGATGACTGGGCTGTGGCGGTGGTGGGTACCCGCCGGGTTACACCGTACGGTCGGCAGGTAGCGAGTGAGATCGCGTCTTACCTGGCGCAAAACGGCGTTACCGTTGTCAGCGGACTGGCACGCGGAGTTGATGCCATTGCCCACCAATCCGCGCTGCGTGCAGGAGGTCGGACGATCGCGGTGCTCGGCAGCGGTGTGGATGTAATTTACCCGCCGGAACACCGGAAACTCGCGGCTGATATTACCTCGCAAGGCGCGCTGGTCAGCGATTACCCGGTTGGTACTTCGCCCGATGGTGTGAATTTTCCGCCGCGCAACCGCATCATTTCAGGGTTATCTCTGGCAACAGTGGTGGTGGAGGCGGGGGAGAAAAGCGGCGCGCTGATCACTGCGGAATTCGCGGTGGAACAGGGCAGGGAAGTCTTTGCTGTTCCCGGCAGCATCCTGGCTCCACAAAGCGAGGGCACAAACCAGTTGATCGAACAGGGAGCCCGGCCGCTGCTTAGGATGAGTGAAATTCTTGAAGGACTGAAACTGGAGCAAATCCCCCAGAAACAACAAGCCCGAAAACTAAATCCCTTGAACCCGGTTGAACAGAACCTGTTGCAGCATCTCTCACCAGAACCCTTGCACATTGATCAACTCTGTGAAATGACGGGCTTGCCGATCAACGATGTCTCGGCTACACTCACCATGATGGAGTTAAAAGGGTTCGTTTCCCAGGTGGGGGGGATGAATTATGTGGCCATGCGTGAGACTCAGTCAATGTACAAGGTGAAAAAATGACGACAGACCATTATTACGCTGTAATTATGGCGGGCGGAGGGGGCACCAGGCTTTGGCCGGTATCCCGGCACGATTCACCGAAACAGACGCTGCGTCTGTTTGGTAAAAAATCCCTGTTCCAGCTGGCTGTCGAGCGCTTGCAGGGTTATCTCTCACAAGAACAGATCTACGTGGTCACCTCAGCTGACCTGGTGGAATCACTGCACATCCAGGTTCCCGAAATCAGCGTCAATAACTTTCTCATCGAACCTCAGCCTCGCGGAACCGCGGCTGTGGTGGCATTGGCAGCAGCTGCCCTTCGCAGAAAAGATCCGCATGCAGTACTGGCGGTACTAACGGCTGATCATTTAATACCTGACAAAATGGAGTTCCAGACCTGTCTGCAGGCTGCCAGGGAACTGGCGGAGTGTGGATACATTGTTACGCTGGGTATCAAACCATCGCATGCAGCCACAGGTTATGGTTACATAGAGAGCGGTGCGGAGCTTGGCAGGTTTTCTGGACTCGCCGGTTACCGTGTGATGCGTTTCATTGAAAAACCGGATCAATGCAAGGCGAATGAGCTGATCCAACAGGATCGCTGCTCATGGAATTCCGGCATGTTCATTTGCCGGGCGGACGTGGTATTGGGTGAATACGAACGATTCATGCCAGAGCTGTATACGGCCATACGAACTCTCGAGCCCTTGATGGATGGAGATCACCTGGCCGCGGATTTTGTGGATGCATGGATGAAGATAAAACCCGAGACCATCGATTATGGCGTAATGGAAAAAACCTCTTTGGCGGCTGTATTGCCGCTCACAACCCTTGAATGGATCGATGTAGGTTCATGGGATTCCTTCTTTGAGGTATTCGATACTGATGCAAACGGAAACATTGTACTGCAAGCAAAACATGAAGGCATAGACACAACCAATTCTTTGGTCCTTTCAACTGACGCGGATAAACTCATCGTGACGTTGGGCATGAAGAACCTGATCATTATCCAGACACCTGATGCAATCCTGATCTGTCCGCGAGGCGAAAGCCAGCGGATCAAGGAAATGGTCAACTACCTTAAGACGCATCAATATACTCTTTACCTATAAGGAGTGCCAACCGTGGAAGCCTATTGTGTCAAATGTAAACAAAAACGTGAGATCGAAAATCCGAACGCTGAGTTCAACGCACTTGGTACACCAGTGACGCGGGGAAAATGCCCGGTGTGCAGCACTACCCTGTACCGTATTGGTGACACACCGGCACACGCAGGCCTTGACCGGCCGCAAAGACTTCACTCGAAACCGCGCAGCGGAAAACTGGTGATCGTTGAATCTCCAGCGAAGGCTAAGACGGTGGGTCGATTCCTGGGTAAAGGTTACACGGTGCGCGCGTCCGTCGGGCATGTCCGCGACCTGCTGCGCTCTGAGCTTTCGGTTGATGTGGAAAATGGTTTTGCACCGAAATACCGTGTACCGAACGAAAAACGGCCTGTTGTTAAAGAGTTGAAAGCACTGGCGAAGGAAGCCGCTGAAATTTACCTGGCAACTGACCCTGATCGCGAGGGAGAAGCCATCGCCTGGCATCTGCTCGAAGCTGCCCAGATCGAACCGAAGTTGTCAAGGCGGGTCGTATTCCACGAGATAACCGATCATGCCATTAACGAAGCCTTTACCAATCCAAGAAATATAAATATGGATCTGGTGGATGCGCAGCAGGCCCGCCGCGTACTTGATCGGTTGGTCGGATATTCCATCAGTCCAGTTCTCTGGGAGAAGGTCCGCAGCCGCCTCTCTGCCGGTCGGGTTCAATCAGTTGCCTTGCGCCTTATTGTAGAACGTGAACGGGAAATTGAAGCGTTTATTCCGGTGGAGTACTGGTCCATCCAGGCTGAGTTGACACCTGAAGGCAAGAAAACCAGTTACATGACCAAATTAGCCAAGATCGATGACGTGGATCCTGATCTTGGCAACAAGGAGGTTGTGGATGGATACCTGGTGGATATCGAAACCTCACCTTTTAAGATCACCCGCATAAAAAAGAGCGAACGACGCCGCAAACCATCTGCTCCATTCATCACCAGCACACTCCAGCAGGAGGCATCCAGGAGGTTGGGGTACACCGCCAGGCGGACGATGATGATCGCCCAGCAGCTTTATGAAGGTCTGGATTTGGGAGAGGGAGGCGCTACCGGTCTCATTACCTACATGCGTACGGATTCTACCAATGTCGCGGAAGTCGCCCAGGAAGAAGCGCGGGGTTTCATTAAACAAAACTATGGGGGTGATTTCCTCCCCGAAAAACCACCGCAGTATAAAACACGGGCTGTTTCAGCGCAGGAAGCCCACGAAGCCATCCGGCCTACCTCTGTACTGCGGCAGCCGGATAGGATCAAGGAGTACCTGTCACCTGAGCAATTTAAGCTTTACCAGTTGATCTGGCAGAGATTCGTGGCATCGCAAATGGAATCAGCGGTCTATGACACCATATCCGTGGATGTGACCGCTGCCGGCAGGGAACACAATTACCTCTTCAGGGCTTCAGGTTCGACCATCAAGTTTCCCGGTTTTCTCATCGTCTACGAAGAAACGGTCGATGAGGATCAAAAAACTGAAGAGTCAGAGAATGTGCGTATTCCAGCAGGGCTGGTGGAGGGGCAAACGCAGCACCTGCAGCGATTGTTACCCGAACAGCATTTTACCCAGCCGCCACCGCGTTACACAGAAGCCACGCTGGTACAGGTGCTCGAGGAGTATGGTATTGGCAGGCCATCCACGTACGCCCCGATCCTCTCCACCATCCAGCAGCGCGGGTATGTTCTGCGCGAAGCGAAGCGGCTTTCACCAACCGAGACGGGCATCCTTGTTAATGATCTGGTAGTGGAGCACTTCCCGGATATCGTCGATTTAAACTTTACCGCCGGGATGGAAACCCAACTGGATCAGGTCGCAGCGGGCAAGGAAGATTGGCATAAAGTGATCTCTGATTTTTACATCTCATTTGAGCCGCAGGTCAAGAAAGCCCAGGCTGAAATGCCTGTGACCAAGACCGAACCTGAAAAGGTAGGCCGTGCCTGCCCCGATTGCGGGCATGACCTGGTGATCCGCTGGGGACGGTACGGTAAATTCATCAGCTGTTCAAATTTTCCCGCCTGCCGCCACACCGAAGCGTTACTGGAAAAAATTGGAGTGACCTGCCCTAAGGACGGTGGTGAGGTGGTGCTGCGCAAGACCCGCAAGGGACGACTCTTTTTTGCCTGCGCTAATTATCCCAACTGCGATTTTACCAGCTGGAAACGACCGCTGCCGGTGCCATGCCCCAAATGCGGCGGTATGCTGGTGTTAGCGAACAAACGCGAAGCTCAATGCTCGGTCTGCGAGGAAACCTTTCTTATCGAAGATCTCGGGGTGCCAATACCTGATTAGGCATAATAATTGCAACATAGTTGACGAGATAACTGGATCAATTACTATCTCCAGGAGTTAACTATGGAAAAGCTACGAGAAATCTTCAATAAGGTGATCGAAAAACCGCTTTATACCGCCATCGCTGGCTTGGTGGTAGGTCTGATCATCGGTTTACCCATCTTGGGTTGGTGGTTGTGGCCGGTCAAGTGGAAAGACGCCGACGCCAGCTTTTTGCGCCAGGACCTGAAGGATCAATACCTATGCATGGTGGTTGATTCCTACAGCGTGAATAGAGACATCAAGCTCGCTGCGGCCCGGATCGATTCCCTTGGTGTGGATTTGAAAACCACACCGTTCCTGTTTGATAACCTGGCTGCGGGCGGATGTAATTACGCGCCGACCGACGAACTGATCTCGGGATTGAAATCCTCTTTGCTTGAGGTAGAACCAGCAGTAGTGGAGACCGGGGAAGTTGTTAATGAAGCGGTTGTGGAGACACAACCGGTTATCGAGACAGAACCCGCGGCACCCGCGGAAATTGTTGAATCAACCGCCATTCCCCTGCCAGGGGATACTGCTCCCAAAGAGAAAAAAGGTGGAAGTGTATTGCTGCTTTCACTTCTCTGTGCGCTATTCCTGATCATCGGCGGTGCTTTGATCTATATCTTTTTCATCCGCAACCGCCGCACGCGCGAGGATATCCCACCCTCCCCGGATGATGAGACTTATGTTGAGGAGGAACCTTATGATGAAGCACCGGAGTACCCGGCTGTGGTAACACCGCCGCCGCCACCGGTTTATAAAGAAGAGGCACCTCAAGCACCGGCGATGGATTACTTCAGAGAACCGGAAGTCATCGAGACCCCTGCCGAACCGGAGATAACCGATCTACCAGAAGACATAGAGGAGATTGCTAAAACCCCGGTAGTGAAAGCAGCTTCAGCCGTTGCACCGGCGGCGCGCAGCACTGATGCTGTGGCGCACTTCATGACGACCTATGTCATTGGAGATGACCTTTATGACGATAGTTTCAGCATTGATGCGCCTAATGGTTCATTCCTGGGTGAATGCGGCGTTGGCATCCTGGATACGATCGGTGTGGGAGATCCCAAGAAGGTCACCGCTTTTGAGGTTTGGCTTTTCGATAAAAATGATATCCAAACCGTCACCAAGGTATTGTTGAGCGCTCACGCGATGAACGACTCGGGTATCAAACAGCGCCTGGCATCGAAGGGTGAGCTCGTGCAGATAGAGTCTGGTCAGCAGTTGCTGCTGGAAACTGCCACGCTGCAGCTAGAAGCCAGGGTTATCGAAATGGTGTACGGGCAGGGCGCTCTGCCATCAGGGAGTTTCTTCCAGCGCATGACGCTCGAACTTTCTGTCTGGCCGAAGTAGATACTGACTAATTACGAAAAATCCGGGGTTTCCCGGATTTTTTTTATTTCACTTTTAGGATTCGCAAATGTAGTGCTCCGCCAGGCGTATCCGCGGTGACTTTTTCACCTTCCTGGTGCCCTATTAGCGCCTGGCCGATGGGTGAATCGTAGGATATCTTCCCATTGCGTGGATCAGCCTCCTGCGGTCCGACAATGTGAAAGGTTTCCTCCTCCTCCTGATCTTCCTGGATGGTCACGGTAGAACCGATCTGCACGGTTCCGGTGTGAGTGTGGTTGTCTTCAATGATCACCACATCGCGCAGCACCATGGTCAGTTCCTGGATGCGTCCTTCGATAAATGCCTGTTCTTCCTTGGCCGCTGAATAATCAGCGTTTTCCGAAAGGTCGCCCATTTGAATGGCTGAACGCAGCCTCTTGGCCAGTTCCTGCCTCACAGGACCTTCAAGGTGTTTCAGTTCGGCGCGCAGTTTTTGAGCACCCTCCTTGGTAAGAAATGAAGGTTTATTCATTGATACTCCCATTCCTCGATTATAACTTACGGCAGCAGTAAGGGGTCGAACAACTTCTGGTATTCATCAACAGCAAAACGGTCGGTCATACCTGCCAGATAATCACAAATCGTCTTTTCCCTGCCTTTTTCCTCAATCTGCTCCTGAAAATGAAGGGGAAGCATGCTGGGTTCGGTTGCGTAGGCATGAAATAATTCTGAAAGTACGCGCTCCGCCTTTTTTTGCATGCGAACCACCCGGTAATTACGGTACATATTTTTGAACAAAAAGTCCTTGAGTTCACGGTTGTGGGCGCGCATCGAGTCGTTGAAACCAACCACGTTGTACGGCAGGGATTGTAATTCCTCGATTGTTTTCACACCGCTCTGGCGCAAGCGCTCATTTGAATCGCTGATCATGTTGTCTACCTCGAGCCCGATCAATTCACGGATGATCCCGTGCCGGGTCAGATCATCCAACTGGCAGGACTGTAATTCCAGGCGTTCAACCACCATGTTCCATAAATCGATTCCGGTTAGCATATCGGTGGTGATCATACCCGAGCGCAGTCCATCATCAAGGTCATGCGACGTGTACGCCAGCTCATCAGCCACATTGGTTATCTGGGCTTCAAGATGTCCGCGAAGGTGGGCATCAAATTCCAGCGCGTCGGTCTTGTCGTACTCGGTTTCATGCTTTACGATCCCTTCCAGTACTTCCCACGAAAGATTTAACCCTGGAAATTGTGTATATCGGCGTTCAAGCTCAGTCACGATCCGGTAGGACTGGTGGTTATGATTGAATCCGCCATACCCTTCCATCAATTGGTTGAGGACGGTTTCTCCGGAGTGTCCAAAAGGCGGGTGACCGAGGTCGTGCGCCATACAGATGGTCTCAACCAGGTCTTCATTGGCACCCATCGCCCGCGCGATCGTGCGACCGATCTGGGTCACTTCCAGTGTATGGGTCAGGCGGGTGCGATAGTAATCACCCTCATAGTTAATGAACACCTGGGTTTTATACTCCAGCCTGCGGAACGAAGTTGTATGGAGCACACGGTCACGATCCCGCTGGAAACAGGTCCGGTAGATTGGTTCGGCTTCAGGGAATTTTCGCCCTTTTGAACGGCTGGCGTGAACTGCATAAGGCGCCAGTGTGTCCTCTTCAATTTTCTCAAGATATGCGCGGTCGAATTTCATGATTGATTCCTTTCAATCCTGTGCGATCTTGGTACCGAGGTTATTGCCGGTCAAAACCTGGTACAAATTGCCTGGGGCAGCCCCAGAAAAAATTACCACCTCGCGGCAATAACGGTTTTGGATGAGGGTCATCATACTGTGAACTTTACTGCGCATTCCACCGGTCACATCCGGGCTTTCAGAAGCCGCCAGATTTGGGTCCGCCTTGGAAAAGTTGTGTGGCGTAATTTTTTCGAGCAATTCATTCCTGGCAGGATAATCCATCCAAACTCCGCTTTCGATACCGGCAAGCAGGATTCGGTCAGGCTTGAGAATTGGCGCCAGATACTCGAATTGCTCTTCAGTGGATAGAATTGTGCCGCCAAGTGTATTATCAAAAACAACATCACCGTAAATAAGGGGGAGGATACCCTTTTTTAGGGACGTGAATATTTGAGAAGTGTCCCATTTGATGATCTTATGGGATTCGGTAATGACCTGGGCGCATGGAGGAAAAGCCATTGCCGGGAGGTTGTTCGCACGCAGCGCGTCCATCACCATGGTGTTCAATGCGCGCGCTTCGTGCCAGACTTCCGCGAACCCCTGCCATTGTTCAGTTGACGAAACACCCTCGCGGGTTTTGTACTTTTTTGCCGGGACGTGCCCGAATGAACCTGATCCGTGTCCCAGCAATAGCTGAACATCGGGTTTTGCAGTTAATGCCCCGGCGATTTCTGCTGCGAGCCGGTGAATGACATCCATTTTTGCATGATGAGGGGTATTTTTATCGGTGATGAGAGATCCACCGAGCTTGAGGAAAACCAGCTGTGATGCCATCAGTTTACCCACGCGGATGGAATAGAGGTGATAATGGTTTGGGTGGCGCCGCGGTCCTCCAACCTCCGGGCAACAGTATCAGCCTGCGACTCGTTGACAAGCGCGATAATATTCCCGCCGCCGCCCCCCCCAGACAACTTGGCCCCATACGCTCCTGCATCCAGCGCGGTATTCACCAGGTCATCCAATTTCGGTGTGGAGACTCCCAGATTTTTGAGAAGATCGTGGTTCCTGGTGAGCAGGTTGGCATTGCCGGTCAGGTCGTCTTTCAGGAGTACGTCCTTTATCTCCCGCGAAAGATCCGCGATTTCCATAAAAAGGGCGTCATATCGTTCTTTATCAGCAAGCCAGCGTTCACGCACACCCGCAACGGTTTTTGCTGTCAAACTGGCTGTGCCCGAATCTGCGATGACCAGGATAAAACCCTTGCGAATCATTAAGTGTTCGATGGGTTTGTCCTTAATGAAATACACCGGTATCTGGTAAGTAATAACCGTGTTATCGATGCCCGAGGGGGTACCGTGATGCAGTTTTTCGACTTCAAAGGCGATTTTATTGACCGCATCATCCGTCAAGGGGTGACCGTGAAACGCAGATAATGCCCTGGAGAGCGAAACAGTGACCGACGCGCTGGAACCAAGACCAGCAGCGATTGGGATTGACGTACTGATGCGGATTTCGCATGCCTGAAACCTGTTGATACCCAATGCCTGCTTCACCAGTTCAGAAGCTGCTTTTAGAGGGTGATCGTTATCAAGCGAATCGAGACGGCTATCCAGGTTGATGCATGGGGCGATGATCCTTAATTCGCCCTCAGGTGCAGCAGGCTTGGCGACAACCACGGTTTTCGTGTTAACCTGGAAGACCGGCAGGGCGATCGCTGGCGCGCCGTACACGACAGCGTGTTCACCACAAAGAATGATCTTACCTGGTGCTGAAGAAGTGATAGCAGGCATTGAATACCTAAAACAGGTAAAAGATCACCATAACAGCTAACCCCCACAACACTACTGTTAACTGGATTGGCCGATCCTTTAACAGGATCTCTTCCGGCTCACCTCCGGCATCATGCCTGTTGATGAGGTAAAGGTAACGGAAGATACCGTAAAGAACAAATGGTATCGTCAGCATCATGGAATGGTTTTCGGGTAGGTTTGGGGCTGAAAAAGTATAAAGTGAGTAGGAGATGATGGTGGTAGCGGAAACAATGGTGATCAGCTGGTCAATAAATGCGATGGTGTATCCTGATAGGACCTTACGATGTGATTGAGGATTGTCATTCACGAGCACAGCCAGTTCCGCCCGGCGTTTGCCGAAACCGAGGTAAAGCGCAAGCAGGGTGGTGACGACATATAACCAGGGCGAAAACCGTTGAACTTCAATCACTGAAACACCGGCAGCCACACGCAGCACAAAACAACTGGCGATTACCAGCACATCGATCAAGGGGATGTGTTTGAGCCATTTGGAGTAGAACAGATTGATGACAAAATAAACGGTAGAGATGATGAAGAAACCGCGTGAGATGAAAAAAGCCCCGACCAGTGATACCAGCAGCAGGATGATGCCGGCTGTCAGGGCGATGCCCACGGGTAGTTTACCTGAGGCGATCGGCCGGTTCTTTTTGATCGGGTGAACCCGGTCATTTTCACGATCCAGGATGTCGTTTATCAGGTACACGCTGCTGGCGAGAAGACAGAAGAGGATGAAAGCCAGAATGGTTTGCGTCAGAGCGTTGAGGTTTAGTAGTTTGCGGTCGAAGATTAAAGCGGCAAAAATAAACGCGTTCTTTGTCCATTGACGTGGGCGCATCGCCTTGATTAAGTACTTCAACATGAAGTAAATATATCACAAGTCCACTGTTCGAGATTAAAATTAGAACATGAAAAAGATCCGTTTGGACGTCCTTGTAGAAGAGCGCAACCTGGCGCATAGTCGTTCGTTGGCGCAACGGCTCATCATGGCGGGCAGTGTCCGTGTGAATGGCCAGGTGGAGCTGAAACCCGGGACCAGGGTGGATGCTGATGATCTGATCGAGGTTAGCGAACCTCCCCGCTTCGTTTCACGCGGCGGTGAAAAACTACTGGCAGCGCTGAAATCTTTTGGCCTGACATCACTTCAGGGTAAGGTTTGTGTTGACGTAGGGGCTTCAACCGGTGGTTTCACCGATTGCCTGCTGCAGCACGGAGCTGAAAAGGTTTACGCTGTGGATGTGGGGTATGGTGTGCTTGACTGGACGATCAGGAACAACCCGCGGGTGGTGGTGATGGAAAAGCACAACGCGCGTTTCATCAAGGGCTTTGAGGATCCGTTGGATATGGTCGTAATCGATGCTTCCTTCATCTCCTTACGAACATTATTGCCTGTCGTGCGCACATGGTTCGTTGATCAGCCAGGGGATGTGGTTGCGCTCATCAAACCGCAATTCGAGGCGGGCAGGGCTGAAACCGCCCGTGGAAGTGGCGTTATCCGGGATGCAGAGGTTCATCGCACCGTGCTGCGCCAGGTGCTGGAATTCGCGCAGGATGAAGGCTACACGGCAGCGGGGTTGATCAAATCTCCCCTGACCGGTCCAAAAGGGAACATCGAGTTCTTGGTGCACCTGCTCTACCCCGGGGGGAAACAAGCCGACACTGAGAGCATGATCCAGGCGCTTCAGCTCGGAGCGCTGCCTGATGGCACTCCTTTGAACTCCGATGGTAAATTGAAATAAGGTATACTTTACTCCGGTATGTCCACAGAGAAGATTCGCAACTTTTGTATCATCGCGCACGTAGATCATGGAAAATCCACGCTGGCTGACCGCATGCTGCAGCTCACGGGTACCATCTCAGACCGGGAGATGATGGAGCAGGTGCTGGATACGATGGATCTTGAACGTGAAAAGGGCGTTACCATCAAAGCGTCAGCGGTGCGCATGAACTATACCTGTTCCGGAGAGACATACGAGCTCAATCTCATCGATACTCCGGGGCATGTAGACTTTAATTACGAGGTGAGCCGGGCGCTTGAAGCCTGTGAAGGTGCGCTGCTGGTGGTTGATGCTACCCAGGGCATCGAAGCGCAGACGCTGGCGAACCTCTATCTGGCGATTGAGTCCAACCTCACCATATTGCCGGTCATCAACAAGATCGACCTGGTTTCGGCCCGGCCTGATGAAGTAGCTGAAGATATCGAATCCCTGCTCGGAGTACCCGCTGAAACTATTTTAAGGGTTTCTGCAAAAGACGGCGTGAATGTGGACCAGGTGCTGGATGCCATTGTGACGCATATCCCGCCGCCAAAAGGGGATGACACCGCTCCGCTTCAGGCGTTGATCTTCGACAGTCATTATGACTCGTACAAAGGGGTTGTGGCGTACGTGCGTATTATGGAAGGCAGGATCGACAGCGACGCCACTTTGCGGTTGATGGCGACCCGGGCGGATGTGAAACCGGTTGAAATCGGTATCTTCTCTCCAGGTATGATCCCGGTGACATCATTACTAGCTGGTGATGTGGGTTATGTTGCAACTGGTCTGAAGACTGTGAAGGAATGCCGGGTCGGAGATACATTTACTCTTTCAGCTGAACCCGCCGAGAAACCGCTCCCGGGCTACAAACACCCCAAGCCGATGGTTTTTGCCGGTATCTACCCGGTTGAAGGCGAGGATTATGAAGCCTTAAAAGAAGCCCTTGAAAGGCTTCAGCTCAATGATGCCTCCCTCGTTTATGAACCTGAAACCTCGCAAGCCTTGAACTTCGGTTTCCGCTGCGGTTTTCTGGGGTTGTTCCACATGGAGATCATCCAGGAACGCATCGAGCGCGAATACAACCTGAATATCGTGGTCACAGCGCCTTCTGTGGAATACGAGGTTGTGCAAATCAATGGTGAAGTATTACGCATCTCCTCACCGGCTCGACTGCCGGATGAAGCACAGATCACGGAGGTACGGGAACCCTGGATGCGCCTGGAAGTGATCAGTCCGACTGAATTCTACGGCGTTATCATGGAACTCACCAAAAAACGCCGCGGGATCTTTATTTCACAGGATTATCCCTCGCCGAACCGCGTGCAGTTGAATTATGATATTCCCCTTTCTGAACTGATCGTGGATTTCTTTGATGACCTGAAGTCCCGCACCCGCGGATACGCGTCAATGGACTATCATTTCTTGGATTACCGACCCGGAAACCTGGTGAAGCTCGAGATCCTGGTGGACAGCGAACCGGTTGACGCCCTTGCGGCGATCGTTCACAAGGAAGATGCCTACCACAAAGGCCAGGCGCTGATCACCCGGTTGAAAGCGCTCATTCCGCGCCAGCTTTTTGATGTAGCCATCCAGGCTTCCGCCAGCGGGAGAGTGATCTCCAGGGCGAACGTAAAGGCACTGCGCAAAGATGTGCTGGCGAAATGTTATGGTGGTGATATTTCCCGCAAAAAGAAACTACTGGAAAAGCAGAAAAAGGGGAAACGCCGCATGAAGATGATCGGTGATGTTGAAATCCCCCAGGAAGCTTTCATGGCAGTCCTGCGTTTGGAGGATGAATGAGCGAAACCCGTCCCAATAGGAAAAAACAAATCACGCGATGGCTTCCGGGACTGATCATCAGTGCTATCGCCGTTTATGCGATCGTGCATTTTACACGCGGACAACACATCGGCGAAGCGTTCAAGACAGTAAAAATTAGTTTCATCCTGCTGCTATTACTGCTCACTTTGCTGTCACTTTTAGTTCGTAGCATCGCCTGGCGGACCATTCTTGGCAACAAGATCAGCCTGGTCAATTCTTTTTTTGGTATTTGTGAAGGTTACTTTCTCAACAACGTTTTTCCGCTGCGCGTAGGAGAGCTTGGGCGCGCGCTCTTCGTCGGCCGTTCCTCCGGGCTCGGAACCATGCATGTCCTCTCTACGATCCTTATCGAACGGGCTTTTGATATTATTTTTGCTGCAAGCCTTATTTTGCTGACCCTGCCGATGGTGGTTGGTTCAGAATGGATCAAACCCATCGCGTTTACCGCGTTTGTTGTGATCCTGTTCGGCCTGGTCATCCTCTTTCTCATTTCCATGAACCGGGAAAAATTCCAGCAATGGATAGAAGGAAGAAATTTCCGGTTAGGTTTCATCAAAAACCGCATTCTTCCGCAGGTCAGCAAGATAATGGATGGTTTGTCTGCGCTTGTTCACCCGGGACAGTTCTTGCTTAGCGTTTTCTGGATCGGCCTGACCTGGTTGCTGTGGGTTTTTTTGTATTACGCGACGATTGTGCAGCTCGCACCTTCCGCGCCATTATGGTGGGGGGCTTTTACCGCGGGTTTGATCGCTTTGGGGGTGGCAATCCCTTCAGCGCCGGCATCAGTAGGTGTGTATGAGGCTACAATTTTGGGCGCGTTTGCGCTTCTGGGAATTTCCAGCGGTTCTGCTTTGGCATATGCCATCGTCCTGCACATAGCGCAAATTATCGTCTCGACTGTGTTCGGGCTTTGGGGTATGCTACGAGATGGTCAGAAACTGTCCAGTCTAATAGATTCCATTGTGAATAGAAAAAACTTGGAAAATAGCGCAGTTACAGGAGAATAATGAACGGATACACACTGATTACCGGGGGCGCGGGTTTTATCGGATCCAATTACGCTGCCAGGTGCCTGGCTCGGGGTGAAAAGGTAGTGATCTTCGACAATCTATCACGCCGAGGGGCTGAACTCAACATTGAATGGTTGAGTGACCGCTTTGACCGGAGATCATTTGAGCTCGTAAAAGAGGATGTGCGCGACGCCTCAGCCATCAAAACAGCTGCCAAAGGGGCTGATCGCATCCTTCACCTGGCGGGACAGGTGGCGGTGACCACTTCTGTGTGCGATCCGCGCACCGATTTTGAGATCAACGCCGGCGGTACTTTCAACACGCTCGAATCGGCACGACTATCAGGCAGGAACCCGGTATTCCTGTACGCGTCTACCAACAAGGTTTACGGGGGCATGGAAGATGTTGCGGTGGTCGAGCTGGAAACCCGCCTGGATTACCGTGACTATCCGAACGGGATCAATGAAAAACAAACCCTGGATTTTCATTCGCCATATGGCTGCTCTAAAGGCTCAGGGGATCAATATACCAGGGATTATTTTCGAATATATGGATTGCCCACGGTGGTTTTTAGACAATCCTGCATCTATGGCATCCGTCAGTTCGGGATAGAAGACCAGGGATGGCTGGCCTGGTTTATCATTGCCGCGATCACTGGTAAACCCATCACCATTTATGGAAATGGAAAACAGGTTCGTGATGTTCTTTTTATTGATGACCTGATGGACGCATACGATTTTGCCTTTGAGCAATCAAATGTGAGTCAAGGGCAGGTGTTTAATATCGGAGGTGGAAAAGCTAATTCCATCTCTGTGTGGTTGGAGTTTCAGCCCATCCTGGAGGAATTGCTCGGTCATCCAGTAAAAACAAGGAACCGCGAATGGCGGCCTGGTGACCAGCCTGTTTTCATCTCCAATATCAGCAAAGCCGGGAGCATTCTGGGCTGGGAACCAAAAGTCACTGTCAAACAGGGCATCAGACGCTTATTTGATTGGGTAAAGGAGAATCAAGACCTGTTTTGAAAATCCTGATCGTTCTCACATACTACCGTCCACACATCAGTGGGCTGACCATCTACGCTGAGAGGATCGCGAAAGCCTTTGCCCGGCGCGGGCACCAGGTGACTATCCTGACCTCCCGCTTTAATAATGGATTGGCAGCTGAAGAAATGGACGATGGTGTGCGTGTCATTCGGGCACCTGTGCTGATGCGCCTGAGCAAGGGCGTCATTATGCCAACCTTTGGACGGCTGGCAAGCAAGCTGGTGAAGGAAAGTGATGTGATCCAGCTGCACTTACCCCAATTTGATGCGGCCGGTGTAGCTTTTCGCGGCAGAATACAAAAAAAGCCGACCATTATTACCTACCATTGCGACCTTGAACTCCCCTCAGGTTTATTCAACCGGGCGGCGAACCTTGCTGTGTTAACAATGAATGAGCTGGCAGCAAAATTCACGCACCGCATTGTCACATATACTGAGGACTACGCGGCTCATTCCAAATACACGAACAGGTATATGCGGAAAGTAAGAGTGATCCCTCCGCCTGTTGTTTTACCGGCTGCGTCCGGTGAAGCGATTAACGAATTTCACACGACTCATAACCCTCAGAATCAACAACCGGTGATTGGTATGGCTGCGCGCTTCGCGACTGAGAAGGGGGTGGAAGTATTGCTGCGGGCGATGCCTGTGGTATTACGGGAATATCCCAACGCTCTGTTCCAGTTTGTCGGACCTTATCTGAATATCATTGGTGAAGAAAGCTATTTTCAGCGTTTGGAAAAAGAGCTCAAGGAGTACGAGCAGCGCGGCAACTGGAAATTCCTGGGATCAATGTCACCCGTTCAGATGACGGCTTTCTATGCCAACCTGGATTTATTGGTTGTACCAAGCCTGAATTCCACTGAATCCTTCGGCCTTGTGCAGATCGAAGCCATGATGAATGGCGTGAGGTGCATCACCTCTGACCTGCCTGGTGTGAGGCAGCCGGTGAAGCGGCATCAAATGGGAGCCATCTTCCCTGTTGGGGATGCTGGAGAACTTGCCCGCAGGATCATCCATGCCCTGCAGCACCCAGGAGAATTAGAAGCCGCCAATACAGATTTCTCGGCTTATGTACCTGATAGAGTTGCTGAAGCTTACGAAAACCTTTTCAGCGAGATCGCGGCAGAACTGAACTAACCCCGTACTTGAACATGCCCGGAGATACGACTGGTGATAGATCAGCCTGAACCACATAAACAAACCAAAACGGGAGCTCGGAGCCGCCTGGTATGGGATCTATTATTGATCCTGGTGCTGGTTGTGGGCGCCTTGTTCCGTTTTACCGGCATCGAGTGGGATGGCACACAACATTTACATCCTGATGAACGTTTCCTCACCATGGTCGAAACCGGTATAGAGCCGGTTGAAAAACTTTCTGACTATTTTGATACAGCAAAATCCAGTCTGAACCCGAACAACCGTGGATACACATTTTATGTGTACGGTACATTGCCATTATTCATTGTGCGTTATGCCGGCGAGTGGCTGGGGATGACCGGTTACGACCAGATCAATGTGGTTGGTAGGGTGATTTCAGGTATTTTTGACCTGGGAACAATCGTATTTATTTACCTGATCGCCAGGCGGTTGTACCGTCATGCCCGGCTTGGGCTGCTGGCCGCGTTGTTCAGCGCCCTGGCGGTGCTGCAGATCCAATTATCGCATTATTTCACTGTTGATAATTTTGCCAACTTCTTTACTTATGGTGCCATCTTTACCTCTGTGTACATTGCCACGAGCCCGGGGTTGCGTTTTGCCAAAAAACCGGAAGAGGGGAAATCTAAGGATGCGCCTGCCTGGCTCAACTCTGCCTGGGGGTCAGCCTGGGCTTATGTGTTTTTTGGGCTTCTTTACGGTATGGCGCTGGCTTCGAAGGTGAGTGTCTGGGCTTTGGCAGCGCTGCTCCCACTCGCAGCGTGGTTATTCTACAAAGATCTTCCGGTTGAGGAACGCGACGCTGCGATCCCAATCCTCGTTCGCAACCTCGCGGTCGCCGGGATCATTGCTTTTCTGTCATTCAGGGTTTTCCAGCCTTATGCCTTTGCGGGTCCGGGTTTTTTGGGGTTGAAACTGAATCCGAACTGGCTGGCCAATATGCGGGAATTATCAACCCTCATGAAGGGTGATGTGGATGTGCCGTACGCGCTGCAATGGGCGCGGCGGCCATTGACATTCTCGATAAAGAACCTGGTTCTGTGGGGGCTGGGGATTCCATTAGGTGCGCTCTCGATAGGCGGGATAATCTGGATGACCTGGCGCATTATCAAAGGCGACTGGAAGAAGCATATCATCCTCTGGTCCTGGACTGTATTTGTTCTGGTAACGCAATCTCTGAATTTTGTTAAAAGCATGCGTTACATTATTTCCATATACCCGGCGCTGGCATTGATCGCCGCCTGGACGATCTTCAAGTTGTTTGAAAAGGGCAACTCGGAAGGTAAGAAGCTCAGATTGGGAAATTTTAACTGGGGCAGAGCTGTTGCCTGGCTGTTAATGGTGGTTACCCTGGCATTCACGGCTTTATGGGCATTGGCATTTACCACAATATATACCAAACCGGTGACACGGGTCGCAGCCAGCGAATGGATCTACGAAAACATTCCCGGTGCGATCAACCTGAAAATCAGAGATTCGCAAGGGCTTCAGATCACACAGCCTTACGGATTCCAGAATTCCGCGATAATCTCCGCAGATACTCCCTATCGATATGTCATCACCGCGCTAGAGAACGCTCAACTGTCAGGTGTGAATTTGCAACATGTGCTCCTGCAGTCCGGGGTGAACCCTCAAAATTCCCTGTTGGTTTCAGTTTACGAAACCGACGCAAATGGGACGCGCCTGGTAGGGGCTGGCTTCATGCAATCAGATTTTCGCGGCACCTCCGATGCCTCAGGTGACAAGGCGGTGGTCTCAATGCAGGCGCCGTTAGACCTGAAGGCTGGAAAACAGTATGAAATCGAGTTTTCTGTAAGTGAACCAGAGACCTTCTTACGAATCGGGGGCAGCGTTGAACTGCGTACGAGCCGGGGATCGATATTTTTACCGCAGCCGGTCTTCCGTCTCACAAATAGCTCGCCTTTCCAGATTCCGATATTTCCCCGCGCCAGCGGGAAGTTGGAGGAAATCGTACTCAACAGGGTTGTAGATCTGGCAGCTGCGGATCAAGTTACGGTTTTAAGAGCCTCCATCATCACTCAAAGCGATCCGCAAACGATCCTTGCCAGTACGCAACTCAACGACAAATTTACCGCTACAAATGATCTGCGCGGAGAACCTCACACGCTGCGCTTCGACACTCCGCCTGAGCTAAAAATGGACGCGGGTTATTATCTGCTTCTTGAGGTGGATGGAAGCGCGGAATTAGGGATCTATAACAGCATCACTGCGTTGGAATCAACATGGGATGACGCCTTACCGGTTGGTTTGTACGGCTATAACCAGTTCAGTTACTTTGATGGCATCTACGGTAATCATCTTAATATGGAACTGTATTGGGACGACAATACTGAAAAACTGGAGAGGTTGACTTCCATCCTTGACCAGTCAGATGCTATCTTCATCAGTTCCAACCGCCAATGGGGGACGATGCCGCGCGTACCGGAACGTTATCCGCTCACCAGCCAGTATTACCGCTCATTGATCGGGTGCCCTGCGGAAAAAGACATTCTGTGGTGTTACGCTGTCGCGAAACCGGGGATGTTCCAGGGAGAACTTGGATTTGAGTTGACCGCGGTCTTTCAGAATGACCCGGCGCTTGGTGGTTTCAGGATCAACGACCAGCTCGCGGAAGAAGCCTTTACTGTTTATGACCACCCCAAGGTGCTGATCTTTGAAAAAACTCCCTCGTACGACCAGGACAGGGTCGCGGAAATCCTTGGTGCGGCTGATCTGACCAGCGTGGTGCACAAAACCCCGCGGCAGGCGAGCCGTGTCGGTGGTAATCTAAAATTGTCTTTTGAAGAAAAGGTTGTGCAACAAACGGGAGGTACCTGGCGGATTTTATTTCCACCGGATTCATTATTGAACAGGTATCCGGGATTGGCAGCTCTCACCTGGTATGTGGTGATCATGCTGCTAGGGTGGATCGTCTATCCGCTGGTGCGGTTTTTCTTTAAGGGTTTGGCTGACAGGGGGTATGGTTTCAGCCGGCTTGTCGGATTGCTTTTCCTTGCTTACATCACCTGGCTGGCGGGATCGGCGGGAATTCCCTTTAACCGTCTCACCATCAGTGTCGTGCTATTGACGCTGCTCATTATTGGTACCACGGTGGGAGTGTTGAAGCGGAAGGAGTTAAAGGAGGAAATTCGAGAAAATAGCCGGCGTATTTTCGTGCTGGAGGGGATTTTCCTCGCGTTGTTCCTGCTCGACCTTGCCATCCGCATCGGCAACCCGGATCTATGGCATCCATGGAAGGGCGGCGAGAAGCCGATGGACCTGTCGTATTTCACGGCGGTACTAAAAAGCACCACCTTCCCGCCTTACGACCCCTGGTACTCTGGGGGGTATATCAATTACTACTACTATGGGTTTGTGATCGTCGGTGTACTGGTCAAGTGGCTGGGTATTGAACCCGCGATCGCTTACAACCTCATTCTGCCTACCTTGTTCGCGTTCACGGGGATTGGTGCTTACAGCATCGGTTCGAACCTGTTCGCCAGGTCAAAGAACGGTGATGATACCCCCCGGTCCACTGAAAAACGCGGCTTAGGTGCTGGCATTGCGGCATTGCTGGCGGTTCTGTTCGCCGGAAACCTGGGTACTCTGAGGATGTTCTCCCAGGGTTTTCAGCGGCTGGCAGCACCTGATGGAATTATTGATGGTGCGGGATTCTTCGAAAGCTTCAGCTGGTTTTTTTCCGGTCTGATCAAATTCCTGAGCGGCGCAAGATTCCCGTATGGTTTCGGGGACTGGTACTGGAACCCATCGCGCGCGATTCCCGGAGACGTGATCACTGAGTTCCCATTCTTTACTTTTATTTATGCAGACCTGCACGCGCACATGATCGCGCTGCCAATAACGCTGCTCGTATTAGGCTGGGCTCTGGCAATGCTGTATAAAAAGTGGGAGAAATTTTCGTTTGCCCACATCAAGGAAACCGCGGGTTTGGCGGCGACGATCCTCTTCGGTGCTTTTGTGATCGCGACACTCAGACCGACAAATACCTGGGATCTGCCCACCTACCTCCTGTTGGCGGTTTTTGTACTCTTTTACAGTGTCTATAAGAATTCACCGCTGCCGGGAGGTTTCATATCGAATGCACCAGAATGGCTGCGGCGTACACTTTACGCGCTGATCCTGATCGGTGTGCTGATTGCCGGTGTAATGGTTTTTTACCTGCCTTTTACCAATAAATTCGGTCAGGCGTATGGCACCATCGATGCTTGGAAGGGCGACCACACCCCGCTCCGTTCTTACCTGGTTCACTGGGGTTGGCAGCTTTTCCTGGTAACCACCTGGTTCACCTGGGAGACGCGTGAATGGCTGGCATCAACACCAGCTTCGGCCATCCGGCGCATCAAACCTTATCTGGGCTATTTACAGGTGATCACTTTGCTCTTTGGCATGGTGGTGATCCTGCTCATCCTGCTGGGGATCAGCATTGGCTGGCTGGTGGGCATCCTGGGTGTATGGACACTTGCGCTGCTGCTGCGGCCCAACCAACCGGATGGCAAACGTCTCGTGTTATTCATGACCGGTACCGCCCTGGTATTGACCCTGTTTGTTGAACTGTTCGCGCTGCAGGGAGATATCGGGCGCATGAATACCGTGTTCAAATTCTACTTCCAGGCGTGGACGCTCTTGGGGATTGCTGCTGCCGCGGCACTGCTCTGGGTTTTACCCGCGGTAACTTCGGTGTGGAAATCGGGAATCGCTTTTGTCTGGCAGGTGGTCCTGATCATCCTCCTTGCAGGGGCTATCCTTTACCCTCTGACTGCCACCGCCGACAAGATCCGCGACCGTATATCCGCAGCAGCACCGATCGGTTTGGATGGAGACGCCTTCATGGAAACTTCTACCTATTATGACCAGGGGATGGACATGGAGCTCAACCAGGATTACCAGGCGATTTTGTGGATGCGGAGCAATGTGCAGGGTTCGCCTGTGATCGTTGAAACCAACACAGTCGAATATCGCTGGGGAAACCGCGTCACCATTTATACCGGCCTGCCGGGTGTACTGGGCTGGAACTGGCATCAACGCCAGCAGCGAGGATTTTTGGACTACAACGGAATCAACAACCGACTCAATGAGATCCCGTTTTTCTACCAAACCACAGATATTAAACAAACTTTGAGCTTTCTTGAACGATATGATGTCCGATACATCATTCTTGGTCAGATGGAACGCGCATATTACAGTGGTGCAGGGTTGGACAAATTTGAAGCTTATGACGGCGTTCATTGGACGGAGGTTTTCAGGTTCAAGGATACCGTTATTTACGAAGTCATTAAGTAGGCTGGATAATGTCAGGGATTTCAGAAATCGTCAATATTATGGTGTGGTACCTGGTGGTGAGCCTGGTCGGATTGACCGCAGTACCGCTTGCGTTCCGCTGTTTTCCATCCCTGCCGAGCCGTGGAATTGCGTTGGCGCGTCCCCTGGGATTGCTCTTATGGGGGTTCATTTTCTGGCTGCTGGGGTCGTTGGGTGTGCTGCAGAATGACCTGGGCGGCCAGGTGCTGGCTTTTCTAGTGGTGGTGTTGTTATCAGTTAATAACTTGAGAAATGGCAGGCATAGGTTACTGGGCGCCTGGCTGCGTCAAAACCTGCGCACAATCATCATTATTGAAGCGCTTTCTCTGCTGGTTTTTATTTTATGGGCGTTTATCCGCGGGATGAACCCGGAAGTGACCTACACAGAAAAACCGATGGAACTTGCTTTTATCAATTCCATATTGCGCTCCAGCGCTTTCCCCCCGCAGGATCCGTGGTTATCAGGTTTTGCCATTTCTTATTACTACTTCGGTTATGTGATCATCGCGATGCTGACGCGCATCAGCGAGGTGGCTTCTGCCACGGCATTCAACCTTGCCAACGCCGCCTGGTTGGCAATGACTGCGGCTGCGTTGTACGGTATTGTCTACGACATCACTCTTTTATGGGCGAAGCAACGCAATGGACAATCAACAACCGGGCTCGAGAGGTTCAGCCGCAACGCTGGTTTTCTGGGTCCGCTTTACGTCCTCATGCTCAGCACAGTTGAAGGGGTGCTGGAATTCCTGCACGCTGGTGGATTGTTCTGGAAAGCTGATGCCCAGGGGAAATTGACTTCACGCTTCTGGAGCTGGTTATCGATACTGGACCTCAACCAGCCTCCAGCACGGCCTTTTGACTGGATTCCTTCACGCAGCGGGGGTTGGCTGTGGTGGCGGGGTTCCCGCGTGCTGCAGGATTTGACCCTGGGCGGTCAGCACATTGAGGTCATTGACGAATTTCCATTCTTTTCGTACCTGCTGGCAGATATGCATCCGCATGTGCTGGCCATGCCCTTTACCCTGCTGACTGTCACATTTGCGCTAAACCTGTTCATGGGAGGAGATTCGTACCTGCAGCAGAGCCGCAGGCTGTTGGATTGGTTCAGAAACTTGAATTTCTGGATGACCGCGTTGGTGCTGGGCAGCCTGGCTTTCATCAATACCTGGGATTTTCCCATCTATGTTGGCTTATTCTGCCTGGTTTGGGCTTACATGCGCTACAGAACCGAAGGCTGGAAGATGGCCTTGCTTTGGGATTTCCTGAAGAATGGACTGGTATTGGGCATTGCCGGAATTTTTCTTTACCTGCCTTTTTATGCAGGTTTTGGTTCTCAAGCAGGCGGCATCCTGCCCAGCCTGGAGTTTATGACCAGAGGCGTGCATTTCTGGGTGCTCTTCGCTGTTTTGCTTGTACCCGTCATTGGGCTCAGCCTCTTCCACTTGAAAAATAAACTGGCATTGAGAGAGTTCTGGGCTGGGGCAAGAATAACGTTGATCCTGTTGGCTGTTCTGTGTTTCCTGATGCTGGTCTACGGCGCGCTGCTGTTTTCCTTCCAGCAGTGGGGACCTGAATTGGCGGTTTCCGAAAATCCGTATCTCTCTACGCTTGGTGCGAAGATGACCCAGGGGGGCAATGCCTTCGCTGGAGTTCATGCAGGTTATCCTGCCGTCGAGGTACTGGCGCAGTCACTGCTGCGGCGACTGCGAGCTCCGGGAACCTGGGTGACACTCGCTGTCGTATTAACGATCACTTTTGGAGTATTGCTCAAGCGAAAAGCCAGAGTTGCTGGTGATACTGATCAGGCAGAAGTTGGAGCAAATGGTACACATGATGTCGAATTATTTGTTTTCATTCTGATCTTGTTCGGGTCGTTGTTGACCATTTTTCCGGAGTTTTTCTACCTAAGGGACCAGTTTGGTACCCGCATGAATACCATCTTCAAGTTTTACTTCCAGGCCTGGATCTTCTGGGGATTGGCAGCTGCAGTTGGCAGCGCATTGCTTTTTTACCAGCTTCGCGGATGGCGGGCAACCATCTTCCAGGTTTTGTGGATAGTGACATTATTGGCGGGTTTGGCATACCCGGCTGTGATGCTGTATAACAAGACTGATGGATTCTCCATGGAAAAATGGACATTGGATGGGAACGCTTATATTCGCGAGTACAACCCTGATGAATATTCCGCGATCCTGTGGCTGCAAAAAGCGCCAAACGGAGTGGTAACTGAAGCCGTGGGAGGAAGCTACACTGACTACGCCAGGGTATCCACCCGTTCTGGTTTACCCACAGTATTAGGCTGGCCGGGACATGAGAGCCAGTGGCGCGGCGGCGGTGTGGAAATGGGCTCCAGGTTGGAGGATATCCGGCGCTTGTACGAAACCGCTGATTGGGAAGAAGCGCTGCGCGTGCTGCGGGACTATAATGTCAGGTATGTTTACGTGGGTAACCTCGAACGCTCAACCTACCAGGTGGAAACAATGAAATTCGAGGAGAATCTGCCGCTGGTTTTCTCGAATAGCAGCACGTTGATCTTTGAAGTACCCGGGCAATCCGGAGCCTTGCAGCCATGAATCAGATTCACGGCACCCGAAAAACCCTATCACTTGAGTTCCTGGTTTACCTGGTCGTGCTACTCGCGGCCGGGTTGCTGCGCTTCACGCACCTTGGCGTATTACCATTGAATGATCACGAAGCCAGCCTGGCACTGCAGGCGTTGCACTTAAACCGCGGAGAACAGGTGATTCTCTCAGGTGAACCTGGTTACATTTCATTGACCACAGCATTATTTTACATATTCCAGCCGACAGAGTTCACGGCGCGTTTCTGGCCGGCGCTTGCCGGCACCCTCCTTGTGCTGGTGCCGATTTTTTTCCGGAAACAGCTGGGTTCCACCAATGCCTGGATACTCGCCGCATTGCTGGCATTCGATCCGGTGTTGATCGGGGTATCCCGCAGCGCAGAGGGCGGCGCGCTGGCATTGTCGGGGCTGCTGGCTGCGATCGGTTTCGGGTTCAATAGGCGTCCGGTATGGTGCGGGCTATCGTTGGGGTTGGCTTTGGCAGGGGGACCGGGATTTTGGCCGGGTATGATCATTCTGGCAGTGATCTTGCTGATCTTCAAAAAGGGATTCCAGCACCATGAAGGTCGTTCGCTGGCACTGGTGGCAGCCTCTGCGGGGATCACATTACTGGTGATTAGCACCCTTTTCCTGACCATTCCCCAGGGGATCAGCGCGTTTGGTTCGAGCTTTGTCGATTATTCGCGTTCCTGGACCGGCGGCAACAGAACCCCGTTGGTAGGGGTGACAACAGCATGGGTGTTGAGTGTATTGCCCCTGCTTCCATTCGCTGCCTGGGGTTTGATCCAGGGATTAGTGCGTGGGGATGTGGGTGCCAAATTACTGGGAATTTGGGCAGGCGCCTCTTTTATACTGGCACTGGCTAACCCCGCGAGGCAGCTTTTAGATCTATACTGGGTCTCCATCCCATTGCTTACCCTTTCCGCGATCAAGCTGGCTGATCTAATTACCGGTTTCACAAGCGAAAACCGCCTTATCTTTCTGGCTGAAGTTGTATTGGTCGTTGCCCTTGTGGTTTTCTCATTCATGAATGCGGTCAACCTGGTAAACAACCCTTTACAGAATCAGGAGGAGTATCGTAATCGGGTTATCGGTGTGATCCTGCCATTGATCCTGTTGTTGGGCATGACGGTGCTGCTTGCATGGGGCTGGTCTGGTGATGCCACCCGTAAAGGTCTGATCGCTGGTATTGTCATTCTGGCTTCTTATACCATCCTATCAAATTCGTGGAAAGCGGCATCCCTCGGGACCCGACCTGAAATTGAGATACGAAGATCCTCCGGGGCACCTGTGGGTTTGGGTGAGCTCATGACCACTGTTGCGGATATTTCAAGGTTCAAAACCGGCATTGATCACCGCATTGATGTACAGGTGGTCAACCTGCCGCATCCTTCCCTCGAATGGGCATTGCGGAATTTTGAGCAGGCACGGTTTTCCACTGTGCATGATTCGGGAGCATCTCCAGCCATCGTACTAACCAGTGAAGATCAGCAACCCACGGACAGCGCATCCTATCGAGGACAGAAGATACTTTGGACGGTAAAGCCCGACATTGGAAGTATGAAATTGATTGATTGGCTGAAGTGGTCGTTGTTTAGAACAGCACCTGAAGAGAGAACTGAACTTGTGCTTTGGGCGCGCAATGACCTCTTCCCGGGCGGAACGATACCATGAGAACAGGGAGCAATGCATTGCACAATCACGAAAAACCAATGGTAATTGCCATTGATGGGCCTGCTGCATCCGGGAAATCCACACTGGCAGAACGACTCGCGCAAAGACTGGGTTTCTTTTACTTTGACACCGGTGTCATGTACCGGGCAGCGACGCTGGCAGCCATGACGGACCTGGGCGGGGTTGATGACGAGGAAGCCGTCACCAAACTTACAGCGGAAATTCGAATTGATGTACAACCACCGTCTGTTGAAGATGGGAGAGTGATGGATGTTTTGTTGAACGGAGAGGATGTCACCTGGGAAATTCGCACACCAAAAGTGGATTTGAATGTTTCACCGGTTTCGGCTTACGAAGGAGTCAGGAAGATACTGACTCAGCGTCAGAGGGAAATCGGTATGCGCGGCAGTATGGTGATGGTTGGCCGGGATATCGGTACAGTGGTTTTTCCGGATGCGCGTTACAAGATCTACCTGGAAGCGTCCTCCGAGGAAAGAGCCAGGCGCCGTCTCAAGGAGGTGTTGCAGCGCGGTGAATCGCATTCATTTGAAGAAGTCCTGCAGTCCATTTTACGGCGGGATCGTATTGACTCGACAAGAAAACACGCTCCATTGAAACCGGCGGCAGACGCGGTGATAATTGATACTGATGGCAAAACGATAGACCAGGTGCTCGAGGAAACATTGTCCGTTGTGAATCCTGAAACCTCGAACGGGAACTGATTCGCGTAGTTGTTGTTGGCAGGAGGAGTTAATTATGTGTGATACCATCGTTGCTTTGGGGAATTCAACCTCGGATGGGAATGTCATTTTTGGAAAGAATTCGGATAGGCATCCCAATGAGGCGCACGAGGTGCTGATCTTCCCAGCAGCTCACCATCCAGCCGGGTCTACAGTCAAATGTACCTACATTGAGATTCCTCAGGTTTCTGCTACCAACCAGGTGCTGCTGGCAAAACCATTCTGGATCTGGGGGGCGGAAATGGGATCCAATGAGCATGGGGTAACAATCGGAAACGAAGCCGTCTTCACCCGCACACCATACGGCAAAGCCCCCGGGCTTATTGGAATGGATTTCTTGCGGCTGGCGTTGGAGCGCACCAATACCGCGGAGTCGGCGATGATGTTGATCATCAATCTCCTGGAGCAGTACGGGCAGGGTGGCAACTGCGGATTTGACCACAAGATGTATTACCACAACAGCTTTCTAATTTGCGATCCCCGGGAAGCCTGGGTGCTGGAAACATCGGGGAAGGAATGGGCGGCTGAAAAGGTCAAAGATGTGCGCAGCATTTCCAACGCCATCACCATAGGAGAAAAATGGGATCTGGCTTCGGCAAACCTGGTCAGCAGCGCTGTGAAAAACGGCTGGTGCCGTTCAGCAGAGGATTTTAATTTCGCCAGGTGTTATTCAGAACCCATATACACCACGTTTGCTTCCGGGCGCAGCCGGCAAGCCTGCACAACCAAAAGCTTGAAAGCACAAAAAGGCAGGATAGCAGTCAAAACAATGATGCAGGTACTGCGTTCGCACACGCGGGAAATTCGACCCGCCTGGTCACCTGATCGTAAGATCACCGGGGCGGATGTCTGCATGCATGCGGGTTGGGGTCCGATACGTGAAAACCAGACCGCGGGCTCGATGGTGTCTGTTCTAAGGGAGGAAGGTCACTCTGAACACTGGGTAACCGCCACAGCTGTACCCTGCACATCGCTTTTCAAACCGGTCTGGTTGGATGCAGGAATCCCGCAGACTGGGGCATCTCCAACGGGTGAGTACGATCGGTCAGCCTTGTACTGGCGCCATGAAGCACTTCAGCGGGAAATCTCAAGGGATTACCAATCCCGCATAAAAATAGTATGCGCCATGCAGGAGAAATTCGAAACCGACCAGATAGAAAAGGTAACTTCAGCCAGCCGGTACCCTGTCCAGGCGAGAAAAGAAATATCAAATGAAGCGTTTCGACAGGCAGATGAGATCGAGACAGCTTGGTATGAACAGGTGAGCACAATGAAGGTGAGCCGGCACAACCGCCTTCTTTACCGCTTAGCCTGGAAAAAACTTGATGCTCAGGCGAAATTGATATAAAGTTGTATCATATTGTAAGATGATCAAGATACACCTCTTCGACGCCGCGCCTTTCTTTGACACACCCTATCAGCTATTGGGCTGGATAGGCTGGTTTGTGATGGCAGCGTTGATCCTATGGATTGTCCGCCAAAACCTGGACCGGGACCGGCCGCGCCAGTTCTGGAAGATCCTCCTTTTACTTGGAATAATGACGATCATCTCATCGTTATTCCTGGGTTTCGACCTCCCCTTAAACCGGAAGGTACCTTTACCCAACATTCCAGGAGAGATCCAATCACCTTCGGTGATGGCTTTTGTAATGATCCCCTTACTGTTGACAGGAGGTATCCTCGGAGTCTGGCCGGCTGCTGTCTTGGGGTTCGTCGGGGGTATTTTCAGCGCGCTGTGGAACACGCACTCCGTCTTCACCCCATTGGAGACTTCAAGCCTGGCCGTCTTATTGACACTCGCCATGCGTCAGAACTACCGGACGAAGTTTTTTGCTTTTATACGTAGACCGATCGGAGCAGCGGTTATCGTGGTTTTCCTTTCCATACCGCTCTATCTGGTCAGTACTTTCTTCGGCACCAACGGCAACCTGGCGGCAAAACTGGATTACGCGTTCACCCGCTCCTGGGTGTTGATCATCGTTTCCGCTTTGCAATTGCTCATCGCCGGGTTGATCTGTGAGGTTTTCAGAGTACAAAGGTCCAGGTATTGGGTGAGACTTGATTCGTTGGAGCCCTCACCAGTCGAAACCGGTTTGCAGAGCCGTATCCTCTATACTGCCTTACCATTGGTGGGTGTGTTGCTCATGACACTTGTCATTGCGGATTGGATCGTTGCTGGCAGGGCGGCACGTGACATATTGGTGAACCAGCTAGAAGACTCATCCAGGATAGCTGCTGAGAACATCCCGCCAATACTGGAAACTGGCCAAAGTCTGACCACTTCGCTGGTGGAACAAAAATTACCTCTAAATGACATTGAACAGCTCAGAATAACACTTCAAAAAAAGATGCGTGAACTCCCGTTTTTCTCGCAAATTTTTGTGTTTGATCTTACAGGAAGTCCTGTAACAGGATATCCGGATAATGATATAAACGCCTTTCGTCTCTCATCCGAGGAGGAAATTGGGATTCAGCTGGCTCTGAATGGGGTTTTAATGCAAAACTATGTGGTACAACCCAACCCCGGGGCTGAATCTGCTTTGATCGCATTCATCGCGGCTATTCCTGATGATTACGGGCTGGCGCAGGGAGTGATCATCGCGCGCACGGATCTGGCGACGAACCTGTTCTCGCAACCGGCTTTACTGGCATTGAAAAACCTGGCAGAATCTGGGGGGCAGGGGGCAATTCTGGATGAAACCAACCGTATTTTGTATCACACCAATCCCAACCTGATCATGACCTTGTATGCCGGGCAGGTACCGATGGTGACAGGGTTTTTTGAAGACCCTGGCTTGACCGGTACACGATACATGAATTACGCGACCGTGGATGATGAGAACGGCTGGAAAGTGATCCTTTCCATGCCCGCGAGTTATTCCCAGGAATTAGCGCTGCGCATCGCCGTACCGTTGCTGGTGATCTCCCTCGCAATTTCCGTGCTGGCGTATCTGTTGCTGCGTTATCTCATCAAAACTCTGACCAGATCTATTGTCCACCTGGGAAACAAGGCTGACGAAATTTCAAAAGGCGAGCTGGATAACCGCATTGAAGTGAGGGGAGTAGATGAGATCGGCAGGTTGAGTTCTGCCTTCGAACAAATGCGGGTCAGCCTCAAATCGCGGTTGGAGGAACTTGATGCTCTGCTTAAGGTTTCACAGGGTATTGCATCAGACCTCTCATTAGAATCCACTTCTGCACACCTGTTAACCGCGCTGCGCTCTTATGGAGCCACCGCTGCCAGCCTGGTGTTGACCAACGGATCAAAACAAGGGTGGGATGATGAGCTGGTGTCATACCGTTCGGGTGATGAAGCCGAGGATTATGCCTACCTTGACCGCCTGCTGCTGGAACAGGTACAGGAAGAACCGATCCTGGTCATACCCTCCAAAGCCAGGATCCGCCGCATGGGTTTGCCGAAGACCACCGCTGTGCCTTCTGCACTTGCCGCTATCGCGCTGAAAAGCACTGGTGAAAATGCGGGATTCATCTGGATCGTTTATTCTCAACCACATCGCTTTTTGGATCCTGAGATACGTTTTCTCAATACGCTGGCAGGGCAGGCATTGCTGGCAGTAACCAACGCTCTTTTGTACCATAAGGCCGAAGTCGGGAAAAAACGGCTGGAATCTGTACTTACCTCAACACCTGAACCGGTGCTGGTGGCTGGAGAAGCTGGACAGTTGCTCATGGTGAACCAGGCCGCGGAAAAATTGACCCAGTTAATCCGCTTGAGCGATGAATTAAATGCCAGGGGCAGTGAGATCATCTCAAGAAGATTGAAGGAGTTCGTGATCAGCACAAACCCGTCTGAAAGCCGGGCTGAGGAAATGGAACTTGAAGACCATCACACTTACCTTGTTTCGGTCTCTCCCGTGGCTGTGGAGAGCAAACACCTGGGTAAAGTCTGCGTGCTGCTGGATGTCACGGAATACAAGCAGCTGGAAAAAATGAAATCAGAATATGTTTCCACCGTCAGCCATGACCTGAAAACACCGCTGACTTTGATCCGAGGATACGCTTCCATGCTGCCTATGGTGGGAGAGCTGAATGAGCAACAGCGCGATTACTCACAGAAAATATTAGACGGCATCGATGATATCTCCAGGATGGCAGATAACCTCCTGGACATGCGCAGGATCGATTCAGGCGTTCAATTGCAAGTGGAAAGGGTTTCGCCATCTGACCTGTTGGACGAAGTGATCGAAGAGATGCAGCCTCAGATCAAGCACCGTAAGCTACAGATCCTGCGCGAACTGACCCTGGCGCAGAACATGACCATTGAGGCAGATCGGGTGCTGCTGCAGCGCGCCCTGCACAACCTGCTGGATAACGCGGTCAAGTTCTCTCCGCTCGGCAGCCAGGTTAACTTGCGTCTGCAGGTAAATGAAAGTAGTGTGGTTTTTGAAGTTCAGGACCACGGACCGGGTATCGCACCGCTGGATCAGCCCAACGTATTTGAGAGCGTCAGAAGAGACGCTGATGGAACCCTGAAGAAGGAATGGGGAGTGGGTCTGTCGATCGTCAGGTCCATCGCGGAACGGCACCAGGGCAGGGTTTGGCTTGAAAGTCAATTGGGTAAAGGCAGCACATTTTTCCTGGAAATCCCAGTTCATTACCAGGCAATAAATTCAAAACGTAGTTGAATTAACTAAAAATTGTGGTAAAATACGAGATTGCTTGTATACAATGGCGGAATATTGCCTTTCCATGAAATATTGTTCGCGCTCTGATTGGGCATTTCCGTTTTTGACCGCTGCAGGTCTTACATTCAGGAGGCATTAGTGGAAACAAAAAGTTTAGTCGCACTCCGGATCAATCTCGCATCCCCTGAAACAATCAGAAGCTGGTCGTATGGTGAGGTTCTAAAACCCGAAACCATCAACTATCGAAGGTTACGACCTGAAAAAGATGGTCTTTTCTGCGAGGCGATCTTTGGTCCTTCGAGAGATTATCAGTGCTATTGTGGAAAATACAAAAATCCCCGGTACAAAGGCATCGTTTGCGATAAATGCGGTGTTGAAGTCACCCGTTCTTCAGTCCGCCGCGAACGCATGGGGCACATCGACCTGGCCACACCGGTCGCTCACATCTGGTACACCCGCAGGATCCCCTCTTACCTGGGATTGCTGCTGGATATTTCGAGACGCAACCTGGACCGCGTGTTGTATTTCGCCCAGTACATCGTAACTTTTGTGGATGATGATGCCCGGCAGAAAGCGCTGCGCAGGCTGGAAGACGAAATCAATGATTCCGAACTGGAGCAGGCTAACCGCATCAATGCGCAGATCCTTGAAGTCAAGCTGGGAAGAGACAAAAAGGTTGCTGAATTACAAAACCGTTTAAAAGAAATCGAATCTAAAGCTGAGGAACAGATCACCTCAAAGCTTGAACCGGTCATTCAGGAAGGGCAATCTCTTGAACGGCAGCTAACTGAGCAATCAGGTAAAGCCGCGAAAAAGAAAATTCTCTTTGAGACCGCCGAAGTTTTAATCGCTGAAAAGGGTGAGACCATCGCTTCCAAGCACATTGCCAGTGTTCAAAAAGCGGTAAAAGAACGCCTTGAAGAGATTGAAGGGGAGTACAAAAAGCAACTGGAACTCGACCGTGAACAGCTGAAAATGGCCATCGACCAGGTCAAAGCTGAGGCTGAAATCACGATGGATGAGCTGCGCAACCAGCTGGAAGACCAATCTACTGAATCGCATGATCATTCGGGCAAAATGCGCGATGAACTTGAAGAATTGCGCCCCTTTACCTTCCTCACTGAAAGTCGTTACCGCGAGCTGAAATCCCGCTGGGGGCAGGTCTTCAGGGCGGATATGGGTGCCGAGGCATTTTATGATATTTTGCGCCGTATCGACCTGGACAAGTTGGCGGAAGATCTGTGGACCGAAGTACGCACAACCAAGAGCAAACAGAAGCGCAAGAAAGCCACAACACGGCTGAAAGTGATCGAATCGTTCCGCCGTTCCGGCAACCGTCCTGAATGGATGATCCTGACTGTACTTCCGGTCATTCCACCTGATCTACGACCGATGGTACCGCTCGATGGCGGCCGCTTTGCCACTTCTGACATGAATGATCTTTATCGGCGCGTGATCAACCGCAACAACCGCCTGAAACGGCTGCTCGAGCTGGGTGCCCCGGATGTGATCGTCCGCAATGAAAAACGCATGCTTCAGGAGGCGGTTGACTCCCTCATCGATAATTCTCAGCGCGGTAAAGCGCTATCCCGCCGCGGGCGCCGCGAATTGAAATCCCTCAGCGATATGCTGAAGGGTAAGAAAGGGCGTTTCCGCCGCAATCTGCTCGGTAAACGTGTGGACTACTCCGGACGTTCGGTCATCGTAGTAGGACCGAAGTTGAAACTTTACCAGTGCGGTCTGCCAAAAAGCATGGCGCTGGAGCTTTTCAGACCGTTCGTTGTATCCCGCCTGGTGCAGCACAGCTACGCAGCCAATGTGAAATCAGCCCGCCGCTTGATCGAGCGCAACAGGCCTGAAGTTTACGAGGTGCTGGAAGAGGTCATCAAAGAAAGACCGGTAATGCTCAACCGCGCGCCGACACTGCACCGCCTTGGCATCCAGGCATTTGAACCCATTCTCATCGAGGGCAGTGCCATCCAGCTGCACCCGCTGGTAACCACGGCTTTCAACGCGGACTTTGATGGTGACCAGATGGCCGTGCACGTTCCGCTTTCTGACAAGGCGGTTCACGAAGCCCGCACGTTGATGCTTTCTTCAAAGAACTTGCTAAAACCTGCCGATGGTGAACCGATTATCAGCCCTGCCAAGGATATGGTTCTGGGAATTTACTACCTGACCGTACAGGATAACCGCAAGCACAAAGGCGACGGCCGCATCTTTGCGGACATGGATGAGGTTGAACTGGCTTTCAACCTTGGTCAGATCGAGCTACATTCCAATATAATAATCCGATCTACTACCTGGTTCAGCCCGGACAACAAGCGCCTTACCAAACCTGAAACCAGAATGATCGAAACCACTGTTGGACGCGTGCTCTTTAACCGCATCCTGCCTGAAGAAGTTCAATTTATGAACATTGTCCTTGAGAAATCCGGAGTCAAGGACCTCATCGCGGATGTTTACGACCTCTGCGGTGAGTCTGTTACAACCGCCGTGGCTGACGCCATCAAGGACATCGGGTTTGAATACGCGATGAAATCAGGCACGACCATCGCGGTTGCAGATATCACGATCCCTGAAGAAAAGTACGAGATCATCGGCACTGCTCAGAAGGAAGTTGACCGCATTAACCGTGATTACCGTCGCGGTCTGCTGAAGGAAGAAGAACGCGATAAGCTGGTCATTGATATCTGGAAAAAGACCACCGAAGAAGTTGGTGTCGCAGTGCGGGCAGCCATGGACCCCAATGGCAATCTTTCCACAATGGCTTCTTCCGGCGCCACCAAAGGTGGTTTTGGACCTATCTCTCAGCTGGCGGGCATGCGCGGCCTGATGGCGGATCCTGCCGGACGCATCATCCGCTTACCCATCCAATCCAACTTCCGTGAGGGATTGACCGCTTTGGAATACTTCATTTCAACTCACGGTGCCCGTAAAGGCCTGGCGGATACCGCTCTGCGAACCGCGGATGCCGGGTACCTTACCCGCCGCCTTGTGGACATTGCCCAGGACATTATTATCAACGAAGAGGATTGCGGTACTGAAGCTGGCATCTGGATCCGTAAAGCTGACGATGTCGCCGGGCAAAAGCTTAAGGAAAGACTTTACGGACGCTCTGTTGCAGGGCGAATCGTGAATCCCAAGACCGGCGAGGTGATCGCGGAACATGACGATATCCTCGATCATGATCTTATCCGCAAGGTCACTGATGCAGGAGTCGAGAATGTGTACGTACGCTCACCGCTAACCTGTGAATTGATCCACGGTATCTGTGCGAAATGCTACGGTATGGATCTCGGCCGTGGCTCGCTCGTCACGCTGGGTTCAGCTGTAGGCACTGTTGCCGCGCAATCCATCGGTGAACCCGGCACACAGTTAACACTGCGCACATTCCACCTGGGTGGTGTTGCGACGGGCGGCGACATTACCACCGGTCTGCCGCGTGTAGAAGAACTGTTTGAAGCCCGTAGAACCCCCAAAGGAGAGGCGGTAATCACGGCCATTTCGGGCATCGCGCGTGTATTGCAGGCTGACCGTTCCGGTGAACAAAAACTGGTGCGCGTGGAGCACAGCGAACTGGTCTCTGATGAGTACGAAGTCCCCACCGAATGGGAGATCGTGGCGAAGGATGCCAACGAGATCGTCACTGGCGACCCTGTGGCCAAAATGGGTGATGCTCAGATCAACGCCCAACACGACGGCAGGGTGCGCGTGGAAGGACGCAAGGTCTTTGTTTCTTATGAACAGAAGGAAAGTGAAGATTACGAAATCCCTGGTACGTCGCGAATGATCATCCGCGACGGTGACAGTGTTGAAGCCGGTCAGGCATTGACTGAAGGTTCTATCAACCCCCACACGATTCTCAAGATCAAAGGACGGGAAGCCTCACAGATGTACCTGCTAACCGAGATCCAGAAGGTTTATCGCGCCCAGGGGCAGAACATCAATGATAAGCATTTTGAGGTGATCATCCGTAAAATGATCGGCAAGGTGCAGGTCATCCGCCCTGGCGATACCAATTACCTGCCGATGGATGTTGTGGACAGGTTGGAGATCAAGAGGGTCAACGAAGAAATGGTTGCCCAAGGCAAACAACCGGCGCGTTATGCTGAAATACTCCTCGGAGTTACCAAAGCCTCTCTCAGCACGGATTCATTCCTCTCGGCTGCCTCTTTCCAGCACACCATCAAGGTGCTCGCTGGAGCAGCCATAGCCTCTTCAGAAGACCCGTTGTTCGGATTGAAGGAAAATGTCATTATCGGCAAGCTCATCCCGGCAGGCACCGGCTTTGTTTACGGCCGGTTTACGGAGGCGGTTGAGGGTGAAGTTGTGGCTGTTGAGGGTGAAGCTGAAAACCTCGAGACAGAAACGAAAGTAGAGTAGTAACTCATAAGAGTTTCTTTCTAATGACACACTCCGGATTGATTTTGATGATCCGGAGTGTTGTTTTTACCCGCACGTGAAATGAGAGCTGTTCATTTTTAATGTACACTTAACTGGTTCCAACAATTAACTGCCGGAGATTGAATTATGGATATGGGTTCTGTTCGCAAGATCGATATTGACCATGAAATGCAGCAATCGTACCTGGATTACGCCATGAGCGTGATCGTATCCCGTGCGCTGCCTGACGCCAGGGACGGCTTAAAACCCGTGCAGCGGCGGCTCTTGTACGCCATGTACGACATGGGAGTTCGGGATGATTCCGCTTACAAAAAGTCTGCCAGGATAGTCGGTGAGGTATTGGGTAAATATCACCCTCACGGAGACCAGGCGGTTTACGAGGCCATGGCGCGGCTGGCGCAGGATTTTTCGATGCGCTGCCTGCTTGTGGATGGTCAGGGTAATTTCGGCAGTGTGGATGGCGACCCGCCCGCGGCGATGAGGTACACCGAAGCGCGTCTGACTTCGATCGCGATGGAATTGCTTAACCAGATCGACAGGGACACGGTCGATTTCGCCCGCAATTTCGATGACTCGCTGGATGAACCCCTGGTTTTACCTTCGGCTATTCCCAACATGCTGGTCAATGGTGCTTCAGGTATTGCTGTGGGAATGGCAACCAGTATTCCTCCGCACAATCTTGGTGAGGTCATTGATGGCTTGGCTTTTCTGTTGGAGAACTGGCAAAAAATGGATGACATCACGGTCACAGACCTGATGAAATTCATAAAAGGACCGGATTTTCCAACCGGGGGCATCATCCTGCAGGAACATGAGCAGGATGAGATCCTCGCGGCCTATGCCACCGGCAAAGGCAGGATCACCCTGCGGGGCAGATTGAACCTCGAAGAAATGTCCCGGGGGAAAAGCCGCATCATCATTACCGAGCTGCCTTACATGACCAATAAATCGGCGTTGATCGAACGTATCGCGGAGCTCACGCGTGAAGGGCATCTTGAAGGGGTGTCAGACCTGCGTGATGAATCAGATCGCCAGGGTATGCGTATTGTCATTGAATTGAACAAGGCGGCTGAAGCTGAATCAGTGCTGCGTGAATTGTACAAACGGACTCCGCTGCAGGTTACGTTCAGCATAAACCTGCTCGCGCTGGTTCATAATGAACCCAGGCTTCTAACACTCAAGCAATCGTTGAGGGTGTACCTGGAACACCGGATCGAAGTGATCAAGCGGCGCAGCGAATATGATCTCAGGAAGGCTCAGGAGAGGATTCACATCCTTGAGGGTTTAAGAATCGCTTTACAGAATCTCGATGATGTCATCGCCATTATCCGGAAATCCACCGATACTGAAGATGCGCGTGAGCGCTTGATCAAGAAATTCAAACTCTCGGTCATCCAGGCGAATGCCATCCTGGATATGCCCTTAAAAAGGCTGGCGCAGCTGGAGAGGAAAAAGATCGAACAGGAATACCGCGAGCTGGTGCAATTGATCAAAGACCTTCTGGCGCTGCTGCGCTCACCAGCCAAACAACGGCAGGCTGTGGAAGATGAGCTCAAGGAAATTCGAACCAAGTATTCTGATCGGCGCAAAACCCAAATCGTCAACCTGAAACAGGGGAAAGTGGCTGCGGATTTATTAACCGTGAAAGATGTGACCCCTGTTGAATCGGTATGGGTGGTAATGAATGACCAGGGGATGATCGGAAAGATCAGGGCGGAGAAACCCCCGCGCATGAGCGGCCGGGATGCGCCTGTTTTCGCGCTGAGCACTGATTCACACCAGACCCTGTACCTGGCTGGTCCGGATGGTCAGACAGCGGCGATTTCGGTGCAAAGCATCCCCGCCATAGAGGAACCTGGTGGCGGAAGTCACTTTTCAAGCATTTCGCCACTGAGAACATCCCGGCTGCCCGCATCGGTTTTCTGCCTGCCAGCAACCGGAAACCTGCAGGAGTTGTATGTGGTTACGATAACACGGCAGGGTTTGATCAAGAAATCGCTGGCGAGCGAATTAAAAGGACCTGCTTCTGACCTGTTCACACTGGTGAAGGTGAACGAGGGCGATGAACTGATCGATGTAATACTGGTCAACGACAAAGCGCATTACCTTGTTGTTACCCGCAAAGGGATGGCGATCCGCTTTGATGGCAGTGATGTAAGGCCGATGGGGCTGATCGCGGCGGGTGTGAATGCCATCAAACTGGCAGCAAAAGATGATGTTGCCGGCATGGTGGAGATTGCCAGGAAAGGTGATGTGGTCCTGGTGGCATCCAATGGGTCAGGTTGGCGCATCGAGCCGGATGGATTCCCGGTTCAAGGCCGGTACGGGCAGGGAGTGATCGGATGCCGCATGGATACCGGGGTGGAATTGGTTGGTGTCGTCTTCGGTAAGAAAAATTTCCAGTATACAATGCGTCTTAAGAAAGCGGCGGCGAAAACCTGCCGGGTGGATGACATCGCTTATGCAAAACGCGCAGGCAGGGGTGAACAGATCCTGCAGTTGGCTGCCGGTGATCGGGTGGAAAGGATCGTGAAAGTGCTCGAGTCTACTGAGTAGACCTGACCTAACGCATCATTCGACTGTATAGTAACAGTAATGGTAAATAATCTTGCCGTCCTTCAGACCGACGGTGTCCTTTCCATCGCTGACAATTCCTCTTCTGGAGTTGCAGGTCCATGTGAAGTGGATAGTGTTGTCTTTTACCTCTTTTGAGGTGATCCTAAAGTCTCCATCGTTTAGCTGGTTGGTTAACATCTGTCCGAAGAAAACACGGATATTGGTATTGCCCTGAATGGTTTGCTGAGGTGTTACAAGCACGGCGTTGGCGGCGTAAACTTCCAGCATCGGGTCGTACTGCATTGTGTTAAGCGCTTCAAAAATGCGGGTGACCGGGTCAGCTGCGGGAGCAGGCGCGCTGCCCTGAACCGGCCAGTTGTATTTAACGATCTCATCCCAAACTGGAATTAAATGCACACGGGAGTAATCCCAGGAGTAAAAATTCGCAGCGCTCAAGCCGAGTGCCCTGGCGGTATCCAGGAATAGTTTTACTTCTGAAGCGGAAGGGTACCAGCCATTTTCGCCGTACGCTGGTCCTGTCGGCACAATGGGGCGGAAGGGGGTAATGGCTTTGAATTCGCTCACGCTGCGTTTGAGGTCGTAATCGGGATTGTGCGCCTGCATCCAGTAAACCTGGGGCATATTCAAATCACATTTTTCAAGGAAAGCGGCGTAAGGGAACGAGCGGTGATAGGTCGGCCAGCGGAATGAACTGAGCGCCACCGGTGTTGAGGGGATGCCTTTTCGTAACTGGTTCATAAAGGTTCTTGCCACTGCTTCGCGACCAGCCTGCTTGTATTCCACCTCGGCGTCGATCACGTATCCGTCCAGGGCGAATTTCCTGGTTTGTGATACGGCGATGTTCGCTTCACCGATGGGATCGTAACCATAAACATAATGCCAGCCCCATACCTGGATGCCTTTGGCGCGCAACGCGTCAACAACCGGTGGGACCAGGTCTCTGCCGCTGCTATCGACATTGTAAGGGCGGGTATCGTTGGCTATCTTTATGAGCACGTGTGAGAACCCCGCGGAGGCGGCCACTCTGGCGATTGCAGAAGGGTTGCCACCTTCGCAATTCGGGATCTTCCAAATCATCATGCCCTTACCCGTTAATGTCATTTTAATCTCCTCCAACTCACCAGGAAGTTACCATGTTCACAGGTTTCCGGCGAGCCCCAACTGTGGTGCGATCGTGCGCATGGCGGTGATCACATTCTCGCAGTGTTCCCATAATGGAACACCGAATTCTTCTGCACCGCGGGCGATCTCTTCGCGGTTCGCTCCCGCGGCGAAGGCCTTGTCCTTCCATTTCTTCTTCACTGAACCGGCTTCCAGGTCGTATAGCGAGCGCGACGGCCGTACCAGCGCGACCGCGGTGATCAAACCGGTGATCTCATCACAGGCGTACAATCCCTTCGCCAGCAGCGTTGTGCGCGGCAGGTTGAGGTGGTCGCCATGCGCGAGAATTGCCCCCACGATCTCCTCCGGAACACCTTTCTGGCGCAGGATCGGCGCACCTTCCAGCGGGTGCTGTTCAGCCGTCGGGTGGATTTCCCAGTCAAAATCGTGCAATAATCCCGTGATTTCCCAGGTTTCTACCGGTTGCGCTAATTTTTCCGCATAGCATCGCATGGCAGATTCAACTGCCAGCATGTGGTTGATCAGGTTTTCATTTTTTACGTACTCTCTTACGATGAATAAGGCGTCATTGCGATTCATGTTGATGGCTCACTCTACTGCCTGGTCTCAAAAATCGGTTCGGGATCACCCAGAACAGGCAGCGGTTTTGATACCAGCACCTGCCAGAAAGCGACCAGCGTGGCGGGGATCTCGCGAATATTCCAGTAACGCTCAGCGTGATCGTGATAATCACGCAGGTCGGCGATCACGCCGTGAACTTTCATCCCCATGCCGCTGCAGGTGAAGATCGCACGGGGGAGGTGAAACTTCTGGGTCACCACCAGAACATCGTTCAGCATAAATATGTCCCTGGCGCGGTAGCAGGTATCGTATGTCCGCCGCCCGGCATAATCCAGTACGATGTCTTCGTCAGGCACACCCAGGCTGAGAGCGTAATCCCGCATCGCAGCAGGCTCGTTGTAATCAATAAACCGGTTATCGCCGCTCATCAACAACTTCCTGACTTTTCCCTCCTGGTAAAGCTGCACTGCCGCGGTTACCCTATCCTTGAGTACCGGGGAAGGGGTTCCATCTTTTTGAAGTCCGGCACCAAAAACAATAGCTGCAGGCGCTGAAGGCGCATCAGCCGGGTTGAACATTTTGCCCGCGGCAGAAAGGGCTGTGATCGACCTCGGGAGTCCGAAGAGGATCACCAGCGCTAAAATGGTAAAAAGAATCAGTTTAAACAGCATAATGATTATCTTGGTAAACATAGCAAGAATTGTACCAGCTAAATATCGGATGCTCTCCGGGTTACAGTGGGGGTATTGCCGGAGGAATCAAATTCGGAAGGTCCATTCTGGTGAAGCGTATTTGTTCCTGGCCAGCTCGTCTGCCATCTGCAGTTCATCATGAGTCGTTTCTCCTGGAACCAGGTCGAGGTTGAAAAACTCCCTGAAACCGGTAATGATCCCATCGGCAACGATACGCCAATCCGGGGCGTGTCTTAATATCTCCTCAAGTGTGGTAGCGCGGAGAGCCAGCTTGCCGGCTGCTTCACGTCGTTCAGCCGGGGTGGTGTATTTGAGCACCCGGGTGATGCGGGTGATGTCGCCTTTAATAGGCAGTGAGCCATGCTGCAGGAGGCCGCCGTGTTTCCTCGCCTGGGCTGAGCCGATCAGTTTTTTCCCGTTAACCGTGATCTCGTAATTGGAGGGTGTTTCAAAACAGACCGGGTTAACAACCTGACCTGTCACACCGTTATCGTAGGTTTTGTCTCCCACAGCCTTCACCTGCAAAACCGACAGGCCGGCCAGCAGGGCGCACGAGATCTTACGGTAACTTTCAAGCAGGCTGCCAGATAAGAGCGGGTCATCCACTGGGGCAGCGACCGCGTATGTCAGTTCGTCTACATGCATAATTGCCCGTCCACCGGTCGGTCTGCGCACCAGGCTCCAATTTTCCCGTTTCAGGGCCTCCATATCTGTATCAAGATACGGTTGGGCGAACCCCAGAGAAAGAGTGGCAGGATGCCAATCATACAACCTCAAGGTTGGGGGGGTGAGCTTTTGCGCTGCTGACCACAAAATGGCTTCATCCAATGCCATATTCGTGGAACCCGAAGCAGGAGCAGATAAGAGAAGGCGCCACCTGGTCATCATCACCGGTTAATTTTACTATGCGAGTAGTGTAAATGATATTTTTATTCCGTTCATGTTGATATAAATAGTCGTCTATTGCTTGACAAAAATGTTAGTAAAGACTAACATTGAGCCACTTCGAAAAAAAACATGGAAAATCTCGTCTTACTGGTGGGTGATTGATTGGGAATTCCTTACACAAGAAAAATATATTTTTATAAATCAGGTAGGAATATCGGATTAAGAGCCGTATAATATATTGTATATACAAGGAGGTGATGCGAACCAAACATAAACCTGAAACGGTCGGTTAATAAGTCACCACTTATATATAAAATCAAAGAGGAGAAAAGAAATGACGAAAAAGTTGTTCCCCCTGTTTAGCGTGCTGCTTGTTGCAGTCATGCTGTTGGCCGCCTGCGGACCGAAAGAGGCCGGCCCTATTACCATCAACCTCTGGACGAAAGAGGGTGAGGCAGATGGTGGTTTGCAGTATGTGCAGGCGCTTGCCGATGCCTACACCGCTGCCAACCCGAACGTGACCTTCGTGATCACGAACAAAGAGGTCGAGACCCTGCGTGAAGACTTCCAGACCGCCAGCCTGGCGAATGCCGCTCCTGAGCTGCTCTGGACCGTTTCCGATCATCTGGGTCCCTTCACCACTGCTGATCTCATCCAGCCGGTTGACAGCCTGGTTGACCTGGGCAAGTACGTAGGCAGCGCCACCGCCGCCGTCAAGACCCCCGATGGCAAGACCTGGGGTGTTCCTATCGCCAACGGCAACCATCTGATGTTGATCTTCAACAAATCCCTTATGCCCACAGCCCCCGCCAACACCGATGAGCTGCTTTCAATGGGTGCGGATTTTGTTGAAGCCAACGCTGGCAAATACGCCCTGGCCTTCAATGAGACCGAAGCCTTCTGGTTCGTGCCCTGGCTGGGTGGATTCAATGGCAAGGTGTTTGCTGCTGACGGCGTCACCCCCACCCTGAATACCCCTGAAATGATCGCGACCTTCAAATTCCTGGCCGAGCTCAAAGCCGCCAACATCATGCCCGCTGAGAGCAACTACGATGTGATGGACGCCGCCTTCAAGGAAGGCACCGCTGCCATGATCATCAATGGTGACTGGTCGCTGGGTGGATACAAGGAAGCCCTGGGTGAGAACCTGGGTGTTGCTCCCATCCCGCAGGTAGTAGGCGGCACTTACCCCGCTCCTTACACCTCCGGTGTATTCTTCATGGTACCGAAAGGCCTTGAGGGCGAGAAACTGGACGCCGTTGTGGACTTCATGAAATTCGCGACCAGCAAGGAAAACCAGGTTGACATGGTCAAGAAACTGACCCGCCTGCCCGCGCTCACTGAAGCCCTTTCCGATCCCGTTATTACCGAAGATGCCATCCTGGCCGGCTCCGCCGCCCAGATGAGCTACGGTACCCCCATGCCCACCAATGTTGAAATGCGCTGCGTTTGGGATGCGATCAAACCCGAGCTGCTGCCCACCTATGCTGGCACCACCACTCCTGAAGCTGCGGCTGCCAATGCTCAGGCTGCTGCCGAAACCTGCATCGCAGGCCTGGAGTAATTCATAAAAAAAGAGAAGGATTTGTTCCTTCTCTTTTTTTCAATCACATACGCCGGGCTGTAAAACCAGCCCGGCATATACTATAAAAAACAGTCATCACAAGGAGGAAGCTCATGATCACATCTGAGGTGATCCTGAAAAGCCTTGGAGAAGTCGGAACGACAGTAATATTGATTTTAGTGGGGACAGTCCTGGTAGAAGCCCTGCTTTACCTGATCCTGATGAAATGGCTGAAGTATAAATATGCGCTTCCTTTCATGTTATTGGCTCCCGCAGTTATCGGGCTGATCGCGCTGGTGATCTATCCGTTGATTTGGGAATTGCGGCTTTCCTTTACGAACATGTCCTTGAAGGCTTTCCGGGATCCGCAATTCATTGGATTCAAGAATTATGTACGCGTATTCACGGAACCTGTTCTAAAACAAAAAATGTTCTTCCCCCTTTTGGGGCAGACCGTATTGTGGACTGTGATCAACATCGCTTTTCACGTGGGCGGCGGATTGGGATTGGCGATGCTGCTGAACCGGAAAATGAGAGGAAAAGGCATTTACCGCGCCATTATCATTCTCCCGTGGGCTGTTCCGCAGGTTATCGCGGTGCTCGCATGGCGCGGAGAGTTTAATTTCGCGTATGGATATTTTAATATTCTTCTCACCAGGCTCGGCCTCCCTGCAGTTCAGTGGCTGGCTGATCCGGTGGCGAACTTCGCTGCCATGTGCATGACCAACATCTGGCTGGGAATTCCCTTTATGATGGTCACCTTATTGGGGGGGCTGCAAAGCATCTCTTCTGAGTACTATGAAGCGGCGGAAATGGACGGCGCTAACGCCTGGCAGCAGTTTAAAAACATTACGCTTCCGCTGATTCAACCTGTGCTGACTCCGGCGATCCTGCTGGGTACATTTTGGACCTTCAACAACTTTAACGTCCCATTCTTCATCAATCAGAATGAGCTGGAGAGTTCTGATATCCTGGTCACCGGCCTCTTCAGGGCGGCGTTCCAGTACAACCGTTACGGTTTCTCGGCCGCTTTCGCTTTCGTGATCTTCGCGCTGCTGCTGCTCTTTACCATTTTCTACATGCGCTACACGAAGTCCTTGAAAGGAGCGTATGAATCATGAGCACTGCAAATCAATACCCTAAGAAATCCTTTTTCCGCAGTGGGCGAGAGGATTCACCTTTTAAACGGATCATCATCCACCTGGTACTGATCATCGCGTGCATTATCGCTGTTTTTCCAATTTTACGCATCCTGGCGGTTTCATTGCGCCCAGGCGACCGGTTGATGTCGACAGATCTTGCCATCATCCCGCCTGATGCCACGCTTGAATCCTACCGTATCATCCTCTTCGACAAGCCTTTCTTGAGCTGGGTATGGAACAGCCTGGCGATTACCATCTCAACCGCACTGATCGGAGTGATCCTGGCTGCAACAGCCGCTTACGCCTTTTCCCGCTGGAAATTCCCCGGGCGATCGGTGGGGCTGGTCTTTTTACTGGCTACCCAGATGATACCGGCTTCGATGTTAATGATCCCGATCTATATTCTCGCGATCAAGTTAGGCATGGTCGGCACCTACCGTGGGCTGGTTATCGCATATTGTGTCACTTCGATACCTTTCAGCGTGTGGATATTGAAAGGGTATTACGATACCATCCCGGTGGATCTTGAAGAAGCCGCCAGAATCGACGGCTGCTCGCAAATCCAGGCTTTCCTGCGGGTCCTGCTCCCGCTTTCGACTCCCGCGTTGGCCATAACCTTCCTGTTTAATTTCATGGCAGCGTGGAATGAATACCTTCTGGCACGCGTCATGCTTGGATCTCAGGAGAGCCTGTTGACCTGGCCGCTTGGATTGCAGCGTCTGCAGGGGCAATTTCAAACCCAATGGGGGCAGTTCTCGGCAGGTTCCATCCTGGTGATGATCCCGGTGATGGTCCTGTTCCTGTATTCCTCCAAGTACCTGATCTCAGGTCTCACACTGGGTGGTGTTAAGGGTTGATAGAACAATGCTTCACATTGAATACCCCGGATTCTGAAAGGGACTCGGGGTATTTCTAGTTAATTTAAAGTAAGAGGTGGATCAATGAAAACTATCACTAGATATCTGGCGGTTTTTCTCGCACTGGCTTTTGTGTTGAGCTCCTGCGCATCACCTTCAGGTGACACACGCAAAGGCATTGGCAGGAAGGATGTGCTCTACCTGAACCTGACCTGGCATCAGCATCAACCCCTTTATTACAAGGACGATGATGGCGTTTACACCCGTCCGTGGGTGCGCGCGCATGCGACCAAAGATTATTATGATATGGCTGCCATGATCAAACCTTACCCCAATGTACGGGTAACTGTGAACATCACTCCGGTGTTGATGAAACAACTGGATGACTTCACGGAAAATGGGGCGAAGGATTACTACTGGGTGTTGGCGGAAAAACCCGCGGTTGAGTTGACCGAGGCTGATAAAACCTACCTGCTCACCCGTTTCTTCGATGCGAACTGGGACAACATCATTTACCGCTTCCCCAGGTACAAGGAATTGTTGAACAGACGCGGCGGGACTACTGCTGAGGAAATCGCCAAAGCGGTATCGCAGTTCACTGAGCAGGATTACCGCGACCTGCAAATATGGTTCAACCTGGCATGGATCGACCCGGAATTCCTGGAGCAATCTCCCTTGAAGGAACTGGTGGACAAGGGTGAAGGATTCAGTGAAGCTGATAAGACCGTTTTATTCAATGAGATCCGCAATATCATGGCCATGGTCATCCCTGTCCATAAGGAGCTGCAGGACGCGGGGCAGATCCAGGTGATCACCACTCCTTACGCGCACCCGATCCTGCCGCTGATCTACAATTCCAACATGGCTTCGGTAGGCAATCCCGCGGCTGAACTACCGGAAAGATTCTCCTGGCCGAACGATGCCATTGTTCACCTGCAAAAAAGTGTTGAGATATACGATGCGCATTTCGGGCAGGCACCTGTAGGGCTTTGGCCGGGGGAGGGGGCTGTATCAGAGGACATAATCCCGTTGGTGGCGGATGCAGGGTACCAATTTATGCAAACCGGCGAGGTGGTTCTGGCGCAATCACTGGGATTGGGTTCCTTCACCCGCGATTCAGCTGAAACGGTGCAGGAAGCGGACGAATTGTACCGGCCGTATTATGTGACGGACAAAGATGGACGGCAGGTTGCCATCTTTTTCCGTGACCTGGTCATATCAGATAAACTGGGTTTCACGTATTCTCAAACACCCGGTGAGCAGGCAGCTGCTGACCTGATACAGCGCCTGGAAAACATCCGGATCCAGCTCAAGGAACAGAAAGCCAAAGGACCTCACATCGTCAGCATCGTTCTGGATGGTGAAAATGCCTGGGAATACTACCCTAATGACGGCAAGGAATTCCTGAACGCCATGTACAAGATGTTAAATGATAGTGAAACCGTCAAAATGGTGACACCATCTGAATACCTTGAGCTATTTCCAAAGCAGCGGGAGCTGGAAACCCTGTTCCCGGGCGCATGGTTCAGCCCCAATTATGATACATGGATCGGTGAGACCGAGGAAAAGACAGCCTGGAATTACCTGGGAAAAACACGCGAGTTCCTGGCGAAATACGATGTAGGGAAGACGAAACAGGCTCCGGCTGAGGCTATTGCCGCCGCGCAGGATTACATGTATCTGGCGGAAGGTTCTGATTGGTTCTGGTGGTACGGCGCAGACCAGGATTCAGGTGTGGATGAATACTTTGACATGGGTTTTCGCGCCTTGCTGGCGAAGGTCTACGAATCGCTTGGTGAACCTGTACCCACCTTTGTGAGAGTACCCATCATCCCCAAGAAACCCGAGCAACCTGCGCAGGCGTATACAGGTGTTGCTACACCCGTCATCGATGGCAAATCTGACCAGAAAGAGTGGGGGACCGCCGCCTCCTACTCATCGGATGGAAAAGGCGCAGTGAAAACGCTGTATTACACGATGGATGCCAAGAACATCTACTTCCGGATGGATTTTGAGAAAATCGCGGATGAACCTGAATCTGTAGGTGTTTACCTTAACATCCCCAGCGCCGCGGCTACTCATCCCTTCGCGCTGACACCAGCAGCACCCGACAGCCTGTTGTTAGGGATAGCCGCGAGCCATCTTTTTGAGTACAGCGCGGACAGTATGACCGGTTACGAGGCGGCTGCCGGCGGATGGAAGTTGAACCCCGAATTAAGGGCGACAGGAGAGTTGGGCGAAGGCGTATTGGAAATTGCCGTGCCCTTGACCTCGTTGGGTGACCTGGCGGCAGGTGATGATTTTCGCGTAGTCGTTGTTGCCCAACCGGATGGACAGGTAATGCCCCTGACCGGCCCAGCGCAGATCGTGCTGCCGGATCTGGGATTATCTGACCTGGTGCTTGAGGTGAAAGACCCTGAAGGAGACGACCATGGACCTGGAACTTACACATATCCAACCGACGGCGTTTTTTCTGCCCAAAACTACGATATTGATGTTTTCACAGTCGCCACGGATGCCAAGAATGTGATCTTCACATTCAAGTTCTTCGGACCTGTACCAAATCCATGGGGTTCAGGCATTAACCTGTCTCTGCAGACGATGGATGTGTATATTGACAAGGACCCCGGCAAGGGAACGGGTACCCGCATGCTCTTACCCGGACGCAACGCGGCACTGAAAGAGGGTGACGGATGGGATTACATGGTGTGGGCAGAAGGCTGGAATTATGGTATCTACGCGCCTGATCCTTCTACAGGAGAACCCAAACAGCAGAATATTGCCTATAAGATCATCGTGGACCCCGCCAGGCAGGTGGTGACGCTGCGTGTTCCGAAAGAAGCTTTTGGAGAGGGCGACCCTGCTGATTGGGGGTATGTCGCGGTGGTGTTGGGTCAGGAAGGCTACCCGACCACTGGCGTATGGCGGGTGAGGGATGTGCAGGCGACCGCTGCTCAGTGGAAATTTGGCGGAGCCCCTGATGATACCAACCACACCCGCATCATCGACATGGCCTGGCCTGCGGATGGCGCAGGCACACAGGAGGAATTCCTGGGCAATTATCCCGGCGCTACAGCTGCGATTAATACGCTCACAGAAAACGATATGGCGCAGTTGCCAATTCTGTTGGTGAAGTAGAAAATATTTAGGACCTGCGGGTGTTGGTTCATCCGCAGGTCCTTTTGTGACAGGTGATTTTCGTTATGTTGTCAAGCGTACAGAAATGTGAGAAAATGACGCGGTTTATTTCGTAAATACAAACAACGTTTAGAGGAAGGGATACATGTCAATTCAAACGCCTGATTGGGTCAGGGATGCCGTTTTCTACCAGATTTTCCCCGATCGTTTTGCGAAAAGTGAAAGGATCAAACGCGCTGGTGTCAAACTGGAAGCCTGGGATACACCGCCCAATCCATATGGTTTTAAGGGTGGCGACCTTTACGGGGTTGTAGAACACCTTGATTATTTACAGGATCTTGGAATAAACGCAATATATTTCAATCCCATCACCGCATCGGCATCCAATCATCGGTATCACACTTATGATTATTTCAAGATTGATCCACTGCTCGGGGGAGATGAAGCTTTCAGAGAACTCCTGGATGCCGCGCACTCCAGGGGTATCCGTGTAGTTCCGGATGGCGTCTTCAATCACGCCAGCCGCGGCTTCTGGCAGTTCCATCACGTACTTGAAAACGGCGAAGGATCGCCATACGTGGATTGGTTTCAATTCGATCCTGAAAGGTTGAAAAGACATAAACCCTGGGGAGCGTACCCCGGCGAAAAAGAGCAGCAGCAATTGAACAGCGGTGTTGGTTCTTATAACGCGATTGGCTACAATGCCTGGTGGAACCTGCCGGCGCTGCCCAAGCTCAACACCCGTACACCTGCGGTAAGGGAATTCATTTTTGAAGCCGCGGAGCATTGGCTGCGATTTGGAGCAGATGGCTGGCGCCTGGATGTGCCAGCTGAAATCGACGATGACGCATTCTGGCAGGAATTCCGCCGCAGAGTAAAGGCCACGAACCCGGATGCCTATATCGTGGGAGAGATTTGGCTGGAATCTCAGCGATGGCTCAAAGGCGACCAATTTGACGCGGTGATGAACTACCTGGTAAGCGCCGCCCTGATGGGTTGGTTGATCGGGGATAAGATGCCGGATTACGCATACCGCATTGGCGGACTGCACAAAGTCCTTCGCCCGTTTACTGCCGCGGAATTTGGCGATCGTATTGAATACCTGCTAAACCTGTATGCCCCTGAGATCAATGAAGTGCAGTTGAACCTGCTGGACAGCCACGATACACCGCGATTTCTTACCACGGCTGGCGGTGATGAAAGTGCTTTGCGCCTGGCTTACCTTTTCATCTTCACATACATTGGCGCTCCTTGCGTGTATTACGGCGATGAGATCGGTTTGGATGGGGGTCCTGACCCGGAATGCCGTAAGGCTTTCCCATGGGAAGAATCTAAATGGAACCAGGATTTACGCAAATATATGAAGGCCCTGGCCAGCCTGCGTCATGCCAACCCGGCGCTGCGCCGTGGCACCTACAGGAGGATACTCTCTGATCATGACGTCATCGCATTTGTGCGGCAGTATGAAGGGGAAACCTGCCTGGTGGTGATCAACGCGGGAAGGACAGACCGTCAATTGGATGTGGATCTGAAAAACGCCGGGATTACAGCCAGATCAGCCAGTTTGCTCTTCGGTTCGAGCCAGGTCGCTGTTGTAGACGGAAAAGTTTTATTGCAAAAACTGCCCTCAAGGCATGGAATCGTCTTGAAGATCGATTGATCCTGCTTTTTTGTTCAAATTATCACCGCCGGAGAAGTACAGAATCTCCGGCGGTTTTATAAAGCCCAATTTCAAGAAGTGATCGTGTTGTTTTCATTTACAAATGTGTTTTTTCCACATGGTAAAATTACATTCCGCTGTTTAATGTTGCAGTGGTATTTCATAGAGATCAAATAATTAGAGGGTAATAGTTAAGGGTAAATATTCCATGGCAGACACCAATCTGAACGGAAACGTGAAAATCAACTCTCCCAGGCCAACGATCGAGATCGTACTGCCTGATGGACGGTTGTATACCGGTAAACGCGGTGCCTCACTGGCTGAATTACTGCAAATGCTCCCTGAGTGGGACAATCCGCCGATCATGGGTGCGGTGGTCAATGGTGAACTAAAGGAATTGACCTCCACCCTCGAGATGGATGCGCGCGTGAGATTGATCACAATGAAGGATGATGACGGGGCCAGGATTTACCGGCGCTCGATCACATTCCTGTTGGAGGCTGCGTTTGAGGAGCTGTTTTCAGATAGCCTGATGACGCTTGACCATTCCGTTTCGGCTGGAGGCTATTACTGCCAGGTGAGCAAGGGAACTGCGCTCGTCAATGGAGACCTCGCGCGGCTTGAGCAACGCATGCGGGAACTGGTAAAGGCCGACCTGCCTTTCGAGCGCCAGCTGGTACCTCTGGCAGATGTGATCAATTACTTTGAATCCAAAGGGCTCAAGGATAAAGTTCAGCTGCTGAAATACAGGCAGAAGGAATACCTGGTTTTGTACCGGCTTGGCGACCACCGTGATTATCACCACGGGTACATGGTGCCTTCTACTGGTTACCTGCAGTGGTTCGCTTTGCAGCAAATGGGGGAGGGTTTTGTACTGCGTTTTCCGAGGCGCGAATCTCCGAAAGAACTATCTCCAATGCCCAGCTATCCGAAGCTGCTCAGTACCTTCAGGCAGTACGGCAACTGGCTGCAAAGATTGGGTATTGAATCAGTTGGCGCGTTGAATGCTTCAATAGAAGCAGGTAATATCCGCGAGATCATTCTGGTGTCAGAAGCTTTGCACAACCTGCAGATCATTGATATTTCTCAATCGATCGCTGAGAAATCTGAGGAAGCCCGCATCATATTAATTGCCGGTCCATCATCTTCAGGAAAAACCACATTTTCCAAACGGTTGTCTGTACAACTACTGGCCCAGGGATTTTCACCATTCCCGTTGGAAATGGATAATTACTTTGTGGACCGCGAGCAGACGCCCAGGGATGAAATGGGGAATTACAATTTTGAATCACTGGGCGCGTTAGACACACATCTGCTTTCAGACCATCTCAAGCGCCTGATTCACGGCGAAAGGGTGAGGCTGCCCAAATATGATTTCCATTCCGGGAAGCGATCTGATGGTGATGAAGTTCAGTTACGCCCAGATCAGATGATCATCCTTGAAGGCATCCACGGTCTAAATCCGAAGTTGTTGCCCGAGATTGACCCATCATCGACTTACAAGATCTACGCCTCCTGCCTGACCCAGCTCAACCTGGATCGCTATAACCGCATTTCAACCACTGATACCAGGCTGCTGAGGCGTATCGTGAGGGATGCGCGTGAGCGCGGTTACACTGCCCAGGAAACCATTTCCCGCTGGGAATCCGTGCAACGCGGGGAGAAAGAATACATCTTCCCTTACCAGGAAAACGCCGACAAGCTTTTCAACTCGGCGCTGGTATATGAGCTTTCCGCGCTGCGCCTGTACGCCGAGCCATTATTGCGGCAGGTTCCATATGGCACGAAAGAGCACGTGGAAGCAAAACGCCTATTAGCCTTCCTTGAGTGGTTCCTTCCGATCGAAACCAGCTTGATCCCTGACAATTCCTTATTGCTGGAGTTCCTGGGCGGGTCGATCCTGAAAGATTTCAAGTTGTGGAAGCAGCATTAATCAAAAAGCGGGTTCAGGTTCCTGAACCCGCTTTTGCTGCTTATGAGAGTTTTTTCTTGAATGCCCTGCCTAACCTGGCGATACCTTCGTTGATTCGTTCCGGGGAGCAGAAGGAAAAATTCAAACGCATCGTGTTTTTTCCTCCAGCATCCGGGTGGAAGAACTCGCCGGGAACATAAGCCACCTTTTCCTGAATAACCTCCGGGAGCAGGTTGGTTGTGTCGAACTGCTGCGGCAATGTCACCCACAGGAAAAGTCCTCCCTGGGGTCGAGTCCAGGTCACTCCCTCGGGCATGTGTTCTTCAAGCGAATCCAGCATGGCGTTGCGCCGTTCGCGGTACACCTCCTGGATGACCTTGATATGGCGGTCAATAAAGCCGTGCTGCCCGACCTCGTGCGCAACGATCTGATTGAAGGTGGATGTATGCAGGTCGCAGCCCTGTTTTGCCAGCGCCAGCTTGCTGATCACCCCATGCGGGGCGATGACCCATGCTAACCGTAAACCAGGCGCCAGGATCTTTGAAAACGTGCTCAGGTAAATCACGTTGCCTGTGTAGGTGCCGTTATGCACGCGCATTTGCGAGTCCAGCAGTTCAACGGCAGGCAGGTCCTCGCCTTCATACCGCAGCTGGCCGTAAGGATCATCCTCCACGATCGGCACTCCGTACCTGTCAGCCAGTTGGATCAATTTCTTCCGTCTTTCGAGGGAAAGTGTCGTGCCCGTGGGGTTCTGAAAGTTCGGCAGGACGTATATGAATTTGGGGCCGATGCGCAATGCCTCTTCCAATTTTTCGGTGATCATGCCGTGTTCATCGACCGGAACTGTGACATACTCAGCGCCGTAAGCGTTCCACGCCTGCAGCGCGCCGAGATAGGTTGGGGATTCCACCAGGATGCGATCACCGCGGTTGATGAAGATCTTGCCTAACAGGTCGAGCGCCTGCTGAGATCCGCTGGTGATGAGAATATTTTCGATGTTTACATTGATTCCCACCCGGATGCTGTGTCGTAAGATCATTTCACGTAATGGAACATATCCATCCGTTCCCCCGTACTGCAGCACTTCTGCACCTTTGTGTTCAAGGACATGATTACAGGCTTGCTTGAACTCTTCCACCGGAAACACATCCGGCGCCGGGAAACCACCCCCGAACGAGATCATATCCGGTTGTTCTGTTACCTTGAGAAGCTCCCGTATAGCCGATGCTTTCATGCGCTGTGTGCGCTGCGAGTAGCGGTATTCCCACGGTGTCTGCATTCTAGTGTGCATTTTTCCTCTTGGTTAATAGGTTTATCGTGCTGTACTACAATTTCGCAAACCGACTCTCAACCAACGCCTGTGTCGGAAGTGTGACGCGGTCACCAGTGTTCAGTTCCGCAGGAGCTTTCGACGCCTGCGAGGGTGCTCCCTGGTATATTTGGATGCGAGTGCCCTCAGCCGCATATTTCGTATCGATATACGCCTGGCCGGTCAATAAACCATCCTTATCGATGGCGCAGCTGGTAACAAACCCGATGACCCTGCCTTTCTCATCCAGGACCGGGTCGCTGTTGTGCGCCATGCGCACTCCTTTCTCGGGGAAGCGGAAACGGATAACAACACCTTTTCTAGTCTCTTCTTTTTTAATGAAGGACTCTCTACCAATAAACCAGGGTTTGTATGTTTTTACATAAGAACCAAAACCAGCTTGTGCCACTCCTAGGTTCCGCTCTCCACCCATTTCATGACCATACAAAGGCAGGCCGGCTTCGGTGCGCAGCGAGTCTCTCGCCCCCAGGCCGCATGGTTTTAGTCCGAAAGGTTCACCGGTCTTCATCAGGTCATTCCAGAGACCTGAAGCTTTTTCAGGGTGAACGAAGATCTCAAAGGCCATTTTTTCACCGGTATAGCCGGTGCGTGAAACCACCAGGTCGTATCCACCGATCACCGCTTCGCACAATTCAGTGCGTTTTAGCGCTTTGATCTTTCTCTGCGTGGCGAGGTCACAACCCAGTGCCAGCAGGATATCCCGGGATTTCGGACCCTGCAGCGCGATATCCACACGCATATCCGCGCCTTCTCGCGGGTCACGCAGGTTGCGTAATGTTACCTTTCGACCGAATGCTTTTAGCCAGGGTTGATTATTGTCGACTGCCACCTCGCCTTTTCGGACGGCATTGAGCCATGCCCAATCTTTTGCATCGTTCGAAGCGTTAACGACAACCAGGTACTTATCGGTACTACGCCGGTACACAAGGGTGTCATCAATGACATTCGCATCCGGATCAAGGAAATGTGTGTAACAGGAATCACCAACTTCTAGGGTGCCAATATCGTTACCGCACACAGAATCCAGGAAAATCGCAGCCTGCGGACCCTCCGCCTGGAACACGCCCATGTGCGCCACGTCAAACAACCCGGCCGCGTTACGGCAGGCGAGGTGCTCTTCGACCACCGAGGTGTACCAGACGGGCATTTCCCAGCCGGCGAAGGGAATGAGCTTGGCGCCAAGATTTTTGTGGTCTTCGTAAAGAGGAGTTCTGAAAAGTTCACCGCTGTCTTTTTCCTCCCAATTAAAGAAAGGTAAAGCTGTCCCCTTTGACCCCTTTATGCCGATATACCACGGTTTTTCATCAGAATCACCGGACCCCGATGTCATCTCTGCTTGCGTTGTCTCAGATTCCTCGATTATGACAGGTCCGGGGATGCGCGCTGGCAGATCGTCATCAAAAGCGATATACCCATCTGAAAGAGCGCGCAGGAAGGTCGCGGCGAGACCATAATCCTCTCTCTTTATTGTGAACCTGTATAGCGTGTTGGTCACACGGGTTATGGAACCTTCAACAACATTCAATGGAGTGTGCAGTTTTGTGGGTTGGATCTGGCCATCCTCTAAGATCTCAACATCTGAACTAAAACAGTAATTCACAAAATACTGAACGCGTTCTCCCTTAAGATCAAGGGCAGTGACATTTCCTCTGGTCTGCGGTTGATCATCAAGGTAATAGAAATGCGGATAGCCGCTGTTGCCGAATGAAAGATCAGCCCCGGCTTTGGCGCACAGGTCTCGAATCTTGATCTTGGATTTCTCAAGCACTTCAAAACTTACCTTGGCACGCGGTGAAGGACCTTTTCGCATCTCAATGGTGTATGGAGTAATGGCCTGCAGGATATCCGCGATGATGTTGCCGATTTCCACCATGTCTTTTTGTGTCAGTCCGCGTTGTGTCATCCATGGTGTGCCGTAGCGGATGCCAGATGCATTGAGCGCTGTCTTATCTCCCGGGATGGTATTGCGGTTCAGCACGATCCCGGCGATATCCAGGATGCGTGCCGCCATATCCCCGGTTAAGGTGGTTCCATCGGGGCCAACGATGGTCTTGCAATCGATGTTACCCAGGTGCGAATCAGTACCATTGAATGGAATGCGCAGACCGCGCGCCTGCAGCTGTTCGGTGAGCGCTTTGCAGTTCTGGATTATCTGCTTCTGCAATTTCTGGAATTCAGCAGTCGCGGCGATCTTGAAAGTGGTGGCAAGCGCGGCGAATACATGCACATGCGGTCCGCCCTGTTCACCAGGGAAGACCGCTTTGTCGATCTTTTTTGCCAGAGCCGCATCTGTGGTGAGAATACACGCGCCGCGCGGTCCGCATAGGGTTTTATGGGTGGTGAAGGTGATCACATGGGCGTATCCAACAGGAGATGAGATTGCCTTGCCTGCGATCAAACCTGCGATGTGCGATACATCCGCCAGCAGGTACGCGCCAACCGCATCAGCTATAGAGCGGAAACGAGCCCAATCGGGGATCCAGGGGTAGGAGGAATAACCGCAGATGATCACCTTTGGCATCACTTCGCGAGCCTGAGCTTCCAGCTTGTCGTAGTCTATTTGCTCGGTAATGGGGTCAACGTTGTAATGAGCGACCTTGTATAATTTCCCGGACCGGTTCACGGAGGATCCATGCGTCAGGTGTCCGCCGTGCAAGAGATTCATGCCCAAAATAGTGTCGCCGGGTTCGATGAGCGCATGGTAGACTGCGTTGTTGGCCGGGGCACCTGAAAGCGCCTGGATGTTGACGAATAACTGGTTGGCGCTGATCTTGTCGGTGGCAAAAACCTCGGCGCAGCGGCGCCTGGCAAGCGCTTCGATCACGTCCGCGTACTCTACACCCTTGTAGTAACGGGGATCAGCGTACCGCCGGTAATAGGAGATGCGCGCGGGATAATCAAGGATCTCGCTTTCAGTCATCAAGCGGGATTCCTCATCCGGATATCCTTCTGCATACAGATTCTGAAAAACAGAAGCCAGGGATTCACGCACAGCCTGGGGCGCGGTGCTCTCTGACGGGATCAGGATCAATTTTCGGAACTGCCTTTCGACTTCATGATCGATCAGGTTGGCAACTGCGGGATCGATCTCTTTTAAAATTCCCCGAACAAGATGGTCAGCCATGTGTATTTCTCCTTCTCGCTGTGTGTATTAAATTATAAAAAACCACCTCCAGATGTTGACCAGGCAAGCATCCGTGGGTGGTTTGATGTGTGTGGATTCGGGTCATTCGTTTCTCAGCAACCGGACCAATAGCATTTTTTTCGATTTCAGGTTCAGTGTTGGAACAATCTTGACAACGTTATTTTAGTCTCAACCACTGCGGGGGTCAAGCCGGAATATGTAATTATCGAAAATATTTAAAAATCACACTGATGCCTAATAGACCAATTTGCGATATTCTTGATTTTTCACGAAAAGGCGGTTATTGTACTTTATAATTCTTTTTCAACCTGTGCATCAATAGGCGCGATACTTTCGAAAACTGGAATTGGGAGTGGCTACATGGCAGTAAATACGATCAATGTACCTCCTATAGTGGATAACAGTGTCAAACGAGCCCGCGGAATCGGTTCGATCGTGCTGATCGTCTTCACCGTCATCTGGGTTTTATCGCTGACCGGGGTCAATCTTTTCCTTCGCTGGTCAATTGAGCAAAGCATGTTTGAAACGGATACAGGCTTTAATGACGGACGCTGGCTCGTGAACCTGGTCTGCGGCTTTTTCACGTTCCTCCCGCTGCTGGCCTTATACTTCGCGGTAAAAGTCCCCCGGGTGAAACTGATGCTGCGTTTATGGACGTTGGCAGTGGCTTTCGTTTTACTTTCAGGACCCGCGAAATTACTTTATCTCACCGCTCAAGTCCAGACTAATTTACTACTCAGTGCCGCATTGGCCTTGATGACCTTGCTGGTTGTGCTTCTCCGTAAAAAGGAGGAGACGAACAGGAGAAAACTGCTCAAACCCGGGCTGATAGGGACTGTTTTATTGGCCTGTGTCGCCTTTGCCACGCCCTGGGTTTTATGGGGTGCGCTGGGTTCAGTTGTTGATCTGATTTCCGCGCTGATGTTGGGCGTGGCTTTTGGGGTATTCGTTAGTAGTTTTGTTATACCGGATTATTTTGAAAAAACTCAACCTGCGGGCAGCCATGTTGGCAGGGGGGAGTACCTTTTTGATGGTTTTGTTTTAATGGTTTTTCTGCTGATCATGGTTAGTGGTCTCAGTCAAAATGGGTCACAGATCCTGCTCAGCCTGGCAATTCCCGGTGCGGGTTGGCTCTTGGCTGCACTTGCTACAGCCGGGCGCAACCGAAAAACTCATTCCAGGTTTGTCATTGGTACGGTTTCCGGCTTGCTCCTTGCGCTGCCTTTGGCATTTTTTGATATGGATGAACTCGCGTTGATCATTTCAGGGACTGCTGAAGAAGTGTTTTACTGGGCGAATCGGGCTGGGTGGAACACGCTCATCTTCCTTATCGCTTTTGCAATAATTATTTTGATCTTTTTTAAGCACATCGAGCGGGCGAACCTGGACAGGCGGGTTAATACAGTTTTAGTGGTTCTAAGCCTTGTCGAATTTTTGGTCCTGTACTTTGCCGCGGGACAACCGGGTTTTTTTGGTGACCGTGTTTTTGTGATCATGAAGGAACAGGTCAATCCTGCCCGGTACAACGAGATTGATTCACTCGCAGAGAAACGACAAGCACTATACCAGGCACTGACTGATACGGCGCAAAAAACTCAATTGTCAATGATAGAAAAACTTGAGAAAAGGCGGATTGCATATACATCGTACTATCTGGTCAACGGATTGGAGGTAAACGCTGGCTGGTTGATGAGTGGTTCTCTCTCGAGATCCACTGGGGTTGACCGGGTATTGGAGAGTCCGCGCCTGCGGCCGCTTCCTCAATCCATCCCGCAAGCAACAGGGGAGATATTAATTCCCGCGGAGGATTCGTTGTGGAACCTGCAGATGATCAATGTACCGCGAGTTCATGAAGAATTTGGCATTTTTGGGGAGGGGATCATCATCGGGCAGACCGATTCCGGGGTGGATGTCACCCACCCGGAATTGAGGGATTCCTATCGGGGCAGAGGGGGCAGCAACGATTACAACTGGCTGGATCCCTGGAATCAAACAGTAACCCCCAACGACATCGGAGGACATGGTACCGGTACCACCGGGATCATTGTTGGGGCGACCCGGGGTATTGCCCCGGAGGCGGAGTGGATGGCGTGCACCAACCTGGCCAGAAACCTGGGAAACCCGGCGCTTTACCTGGATTGCATGCAATTCATGTTTGCCCCATATCCGCAGGGTGGCGATCCTTTCAAACACGGGAAACCTGAACTGGGAGCGATGATCGTGAACAATTCATGGGGCTGCCCGAGGGTGGAAGGATGTGATCCGGGGCTTTTCAGTCCGGCAATGGAAATTCTGGAAGCGGCTGGAGTGTTCATGTCCGTTTCTGCCGGGAACAACGGTTATTATGGATGTTCTTCAATTACTGACCCGCCCGCGATCTATGATAAAGTATTTTCTGTGGGATCCGTGGACAAAACCGGAGCGATCTCGGCATTCTCAAGTAAAGGTCCAGTCACAGTGGACGGGAGCGGGCGAATAAAGCCTGACCTGCTGGCGCCGGGTGATCATGTGCTGGTGGCTGCGCCGGGTGGAACTTACTCCGTAAGCAGCGGTACGTCATTTGCCGCCCCGCATGTTACCGGGGTGGTGGCTTTGATGTGGTCAGCGAACCCTGGTCTGATTGGTAATATCGAACTTACCAGGCAACTTCTCAGGGAGAGTGCGAAACCTTACACGGGTGAATTTTCAGGATGTTCTGACTCACAAAACGAAGCAGGCGCGGGAATTCTGGATACTTACGCAGCGGTCAAGGCAGCGATTGCGGTAAAATGAATCAATGACGAAACCTTTTTTGATTAAACGGGTTATATAGTTGACGAAGCAGAAAACCTTAACGGTAGAATCGTTAACAGACGACAATGCAGTACGGCTTGCCTGTACGGGCAACACAGAGGCATTCAGTTACCTTTACGAGCAAAATGTAAAACGCATTTATAACTATATCTACTACCGCATTGGCTCAGGAGCAGACGCGGAGGACCTGACCGCGAGGGTTTTTCATCGAGCATTCGCGCACATTAATAAGTATGTAGAAAAAGGGGTACCTTTTACTGCCTGGCTGTACCGCATCGCGCATAACCTGACAGCCAACTGGTACCGGGATAATAACCGCCGACGGGAAGTGTCTCTTGATGACCACTTTGATCTTCCGCATCACGGCGAACTGCCTGAACGGACCATGGAACAGAACCAGGAAAAGGAATTGCTCCTGAAGGCCATCCGGCGGTTACCTGCTGACCGCCAGGAATTGATACTCCTAAAGTTTCTTGAAGACCTTTCCAACGGTCAGATCGCTGTCATAATGGGGCGAACGGAAGGGGCAATAAAAAGCCTTTATCACCGCTCGTTGATCTCGCTGCGCGAGGAATTGAAACAGATCAGCGGGATTGACAACACGAGTAACTATTAAGGGGTTTGGATTATGGAACATGGCATGGAACAACCCGGGGTACACAGTTTGTGGGGTTTGGAGGAAAGACTATCCAGCCTTCTTGAACCCGTGACTCCTGACCCGGAGTTTGTTGAATCTCTCAAAATGAAACTTTCACATACCCCGGCTGTTCTGATCGAAACCGGACGCCGGAAATTAGGGTTGCTGGTTGTCGGTATCGGATTATTTGCCGGCGCCCTCACGCTCTGGCTTCTGCGCAGGCGTTCAGATTAAGCGATCAAACGCCTAATTTTTCTCGTAATTGGTAAGTGGAGGGTTCCACAAGGATCGACCCATCCGGGAAGACGATCGTAGGAACGCTGCGATAACCATTCGCCACACTTTCTACATATCTGGCAGCAGTTTCATCGCGGTCAATATCTATCCACTCATACTCGATCTTTTCCTCCTCAAAAACCCGCCTGGCGCGTTTGGTGGAACCACACCAGGTGGTGCCGTACATTTTAATTTTTAGCTGGGTGTCTTCCATTTTATTTTGCGTCTCCTCCATAAGTGTCCGTATAACATTTTCTGCATCAGCGATCAAATCCATTCCCAGCGGCAGGTTGTATTTTTCATCAACCCGCATGGTCAGGTTCTCAAGTGATTGGGTGATGCCATGGGGTAGGAACTCTCTGATATTCTTATCGGCCAGTATTTCAAAATTGTTCAAACCGACTGCTGCAACACCTTGCTTTGCCAGGTAATCCCTGACCACAATCCCCGCAGCGCGGCGCGCGCAAACCCTGGCCATCCCTTCATTCCCTGACGCCCTGGCGTTTCTTGCCAGGATCATTTCCGGATCAATCCGTTCTCTGGTTTCCATAATCCAATTCTATTACAATTCCGTGCGATTGTATTTGAACAATGCCCGCTTATGTTAAAATCATCCCTATGACTTATAAAACTGTTTTTATGGGATCCCCACAATTTGCGGCAGGCATCCTCCATGAGCTGGGAAAGCATTACCTAGTTCGGGGTGTGGTCACTCAACCTGATAAACCCGCAGGGCGTGGAAAAAAGATGACTTCACCGCCGGTGAAAATTCTGGCGGATGCTAGGGGTTACCCGGTTATTCAGCCTGAAAGGATGAAGGACCCCGGTGTTTTTGAGCAGCTGGTTGACTGGGCACCTGATTTCATCGTTGTGGCCGCTTTTGGCAGGATCCTCCGTCAGAATGTGCTGGAGCTGCCGCGGCTGGGCTGCATCAACGTGCATGCGTCATACCTGCCGCGCTGGCGTGGTGCTGCTCCCATCCAGGCGGCGATCTTACACGGTGACCGCTCCACTGGTGTCAGCATCATGCGAATGGATGCGGGGATTGATACCGGGCCGATCCTGATGCGCGAAGAGGTGCCCATTGAACCGTCTGATGATACGGTCACGCTGACCGCAAAATTGGCTTCAGTGGGAGCGTCCCTGCTGATCCAGGCATTGGACGGTTACCTGAATGGCACACTGACTCCGTATCCGCAGGAGGAGGAAGGCGCTAATTACGCGCCTATGATTCGCAAGGAAGACGGCTTGCTGGACATTTCTCAGCCTGCCGCAGCTCTCGAGCGCAGGGTTAGGGCGTTCATAGACTGGCCTGGTGCTTTTGTGCTGCTGGGAGATGAGGTCTTAAAGATTCGCAAGGTAAGGGTTCAAAACGGGGTAGGTTCACCTGGCACTCGTGACACCTGTGAAGGGTACCCCTGCATTAATACGATTGATGGGAAGCTCGTGCTCTTGGAGGTAAAACCTGCCGGGAAAAACTGGATGAATGCCGCTGATTACCTGCGCGGAGCTAACAACTGGTCTTTTACCAGGTAAACCCGGATGTCAGGTCCGTTCATCTGGCGGTAAAAAGCGTCTACGCCACTCGTAAAGAGTGTTCAACGCTTCAATCGGGGGGAGAGTGTTAAGATCGATCGCTTTTAACTCCTGCAGCAACGGGTTTGTTTCCGGAAAAAGCGTTAGTTGCTGCGATGGTTGGGCATCCACTTTGATCGTGGAACCTGAGGTCGCTTCAAGCTGGTGCAGGATCTCGCTGGCGCGTGAGATCACGGGTCGGGGAATTCCCGCCAGCTGAGCCACATGGATGCCGTAAGACCGGTCGGTACCTCCAGAAACAATTTTGTGTAAAAAGATCACCTGGGTGCCATTCTCCGCAACAGCCACATTGTAGTTGCGGATGCCGGGTAAAAGCTCACTTAATTGTGTCAATTCATGATAGTGGGTGGCAAACAAGGTGCGGGCGCGCAACCTGGGATGGTTGTGTATGTATTCAATGACTGACCAGGCGATCGATAGCCCATCATATGTGGATGTGCCGCGGCCGATCTCATCCAGGATGAGCAGGCTGCGGCTGCTGGCGTGATTGAGGATATTGGCGGTCTCGATCATCTCAACCATAAAGGTGGATTGTCCGGCATGGATCTCGTCCTGCGCGCCAATCCGGGTAAAGATCCTATCTACGATCCCGATGGTGGCGTTTGAGGCTGGAACATAAGAGCCTATCTGCGCCATTAAAACGGTCAACGCCACCTGGCGCAGGAAGGTCGATTTACCGCTCATGTTTGGACCGGTAATGATGCGGATGATCTCACCCTCTTCCATCACAGCGTCGTTCGGGACGAAGCGTTCTCCACGCAATGTCGTTTCAACAACGGGATGCCGCCCATCTGCAATATTTAGTATTGGTTCTTCTACCAGTGCAGGCCGGGTATATCCATGTATGGCCGCAACTTCTGCCAGACCGGCCAACACATCCAGTTCACCCAGCAGCTGGGCAGTGTTTAGTAGAGCGGGCAAATGAGGAAGAAGCCGCTGACAAATATCTTTGAAAAGACGGTTTTCAATCTCCCTGATGCGCTCTTCAGCGTTCAAAACCAGCGCTTCATATTCTTTCATCTCAGGAGTGATATAACGCTCCGCGTTGACCAGTGTTTGCTTGCGAATGTATTCTGAAGGCACCTGGTTGGTATTGCTGTGAGTGACTTCGAGGTAGTAACCAAAGACCTTGTTGTAGCCGACCTTGAGAGATTTGATGCCGGTTCTTTCGCGTTCTACACCTTCGAGGTTAGATATCCATTCGCGCGCGTGGCTGGACATTTCTAACACATTGTCAAGTTCCTCAGAATAGCCGCTCCTGATCACGCCGGTGTTTTGCATCGTGGCAGGAGGTTCATCCGCGATGGCATCTTCAAGCAAACTGAGAGCCTCGGGGCAGAGATCAAACCCTGTTAACCGCTCGGTTAGGTGTAGGGCTTCCTGCGATAAGACATTCAGGATTTCAGGCAGCTTCTGCAGGATCGAACGGATTCCCGTCAGGTCACGCGGAATGGCGGCATTGCCGGTCAGGCGGTTGCCTAAACGCTCAAGATCGCCAAGGTGCTGCAGTTGTGAGCGGAATTCAGCGCGGATGAGCGAGTTCTGGTGAAAAGAGGTGACAATTTCTAAACGTTGTTCGATCTTTTCGATCGTCAACAGGGGTTTACTGACCCATTGACGAATGCACCGATGCCCCATGGGTGTGAGCGTGTGATCAACGATAGAAAGCAGGGATCCCTGCGTTTCACCGCGGCGAATGGTTTCAGTCAGCTCGAGGTTTCGACGAGTGGACGCGTCCAGTGTCATGAATTCGCCGGTGCTGTATATGGTGATGCCCTTTAGCATGGATATAGCCGCGGGCTGGGTTTGTTCAAGGTATTGGACAATGACTCCGCTTGTTTGAACTGCCAGCGGGGAATGCTCAAGCCCATAACCTTCCAGTGTGGAAATTCCTAACGCCCGCAATAGTGTTTCACGGCAACGGGCAGTTTCAAAACGCCATTCCGGCAGCGAAGTGATGTGTGCAGAGAATCCGCTGTTCATTTTTATTGAATCCGGCAGCAGGATCTCCGCCGGATCCAGGCGCGCGAGTTCCGATCTCAGGTCCGTTACCGGATCTTGTGATTCGATTTCTGTAACGGAAAATTCGCCGGTAGTAATATCCGCGTAGGCCACGCTTAGATGCCCATCATCAATCCGCGCTGCTGCCAGGTAATTGTTCCTGTTGCTCTTCAGTAATCCCGGTTCTATGATTGTTCCGGGCGTGACAACTCGCACCACTTCGCGCGGGAAGATACCCCGTGCGGGTTGGTCTCCCACCTGTTCGCAGATGGCAACGTGATAACCTTTCTCGATCAGACGGGAGAGGTAATTTTCCGCGGCGTGGTAAGGGATCCCCGCCATTGGGATGCGCTGCCCCCTGGCAACATTGCGCGAGGTGAGAACAATATCGAGCTCGCGCGAGGTAATTTGAGCGTCATTATCGAAAGTCTCGTAGAAGTCTCCCAGGCGGAAAAATAAGATCGCGTCAGGATACTGCTTCTTGATGTCCAGGTACTGCTGGCGGATGGGGGTGACATCCTCTGTCATGAATTATCCAAGTCGTTCCTTATCCAGGATTGTTAGCAGTCAGATTATTCGTAAATATCGCATAACGTTACAGTTTCTGCCCGCATTCGAGACAGAATTTCGCTTCCGGAAGTGTCTTTGCCCCGCATTTCGGGCACTTGTCTTTCGGTTTTAAGGCGTGGCCGCACTCCGGACAGAACTTGGCATTGGCAGCAAGTGGTTTTTCACAGTTGGGGCAGGTTGCGGTGATGCCTTCGCGCCAGTATTCTGTGCCAAGTTTCTTATCCTCCTCTGCCATGGCAGCGTGAGCCCAAACCTCTTCTACAGATCTTGAAGCCTGCGCAGCGGCCATCTCAACCCCCAGGTCCGGGGCGCAATCTTTACACAAACCTTTTTTCCTGTTCCAGCACTTTTCACGGCACACCCATGCGTTGCAGCGAGGGCATTGGATGAAGTAAGGTTTGATCTCATTTACCGCATCGGAAAAGTTATCATCATGGGCTCTTTCCCAGGCGGCATTATGGACCCGATCACCGATATTGGCAGCCTGACCCAGGATCCCGCCAAACAGGCTGCTGGCCGCATCAAGAGCCCCGCTTAATTTGCCGGTCAGTGAAGGCTTGAAGGTTGTCCGGTATCCAGAATCACATCGCGCGCAGAAAAACTCGAATTGAAACCCTCTATCGGTGGAAAGGTCTTTGTAATTGTTCACGAATTCAAGGTGTTCAACCATGGAAACCTCCAACTCTCTAATGCTACAAAGATTTGTTCTACAAATTATGTCCCACTTGGTCAGGGCTGCTTCAATGTGTGTATAATTCAATTTATTGTTTCCGAGGCGAGAGATGGAAAAACAAGTGACCAGCACGATCTTTTCAGGCATTGAATTGGGCATAGGCACCTGGGCATGGGGGGACAGGTTGGTATGGGGTTATGGCAATGGCTATTCTGAAGAAGACATCCGGCAGGCATTCAATGAGTGCGTTGATGGCGGGATCAGGTTTTTTGATTCGGCTGAGGTTTATGGGCAGGGAAAAGCGGAGACACTCCTGGGTGAGCTTTGCGCCAGGGAAGATAAGCAATTTATTATCGCAACCAAGATGATGCCTTTCCCGTGGCGTGTCTTGAAGGGTTCATTGAAGTTCGCGCTGAACAACAGCTTGCGCCGGCTTCAGGTGAAGCGGGTGGACCTATACCAAATGCACTGGCCTCTACCCCCGGTCAAAGTGGATACCTGGATGGATCGGATGGCAGAAATGGTTGAAGCCAGGTTGATCAGGGAAATTGGTGTATCGAACTACAACCTAGAACAGACAATAATGGCGAACGAAGCGCTGAAGAAACGGGGTTTGCGACTGGCTTCAAACCAGCTCGAATATCACCTGCTTGAAAGGCGCATTGAAGACAACGGATTGATGGAATACTGCGCTGAAGAGGGAATAAAGATTATTGCGTATAGTCCTCTTGCAATGGGAATATTAACAGGAAAATATACACCGGACAATCCTCCCCAGGGAACGCGAGCAGCACAGTACAACCGGACGTACCTGGAGAAAATTCACCCCTTGATAAAAACGATGGTGCGCATCGGCAATGATTCAGAGGGGAAATCCTCAGGGCAGGTGGCGATTAACTGGTGTATCCGGAAAAACACGTTACCAATCCCCGGGGTTAAAAATCCGGCTCAGGCTATTCAGAATATCGGATCTATTGGCTGGGAGTTAAAACCGGATGATGTCGCGCTTCTGGACGAGGTCAGCCTTGCGGTAACCAAACCCTGATAGACAATTGGTTATTCTACAAATTCCAGTTCCTGGTCATCCAGGGCGGTTAATTCACCTTCTGGTTGCAGATCAATTTCGCCAAACAACCGGCTTTGATTGGCTCCAACCATGTGTCTTTTTACCAGTTCCAGCAAAGCCAGAAAGGTGACCACAACCTCCAACCGGCTTGATTCAGTTGTCACGAACTTTTGGAAAGTGGTTGCCCCCATCTTGTGCAGGGTATCCAGGATGATGTTGATCTTTTGGCGGATGGTAAAACGTGAAGATGAAACAACTTCACTCAAAGGGGGCAAGTTATTGGGATTCGAGAAGACATCGCGCGCGGCCTGGACCAGTGCATCAAGCGTAAGTTCACTCAGGTCGAGTTTGGATGGGATTTGCACAACCGGGTTCGAATCAAGGCGCAAGTAGGTATGATATCCCGCTTCCTCCCGTGATTCCAGGAATTTCGACAGGTCCTTGAACTTTTTATAGATCAATAGCTGCCTGGCGAGTTCTTCTCCAGGATCTTCTTCAATTTGCAGGTTTGGGATGGTCGGTCGCGGCAGCAGGGCAGAGGATTTGATCTGCACCAATTTTGCTGCGATCACCAGGAAGGCTGATACCTCGGCAGGATCCTGTACCTCCAGGTGATGCATGTACTCAAGATATTGATCGGTAACCTGAGCCAGTGAGAGGCGTGTGATATCCAGTTCCGCCTTTTCAATCAGTTGGAGCAGAAGGTCAAGAGGACCTGAATAGACCTCGGTGTCGATCTTGTAACCTTCGGTTTGATGACCTGCTATTTGAAAATCCACGCCGGTTATTATAGCAGATTGCAGGCTCGATTCTATGCTATATAATCAGGTAATCAGATATGATGAAAGCGATGATCCATACATGGTAAGTGGGATGATAAGCTGTATTCTGTGCGGCGAGCCTTATCCTGTTGAAGGAACGCCTTACCGGTGCCATTGCGGAGGGAGTTACGATTATTCTCGACTTCCCCCATTTGCCCTGCCGACAGGACCGGATTTCCACCGCGGTTTATGGCGGTACGCTCATTCGCTTGGATTGCCGGTTGACGCGCCGATTGTGTCGCTTGGGGAAGGAGATACCCCGCTTTTACTGGCTCAATTTCACGGGAGGAGCATTTATTTAAAGCTGGAAAATCAAAACCCGACCGGATCATATAAGGACCGGGGGTCGGCAGTGCTTACCAGTTTTTTGCTTTCGCGTGGTGTGAAAGAAGTCGTTGAGGATTCATCGGGGAACGCCGGTGCTTCATTGGCGGCGTATTGTGCCAGAGCAGGGGTGAACGCGCATGTTTACATTCCGGAATCAGCGTCCGGTCCCAAGCGCTGGCAGATCGAAATGTTTGGAGCGGTTGTGCACAGTATCCCTGGACCCAGGGTTAACGCGGCTGAAGCCGTATTGAGCGCGGTCAATAGCGGAAAAGTTTATGCCAGTCACGCTTATATGCCTTCTGGCTTACCAGGTATCGCCACCATCGCGTATGAGATCTGGCAGGAGCTGGGCAGAGAACCCGGAACCTTGATCGCACCCGTAGGTCATGGGGGATTACTCTATGGCGTGATGTTAGGTTTTGAAGCACTTCTACATGCCGGGTTGATCCCCAGAATACCATACTACATCGGTGTGCAGGCGGAGAATTGCGCACCTGTGTTTCAAGCTTACAAGCAAGGTAAGCTGGATCCCATCGAAGTGGCGACTTCATTGACACTAGCAGAAGGCACGAGTGTCACCCGGCCGGTCAGAGGGGGGCAAATCCTCAGGCGTTTACTGAATGGCGGTGGAGAGATGGCTGCGGGAACTGAAACGCAAATACTTGAGATATATGATCGTTTGGCGCGCTCAGGCGTTTTTTGCGAACCGACCTCATCGCTATCCCTTATACCGCTGCTAAATGATAAAATAGAGTTTAATGAACCGGTTGTGGCGATCATAACAGGGTCAGGCAGTAAAACGAATATGATCTTGTAAAAGAATAATGTGACCGCGAACCTCTCTGATAAGGGAGGCTGGCGCTCTCCTTATTCGAGGAGAATCTTTTTGGAACATTCCAATAACGACTGCAATAAAGAAACCCCTGAAGAACTGGCTGCCCGTATCCTGCCGGAGTTGCGCGATTATCTGCTGTTGAGCAGGGCGTTAACTCACCGCTCCTATCTGAATGAACATCCTGAAGCATTGGAGGATAATGAGCGCCTGGAGTTCCTCGGTGACGCTGTGCTGGATTTCGTGGTGGGCGCCTGGTTATACAACAAGTACCCTGAGATGCCCGAAGGCGATCTGACGCGAATGCGTTCAGCGCTGGTGCATACCGCGCAATTGGCTGAATTTGCCCGCAGCATCAACCTGGGTAAAGCCATGCGCCTGGGCAAGGGAGAAATCCAGGCAGGTGGATGTGACCGTCCGGGATTGCTGTGTGATACTTTCGAGGCAGTCATCGGTGCGATCTACCTGGAAATGGATATAGATGGTGTCAGGCGTTTTATCGATCCTATTCTTGAGGCATCCGCTGAAGATATTCTCATCAACCACAAGGACGAAGACCCAAAGAGCAAGCTGCAGGAATGGGCGCAGGGAAACGGATACCCGGCACCAGTGTATTTGACCAGCAATGTCTCAGGTCCGGACCATTCGAAATCCTTTGATGTGGATGTTGTAGTAAACGGAAAAGTGTGTGGAACTGGATCAGGTCCAAGTAAACAGGCTGCCGCTAAGCATGCAGCCGTTGATGCGCTTGGAAAACTTCAAATTCAAGATTGGAAAACGACCCTGCGATGAAACCGAAATTAAGATCATTGGAGCTGCATGGTTACAAGACTTTCGCTGGCAGGGCTTTGTTTGAATTCCCGGGAAACGTGACCGCTGTTGTAGGCCCGAACGGCTCAGGAAAATCCAACATAGCGGATGCAGTGCGCTGGGTGCTGGGTGAACAATCCTACACACTGCTGCGCGGAAAAAAGACCGAAGATATGATCTTTTTGGGCTCGGACCAGCGCCCTAAAGCGGGGATGGCCTCGGCTACGATCATTTTCGATAATGAAGACGGCTGGCTTCCAGTGGATTACAGCGAAGTAGCGATTTCACGACGGGCGTACCGCGACGGCAGCAATGAATACCTGCTGAATCGGCAGCGGGTGCGGTTGAAAGACACAACCGAACTTCTGGCGCAATCTGGGTTGGCAGAAAGAACCTATACCATCATTGGGCAGGGTCTGGTTGACGCGGCTTTATCGCTGCGACCTGAAGAACGCCGGAAATTCTTTGAAGAGGCCGCAGGGATCGGCCTGTTCCGGTCTCGGCGTGAAGAAGCGCTCACAAGGCTTGATTCCACGCGTCACAACCTGGAAAGAGTTACAGATATCCTCGGCGAGCTTGAACCGCGTCTGCGCAGCCTTGAACGGCAGGCCAAAAAGGTTGAAGAATATGACCATGTGAAGGATGACCTGCAAGAGCTTTTAAAGGATTGGTATGGTTTTCATTGGCAAAACACGCAGAAGGAGCTGCTGCGCAACCGTGAAGTACTAAAAAACCAGGAGCAAAAGGTTGGAGCAGCCAGGTCAAGGCGGGGGGAGATCGAGGTCAAAGTGGATGCAGCCCGCCTGCGGTTGCAGGAGTTGCGTGAGCTGCTCAATAACTGGCACATGGAAACTTCGGAACTGCATCGTCAGCGTGAAAAGATCAGCCGTGAAATCGCCGTGCTGGAAGAACGCATCCGCTCTCACCAGAGCCAGGATATTTCGCTCAGAAATGATTTACTGCGAAATGAAGATCAAGACCGCTCAACCCGTGAGAAGCTATCTGAATTAATGAAAGACGAAGAAAGGATCCAGCTCGAACTTTCTCAATGTGTGGAGCAGCTGGAGCAGATCCAGGCGGCATTCGATCAACGAAAAGCGGAAAGAGAACGGCTGGAATCAGAACTTGGTGTAGCGCGTAAGAAGCTGGTGGATCTTGAAACCCGGCAGGTTCAGTTGAAGGCGCATCAGCGCGAATTACAGGGGCGCATTGATTCTTATGCTGAGAGCCGCGAAAACCTCTTAAAAAATATTGAACAAAATAATGGCAATCTTGTGTCGGCACAAAAAGACATGGAAGATATCAAAGCTGAGCAGATCAAACTGCGTGAAAGCTCAGAATCTCACACGAAAGATCTCAGGGATATTGCGGCTAAGCTTTCTGATCTGGAAATACAGGAAAAGAAAATCTCGGGGGAGGTCAGCCGGCACGAAGCTGAGCATGCCCGTGCACAGGCGCAATTGGAAGTTCTCAATCAGGCTGAAAGGGCTTTTGCCGGCCTGGGTGAAGGCGCCAAAAGCCTCCTTTCAGCCGCGTCCAGCGGAAAGCTGCCTGGCGGTTTGAGAACGCTAAGCAGTTACCTGGATGTGCCTTACGAACTTGAGACTGCAATCAGCGCTGCCCTTGGCGACCAGCTGGACGCTGTGTTGTACGGGGAGGGGATTGACACTGAAAGACTGCTCACATTCCTTGAGGTGGACGAATCCGAACGGGCAATGTTGATACCGCTGACAGTCGAGGGTCCTCATGGAAAGGTAAAAAAGCTCAGCAATCCTGGAGTACTGGGAGCGGCTTCCGACCTGGTGAAATCTGTCGACCAGGCTCGTGGACTGGTCAACTTCTTATTGGGGCGGGTTTTAATTGTTAACGATCGCGCCACAGCCAGGCAGCTCGTCAAACAGATCCCGCCGGACGGCAGGATCGTTACGCTGAAAGGCGAAGTTTTCGATGGAAATGGTGTGATCATCGCCGGCAAAGAACGCCGTGCAGGGGTCATCAGCCGGCCAAGAGAAAAGAAGGACCTTGCTGACCAGGTAAACACCTTTGCAGATAAGCTGAACGGGAAAAAGAAGGAACTCGAGGTTATTCAACGCAAGGTATCATCTTTGCTCGAAGAAAAGCATGAACTCGAAAAAAACGCCCGTGAAGTACAATCCACTCTTCAGCAGGTTAATTCGAATCTTGGGGTAAAAGACCGCGAGTTTGCCAGGCTGAACCAGCAGTTGGAGTGGCAGAATAACCAGGTAAACACCCTATTAAATCAGGTCACATCAGCTCAATCTGATATTGTTGAGACGGGAACGGAAGTTGCGGAAAATGACGGCAAAATTGAAGAGCTCAATCTCATTATTCGCGGCGTAAACGAGCAGCTAAGGGCGATTCCCATCGATGAGATTCAACAGCAACTGGTGCACTGGAACACGACGCAAGCGGTAACGCAACGGGCGCTTAAAGAAGCATCCGGCCGTGTGCTTGAAGTAGCCCAGACCATCGCTCAGAACCAGGGCCAAATTGAACACGTCAACCAGCGCATTGCGGACCTGGTTATCGCCTCAGCAGAGGTGTCAATAGCCGTTGAAAATGCCAGGATGGAAGAAGAGCAGATCAATTTAAAACTTACCGACTTCAGTGCCAGGATAGATCCATCTGAGGTTGAATTAAAAAAACTTGAAAGTGAATACTCCGCGCTGCAACACGAATATTCTCAAACCCAGCAATTTGAGGCCAATGCAGACCGGGTGTACACTCAGGCACAGTTGGAGTACTCACGCAGCCGGGAAGCGCTCGAAAACTTGCGCAGGCGCATCGAAGAAGATTTCGGGTTGATGACTCTCGAATACTCCGAAGAAGTTACCGGACCCACACCTTTACCCCTGGAGGGGGTAGGTAAACTGGCGGTTTTGGCGGAATTGCCCAAAGGACTTGAGGAATCGATCAATCGACAACGCGCGCTGTTGAGAAGGATGGGTGCAATCAATCCGGAAGCCCGCAAGGAATACCAGGAGGTCAAGGAACGCCACGACTTCATGAAAACCCAGATGATTGATCTGCAGAAAGCTGATGGAGACCTGCGCCAGATCATCGCGGAGCTGGATGAGCTGATGAACCGGCAGTTCCGAACAACCTTCAACGCGGTGGCGGCTGAATTCAAAGAGATGTTCTCGCGCTTGTTTGGCGGAGGTTCGGCTCGCCTGGTGATGACAGATACAGACAATCCAACCGAAACAGGGATTGATATCGAAGCCAGGTTGCCGGGCAGGCGTGAGCAGGGGTTATCGCTTTTATCAGGTGGAGAGCGGTCACTTACAGCTGTTGCGTTGATCTTCTCGCTGCTGCGGGTTTCTCCGACTCCGTTCTGCATCCTCGATGAGGTGGACGCGATGCTCGACGAAGCCAACGTGGGCAGGTTTACCGAACTGCTGCGCGAGCTCAGCCAGGAGACGCAGTTCATTGTTATTACTCACAACCGCAACACAGTACAGGTGGCGGATGTGATCTACGGTGTGACGATGGGACGCGATTCAGCCAGCCAGGTCATCAGCCTGCGATTGGATGAACTCAGTGACGAAATGGTGAAGTAGAGTGAAATTAAAGAAAAACTGCGGGAGAATTCTCCCGCAGTTTTGTGTTTACTGGCTGGCAGCCATTCGATATTCAGCCGGTATGGCTGGAGTGTTAGGAACAACTGATGCCCAAACGTCGAACTTCTTGATCGAGATCTCGGTTTTCGCGTTTTCTATGAACTCGGCGAAAGCTTTTTGCTTCATCGCGTCCCACTGCTGGTCAGATAGCGCTCGGATTTCCTTGCCCAACAGCTGAATGATGTGAAAGCCGTAATCAGATTGAACAGGTTCGCTGACCTCGCCAATTTCAAGCGCATAAGCCGCGTTTTCAAATGGTTCGACCATTTGACCTTTCGAAAACCAGCTCAGGTCGCCGCCATTGGCACCTGTTGAAGTGTCAATTGATAGCTCGGCTGCGATGGTACCGAAATCCTCGCCTTTCTCCAGGCGTTCGATAATGGCGTTGGCTTCCTCTTCGGTTGTCACCAGGATGTGCCGCGCCCAGATCATCTCCTGATCACGGGAGATGTCTTTTGTAACTTCCTCAAAAACCTTTTGATTCAACAGCAGGTTTCTCACATATTCGCGAAAATCAGCCTCAGTATACGGAAACTGGTCGCTGATACTGGTGAGCATTTGGTCGTAAAGACCCTCGAATCCTTCACGGGTATACGCAGTCGGCGTGGGGGGGATCTGCGTGGCGGTAGGAACAGCATTTTCGGCGGTCGGTGTGACAAGAGATGGGTCGGGAGTCTGGGTAGGTCCAGTGGTCGCGGTCGGTTCCGGTGAAGCTGTTGGAGTGATAGTGATGATCGCCAACTGCTGTGCAGACAAGGTGGAGGTGGGTTTAAAGGCGTAAGTGGGTTCAGGTGTAGGAGTGCCTTCAGGAAAGAACCCGAAACCTCGTTCCAGTTCCTTGTTGATGTCCTCATCTGTCACTGATATTCCTAATTCAGCTGCTTTTTCTGCAACAACAGCTTCATTGATCATCTTGTCAAGTATGTCGCTGCCGAATTGGATGTAGTTATCCAGGGCGTTCTGCATATCCAGCATTTGTGATTCAAAGAACATCGCGTATCCAGATGCGGCGTAAGAGGTAAAGGTCTCAACGTAGGATAAACGTTCATATTGCACGCGCTTTACGAACTGGTTGACATTGATCGTTGTACTGCCAACTTTCGCCACAGGTTTCCGGTTCTTGAGTACGGTTCCCTGCAGCACACCATAACCTACCAGCACGACAACCACGGCAACGATCGCGATAAGGACAGCGATCATGATCTTCTTTTGGCGTTTTTCCTTCTGAAGCCTGGCTTCGTGTTTTCTGGAGGCAGGAGCCGGAGCTTTTACTTCATGTTCCTTAGTCATATGGCCTCGATATCTTAAGCTGCGCAACATCCTAACAGATGGTTGCGGCGAAGCGGTAATTAACTGGTATAGGACCCGGAATTACCTGATGGTTTCGCTCCAGCGTTCACCTGTGAACGGGAGCAGCGCGATGTGGCGGGCACGTTTGATAGCCGCAGCAAGGGAGCGCTGATGGCGGGCGCAGGTTCCAGTTTGCCTTCTCGGGCGAATCTTGCCATCTTCGGTTACGAATCGACGGAGCAGATCAGTATTTTTGTAATCGATGGCAATATTTTTATCTGCGCAGAACTGGCAGATCTTCGGGCGCGCTACAAAACGGCGCTGACCGGAAAAACGTTCGCTTTCATTTGAAATTTCTTCTGACATTTTTTACTCCATTAGAACGGATACTCATCATCCGTTTGAAAATCGGTTTCCTGAATATCACCGGTCGGTTGAGCCGTTTCTTTTTTCTCGCCCAGGATCATCATTTCAGAAGCCACAATTTCTACATTGCTGTGTTTGACTCCCTCAGAATCCTCCCAGCGGCGGGTTTGCAGACGTCCTTCAACATAAACCTGCTGTCCTTTGGCAAGATACTGCTTGCAGATCTCAGCCAGGTTACCCCAGGCGACCACGTTGAACCATTCAGTCTCTGAGTGGCGTTCTCCATCCCCGGTATTCCATGAGCGGTTGGTGGCGACGGTAAAGGTTGTCACCGGCCGGCCGGAGGGGGTGAAACGCATTTCGGGGTCGCGCCCCAAATGTCCTATGATCATTACCTTGTTTAAATCACGACCCATTTCACAACTCCTAATTCTTACTGCAACCGGTTTTACTCGACCGCGGTGATCATATAACGGATCACGGGCTCGTGGAAGCGCAGGTTGCGATCCAATTCAGCGGTGAACGCGGGGGCGATTTCTGCGGTGAGCAGGAAGTACTGCCCTTCACGCTGTTTGCGGATGACGTACGCGAGGCGTTTTTTGCCCCACGCATCCACTTTTGAGATGCTGCCGCCGCTCGCTGTGATCCAGCCTTTTACCTTCTCGAGAGCCTCGTTAAGAGCATTCTCGTCCAGTTCCGGATGGAAGATTAACACGAGTTCGTATGTGCGCATGGTGGTTCCTCCTTTCCTCGGGTTTGCCCTCGAACAACACCGTTGGTGAAGTCAAGAGCGGAAAGGTAGCAGTGGCTTGCTGCGTACCAGACGAACTATTTTACCACAGGTTTTTCAGATTCTATTTTTTATTTATCCGCGCAGAGGTGCGATGGTTGCAGGTAAAATTTGAGGGAGAGGAGAAAATAACGAAAAAAGTAAATATGATTGGATACAATTAATGTTGTCGGTTGGATCGTTTTTTCTTCCGGCTTGATTACAGGGTTCGTGACCGCGGGGAGCGAGACCTTTCTCATTGCGATGCTTGTTTGGGCTGCAGCAGTGATAATCGGTGCGCTCTTGTTAGGTGTATCAGAAGTGATCAGGCTTTTGCAAATGCTTGTAGATAAAGCAAAGTAGAACTGCGTTGCAACGGATATCAAACAGAAAAACTGATTTGTGGTAAAATTCTGACCGTTGTTGGGGGCTCGTCTAACGGCAGGACAGCTGACTCTGGATCAGTAAGTAGAGGTTCGAATCCTTTGCCCCCAGCCTGAAAAACTTGCTCATGAGCAAGTTTTTTTATTCAAATTCACCCACGGATGATGATTGCGGCTTTGAAAAAAATTACTGATTTTTTCCGCGACTCTGAATATTACCGCGCAATTCTCCGCCTGATGCTGCCGATCGCGCTGCAAAATCTTATCACCTCTTCGTTAAATTTCGTTTCAGTGGTTATGATTGGGCAGTTGGGCGAGGTCTCCATCGCTTCTGTAGGGCTGGCGAACCAGGTATGGTTTCTGCTCAACCTGATGGTTTTTGGCATCTCCAGTGGTTCGGCGATGTTTACCGCCCAATTGTGGGGAAAAAAGGATGTGCACAATATCCGCCGCGTTGTCGGGCTCACTGTAAAGCTGGGATTAATCGCAGCGGCGATTTTCTTTGTGATTGCACGATTCTTCCCGGAGACGGCGCTGCGGATATACAGCAGTGATCCCGAGGTGATCGCCATGGGCAGCCGTTACCTGCGCATGGTGTGTTGGACCTACGGATTCTACGCGCTATCAGCTGTTTTCAGCATGGCATCACGTGCGGTCGGGAATGTACGCCTGCCGGTGGCTGTGAGCACTTCCGCGCTGATCACCAATGTGCTCATCGCCTATCCGTTGATTTTCGGGGTCAAGATGCTGGGGATTCCGGCACTGGGCGTGGTAGGAGTGGCCATTGCGGGGATCATTGCCAGGATGATCGAATGCGGTGCGCTTTTATACTTTATTTATCGCAAGCGTAATAACCCTGTTGCGGCAGGTGCGGGTTACCTGTTGGAATTCGATTGGGAGTTCATCAAGCGAGTGATGAAGCCGGTGCTGCCGGTAATCGGCAACGAGATCCTGTGGTCATTTGGAATCACCACCTATAACGCAATATACGGGCACATCGGCACGAATGCAGTCGCGGCGATCAATATCATCTCAACGATTGACCAGGTTGCTTTTGTGGTGTTCTTGGGTTTGGGTAACGCGACCGCCATCCTGGTCGGGAACCTGATCGGGCAGGGAAAAACGGAAAAAGCGTACGTCTACGCGGGTAGATCCCTGGTGCTGCAGGTTGCCGGGGCGATGCTGATTGGATTGCTGGTTATCCTTTTTGCACCCCTGATACTTGGTTTTTACCGGGTAGATCCTGAAGTCATTCTAAGTGCCCGCCGGTTGCTGCTGGTGTTGGGAATGGGATTATGGGTGCGCGCTTCGAACCACATGATCGTTATCGGTATTCTGCGCTCAGGTGGAGATACCCGGTTTTCGCTGCTGCTGGATGGGTTGGTGATCTGGCTGGTGGGGGTTCCATTCACTGCAGCAGGCGCGTTTCTATTCCATCTTCCGATTTATCTCGTCTACGCGCTGACCCTTAGTGAGGAGGTAACAAAAGCTTCTCTTGGTTTGAGACGTTATTTTTCGAAAAAATGGATCAATGACCTCACCGGAAGAGTGGCGGAAATCACTCCGGATTGAACGCGTCTGGTTTGACACTGGCGCCTGGTTTCCTGGGATCGCTCACCAGAAGCATCAGGATGACGCTGGCGATTAACGCCATCACTGCGGATGTGATGAAGGTTGTGGCGTAGTTGAATGTGTCTGCGAGCAGTCCGCCAATCAGTGGAGCGATAATGGCAGCTGGTGCCACCAGGGTGTTGGCCATGCCCACGTAAGTCGGCCTTTGTACTTCTTCTCCAAATTCAAGTGACATGGTTATACCGATCGTCCAGAAGGCAGTGCCTGCCACGCCGTTAAGTATAAAGACGAAAGCGAATAGGTTCAAATCTTTAATGACCAACGCTAACAGTGCACTGGCTGCCGCGCACACACTGCCCATCACCAGAACCCACTTGCGAGACCATTGATCGGAAAGTCTTCCCAGCAGTGGATTCATCACCACCATGGTGATCATCAGGATGCTGGTCATCACCCCCACCTGGACAGTGTTCATGCCGAGGATCTTCACCGCGTAAACGGAGTAAAAAGCAAATGCCATCGTACCAAAATGAGCGATGAAGCGGCTGATAAGAAAATTGGTAAATGATCGGTCACGTCTTAAGATCGATTTAATATCCTGCCATAAAGGTTGTGGTGTGAACCCTCCTGCGGGAAGTTCGTTCTTTTCTTCACGGGTAAGATTCAGGAAGATCCACGACAATGCAAAAAAACCTGACGCGATAAAGAAACAAGTGGCGAAATCGTAAGGTGGTTTGAGGAGAACTAACAGAATGCCTGCAAGGTATGCGCCCAGGCTTGCCAGCAGGTTGGACGCGGCGGATTGCGCGCCGAAGAATGTCGCCAGGATGTTACCGGGGATGATCTTGCTGATCATGATCTGCCAGGCGTTCGCGGTCAACCCCGCACCCAGCCCCTGCCAGATGAGCAGGATGAATGTGAGGATGAGCGCTGCCTTTGTTCCGATACGTGGGATCAGTAATCCAACGATTCCCAACCCCAAAATCGGCAGTCTCTCCTGCACGGTCATGAACATCACGTACGGCTTCACGCGTTCCATTTTGGCGATGCGTTTTGCCAGCAGCAACTGGGGCAGCTGCCAGCCGACATTGTGAATTGCCGGTACCAGCCCGATGAGCGTGGCTGAGGAGGTTAAAGTTGCCACAAATAACGGGATCATCGTGGTGAACGACGCGAAACCCAACCCGAAACCGAAAAGACCACCATCAAGCAGGTTAACGGTGAAGTTGTGTTTAAAGTTGCCCGTCTGTCGTTCGTTTATCATTTTAGTGATTTACAAAACCCCGGTTTGGCCGGGGTTTTATTTTTCAGTCGAGAAGGGGAGGGTCAATTCTCTTCGTCATAATCCAACTCGTCCCAGTCCTCTTCACCTTCCTCTTCCATGTCATCCCATTCTTCCAGCTCGTCCTCATCTGCGTCCCAATCTTCAGCGCTCAATGCCTCCGCGTTGACCGTGTAGGTCTTGCAACCTGTATCCGGGTCCAGTTCGACCATTCCCGCGGTACAGATACCTTCATCCAGGAATGAGCAATCCAGATAGTGGCACTTAATTCTTGGCATGTTTATTTCCTCCTGATGCTGTATTCGTGGGCGATTTTACTACAAGTCTGATAATTGTGGTGATGAAAATCACGCTCATCGCCGCTGCTGAAAGAACGCACCATTGACAATAGGTTTTTAAGACGAAAACCTCAATACTGGTGAGGTACAGAGAGAAAAGGAACCCTGCCAGGCTGATGCCGAAGAGCGCGAGATCAACATGCTTGCGGATCACCTGATTGCGGATTCCCAGGGTGACAAGCAACAGGATAAGCCCAAACCCGGCGATACCGTAGATACCCAATGGAATCCCGAAAAGTTCTGACCAGCGGCTGGCATTTACCACATCACAATCACCCAATCCTGGAGTACAGTAGATGGGAGCTTTTGCGATCTTGACGTACGCCAGGTATAAGGAATCCAGCAGGCCGATGATCGAAGCGATCTTGATGATGACCGTGGTTTTCTTTATGGGGGAGGTATGCATTTTTTCCGGCATCTGGGTATAAGGTGTCGGGCATTCTACAATGAATACCGGATTAAGTAAAGGTCAATCTGAAATTGCTCTGCGTTTATTTGTGGTAAGCAATGGAGATCTTATCCCGGATTCAACCGGTGCGCTTCCATCACGTTCGGCAGGTTTTCAATGCGAGTGAGCACGCGCGATAATTGCGCGATGTCTGCGATCTCCAATACCATCATAATCGATGCCAGGTTATGCGACACATTGATCTTGATGTCCTGCAGATTGATGTTCTCGTTGCTGAGTACTGAAGATATATCCACCATCAAACCCTGACGGTCGTAAGCTTTGATCTCGATCTCTACAGGGAAGGTGTGCTGTGGTTCACCCCAGGCTACCCTCACGATGCGGTCGCGGTCTTTCATGCGCAGGATATTGGGGCAGTCCTGCCGGTGAATGGTGGCGCCGCGGCCGCGCGTAATATACCCGACAATGGCATCACCGGGAACAGGGTTGCAGCAGCGCGCGAAATTGGTGAGGATATTGCGCAAGCCCAGTACTGAGACAGCGTTTTCTGTGATGTCTTTAACCTGGGTGGAAGGTTTGATTTCGAACAGGCGTGATTCGTCAACCTCTCCCTCTGAGAGAGTGTTGATGATGTGGCCTAGAGAGACATCACCACATCCAACCGCCACATACAGGTCATCCAAAGAACGGTAATCAAAACCGCGGGCGAGTTTTTCGAGGTCAAATTGCTGTAGTCCCAGCCGGCGCAGCTCACGCTCCAGGATCTCCTTCCCCTGGGCGAGATTCTGTTCCCTGTTCTGATGTTTGAACCAGGCGCGGATCTTGGACCTGGCGCGTTGGGTTTTTACCAGTCCAAGTGTTGGATTCAACCAATCTCGAGATGGCCCCCCCTGTTTTGCAGCCAGGATCTCGACCTGGTCGCCAGTGCGCAGCGCGTAATCCAGGCTAACAAGTTTTCCGTTTACCTTGGCGCCGCGGCAGCGGTTGCCGATCTCAGTATGGACCGTGTAGGCAAAATCGATCGGGGTAGCACCTGCCGGCAGGTCAATAATATCGCCTCGGGGGGTAAAGACGTAAACGCGGTCCTGAAAGACATCCGTGCGCATGCCTTCAACGAACTCGTTGGCGTCTTCAACCTCCTGGCGCCATTCCATCAATTTTTTCAGCCAGTTGATACGCTGCTCGTATTGTTCATCCCTGGGACCTTTTTCTTTATAACGCCAATGCGCGGCGATACCATATTCCGCGTTTTCATTCATTTCAGAAGTGCGGATTTGTACCTCAAGAGGTTTCCCGTCATCGTACAAGACTGCCGTGTGCAGAGACTGATAGAAATTATCCTTTGGCGCGGCGATATAATCATCAAATTCGTTGGGAACCGGCCGCCAGTGGGTGTGAATGATACCCAATACAGCGTAACAGGAAGGGATGTCGGGTACGATCAACCTGACCCCGCGCAGGTCGCGAACCAGTTCAAAGGGTTTATCTTTTTCGACCATCTTGCGATAGATCGAGTATATGTGTTTACTGCGCCCGGTAATTTCAACCATGATACCGGAATCACTGATCAATTTCACCATTTTATCGATGATCGCCTTCATCTGGCGTTCGCGTTCCATGCGGGTTTCAGCCAGGTTCTGTGCAATCTCTTTGTACTTTTCGGGATTGGTGTATCGGAAACCCAGATCCTCCAGTTCCCACTTCAATTGCCAGATGCCAAGCCGGTTTGCCAGCGGAGCGAAGATATCAAGGGTTTCCTGCGCGATTCGGCGGCGCTTTGCTTCAGGCATGAAACCAAGCGTGCGCATATTATGAAGGCGATCCGCCAGTTTGATTAGAATAACACGGATATCCTCTCCCATGGCGAGGAAAGTCTTGCGCAGGGTCTCGTTGGCGAGTTCACGGCGGCGGTCTCGGGCATGCTGCGAATCCAGCAGAGTTTCCTGCTCCGCCTGGTTCTTGTCCAGGTTGTTGCCAAATATTTCAGCATCGTGCTGGTCTGCCCTGGAAACGCGCGGCAGGTGGGTCAGCTTGGTGACACCATCAACAAGTTTGGCTACCTCGTCGCCGAAGTTGCGTTGAATATCCTGAAGCGTGACACTTGTATCCTCCACCGTGTCGTGTAATAAACCAGCTGCCACCACTACAGGTTGTACGCGCATTTCAGCCAGTATGATGGCCACAGCAACACAGTGGGTGATATAAGGCTCGCCGGAAGCCCTTTTCTGCGGGGAATGGGCGTTTTCGGCGTAATTGTATGCCTGGATAATGAATTCCTTATCCACCCTCGAATAATTATCCGGCAGGATTTCCAGGAGGTTTTCCAATAATGGGCTGGTTTTCGTTGTGCTGACCATGATCTGCTCGTGTTAATTAATTAGTATATCATCCGACATGGTTTTCCTGACGGATTTCAAGTCTTTGGACTTCATAAATGGATTATTAACCGGCTAACGTGAGCTAACTCTGAACCGAGAGGGAAGTCGGAATAATCGATTATTTTAACAATTCCTGGCCGTCAAAATGCCTCTGAGGGGAAAGGTATCGCAGGGTTTCGGCATCCTCTGCGATTAAATTTCCCTGTACAGCACGGGTTAACAGTTCACCGAGCGCCGGACCCAACATAAAACCCTGCCCGCACAAACCTACACCCAGCAGCAGGTTGGTAACCGTTTCACTCCACCCGATGATCGGAAAGCCATCGGGTGTCATCGGGTATAGACCGCGCCAGGTCCTTCTGACGCGAATGTTCCTGAGCCTGGGCATGATGGAAATCATGCGCCTGGCAACCATGGGCAAAAAGCTGCTGGTCTCGTTCACATCTTCGCCCCAGATGTTTGGGCTGGGTGTGATGCAGAAGATGATCTGACCAGTGGTGTGTTGATAGAAATAGTAATTGGATGACCCGGGGGCGGGCCGAATATCGACGATCATCGGGCCCAGGAAGCGCGCAACCGGTTCCGTGATGGCCGCTTCGTGACTGTCAGCCCGCACCGGGATCTCGACCCCTGCCATCCGGCCGATCTCTGATGCCGAGGCGCCGGCCGCATTCAACACGACCCCAGCGGAATAGGTATCGCAACTGGTAGTGACAGTTGTAATCTTCCCATTTTGCACAGCCATTTCGATCACGGGCTCACAGAACCTGAATTCAGCCCCTTTTTCGCAAGCCAGAGTGAAGTAAGCGTGATTTGAGAGGAGCGGAGAAGCACTGCCGTCATTAGGAGAAAAAGTACCGCCGATGAGGTCCCGAGGTGTCAGATCAGGGACGATCTTGAGCAGGTCATTCTTTTCATACCAGTCATTGACCAGTCCATAAGATTTTTGAATGTCGAGAAGATCCTTGAGGATCTTTTCTTCACGCGGCGTGTAGGCTACGAAGGAGTAACCGCATTGGTCCCATTCGATATCCTTGCCGTAAGTCTCTTTGAAGGTGGAAAATATCTCAATGCTCCTCAAGCACAGTCGAATCTTGGCAGGGTCGGAATGTGTAGCGCGGATCCCGCCGATGGCGCGCTTGTTTGATCCCTGTCCAACACTTGGGACGGTTTCGAGAACGAGAACTTTCAAACCTGAGCTGGCGAGGTAATACGCGGCTGGCGTTCCCAGTGAACCGGCGCCGATGATGATCACATCGTACATTTTGTGGGTGTCCATTATTCCTCATCCTCCTCATTCACACCAGCGAAGGTGCCGAGAGGTACTTCGATGAATACCGGTCTGCGGGAGGGGTCTGTAACCTTATCATACGGTACACCTTCTTCCCTGAATATCCGGTGGATCAAAGGAGCGCAGGTTTTGGCTCCGCAAGCGCCCATGCAGGCGCGGGTTACTGTTTTGATCTCATTGATGTCCCGGTAACCCTTGCGGATGCACTCCCTAATTTCACCTGCTGTCACATGTTCGCAGCGGCAAACAATTGTGTCATCTGCCACGTGGTTTACGTACTGCAGCATCGGTTGTGTGATGGCTGGATTTTGTATCCTGATTCCCGCGATGCGGGCAGCGATATTCCGGTCTGCTTCCACCTGTATCACAATCGTCCTGTCGTTGGCCTTCAACGCCCGCACATTCACGACGGTGGTCGTTCCCAATTCATCCCCCTGGGTGTCTTCAATGGTCACCTCGTCCCCGATATTTATGGACTCGCGTGAAAATTCGTAAGGAATGGAGACAAGAGGTCTCTCGGTGCTTGTTCTGTAATCCACCAGGGTGATGGCTAAACCCGGGCAGCCAGCAACGCATTTCATACAGGCTTTACAGGCAAAGTTATCTTCAGTAAATGTTGGCGTTGAGCGGATATCCTGTTTATCTATGTATATCAGGTGTTGAGGACATAAAGCTGAACAGGGATCACAGGGGATTTCCTGGTTGCAGTGGAAAACCGGCACAACACCCGCCGGCAGATCAGGTAATTCTTCGCTGAGCACATTGCCTGGTTTGGATTTGAGGATCTCACCTGTGCGATACCAATCACTGGGAATCTCGCCCACATTGAGTCCCAGTTGCTGCGCCACCTCAAGCCCTTTGATCTTTCCGCTGAAAATGGCGGCGGAAGCTTCGGCGATTTCTTCTGCATCACCGGCGACTAACGCGGTGACACCGAAATCCTTTGCCTTGTGGAAAAATTCGTTAACCGGGTCCAATCCTACGGCTATGAGCAGGGAGTCGCAGGCAAAAGATCTCTCGCTGCCCGCGACGGGTTGGAAATGCTCATCGACTTTGGCGATGGTTACAGATTCCACATGGTCATGGCCGTTGGCTGAGAGAATGGTGTGAGAAGTGTATATGGGCACGCCCATGCGCACCAGTTTGTCTTTATGTACCTTGTAACCGCCGCATTGCGGAAGAGCTTCAACCAGTCCGACAACGCCAATACCTGCCTGGAGGGCGTGATAACCGGCGATCAATCCCACGTTCCCGCCGCCAACGATGAACAACTTCTCAGCCGGCCGGATCAGGTCGCGGTTGACAAGCGTCTGAAAAGCTCCCGCTCCGTACACTCCGGGCAGTGTGTTGCCTTTAAACGCGAGAAATTTTTCACGCGCCCCGGTCGCGACGAGCAGCACCTGCGGATGGAGTAGAATATAATGCTTTCCCTCTTTCAACACACCGATTTTTTTATCGCTAAACACCGCCAGGCAGGTGGTTTGCGTCCAGACCTGGATGGATGAATGTGCACGTACTTCTTTTTCTAATCGTGTGGCGATGTCAATACCGCGTGTTCCGGCGTAAACAGCTTCTGTGGAACCGAAGAACCTGTGGGTCTGCAGCACGAGTTTGCCCCCAAGCCGGTGCTTGTCGTCCACCAAAATAACCTCAACTCCCAGTTTTCCTAATTCAATGGCTGCAGAAAGCCCTGCAGGACCACCACCAATGATCAGAACCGGGATTTCAATTTCTGGGATAGGATTCAGCTCAGGCACGCTTTTTACTTCGGGTAAAAGCGGGTGACCATCGTTAGGGTAAACCCGCATCCCCGGAGTGACCAGTTCCATGCAGGATTTTAAGGGCTTGCCATCGGCGATGACCATGCATTGAGAACATTGCCCGTTGGCGCAGAAAATTCCCAGCGGTGAGCCATCCTTGTGATGATGCCCGAAGGTATGAATACCGTTGGCGAATAATGCCGCGGCAATGGTTTCTCCCTCTTTGGCGGTAAGCGGTGTATCCTGCCAGTAAAATTCGATTTCTTTTGCTTCGGGGATCGGCAATATCGGATGCTGCGTGATACGGTAACTGGTCATGGAATATCCTTGTTTTACAGTTATTTGTGTATTTCCCGTATTATCTTCTGCGTGCCTTAGCGCCATTAATTGTACCAAATCGTAAAAATCAGGTTGCTGCAGGTAAACACAGACCTAGTGTTTGGCAGTGATAAAATATCTGAGCTAGATGGAGGTCACATATATGAAACGAATCGCTGTACTCACCAGCGGGGGAGACGCGCCAGGCATGAACGCTGCCATCAGGGCTGTCGTCCGCTCAGCTGTGCAAAATGGCTGGGAGGTTTATGGAGTTAAAGGCGGGTATGAGGGTTTGATCAATGGTATTTTCATCCCTTTGGGAACGCGGGATGTCGGTGGTATTCTTCAGCGCGGCGGGACTGTTTTGGGCAGCGCGCGTTCGGAGGAATTCAAGACCGAAAAAGGACAAATAAAAGCCATTCGATCCCTTAACGAAGCCGGCATCGAGTCATTGATCGTGATAGGTGGTAATGGCACACAGGCAGGCAATTACGCGCTTCACCAGCATGGTTTTCCTGTGGTGGGGATTGCTTCGACCATTGATAACGACCTTGCCGGGTCTGATGTAACCATCGGCGTCGATACCGCGTTAAATATTGCCCTTGAAGCGATCGACCGGTTAAAAACCACCGCTTCTTCCCATCAACGAGCCTTTCTTGTTGAGGTGATGGGGAGAGATTGCGGATACCTGGCATTAATGGCGGCAATCGCCGGGGGTGCAGAGCACGTGGTGTTGCCTGAAGTGGACACCGATCCTGAGGAGATCGCAGAGATACTGACAACAGCCTATGAAAAAGGGAAGGCGCATGCCATTATCGTGGTGGCGGAAGGCGCAAAATACGATGCTACTGCGTTGAGTAATTATTTTGAAAAGCACAAGGAACGCCTGGGTTTCGATTTGCGCGTTACCATTCTTGGACACGTGCAGCGCGGCGGCAACCCCAATGCTTTCGACCGCATTCTCGCCAGCAAACTGGGGGCGGCGGCTGTCGAGCAGATCAGAAAAGGGAAATTTGGTGTATTGATGGGAGAGGTGAAAGGGGAAATTACCGCGACACCACTTGCCAAGGTGGTTGGCACGAAGAAACGGGTTGACGGTCACCTGATCGAACTGGCGAAATTACTTGATTAACAGGAATGAGAAATCAAAATCCAGCCTTCAAAGGCTGGATTTTATTTCCTTCAATAAATTAATTATTCTTTCTTCATTCGTAAAAAGGCTTCAATAAACCCGTCCAGATCGCCTTCAAGTACCGATAGAGAATTGCCTACCTCGTAACCGGTCCGATGATCCTTGACCATTTGGTACGGATGAAGCACATAAGACCGGATCTGGCTTCCCCATTCGGCTTTCTGATAGGCGCCGCGCAGATCTGATAGGTGCTGGTCAGCGGCGATCTGTGCCAGGTCGAGCAGCCGGGCGCGCAGCACGCGCATGGCATTTTCCCGGTTTTGCATCTGCGAGCGTTCGTTCTGGCAGGTGACCACAATGCCCGTAGGCAGGTGAGTAAGGCGCACGGCGGTGGCGTTTTTTTGCACGTTCTGTCCGCCCGCGCCGGATGACTTGAAGATGTCGATCTTTATATCATCCGGGTTGATCACAACGGTCGGATCCTCCTGAACGGCTTCCGGCAGTACCTCCACCTGGGCAAAAGAAGTATGGCGACGGTGGGCTGAATCAAATGGAGACAACCTCACCAGCCTGTGAACGCCTTTTTCTGCTCTCAGGTAGCCGTAGGCATAAGCGCCGTTAACGGCGATGCTCACGGTTTTTATGCCGGCTTCTTCCCCTTCGGTTTGATCCAGGATCTCCGTGGTGAAACCGCGGCGCTCACACCAGCGCAGGTACATACGTTCAAGCATGGCAGCCCAATCCTGGGCATCGGTTCCGCCTTCACCAGTGTTTATCGTTAAGAGTGCGTTGCCGCGGTCGTATTTTCCCCCAAGCAAGGTTGCCATTTCAAGCTTCGAGACTTCGCTGGCGATGCTGGTGATTTCTACTTCTAGTTCCTCCTGCAAGGAAGGGTCGGAGAGTTGCGCAAGTTCCAGCGTGTCGCGTATGCGATTCTCCAGTTTATTCCAGGTGGAAATCTCGTCTCTCAGGTCAGCCAGGTTCTTCATGATCGTTTGAGCCTGCCTGGGATCATCCCAAAGTTTTGGATCCTGGCTTTGAATGGTTAATGCTGCCAGTTCTTTTTCCTTTGATGGCAGGTCAAAGACGCTCCAGGAGGGAATGCACTGAAGAGAGACTGGTTTGAAGGGTATTGATCAATTCTTCCATGGTAATATGCCCTAATTCTTCATGTCGAGTATGTTCTTTACAAATTGATTACGGTCAAAAGGCTGCAGATCTTCAGGTTTTTCACCCAGCCCGGCGAAGTAGATGGGCAGTCCGAGTTCCTTCTGGATGGCGAAGGCCATGCCACCCCTGGCTGAGGAATCCAGCTTGGATAGGATCACCCCGTTGACGTTGACCGCCTGTTGGAAGGCGCGTGCCTGGTGGAGCGCGTTTTGACCCGTGGTGGCATCAAGCACCAGCAGGGTGGCGTGCGGAGAGCCCGGCAACGCTTTACCGAGAACCCTGTGCACCTTCTTGAGTTCTTCCATGAGGTTGTAACGGGTATGCAAACGCCCGGCGGTGTCGATGAGCACAATATCCATATCCCGGGCAACGGCGGATTGAACGGCGTCATAAGCAACCGCACCGGGATCGCTCTCGGGCTGCCCGGCGATTACCGGCAGATTTAAGCGGTCAGCCCAAACCTGGAGCTGATCGATGGCTGCAGCCCTGAAAGTATCTGCTGCGGCTAACAGGACTTTTTTTCCTTCTTTCGCGTAGATATAACCTAGTTTAGCGGCAGTTGTGGTCTTCCCTGATCCATTGACGCCCACCAGGGTCACCACTGCCGGGTGGTGGGAGTCAAGCGCCAGCTGCACAGGCGGTAAAAGCAGATCAATTAAAATGCCTTCCAGCGCAAGAAGAAAATCCGGTGTTTTGGTAAGTCCCTGGTCGCGTACAGCTTTGATGATACGTTCGATAATTATCTGACTGGTATCGACACCAATATCAGCCTGGATCAACAAGGCTTCTAGTTCATCCCAGGTGTCCTGGTTGATCTCTGATCCGCCAAATACGGTTATGATCCTGCCAAAGGTGGCTTTACGGGTTTTTTCCAGGCTTTCACGCCATTTATTGAATAAGGCACTCATCGGTTGAGATTATATCACGCGGAAAAGTAGGGTCACGCGCGCCTGGCTGCCAGTTGCCCGCAGCCTGCGTGTATATCGATGCCTCTGCGCAACCTTATCGTGCAGGGGGTTCCGGCGCTTTCAAGAACCTGCTGAAATTTACGCGCTCTCTCTTCCGTTGTGGCCGTTCCGGTGTAATTTACAGTGGGGTTGAGAGGGATCACGTTCACATGGCATAAAAGCCCTTTGATCAGTCCGGCGAGTTCACGCGCGTGGTCGATGGTGTCATTCACATCTCTAATCAGCGCCCACTCAAATGTAAGGCGCCGATTGGTCAGTGCAATGTACTCGCGGCAGGCATCCAATAACTCTGCGAGCGGGTACTTGCGGTTGGCCGGGATGAGCTGGCTGCGCAGGCCGTCGTTGGCGGCGTGCAGGCTGATGGCAAGATTTACCTGCCGTTTTTCATTAGCAAATCTGCGTATGCCGGGGACGATGCCCACTGTGGAAACTGTAAAGCGGCGGGCACCCAGGTTTAACCCTTTTGGGTCATTCAAACGATCTATCGCTTCCATGACGGCTTCGTAATTGTGAAACGGCTCACCCATGCCCATTACAACAATATTGGTAATTTTTTCTCCTCTGGTTGCCAGATTCCGGCCGAGGAACAACACCTGTTCGATGATCTCACCCGTACTCAGGTTGCGCTTGAAGCCCATTTGACCGGTCGCGCAGAAGACACAGCCCATGGCACAGCCAGCTTGTGATGAAATGCACAATGTCTGGCGTTCGTTGTAATGCATCATTACGGATTCAATAAGACTGCCATCCGGGAGGGTAAAGAGATGTTTTACTGTCTCACCGTCTGTTGAACTTATTCTATCTATCAAGGTTAAGCTGGAAAAGCGGATGTCTTTTGCGAGTTGTGACCGCAACCGCTTGGGGAAAGCCGAGACCTGGTCAAAATCGTCATGCAATTGCGCATAGATAGCTATTCGTAATTGATCAACCCGATAGACTGGTTCGCCAATTGATAGAAAGTACGCTTTCAATTGGTCAGCATCCAGGTTAAAAAGGTACCGTTCAGTTTCCATGAAGTTGGTCAATCAAGCTCTCAAGGTCTGGAAAAATGAAGTCCACCGGCGGGTGGTTTCGTTCTGCTTCTTCGCGGGTAGCGATACCTGAAAGAACGAGCGCGGTCAGGCATCCCAGTCTCTGACCACCCAGGATGTCAGTTTCAAGCCTGTCTCCGACGGCGAGCGTTTCTTCGGGGGAAGTTCCCAGCTTTTCGAGTGCGAACTCGTAAAGTGTTGGATTAGGTTTGCCCGCGATGATGGGTTGCACATCTGTGGCGATCTCAAGCGCCCCTATCAGCGCACCTGCTCCGGGTATCAGACCAGCGGGTGTGGGGTAGGTCCGGTCGGGATTTGTGGCGTAGAACGGAACCCCGCTGCGAATGAGCAGTGTTGCACGTTTGAGCTTCTCAAAAGAGATGCACCGATCCATACTGGCTATAACCGCCAGGCATCCGGATTCCGCCTGGTAAAAGCCTGCATCAGCGAGGGCTTCAACCAAGCCAACCTCACCAACGATGTACACTGGACCGCCTTCAGGGTGTACGGCTGAAAGAAGGTGAGCCACGGCCATGGAGGAGTTGATGATTTTTTCAATCGGTATTGTTGCACCGAACGCTGCGAGCTTATTCACATACTGCTCCGGTGTGCGTGTAGCATTATTGGTTGCAAGTATGTAATTCAGACCGAGGGCATTGATCTTCTCAAAGATCAGCGGCAGGTTGCCGATCGGCGCGGATTCACGCCACAGCACGCCGTCCATATCCAGTATCAGTGCCTTTACCTGGTTCAATTTTGCCTTGTGCATAAACCCTCATAAAACGAGCCGGATAGCAGCTGCCACCCGGCTCACGTGATCTTTACCGTTATCAGTGTTGAGGCGGGGTGAGCACCTGGTCGACCAGTCCGTACTCCACTGCCTGCTGCGCGTCCAGGTAAAAATTCCTGTCCGTGTCGTGTTCGATCACTTCCAGTTTCTGACCTGTCGATTCAGCCAGGATGTTCATCAACCTGGCTTTAAGGCGCAGTATCTCACGAGCCTGGATCTCAATATCAGAAGCCTGTCCTTCGGCGCCGCCGAGCGGCTGGTGCATGTGAATGGTAGCATGGGGCAGTGCGTAACGTTTCCCTTTAGAGCCGGCCGCGAGCAGCACGGTCCCAAATGAGGCGGTTACACCTACAGCCACAGTGCTGATCTTATTGGGGATCATCTTCATGGTGTCGTAGATGGCCAAGCCGGAATAGATTTGGCCGCCCGGAGAGTTTATGTACATCTGGATATCAGCTTCAGGGTCTTCACGGCTCAACACCAGCAGCTGGGCTACTACCGCATTCGCCACCTGGTCGTCAATGGGGGTGCCGACGAAGATGATGCGTTCACGGAAGAGAAGTGAGTAGATATCATACGCGCGCTCACCACGGCCGGATGATTCAATGACCATGGGGATGACGTTTTTAAAATCAGGTAAGTTCATTTTTTCTCCTGTTCGGTCGTGTTTTCAACTTTTTTTGGCTTTTTGGCTGCCGGGAGTTTTGGTTCATCCCCGGTGGGTGCTTTAGCTTTTTTCACCTCTTTTTTTGCATCTTCCGCTGTTTGAGCAGGTTTTGAGGGGTCAGTTGTTTTCTTTGTTTTCACATTTTTCTTGGTTTCAGAAGGGGTTTCTTCCTTTTTGCCGGTGGCGATATCCTTCATTCGTTCGAATACTTTACGGTTCATCACCCGAGAGGCGGCTTCCATGGTAAGGGCGTTTACATAGTTCTTATTCTTTAATTGTTTGCTGATCGCCTTGGGGTCGGCGGATTGCTGCATCTGGGTGAGCATGGCGGTTACTTCGGTTTGCAGGTCTTCATTGGCGAGCTTGATCTCTTCAGCTTTTGAGAGCTCCTGCATCACCAGGGACTTGGCCAAGTTTTTGGCAGCCGCCGGTTTTACTTCTTCCTCCATCCAGGCGTCTTTTTCCTTGTTGATTGTCTTAAGGTAAACATCCAATTCCATTTTCTGGTGAGAAAGGTCATGGGTCACATTCTCGACGATGTGTTCCATTTCATGCTCAAGCACCTGCGGTGGATATTTGATCGTGGCTGTCTTGACGATCTCGTCAAGCAGCTCTTCGTAGTATATTTCATCATATTCACTTGTCTGACGCGCTTCCAGCTGTTCTTTGACAGCTTCCTTTAGTTGGGCAAAAGTCTCGTATTCTCCAAACATTTTCGCGAATTCATCATTCAATTCAGGGAGGGTCAGTTTCTTCACAGTCTGCAGCAGGACGTGAAATTCTACAGCTTTACCACGAAGTTTTTCGAACTTGGAATCCTTCGGGTAGGTGTACTTGACCTTTTTTTCTTCATTTGCGCTCATGCCGATCAGATTGTCGCCAAATCCGGGGTAAGGATAGTCATTTTCTTCCGGATCGTTCTCACCGATGACCAGTTGCAGGGGTCGATCTTTGAGCAATTCGGGATTTTCGTCTTTGGCGGTTTTTGTGATGGTGGCATCGACCTTGATGTAAACCAGGTCACCGGTTTCAGCGGGGCGTTCGACCGGTTCCGCGGTAGCGTAAGTCCGGCGCAGCCGTTGGATAAACTCATCCACCTGTTTGTCAGTGACCGCTTTCGGTGAATATTTCTTACGGATTTCCTTGTAATCTCCCAAAATCACAGCCGGTTCCAGGGGCACGATAAACGTGAACTTGATCGGATCGCCCTTGTCAACATCTTCGAGCGTACCAGGAGCTGCGGGTTCAATTTTGGCTTCCGCCAGCACCTCGGGGTACACGGCTTCCATCATTAATTCAATGGCATCTTCTTCGATCGCGGGTTCACCGTAAATCCTGGAGACCACATCGTATGGCGCTTTGCCAGGCCGAAAACCGGGAATTTTCGCCCTGGATGCGATGCGGCGGGCGGCTTTGTATTTGTATTTATCTAAATCGTTAGGTTCGAATTCGGCAATGATCTTTGCCTGGTGGTCTTCGCGCGCTTCAATATTGAGTTTCAAAGTCTTTATCCTTTTCTGTTATTTTCTTTTGGGGAAAGAGGTTTAGCTCTTCGTATGATACAAATCAATCAACCCCGGCGCATTGGTGTGTAAGCACGCAAAAACGCGTCACAATTATACTCAAAATCCGGCAATTTTGAGAGAAATCAAGCCATCACCGGGATTTCTAATAAGGTTCTTACAAAAACCGGTCGGAGGATTGTGAGGGGTCAGGCGCGAACTTACGGCAGGTTGATGTTTGAAAAGAAGCTGTTTATGCTTTGACCGAATGATCGGAGTAAATTCGAGAGGGAATTGCCAATATCAGAAAAAGCCTGTGAGATATTCTGCCAGTACTGCACCATGAAGCCCGGTTCGTTGATCCTGATGTTCTGCGGCGCGAGTATGTATAGCAGGACCAGCAGGATAACCAGCAAAATCAGGATGAACGCGATATCGATCTTGCCTAATTCTCTTTTCATAATCTACAGTGTAGCATGATAAATACGAAAATCAACCAGGGAAAAAATGTAAGTGGGGAAAGCGGGACTTGAACCCGCACGCCTCTCGGCACATGATCCTAAGTCATGCCTGTCTGCCAATTCCAGCATTTCCCCGGGGTGCGCTGGTATTATAAGCGCTGGCAGGGGGAGCGTCAATAATCGAATATAATCAGGGATTGCGCGATACCTGCATACAGTAAAGAACACGGAGTAAAAAATTGTCAAAGATCTATTCACCGGATAGCGCCGGCAAAGAACGCACCAGGCTTACAAAGACCATTATCCTGGCTCTGCGGGAACTGATGAAACAGAAAGAACCGGATGACCTCACCCGCGACATCACCGCGTACGTGATCCTGGCCTTGGAGGAAATCGCCACCAATATTGATACCTCAGTTGAAGCCTGGGAAAAAAGGGGATACTGGGTCAAAGCAGACCGTTTCCGACTGGATTGGGAGTGGGCAGGAAGCAGCGCCGCCAGGCTGCGCAAGGCATTTGCCAGCGAAGATTGGGGAACGATTGCCGTTACTGCCGCACAAGTTGCTCAAAAACTGAACAAGGTGGTGATCCCCCAGCGTCATCGACTGGGAACCCCCTGGGTGGGTGCGGTAAAACTACTCAAATAAAAAAGAGCTTCCACTTGAAAGTGGAAGCTCTTTTGATAATTTGCCAGATCTACTTTTTCTTGAGGATGATCCTGGCGTCGGCGATCCTGAGCCCTTCGCCTTGTGCGTAAAGCAGCACGGGGTTCGCGTCAGATTCAGCAATCTCATCCATCAGGTCATGGATCATGCTCGAATACCTGACGATGGTTTCTGCCATCGCCTTACGGTCGCGGGGTGCTTCACCGCGAACACCCGAGAGGATCGGTGCACCGCGGATCTCACCGATCATTTCTTCGGCTTCGGCTTTCGAGACCGGAGTGACACGGAATGTGACATCCTTGAGGACTTCAACGAAGATTCCACCCAAACCGAACATCACTGTCGGACCAAAGGACGGATCATTCACTGAGCCTAAAATCACTTCAGTACCCCAGGGAGCCATTTCCTGAACGGCGATACCGTGAATGTCAGCATCTGCTTTATAGGCTTTTGCGTTCTTGAGAATTGTGTTGTAAGCTTCACGGGCTTCGGCTTCAGTCTTGATATTGACCTTAACACCGCCGGCATCAGACTTGTGGAGGATATCCGGTGATACGATCTTCATCACGGTGGGGAAGCCGATTTCTTTGCTCAGCTCTACAGCTTCTTCCTCTGTCTTCGCCAGGCCGATCTTAGTTGTGGGCATGCCGTAAGCCTCAAAGACCTTTTTCGCTTCGATCTCGGTCAATGAAGTACGACCATCAGCGCGTGCGCCGGATATCACTTCAAGCGCCAGTTTCTTGGCTTTCTCGTCTGACTTGGCGCCATCAGATTTCTTGCTTTCCTGCAATTTTGCGTATTCACGCAGGGCAGCCATGGCATTGACTGCTGTATCAGGGGCAAAGAACGCCGGGATGCCGTTTTCCACCATCCAGCCGATGGCTTTATCAGATTTTTCACCACCGACGAAGGAAACCGTTACCGGTTTGTCTTTCACACCGCTGTCATCAATTGCCCGCTTAATACTTTCGGCAATTTCAGGAGGATTGGTGATGGCCGTTTCGCAGTAAAGCACAACCACACTATCGGTCCATTCGTTCATGATGGCAAACTTCACGGTTTCGTAATACCAATCATTGCCTGCCATACCAGTCATATCCACAGGATTCTTGGCTGACCCGTACTCAGGCATGTGTTTCTTCATCTCTGCCTGAACGTCTTCAGGGGCGAACTTCAACGGGATGCCAAAGCGTTCTGCAGCATCTGTGGCAAGCACGCCGTTGCCGCCGCCATTCGTGATGATCAGGAAGTTGTCGCCTTTCATCGGTGGCTGCATCGAAAGGGTAAGTCCGCGATAGAAAAGGTTGTCAAGGTCGGTCGCCTGGATGACGCCAGCCTGTTTGAAAGCCGCGTTGTATACTTTTGCGCCGCCGGCGAGTGAGCCGGTATGAGAAGCCGCTGCTGCTGCACCGTGAGCCGAAACACCTGATTTCAGCGCGATGATCGGTTTGTTGGATTTCTTGGCGACATCAATAAACCTGCGTCCGTCCCGCAGGCCTTCGATATATAGCGAAACGCAGGAGGTCTCATCATCATCCTGGAACCATTCGATGAGGTCAGCGAAATCCACATCCGCCATGTTGCCGATGGAGATCATCTTTTCGTAACCGATACGGCGGCTGTAGGTTGCCATATCCATCGCGATCAATAAAGCGCCTGATTGAGTAACGAGGGAGTTCTTCCCGGGCAGGGGCAGGCAGGGGGCAAAGGAGCCGTTAAATTTTTCAGAATTGGAGAGTGTGCCCACGATATTCGGACCAAGGATGCGCATGCCGTAGTGTCGAGCAATCCGGACCACTTCATCTTCCAGGTCTTTTCGACCGATCTCGCTGAAACCGGAGGTAATTACGAGAGCGCCTTTCACTCCCTTGCGGCCGCATTCCTCGGTTACTTCAGGCATAACTTTGGCAGGAACACACATAATCGCTGAATCGATCTCGCCCGGAACCTGTTCGATTTCGGGGTAGCACTTCAAACCGAGGATCTCGCTTTCCTTTTGATTGATGGGGTAGATCTTACCTTTATATCCATCTTTCAGCAGGTTCATGATTACGGTATAGCCGATCTTTCCAGGCGTGGCTGAAGCACCAATCACCGCAACAGATTTCGGTCTGAGCATCTTTTCAATTCCAGTTTTATCCACAGCAAACTCCTCCTTATACGGTTGATCTATTGGGCTATCTTTAAAAAATGTTAGAATAATTCAGATTTCATTTTACACACTTTTGAAAAAACAAAAGTCCTCAAATCCATGAATATTAATCATAAAACATTCTACGCAGAACAAATTTCTGCCGCTTTAAGCAAAATCGCTTCCCCGATTCCCAGACGTGATGATATTGCCACGATACTTACTGCAGCGCTGCAAGCCGTACACCCGCAATTGGCGGTGAAAAAACACCTGCAGCTTGAAAAAGATCAACTTATGGCGGGTGGTTTTACTTTTAAACTAAACAAAGACTCCAGGATCGTGACGATCGCTTTGGGTAAAGCAGCGCCTGCGATGTTAATTGGCGCTTTGGAGCAGCTTGGTGACCGTTATCAGCAAGGGGTGTGTGCATGCAAGCACCTTGATCCAGCGAGTTTGGAACATCCTGGCACTCGGTTCATTATTGGGAATCATCCAATCCCCGGCGTGGGCAGCCTGCAGGCAGGGGAGGAGATCAGGAATTCTATCAGTGGACTCGTACGTGATGATTTTGTACTCCTGCTATTGTCTGGCGGCGGATCCGCGCTGGCGACACTTCCAGTTCGCGGCGTGACCCTCCAGGAGATGCAGCAGCTGACCGCTACATTGCTGCGTTCCGGTGCGAGTATCAACGAATTGAATATCGTGCGCAAACATCTGGACCTCATTAAGGGCGGCGGCTTGGTACGCTTGGCAGCCCCGGCAAAAGTGGTCACCCTGGTGCTCTCTGATGTGGTAGGGAACAACCTGGAGGTGATCGCATCCGGACCGGCTTACCCGGATCCTTCAACTTTTGCCGATGCAAAACGAATTATCAATGGTGCTGCTTCGCACGGAAACATTCCAGCCAGAATTGTTGATTATGTGGACATGGGGTGTAAAGGGAAGGTTCCGGAAACGTTGAAAAGTGATGAACCTGATGCTGCTCGAGGTTTTAATACGATAATTGCCAGTAATATCGACGCAAGTGCCGCTGCCACAGCAAAGGCGCAGGCACTGGGTTTTTGTGTGAAGACGGTCACAAACGGGTTGATAGGGGAAGCCAGAATCGCCGGGGTGCAAATTACCGACCTGGTCAAGCGCGCTAAAGATCTGCAGAGACCATTCATGCTCGTTTGGGGCGGCGAAACAACCGTAACGGTTGCAGGGAACGGTAAAGGCGGCAGGAATCAGGAGCTGGCGCTGGCAGCGGTGAGAGAAATGGTAGGGATGGCCGATACATACTTGATCACACTGGCTACCGATGGTGAGGATGGACCAACGGACGCTGCCGGGGCGGTGGTCTCTGGTAAAACCTTGGATCGGGCAGCGTCCAAAGGGTTAGATCCTGATGACTACCTGGTTAACAATAATGCTTATGCTTTTTTTGAGCGTTTCGGCGACCTGGTGATTACCGGTCCCACTGGGACAAATGTAAACGATCTGACTTTTGTTTTCGGTTTCTAATCCCCGGCATATCTTTGCCTGATGCGAGGGATCAGGTATTCATCAAAAGCGCGTATTTCATCATAATCAGGTTTCCAATCCCAATCACGGCAGGCGGCTCCGTCCTCTACATCTTCCGGCCACGAATCCACGATCCGCTGGCGCGCGGTATGCGGCTCGAAATTTATGAAAGCGCTCGGGAAAGCTTGTTTTACGTGGCGGTAAAAATCCTCTGCTGTCGGGCTGAAACTGGTAACGTTATATACCAGTTGCTTCAAGTTCTCCTGGGGTGCTTCTGCAAGCTGCAGCAGAGACTTGATGGCGTCGGGCATTACCATGAAAGGCAGCCTGGTATCGGGGCGCACAAAGCAGTTATAGGGCTTACCCTGAGCGGCTGCATGCAGCATTTCGGGTCCATAATCACTGGTACCCCCGGTGGGTACAGTGACTGATGAAATTAACCCCGGGAAGCGCAAGCAGCGGAAGTCCACTGTGTGTTTCGTCTCATCCACCGCCAGCTGCCGGTAGTAAAAATGGTAATACCGGCCGAGGTGTTCACAGTAAAGCTTATTGCAGCCATACATGGTAATAGGTGAGTTCCACTCGTACTCTTTGACCTTGCCCACCTTTTTCTTCTTTTCAAGGTCGGGCAGACCGTAGGCGGCGATGGAACTGGGGTAGAGAAACTTAACCGGTTTTCCCTGCCATGAAGATTGCTCAACGGCCAGTTTGAGCAGGTTCAAGGTGCCCTCCACATTCACTCGGTGGGCGGTTTCAGGGTTGTACTCAGCCTTGGTGGATAAGATGGAGGCTAAATGGTAGATCACGCGGATGTCAAATTCAGCGACCAACCGGCCGAGAAGCATGTTATCCAGAATGTCACCCTGGATGGCGCGATCGCAAAAGGGTCTGAGACTTTCATCAATTGGCTGCACATCCAACGCGATGATGCCTACCTCTTTCTTTTCACCCAGGTGTGCGATCAATCCATGCCCGATCTCTCCATTAGCACCGGTGATCAATACCACTTCTTTGCGCATAGGTATCTCCGTGATCGTTAATATAATAGTCAAACAGATTATATAAAAAAGTTCTGGATTTCTCCAGAACTTTTTCGCTTCTTATGAAGTGGTTGCCTGTCTCTTGCTGAACCAGGTTTTCCATTCCTTGTTCTCCCAGACCACCAAAAGCGGAGCCGCGATGAAGATCGAGGAGTAGGTACCACTCAGTAAACCTACCAGCAGGATCACTGCGAATTCTCGCAAGCTTACTCCCCCGAAAAGCGCCAGCGCGAGCAGCAGGAATTCCACTGTCATCAGTTGTGTGTTGATCGAACGCTGTAGCGTTTGTACGATGGAGTGATTCGCCAGTTTTTCGAAATCCAGTTTTCTAAGGATGCGGTTGTTCTCGCGGATGCGGTCAAAAACCACAATCTTATCCTGAACAGAAAAACCGATCACCGTCAGTAGAGCGGTCAGGTAAAGGGAGTCAATCTGCCAACCAAACAATTTTGCCCCATAACCGGTCAGCGCCAGCACGATGAGCACATCATGGATCATGGCGATGATCGCGCACACACCGTAGCGGAAAGCGTGCGGTACACCGCGGAACGCGAAAGTGATGTAAACAACGACCGCGAGAGCGGCGAGTGCGACCGCCTGGATAGCCCGCTGGGTTACACCCTGGCCAATCGATGGACCAACAGTATCAGATTTCTGGATGATGACGGGACTGCCCGCTTCTTGTTCCAAGACATCCAGCACTGTCTGGCGTAAACTGTCGCTCAATTCTGATGACCGCAGCAAAAGCGTACCTTCAGTGGTAGCCTGGACCTGGAGGTCAGTGATGCCGTTCTGGTCGTAGATCTTTTTGATGGCTTCGGTTGAGGGCAGAGAACCATCTTCAAAACTTACTTCTAGCAAGGTGCCGCCCTTGAAATCGATTGAAAGCGGCATGCCATTAATCGCAAGCAGGATCAACCCGGGCAGGATGATGATGAGGGAAAGTGCAAAAAAGAGGTATCTTTTACCAAGGATATTCATAACTGTTTTTCCTCCTACAGACCAAATGATTTCTTGATCTGATCGGATTTGATGAAATCGACCACGATCCCGAGAAAGGTTCGGCTCACGAACACGGCGGTGAACAAGGAAACAAGTACACCCAGCGCCAGGGTAAGCGCGAAGCCCTTCACAAGCGTGGCGCCAAATGTAGACCCGAACCAGAACAGAATGATGCTGGTAATGATCGTGGCGATGTTGGAATCGCGGATTGAAGGCCAGGCGCGTTTCCAACCCAGGTCGACGGCCTGTCTCAGCGTGCGACCGTTTCTCAGTTCTTCTTTCAGTCTCTCAAATATCAGGATATTGGCATCCAATGCGCTGCCGGTGGATAAGAGAAAACCGGCAATACTGGGAAGGGTGAGAGTGACCGGGATCAACTTGAAGAGCGCGAAGGTAAGCCCGGCGTAAATGGCGATGGCGATAACCGCGATGGCACCTGGAACACGGTAATAGAGCAACATGAATAAGGCTACAATGGCGAATCCGATCACGCCCGCTCTGAGGCTCTTGGTGAGTGAATCTGAACCCAGTGTAGGACCCACGACCCGGCTTTCAACCACCTCAACAGGCACTGAGAGGCGCCCGTAGCGTAAGGTCACAGCCAGGTTATTAGCCGTTTCAGCTGTGAAGCTGCCGGAGATCTGTCCCTGTCCGTCCGGGATGGCGGTGCTGATACGCGGGCTGGAAATGACGCGCTTATCCAGTACGATGGTCAGGAAGTTGCCAACATTGGCAGTGGTGTGATCTTTAAAGACCTGCGTCCCAGTATCGGTGAGTTCAAAGTTCACTACATAACCACCCACACCCTGGTCAGCTGCGACCGCGACATTTTTTATGTCTACCCCGGTCATAACCGTACGCCAAACCTGTCCGGTCTCGTTTGAGGCTGGAGTCTCTGCATCGACCTGAGCGCCGGTGTAATCGGTTACTACCACCGTGCCCGGTTCAAGCTGGGTGCTGCCGGTATCAATGAACTCAAGCAGACCCGTTTGTTTGACCGCAGCGATGACATCTTCCGTGTTGGTCAGTCCAGGGAATTGCCCGAGTATGTATTTTTCACCGGCAACCTGAAAGAGGACTTCGCTCACACCCAGTCCATTGGCGCGGCTTTCCAGGATCTTACTCGTATCTTCAAGGTCCTGGCGCGTAGCGGAGATGCCTTGCTGCGGGCTGAGAAGTACCTGCATGCCCCCGCGCAAATCCAACCCGAGCACAGGGTTAAGGGTTCTTTCAAAGCTTCCGATCTTTAAACCTTTTTGGCCTTCACCACGGGGCAGGTCCACCCAGATAATGGCTGCAACAAGGATGAGGATCAGGATCAGATTTATGTAACGACGATCCATGTGATGTGCTACCTCCGATGCGAATAAAATCCTGCCCGGTTACAGGCGGGAACTCAGGGATTATACCTCAAACCTAGGTAAAACTGAGCCGTACCTAATTTATTCCTTTTCAGTCAATGATCCAATTTCGAAAACAGCTCTTGCGACAAGTTCTTCCGGTGTCAGCAACTCAGTATCGATATGTATGTGCGCGTTCTGCCTGGCGTGCTGCAGACGCTCCAGTTGGATCTCGTATTCTTCTTTTGTCCAATTGAGGTTCTTGCGTCTCAGGGTTGTTTCAAAGGACACGTGAAGATAGATAAGTATGTCCGGCCGGGTGATACGCTGCCACATATCCTGAACGTAGGAGTGCTCCTGGGCGATGTGCCGGCATTGATACCCCTTATCGATCAATCCTTTGATCAAAGTTGATTTACCGGAGGCGCAAACCCCCACAATCCCGATTAGCAGATGCTTTGAAGGGGTCATGTTAGATAAAAAAAACGAACGAGGGCAAGCCTCGTTTCGTTGTTTGATCCTCCATTTTAGTAACTCTGAAAGTCGCGGATCGGCAACCGGACCATCATGCGCCTGATCTGGTCTGCTTCAGCGGCGGTCGAACGCAACGCCACCACCGTCATGTCATCATTGGGGCGGTTGTTGTCTAACCTGATCGCCTGGTTCAGGATGCTGTCAGCAATTTCCTGCGCTGTGGGTTCTTCATCTTCCAGCATGGATTCCAATAACGCACAAATATCCAACGGCTGCCCGGTTCGTTCCCCGGCAAATTTTATCCCATCAGTGTACATCACAATGGTGATGCCGCTTTCAAGGGGAAATTCCGTGATTGAAGGTCGGATATTTCGATTTGTCCCGATAGAAACGCTGTCTGCTTTGATGCATTCCACCTGTTCGTGGCGGGCGAGGAAGATCGGGGTAGGGTTGTTGCGGGTGATGACGATCGTGCCGGTCTGCAGGTCTACTGAAAGGATGTTCAGGCAGGCTGTAACCTTCCCATCTTTTTCGGTGAATAGAGAATCAGAAGCTGCGCGGGCCGCTGCACCATCGCGCACACCATCTGCCAGCAGGCCGATGACTTTACGCACAACCATGGTGGAAATGGCTTTTGCTCCATGCCCAGATGTCTGGCCATCTGCCATCACAACCGATACACCGCCGTTCGGGCGTTCTACGATCTCCAGCGTGTCTCCGCTTTCAGAAACCGCATACTTATTGGTTTTGGCGACTGCAATATCGATTTCCATAATCTGATTTTACAACAAAACCGGTTTCGTTGTAATACCATCCATCGTAAATCCGATGGATTTGAAAATCGAATATTGTCTCGATTATGAGGTTGACGGTATGAAGCTATTTATGTATAATCACTCGGCCTGTCAAAATCATGACGGGTGAGGATTTTTTGACAGGAGTATAGAAATGGTTCCGCTTCCTAAAAGAAAACTTTCAAAAGGCCGAAGAGACCGCCGCCGTGCGCATGACGCGCTCGAGACCGCGAATCTCGTGCAATGCAGCAATTGTGGTGAAATGAGACTTCCACACACGGTTTGCCCCAACTGCGGGCAGTACCAGGGTCGGGAAGTTATCCACATTGAAAAAGAAGCCAAGAAAAAGTGATCAAAAATCAAAAACGGGCACCAGCCCGTTTTTGATTTAATCCAAACTGTCCAATTCCTCTGGTTCATCGTCCTCTTTTGTTAATGCGCCCTGGTAGGGCAGGTAACGCGCCAGGAGCCGTCCCGGGATGTACCCCTGAATGAAGACTCCTTTACGCCCATGCTCGATGCGTACCACTTGCCCCTGTTCGTGAAATAATGAGATCAACTGCCCTTCGGCATAAGGAATCACTGCTGAAACCTGGGTGAAGTTTTCGAACAACTCTTCTTCAATGGCTCTCATCAATACGTCGATTCCCAGCCCCTTTAATGCTGAGATTCCAACTGATCTGGCCTGGTCAACCAGGAAATCGTTGGTCAGTTCCGGTTCCGGCAGCCGATCGATCTTGTTGAGCGCAGTAATAACCGGTATGTGATCAGCCTTGATTTCACGAAGTGTTTGCTCAACCGATCTTGCCTGTTCTATGGCATTTGGATGAGTTACATCCACTACATGTATCAACAGGTCCGCTTCGCTGATCTCTTCCAGTGTAGCCTGGAAAGCGGCGATCAACTGGGTGGGCAGTTTCTGGATAAATCCAACCGTATCAGTAATGAGAGCCTGGTGTCCGCCGGGTAATTCCACGCGTCGTGTGGTTGGGTCCAGCGTGGCAAAGAGCTGATCCGCGACCAGAACATCTGCATGTGTGAGATGGTTCAGCAGTGTGGATTTACCGGCGTTGGTGTAACCCACCAGGCTGATGAGGGGAATGCGCGAGCGCTTGCGCTGCGCGCGGTAACGCTGCCGATGCGCGCGTACTTTTTCAAGCTCTTTCTTGAGCATTGAGATCCTTTTCCGTATCTCCCGGCGGTCTACTTCCAGCTGGGTCTCGCCCGGACCGCGCAAGCCAACGCCGCCTACAGAACCGGCGCGGCCTCCACCGCCTCCAGCCTGTCGTGCCAGGTGAGTCCATGCCCGGGTCAACCTGGGCAGGCGGTACTCGTACTGGGCTAACGAGACCTGCAAAATGCCTTCGCTTGTATGCGCATGCTGTGCAAAAATATCGAGGATCAATGCTGTACGGTCTAGAACACGTAGTTTTGACCCGAATTTCTCTTCCAGGTCACGCTGATGCCTGGGCGAAAGTTCCGTGTCGAAAATTATCACGTCCGCCAGGCATTCTTCAGCTAACAAGGCGATCTCTTCTACCTTCCCAGACCCGACCAGTGTGCTGGGATTTGGTACATCCAGCCTTTGGGAAGTTTCGCCGACAATCTCCAGGTTCACTGTTCTGGCTAGCAGAGCGAGTTCGCCCAGCGAATCTTCCAACGAGATAAGGGGTTTTTCACTCCGAAGTTCCACCCCGACGAGAAATGCCCGTTCAGCCGGAGGGCTGGTTGGCATGGTTTTATGCGACATATTTATCTTTTCCAATCTGCCAGTCGGGTCATCGCTTCGCGTATGCGTTCCGTCGCTGTACCCAGGGATACACGCAGGTAGCCTTCTCCATGTTTTCCGTAAACAATTCCGGGAGTGGTGCTAATGCCAAGCTCTTCGAGCAAACGGGCGCAGAACTTGATGGAATCTCCTTCTCCGTCAGGAAGTTGCGCCCAGACGTAAATGGCTGCTTTTGGGGGTTCGAGTTTGAAACCGGCGTTTTTTAGTCCGTCAACAACCAGATCCCTACGTTCCTGGTATACATGATTGCGTTCCACCAGCCAATCCTGGTCTCCAGTGAGGGCTTTAACACCTGCAGAAAAGATGGGACCGAATGTGGATGTATCCATCTGACTCTTGTAGGTAAACAGGTAATCAATCACATCCGCGTTTCCAGCTGCCATACCCAATCGCCACCCCGCCATATTGTACGTTTTTGAGAGGGAATTAAATTCGATGGCCACCTCTCTCGCACCGGGAACCTGTAAAATGCTCGGGGCGGTATACCCATCAAAGCAGATATCCACGTAAGGGGCATCATGGGCAATGAGTATGTTGTGTTTTTTGGCAAAAGAAATGGCCTCCTCGAAAAACGACATGCTGGCGACCGCACCTGTGGGATTATTGGGATAGTTCAACCAGAGGATTTTGGCCTGCTGCAACACATCCATTGGGATATTCTTCAGATCAGGCAGGAAACTATTTTCCTCGAGCAGGGGGAAGTAGACCACTTTTCCGCCGGCGATTATGCCGCTGGCGCTGTAAACGGGGTAACCGGGATCGGGCACCAACGCGACATCACCCGGATTGAGGATGACTTGACTGAGATTAAAGAGACCCTCCTTGGAGCCGATCAATCCGATGATCTCTTTAGACGGATCGAGGGAGACCTCGAAGCGATCCATGTAATAATCGGCGACTGCTTGCTTGAAAGCCTGGGTTCCACCCGTCGGAGAGTATCCGTGTGTATTTGGTTTACGGCTGTTGGTGACCAGCTCTTCGATAATAAAATCCGCGGGCGGTAGATCAGGTGAACCCATGTCGATACGGATGACATCCAGGCCTTGTTGTTTCAATTGGTTGATCTTTTTTCCCAATGAAGCAAAAAAGTACGGCTCAAACGAAGAAATTCGTTGGGCAGGAGGCATAAATGCATCAGTTATTTTCATTTTTGTGATTTGTCCTTGGATTTGTTGTTGTAATTGTAGTTTAAGCCATATGTTCCAAAAAGACAAATCCGTCACTGCGTCAGCCAGGCAAGGAGGACATTGCCGACAATCTCAAGACTGCGGGATGAAACCTTATCTGCTGTGTCGCTGAGGGTGTGCCAGTAAGGATAATCAAAATCGATGATATCAACCGCCCGAATGCCTTTTTCAAGGAAAGGAGTGTGATCATCCAGGATGCTGTATTTAGGCTGGTCTAAAAAGACATGACCATACCCCAGTTCTTCCGCCAGGTTCCAAATTTCACTTGTTAATTCAGGATCGGAGTTTTTTTCACGGTAAATGTTGAGATCTGAATCACCGATCATATCGATGATGACTACTGATGCCGGTGTTGTTTCCAATTGTTCCACAAATGCGCGTGATCCGATGATCCAATCCCAGTTGTTGATCTGGCCCTGGTCTTCAAGGTCGAAGAATACCAGCCAAATCTCTTTGTTAATATCCTGGGGCAAAGTTCGTGCGAGTTCAAGAAGAACCGCGGTCCCGGATGCTCCGTCATTCGCTCCAGGAACAGGCAAATCCCGCAATGAGAGTTCAAGTTCACGGTCAGCGGTCATTCTGCTGTCGTAATGGGCACCTAGAATGATCTGAACGGGGTCGTTACTCCTGCGGGCGATCAGGTTGGTAACTGTTTTTCCCATTTTCTTTACGCGTTGGATTTCCACCCGCCAGCCTGCGTTCTGCAATTCCCGGCTGATGTACAGGACGGTACTCTCGTGCGCGGTGGAACCGGGAGTTCTAGCTCCGAGCGAGGTTTGATAGAGAACATCCCTGTACGCACGGTCACCGTTGAAGCCCTCCTCAACTGCAGGTCTACCCCAAAAAACCATGGCAAAACCACCCGCCATCAGCAGAACCAGACAAAATGCAACGAAACGGACTATTCCATTTTTCATTGATCCTTAAATGGTAAACCTCACGGAAATAATATGCATCGGATAAGCACCAATGTGACCTGGCAAAACCCATCAGCAGTCAGAGCATTGTGTGTTGAGGTGTCTTAATAACCGATATTTTTGTTCAATTCACTCGTGCATGCCCAGGTAATTGTCTGTCAAGATAGTTCACAGGTCCAATTAATCATCCTTCTATGGATTCCGACGGTTGTCGCGTGAATCTATCGCTATTTTATCTTAAAAAGTGCTGGCATAAAACTTGCACGATTTCCAATTATCAGCTATACTATTTTTTGGATCGGGGCTAATTATGATACAGCAACAACGACAGGTTCAAAAACCGCTCACCACAGCGCATCTCGCGCAAACGATGTCGCTGCTGGCTCTCACCGCGGATGAACTTAGGCAGCAGATCGATTCGGAATTGTCCGGCAATCCGGCCCTGGAGTTGGTTGAGGAGAGGCGCTGTCCAACCTGCCACAGGATTTTGACCGATCCAGGAAAATGTCCCATCTGTAGTATCCCGGGCAACCCGGCGAACGATGAGCCGGTGGTTTTTCTATCCCCGCGGGAGGAGTTCATTCCCAGGAAAGATTACGTGGATAATGAAATCGAGGATGAACCCTTTGCTCCCGCCGCGGAGGAACTCCCGACTTACGTACTGAGGCAAATCGCTCCAGATCTGCGGCCGGAAGAGCGTGGTTTGGCCGCTTTCATGTTAACCCACCTTGATGATGATGGATTATTAACCACCAGCCTGATCGAGGTCTCACGCTACACTCATTTTCCTCTTTCAATTGTTGAAAAAATCCAAAGGGTGATCCAGATGGCCGATCCGGTGGGTGTGGGATCGACATCAACCACTGACGCCTTATTGATCCAGCTCCAGGCTTTACGTGAGATCGGCGAAGTACCAGACCTGGCAGAGGAATTGATCAAAGATGGGCTTAACGACCTGAGTCATCATCAATACGCAGAACTGGCGCATCGTTACGAGGTGCCTCAGAAGAAGATCATCACCGCCGCCCGGTTTATCGCTGAAAATCTAAATCCTTTCCCTGCTCGCTCACACTGGGGGGATACCCGTCAACCCGGGGCGCAAACCACCCAGGTGTACCACCAGCCTGATATCCTCATCAATTTCCTCAACGAAGACCCTGAGAAACCCCTGGTTGTGGAAATTATCATGCCTATGAGCGGTACACTTCAGGTTAATCCATTATTCAAACAGGCGATCCGCCAGGCGGATGAAGAAGCCAAGCTGGATCTACGAAAAGATCTTGAAAAGGCATCATTATTTGTTAAATGCCTCCAGCAGCGCAATCACACTATGGAGCGGTTGCTTACCCGAGTGGTGAGCCTGCAGAAGGAATACATTGTCAAAGGCGACAAATTTCTTAAACCAGTAACACGGGCGCAGATTTCACGGGAACTTGAGGTTCATGAATCAACCGTATCACGGGCGGTCGCGAATAAAGCAGTGCAATTACCAAACAGAAAGATAGTACCGTTGGCATCATTTTTTGACCGCAGCCTGAATGTGCGTAGCGTATTAAAAGAAATCATCGAGAAAGAGCCGAAAGCATACAGTGATTCTGAACTAGTGGAAATGCTGAATAAAAAAGGTTTTGAAGTAGCAAGGCGAACTGTAGCCAAATACCGGGCAATTGAAGGCATACTACCGGCGCATCTTAGAAGGGTAACTGTCAAAGGAAAATGAGATCAATTTCAAGCAGATTCTCAGATGCGCTTAAAGGAAAGAAGGAACCCGGTCTCGCAGAGATCACAGCCTTATTAAATTTTGATGATACCCCAGCCGCCCTGGTGGATAACGAAACCAGGTGTCTGTTATTCATTAACAGCCGGTTAATGAAGATCGTTTCATATTCGCACCGGGATGTCTACAATCAAAATATTAGTTTCCTCTTTCCAGGCCTGGATGTAACCAGTGCTTTTTCTGGGGAGTTGCGTGAAGCGCATATCAGACGGAGGGATCTGACGCCTTTAAAAGCGCGCATCCGTTTTGACTTCATCGATCAGGGAGGAAAATGGACTGTCATCCGCATCCTTCCGGGAACCATCGATGAACAAGAGAAAAAACTTCAACTGGAGGATACATATCGGCTTCTCACCCGTTTCTCGCGCTTATCTGATTCAGGTGACATCGCTGAAAAGATCTATGAGGGTGTAAATATTATCCGCGATATATTGGGGTGTGAAACTGTTTGTTTGTACCAGGCGGATTCATCTCTACCTCAACTTAAAAGGGTCGCGGTTTCAGGCAACGGAGATGATTTTCCACGTAAGCTGCCCTCAACCGATCTGATCAAGCTTGAAAAGCCTTCCATCTGGGTGACCGGTTCCCGCATCCTCACGGAATTGCACCGCGAAGCCAGGGTAAAGAATATTGAGTATGTTGCTTCTGCCCCGATGCTGGAAGGGGGGGGTGCCTTCGGTTTGCTCATCGCCTCAGGGAGAGGCGGAATCCCGCTAAACTTGAGTCTTGACGGCATGGAAATGCTTGCAGCGATGCTCCTCTCTCTCTTCCAACAGCAGGTACTGGTGAACAATCTCAATGAAAGAATTGACCGTTCGGTGCACTCGGTCAATCTCAAGAACCAGGTCTTCGATGCCATAAACGAAGGTGTCATTATCCTGAACAACGCATTAAAAATTGAACAGATCAATCCCGCAGCAGAGTTGATGCTGGGTTATGCCGCCTGGGAGGTCAAGGGACAAAGCTACGAAAACATTCTGATAGGTACCGACCGGCTTCTTCCAGCCTTGATGGATGCCCAAAAAGGAAAAGAAACTCTCAGCATTGGAAAGGCTTCTCTTAATCGCAGGAACGGACAGGCTTTCCCGTTGTTGATGAAAGTGATACCGGTCAACATAGGGGAAAACGTGACCGCTATCGAAATCCTGATGACAGACATCAGTGAACACGAGGAAAGCAAAGCGGTGACCCAGCAGCTAGAGCACCGGGCAGTATTGGGTGATTACACAGCCGCTTTTGCGCATGATGTGAGGAATCCTATCAATAATATCTCTACAGGCTTACAGCTGCTCGCAGCCACACTTGAAGAAGATGATCCCAACCAGGATGTGATCAATCGCATGCAGGGGGATTGCACAAGATTGAATCACCTGATGGAATCATTTTTAGCGTTCTCACGTCCGCTGGAGTTGAAGTTTGAGCCGTTTGAAGTTGAACCTTTCCTCAAGCGGATCATCGATCGCTGGCAACCACGCATGGCCAGGGTAAATGTAAAATCCGTATTACATGTAGATGACCAAATACCCAGAATTATGGGGGATCCACGTTCATTGGAAAACGTTTTTACAAACCTTATTTCCAACGCGCTCGAAGCCATGGCGGAGAGTGGTGACACACTTGCGATCAAGGCAGTAAAAGTACAGGAGATCAACCGGCACCCGGCGGTTGAGATCAGCGTATCAGATAATGGACCGGGTATCCCTCAGGATGTAAAAAACCGTATATTTGAACCATTTGTTACCACAAGGAAAATGGGAACTGGACTTGGATTGGCGATCACCAAACAGATCGTAAACGCCCATAAAGGGAGTATCAAGGTGGAATCCTTCCCCGGAGGAACGGTTTTCACTGTACAATTGCCAGCAGACATCGGAGAATGAGTAATGAGTTTAACTGTTCTAGTAGTTGACGACGAAGAGAACGCGCGCACTTTTGTGGGAACCCTTTTAAAAAAGAAGGGCTATGAGGTCTTAGAAGCAGGAACTTTGACTGAAGCGCGTGACAAAGTGAAAAAAGGTGAAGGCGATGTTGTGCTGTTGGATGTGCAGCTTAACGGCGAATATGGTTTAAACCTGCTCTATGAAACCGCCATGATGCCCGTGCGCCCCCCGATCATCGTCATTACCGGGTTTGGAAATATTGACATGGCAGTTGACGCAATGAAGAACGGCGCGACAGATTTCCTTTCAAAACCTCTCGATATGGCACAACTGGAGAAATCACTTCAGCGAGCCTGTGAGATCGTGGCGATGCGCAGGGAACTGGAACACTACCGCGAAGCTCAGATGCAAAAAGGCAACTTTGTTATCGGAGAAAATGAGGTGGTGAAAACTACCATCCAACAGGCATTGGTAGCCTCAGAAAAACAGGTTTCCGTGCTCATTACCGGCGAAACCGGAACAGGTAAGGATGTTATTGCCAAATACATCCATTCAATTGGACCGCGTGCCAACAAACCTTTTATATCCATTAACTGCGCAGCCATTCAAAACACCATGCTCGAATCAGAATTATTCGGTCACGAAGCGGGGGCTTTTACCAGCGCAGACCGCAAAAAACCGGGCTTGATGGAAATAGCCGATGGCGGTGTTTTATTTCTCAATGAGATCGCGTCAATGCCGGTTGATATCCAGGCCAAGCTGCTTACTGCCATTGAAACTCACTCTTTTAGAAGGGTGGGGGGAACGGTTTTGATCAATGTGGACGTACAGGTTATTGCGGCGTCAAACCGGGACTTGAAAGAGATGATCAAGAAAGGCGAATTCCGCGAAGACTTGTATTACCGCCTGAAGGTTGTAGATCTGGATATGCCGCCATTACGAGAAAGACGGGAAGATATCCCTGAACTGGTGGGTTTCTTCATTCGAGAGAATAACGCCAGGCAGGGGATGAACGTGGTTGATGTTTCAACTAAGGCATTGGAAGCGCTGCAGAAATATTCCTGGCCGGGGAATATCCGGGAATTATCAAATGCAATCGAAAGGGCGATGCTGTTTTGTGATGGCATGACCATCAACGCGGCGGACCTGCCCAAGGATGTGACCTCAGTTTAGTCTAGAAATGATGGCATAATACTTGCATCAATCCCTCCAGAGATACTATCCTGGAGGGCTTTATGTTTTCTATGACAGTTAGTGATTTCCTGTTGACAATGGCGAGCGTTCTGCTGTTTTGCGGAGTTGTCGTCATGGGTATAGGCATTTTGACGTTGATTGGCAAACTCAATGGTAAAGAGATAAGGACCATCGCCGACCAGACCACAAAACTTGCACAAAAAGGGATTACAGAAGAGATCTCAGGCCTAGTTGGCAATGCGCGATCCCTGATTGAAGCACTCGACCAGATGGTAAAAACCACCGCGGGAATTGGTGTGTTCCTGGTCGTCCTGGGAGCTCTGTTACTTGTGGCGGCTTATGTTCTTGTAACCCGCATCAATTGAGAATGCACCGCAGTATTACCCCTGGGATCTCAGGAGAGGAGACGTAATGCAATACATCGATCTCATAACCAGGTTGAACAACCTCGCCAATAAAGATGAGGTTGCTGCCAATTTTAAAGCATTACGCCAGGACGCTTTGGTTTGGGAAGGGTTACAAACGATCAATGAGCAATCACCTGAAGTTAAATCATTGATCAGTCAGAAGATGCCGCTTAACCCGGGTACGCTAGCCTTCCTGATGTATGATCCCGGGTTTGATTTTTCAGAGCTGAACAACAGGATAACCTCACGTGAAGTGTTGGAAAAACTCATGTTTGGATACGAAAACTACGTCCAAACAAAAGAGCCGGTCTCATCTTTGGCGCAAGCAGGCATGCTGGCATTGGCTTTGATTGAAAAACGAAAAGCTTCACCCAACTGGGTGAACATCCTCCAGGATTTTGTTACAAGAATGAAAATCATCGCTGGAGAAGAGGTCCGCCGCTACTGGGGGACAATTCTTGTCATTGTTGTAAACCTGATAGAAGAAAAAGAAGCATTTTTCAAAGATATCAGTGTTTTACACCCGCCTGAGCTCAGTATCGAAGTGATAAACCACCTGGTTTTATGTCTGCCATGGTCTGACGAAGAAAAAGCAGAAACTTTGCGTCGTTACCTTTACCCGTTAGACGCGCAGACGCAGGTTGATGCTTTAAAAATATTAAGAAAAATGGCAGGCAGCGATTTACCCGCGAATATTGCCGGTAGAATCCTGGAAAAGTATTATCCATCAGAAAATGGAAAAAGGAAGACAAAGGATTCGTGGAAAAATCCAGTCGCGTCAATGCATTTTGCCCTTCAATGCCAGGCGGCAGCTGATATCGCGCAAATAGCAGGGCAAAATGAGGTTGCTGCCGAACTTAACGACGAATCGTTTAATGTATTGTCAGCCCTTGTGAAGATGAACAAGGTCAAGAAAGCCGGCATTGTTTTTGATTCAAAAACCTCAGAAACAACCTTGGACACAATATTCAGCGATGACGAATTGACTGATCCTGAGATACTTTCAGAACTCGCTTATACAACCGCAAGTCTTGATTTACCACTGCCTGATGAAAGCTCAGCCACGAAAATCATTCTTCAAGCCAAGAAAATGGCAAAGGCTGGGAATACAGATCTCGCCCGGGAGGAATTAAGAACAAACCTAAAACGGCTATCGGACGATGAATTCAAACAGGTATTAGCCAATGGACCGGAGTATGTTCAAGGTTGGGATCCTGTCTCATTACTCAATACGCTTGTTGAAAGCGGCGCTCATGAGGAAGCCGACCGTCTTGGAAAAGTGCTCCTTGCCCAGAATCCCACCAGTATTGCGGTGCACAAAGCCGCAGCGGCTGCAGACGAAGGAAAAGGTGATTACCATGCCGCGTTGGAGCATCTTGAAGTATTGGATGCTCTTGAGCCAGGTTCAAAGGAAGTAATGCGAAAACTGGCGGACATGAACATCAAAACCGGAGCTGATAATTCCGCATACGAGATTTACCGCAGGATTATCGATCAGGCAGACCTGGCTGAAGAAAAGGATTTGATTCGCTTCGGGGAGATTGCTTTGCAGATCGAAAAACCTGATGAAGCCCTCACGGCAGCCGGAGAAGTACTAGGTAGAAATCCAGAAAGTTCAAGGGGATTAACCCTCGCGGGTATGGCGCACCGACGCAAAGGATTGGATGAAGCAGCGGTTGAAGAACTGCGCAGAGCGATAACGATCGCTGAAGGTGATCCAACGCCATGGATCGAATTGGCGGAAATCGCCTGGGCAGGAGGAGATCATCCTTCAACTCTGACCACCCTAAAAGAAGGGATAGCTGCCAATCCGGGCAACAGCCTGCTTCAAAGCGTTTACGCTCACAAGTTGATGGACGAGGGATTGATCTCTGAAGCTTTTCCGTACTTACTGGAACTATCAGTGAAAGGCAGCGAGCCTGATATTGACCTTTTATTGATCGGTGCCATGAAACACCTTGGTATGGAGAATATTGAAGAGACACTTGAAAGGTTCATTGACCGTTATCCAGGAAATCATCATTTCATTGCCGAGTATGGTGTAAGGCTAATCTGGAAAGGTGAGATACAAAAAGGATTAGATTATCTCAAGTCGATCATCGGCAACCTTGCGGATGATCCAGCCTGGTCGCTGGCGTATGTCGAGGGGATGATGCAACCGGATTATCATCTCTTATTTCCCCCGGAAAAGATCTCAAAGTCAGATCTGTCCTTCACCCGAGGTCTGCTGGAGGGTGTTCTAATCAGTGAACCTGATAATCTGCGCGCGAAATTATTAAAAGCTGAATGGTTGCTTCATACTGAAGATTATGTTGCCGCCAGAAAGTTATTCGATGCCATCATGGACGAAAGCCAGGGTGGAAGAGACCTACCTTCGGCTCGCCTTTATGCGGGGCTGGCACAAACAGCTGCGAGAACAGAAGAGCATGAAGTCGCAATGGCTGCCCTGGAGCAGGCGATTTCGATTCAACCGGATTGGTACGGTTTGCAGCGAATCAAAGCTGAGTTCTTACGTCTCGCTGGTGATCTTGATGCGGCCGTAAAACAGGGAATGTTGGCTCTCGATCAGGCTCCTGAAGCTGCAGAAAATCATGTGTGGTTCATTGAGTTTCTGACCGGAATGGGAAAAACTGGCAATCTCGAAAAACAGGTAAATGATGCAATCGAAACCCACCCGGAACATCTGGGTTTGAGGTTGATACAGGCTCAAAACCGCATCGGGTTAGGATCTGATGATGAAAATCAAGAAATTGAGCGAAAGTTGCTCAAACTGATCGATAAAACAGAAGACCCTGGTGAGTTGATCAAAGCTGCTGTGGTTTTTTCAGCGCTGGAAAACACTGAAAAAACCATCGTCTGTCTTGAAAAAGCTGTCTCGACCGGCAGCCTGCAGGCGCATTTGTCTCTCGCGGGACTGTATCGAATGGCCAAAGAACACGACAAAGCGATTGCTGTACTTAGTGCCGTTCACCCCTTGACTGGAATGATCAACCTTCTACTCGCGGAGACAGCTTTCGATCAGTCAGGAACGCTGGAAGAATCAAGAATCCAATCTGAAGAAAAATTTGAGCTGGCAGATGGAGTAATCGCGGAGCAATTTATGCCGGCAGCCTGGAGAGAGCTGATCGATTCCTCGAGACCTGATATTGCGTTGCGAACACGCATGGTTTTGATCGCGGGAGAACCGCCAGAATTGATGGATGAAATCTGTAATTGGGTCAACAACGAACCGGAAAATCTTGAAGCCAGGCTTTACGCTATTGAAATTGCGCTGGGCTGCCAGGCAATGGATGATTATCAGCGGTTCCTTGACTTTGATGCTTCTGAATCCCGGGATAATTTGCTCAATCATTTTCTTTTACTAAAGTCTGAATACCAGCTGGATACTGATACCCTTGTTCGCGATGATCCAATGGCGGCAGACCTGTTCGAAACAGTGTCAGTCGGGCAACCACAAAAGATCTCGTTGATCCGCATGCTGGCTGCAGATGGCAATCTTTATGAAGCCGAGACATCCCTCGATATGGCCATCAGTGTTTTTTCAGAAGGTGTCGATCTGCCTTACGTAGTGAGAATTGGTATACTGCGAAACCTGGCGAAATCCGCAGCCGTTCTCAATCGTTGGCCTGAAGCCATTCAACTCAGCGAAAGGGCGTTCAGCAGCGCACCAAAACATGCCTCTATACAGGTAATGCGCATCAAACACCTGGCGTTAGCCATGGAAATGAAAAACAGGGCTGAAACCTTGGGAGTTGAAAGGCACTCGGTCACCAACGATTCGCTATTGATATCCATTGATCCAGATGTAAAGGTTCAAAATACCGATAATCAATCCCAAGGGGAAGCTCAACATTGGATTCTTCGTTGTACATTAGCGAAAGAACCAAATCGAGAAGGAATCCGCGCTCTTGCGCTTTTAACTCCCGCTGGAGAAGATGCTGCTGCCTTGATGGCAGGATTAAGAAGAATCGGCCAGCACAAGACAGCTCTGCAGGTCGCGAAGAAATTTGATGAACATCCCCTGGTGATGTTTGAACAGGCATTGTGCACTTCTGAAAATGATGTTCAAAAAGCGATTGCTCTACTGGAAAAATCCCTGCTTGTTCAACCGGTTCAGCCATTGGCGCTCAGATTGCGCGCAGAGTACCTTGAGCGCGCAGGCAAACTGGCTGAAGCAGCTGAAAGCTTGACAGAGGCGATCGACCTGTGGCCTAATGAATCCCGTTGGCATATCAAAGCTGCTGAGCTGTGGCAGAGCCTGGGTAATATTGAAAAACCGGTGGAACACCTGCGTCTGGCTGACCTTTACTCGCAGAATACTCCCGTAATTCAGGAAAAGCTCGGAAAAGCGTTGTTGAGAAACGCCAAACCGGACGAGGCTTTAAAATACCTGCTGGCAGCGGTGGAAAAACAACCTGAAAGTCAGGATCTCTGGCAGTCTATCTCAGAAGCGCATCAGCAGGCGGGTGATTTAAACCTGGCTATGGAGGCAGCAGAGCGGGCGGTGCAGGTTGATCCTTTTGCGGTTAAGGCCAGACTGCAGGCAAGCAAGGTTCGTTGGACCAGGGGAGAACTTGAAAAAGCCCTGGACCAGGTAAACCTGGCAATATCGCTTGACCCGGAAGATGCTGAGAATTATGTATTTATGGCAAAACTGCTATTGGAACAGGGAGACAAGGCGAAAGCCTTGAATATGCTTGAAAAAGCATCACAAAGTAAAAATGCCGATGTGAGAGCAATGGTGGAGCACGCCAGTTTGTTGAAAGACATCAAAGGTGCCGCCGCAGCGCGTGATCTAATTGCGATGTTCAGTGAGCAATACCCTGAAAATCCTGAGTTGCTCCGGCTGCTGGCTGAAGCTGAAGACCAATGCGGTAACTTAAAGAAAGCTGAGATGGTTGCGAAGAAAGCCCTGGATATACATCCGGATGAAACTGATCTGCAGATGCTCCTGGGGAAGATCCAGGAAAAAGTAGGTAACCTTGACCAGGCTGTAAATTACTTCAGTCAAGCGATCGCGCTAGAACCGAAAAGAAAAGATGGGTACCTTAACCTGAGCCAGGTTTACCTCAAACAGCGTGACCATTCAAAAGCCCGCAAGGTCTTGGAGCAGGGAATTGAAAAACTCCCAGGCGAAATCAGTCTTTATCTCACCTGCGCTTCGCTGCTGAAAGAAGCCAAGGATTACCAGGCAGCAGAACAAATGTTGCGTAAAGCCTCATCGCTTGACCCCCGTAATGTAAATGTTCACCGGCAATTGGGCGCGGTTCTTGCATTGAACCTGGTGCATCAATCACAGGAAGTGAGTTCACAGCCATGATCCCACAATCCAAAGTTAAAAAGACAATGACAGTTGACCGCAACCGTATGCTGCAAATTCTGAATGCCGGGCTGGCAACGGGTTCATTCCGGTTTACCCGGCAGGCAGCGCTTTCCTGGATGACGACTTTTCCCGGAGACCTGGAGATCAATCTTATCTATGCGCTTGCATTGGTAAAGGAAATGCGATATGCGCATGCCGCGCCGGTCATCCAAAAGATCCTGCGTTCAGACCCTGAATACCTTGACGCTGCGGTTTTAGGCGAGGAAATTTTTTCACACAGTGACCCCGCATTTCTACCTCTGGTTTCAGGTACAGTAAAAGCACTTGGTGGTACCCCCAAGCATGGTGAAAAGGTTCCAGAGTGGGGACTTGGTCTAAACAGGATCAGACAATTGATCCTGCGTAAACAGAACGAAGAAGCGAAAAACCAGTTGATAGAGATCATCAGCACAACTGAGCACGTGGAACTGGTGAGTTACTACCACCTGCTGCTCACAAAAAGGCTTAGCGATAGAGACACTTTGATCACACTTGCCAGGCTTTACCATTCGCGGTGGCCTGAAAGCATACAAATAACCCTCCTTCTCGCCGGAGCGCTGCTTGAAAAAGGGGATATAGACGAAGCAGTTAAGCTGCTGCATTATTGCGCATCCAACGATCCTGCAGCACAGGTGATCACCAGGTTGTGGGGCGAAAAACATGCATTTAAACCTTTATACCCGGAAAGCATGCGGATAGAATTTGACCTTCCCATACCGGCTGAGGTTTCTGGAAAACTGGGATTAAACCAGCTAGGAGCAGGTGACGGAAAAACCCACGGAACGGCAAATTCATTGAATCCAGTCCCGGAAGTATCTTCATATGACGGGTATAAAGTACTACCGACAAAGGATGAAGTTTATCCTCAGCATCCCAAGGTCAGACCTGAAATTGTCAATTCCAAGAAAAAGTTCATTACTGAAGTTGAGACCGCTTTAAAAAAGGTTGCGCTGGATATCTCGCAACCATCACTTGGACGAACAGATGAGCGCTTTCCGGCTTATGTGATCCTCACCATGAAAACCGGCCTCGAGCGGCAATACGGTAAACAGAGCGCCAGTATGGTGATGGAAGAGATGAGGACCCTTGCAAAGGCGGTTGAAAAAAAGGTCGGTTGGTCATCTATTGTGTTCCTGCCTGATGACCTTGAGAGTTGTGGAAAATACAATATCACGCCGGTTGATCAGCTGGATCCCTGGAAGATAAAACTTGCTCTGATTGACCTCGACAAAGCACTCGCCAGGAGTGGAGAAAGAATTGGCGCGGTTTTGATCGCAGGCGGAGACGGTGTTGTGCCGTTTCATCGTCTTCCAAATCCTACGGACGATTCAGACGATTCTGTACCCTCCGACAGCCCTTACGGCGCGCTGGACACCAATTATTTCGTGACAGACTGGCCGGTTGGCCGGCTCCCGGGTGAACATGGTGCAGATGCGGGACTGCTGCTGGACCAACTAAGGAATCTGGCAGGCTACCATGGAGATACAGTAGATTCAACATCACTTATTGATTCCATTCTGCGTCTGTTGTTTTTCTGGAACAAGGGATTGGCTGACCATCACATCAATGTTGGATATGCGGCTTCTGTTTGGAGACGCTCGTCACTGGTTGCCTTCAGACCCATTGGGGAGGGTAGGTTTCTTTACCTATCACCCAATGGATCGAACACCAGCTTTGATGTGAAAAAGCTGGCGAATGCCCAGGTAGGCTACTTCAACGTGCATGGTGTGGAAGATGCCGGTGAATGGTACGGTCAAAAAGATCCCACTGACGCTGTCAGCGGACCTGATTACCCTGTTGCGCTTCGACCAGCTGATGTACAGCGTCTCTCAAGAACTCCCCGGATCGTCTATTGCGAAGCCTGCTATGGCGGACACATTTTCGAGAAATCAGAAGATCAGTCCATTGCACTTACCATGCTGAGCAAGGGTGTGCTGGCGATGGTCGGTTCGACGACCATTTCTTATGGTTCGGTGACGGCGCCACTGATCGGGGCAGATTTGATAGGCTACCTGGTATTGAAGAATCTGCGTGATGGTTTATCCATTGGTTCTGCCATGTTGAAAGCCAAAGCAGAATTTGTTAGGGAGATGAACCGGCGGCAGGGTTACCTTGATGGCGAGGATCAAAAAACATTGATATCGTTTGTTCTTTATGGGGATCCGCTGGTGGCGTATGATCAGAACTTAGCGATGAAGAGGATGATGCCGCGCGATCTGTCCCATCCGGTTATCAGAACCATCAGCGATTCGATGACGCTTGATCAGCAGACAGAGATCCTGGCGCCTAAAATGATCGCCCAGGCAAAATCCATTGCCAAAGATTACCTTCCCGGTATTGAAAACGCCGAGGTGCGCATCAAAGACCAGCAGTACAACCAGCGCAACGGCAAGAAAACCACCCAGGCATCCGGGCGGGTGGTAGTGAGTTTCAGTAAACAGCTTAAACAGGCTGAGCGGGTGCATAAGCAGTACGCCCGGGTCACCCTGGACAAACAGGGAAAGATCATAAAGTTGGCGGTATCGCGATAAGAATCGATAATTACTTAACCGCGGATCGTAACGGTCCGCGGTTATTTGTTAACGAGCCGAATTATCGAATATAATTCATGCGCAAAAGACTGATACATGAACAGGTGAAATGAATATGAAAAAAATGACAGGAGCAGAAATCAGGCAGGGTTTCATTGATTTCTTCATAAAAAAAGGACACACATTTGTTCCGTCATCTTCTCTCGTTCCAGGCGGTGATCAGACGCTCCTCTTCACCAACGCCGGAATGGTGCAGTTTAAGGATGTGTTTCTTGGTGTCGATAAGCGAGACTATTCACGGGCGGTTAATTCTCAGAAATGTATGCGCGTAGCTGGAAAGCACAACGACCTCGACGATGTCGGGCGTGATGATTCACACCATACCTTCTTTGAAATGCTAGGCAACTGGTCTTTCGGTGATTACTACAAAAAAGAGGCCATTGCATGGGCCTGGGAGTTATTGACAGAAGTCTGGGGGCTCAATCCTGACCTTTTGTACGCCACTGTTTTTAAAGATGACAAAGGAGAAATTCCAGCGGATGAAGAAGCCGCTTCATATTGGCAGCAGCAGAAGGGGATGAATCCTGAACACATCCTATCATTTGGTCGAAAAGATAACTTCTGGGAGATGGCGGATACCGGCCCCTGCGGACCATGCAGTGAAATCCACATGGATCGGGGTGATGCTTTTTGTAAAAAGAAGGATATACCGGGACACGTGTGCAGGGTGAATGGTGATTGCGCACGTTTTCTTGAGATCTGGAACCTTGTCTTCATCCAATACAACCGCGTCGATCAGAACAGGTTTGACCCGCTGCCTGCCAGGCATGTTGATACGGGAATGGGGTTCGATCGGATAGTGGCGATTATTCAAGATGTAAATTCAAATTACCGGACGGATCTTTTTTCGCCAATGATGGATAAGATACGTGAAATTGCAGGTAAGACCGCCGCGGAGATGGATGCCGACTTCACCCCCTACCGGGTGATCGCTGATCATACCCGGGCGGCAGCTTTCCTAATTGCTGACGGCGTCGTACCGGGAAATATCGGCAGGAATTACGTCTGCAGAATGATCATTCGCCGCGCCGCGCGATTTGCTTCCAAATTAGGTCTGAATGAACCTTTCATGGCGCAGGTTGCCAATGTGGTAATTGACCAGTACGGTGCAGCCTACCCTGAACTGGAAAAGAACCGGAAAACCATTCTGGATAATTTGACGCGCGAAGAAAAAAGATTCCAACGCACAGTTGAAGGGGGTGTGAATCACCTTGAGGAACTGCTCGATGAGATGAGGAAGAATGGCAAGACAGTACTTGATGGCAGTAAGGCCTTCGACCTGTATGCCACACATGGGTTGCCGTTGGAGATCACCAGGGATATCGCCCGAGAGATCAATCTTGAGGTTGATGAATCGGGATTCAAGAAAGCAATGGGAGAGCATAAGCTCAGTTCCGGCGCGGGCAAGGCGTTGGGTGTCATGGCGGGCGACCAGGTCGAGCTCTATCGTAAAGCTTATTCCTCGCTGGTAGAAAAAGGGAAAATTCCTGCCAGCGGTGTGAAATATGATCCGTACCATGATCTTGAGATAGATTCCGAGATCGTTGGGTTATTTTCTGAAGGAGAAATGCTTACCGAAGCTCTGACTGGCAGCGAGGTAGAAGTTATCCTGCCAAAAACAGGGTTTTACATCGAGGCTGGCGGTCAGGTGAGCGATACCGGCACGCTTTCAGCACCGGATGGTAGTTGGGAGATCAGAATCGAAGACGTGCGCAGGCCAGCTGCGGGTATCATAATTCACATTGGCGAGGTGGTTAAGGGCACCGTACGAAGTGGTGATATGGGTATCCTCAGGGTAGACCGTCAAAGGCGAATGGATGTTATGCGCAACCATACCGCAACCCATTTACTCCACGCTCAACTGCACAAGGTACTGGGAAGCCATGCCCGTCAGGCAGGTTCGCTTGTTGCCCCTGACCGGTTGCGGTTTGATTTCACCCATCCTGACGCGCTCACCCAGGACCAGCTGGAAGCGATTGAAGGTGGTGTGAACGAAGAAATTCTCGCTTCGCATCATCTGCTGGTGAAAGAAAAGCCGTTGCAGGAAGCCATGGCGGAAGGAGCGATGGCTTTATTCGGTGAAAAATACGGTGAAAAGGTACGCACCGTGACGATTGATGAGGAGACACCGATATCCTATGAATTATGCGGCGGTACCCATGTTGACGATACTGGTGACATCGGCACGTTCCTCATCATTAACGAGGGCAGCGCTGCTGCAGGAATACGACGGATCGAAGCGGTTACCGGGCGAGGTGCTTACGAGGTCATTCAGGCACGCAATAAAATATTACGACGCGCCGCCCGTTTGACTAACTCATCCATGGAAGATGTGGTCGCAAAGATAAATACACTCCAGGATGAGATCGAATCACTGCATTTGGAATTAACACGCGTACGGCAGGAATGGGTAAAAGCCGAGTTTGAGGAAAAATTTGCCACAATTCAGTTTATTGCGGATATCCCTGTGCTATCTGTGTTCCTAAAGGGTGCTGATATTGAAAGTATGCGCCAGATGACTGACATATTCCGCCAAAAGCATCCCTCCGGGATTGTGGCGATTGGTTCTGTCATTAATGACAAGCCGATGATCATTTGCGCGGTTACCGAAGATCTGGTAAAACGTGGAATCAACGCCGGTGAAATTGCCAGGCACGCTGCGGGTATCGTAGGTGGCAGCGGAGGAGGGCGACCTGTGATGGCACAGGCAGGTGGAAAGGATCCAGCCAGGCTGCCTGAAGCACTCTCCAGCATCATTGAGTTGCTAAAGCAAAAATTGCAGTAAAACAAAAGAACTCCTTGCGAAAGGAGTTCTTTTTCAGCTTATTCCCTCATTCTTTTTCAGGTATCCAGCAGCACAAGACGAGTTCCTTTGCAGCTTTCACCTCGTCAAGGCGGCCGATCGGCGTGGAGTGCGGTGCTTCCTTGAGAAGTTCAGGTTCCTTGTGAGCTTCATCCGCGATTTTCAGCATAGCCTCCGCGAAAGCATCCAGCACCTGTTTGCTTTCAGTTTCAGTAGGCTCGATCATCAAAGCTTCGTGGACGATCAACGGGAAGTAGTTTGTGGGCGGGTGGAATCCGTAATCCATCAGGCGTTTCGCGATGTCCAGAGCGTGAACATCCGGTGCATCAGCCCAGACTCCTTCAACCACAAATTCATGCATATACATCCGGTCGTAAGGAAGTGTGTACCTGTGGCGAAGAAGCGAAAGCAGGTAATTCGAGTTCAAGACCGCGTATTCCGCGATCTTACGCAGACCATCAGGACCATGCATGCGCATATAGGTGAACGCGCGCACAAGCACACCAAATTGACCGTGGAAAGCTTTGACACGTCCGATAGTCCTGGGAGGAGTGACCAGCCCATATAAGGGGGGAATTTCTTCCGTTGCCTCTTCGAGGATCCCAACAATTGGAGCCGGCAGGAAATCTGCCAGCCGTTCCACCACGGCCACCGGACCAGATCCCGGACCCCCTCCTCCGTGTGGTGTGGAGAAGGTCTTGTGCAGGTTGAAGTGCATCACATCGAATCCCAGGTCGCCGGGACGGGCGATGCCAAGCAGCGCGTTCAAATTTGCACCGTCTCCATAAACCAGTCCACCCACCTGGTGGACAATATCGATCACTTCCAGAACATTCTCGTCAAAAAGACCGAGAGTGTTTGGATTGGTCAACATCAATCCAGCGATGGTCTCATCACAGATGGCTCTGAGGCTGCCGAGGTCTACATTACCGCGCCCGTCGGATGGCACATGAACTACTTCATAACCGGTCATCGAAGAGGTAGCCGGATTTGTGCCGTGTGCGGAATCAGGAACGATGATGCGTGTGCGTTTGTCATCTGACCTGGATTGGTGGTACGCCTTGATGATCCTGACGCCCACAAACTCTCCCTGCGCCCCCGCTGAGGGCTGCAGGGTCACCGCGGCGAATCCGCTGATTTCTTTAAGTTGCTCCTGCAGCTGGAACATCAAAGCAAGGTTACCCTGTACAGTCTCAATTGGTTGAAGCGGGTGTGTGGCACCAAAACCAGGGATGCGGGCTGCGGCTTCATTGACCTTCGGGTTATATTTCATCGTGCATGAGCCGAGGGGGTAGAACCCTTTGTCAATGCTGTAATTCAGTGTGGAGAGGTGAGTAAAGTGGCGGATGACATCGACCTCTGATACTTCCGGGAACGGTAAATCAGCCCGCTTCAGGTTTTCAGGCAGGTCAAAGTGAGGTACATCAGGTTCAGGAAAACGAAATCCCACTCTACCGCTTGACGAAAGTTCGTAGATCGTGGGTTCAGTCATTTGTGACCTCCTGTAATGCCGCGACGAAGGCATCAATGTCTTCTTTGGTGTTCATCTCGGTAACAGCCACAAGCATGTTGTCTTGCATTTCACTGTAAGACGATCCGAGGTCATAGCCACCAATAAAACCCATATCCAACAATTCATGATTGATATCATTGACAGCAGTTGGGCATTTGACGACGAATTCATGGAAGAAGGGTTCACGAGTGATTACCTTGAAACCGGATAATTTGGCGATCTCACTAGCCGCGTAATGGGCTTTTTGGTAACACAATTCAGCAACCTGCCGCATGCCATGTTTTCCGACCAGGCTCATGTAGATGGTAGCAGCAAGCGCCATTAGCCCCTGGTTTGAACAGATATTTGAAGTTGCCTTCTCACGCCTGATGTGCTGCTCACGCGCTGTCAATGTAAGCACATAACCTCGCCTGCCCAGAGCATCACTGGTTTCACCCACCAGGCGGCCGGCAAGTTTGCGCACATACTCTTTGCGAGTAGCAAAATAGCCTAAGTACGGGCCTCCGTAAGAGAGCGGGATACCCAGAGGCTGCCCTTCACCGACGACTATATCCGCTCCCAACTCACCGGGGGTTTTTAGCACTCCCAAGGCAGTGGGGTTGGTGACAAAGGCAATCAGAGCGCCAGTCTGGTGAGCACTGCTAACCAGGTTTGAAAAATCCTGTATGCGCCCGAAGAAATCGGGGTATTGAACAACCACCAAAGCTGTCTGGTCATCGACTTGTTTGATCAGGTCATCGGGCTGATCCGAAAGGTCCGCCTGTAATGTACCGCTACTGATCTCGATATCTTCAAAACCGCATAAATAGGAACAGAGCACTTCCCGGTAATGCGGATGAATCGCAGGGGAGAGCAGGATCTTTTTCCGTTTTCCCCGGAAATGGTGATAAGCCATTACACCTGCTTCTGCGGTGGCAGTTGCGCCATCATAATGCGAAGCGTTGCATACTTCCATTCCGGTGAGGTTGGCGATGAGTGTCTGAAATTCAAAGACCGCCTGCAGTGTTCCCTGCGAGATCTCAGGCTGATAAGGCGTATAGGCGGTATAGAATTCACCACGCCTTAAAAGCGAATCAACAACAGCCGGGATGTAATGATGATACGCGCCTGCACCCAGAAAACACGCCATGTCGCCAACAAGTTCGTTGGCGGCTGCATATTCGCTCAATTCAGTCATCACTTCCAGCTCGGTCACACCGGGAGGAAGATTCAGTTTAGGAAACCGATACTTTTCAGGAACATCGGTGAAAAGGTCTTTGATGTCCTTGACACCGATGCTTTTAAGCATCGCATCCTTTTCGACCTCAGTATGAGGGATGAACATTAATGACCTCTTGTTTCGCAAAAACCTGCGTACGCATCGGCATCCATCAATGCGTCTGCCTCGCCAGGATCTGATAATTCCACTTTGAGCATCCATGCCGCGCCGTACGGATCAGAATTGATCAATTCTGGCGTGTCAGCCAGCGCGTCATTTACCTCGATGACTTTTCCGCTAACGGGCAGTTTTACATCCGCAGCTGCTTTGACGGATTCGATCGTCGCGACAATGGCATTTTTCTCAAGCACTTCGCCAACCGACACGTTCGCCTCAAAAAAGACAACATCAGAGAGCTGGTCCTGGGCATAATCAGAGACCCCCAGTGTCGCGATGTTTCCTTCGACCATAATCCATTCATCTGAACTTGCATATTTCAGTTCTTTCGGTGTATTCATCATTCCTCCTGGATAGTTTTAGAATGTTAAACATGGACGATATTATGCGAATGAATCATGCAGGTAAATAAAAATACCTGAGTAAATTGTAATCTCATTCTATAAAGCAGTTCTTAAAAAGTCAAGAATTATCTGCTGCTGATGATGGTCTTCGTTTTCTCAAACTGAGCAGGTTTTTTGAAAAGAAGGCGAGGAAACCTGACAACCTGATGATGGAGGCGACAACAAGACCAGTTTGAATTGAAAAAGCGTCAGCGATAAAGGTTCCGATCATGGGGGAAAATATTGCGGCCAGAAATTGCATCATTTGGGCAAATGAAACAAATATCGCACTGTATTCAATTGGTACAGTTTTCATCAGCTCATCGAAAAAGACCAGGTCAAGGCCAGCCTGGAATATTCCAGCAATGCCCGCAAATACCGCGATCTGCCAGGGAAGCACGGTCAATGAAATCAATAACGGGTATAGTGAAATCCCGAAAGTGGTCCACAACAAAACAGCTCGGGAACCGCGTCTTCTGGATTGTCTTGTCCAAAAGAAGTATCCGATCACAAGTATCGCGGTCTGGGTCATGGTGATGATGGAAATCCAGCCATCAGAAGCGTGAACCACGCGCACCAGGTAAAGCGGAATTAGTGGTGCTGAAAGCTGGATACCGCTCATCACCAGCAGGCGTTTTGCCATGAAAGCGACAAATGGTTTTTCGTTCCAGACCAGGTTTTTGAATTCCTGGATTTGTAGTTTGAGATTTCGACCGTATTGCAACGGCGGCGGAGCAGCCGGCGGCAAAACGATGTGCGACGAGTAGTAATAACTGATCAAACCACCCAATGATAACCCGATGAACATCAACTGGTAGTTTAGAGGGAACATGATCCTATCGAGCAGCTGCCCTATGGCCAGCACCACCAGCGTGGTGGTTAATCCCATCGTCGACCAACGCCGGGACATCAATTCAAATCGTCTGTCAGGTCCAGCCACGGCGTTCATGACCACTGAGAAGGCGATCGACACCAGGGACTGTGGAACCGTGGCGATAGCCCAGATGAGGAGTATTGAATTAACAAGGACATTCTCAGGGAGGAGAAAAGAGATCAAACCTGTCAAGGCATAACTCGCAATTACCATCAAGCGGGCGATGCTAAACCACTTTACGATATTTAACTGTCTTTGTAAGAATTTTCCAAGTGGAATTGCCAGTAACAGCCCTGTGAAAGCGGGCATAGAGGATAACAACCCAACCTGGAATGAGGTGGCATTTAGATAGGTCAGGAATACCGGTAGAAAAGGGCTGGCGGCGTTGGCGAGTCCGACCCCTATGGCATCGATCTGAACATTACGGAAATTGCGTTTGTCCCGGTCATCGAGATTGAGAGTTCTTGTACTGGATGTGGATTCGTTTTTCACTGTAATCGATGGTTTCTTTTTTCCGAATAGAACGATTATACCAACGTGCGACACATCTATACGCGATGGGAGAATGCTTGATTAAGGTATAATTCTGTTGAAAGGATATTGAATATCATAACGGAAGAGTAGCGCATGGACCTGCAATTCAAGCAGGTTGACGAGGATGAGGGTTCTTTACCGCAGGGTAAAGTTAACCGGTATAACCGGGAAAATCGAAAGATCAGCGGATGCCCTCCAGATCAGGTAGATCTGAACTTCCCAATAAACCACAAAATCCTTTCACACGGGTCAGACTGACCCGGTATACCACTGTCATTGGAGGAATCGATGTGCGGAATTGTTGGTTACATTGGAATAAAAAACGCGACCCCCATCATTTTGAGTGGGTTGAAGAAGCTGGAATACAGGGGATATGATTCAGCTGGTCTCGCGATTTTAAGAGACGGGCAGATCGAAGTACGGCGGAACGCTGGAAAACTGGTAAACCTTGAAACAAGTATCAATGAATTACCTGTTGCTGGAACCATGGGCATCGGTCATACCCGATGGGCGACTCACGGTGAACCAACTGCCCGTAATGCGCATCCACACCTCAGCAGCAGCGGCGAAGTGGTGGTTGTACACAACGGCATAGTCGAAAACTTTATCGAGCTTAAAGAAGAACTTGTGGCAGAGGGGGTTGTTTTTCAGTCCGACACAGATACCGAGACCATTGTTCACCTGATCGAGAAATACCTTTCTGTAACCGGCGAATTGGAAAGTGCTGCCCGAAAGGCGCTCGAGTTGTTAAAGGGCGCGCATGGCATTGTCGTATTTTCCTCTCGGGAACCCGATAAGATCATCGCTGCCCGAATCGGCAACGCGGGCGGAGTGGTAATCGGTCTTGGTGAGGGTGAGAATTACATCGCCTCAGATATCCCGGCCATACTTGAACACACGCGAAGATTGGTCTTCCTTGAATCCCGGCAGATGGCGGTAGTGACACGGGAAGGCGTGAGGATATCAACAATTGAAGGTGCTCCTGTTAAAGCGCAGGTTTCTTCAGTGGCCTGGGATCCAGTTTCTGCTGAGAAGGGGGAATACAGGCATTTCATGCAGAAAGAGATCCACGAGCAAGTCAGATCGTTAACCGATACATTGGCCGGACGAGTGGATTTCAAGGAGGGTTTGATCCGCTTACCCCAATTGAACTTGACCCCTGAAAGGGCTAAGGGAATTGAAAAGGTGATTCTGACCGCGTGCGGTACCGCGTCTCATGCGGGCATGGTTGGCAGGATATTGATCGAAAGGATTGCCCGAATTCCATCTACGATGGAAATTGCTTCAGAGTTCCGGTATTCAGATCCAATAGTGGATGAGAAAACCACCATCGTTGCTATCAGCCAATCCGGTGAAACAGCCGACACGCTGGCAGCCATGGAGGAAGCCCGGCAAAAAGGTGCTGTCATCTGGTCGATCGTTAATGCGATTGGTTCTCAGGCGATGCGCATAGCAGACGGATATATTGCCATGCAAACCGGCCCTGAAATCGGGGTAGCTTCAACCAAGGCGTTTACTGCACCACTCGTTGATCTTTACATGCTGGCTGTGCTGCTCGCGGATTTGAGGGGTAATCTTCCTTACGATAAAAGGAAAAAGCTTGTCGATGATTTACGGTTGGTCCCGGAACTGGCTGGTCGCTGCCTGGATCGAGAGGATGAAGTTGAAGAAACCGCGTACCTGTTGAGAGAAAGTAAAGATATGCTGTACCTGGGCAGAGGTATCAACATGCCGATTGCTTATGAAGGTGCATTGAAACTGAAAGAAATCTCATATATTCACGCTGAAGCTTATCCGGCAGGTGAGATGAAACACGGGCCAATCGCATTGATCGACGAAAATATGCCCGTCTTGGCGATCGCGATCAAGGATCCATGGTACGAAAAGATGATATCGCAGATCGAACAAGCCAAAGCCCGCGGCGGTGTGGTTGTAGCAGTCGCCACAGAAGGTGATGAACGTGTCGCCAAACTCGTCGATCGCGTTTTATGGGTTCCGGAATCACCCTGGATGCTGAGCCCGGTGCTCACATCAATACCACTTCAAATACTGGCATACCACATTGCCACAATGCGTGGATTGGACGTGGACCAACCGCGAAACCTGGCAAAATCCGTTACAGTTGAATAGTAAGAAAATGGTCGTCTATTATTTCAGGCGACCATTTTCTTGATTTTTGTTAACAACCCTTCAATAATAAGCTCGACCAGCTCGCTGTCCTTGATCAACGTGGAAAGGTATTCCTGTTCCAGGTAGATGAAAGGACCATCTTTACGCGCCAACCAGCGCAGGTGAATACCGTATGTTGAAAGTTCCCAAATTATTCTAATTAACCTCAGGGCAGGGGAACGGGGGACTTCTCCGATGTGACTGCAGTTTTTTAGAATTTCTGTTGACAAATACTCTGCTAGAGCATTCTCATTTGAGGTTACGTTTGAAATATCACCATGATACGTTTGTAAGAGAGCGATCATTAACCGTGAGAGGGATTCTGGAGCCGGTTTGACCAGGATAAATTGTCGCGCAGGCCTTCCCGCGCCAAACTGGTAAGGTTCCGGCGCGACATCGATTATTCCCTGTTTCAATAACAACCTGATGTGGTAATAAATATCTGCCTTGGTGAGATCCATCGCCCTACACAACTGAAAACCAGTTGTGGGTCCGTTAATTTCAAGATATTGCCTGATCCTGGCAGAAGTATTCATCGATAATAAGTATAAAAATATTTATACTAATTATACGCTTGACATCACAAAATACAAGGCTACAATGGAATTAATTCCAATCGGAGGTACAAATGGACGAAAGATCTTTGCTGAACAAGCCTGAGGTCGATATACCCGCCGAGTTGCGTCAGCAGGTGACAATCACTACACTGGAGCGCATTTATAACTGGGGACGAAGCAATTCATTATGGCCAATGATGTTTGGACTTGCCTGCTGCGCGATCGAAATGATCTGCACCGCAGCCAGCCGTTATGATTTTTCCCGCTTTGGTATGGAGGTTATGCGGCCAAGCCCGCGTCAGGCGGATGTGATGATCGTGGCGGGTACTGTCACGAAGAAGATGGTCCCTAACATCGTCCGCTTGTATAACCAGATGTCGCTTCCAAAGTATGTGATCGCGATGGGGGCATGTGCATCAGGCGGAGGTCCCTTCAAGGAAGGTTACAACGTTGTTCCGGGAATAGATACCTACATACCGGTAGATGTTTACATAACCGGTTGCCCCCCAACCCCCCAGGCTTTACTGAATGGTCTGATCACCTTGCAGGAAAAGGTCAAACGGGAGCGGCTGAAAGAGACGGGTTGGTATGCCAAACAATCGGGAGCCGAAGTACCCATTCCGGTGCTGGGTCCGGATATTTTTGACCCAAGAAAAGCCGAAACCATATTAACTGAAACCCATCGGCTTGATACACCCGAAACTGAGCTGCAGGAGACTGCCGGGGAGGATAAATGAGCGATATGACAGTTATCGATCCATTAACTGATGACTTGATTTCCCGATTTTCACCGAATGTTGAACTCGACTCCAGACCAGGTTACACCGGGATCATCGTATTAACCTCTGCACTGGTTGATGTTTTTTCATATTTGAAAGACCAGCTCGGTTTTGATTACCTCTCTTCTGTAACTGCTTTCGATGATTACCCTGAAGATCAATTCGAAATTGTCTATCACCTTTTCAAAACGATCGGGGGCAACGGTGTTGAACTGAAGGTTCTGACAACGCGGGAGGATCCAGTTGTCCCGAGTGTCACATCGCTCTACCCAGGCGCAGACTTCCAGGAGCGGGAGATCTGGGACATGTATGGTATTCATTTCTCGGGTCATCACGACCTGCGGCGTTTGTTGATGTGGGAAGGATTCGCAGGGTACCCTTTGCGAAAAGATTGGATCGAACCCCTGTTTGAAGAGGATGTAAAGCCGTTTAAGAATCGCTGGCCGGAAGGCAGGGGCTTTCACAAGGAAAACACCAATCCCTTCAGTGATAACGTGCAATACCCGAAAGAATTCGATCCAAGCGGGTTTTCTACTGAGACAGATGAGAGTTTGTACCAGGCATTGACTGCAGATTTGCCGATCGAAAATGATGAGCTTGGAACTGACCGCCTTGTGGTGAATATCGGACCACAGCATCCTTCAACGCATGGGGTTTTTCGCATGAGTGCTGTCCTTGAAGGAGAGACGGTTGTAGCTTTGAAACCGGTCCTGGGGTACATGCACCGCAACCATGAAAAGATCGGCGAACGTAACACTTTCCTGCAGAATATGCCCTTCACTGACCGGTTGGATTACCTGTCTTCCATGAGCAATAACTTCGGGTACGCTACTACAATAGAAAAATTAATGGGTGTTCAACCGCCTGAAAGAGCAGAGTATTTGCGGGTCATGATGGCCGAACTTACCAGGATCGCAAGCCACACCATGTCGATCGGGTTCCTTCTTAATGACCTGGGGGCCTTCTTTACCCCCTCTTTGTATGCGCTGGAGGAGCGGGAACTGATACTGGATATTTTTGAATCTGTTTCAGGTTCGCGCATGATGTGTAACTATTTCCGTTTCGGAGGCGTTGTTAGGGACATAAGTTCAGAGGATCTGGCAAAAGTAAAATACATGGTAGAGGAACGTCTGCCGCGTAAGATCGATGATCTCGATCGATACTTAACGGATAATGAAATTGTCCGCTCCCGCTGCGAAGGTGTGGGTGTCTTGACAGCCGAAGACGCCATCGGATTCTCCGCTGCTGGTCCAATTCTGCGGGCATCAGGTGTGCCTTATGATATTCGCCGTGCGGATCCCTACAGCATTTATGACCGCTTTGATTTTGACGTCTGTTACCGCAATCATGGTGATGTGTACGACCGGTACCTCGTTCGATTGGATGAGATCCGCCAGAGCCTGCGCATCCTGAAACAGGTTATCGATCAGATGCCTTCCGAAGGACCGGTTATGTCCGGGAAGGTCCAATACCAGGGAAAAGTACCCGCGGGTGAAGCCTACGGAAGAGTGGAAGGTCCGCGGGGAGAATTGGGATTTTACGTGGTTTCAGATGGTAAATTGAACCCGAAGCGGTATCATGTACGGGCGCCATCCATGATCAATCTCACCGGTTTAGAGCGGATGTGCGTCGGCGGAAAAATCGCAGACGCTGTCACCGTACTGGGTTCTGTGGACATTGTTTTGGGTGAAGTGGACAGGTAGAGAGGAAAAAATGAACGGTTTTGGCATCGTCAAAGGTTTGTTCGTTACTATCGGGCACTTCTTTTCCACTTATTTCGCAGACCATTTTGGCCCGAAAACAGAAAAGTTGAAGCGCGGCACGCTGGAAGCAGGGGGACTGTTCACTGTTCAATACCCTGAAGAATCAGTGAACATACCGGAGGAATTCAGGGTCATTCCATTCCTGGTCTATACACTGGATGAGTCTGGTCAAAGAAAATACCGATGCACTGCATGCGGGATTTGCGCAAAGGTCTGTCCGACCCAGTGCATTTGGATAACACGGAAAAAGGACGAAGCCACCGGTAAACCTGTTCCAGAATCCGCAGAATTCTATATTGATATCGACAAATGCATGAATTGTGGGTCTTGCGCTGAATTCTGCCCATTCGATGCCATTAAAATGGACCATGATTACAGGATTGCCAGTTACACCCGCGGAGAGACCCACATATACAACAAGGAGCGTTTGGGCAAACCATTGGAATACTATGCTAAAATTCGACCTGGTAATTACTCTCAGGAAGAGGCGGAAAGAGCAGCGAAAGCGCAGCCTGTGCGAACCGATTAACGATGTTGAACACGGACACTGAAATTTTATTTCCCATCAGGGTAATCCCATCATTGCGAGATTTGCGCGGTGAGAAATGGGCGGCATTGATCGACCGTATAACTGCACCCGAAGCAGTAGAAACTGAGCTCGTTGCTTTTAGCCTCATGATGGTGAGATTAGGTGGGTGCGCTGGCTGCAACGCTGATTCATTTCGCGCCATGCGCGGTTGTACTCACTGCGCGCGGTTAACAATCAAGCGCTTCAAGGGTTCGGATGGGGACCTATTACTGTTGTTTAATACTGCGCGCCATGATGTAGCTGATTATTTGTCAAAATATGACTTAACCGAGGATTTGTGATGCAATTAATGGAAGCCGTAACAAAAGCGCTAAGCTCAGTCATTGAACCGGAACTGCACAAGGACCTGGTAAGCCTTAAAATGGTTGAAAATATTCAAGTGAATGATGGCAACGTCGAACTCACCGTTGTGCTTACGACCCCAGCCTGTCCATTGAGTAAAAAAATCGAACGTGAGGTAACGGAGGCTGTCAGTGCTGTTCCAGGTGTGCACTCGGTGAAGGTAAATATGACCGCTCGGGTACCCTCAGATGGCAAGGATCGGGAGGCTTTGTCTCTGCCTGTAAAGAATGTGGTAGCGATCGCGTCAGGCAAAGGCGGTGTGGGCAAATCAACAGTAGCAGTCAATGTTGCTGTAATACTTGCTCAAAAAGGCGCGAGCGTTGGTTTGCTCGACGCTGATATTTATGGACCGAACATTCCAACCATGATGGGTGTAGATACACTGCCGCCGCCGGAAGATGGACGTCTTATTCCTGCCACTGCGTTTGGGGTTAAATTGATGTCTATCGGGTTCATGGTCCGAAGGGGGCAGCCGTTGATCTGGAGAGGACCTATGCTTCATAGCGCCATCCGTCAGTTCCTGGCGGATGTTAATTGGGGTGAACTGGATTACCTGATCATTGATCTTCCGCCTGGAACAGGAGACGCGCAGCTGAGTTTGATGCAGCATATTCCTTTGAGTGGTGGAGTCATCGTTACGCTGCCGCAGCAGGTCTCTATTGAGGACGCAGAGCGGGGATTGCAGATGTTTACAGAGATGAATGTACCGGTACTGGGAGTGGTAGAGAATATGAGCTACCTGGCGATGCCTGATGGTTCGAAACTTGATCTTTTCGGCAGCGGTGGTGGGAAAAAATTGGCGGAGCGTGTTAAGGTTCCGTTCCTGGGAGAAATTCCCATAGACGCAGAAGTACGTATCGGTGGGGATTCAGGGAATCCGATTTCTATCAGTTCTCCTTCCTCAATGGCAGCACAATCTATGCACCGGATCACAGAAGCGATGGCAGCGCAGGTGAGTATCGCAGCGCTCACGAACAAAAATCTCGAAGATAAAGTTCAAGGAAAAGGATGATGGATTCCACAATCAACCAGCAGATCGTCGGGGTCAGGTTTTCAAAAGTCGGAAAAATCTACAATTTCGATTCCACCAGGATCCCGAACCTACAAAAGGGCGATATTGTTGTGGTAGAAACCAGCCGGGGATGGCAGCTGGGTGAGGTGATCACGATTTCTTCCCCTTCTCAGCAGGCTGGGGATTGTTCATGGAAACCGCTGGATCGGTTGGCAACCCCGAAAGATCTGATCCAGCGTCAATACTGGCAAAACAAAGAGCCAGAGGTCATCGAGCTTTGCGCCAACCGTGTTAAAGAATTGAGGCTTCGGGGGATAAAAATCGTTGCCAGCGAATACAGTTTCGATGGAACCCGTTTGAACATCCTGTTCAGCAGTGAAAGTGAAGATAAGGTGGAATTGAAATCGCTGCGCACGGATATGCAGCGGCATTTTGCTCCGGCACAGGTGGAATTAAGGCAGATCGGTCCACGGGATGGAGCCAAGATTATGGGCGGTATGGGTGCATGCGGCCTGGAATCACGCTGCTGTACGCGGTTCATCACTGAGTTTTCATCGATTTCCATCAAAATGGCGAAGGAGCAGGGAATCTCGCTCACGCCGACAGAAATTACCGGTATGTGCGGGCGTTTACGCTGCTGTCTGATCTATGAATACGAGAATTACCTGGAAGCTCGAAAAATGCTTCCAAAAAAGAACAAAAAGGTGATCACGCCAAATGGCGAAGGGAAAGTTGTGGATGTCTACCCGATGCGGGGCGCTGTTCTTGTGGAAATTCCCGAAATCGGCAGAAAAGAATTTGATAAAGAAGAGATCCGGCCGGCTGATGAACAGGAAGTGATCAACAAAGCGGCGAGTTCTTTTGCTGCAAAACACGGGGGAGGTGGTTGCGGGCAGTGCAACCGAAGATGAGTGATGAAACCCACTGTTACCGCTGAAGGCTGGAAAAAACCAAAAAAGATCCTGGTTATTCTGGCACACCCGGATGATCCGGAATTTTTTTGCGGTGGGATGATTGCGCGTTGGATGGACCTGGGACACAAGGTTTCATATTGCCTGCTGACGAAAGGTCAGCGCGGGTTTCACGACAAGAATATGGATCCAAAGACCATGGCTGTAATCAGAACAAAGGAGCAATTTGAGGCCGCTGCAGTGTTAGGCGTGACTGAAATAAAGTTCTTGGATCACATGGATGGTGAGCTGGTTGCAGATATTGCGTTAAGAGATGAGTTAATTAAAGAAATTCGATATCAAAAACCTGATGTCGTTGTCAGCTGTGATCCAACGAATCTATTTCCTGCAGTTAACCGCATCAATCATCCTGATCACAGGGCTGCGGGGCAGGCTGTGTTGGATGCGGTCTTTCCTGCGGTAGGCAACCCTGCATATCAGTTCGCTAAGGACCAGGAAGCCAATGAATCCCATCAAGTCAAAGAAATTTGGTTAACCCTGACAAAACAACCCAACTTTGTTATTGCTTTGACCCCTTACCTGGATAAGAAGATAAGTGCTTTGATGTGCCATAGCTCACAGGTTAAGAACACAGCATCTGAATTAAGAGAACGATACTTAAAATTCTCTATTACCACAGATGAAAATGGCAATACAGATTATTGCGAAAAATTTTACCGAATTATCCTCTCGTGATTGATAAATCATCATATTAATAATGCATCAAATAACAAGAAATCGACTATATTGAGTCGTTCGATGGTTTTATGGACCTATGATATAATCATTACATCTGAATAATCATATTAATAAAATCAATATGGTACAAACAGACAACCAACTTTCAGACTTTTTACGGTATTTGGCTAACATCCCCGATGCAACTGATCCTCGTGTTCCTGCATTAAGTGAACTGAGCAAAGAAATTGGTCTCAGTGTGGCAACATTACGTGAACAACTTGAATCTGCCCGCATGCTGGGGGTGGTTGAAGTAAAACCAAAAGCCGGGATCCGCAAGCTGTCGTACGATTTTTGCAGAGCCATCAAACCCGGTATCCAGTATGCTGTAGCAGCAGGGTCAATTTCATTTCATGATTTCGCCGATCTTCGAAAACACCTCGAAGCGGCGTATTTTATAGAAGCGGTTCAGCTGCTATCAATTTCGGATGTTTCAGTACTGGAAAATTTGATATCAACAGCTCAATCGAAGATCGCATCCTCTCCAAGTCAGGTCCCCGTTGAGGAGCATAAACAATTTCACATGTTCATTTACAAAAAGCTGCAGAATCCCTATTTGGAAGGCGTGCTGGAGGCCTTCTGGGAGGTGTATCACTCAAGCGGATTCGAGGTTTACCCCGACAGTGCTTATGTCGAACGTATATGGCAGTATCACTCCCGGATCGTTGAAGAGATTCGTGAAAGACGATTTTCCCGGGGTTTATCGCTCTTATTGGAGCATATGGAAATGGTTGCGCAACGCGAAAAGATAATCCCAAGATTATCCTTTGAATAGAAATTACAACATGGAGTTCTGACCCTGATGACCCAATCAAAAATGATAGAAAATGATTTTTGCATCACTTTCAGCACAGTCAACGGTTCTGGCAGCGCAACTGCCAACATTACACTGATGCGTGCGTTGTTTCGAATGGGAATCCCGGTTTCAGGAAAAAACATTTTTCCATCGAACATACAGGGTCAACCCACCTGGTTCACGCTCAGACTGAGCAAAAAAGTGTACCTCTCGAGAGTTCAGGATGACGATATTGTCGTTGTCATGAATCCTGCAACGATTGATAAAGATATTTCCTGCCTGGTTTCTGGCGGTGTAATGCTGATACCGGATGATTTTGAGTACGTGAATCCCCGCGATGATATTGTGATTTACACAATGCCAGTACGCAGGCTGGTAAAAGAGGCCGAAATTCCCCCCGTATTTCGTGATTACATCGCAAACATGGTGTATGTGGGTGTACTGGCTTACTTGTTAAATATTGAATTGGAATCAATCCACAAAGCCCTGGATTACCACTTTAAGGGGAACGAAAAATCAATAGAGATCAATTATAAAGTGGTAAAGATGGCTTTTGAGTGGGCGGAACAAAACCTGGAAAAGAAAGACCATTATGTTGCCTCAAGAATGAACGGGACGGAAGGGTACATTATGACGGACGGCAACACCGCGGCCGCGCTCGGGTCGATCTACGGAGGTGTTCAATTCGCTGCCTGGTATCCGATCACCCCTGCCACCAGCCTTGCAGAAACGCTCCATGAGTACTTACCCCAATTGCGTGGTGACGCGGAAACCGGAAAAGACACTTTTGCCATTGTACAGGCTGAGGACGAATTGGCTGCAATAGGCATGGCCATTGGCGCGGGTTGGGGTGGATTACGGGCGATGACTTCAACCTCAGGGCCAGGCTTATCACTTATGACCGAATACATCGGTCTGGCATATTATGCTGAAGTCCCGGTGGTTATTTGGGATGTACAGCGTGTCGGCCCCAGTACGGGTATGCCCACGCGCACTGCCCAGGGTGATCTAACAATGGTCAACTTTATGAGTCATGGGGATTCTCAAATATTGATCCTGATCCCCGGAACCATTAATGAATGCTTCGAGTTTGGCTGGAAGGCTTTTGATATCGCGGAGCGATTCCAAACCCCTGTTGTAGTGCTTTCAGACCTTGATTTTGGTATGAACCAATGGATGGCAAAGAAATTCGACTACCCTGATCAGCCCATGGATCGCGGCAAATTACTTTGGGAGAGAGAACTTGAAGAACTTTTAGAGAAGAACAAAGGCGAATGGGGGAGGTATCTGGATATCGACGGTGATGGTATCCCTTACCGCACAGTGCCGGGTAACAAACACCCACAGAGCGGGCATTTTGTTCGCGGCACCAGCCATGATGAATTCGCCAGGTACTCAGAAGAAGGCGATGTTTGGGTCAGGAATTTTAATCGGATCAAACGTAAGATCGAATTAGCCAGAGAATCGCTCCCGGAACCGGTGTATTCTCAGCAGGAAGAAGCAGAAATTGGCATCATTGCTTCAGGTTCAGTGGATCCGGCTGTGGAAGAAGCGCGGGATATGTTAGGTGAAGAAGGCATTAAAACGGATTACCTGCGTATCAGGGGCATTCCATTCTCTAAAAAAGTAAAAAAATTCATCAAGGCTCACCGTGTGACCTATGTGGTTGAAATGAACCGTGACGGCCAGTTATCACAGCTACTAACCATGGACTTCCCGGATGTGGCCTATAAGTTGCGAAAGATCGCGCATATGGACGGTTTACCGTTACCTGCGAAGTGGGTGAAGCAACAGATCTTGTCAGGAGAGGAAAAATAACATGGCCGGACCTGCATCTCAAACCAATCAAAATACCAACCTGGTGGGACTTTCCCGTGCTGATTATCGCGGGGCGCCGTCAACACTCTGCCAGGGTTGCGGTCACAACAGCATCGCAGCTCAAATCACCGCGGCTTGTTTCGAGATGAACATCGTACCCGAGAATTTGGTTAAGTTTAGCGGCATCGGTTGTTCGAGCAAAAGCCCCACATATTTCTTAGGTCGCTCTTTCTGTTTTAACGGGCTGCATGGCAGAATGCCTTCACTGGCACTGGGGGCTCTTTTTGCAGACAAGACGCTCGAAGCCATAGGCATCAGTGGAGATGGTGACACAGCCAGTATAGGTTTTGGTCAATTTAAACACCTGGTCAGGCGAAACCTGCCGCTTGTGTACATAATCGAGAATAACGGTGTTTACGGTCTTACAAAAGGCCAATTCTCAGCAACAGCTGAAAAGGGTTTGTCACTCAAGCGACAGGGTACAAATCCGTTTACACCGGTTGACCTGGCCATGGAGGCTTTAATCTCTGACGCGACTTTTGTGGCGCGTTCCTTTGCAGGAGACCCAAAACAGGTAAAACAGCTGATCAAAGCAGCCATAGCTCACAGGGGGATTGCGGTTATCGATATCATCAGTCCATGTGTCACTTTTCATAACCATGAGAATTCATTCCACTCATATTCGTTCGGCAAAACTCACGAAGAGCCGTTGCACGAAATTTCACTGGTGCTGGCACGTGAAGAGATTACCATCGATGATTTTGAGCGCGGGATGACAAAAGAAGTGACGTTGTATGACGGCAGTGTTGTGCGATTGAAAAAACTTGAAAGTGAATATGATCCTACCGATAAATGGCAGGCATTACACATGTTGGAAGACGCTGCCAACAACAACTGGTTATTGACAGGTTTGATCTACGTTGATCCAGATGTGCCGACGCTGTTTGATAAATACAACCTGCCTGACACACCATTAAACAGGCTGCCCGTAGAAAAACTGCGTCCATCACCAGAGTCATTGGAATTGATAAACCAATCTATGTTCTAAAGCAACTACAGGCTTTTTATGTAAGTCCGGTGAGTTTTAGAAAACTTGACCCCCAGGTTTTCCATGTCGGCTTTACTGCGGAGATTGCGCTCGTCCACCTGAACGATCTCCGCTTTCTTTATCCTGGTGAGCCTTGTCACTTTATCCAATTCGGCGTACAGAAGCGCATTGCCGCCAAGACCCTGGTATTCAGGCAATAATCCTACTCCATTAATATCCAGTATCTTGGAATTTCGTTTTTCCATCAGGAAGTATAGCCAGCCTAACGGGAGTAATTTGCCTTTGCTGCGTTGAATTGCCCGGTTAATATTCAAATACGCCACGATAAAGCCAGCGACATCATTATTGTGTTTGATGATTTTAATGAACCTGGGATCAGCAATTCCCAAAATGTTTCTTGAAAGCAACTCGAACTCTTCTGCTGTGGACGGAAAAAAACTCGGATTGTTCGAAAAAGCACGGTGTTCTACCTCATCGATCCGGGGTATCCATTCCAATATCTGGTCGACCGAGGTGAAATTGACGATCTTGAAATTTCCTCTCGCTAATACTTTTTCCGCAATCTTGTGAATCACCGGATCGGGATGCCGGTCTAAATAACCGGAATAGTGATCATGACTCTTCACAAATCCGCAGTTTTCAACGAGGTTCTGATAGTACGGGAGGTTGTATGGAACCCCAACCGCGGGTAGATAATCAAAACCATCGACCAGTAAACCTATTCCATCAGAGCGTAAAAACCCGCGTGGGCCGGTTATTATTTTTATATTTCGTTCTCCACACCATTCTTCGATTGCGCTGAACAACGAGTGCGCGACTTCAAGTTCATTGATGCATTCAAAAAAGTAGAAAAAACCAATCTCCTCCTGGTGGTGCCTGCAATAATTGCGGTTGTGAATCACAGCGATCCTGCCGATTGCTTTATTCCCAGCTTCCACCAAAAAGAAATCGGCTTCTGAGTGGGCGTAAAAAGGATGGTTGGAGGGTGTCATTATCTTTTCGATGGAGCCTGGAAATGGCGGCACCCAAAACCTGTTGCCTTTGTACAATTCAAATGGCAGGGAGTTGAAGCTGCTGATGTCTTTTGGATTGGCTTTTTCCAGCAGGCGGACCCTCATAACGGTCACACTTTCTCACCAATGGTATGCAGCAATGCCAGATTCGGGAGCCGCATTGCGCCAACAGGGAAGCCAGAGACAAGTACAACCTGTTCGCCAATCCTCAGCTTTTTCCGGTTTATTAAGTAATTGTCCACACTGCGAACCATGTCCTCAAGGCTGTTGGCGAAAGGAACAAGAATCGGATTCACCCCCCAATACAGGCTCATCAAGGACAACGTGGATGGATCCGGCGTGAAAGCGATGATCGGCACTCTCGGTCGGGTTTTGGACATTAACAATGCGGTTTTTCCACTCTGAGTGAATACCGCAATATTGGAAACATCCTGGTCATGAGCCAGCGTTTTTGCAGCATTGGAAATCGCCAAAGCATCGTCCTTAAGCGCGGCTTTTGGAAAGCCTTCAACGTGGCTCCATTCCGCCATGTGTTTTTCAGCTTCGCTGACGATAGAAGCCATCATTTTGACACTTTCCACAGGGTATTGACCGGAAGCGGTCTCCGCAGAAAGCATCACCGCATCTGTACCGTCGTACACCGCGTTGGCTACATCAGAGGCTTCCGCCCTGGTGGGGCGAGGGTTACTGATCATTGATTCGAGCATCTGAGTTGCGGTAATGACGAGCTTGGCATGGCGGTTGGCGATACGAATGATCTCTTTTTGAACATTTGGCACCAGCGCGGGCGAGGTTTCTACTCCCAGGTCACCACGTGCTACCATCACACCTTCAGCGGCGTGCACGATCTCGTGCAGGTTCCTGATTGCAGCAGGTCTCTCCAGCTTGGCGATGATGGGAACGGTTTTTTGACCCGGTTTCAATTGAGAGATGATCTTCCTGACGTTCAACACGTCATCTGCGCTCTCCACAAAGGATATTGCCACCAGGTCTACACCATTTTCCAGCCCAAAAACAAGGTCAGCGTGATCTTTTTCTGTAAAGCGTGCAATACCCAGGTCAGTACCCGGAAGGTTTACCCCTTTATGCGATTTCAACACCCCGCCGAGGATCACCCTGGTCTTCACAATCTGCGAATCAATGGAGACCACCTGTAATTCCAGTTTTCCATCGTCAAGCAGAATTCGGTTTCCAGGTTTGACAGACCTGGTGAGATTTGGAACATCCAGAGGTAAAGATACTTCATTGCCTTCGTAATCAGCGTGTTGTTCTCCCATCATGAACAGATTAACCCTGTCTCCAGCGGATAACTGCACCCCTTCAGATGGCAGAACTCCCACCCTGAGCTTTGGACCCTGAAGGTCCTGAAGGATGGCGACCGGTTTACAGGTTTCGGTTGAACACTCACGGATCTTTTTGATCATTTCTAGATGCGATTCATGCGTTCCGTGAGAAAAATTCAACCTTGCCACATTCATCCCGGCGTTGATCAATTTTTTGATCGTAATTTTTGAAGAGGAACTTGGTCCGAGCGTGCAAACGATTTTTGCAAACCTGTTCATAACACACCTGGCTTTCATTTATGTGATATTTTGTTTATTATATAGTCACATCAGGTTAAAACAAAAACCGGGTGATCTTTCCAGATCACACGGTTTTCAGTTTTAACTGTTATGCGGTCAATAGTTTAACCAGTACAGCTTTTTGCGCGTGAAGCCGGTTATGCGCCTGAGGGAAGATGACAGAATGCGGTCCGTCTGCAACCTCATCGGTAAGTTCCTGACCACGATGGGCGGGCAGGCAGTGCATTACGATCACTTCTTTATCGGCTTCTCCCACCAGTTTCTTGTTTACCTGGTACGGCGGGAAAACCGCCTTACGCTTTTCAGTCTCGGCTTCCTGTCCCATGCTCGTCCAGGTATCAGTGTAGATGACGTGAGCATTCTTCACCGCTTCGTGCGGATCGCGGATGAAGAGAATATTACTGCCGGATTTTTCCGCGAATTTACGACCGTCTTCAATGGCGGCAGGAATCATGTCATAACCTTCAGGGCTGGCGAGGGTGAAATTCGCACCCAGTTTTGCACAAACGTGTAAAAGCGAAACCGCTACATTGTTCCCGTCGCCTATGAAAGTGACATTCAATCCTTTCATGGACGTAAATTTTTCAATAATTGTCAGCGCATCGGCCATCGCCTGGCAGGGATGATTGTAGTCGCTCAATCCGTTGATCACCGGGATACTGGACCAGTGGGCGAGTTCAAGTACATGGTCGTGGGCAAACACACGCGCCATAATGGCATCCACATATCCTGAGATCACCCTGGAAACATCAGCAATTGATTCCCTTTGACCGAGACCAATTTCAGCCGGCGAAAGGTATAACGCATCGCCGCCCATGTGACGCATTGCCATATCAAAACTCATGCGGGTGCGCAGGCTGGGTTTTTGGAAGATCATTGCCAATACTTTCCCTTTAAAAAGCGCTTTATTTCCGCCGCTGAAATGCTCTTTCTTCAATGCGATGGCTAAATCTAACATCTCCTGCAGATCGGAAGGTGAGTAATCTGACACAGCAAGAAAGTCTTTTTTCATTTTGTCCTCTGGATATTTGTGATTGGTTGATCTAGTATAACATAGCAGTTTTTTGCTAATGAATTCTATCCGAACTTGATCTTTCTGATGGAATTCTTCACGATCAGGTCGAGGATCGGGTGAAGTTGTCGTCCGAGGAAATTCTTGGCGAAGAACAGGATTTTCCCTTCGAAACCGGGCAGGATGATGTATTTCCTGCGAGCAACTTTACGCAGGATCTCATTTGCTACCTGGTCAGCTTCCATCAAATTAGCTGAGCCCGATAGCTCTTTTGTAATGAATGGTTTGTATTTCTTTTCATAATCCAGCTGGGGTGTGCGTGTATCCGGTGGGAAAACAATGGATACCTGGATCCCAAATGGGTGTAATTCTTCTCGCAAAGCGTCAGTGAAACCATTTACCGCGAACTTTGATGCACTGTAGGCAGTGTATCCATAAATACCGAGAAAGCCCGCGATCGAAGAGATATTAACGATCGCGCCGGAACGTCGTTCCTTGAAGGCAGGAACCAGGTTTTTCAACACGTTCACCGTTCCGAAATAGTTGACATCCATCATCCAATCAAAGATCTCAGGTTTTAAGCTGGTAAATGTGCCGGGATGCGCGACGCCAGCGCAATTGATCACAATATCGGGGATACCATGTTCCTGTGTGTACTCAGACAACGAACGCGTTAATTCTTCCCTATGTGTTACATCTGACTTTATGGTGGTGATCTTTATGGATTCACTTGATTTCAAAGCAATTAAAGTAGTTTGGGCTTGTTGCAGGAGTGTTTCCTGCCTGGATAGGATGACGACGCTGCAGCTCATCTCAACCAGTTGTTTTGCCAGTGCCAATCCAATTCCGCTTGATCCACCAGTGATCAGCGCGGACTTACCTGTGTAATAAGCCATCAGTGCATTTTTCATGAGGATCAATGGCCGCAGCTGGAGCAGGAGCCGCCAGAGCAGCCTGCGCAGCTGCTCGACCTGGAACTGGATTGAGAACCGCTAATATGCGCCTGGCAAACCGAAAGCAGACGTTTGGTCTGTTCAGAACCGCAGTTTTTGCATCCAATCACCGCGTCAGCGTCTTTTATTGCGCGCAGAGCTTCAAATTTCGTTTGGCAATCATTACATTGGTATTCGTAAATTGGCATATAGTTTCCTTGTAGATAATTCGATTTTAATGCATTTCACACATGTTCAGTGGTGTGATTTAGTTGATAGGAAATGTAGTAAACCGCGATCCCGGTCGCAACCGCAGCGTTTAAGGATGTTTTTCCTCCGGACATTGGAATATGCAGTTGAATATCAGCCATTCTGAGTAATTCCGGGTCTATCCCTGAAATCTCGTTTCCGATCATCAGGATGATACTTTGCCCTAATGTAATTTGTGGTGAGCAGGTGAATAGAGAAGAGGAAAGAGGTGTGGATTCCAAAGCGACCAGTCTGCAACCCGATGATGATAATTCACGGGCGAGGTCGATCGAATTCCTGTGGTAGCTCCACGAGGTGTCAATTTCAGCACCAAGACTGGCCTTTCTCACCCTGGTGTGTCGCGGAGTAGGGGTGGTTCCACAACAATAGATATGAAAAGCACCCGCGCCGTTAGCGCTCCGGAATATTGAGCCGACATTTTCGGTACTGCGTAAGTTGTCGAGCAGCAATGATAATTTCGGCGTTTTTTCCACTACTTCCAACCAGGGGCGGTGGAAATTGGAAAAAGGCTCTCCAACGGGCTGCATTGGTGAAGAACAGAGCGGGCAGTTAGATATGAGTTTCACCGAGAGATCACTCGGGAACCGCAAACGGCAATCCGGGTCAGTGCATTCAAATACCTGGAATTGAGGTTCGTTCATTCGGGGCTACTCAGAAAGGATAAGTCCGGTTCTGATGATACTGGTCTCAGTAAAATCAAATCCCAACTCGTCAAGCACTTCCTCCGGTCTTCCGGTGGCGCCGGCAACCGCTGATAGGGTCACATCGAGGTAGGCGGGTTTTTCATTCACAAATACAATATCCTGGATCAAAGGCAGCAGGTCGTACTCTTTTCCGCGCCTGGTTCGTATACAGTTTTTCTTGTTTTTCAGGTTTGTTAACAGAGCCTCGATTCCATCTAGATCGACTTCTTCATCGAAAAAAACCCGATATTTCGCAGCGGTGACCAGGGTCTGCAGCGCTTTTCTTTCCATCGATACTGGTCTTAAGTCCAATATCGTGATCCCCGGCTGCAGCGCTGATTTCAGCTTTCTCAGAACCTCGGTTATGCTTTCATCACTATTCAACCAGAAATCCACTAATTCATTTTCACTGGTAAAACCAAGTGGCAGCGGGCAAGCCTGGTGCATCCTGGGTTGCGGGTGAAAACCCTGTGAGTATGCCAGCTCCAGATCAGCGCGCCGGAAGGTTCGCTCCCAGACCTTTTGCATATCCAGGTTGCCAGTGAACATCAACTCGTTACCCTTGGAGTAAGTAATCCTTAAACGCTGCATCAGGCACGCTCCGGGCAAAGCCAAATATCGGCAGGTTCTTTCCGGCGCAGACCTCTAAATTCGGTCAAAATTCCGCAGGCATGGCAGCTCTCGCGGCAGTCGCTGGTGAGTTTTTCATCCTTTGATTTCAGGAACTCGTTCCTCAAGTATCGTTTTTCAACCCCGGTGTGGATGTGATCCCACGGAAAAGCTTCATCAATTTTCCGGAGACGGGAAGTATAGAATTCGGGGTCGATCTCACAGGCATCAAAAGCATCCATCCACACATTGTAGTTGAATTGGTCCTGCCAGGCATCAAATTTTGCTCCATTCCGCCAGGCAGTCTCGATCACCCTGGCGAGGTTGCGGTCGCCGCGCGAGAGGGCTGCTTCCAAGATCGTTTCGCGAGGGTTTGACCAGGTCATCTTCATTCCCGGTCCGCGCAACTGATCTTTGAGCAGGTTCTGTTTCTCGAGTACTACAGGCAGGGGATCGAGAGTAGCCCACTGGAAGGGTGTGTGCGGTTTAGGTACGAAGGTGCTGATACCCGCATGCAGGTTGGCGCGCTTGCCGATTACCTTTCTACCTTCGGCGATGACCAGTTTACAGAGATCGGCGATTGCTTGCACATCCTCGATGGTCTCACCGGGTTGACCGATCATGAAATATAGTTTTAGAGATTGCCAACCGCGGGAATAGATCTCACGGGCAGTATTGAGAAGCTGATCCACCTGAATGGGTTTATTGATGATATGGCGCATACGGTCAGATGCAGCTTCTGGTGCAAGTGTAAACCCGCCCTGGCGCACACCCTTTAACTTCTGCATCAGGTCAACAGAAAACGATTCAATACGCAGTGAGGGGAGTGATATTGTCAGGTTGCGCTCAGAAAAGCGTTCCACAATAGTTTCTACTAATTCCTGAATTTGCGTATAGTCACTTGACGAAAGAGATAATAGCGCAATCTCTTCATAGCCGGTATTTTTGAGCGCGATTTCAAGAGAATTCAGTATATCCGCGGCGGCGCGTTCGCGGACCGGCCTGGTGACAATACCGGCATGGCAGAACCGGCAGCCCCTGGTGCACCCGCGCATGACCTCAAGGGCTACACGGTTGTGGACGACATCGATCGAGGGTACCAGGAACCGGGTCGGAGGAGGGGGAAGCTTGCTGCAGATGCGTTTAAGGATCATTTCCGGCGCATCGTTCTCAGCCTGATAAAGCGCTTTGAATGTGCTGTCATCGTTGTATTCAGGTTGGTAGAGAGAAGGGATATAAACTCCAGGAATTTGCGCGAGTGAATGAATTTTTTCTGCTCTGGTTGCGTTATTGGATTTTGATTCTCGCACACAGTCGATCACTTCGTGTATGACTTCTTCTCCTTCACCGATGACAAAAGCATCAATAAAAGGTGCCACCGGTTCCGGGTTGAACACAGCATGACCTCCGGCGATGACTATAGGGTGGTTCTCATTACGTTGGTCGGAATGGATCGGAATGCGTGCCAAATCAAGCGCGTTAAGCACATTTGTGTAAAGTGTTTCATAAGGGATGGTAAATCCAACGATATCGAATTCCGAAAGCGGAACAAAGGATTCCAATGAATATAAAGAAATATCGTTATTGCGCATAGCAATTTCCATGTCCAGCCAGGGCATATAAGCGCGTTCACACAAGGCATCCTGGCGATTGTTAATCTGTTCATAAAGGATCATGATCCCAAGGTTGGGCAATCCGATATCGTAAATATCCGGGAAGACCAATGCGACGTGTGTCTCCGCGCTGTTCCAGTCTTTTCTTACCTGGTTCAATTCGCCCCCGACATATCTTCCCGGTTTTTGAACAAGCGGGAGGATCTTTTTTAATTTGCTGAAACTGTGATTTTTTTTATTCACCGGTAAAACTCCATTGTTAAATTAACGTTGTTCAATTTGCTGTATTTCGATGGTCTCATCAGGGTAATGGGTTTCGATGTATTTGATCATTTCAGCGGTTACCCTGGCATTTTGCTGAGTGGAATTGGAGACTACGACACAAGAGATCCACGCGGATTGCCAGACATCCTGGAGACCTGTTTCTGCGATTCCAGTATTAAACTCTCTTCTTAACCTGGTAAGGATGGGTTGCAGGCGGCTGCGTTTCTCCTTCAAAGACGAGCATCCCGGAAAGCTCAACCTTATTGCCAGGTGAGTAATGCATGTATGATTTTCTTTGATGGTATTGCTTCCTCTTGTCATTAGCATCCCGCAAGATTACAATGCCTCGTAAATATAATATAGATTGGCAAAAACACAATGCCTGATTCCGAAAAAAAATACCAACAAGCGCTGGATTATCTGTACAGCTTTGTCGATTACAGTCTTACCCGGCAACTGCGTTACTCAGCTGAGAAGTTCAATCTTGAGCGCATGAACGCGTTCATGGAACTTGCTGGAAATCCGCAAACAGACTACCCGATCATCCATATAGCGGGGACCAAAGGAAAAGGCTCAACGGCTTCCATGATCGCCAGCATTTTACGGCAGGCGGGATTCAAGACTGGTTTATACACATCACCGCATTTACAGGAATTTACTGAACGCATCCAGGTCGATGGCCGCGCGATATCAAAAGATGAACTGGTCGAATACCTGGAAGAGCTAAAACCGTTGATAAAAAAAGTTCCTGAACTTACTACTTTCGAGATAACCACGGCACTTGGTTTCAAAGCATTCTCAATGAAAAAGGTCGACCTGGCTGTCGTAGAGGTTGGCCTTGGAGGTCGGTTGGATGCCACAAACATTGTTGATCCGTTGATTTCGGTGATCACTTCTCTTTCTTTTGATCATATGAATGTTCTGGGGGACTCTATAACCCAAATTGCTGCCGAGAAAGGCGGGATCATCAAAAAAGGAAAACCCGTTATCCTGGCCCCGCAATGGAGGGAAGCCCGAGAGGTCATCGAGAAGATATGTGAAGAAAGGGACGCGCCGCTGACAGTAATCGGCAGAGATTATTTTTACAGCGAACACGCTCATGATCTTTCCAGCCAGACTTTCTTCGTGTGGCCAAAAGAGGATCAGGACCTGATCAATGAGTTCATTATTTCCGGTGGAAGAAGTGATTGGGAGCCAGAGCATTACACCATCCCGTTACTGGGCTCTCACCAGGTGGAAAACGCTGCCACCGCTTACGCGGCAGTCGAGGTGCTAAAGTCAACCGGGATCAAAATAACAAAGACGGATATCAACCAGGGATTTGCCGGGGTTTTCTGGCCGGGCAGGTTTGAAGTGATCCAAGAAAACCCATTAACCATAGTGGATTCCGCTCATAATAAAGATTCAGCGCTTCGCCTTCGTTTAGCAATGGATGATTACCTGAATGGAAAACCGATCCTGCTGGTCTTTGGTTCTTCTGAAGATAAAGACGTTCAGGGGATGTTTTCTCATTTGCTCCCAAGGGCAAGGTTGGTTATCGCGACGAAAAGCGAACATCCAAGGGCAATGGAACCGGATATACTGGTAGAATTAGCCAACCAGTTCGGGAAAAAGGCAGTCGCAACACAATCCATTGAAGAAGCCCTCAGCCTGGCGAAGCAACAAGCTGGCAAAGATACGGTAATACTGGTTGCAGGCAGTATATTTGTTGCCGCAGCCGCCAGGGAGACAACGCTCAAAAACTCAACCAAAAAGAACTAAGGACGCCATGAGAGAAGATTGGAAAAAAAGGCAGGACAACCCGGAGGAATTCAACGCAGCTTTGTACCAGCGCACGGATGAGCTGTACCAGGTAAATGACGCGGTTCCTGATGAGAACGGACAGATCTATTGCCCGGTGTTGGTGATGCGCGACATTGTGGTATTTCCGCGCATGGTTTCTCCGATTTTTATTACTCCCGGCCCGAACATGGATGCCATCAACCATGTTCAACAAAAAGGCGGGACAATGATATCGCTGGTGTTGAAGGATAGCGAGATTGAAAAACCCACTCCAAAAGATTTCCTGGAGATCGGTGTAGAAATAGCTGTCGGCCGGTTGTTGAGTCTGCAGGACGGCAACGCATCTGCGCTGGTGCAAGGCCGCCGCAGGATAAAAGTGGATGAGATCATAAAATCGGGCAGCTTCATGTGGGCGCGGGCAACGGTTATAGTTGAAAAACTGAGTGTTGACCGGAAAACAGAAGCGCTAATGCGCACTGCGCGCGACCTGTTTGAGCGTTGCATTCAGCTTGATCGCAGCTTGCCGGATGAAGCGCATCTGTTTTCAGTAAATATCACAGAACCCGGCTGGCTGGCGGATATGGTCGCTACAGCCATTTCACTCCCGTTTGAAGAAAGAATGAAATTGATCACGCTTCTGGACCCCAAGGAAAGATTGAAACGGGTGAACTGGCTTTTGGCACAGGAATTGGATGTGCTCCAGTTGGAAGATGAGATACAGAACCGGGTTCAGAGCGAAGTGGACCGGTCGCAGCGTGAGTTTTATTTACGCGAGCAGCTGCGCGCCATCCAGACAGAACTGGGTGAAGGCGATGTTTGGTCTCGGGAATTGACCGAAATAAAAGAGAAGGTTGAGAAAAAACGAATGCCTGATGAGGCAAAAAAGCAGGCCTTCAAAGAGATCGAGCGCCTTTCACAAATGCCATCCATGGCACCTGAAGTGGGGATCATACGGACCTACCTTGATTGGATACTGGAATTACCCTGGGAAGAGAGGACCGAAGACAACCTTGATGTAAAGCACGCCGCAAGGGTGCTGGAAGAAAACCACTACGGTTTAGGAAAAGCCAAGGACCGCATTCTGGAATACATTGCTGTGAAGAGCCTGAAACCTAAGAAGGAGAGACAGCCAATATTGTGTTTCATCGGCCCGCCGGGAACCGGAAAAACCTCTTTAGGGCGGTCAATCGCCGACGCACTTGGACGGAAATTTGTGCGCCTCTCACTCGGCGGCGTACGCGATGAAGCGGAAATTCGCGGACACAGGCGTACATATATTGGTGCTTTGCCGGGCAGGATCATTCAAACGATGAAACGGGCGGGAACCATCAATCCGCTTTTTATGCTGGATGAAATTGATAAACTCGGCGCAGATTTTCGGGGAGACCCGTCTTCCGCGCTGCTGGAAGTGTTGGATCCTGAACAAAATTTTTCCTTCTCAGATCACTACCTGGAACTGCCTTATGATCTTTCCAAAGTGATGTTTATTACCACGGCCAACAGCCTGGCGAGTATCCCACCTGCGCTTCTTGATCGCATGGAGACGCTTGAATTTCCAGGTTACATCGAAGAAGAGAAGGTGGAGATATCCAGGAGGTTTCTTATTCCCCGCCAGATGGAAGAGAGCGGATTTGAACCGGGTGAAATCGCCATTGAAGAGGATGCGCTCAAAAAGGTCATCCGTGAATACACTTACGAGGCGGGTGTAAGGAACCTGGAAAGGGAGATCGGCCGGTTGTGCCGCAAGGTCGCCAGGTTAAGATCTGAGAAAAAGAAAGTGCCCGCCACATTGGGCGTCAAGTTGATAGAAAAATATCTTGGACCACCGCAGTTCTTTCTTACCGAAGCCGAAAGACAGGATGAGATCGGCGTGGCCACCGCCATCGCCTGGACGGAAAATGGCGGAGAGATCATGCCCGTGGAGGTGTTGATCCTTGAAGGAAAGGGCAACCTTCAGATCACGGGTCAGATCGGGGATGTAATGCAGGAATCAGCCCAGGCGGCGCTTTCATACCTGAAATCCAAGTCTGCGATCTTAAAACTGGATCCTGAGCTCTTTGAAGAGGTGGATGTTCATGTGCACATCCCGGAAGGCGCGATTCCCAAGGATGGACCTAGCGCCGGTATTACCATCGCTACCGCGTTATTCTCCGCATTTTCTGAACGAAAGGTGTTCAAAGAGATAGGTATGACGGGCGAAATCACCCTTAGAGGGAATGTATTACCCATTGGCGGTGTTCGTGAAAAGATACTTGCAGCTCACAGGAGCGGTTTGAAAACCATTCTCTTACCTGAAAAGAATGCCAAAGACCTGGTAGAAGTTCCCAAGAAGGTGCGGGATGAATTGCAGATAAAATTTGTTAAACACATGGACGAGGTGATCAAGTTGGCTTTGCACACCGAACAGGAGCGATCAAATCTATCTTTACAACGGGAAAAACGAAAAAAACGGAAGTCAGCACGGGAAAATAATTAAGGAGAGAGCGGCGTTTTTGCCGCTCTCTCCGTTATCTATGAATAAATCATCGTTATTTTGGCTCGCCAGGTTGTTCCTTTTGTAGAGCGGCGATGCCGTTCTTTACCTGGGAGTTAATTTTTTCTAATTCCTCGCGCATCGCGCTGAGAGAATCAAGGATGTAGGAATCCGTTTCTCTTTTTGTTTGTTCGCCATCCATCCGAGCCTGGGCGATTATCTGTTCAGCTTTAATTTGCGCTGCTTGAGTAACAGGGTCATTCTCTACCAGTTTTTCAGCTTTTTCCCTGGCGAGAGCAATGGTTCGATTGGCTTCTTCCTGCGCCTGGGCGAGAATACGATCCCGTTGTGCCAGTAATTGTTGCGCTTTCTTGATCTCTTCAGGAATCGTGACCCTCATCTGGTCGATCAAATCTAGCATCCGATCTTCGTCCACGACCACGCTGTGAGTAAACCATATCGGTTTGCTTTCATTGAATAATTCTTCCAACCGGTCAACGAGATGTAATATATCCATACCCACACTCCTACCACTGATTATAGCGAAAAATCGATATTATGTATACGAAATTTCAGCATTAATCCCTTATCGATTGACTGGGGATGACTCTCTGGTCGTTTCCGGGGGTGCTGAATTTTCCATCAAGCGCCGTTTTTACCAGTTCCGGAACCATGGTCGAGACATTACCACCCAATGACGAAATCTCCCGTACTGTCGATGAGGAAAGAAAAGTGTGTTCTTCGCTGGTGATCAACGCCATTACCTCAATATCCGGTTCAAGTCGATGGTTTGCAAGAGCCATTCTGAATTCGTACTCAAAATCTGAAAACACTCTCAATCCTCGAATCATCACCTGAGCGCCTATCTGACGGCAAAAATGAACAGTGATACCGCTATAACCAGTTACTGAGATCTTGCTGTCGTTCTTGAATACCTGTTTGACCAAATCGATGCGTTCTTCAGGACTGAAGAGAAAGTTTTTCAGAGGTTTATCGTAAACAGCAATTACCAGTTCATCCACCAGTCTCGAAGCCCGCCTGGCAATATCAATGTGCCCGTTGTGTATCGGGTCAAAAGAACCTGGAAAAACAGCTTTAATCATCGCATTCTCCTAACTGATGTCACTAGACTCTGTGTTCCATAAAGCTTCTAGTTTACTCCTGATCGTGCTGTGTTCAGGCTTGTCAAGCGCCGGGTCATCCTTCAACATCTCCTGGGCAAAACGCCTTGCCTTTTCAATGAGTCGAATATCTGAAAGGCTGGCCATACGCAGGTCCGCGTAGCCGGATTGGCGGTAACCAATGAAATCCCCGGGCCCCCTCTGCTCAAGGTCTTTTTCTGCGAGGATAAAACCATCCGTGGTTTCAGTCATCACAGCGAGACGTTCATTTTCGAGCGCGTCCTCATTCTCGGGTATGAGGAGACAAAATGCCGAATCACCGCCGCGCCCCACGCGTCCGCGCAGCTGGTGTAATTGCGCCAGACCAAAGCGGTTTGCCCCTTCGATTAACATGACGGTGGCGTTTGGTATATCTACACCTACTTCGATTACAGTGGTTGAAACCAGGATATCATATTGTCGACTGCGGAAATCCTGCATCACTTTGTCCTTCTGGTCAGCAGGCATTTTCCCGTGCAGTAATCCTAATTTTAAGTTGGAGAAGATTTCTTTTTGCAGATGTGCGTGTTCTTCAACCGCGGCTTTTTGGTCTTCATCTTCGCCTTTTTCGATCAGTGGATAAATAATGAATGCCTGGTGACCGGCCTGGATTTCTTCCTTGATCAAAGAATAGGCTTTTTCACGGGCAAATGGATGCACGATACGCGTATCCACGGGTTTTCTGCCCACGGGCATCTCGTCAATGATTGATATATCGAGGTCTCCGAAAAGCGTCAACGCCAGCGACCTTGGGATTGGAGTGGCGCTCATGACCAATAAATGCGGGTTTTCTCCTTTTTGCCTAAGCGCGGAGCGTTGTGAAATGCCAAACCGGTGCTGTTCATCAATGATCGCCAGCTGCAGATTTCTAAATCTAACAGGGTCTTCGATCAACGCATGGGTTCCGATGAGGATCTTAATACTCCCATCTAAACAACCAGCATTGATTTCTTCCCTTTCCTGGTTCGAGGTATCACCGGTGAGTAAGCGAATCTCGCCATCGCTGAGCAATAAGGGTTCCTCTTCACTAGAAATTAGCAGGTCGCGCAGAGAGCGGTAATGCTGTTCAGCCAGAATGCTGGTCGGTGCCATAAATGCGGTCTGGCCTCCATTAATGTTGACTGTGGCAGTAGCAATTGCAGCGACGATGGTTTTACCAGAGCCGACATCGCCCTGGATTAGCCTGTTCATGGGATGCCCTGATGCCAGGTCGGCGCGGATTTCGTCGATAACTTTTATTTGGGCGTTGGTTAGAGAAAAAGGCAGCGGTTCGATTATCCGTTTGATCTGGTCTTCGTCGATGTGGTATATGGCAGCTGTAAATTGCTGCCAGGTTTGTTTTTGCTGCTGAACACCCAACTGCAGGAAAAACACTTCGTCAAATGCTAATCGATCTCGTGCTGCCCGCAGCAGGTCAAAGCTGTCAGGATAATGAACCTGGTGTAAAGCGACCGAAAGGTCGACTAATCCCGCAGATTTTTTCAACTCAGATGTCAGGTGATCCTGTACCTTGGTGATATTAAAGCGGATCGCAGAATTCACTGCTGTGCGGATATCTTTTTGGGTCAAACCAGCGGTAAGTGGATAAACCGGTGTGATCCGGTTGGTATTCAAATGAGATTGATCTAGATACTCAAAAGACGGGTCATTCATCTGTTTCCTGCCGAGGTACATGGAGACTTTGCCCGAAATGACCAGTTGAGTGCCCCGCCTGAAATGATTCTCAAAACTTTGTACATACTTGAGCGAGCGGAAGAAAACCAGGCGCAAAAAACCGGTGCCGTCACTGACCACAACTTCGACCCTTGCCTGGTTCCTGCGTCTGATCGGCGTGGTTAAATAACTCTGCACAGTCGCGATGATGGTCAGTTCATCACCAAATTCAAGGCGATTGATGGTTTTTAAGGTCGAATAATCAACATAGCGTCTTGGAAAGTAATACAACAGATCTTCTACTTTACTGACCCCAATCGATTGGAAAATGTCTTTTTTTACATCTCCAACCCCTTGCAGAACGTTAACTGGCGCGTTGAGGCCGATCTTGTTTTTTATTGTAAATTCTACAGATTCGGATATGGTTTTTTCGGGCGGTGGGTTTTCAGAGATAGTTGGTTTCTGTACGACCGCAGTTGGGGGGGTTGATTTTTGAATCTGTTTCACCATAGAAACGGGTTCAGATTCCTGTTCATTAATGAGTTCCAGGATTAATCTGGTTTCTCTTTCACGATCTCCCGGGTTCATTTCAGTGTAAAGCGGCAAGAAAGACTCGATCTTCTCAAGGACATCCTCAGGAATACCTTCCTTTTTTGCTTCTATCAGCCAGTTAGGAAAAAACTTATCCATACCGCCGATGATGGCTTTGTTCTCAAAGTGGTTTTGCTTTTCAAGGAGCAGTATCTTTTTTAGTGTTTCCAGTGATTTATGCATGGCTCTATTTTACAGCATCCATATCGGATTTGCAGCGTGTGTTGGATATGGAGCTGGTTTACTTTAGGATGACGATTTTTCGGCGATGACGATCCCCATACCCTGCGGTCCGATTAGAGAAGCAAGGTGGGGATTAATGGTATGTTCAGAGTAGTGGGCATCAGGGTGGAATTCGTCAACATGTTGACGTATTAATCGGGTTTCATTATGATTCAAAGCATTTGGTTGAATGAAAGAAATATTCTCCAGTTTATCAAACTCGTCTATGAATTCAATGAAGTAATCAATTACATTTCTGTGGTTTTTTACTTTTTCCACTGGATTCAATCGGCCTTCTTCAAGGGTAAAAATCGGCAAAAATCCCAAAAGATCACCGCTGATGGATTGCCCGATGTCAATAAACCCTGATTTCTGAAGGTAAGAAAAGTTGGGTGTGCATAATAAAGTATAGGTGTGCGGTATGGCTGATCGCAGCTTCTCTTCTATAACAACGCCATTCTCGTTCCGGTTGATCAATTCTGCAGCAAGCTGGACAATCTGACCTTGACCGATTGCCAGTGAGCGTGAATCTATCAGGTGAATTGATGCACGTCCCCGCAGTTTCTTAACAACTTCAGAGACTGTCCCATATAGCGGGTGCAATTCCGATGAAATGAGGATTATGAATATGTCGTCGAATTTCTGGTAATAAGAGAGAATGTTGTTTGTTATGGATTCGATGCTTAATGGAATCAGGCTTACCGGAAAATCGCGGGTTACTCTTTTGGGAAATTCTGAAACCCGAACATTCTGAATATCCTTAATGATTCCTTTTTGCAGTTCTATCTCTTGAGAAAAAAATTGAACCTGCTTGTAACCGGGAAAATTCGGCCTGTTAAATTGCGCGGCATTATCGGTAAAAATGCAACTCAACCCCATTTTTTACTCTAAGGACATGATGATGGGATAATGAGGTTGCCCCCCATTGTGGACTTCAATTTCATGGTCAGGATACTTCTGCTGCACAAGGTCTGCGATCCCGGTGGCTTCTTCTTCGGTCAGGTCTGACCCGTAAAACAGGGTAACACGTTCTCTCTCGTCAAGGTTGATCTTCTCTAACAGTAGCAGACACGTTTCACTGACTGATTCACCCGCGACCACAAGCTTTCCATTCAACAATCCGATGGTTTTTCCTTTTTTCACTTCTACACCACTCAAGTTCACATTGCGGGTGGCCAGGGTGATCTCACCACAATCGGCTTCTTCAAGTGAATCGTTCATGTCATCCACGATCTGTTGAAAATCGCCGTCCGGATTCCAGCGCAGAATGGCGGAAATTCCCTGCGCGATATTGCGTGTTGGAATTACCTCTACCTGCTTCACACTCAGGGGTTTGGCAGCATTAGCGGCCAGGATGATGTTCTTATTGTTTGGCAGTATGATCACTTTATCGGTCGGTAGATCTTCAAATGATTTCAGTATCTCCTGGATACTGGGATTCATTGTCTGTCCACCTTCTACGATGGCGCATGCACCCTGACTGGCAAAAATCTGCGATAAGCCGATTCCCGGAGAAACCGCGACCACTGCAATCGAACCAGGGACAAAATCATTGAAAGTGATCTCGTTCTTTTTGGCTTCAATGCGTTTCATTTGCTCAACCAGGTCTTCCTTGTAGACCTTGTAAATCTCTCCCAATTTCTTGATCAGGGCTTCAGGTTCATCCTGTTTCTCTGTTTCAGTATGGATGTGCATTCTGTACAGACCGTCACCTTCACCCACCTGGATGGATGTGCCGATCAGAGATAATTCATCATAAAAAGATTCCAGGTCAAGGGTCTGGTACGGGGCAAAATCGATAACGACCTCAATATCCTGTCCATCTTCAATTTCATCAATGGTTTCAGAAAACTTGATCGCGGAAAGATCCTTAATGACGACCGCGCTCTCATCGAGGGTTAATCCTTTGTGAAAGCGAAGAATGCCATCTAGCAGGAAGTAGAGTCCTTTGCCGCCTGAATCGACGACTCCAGCGGTTTTTAAAATAGGCAAAAGTTCAGGAGTGTATCTAACAGATTCGTCGGCAGCTTTAACGGCGTCTTCGAGTATTGCTAAAAGGTCAGATGTTCGCTTCACTGAGTTTTCAACTGCAATTGAGACATCTTTGATTACGGTTAGAATGGTTCCCTCTACCGGCCGCACAACACCTTTATAAGCCGTGTTTCTGCTCTCGGAAAGGGCGTTTGAAAATAATTGAGCGTCCATCTCAGGCAGATTGTCAAGGACCCGTGCAAAACCACGAAGAATCTGAGAAAGAATGACCCCGGAATTTCCCCTGGCACCCATAAGGGCGCCCTGAGCAACGTTCTTTGCCACTTTACCGATATTTGATTCATCTATCGCGCTGATTTCATTATAGGCAGCTTGCATTGTCAACAACATATTGGTGCCGGTGTCTCCATCAGGAACCGGGAATACATTTAGAGAGTTCACCAGCTGCTGGTTGGCTTTTAACCACCTTAAGGAAGCTTCAATGTATTTCTTAAATTGGTTTCCATCGATCGTCTTATGTGTTTCTGAAATACCGGTCATAGTTTGAGAGTCCAAATCTACCTTTTGATTGATCATGCGCAAAATTTCCTGTTAATCGGTATTGCTGATCCTTAAACCTCGAACATGTATATTTACTTTTTCCACACTTAAACCAGTCATTTTTTCGACCTGGTACTTGATCAATTCTGCCGCGTTATCCGCGACCGATTTGATCCTCGTGCCATATTCAATGACGATATACATGTCGATAATTACACCATTGTCTTTGTACGAAATGTCTACACCCTGAACAGGATCTTTCACCAGAAGTTGAGAAATACCTGTGGCAAGGCTTTTTGTCGCCAATCCAACCACCCCGTAGGATTCACGGGCGGACTGGCTGGCGATGGTCGCAAGCGCGCGGTGTGAGATAAAAATGCTGCCGATCGGATTTTCAATAGATGTCATGGTTATATCCTTGTTTTATAACATTGTTTCTTGTAAAAAGATACGCTATGTGTTAGAATTCGTGGCTGTGTTCGATAAGTAATGAACTAATTTTACCTAAAAGCAGTAGTGTTTTGAAAGGATCATCTGATGGCAAAGTGTGATAATTGCGGAAAAACCACGACCTTTGGTCACAATCGCAGCTTCTCTTTACGAGCTACAAACCGTAAGTTTAAACCGAACTTACAGAATATTACCATTGTAGAAGCTGGCAAAAAGGTTAAAAAAGTTCTCTGCACCAAGTGTATTCGCTCACTGGTAAAAACCGCATAAAAAAGGTGTGTTCACCCGGAATACGGCGCAAGCCGTATTTTTGTTTAAATCAACTTCCGTTTAAGCGCATCCACACCTGCAGCGATACCAGCTGGGTGGTTAAAAATTGCCGAAGCGCTGACGAAAGTATCCGCTCCTGCCTGTTGCATGCTCAAAATCGTTTTGGCGTTGATCCCTCCATCGACTTCCAATCGTATCTCATGTTCCTCTCCGTGAATCAAGCAGGCGACATCGACCACCTTCTTGCTCATCTCAGGAAGAAAAGACTGGCCGGAAAAGCCGGGATTGACCGACATCACCAGGACCATATCCACAAATGAGATCATCGGCTCTAATACCAGGTGACTGGTACCCGGATTTATTGCCACACCAGCTTTAATGCCATAATTGCGGATAAGTCCAAGTGTGCGTAAAACATTCGGGTTGTTTTCAGGGTGGATGGTCAGGTAATCAGCACCCGCATCAACGAAGGATTTGATCAGACTTTCAGGTTTCTCTACCATCAGGTGACAATCTAACGGCAGGTTGGTGATCCGTTTGCATGTTTCGACAATAAATGGACCCATTGTGAGGTTCGGAACAAAATGACCGTCCATCACATCAATGTGAATCCAATCAACTCCAGCCTTTTCACATTCCTTGATAGCGCCGGCAAGGTTTGAAAAGTCTGCGGAGAGAATGGAAGCTGCGATAATATTTTTCATCTATTCACCGGATGATGCTGTTCAGTTTAAACCATATAAAAAGCCAAAACGGTATCAAACCTCCGACCAGCAGGATTGCCAATAACTCAAGCCAGATCAGTTTCCAATCGACCCGGCCTTTTAATCGTGTCTCTTGTGCGACTCGCGGGGGATTTGCAGGCGGTTTGATCGTTGGTTTTGGCGGTGAGGAGGTAAATTGAATCGTCGGAGGATCCTCATGGTTTTCAGCCAATCGACCTGTTAGTAGAGAGAGGACATGACCTAACTGGTCCGCAGTGCGATAGCGGGCGGTTGGCTCTTTTGAGAGCACTTTTAGTAACACCTGCTCCAACTCGGCAGGGATCCCAGGAACAAATCGATGAGGTTCAACGGGTGGCTGTGTTTGATGGAGCATGATCAGTTCATCTATCGAATTTGCCTCAAACGGGAGGTGCCCGGTAAAGACCTCGTACATCACAACCCCGAGTGAGTACACATCTGATGCGGGCGTCGGTGACTGGCCTAATGCCTGTTCCGGAGCAAAATACTGTGGTGATCCCCAGATGACATCCTGGCTTTCTTGAGTCTCAACAGAAGAAAGCGCACGGGCGATGCCAAAATCAGTAATCTTTAATCTCTCATCAGGAGTAACCAGCATGTTGTGAGGTTTAACGTCACAATGCACAATCCCCGCGCGATGAGCGTACCCGAGTCCGGCGCAAGCCTGTATCATCAATGCCAATCCATCTGTGAATGGGTAATTACCTTTGTCCCTGATACTGGTTTTCAGGTCTGTTCCGGCGATGTATTCCATTACAATGTACACACCGCTGGGATCAATCCCGAAATCATGCACGGTAACAATGTTGGGATGGGAAAGGTTGGCTGCAGCTTTGGCTTCCTGCTTGAATCGCTCGCGGAAATCATCATCGTTGGAAAAATCGCGCTTTAATAATTTCACCGCAACCGGGCGTTCCAGCATCTGGTCATAAGCCTTGTAGACGTATGCCATACCCCCTTTTCCTACCTGACGGATGAGATGGTAACGACTTCCGAGTATAACCGGTTCAGTTGTGGAATCAACCATATAAAGGATTATAACATGTCGGTTTTTGTATTCATTCGATATAATTGGTAGTTATGAAAAGCTTACTCAAATACCTGAAACAAAAACCTTACTACCTGCTTTTACTGGCCATCCCTTTTGCGATTTTCGCCTCATGGCTTGAATGGAACCCGATCCTGGTTTTCAGCCTGTCCGCGGCCGGTGTAATTCCTCTCGCAGGTTTGATCGGAGATGGAACCGAAGGACTCGCTTCGCACACCGGTCCTAAAGTCGGAGGTTTAATCAACGCCACGCTGGGTAACGCGGCGGAATTGATCATCACTTTGTTTGCCATCAACAAAGGACTTTTGGAACTGGTAAAAGCCTCTATCACAGGATCGATCATCGGCAATCTTCTCTTTGTGCTGGGGTTATCGATACTGGCAGGCGGTATTAAGAATGGCGTACAGAAATTTGACCGACAGCACACGGTCAATAACACAATCCTTTTATCGATAGCCATCCTTGGGCTGGTTATTCCATCATTATTTAGTCATTCCACAGCTTCAGGAATAAATGAGAAAGTTGAAGTATTAAGCCTTTGTGTCGCGGGCGTGATGATCGGCCTTTATATACTCGGCATAATTTTTTCATTGAATCAAAAAAAGTCCCTGAGTATGGCTGCGCCAATTGAACCTGACAGCGCCCACACTGCGTGGAGTGTGAAAAAATCACTAATTGTTTTAGCCCTGGCAACAGGTGGTATTGTATGGCTAAGCGAGATCCTGGTTGGCAGCGTTGAGGCAGTTGTGGCTGGATCGGGAATCTCGGAGTTCTTCCTGGGCATCATCCTGGTGCCGATCATAGGCAATGTGGCTGAGCATCTTGTGGCGATCACCGTGGCCATAAAAAACAAGATGGAGTTGAGCATGGAAATCGCTGTCTCATCCAGCCTGCAAATTGCCTTGTTTGTGGCACCTTTCCTGGTTTTCGTCAGTTTGTTAATGGGAAATCCTTTAAACCTTGTTTTCAACACATTTGAACTCGCGGCTTTGGTGGCCGGTGTGTTGATCAGCTACTTTGTTGCAGCGGATGGAGAATCTAATTATCTTGAGGGAGCAGCGTTGCTGGCCGTGTACGTGATCTTCGGGCTGGCGTTCTTCATCTTTCCAGTATAGAACTGAGAGAGAATAGGTGTCATGATAAACAAGAAAGTGCTCCTGGGGGCGATGATAGTTGCAGGTATTTGCCTGTTGTATGTCTTCCTGTTACTAAATGGCCTTTCGTATAGGCAGAGTGCACTATCAACCCCTAAGGCTAATCTGACCGTTATCGCTGCCGGAACAATCCCTACTGTGGATATGAATTACCTTCAGGTTACACCGACACAAACGGCACTCCCGTACATCGAGGTGAATGGAATTTCGATGGGATTGTTTGTTAAGATCCAGGGAACAGAAGGAGTTGGTTTACGCATCCGCCGCGATCCCGGTACAAACACAGAGGTGGTTTTTCTGGCCAATGAATCAGAAGTATTCAAAGTAGTGGGTGGTCCGGTTGAGAAGGATGGTTTTTTATGGTGGCAGTTAACTGCTCCCTATGATGACACCCGCAGCGGCTGGGCAGCGGCGGATTACCTGGAAGCACTAACCGAGGAAAACCAGCAGTGAGCATAGGTGGAATACCACGTAAACCTATCTATGAGAGCTTATGGGAGGGGACCGATACTTGGCTAATCGAATAAGCAGTCTTTTCAAAAAGAAAGTATATTCCGAAAATGCCAGCTCCAGGCTGCCGGCTCATGCGAAGAATTTAAATATCACAATATCAAAAGCGAATACGGATAATCTGGTTTACCCGGCACAACTGGTCGCGGGTACTGCTCAATCAGTGGGCATGCATCGCGATCACAATGAAGACGCCTTGTTTTGCCTGACATTTGGCCTGGCTGATGGTAAAACCCAAAACGAATTCGGATTGTTTATCATAGCAGATGGAATGGGCGGGCATCGTAATGGCGAAGTCGCCTCCAGTGTCACCTGCAGGGTGATCAGCCGGTTGATATTACAGAAAATCGCGGATTCTGCTGAAATAGAAGTGGGGGGATTCTCTGTTGAAGAATGGCAACTGACTTTGCAGCAGTCTATCGCCGAGTCGCAGAAAGCTGTGCTGCAATCTGCTCCAGGAGGAGGTACGACGGTAACCGCAGCGATTTGGACAGGCGGAAAGGTGATTATCGCGCATGTCGGCGACAGCCGGGCTTATTTTGCTTTACCTGAAGGAAAGCTTGAAAAAATCACCAGAGACCATTCGCTTGTGCAAAGACTGATAGACCTGAACGAAATATCAGAATCAGAAGCCGAGTCTCATCCACAGAAGAATGTGCTTTTACGTGCTATCGGTCAACCTGATCCTCTAACACCTGACTTGATTACATTGAGTGTTCCGCCCGGATCGAAGCTGATGCTCTGCAGCGATGGTTTGTGGGGTGTGGTTGACGAAATCACGATGACGAATATCGTTTTACAGGAGAAAGATGCCACCAAGGCCTGCGAGCGCCTAGTTACCGCGGCAAATCAGAACGGCGGACCGGACAATATCAGCGTGATCCTCGCGGGTCTGAAAGGTTAGATTTGTCCTCTTCAATGAGGATAGATATAATTATCAGGTAAAGAGAGGGATTATGCCGACAGTGATTCTTCACATGATGAACGAAGACCCGGTTGTAGGTGAACTGGATGAATTACCATCTAGATCAGACACAATCATCTATATCAACAAGCCGAGGCGGAGAGACGGTAAAGCATTACATTACATGGAACCAAGCGCGACACTGGCAGCATGGCCGATATCACGGCTTTCTTTCTTCGAGGTGATGCCAGAAGGATCGAATGAGGATCTTGTAAATATTGTGAGAGAGTAAAACGATGGCTGATGATGTATACAAGAATAAACTGATTTTAGTCGTTGATGACGAAGAGCGCATGGCGCGTTTCATCAGGTTAAACCTGGAGCATGATGGTTTTCAAGTTGTTGAGGCAAACCGCGGCATGCAAGCCATTCAATTACAGCGGGATCGTATGCCTGATGTGGTCATTCTCGATGTAATGATGCCTGATATTGACGGTTTTGAAGTACTGCAGTTGATCAGAGAGACCAGCCAGGTACCTGTGATCATGCTTACCGCGAAAGGTGAGGAGGATGACAGGGTTCGCGGGTTGGAGCTGGGGGCGGATGATTACATCACTAAACCGTTCAGTCCAAGGGAAATGGTCAGCCGTGTAAAGGCCGTGTTACGCCGGACAGACCAGGGTTCCTCAGCCGGGGATGGAATGATCGAAGTCGACGATCATCTCAGGATCGACTTTGGCCGGAGAGAAGTTTGGCTTGACAAGGAACTCGTGAAGTTACGGCCTACTGAATATCGTTTGCTGTACCACCTGGTGCAAAACGCAGGTTGGGTGATGACATATGACCAAATACTGGCGAAAGTATGGGGATATGAATACCGGGACGAACCCCACTATGTGCGTTTGTATGTGAATTATCTGCGTCAAAAATTGGAAAAAGACCCTGCTAATCCGGTTTATATTCTTACAGAACGGGGAGTTGGCTACAGGTTTGTTGATTACAAAAGAAAATGATTCAGGAAAATCGCCTTTTTTTAAACCAAGAAAAGATTGGAGAAATTAATGATTAGCGAGCCCCTACATGTAACAGACCAGGCTTTTGAAAAAGCTGTATTACAGTCAACAATACCTGTGATCGTGGACTTCTGGGCACCGTGGTGTGGTCCGTGCCGCATGGTGGCTCCAATATTGGATAGGATCGCAAAGGATTATGCTGGAAAGTTGCTTGTTGCGAAGATAAACACCGACGAAAGCTCTGAATATGCATTAAAGTATGGGGTACAGAGCATACCCACCATGCTATTCTTTCATGGGGGAAAAATTATCCACCGCCAGGTAGGGTCGTTACCCGAACCCAATATTCGCGAGGCGGTGGATCAGTTCCTAGAGGTAGTAAATACCAATAATTAGAGTAGGCTCAGGCGATTATCTGCCAGACCTCTCATTCTTCGGTTGATCTGACGATATCAGCCCCGAGTTTTCGGAGTTTTTCGTCTACTTTTTCATAACCCCGATCGATCTGGTTAACGTTGCGTATCGTGGATTTTCCGTGAGCTGATAGCGAGGCCAACACAAGAGCCATTCCCGCGCGGATATCAGGGCTTTCCATTTTTTCGCCAGCCAGGGGCGTTGGTCCTTGAACAATGCAGCGATGCGGATCACAAAGGACAATTTGTGCACCCATCGCGACAAGTTTATCTGTGAAGAACATACGGGAAGGATACATCCAATCATGGAACAGGACTGTACCGTGGGATTGTGTGGCAGTGACAATGGCGATGCTCATCAGGTCCGTAGGAAACGCCGGCCAGGGCATTACATTGATTGTGGGAATGGCCCCTCCGAGATCAGATTCGATCGTCAGTCTCTGTTCGGAGGGTACAAAAAGGTCATTCCCCCGTTCTTCCCAAACTACGCCAAGGCGTTCAAAAACCAGCCTTATCATATCGAGGTATTGAACACCAGCATTCCTGATGGTAATTTCACCGTGGGTTACGGCGGCTGCTCCGACAAAACTGATCACCTCCAGATAGTCAGGACCAATTTCAAATTCAGTCCCGTGCAGCGCATCCACCCCCTCCACATTTAAGGTATTGGATCCGATATTATGAATCTTCGCCCCCATTTTATTCAAGAGATGAGATAGATCCTGAATGTGGGGTTCGCTGGCGGCGTTTCGGATTGTGGACCTGCCGTTGGCTAATACGCTTGCCATGATCGCGTTTTCTGTCGCGGTAACACTGGTTTCATCGAGCAGGATGTCAGCTCCTCTCAATCCGTCCGCCTGGAATTTAAAAGCCCGATCATAAGTAATTTCCGCACCGAGTTTTTCAAGTGCAAGGAGATGGGTATCCACTCTGCGTCTCCCGATAACATCACCACCAGGAGGCGGAAGCTGCAATTCTCCCTTCTTTGCAACCATTGGCCCTGCAAGCAGTATGGACGCGCGGATCTTTCTGCACAAGTCAGGGTCGAGATCAGTCGGATGGATTTCCCTTGCCTGGATCTGCCAGGTCGTGGGTGCCAATTTTGTGATCTCTACACCCAGGCTTTTGATCAATTCTCCCATGATCTTCACATCCTGGATATCTGGGACGTTGTGCAAGATGACCGGTTCTTCAGTCAGCAGGCAGGCAGCCAATAATGGTAAAGCCGCATTCTTATTTCCTCCAGGAGTAACTTCTCCACTCAGCGGGATGCCTCCGTTGATGATGAACTTATCCATTGTCTTCCTCCAGGTTCATTTGTTTGTAGGGACAATGATAAATGAAAGTAAGGTTTTTTACCAATGAAGTTTAATCGTTTCAGTGGATAAATATTGTATACTCAAGGCATTCCCTAATTTCAAGAATCGAGAGGACGGCATGATCACAATTGAGAAGGTTAATCTGGATTCAAAAAGTGATGTTAATCGCTTCGTTCAATTCCAATATGATCTATACCGTGACTGCCCCCAGTTTTGCCCGCCATTTCGCGCTGATGTAAAACTGATGTTGAATAAAAAAAAGCACCCGTTTTATGAACATTCGGATGGTGATTTTTTTATTGCGATGGATGATGGCAAGGTAGTGGGCAGAATCGCTGTGTTCATCAATACATTATTTAACGAATATCACAAAGTGAAAAAGGGTCAGTTCTACTTTTTTGATTGCATTGACAACCAGGAAGCCGCGGATAAACTTTTAGAGCAGGTTTTTTTATATTGTAAAGAGCGGGGAATGGAGGAAATTGTCGGTCCGAAAGGATTATCTGCTTTTGATGGGTATGGAATTCTTTATGAGGGTTTCGAACATCATCAAATGATGACAATGATGAACTACAATTACCCGTACTATCCCAGGTTATTGGAACACATCGGTTTTGAAAAGGAAGTAGATTTTGCTTCCTGTTATCTGCATCGAGATAAATTCTCGTTCCCGGAAAAGATGGCTGAAGTTGCAAGGCGTGTCATTGAACGAGGTAAATTCAAGATCATTGATTTCAAAAATAAACGGCAAATCAGAGAAATCGCAGATGAATTAGGCGCGGCTTACAACAATACATTCATCAACAACTGGGAGTACTATCCAATGACCCAGGGAGAAATAGATCTACTACTGCGGAATCTGCTGGACGTGGTCAACCCCAAACTGGTCAAGATCATCAGATACGAAGATAAGATTGTCGGCTTTTTTGTCTCCTTTCCGGATATTTCCAAAGCGCTGCAGCGTCACAATGGCAGGATAAATCCCTTGAGCATTCTAGACCTGCTGATCTCGTTAAATAACACCGATTGGGTTTCAATGAACGGTGCGGGTGTGTTGCCTGAGTACCACGGCAGGGGGGGGAACGCGCTACTCTATCACGAGATGCAGAAAACCATCAAGGAATTTGGTTTTACCCACTGGGAGTTGACGCAGGTAGCAGAGACTGCGGTTCAAATGCGCAAGGATATGACGATGGCTGGCGGAGAATTTTACAAAACCCACCGGGTCTATCACAAACGCCTGTAAAGTATTTTTTCTCGTGTTAATTATTTGAAATTCTTCCGCCTATTACACAAGTTATAATTACTGACTGTGCTCTCAGGTAATGGAAAATCATGATCAGGCTAATACTAACCAAGCGTCTGTACCTGTTTATCGGCTTCATAATCCTTCTGCTGGTGCTGTTATTCTTTGCCAATCTGACATTAGCCCGAACAAATCCAGGTGGGTACGATTTTTTTACCAACTGGTACGCCAGCCGTATATACATCAAGGATGGGATTGATCCGTACTCGGATATCGCTGTTGCCAGGATCTCCGAGGCGATGATTGATGAACTGGACCCAGGGGAAAATGAGATCTTTCGCTTCGCATCACCGCTTTTTTCGATCATCTTCCTTACACCATTCAGCCTTGTGGGGGATTACACAATTGCGAGAGCGTTATGGATGACCTTGCTCGAGGTTTCATTAGTCGCAACCGTGTGGATGTTATCGAGTTTCAATAATGTTAAGAAGAAGATTTTCGTCACATCCATCCTGTCGGTAATTATCCTTTTTTGCCTGCCTTCTATCAGCGCGATAATGAGCGGCAGCCTGACAATCCTGGCAATGGTTCTTTTCGTCCTGGCTGTCATATTAATAATTAATCAACACGATGAAGCAGCCGGGTTGGTACTCTGTTTTTCCCTGGTAAAAGCCGAATTATTTTATCCGGGTGTTCTGTTGATCCTGGCCTGGGCAGCATTCCGCGGGAGATGGCGGATCATCTGGTGGTTGCTGGGGACTTTCACTTTGGTTATGGGATTCAGTATTCTGCTGATTCCCGGGTGGATGATTTCATATCTACAAGTGATCCTGAAATATTCTGGTATTAATCCGTTGGTGTTATTGGTATCAAATGATACCGCGATGACATTTCGCTTGAATCTTGTAAAGAACGTTGCAGTAGCCATACTTCTGGTTTTTGAGTGGATTGTGGTGAGATTCCAGGGTAGACGGAAAACTGCCTGGAATGCCGGATTGTTGTTGCTGATGCTTCCTTGGTTTGGCAGGGATACGCACATAGAACAAACTATTCTCTATTTACCTGCGCTTACTCTTATCATCGGTCTTTTTTTGAGTACATGGAAAGAAAAAACCTACATCAGCATTCTCCTGTTTCCTATTTTGATTTTCATCATGGGTTGGGCGTTTTCTGGAGTGTATATAAAAGATATCTCGATCGTTTTATCCCGCATTATTGTGTATGTTGTTCAACCATTAATAATTCTTGTTTTCTTTTATTGGGTCAGGTGGTGGGTTCTCCGCAGTGAGAAATTCAACATTACGGCCGGATAATTTCGGCAATTCAGCGTTAATACTCAATATTGAACTTCATAGACCCAATCGGCCAGCCATTACAAAGGTGAAAATATTCACAAAAAATATATTCATTATGCTATACTAAAACAGTTAAACCCAGATCGTGGCAGCAAATCCGGGAGAAATCATGGACAATCATTTGCATGGGAAACAGGATCAGGACACTGATTTCTTTTCTGAAATCGACAGGCAGCTGGAATCCACCAATGAACGCTTAAAAGAGATAGAGATAACGTTTGAACAAAGCCAGGGTGAGATCAATCGTCTAACCCAGAGGGCTTCGTTGGTTACCTCTCAGCTGCAAAAGGTTGTTGATCCTCTGGGCAATTCGTCAAAAGAGGAAATTCGTGATGCCTACTCTGAAGCCATGGATTCACAACAAAGATTCTTGGTTATGCGCGGGCAGGTTGAGAAGATTCAAGAACAGGTGAATCAACTTGAATCGCAAAAGATTTTTCTGGAGAACCTGAAGACCATCTATGTTAAGGATGACCTTGCCAGTAATGCGCGCAGGTCAAGACATCGAAGCATTGAAACCCTCGAAATGATGATCAATGCCCAGGAGGCAGAACGGCAAAGGTTATCCCGGCAGATGCACGACGGTCCTGCCCAGGCTTTATCAAATTTCATTGTCCAGGCGGAAATTGCAGCCAAACTTTTCGAGATCGATCCTGGGAAGGCCAGGGATGAACTGGATAAGCTGAAAACCTCTGCCATGAGCGCTTTTCAGAAAGTCCGCAACTTTGTGACAGAAGTTCGACCAATGATGTTGGATGATCTCGGTTTAATTCCGACGCTTCGTAAGTTCGTTTCCAACATCCAGGAAACCTCAGGCGCACAAATCACTTTGACCATAAACGGCGGCGAAAAAAAGCTGGAACCTTACCTGGAAGTGTTCATTTTTCGAACAATCCAGGAGCTGGTCGCAAATTCGATAAAGCGTAATCAGGCTTCGATCACTGACCTGAAAATTGAGGTAGTGCTTTCTCTGGAGAATTCAAAGATACTTTTGACCGTTTTGGATAACGGTAAAGAGTTTTCGGCAGACGAGTTGAAGGAAGAAGATGGTTTAGGCTTAAATCTGATAGAAGAGCGGGTTGAACTGCTTGGGGGCACATTTGATGTACAGACCACTCCAGAATTGGGTGTGGAATGCATGATTGTCATACCGGTGCTTGAAGCACTTGTGAAGTAATTATTCTTTTATTGCAGGAGTTTTGCATGACGAAAACAATTGGAATATTAACCGGAGGAGGAGATGTTCCAGGCTTAAATCCGGCTATCAAATCAGTCGCGATGAGCGCATTTGACGCCGGTTACAAGATGGTGGGAATCCGCCGGGGATGGGGCGGTTTATTAAATTACGATTTGGAAGATTCGACCAAGCATAACCTGTTCGTACGCAACCTGACCCGTGATGATGTGCGCACTGTTGACCGATCTGGTGGAACCTTTTTACATACATCCCGAACAAACCCGCAAAAAGTAAAACCTGACGACACACCTGATTTTCTTAGATCTTCACCTTTGGGTAAGAAAATTGATAGTGAAGGGACTACAGATTTCACACAGCATATTCTACGCGTACTGGAACACCTCGGGATTGATGTACTTGTTTCGATCGGGGGTGACGATACATTAAGTTTTTCAGTCCGGTTAAGTAAAGAGGGGTTTCCTGTTGTTGGCATCCCGAAGACCATGGACAACGATGTCTTTGGGACGGATTACTGCATAGGTTTTTCGACAGCGGTGACAAGAAGCGTTGACTTCATCACAAACATGCGCACCAGCGTAGGCTCTCATGAGCGAATTGGTGTGGTCGAGCTATTCGGTCGCAACTCAGGCGAAACAAGCCTGATCACCGCGTATTTGAGTTATGTTGACCGGGCGATCATTTCAGAAGTACCGTTCGAGATTCACAAGCTGGCAGATTTTCTGTTAGAAGATAAGCGTAATAATCCATCCAATTACTCCATGATGACGATCAGCGAAGGCGCGATCATGGAAGGCGGAGACGTTATCGAGAGGGGGGAAGAAGACGCATATGGCCATAGAAAGCTGGGTGGTGTTGGTGAAGAAACCGCAGCCATGATTAAAAAACTAACCGGTCAGAATATCATGTACCAGCAGTTGGGTTACCTGATGCGCTCCGGTGCCCCCGATTCGTTGGATCGTATGGTCGCCATGTCCTTTGGCAATCTGGCGGTTCAATTGATCCGAAGGAATGAGACCGGTAAACTTGTCGCGCTTCACGGCGGAAAATATACTACCGTTCCCATCAACATGGTTCTGGCCGGAAAAAAGCGAGTGGATGTTCCCAGTTTTTACGATATTGAAAATTATGTACCCAAGATACGTGATTTCATGGGAATACCAATGTTCCTGAGCTGATCTTCACCACGATTATTTTGGTTATGTCAAAAAACCCACAGGTCATTTTAAAAGGTCGCTACCAGGTTGTGCCGCGATCTATTATTTTTGTTATCTCTCAGGGCAAGGTGTTACTGCAAAAGGGCAGGATCGACAAAAAAGTTTTCCCCGGCTTTTATAACGGGATAGGCGGCCACGTTGAGCGGGGTGAAGACATACTTAATGGTGCCATTAGAGAATTGAAAGAGGAAACAGGATTAACCTGTTCGGACCTGAAAATCGCCGGTACCATAACAATTGACGTAACTGATACCGAGGGGATACTGCTTTTTGTATTCACAGGGTCTGAATTAACCGGTGAGATGAAAGAATCAGATGAAGGATCATTGCATTGGGTTGAAATCCAGAATCTCAAAGATCTGAAGGTTGTGGAGGATGTACCCGTACTGATTGAGAACGCAATGATTTCAAAACAAACAGGGAAGATCTTTTTTGGGAATTATCACTACAATAATGCTGGTGAGAGAATCACTACCTGGCAGTGGCGTTGATGCATTTTTTTCTTTCAAAAAAAACCAGCAGGGTTGAGCCGTATTTTCGTTGATCAAACTCAGTAAGGTTGAGTAGGTCCACTGTCTGGTACTCAACAGGGTGTATTTGTGTGATCACCCATCCATCCTCATCCAACAGGGCGATGTTACTATCCAGTATTTTCAATGATTTGAGCCAGAGTTCTTTATATTGGGGCGGAGCGATGTAGATGTAGTCAAATGCCTCTTCAGGCAGCGCGGAGAGGTATTTGAGGGCATCCATCCTTAACACGCGTCCCCTGTCAACTGTGTGAGTTTTCTCCAGGTTCGTCTTGATTGTCCTCAAAGCTTTTTCATTTATTTCCAGGAAAAGACAGGATGAAGCTCCTCTGCTGATGGCCTCTATTCCCACGCTGCCAGTCCCGCCAAAAAGATCGAGAAATCTGGCTTCCTGCATGTCTGAAGAGAGAATATTGAATAACGCTTCTTTCACCCGGTCTGTGATCGGGCGGGTGGAGTCTCCAGGCACAGGGTCAAGACGGATGCCGCGGGCTGTTCCGCCGATGATGCGAGGATTGCTCATCCATCCACCGCTGTTCGGGCTGCCAGGATGTTTGAACGCGGTGCAATGATCGGCAGAACACAACCAGTGCCAAGGATAAATCTTTCGCCACCGGTCGCTTGAATCGCTTCTTGCGCTTCAGTGGAGACATTCGAAGGCGAACCATACACCAAGGTCTCCCATTGTTTCAGACCCCCACAGACTGCGCCCGAGAATAATGACTTACCAGCTTGTAGAGTAGGGGGTGTTTCCTGATCATGCCAATTGACAACTGAAAACCCGGATTTTGGGATTTTTTCGAAGTAAATATCCTTGCCGTGCAGGTGCATCACGTTCAGCCAAAGTAGTGATGCAGCCTCGATAATCCTATTGTCAAAAGGAAGGAGAAAAGTATCGATCTCATCTTCCGTTAGCAGCGAGGATTGAGCATGCTGGATGGCAAAAAATATTCCCTCGATACCGAGCTTAGTGCACTCCTGGACGTATCTGACAGTATTGTCTGTTAGAACTTCGAGACCAGCCAATAATTCCCTGGGGTTCTGACGCATGTGAACCAGGAGTTGTTCTCTACCCACCAGGTTTTTGGCTTGGGACATGGGGTTGAAAATTGTTTGGATAACCGGTGTGTTTTCATCAATTTCATTCATGATCATTCGAAGGCTTGTTAATTGATCACCCAGATGACCTTCACCCGTGTTCAACCGGAAAAGATCCAGCCATCCGGCAGGGTTTTTAATTGGGTACTCAAGGTAGTCTCGCGTTCCTTCGGGGTTTCCCCGCCACGCGTCAAGAACTCCATAATCTCTTACGCAGAATGATGAAGCCGGGGTGACTTTAACGAAATCAAAATCAAACGATGATTGAAAATCAAGGATAGCGCCCGCGAGAGTCTTTGGGTCTTGATCATCCACAGGGAAATGCCGCCACAAGGCCACAGGAGGCCGATCGATTGCTTTACCTGCGATACAAGCTTCAAGCCTTTGACGGTGATTCATGATTTACTTCGTTTTTGTTGTGAGTCGTTTTAAAGGTCCATTTGCGATTAACAAAAAAGTTCCACAACAGAACGATCAGGATAACAAACGCCAGGGCGAAATTATGACCAATGATCGTTGGTGTGAGTATATTGGGAACATACTTTCCTGCCATTGAAATAAAAAACTTTTCGGTAACCGCGAAAAGCGGCGTGCGAATCGCCAGTCCGGCGACACTGACAATGGCAAACTGGGTCAGTTGTTTGGCCACAGGTACGGTCCTTGTTTCAGGGTAGGTCCAAAGCCGATTCCAGACGAAATTATTGATCACTGCAAGTGAAAAAGAAATGACACTGGCGACGACTGCCAATACACCAAGTACTGAGGCCAAAAGGTTGAACACTCCAAAATCAACAACTGAACCGATAGCCCCGACTATGGAAAATCTTATAAACTTTCTCCGCTCTGAAGGGTCTTTGAAGATGGTCATTCTGCTGAGAGCCTGGAGCGGAAATAATCAATCGTCAGGGCAAGACCTTTTCGTAGTTCGGTTTTTGGTGACCAGCCTAGGATCGTTTTTGCACGCGTGATGTCCGGTTGGCGGCGCTGCGGATCATCTCCCAGCCGTTTGTCCTTTTTGAACACGATTCCCGACTTATTGGCAGTCAGGTCGTTGATCACTGACGCGAATTCAAGGATCGAAATTTCTGCAGGATTACCAATATTTACTGGTAAATGTTCATCAGATAGCAGCAGTTTGTAGATCCCTTCAACCAGGTCATTTACATAACAAAAACTGCGTGTCTGGCTGCCATCGCCGTAGATGGTTAAAGGCTCGTTCTTCAATGCCTGCATAATAAAGTTCGGTACTACCCGGCCATCATCCAGGCGCATTCTAGGACCATAGGTATTGAAAATGCGCACAATGCGTGTATCCAATCCGTGAAAACGGTGATATGCCATGGTCAGCGCTTCAGCAAAACGTTTGGCTTCATCATAAACCGAGCGAAAACCAATGGGATCAGCGTGACCCCAGTATGATTCCTTTTGAGGGTGCTCCAGCGGATCACCATAGATCTCGCTGGTGGAAGCCAGCAGGAACCGCGCATTGCATGATTTCGCCACTCCAAGCGTGTTGTGTGTTCCAAGCGCGCCAGCTTTCATCGTCTGGATGGGGAGACTGGGGTAACTGTAAGGGGAGGCTGGGTTTGGGCTGGCCGGGGAAGCGAAATGCAGCACCGCATCGACTTTATTAGGAATGAAGATATATTCTGAAACATCGTGTTTTATGAAAGAAAAACCATCATTGCCCGAAAGATGAGCGATATTTTCCGGACTTCCGGTAACAAAGTTGTCCATTCCTATTACAGAATGACCCTCGTTGAGCAAAAATTCACAAAGGTGTGAACCCAGGAATCCAGCAGCACCAGTGATCAATATATTCATATCATCTCCATGTCAGTCTGGTGATCGACCCATCACCAGTCACTTGTTTGATAGTGCCTTCTTCAACATTGACCAGTATCAGGTTGCCCTGGGCAATGAAAGCGATCCAATTGTTCCCATTCTCATCGGGCCCTGGTGACCAATTGATCGTTTGCGGATCAAGACCCTGCAAACCTTCGCCCGGAAATAGTTTTTTCCGGTTGGAACCATCTCGATCCATAATGTTAAGGTTGTAACGGCTCGTCTCACTTTGTTCGGGAAGGATAGCCGAGAGATAACCCACGGAGTAGGCACCTGTTTCGTTTGTCGGGGAGGGTACCGGATAGGCAAAAAGGCCGCCTTTTCTGACTATAGGCAATACCCTTTGTCCGTCCAGTATGATTGCTGAAAGATCGTAGCTATCATTTCCCTGATCCAGCGAGTTTATTACAGTGTAGATTAGGCTGTTGTCTTCTGACCATGAGATCCATGGAATCCAGGCCCAATCGGTTTGAGGTTGATACGGAGAGAATTCAGCAAGTGTGGTTTGTTCACCGTTTTTTGTATCAACCAAACCAATTGCATCAGGACGCGCGAATGCGATACGACTTCCATCCGGAGACCATCGGTAAGTCGTACCCCACCAGCCATAAAGGCCGCCAGAATTTGGTTCGATCAGAGCGATGTCATCTACTAGTTTTCCTTCATCATCAAAGGTATGAATTCGGAGATCGTTGTTCGCCTGCCATCCGGGAGCGGTTGACCTGGGTTCAACTGTAGAGTAAGCAAATGTGCGTCTTTTTCCTGGTACCCAGTCTGCAAAGTGCACTACATTGCGAATCCTGGTATCCACAGGCAGGGGATCATCTTTGGTAATATCAACTATCCAAAGGCTGTTTATCTGTTCAGTATAATTCTCGCCGGAGGAACGGGAAAATAATAACCACTGCCTGTCAGGTGATAGTGCAAATACCCGGCCGTCCAGATCGCCTGAAGAGACCAATATCTTGCGGTTGCTGGTGTTTATGTCCATGAGCCAGGCATTAGATGCTGAAATATAGGCGATTGTGCCTTGAATGGGGGTAGCCGAAAAGGGTGATTGAACGCCTATCATTACAATTTCCGGTTTTGCCGGTTGAATAATTTCAGTGCTCATCACAGTTCTTGAAACCTCGACACCGTCTTCAGTTAGAATCCTGTAGGTTGTCTGAGATTTGCCATTTACCCCGGATTGTATCAAGACGGATTGGCCTTCAGTTAGTGATTCATTTTTGACGGTTTGTTGCTCAAAAGGTAGCACCGATTCAACAATCGAATATTCTTCACGAATACGAATCACATGAATCGTTTCGCCACCAACTAATACAGAGGAAACGGGTGGATCAACCCGGTCAAGTGCACTTAATTGAACATCATTTGATTTCAAAACCTGGTCAACAGTGATTCCACTTAAAACTTCGACAGAGGAGCTTTTCCCGCCATCAAGTATGCTGACATAGACCATATCCCCTACTTCAGGGCTGACGCAGCCGGTAAGGAGGAGTATAAGAAATGAAAAAAAGAAGAGCGAGGTGAATATCGATCGCATTTGATGATGGTTTACCGATTATAATTACACTTATCAATTTAACTCGGTAATTATAGCATGACTGAAAACGACACTCAGAACGAACATCTCGATGCTTCATCACGTATTGAAGCATTATTATTTGTTGCCTCGAACCCGATCACAGTCTCACAAATTGCAGAAGTGCTGCAATTGAACACAAAAGAGGTGGAGACCTTATTGAATGATTTGATTTCCCGTTACACGGGCAGAGGTATCACCATTCAATATTACAGTGGAAAATATCAATTCACCACAGCTGCGGAATTTGCTGCAGATGTGGAAAATTTTCTAGGGTTAGAAATATCATCAAGGTTGAGCAGGGCGGCAGTAGAAACGATGGCCATTATCGCATACCGGCAGCCGATTACGCGCCCCGCAATTGAAGCCATCCGGGGTGTCAGCAGTGATGGTGTCATCAGAAGCCTTTTATCACGAGGGCTTATACAGGAAGTTGGAAGAGCTGATGGACCGGGACGGCCGATCCTTTTTTCAACGACGGTAGATTTTCTCCAGCATTTTGGCCTGGATTCACTGGATCAACTACCTCCTTACGATACTCCTGAAGAAATAGAAGAGCGTCAAACCAACGGATTGTTGAAGGATTAGCGATGAGTGAAGAACGGGTGCAAAAGATACTGGCGCAGGCCGGATATGGCTCCAGACGGTCTTGTGAAGAATTGATCACGCAAGGCAGGGTTCAGGTTAACGGGCAAAAAGTAATCCTGGGTCAAAAGGCTGACCTGGTCAAAGATAAAATACTTGTTGATGGAAAGCCCCTTCCGACCCTAAAAGCAAACCGTTACGTATTATTGAACAAGCCCAGGTTCGTTTTATGTGATAAAGCGGCAGACGATCCTCGCAGAACCGTGTTCGGAATGGTCGATGATGGCGAGGAGCTTGCAGTTGTTGGACGGTTGGATTATGAGAGCGAAGGACTGGTGCTGCTTACCAATGACGGTTTCCTTATCAATCGGTTAACACACCCCCGATATGAACATGAAAAAGAATACCGGGTCTTGCTTTCAACACACCCTGATGAAAAGCAGCTGGAGATATGGAAACGTGGTGTGGTCCTCGAAGATGGATACCGGACCAGAGCGGCTCAGGTCAATCTCGAGTCTTTATCTGGCAAAGGTGCGTGGGTTACGGTCGTACTAAAAGAAGGACACAAACGGCAGATCAGGGAGATGGCACGTTCAACCGGTCTGTTTATTGTAAAGTTGGTTAGAACCAGGATCGGCAATTTGAAATTAGGAAACCTCAAACCCGGTGAATACCGCGATCTGACACCTGAAGAAGTGAAAAAGGTCCTGGAAAAAGCTTCTGAGGTCTCAGTTGCGAAGACTAAAAATCGAAAAGTATTGTTTGAGCGCCCGCGAAGGATCAAGTAGCCAGTTTTTCCTGCAGCTCTCGAACAAACTGGTCTGGAAGAGCCGTGGTCTTGGCTTTCTTGCGGATGTATTCCTTCAATTTTGCGCCGGTTACCGCGGGAATTTCTGAGCCTTCTGCTTCAAGAACAACCCGGTCATTGGTAAAGACCATAACTGGTTCAGGCGACAAATCCCTGGTATTAATTTCATTTTTTACGAAATATTTTGCCGCGTCCTCGATCGTGAATTTAACCTCCCGCTCAGGGTGACCTAGACCTTCACCGCCGAACACTTTCAGGAAGGCATTTCCTCCAGTTTGTTTCCACTTTCCCTTGGCTTCGTTATATGTAATTGTCCCTGCCTGCTGATAGGGGATGAGACATAGGATACCCGCTGGACCGATGAGTAAATGAGATATCGGTGTGGTGTAATGATAAAGGGAATATCTATCATCCAATCCTTTTAACGCGGCGGTCAATCTTTCATCAGGGCGGGGAGATTTACCCCATTTCGACATATAGAAGTTGCCGATTTGGAAGAGAAGGAAACCAACAATCAAAGCTCCAAAGGTGTAGGCAAGGTATGAGCCGTCCTTATCCTTGAATGAAAAGAACATTCCCACACCAAGAATCAGGATACTGCCGAGTGATGTGAAATTACCGATTTTTTTATTGCGCTTGATCAATTTTTCATTTGAGTAGATTTTCATTGAAGATTTCCTAGTCAATCGAAGAATGGGAGTTAATGATCTTTCTGTTTATTTCATTCTGCATTACGTTCATCAGGTTGGCTTCCACGGTTCTGCGCGCCAATTTGACCGCAGAAACCAGGGCGCGAGCATCAGAGCGGCCGTGCCCGATAAAGGCCAGCCCATTTACACCAAGTAGAATCGCAGCGCCTGTTTCAGAGGGGTCCATCATCTTCTTCAAATCGGCAATGGCGGGTTTGATGAAGAAATATCCGATCTTGTTGCGCAGGCTGGACATGATGCTGGTCTTCAGAGTGTCAGTGATAAGTTTTGCGACAGCTTCACTTGATTTTAAGAAGACATTACCTGAAAAGCCATCCGTAACCACACAATCGACATTTCCTGCAAAAATCTCTTTTGGTTCCACATTTCCGACAAAGTTCAAACCGCTTTTCGCAAGTAATGGAAAAGCATCTTTGACCAATTGATTCCCCTTTGTGGCTTCTTCACCATTTGAAAGTAGGGCAACTTTCGGATTTTCTTTACTGAAGACAATACCGGCGTACACACTTCCCATCACCGCGAATTCCAGCAGGAAATCCGGGCGGCAATCAGCGTTGGCGCCGGTATCCATGAAGACGCATTTGCCATTCTTAACCGGTATTATTGCTGCGAGCGCGGGTCTTGAGATTCCGGTTAATTTTCGCAAGATCATCACAGCGTTAAAAAATGCAGCGCCAGTATTTCCGGCGGTGACAAAAGCCTCCGCTTTACCTTCCTTTACCAGTGTCATTCCCACTGACATAGAGTTGTTGGGTTTTTTCTTGAATGACTCAACCGGTTTGTCATCCATTTCCACGATATCAGGCGCGTCCGCAATCTCAATTCCTGACAGATTGATTGCGTGTTCATTGGACTTTTTTTCGATCAGGTCGGTTTTACCCACCAGGATTACTTTTTCCCCTTCAGCGGCTAATGTAGCAGCGGCCTGTATTTCAGGAATAGGGAATTGGTCACTGCCCATGGCATCGAGTACGATTGACATATTAATCCTCTCCCGGTTTCTGTTAGCAATACCTGCTTGACATTGGAAAATTGGCGGTTATAATAACCGAGCATTTGCGCTGGTGCTGGAATTGGCAGACAGGCATGGTTGAGGGCCATGTGCCGCAAGGCGTGTGGGTTCAACTCCCACCCAGCGCACACAACAAGCCGCTAACCGCGGCTTTTTATTTTTCATATTGCTCTATTTTCGCCTTTCAATGATATATCTGGTCATTTCTATCAATGCAGCGCGTTCCGGAGTATCGGGGAATTCCAAAATATAGTTTTCTGCCCTGCTGGCGAATTCAGCTGCGGTTTGTTGTGACCTGATGATCGCATCGCTTTGAGCGATTTCTTTTACCAGATGAAGGATATCTGCTTCGTCCTCGATGCAACGACCTGATTTAATATTTGAAACCACTGGGTTTTCAGGATTGGTTTGCATAAAATACAACATGGGCAGGGTAACCAATCCCTGGCGCAGGTCTCCTCCAACAGGTTTTCCAACCGTAGATTCATCACCTACATAATCCAATAGATCGTCAACAATTTGAAATGCCATACCAAGTTCATAACCGAACTTCCTGAGGATTTCAACCTGACGACGGTCTACATTGCTGATCACTGCGGCTGTATGGGTGGAGGTTTCAAATAGAGAGGCGGTTTTTGAGTAGATGCGGCGATAATACTCGTCAACTGTGGTGATGCATTTGTTGGAAAAGAGTTGATCAACTTCACCATTAACGATTGTCATCAAGGTAACCGCGATCAACCGCATCACTTCTACGGAGTTGGTCCTTGATGCCATATCAGATGCTGATGCAAAAAGAAAGTCACCAGTAAGTACAGTTGCAGCAGGCGACCATTTCGAGTTAAGAGTAGGAATTCCGCGGCGCAGGAGAGATCCATCGATCAGATCATCATGAACCAGAGTGGCCGTGTGTAACATCTCAATGGCTGTTGCGAGAGTCAATAACCGCTCGTATTCAGCGTTCAACATGCTGCCTATCAGCAGGATGATCGTTGGTCGAATCCGCTTTCCACCAGAAGCCAGTATGTGAGATGTTGCTGTTTTCAGGTCAGGGTGGTAATCCTCCAACTGGCGCAGCATCATTTGCTCAACAGAGTCGAGACCTTTTTGAATATAGGGAAGTGAAGTGGGTGTAGCAACCAAGGGTCAGATCCAATTGAAGAGTGAGTTCGCGTTACTTGTAGTGGTGCTTGCTACCTCTTTTATATCACAATGTTGCAGTTCTGCAATTTTTTCGGCGATCACTGGAACAAATGAAGGCTCGTTGCGCTTTCCTCGATATGCTTGCGGAGATAAGAAGGGACCATCCGTCTCAAGCACAATGTGGTTCAGACCAATTTTACTAAAAACCGCGTGTTTTTTATGGGCATTTTTGTAAGTGACGGGTCCACCAGCACCTACAGATAAACCCATCCCGGCAGCCTTAATCGCATCCGGCAGGGCACCTTCAAACGCATGAAAAACCCCTCTGAACACACAACGATGGGATAATGTGAATTCGTTTTCAATAATCCCGAATAGATCGTCCAAAGATTCCCGGCTGTGCAGGATCACCGGTTTTTTGTGTTTTACAGCAAAGCTTAGAAATACCTTTAATACGTCCTTTTGTAGTTCAATTTGGTCCTGGCGGTGATAGTAATCGAGACCTATTTCTCCAATAGCGACAACTTTTTCACAAGTTAGTAGATCTTCAAAAGACCTCAACTCATTTTCTGTAAAACCCGCGGCTTCTTCAGGGTGAACACCTACGGCTGCATATACCCCTCTAAATCGGACAGACAGCTCCACAGCCTGACGACTGGAAGCAAGGTCCAGGCCGGGAACAATAATGTGACTTATACCGTTCAGAGATGCCCGATCAATAACCTCAGCCAGGTCCTCATCATACGTGTCTAAGGTCAAGTGGCAATGTGTATCGACAAACTCCACTGTCAGGCCAATCCCGCGATCATCAAGCCGTCTTTAAGTATTGCTTGAACCTTATCCTGATGGGTCGTCTCGCAATAAACCCTCATGATGGGTTCGGTACCGGAAAAGCGGATCAACAACCAGCCGCCATCTTCCAGACAGAATTTGTATCCATCCAGCGTGTTTAGCCCGGTGACCTGAAGACCACCGATTTGTTCAGGTTTCGCATCCAGGATCATCTGCTCGCGAGTTTTACGATCCCCGCTGAAAGGTGTGTCGATGCGGTCGTAGTAATGGGCACCGATCCTTTCAAACAACATATTGAGTAATTGTGAAGGTTTTTTGTTTAACTTCACCATAAAGTCCAACATGTACAATCCGGCGAGAATACCATCCCGCTCGGGTACATTACCTCTGAAGGCATATCCACCTGATTCTTCTCCACCGATCATGGCATCCGTTTCCAGCATTTTTGGAGCGACATATTTGAATCCGACACCGGTTTCATAAACCGGCACATCGTACAACTTCCCAAGTTTTTCGAGCATGCTGGTGGTTGAAAGAGTCTTGACGATCGGGCCGCGTTGTTTTCGGACCTCAAGAAGATAGTATGCTAGTAAGGCATATACCTGAAGTTGGTTGATAAAGACACCGTTTTCGTCACCAATCCCGACCCGGTCAGCATCACCATCGGTGATAAGCAATACATCTCCGTTTTGTTCAACAGTTGTCCGCAAGCCTACATCGATATTCGGTTGGATCGGTTCCGGCCGTTTCATCTCAGGGAAGATCGGGTTGCGGGTGTTGTGAATCTCTATCACACGAGTTTTGCCGCCTTGCAGTAATCGTGTGAACCAGCCGGCGCCGTTCCCCCACATCGCGTCAACAATGATGGTGAGCCCGGCCTGTTTTATTGGTTCCAGATCAATTAAGTTTTTTATGTGGGTAATGTAGTTTTCAGCCGCATCGAAAACCTTTACCATCCCCAAGGTCACCGCTTCTGTAAAAGCCATTCTCTTCACCTGGTCTACAGAAGTGGGAATCAGGTGTTCGATTTCTTTCAACCCGGCAGGGTCAATAGCACCGCCAAATTCGTTGCGGACTTTGAAACCATTATCCGTCGGTGGATTGTGTGAAGCGGTGATGTTGATCGCTCCGGCGGCTTTCTTGTCAACCACCGCGAACGCGATTACCGGCGTGGGGGTGGCAGTATTGGTCAGGTGAACATTGAGCCCATTGGCGGCGAGCACCTCAGCAGCTGCCTGGGCAAAGAATTCTGATAGGAAGCGTTTATCGTATCCGATCACGATCCACTCCCCCTTTTTTCCGTGTTTTAGCATATAGTCGGCAAAACCCTGGCTGCATCGGCGTACATTGGCAAACGTATAATCTTCAGCAATAGAACCGCGCCAGCCATCTGTGCCAAATATGATCGGTTGAGTCATTGGATGCTCCTATTATCGGAATGTGATAACGCACCAATTATATCAGCCTTTGATTTCGTGAATTTCTAAGTAAAGTGATACCTATTCCGATTGATTGAGCACATGAATATGGTAATATCCATGCGAGGAAGAGAAAAAATGGAAAAGGATGAAGAATTAATCACCAACATTACCGTAGCGATGAGCGGCGGAGTTGACAGTTCAGTCGCCGCAGCTCTGCTCGTTGAAAAGGGTTTCAGTGTAACTGGTGTGATGCTGCAAACATGGGCTGATGGTACTACACCTGGGATGAACGGGATTGCACAAGAGCGTGCGTGCGAGATTGCCAATCAACTTCAAATACCTTTCCAAGTTGTTAATGTAACTTCTGAGTTTAAGAAGCAGGTGATAAATTACTTCATAGAATCCCATTCGAATGGAGTAACGCCGAACCCGTGCTATGTGTGCAATCGATCCATCAAGTGGGGGTTGTTACTGGATTATGCCTTGCGTTCAGGTGCAGATAAATTGGCAAGCGGGCATTACGCTCAGTTGAAGAGGGGAGAGAACGGAAATTACCTGCTGTACAGAGCAATGGATAAGACGAAAGATCAATCATATGTGCTGGCTGCTTTACAACAATCACAATTGCGATACGCAATGTTTCCATTAGGAAAATATTCAAAAAAAGAAATAAGGGACGTTGCGCATAGTTACAATTTTCCAATAAAAGAAGAAGAAGAATCTCAAGACCTGTGTTTTCTTGAAGGAAGCAGTCAGGAAGATTTCTTGAGGCGTTACGCGCCTGAACTCTTTTCACCCGGGGTAATTACAACGGAAGAAGGCGATGTGATCGGAAAACATGAAGGCCTTGCGCTCTACACGATCGGACAACGTAAGGGCATCCAAATCAGTCACCGCGAGCCTTACTATATCCTATCGAAAGATGTGCAAACCAATTCCCTTGTCGTCGGCACCAGGTCTGCCCTGGGGAAGAGACAAATAAGGGTCACAAATGTGAACTGGATCAGCGGCGAGGAACCTCCACTTCCATCTCAATTCCAGATCAAAGTGCGCTACCGGGCTGATGCAGTTGAGGGTCTGATAACAAGGGATCGATCCTCGAGTTATAATATTACTTTCAAAGAACTAGTCAGAGATCCCACTCCGGGGCAATACGCGGTTTTCTATGATGGCGACATGGTAGTAGGGAGTGGGGTAATTTCGGGAGTACCTGCAGGAGTGAATTCATGACCTTAGCTTCTTTCTTCCTGGGCACTGTGATCGCTTCAGTTTTTGGCTGCGCCTTCCACTTCTGGCACGGAGGTGGCTTCAAGTGGCTTGTTTTCTTTAATTTATTATCCTGGCTGGGATTTTGGTTAGGTCACATAGTAGGAAATCTAACGCGTGTCCGATTTTTAATACTTGGTCCAATAAACTTTGGTCCAGCCATCATCGGCACCGTAGTAATCTTGTTCCTTGGGTTCTGGTTGAGCATGTTCAACCAGGAGAACAGACCTAAATAAGGAGTTGCTTTGCCAAAAAGGCTGTCCTTGACCACTCATGAGGGGGACCTGGTTCAACTTGTGGGTTTGAGTCACAAGTCATTTATGATCGTGCTTAAGCAAGGTGATTTGTTCCATACACATCGGGGCATCATCGCTCATGATGATTTGATTGGAAAAAAATGGGGAATACAGGTTCACAGTCATAATGGCAGCCCGTTCTTCATATTGCAGCCCTCGCTCACCGATATTTTGCGAAGTACCAAGCGGGCAACCCAAATCATGTATCCAAAAGAAATAGGATACATCCTTTTATATATGGGGATAGGACCGGGTACCCGCGTCATAGAAGCGGGTACGGGCAGCGGTTCTTTAACAACGGCCCTGGCGCATGCCATCGGCAGGACAGGCCGCGTGTACTCCTACGAGGTAAAAGAAGCAACACAGGCTTCAGCGAAAAAGACGCTGTCAAAACTAGAATTATCAAAAAGGGTGGATTTCAAGTTAAGAGACATTCAAGAAGGATTTGATGAACGCAGCGTGGATGCAATTTTTCTGGATGTTTCTAATCCATATGATTACCTCAAACAGGTGAGGGCGGCCTTGAAGCCAGGCGGCCATTTCGGCTGCCTGGTACCCACCGCCAACCAGGTCATTCAGTTGCTGGTTGAGCTGCGGCGCAATGATTTTGCATTCATCGAGGTCTGTGATGTTTCCGTGCGCTTCTACAAGCCTGAACCGACGAGGTTCCGACCAACAGATCGAATGATTGCGCACACGGGATATTTGATATTTGCCCGACCGGTCATCCTCGAGCCAGATCTTACTGACGCTTTACTCATGAAGGAAATTGGATTGATTGGACTTGATAATCAGGAAGGGGCAAATGAAACAGGGGCATCCGAATCATGAAGTTGTCGGTTGAGCTGTTGGAGCAGAAACTCCGCCTGGCTTTGATAGATAATCCAGTTCCTCAATTTGCACATGAACTTAGACCGCGACCAGCCGCAGTTTTGATCCCCTTTGTTCATGTCCATGATGTCTGGCATTTGCTTTTCACAAAAAGAACTAATGGGCTCGCCAAGCACCAGGGAGAAATTTCCTTCCCCGGTGGAGCAGCTGAAGCAGCAGATCGAGATCTGATCGAAACTGCAGTACGGGAAACTTGCGAGGAGATCGGAATTCCCGAGTCGAAAATCAAAATACTGGGGGTATTGGATCCTGTTCCGACAGTTTCCAATTATTGCGTTCTTCCAGTGGTTTCTATTGTCGAATGGCCTCAAATGCTTGAAATTAATCACGATGAAGTTGAGAATATTCTGCTGATACCAGTGGAATGGTTGAAAACCGACGGCAATTGGTACGAAGATGATTTTTTCTACGAACCAGGAAAATCCAAAAAGGTCATTCACTACCGGGATTTTGAGGGTGAACATCTCTGGGGGATCACAGCCCGCCTTGCACTTGCAGCTATCAGTTATATATAAAAAAAGAAGCGAGAATTTTCTCGCTTCTTTTTTTGTCCAAAAGACCGACTTAATCTTCTTCTTCTTCTTCTTTCTTGCCTTTTTCTATCACTTCAGGTTCTTCACCTTCTGCTTCAGGAGTGATTTCTTCTTCAGCTTCGGGAGCAGTTACCAATACGACCATATCCTCCAGTGGTGAGAGGATGCTCACTTTGTCTGAAACAACAATGTCCTTCACCAGGATCGTATCTCCGATCTCTTTCAAAACAGAGATATCAATGATAAATTTCTCGGGGAGGTCAGTTGGAAGCGCCTCAACGTGAATCGAGGTAAGACCTTCAACCAGTATACCGCTGTAATCTTTAACCGCTGGGGCGACACCTGTCAGCTCGATATTAACCTCAGTGCGAATCGTTTCAGTGAGTGATACCGCCTGAAAATCCACGTGAAGGTACGAATTTCGGATGTAGTCACGCTGTCTCTCGCGGATAAGGGTAGCGATGTCTTTACCATCGAGCTTTACGATTACGATACTTGAAGAAGTCGCCTTGTTCAGAACGGTAGTCGCTTCTTTCTGATCCATGATCACAGGTACTGAATCTACCTTGTGACCATAAATGACACCTGGAAGCTTGCTTTCACGTCTTAGAGCTTTAACCTTCTTACCAATTGTTTCTCTTTTTGTTGCATTAATTACCAGTTGTTCCATTTTTTATCCTTCGAGTGCCTCTCACCGAGTAACTACCTCTCAGTTACCTTCACTCTATTTGGGGTTTTTACCCTCACGGGCGAAGCACAATTTTAGCTTGCATGCAGGAGCGCGTCAAGGTTGCTCAGGTATTTCTAATTCGTCCAGTTCATTGTCTTTTCAACCGCTTTCTTCCATTTGCTGTAATACCGATCACGTACAGAAGCATCCATCGTAGGTGTCCATTGTTTGTCTTGCGCCCAATTGTTGATGAGTTCAACCCGGTTTTGCCAGAAGCCTACAGCCAGACCTGCTGCATAAGCAGCGCCAAGGGCCGTTGTTTCTGTGATCCTTGGGCGAACCACTGGGACGCCAAGGATATCTGATTGAAACTGCATTAAAAGCTCATTGACGACCATACCGCCATCCACTTTCAGAGAAGACAAAGTTGTCTGCGAATCTAGTTGCATCGCATCTAGAACTTCCCTGGTTTGATACGCGGTAGCTTCTAAGACAGCCCTGGCGATGTGACCTTTATTTGCATAACGGGTCAAACCGGCAATGATCCCCCTGGCGTCAGAGCGCCAGTGAGGTGCAAAGAGTCCGGAAAAGGCTGGAACAAAGTAAACATCCCCATTGTCTGCTACAGTCCTGGCTAATGGTTCAATGTCGCTGGATTTATCAATAATCTGCAGATTATCCCTGAGCCATTGCACCAGAGCGCCAGTGATCGCAATTGACCCCTCAAGGCAGTAAACCGCAGGTTCTTGACCGAATTTGTAACCGACGGTCGTCAGTAAGCCATTCTGGCTGTGAACCGGATCTGTTCCAGTATTCAGCAGCATAAAACACCCTGTGCCATAGGTATTTTTTGCTTCACCAGCTGAAAAACAGCATTGTCCCACCAGGGCTGCCTGCTGATCACCAAGGTCGCCTGAAATGGGCACCCTGGGAAGGAGAGAAGAAGCATATCCATATACTTCAGAACTAGAGACTATCCTGGGCAATGTTTTTTTTGGGATATCGAGGAGCTTCAATAATTCACCATCCCAATCCAGCGAGGATAGATCCATCAGCATGGTCCTCGAAGCGTTGGTGACATCTGTTACGTGGATGCCCCCATGGACGCCTCCGGTGAGATTCCAGATGAGCCAGGTGTCGATATTGCCAAACAGGACCTCACCAGCTTCTGCGAGTTCGTGTAAACCTGGTTGATTGTCGAGCATCCATTTGATCTTTGGACCTGAAAAGTAAGTTGCCAGTGGCAGACCGGTTCGGGTGTGGAACAGCTCTTTTTGACCATCCCTTTCAAGTTGGTCGCAGATAGCTGCTGTGCGGGTATCCTGCCAAACGATGGCATGCATTACCGGGATCCCGGTGGAACGGCGCCATAAAACGGTAGTCTCTCGTTGATTGGTTATTCCCAAAGCCGCGAGGTCATCCGGTGATAATCCGGATATTCTTAATGAATTCTGGATGACGTCCCTGGTGTTATTCCAGATCTCCAGCGCATCGTGTTCCACCAACCCGGGAGCCGGATAGTATTGTTTGTGTTCTTTCTGGTCAACTGCGACGATATTACCTGCGTGATCAAAAACAATAAATCGGGTACTGCTCGTTCCCTGGTCGATTGCTCCAACAAATTTTTTCATGACGGCCTCCAATGCAGGTTCAGTAAAAAAAATTATACAATAAGCCATGCTCAGGATTTCAGGTCTGCTTTGCAAATGCGGCATGCTGGTGATGATTTCTGTTTTTTCGTTCGCAGCTTGCTCACGAGTAAGTGAAAAACCCCTCAATGAACATTTGACAATTTCTGATATCCAGGGATGCACTCACAGATCACCCTTCAACGGTCAAATGGTTTATGACATAAGGGGTATTGTGACTGCGAAAGCATATAACGGATTCTACATGCAAAGCAAAGTTCCGGATGGATTGGAATGTACTTCAGACGGGATCTTTATTTTTACAGAGAAATTTCCTGATGTAGTACCCGGGGATGAAATTGAGGTTGATGGAATGATCCAGGAATTTACTCCGGGGCAGATAGAGGACAGGAATCTTTCGATCACCGAAATGGTGAACCCTGAAATCAGCAAAATTTCCAGCGGGAACCTGTTACCTGCTGAGGTGGAAATTGGATTCTCTAATAGAAAATTACCAGATAAGACTATCGATAATGATAATCTACAGGATTTCAACCCTGAGGATGACGGTGTGGATTTCTATGAGAGTCTCGAATCCATGCTGGTGCGGGTGGAAACTGGTGTCGTTGTTGGTCCGAGGAATTCATTCAACGAGATCGTGATCATCTCACCTGAATACCAGCAAGCGAATGCCATGTCTTCTCTAGGAGCATTGATCCAGAAAGAAAATGACACGAATCCTGAAAGAATAATGATCAATTTGAACCAGGAAAACACTCAGAAGGTAAATGTCGGTGCTGAACTTCTGCAGCCGATTACTGGAGTGATGGATTATTCGTATGGTAATTACAAAATCCGTGCCTTTGGAATCGTTGATTTTTCAGAAGTAGATGTTGCCGCACCGTTATTGGAATTTCAAGAACAAGCCCTCACAATAGTTACCTACAATGTTGAGAATCTGGCGCTTCAGGATGACAAAGGGAGATTTCGAGCAATTGCTTCAGATATTGTCGATGAATTATTCGAACCGGACATCGTCGTGCTTCATGAAGTATTGGATGATTCCGGAATAGAGGATGATGGGACGACAAAGGCTTTTCGAACAGTTGAGCGCCTGATTGAAGAAGTTATCAGGCAGGGAGGACCGGATTACTCGGTTGTTATGAAGGATCCAGGCAATAACCAGGATGGCGGAATACCCGGCGGTAACATCCGGTCTGTGATTTTGTTCAGGCCAGATGCAGGGATCAGCCTGGCTGAAGAAGAAAACAGATTTGGGTTAAACACCAATCCTGAAATCATCGGTCAAAACAATTGGCCTTTCAGCGTGACACGAAAGCCGCTCGCTGCGCTTTTTGAGCATGAAGGAAAGCAATTCCTAATCGTGGCAGTGCATCTTACGTCACGCGGGCTTGACTCTCCGCTTTTTGGCAGCGTGCAGCCGATCGAGCGACTTGAGGAAGGAAAACGCATCGCGCAAGGCCAGCAAATCAGTCAATATCTTTCAAATTTTCAGAATGCCAATCCAGCAGTTCCCATCATCCTGGCGGGTGACATAAATGATGATCCCTGGTCTAATACGCTCAATGTACTGACCACGAGAAGCTTATACGATGCCGGAAAAACCATCCCTGAGTATGAACGGTTTTCCTACATTCTGGATGGAAATGCCATCCAACTAGATTATATCCTGGTCTCGGAACCTGCCGCGATCGTGCAATACGTGATACCCCACCTGAATTCGGTTTACGACCACAAACTTCAGGTAAGTGACCACGACCCGGTATTGATCGAGTTGGACCTGGAATTTTGGGAACAATAAAGATCCCAAACGTACTTACGCATCTGAAAGAGATTCCAGGTTGCGTTCAGTAATCGTGCGAAAATGGTACCCGTAAATCACCATCGTGATTGCAGTGGGGAATTTCCGGAAATCACGCCGCAGCGTCCACCAGACCAGGTCCCAGTAATGCCGGCTTTCACGGGGATTGAACCCCATAACAAATAACGATTTGATAAAAGCTGTGATTTCGTTCAAACGGACATTGACGGTAACCTTTTTGGGATTGAATTGTTCGAGAAATGTTTTAATGCGTGGATAGAGCATTTCCGGTGAATAAATGGTTTTCATGATCTTAAAGTAACCCTGTTTCAACTTTGCCGGAAGCATTTTAGTTTTGATATTTGTTGTGCCGTCAGAGTTATCTCCTGACATTTCCTGCAGTATTCTTCCTTCATTTTCCATGCGTTCGTATAGTTTAGTTCCAAAAGGTGCCTGCAGAAGCCCGACCATGGCAGTCACAATACCAGATTCCTGTATAAAAGAAATCATGCGCTCAAAGATGTCTGGCGGGTCATTGTCAAAACCGACGATAAAACCTGCCATCACCTGCATTCCGTGATTCTGTATTGAATTTATGCTATTTATGAGGTCACGATTTGAGTTTTGCTTCTTATTACACTCAAAAAGACTGGATTCATTAGGCGTTTCGATTCCAATAAATACATCCACAAATCCCGCTCGTGTCATCAACCTCATCAGGTCCGGGTCATCTGCGAGGTTTATCGAAGCTTCTGTGATGAAGTTGAACCCGGATTTACCTTGATGCCACTTGATCATTGCCGGAAGAAGCTCTTCCTTCAGGAACTTTTTATTTCCGATGAAGTTATCGTCCACAATAAAGACGTTATGGCGCCAACCCGCGTTGTAGAGTTGATCAAGCTCCGCAATGATCTGAGCGACACTTTTAGTCCTGGGAATATGGCCCAACAATGCGGTTACATTACAAAACTCACAGTGAAAAGGACATCCCCGCGACACCTGTAAACTCATGCACTCATACTGTCTCATATTAATCAGGGAAAGGTCAGGCAGAGGGCTGGTTTTCATATCCGCGAATTCTTTTGTCTCGTACACTCTTTTCACATTAGCGTCGGAGTTCAGGTCTGCCAGAAAATGGGGAAAAGTGATCTCACCTTCGTTTAATATAAATGTATCAACCATTGGAAACTGATCGTATTCACCTGTAAACAATGGTCCACCTGCAATGATCCGCCGGTCAAACGGTTTGACCCGGGAGATGACGTCGTGAACAGAGGCACGTTGAACATCCATCGCACTGATAAAAACCATATCAGCCCAGCGGATATCAGAATCCTTCAAGGGATTGATGTTCATGTCCACAAGCCGCTTCTCCCATTTTTCCGGCAACAAAGAAGAAATCGTCATTAATCCAAGCGGCGGATTATTATTCTTCCGGTTGACGAATTTCAAAGCGTGCTTGAAACTCCAAAATGTATCTGGAAATTGTGGATAAACCATCAGCACATGCATTTTTCCTCCAATGAATGACCATCTATAGTGTATGCAGCTAACTGGAAATAGAGATGTATCTGAAGGCATAGTCTGTGGAGAAGATTATTGAAAACGCACGGGCAAGTATGACTTTGTGGGGATTAACTCCGAATATCAGGATGCTATAATAAAAACCGATGGAAAAGAACAACTCAACCAGTTTTAATCTGAATACCGGCACTGACCTGGCGTTTGCTCTGGTAGTGTTCATCTCTTTCTTTTCAGCGTTCAGTTCGTCACCGGTAACCTCGCTATTTCTGATCATGGTGATCATCGTACTGGGTGTCGCCTATGTTGCCAATGGCATTTATGGTTTTTCATATGTGAGAAAAACACCAGTAAAACGGATCAAGCTGGTTTATTTCATCACGCAGTTGATCATTAGCGGACTAATTGTCTATTATGGTAAAGGTGCCGGATTTACGCCGTTGATCATGCTTCCCCTGGTTGCACACGCAGTGATTGCGCTTGACCAGAACTGGTCTCTTATTACCACCATAGGAATTGTTCTTTCTTATGTGATCGCGGTCTGGTCTTTTTCTGGCGAGCTGCAATGGGTATGGCAGGGTCTCCCCATGTTCTTTACGGGTGTGATCGTAGTATTGATCTTCACACAGACGGCGGTAAATGAGATAAAAGCGCGCGAGAGGTTGGAGATCCTGGCTTCTGAGCTGGCTGAAGCCAACCGGCATCTTAGTGAGTATGCCGAACAGGTGCATGAGCTGGCGATCGCGCAGGAAAGGAACCGTTTTGCCCGGGAGATACACGACGGAATCGGACATTACCTGACAACCATCAACATGCAGATCAGTGCAGCCAGCGCATTGGTGAGCAGCGAACCATCCAGAGCTATAACGATGCTTGAAAAAGCTAAAAAGATGGCTTCGGAAACACTGGATGATGTGCGTAATTCGGTATACGCTTTACGCAAGGAAAGCGTCAGTCTGGATGAGTTACCCCAAAGGATAGAGCAGCTTGCAGAATCAGCCCGTACTCCCACACGGGAAGTGATTTTTCAAGTCTCCGGAGAACCCCGATCTCTCAGCCCGCAGGCGAATCTTACAGTATATCGAACAGCCCAGGAAACCCTGAATAACGCTCAGAAACATTCTGGTGCCGCGAGGATAGAACTCCATTTAGATTACCGGGATGACCAAATGGTAACCTTCACAGTCAAAGATGATGGTCTTGGTGCAGAAGAAATAAACAAAGGATATGGTCTTATTGGCATTCAAGAAAGGGTAAGATTGATGAATGGGAAAGTCACGATAGACAATCAACCAGGTAAAGGATTTGAGGTCAGGATCAGCCTGCCGGTGGGTTAATGGCAATAAAAATTCTCATCTGCGACGACCAGTCGCTTTTCCGTGAAGCTTTACGTACGCTCCTAAGTGCTTTTCCCGATCTGGAGGTCGTCGGTGAAGCCTCCAATGGAGAAGAAGCGCTCAGATCTACGTTGACCCTTTCACCTGACATTGTCTTGATGGACTTGAGAATGCCGATCATGGACGGAGTAGAAGCTACCAGAAGATTGAATCAACTTGGGTTGATGACGCGTGTGATCGTTCTTACCACATTTGATGATGACGAAACTGTATTTGAGGGTTTGCGCGCTGGGGCAGTAGGTTATCTTCTTAAGGATGTCTCATCAGAGAAGCTTGTTGAAGCGATCAAAGCAGCTCATGCAGGAGAATACTTTTTGTTGCCATCGATCACTGCAAAAGTTGTCTCCGAATTTTCAAAGATATCGCGTCCTGCAAGGAAAATTGACGACGATTTAATGCCAGAGCCACTATCACCTAGAGAGATCGAGATACTAAAAATTGTCGCCACTGGTGCCAGCAATCGTGAAATCGCGCAGCAGTTGTTTATATCTGAAGGTACTGTAAAGAATCATCTCTCAAGTATTCTAAACAAACTGGGCGTTCGTGATCGAATGCAGGCCATATTAAAAGCCAAGGAATACGGAATTATCAACATTTGAATGGATTTGGTATGGGACAGGAACACATTACTTCAACCAGAGAGAAATTAGTTCAGTACGCGCCTGTCGCTGGTGGCATATTGGTTATCAGCGGCTTGTTGCTGTTGCTTGATCAACGTCTTCAAACCCGCTGGTTGTCGCTTTCAATCCCGGCATTCATCAGCCTGGCGCTGATCTTCTTCGGTATTTACAGGAAGCAGGTGTGGTGGAGTGTAGTCGGTTTGATCCTTGCCGGGCTCGGAACAGCCCTGGTGCTGTTTCTTGCTCCAATTCTGGATTTGGCTATTACTATCAAGCTCGGGTATTCACTTCTGGCTCAAGGGGTTGCCTGGGCGCTGATAGTTGTTTTTCTGGCATTAAGTTTGAAAAAATTGTCGTGGTGGGCGTTGCTTGTTTCTGCTATAAGTTTTGCATTGGCATACGTGTTCACAAGCAACCGCAAAACTTTATTAGATTTTGTTTTTTTCCTCACGCTTGCTGTTGGAATTGTGGTATTGGTGTGGGGAATTGCCCGGAAAAAGATCTCATTGATCATCCCTGGAGCGATCATCGCGACAACAGGTGCCGGGGTTTATTTCGGATGGAGTAACCCTGAATCACCAGGAGGGTTGCAGAAAACCGGGGTTATGCTGGTGTGGTTTGCATTTGGATGGCTTTTAATCACAGTCATATCCAGAATCATTGACAAACGTTTTACTTGGTGGCCGCTGATCCCGGGCGGGATCCTGCTGATGGTAGGATCAGGCTTATATATTGGCGGAAATCCCCAAAATGCACTCGGTTTTCTGGGGAACACTGGGTCAATAGGCATGATCCTTATCGGTGTCTATCTGTTATTCTTGAAATTTGGGATGAAACGGTGATCATTTCGTTTGTAATAGTGACTCTAAAACAGGCAGTCTCTCCCTCATTGCCTCTTCACCTGCCTGGATGATCTCCTGAACTTTTAAGAACCCGAACAATAAAGAAACATTTGGTGGAATTGCAGGACGGACCAATAGATCAGGCGGGTATTTTTCCAGATTGATCTTAATTAATGTTGTTGTCATGATCATTTCGACCCTGTAGAAATCCTGCATGAAGGCTGGAAGAGGGAGGGGGATGTGTTCATACTGTAAATCTTTACCAGATTGGATCCATTCAGCATCATTCTGGTGGACATCAACTGCAACGATGAAATCTGGCTTATTCTGTTTTATGCATTTTACTGGAACATCATCCAGCATTCCGCCATCGACCAGACGGTAAGGCCCGATCTCGACTGGCGGGAAGAATCCCGGTACCGCGGTAGTTGCCATGATGCCATCGAGCAGGTTGCCTTCCCGTAATTCGATTTCGCATCCAGTTTTAAGATCCACGGCATTGAGAACAAGTGGGATCCGGGCATCCTCGATCTTGATATCGGCAGGAATGTACCTGGAAAGATATTTCCGGATATTTTTCCCCGCAAGCAAACCCTTGCGGCTTGGGGTGCGGTCGATAAGTTTCAGTATTTCCCTGGTGTTGCTGAACCTGCGTGCAATCCGCTCAATTTCACAAATGCTCATGCCGGTGGCTAGAAGAGAGGAGATTAAACCGCCCATGCTGCAGCCAGCCAGATGGGAGATTTTGTACCCTTCTTCATCAAGCACCTTGATAACTCCAATGTGGGCAAGCCCTCTGGCACCCCCGCCGCCCAGAACAAGGCCTATATTTTTCTCTGAATTGCCTTTATGATTCAACATGACCACCATTGTAATATCATTTGTTGAATTATTCATCCCTGTTCAATTGGTCAAGCGTCTGATAACATTCGTCCCTGTCGAAAATTCAGGCAACACGGAATAAAAGTGAAAAAAGTTCGAAAAGACATCAGAAATGTAGCCATCATCGCCCATGTAGACCATGGAAAAACCACCCTGGTGGATGGGCTCTTGAAACAAGCCCGCGTTTTCAGGGAGAACCAGATGGTGATGGAACGCGTGATGGATTCCAATGACCTGGAACGCGAACGCGGTATCACGATATTGGCGAAAAACACTGCCATTATCATACCTGATCCGAAAACCAACGAATTGGTGAAGATCAACATCGTCGATACACCCGGTCATGCCGATTTTGGCGGCGAAGTGGAACGTGTGATGAACATGGTCGATGGCGTTTTGCTGCTGGTGGATGCTGCAGAAGGGCCAATGCCGCAAACCAGGTTCGTATTAAAAAAAGCGCTCGAAATGGGGCACAAAGCCATTGTTGTGATCAACAAGATGGATCGAAGGGACGCGGATGCTGAAAGAGCGGTCAACCTGACCTTCGACCTGTTTATCGAATTAGGGGCGACAGATGAGCAGGCAGATTTCCCGATAATCTACGCAAATGCGATCACCCAGCAGGCGGGAATTTCGCCACAACTTGACGGTGACCTGCAAACATTATTTAATGCCATTCTTGAAACCATTCCAGCACCAGTGGTTGATACTGACTCGCCGCTGCAAATACTGGTAACAAACCTGGGATATGATGATTACAGGGGGGTCACGGCTGTCGGACGAATCCACTCAGGTACGATCAATGCAGGTCAGACTATTGCGCGTATACAAAAAGACGGGACGATTCTAAAAGAAAAAGCCCGCTATTTATATACTTTTCAAGGGCTGGAAAAGGTAGAAACTGATTCCGTCGAGGCTGGAGACATCATTGCGATAGCCGGGCTGGAAGGGATTGAGATTGGGGAAACGATCGCAGATCCGGATCAACCTGAAGCCTTACCGGTAATTCATGTCGAAGAACCAACTGTACGCATGACTTTCAGTGTGAATACATCGCCATTTGCAGGAAGGGAAGGGAAATGGAGTACATCGCGTAAACTGCGAGAGAGGTTGTTCTCTGAACTCAGAAATAATGTAGCTTTGCGCGTAGTAGAAACAGAAAGTGCGGATACCTTCCTGGTTTCGGGCAGGGGAGAGCTGCACCTGGCGATCCTGATCGAAACCATGCGGCGGGAAGGTTACGAGTTTCAAGTTTCAAAGCCGGAAGCGATTTTCAAGGAAGATGATAAGGGGGATGTGCTTGAACCCTTCGAAGAGTTGCATGTCGACACCAGTCCGGAAACTGTCGGTTCAGTTGTCGAAATGATCGGTAACCGGCGGGGGAAGATGCTGGATATGCAAAACAATCCGGATAACACCGTGCATCTGCGTTTTCTGGTGCCAACCAGGGGATTGTTGGGGTTCCGGTATCAGTTTATGACAATTACCCGCGGAGCGGGTGTGCTCAATACCATATTCCATGATTATTTGCCATATAGCGGTCTGATATCTTCGAGGTCAACGAGCTCGGTGGTGGCGTGGGAAACCGGACAAACCTCCACATACGGGCTCAAGAACGCAGAAGAGCGGGGCGTCCTCTTCATAGGTCCTGGAGTTGATGTTTACGAAGGCATGGTAGTTGGTGAAACACAGAGGCCGGATGATCTGACGGTGAATGTCTGTAAGAAAAAACACCTGACCAATATGAGGTCCTCGAACAAGGATATTGAAATCCGACTGACGCCTGCTCAACAGATGAGTCTGGACCAGGCGATCGAATATTTGAATGAAGATGAGCTTTTAGAAGTTACACCTGTGAACTTTCGTATTCGGAAGAGAATCCTCGATACTGAAGAACGGGGAAAACAAACGAAAAAAGCCAAGGAATATCTTCAGGAATGAAAATATCTAACCATTCTATTTAGAAATTCGAGTAATTTGACATAATTAAAAACCTTGACATCTACTAATCATTATGATAAATTAAGCCTTGTAGGATGCAAAGTAGTTCTTGCTGGATGTAATAAACTACAGCCCGAAGCGAATGCTCCAAGGCTGTTTTTATTTGACTGCTCCGACAGAACGAAACAAATCCGAAATTTTGTAAGTTTGCTATAGGAGGCAAAAGAAATGTCAGAACGTATCGTCGGTACAGTCAAATGGTTCAATGGAACCAAAGGTTATGGCTTCATTTCCCGTGAAGGCGGAGAGGATGTCTTTGTGCATTTTTCCGCGATCCAGGGTGAGGGCTACCGTAACCTCGAAGAAGGTCAGCAGGTCGAATTCGCAATCGAAAAAGGACCGAAAGGCCTTCAGGCCAGCAACGTTGTTGTAGTTAGCTAGTTCAACACTATTGCTCACAAAAATCCCGCCCAACCGGCGGGATTTATTTTTAAAGTTCAATCCTCTTCAATGGCTGTCCAATAGCCCTTATCCAGTTCGTCGTCAGACAAATGCGCATATCTTTGCGTTACCGATATGTTTTTATGCCTGGCGAGTTCCTGTGCCAGTTTGAGGTTTCCAGACGCCCGCAGGACGCGCGTCACGAAATAGTGCCTGAAGGAGTGCGGTGTGATGGTTCCAACCGCTTCAGGTCCTATGAATTCCAGGACTCTGGCAGCAATGATGTTTCTCCCTGTGGTAGTGGTCATCGATTTGGTTTTTTTGCCGCTTCCGCGGTCATGGCGTGCAAACAGGGGTAGAGAGGCTAAGGGTTTGCCAGTATTTCCATCAGAAACAGCGCGTTCTTTCAGGTAATCCATCAAGGCGGAGGTTGAACGGGTGGAGAAGCGTACAATATCTTCCCGGTTGCCTTTGCCAATGATGAGCGCTTTGCCCTCGTTCCAATCCAGATCACCACGCCTCAGGTTACAGGCTTCGTGCACGCGCAATCCGGTATCGGCAAGTGTGTATAAAAAAGCTCTGTCGCGTAGATTAACCAGATGTTCTGCCGGGTTATCACTGGGTTTTGTGAGTAACTGGTCAGCTTTTTCGAGGATCTGGTCGATCTGCGAAGCGGGAAATTGCGGCAGGCGTTGACCGGGTTTTCTGGCGCGCTGCTGGATGAGCAACCGGACACGAGGCAGGTTTATCTCTACAAGTCTCTCCGATACTAAGAACTCGAAGAATCCTGTAACTGCAGTCAGGTAGAGCCGTTCTGTGGTGGCTGCGTGGTTCTTGAGCGCGTTGGTCATCCATAGTATGGAATCCTCTGAAACATCTTTTATTGAAGTGGTCTCTGGTTCTATTTTTTTTGCGAATAAAGTTCCCAGGTAGTATTTCATCGCGTTTCTGTATGTTGCAGCTGTGCGGGGACTACGCGCCAGCTGAACTGAATGTATGTAATCACCAACCGCGTCAGCGATCGTTTTTGTCATTTTAAGCCTCCATGCAAAGTCAATTAATGCTTATGATAATAATACTTATCGAAAACATAATAAATTATATCATCATATAGCTCTTTCCAACCACCCTTCATTATTTGGTTCTCGTGCTATTACAAAAAAGTAATGAGAGTGCATAAACATGCGTATGCACTTTTTTTGCTCTCCTGTTGAAGGCTTTATGTAATTTGTAAACTATCATCTATACGAAAAATATACTCTACATAAATATGTTTATTGTAGAATGCTATACAATTTACAGGAGATGAATCTTAAAGTGCAAAATCACTCACAAAAAAAATGTCATCTTCCTTATGGGGTTGGATTATTGGATATTGTCTTTAGCGAAGCTCAGGGAAGTGTTGATATATTTCTCCCTCAAAATCGACTACAAAAAGTGATCGACGCAAAAAGTGCGCTAAATCGAGCACTCGAATCCCCTCTTGGTATTGTTAATCCATTTTCTGGTTTTAATCCTTCCTCAAAAGTAGCTATAGCGATTAATGATAAGACCAGGCCGGTCCCAAATTCAGTGCTGCTCCCTCCCCTGCTGGATAAGCTTCATACATTTGGCGTTTTACATGAGAACATCACTATCTTTATCGCTTCAGGTACGCATGCACCGATGCCCTATGAAGAATTTCACCTGGTCATTGGACATGGTATTTCACGAAAATACCGAATCGTAGCCCACAATTGTGACAATAACGATAACCTATACGCATTAGGTTCTACTTTCAGGAATACCCCGGTCTTTGTCAATAGTGATTTTTATCAAAATGATCAAAAAATTGTTGTCGGTGATATAGAACCCCACCATTTTGCCGGTTATTCAGGTGGAGTCAAATCGGCTGCAATCGGGCTTGCTGGAAGGATCACGATCAATGCCAACCATAAGCTTCTGCTGGATGAAAAATCTACGATTGGATCGTTCGATCAAAATCCGCTGAGGCAGGATATCGAGGAAATCGGATCGATGATGAAGATCGATCTCGCGCTTAACGCGGTACTCAACGAGCAAAGAGAAATACTTGGTACTTTCTTTGGTAAACCCGCAGAAGTGATGAAAGCAGGGATCCGCCTTGTGAATAATATCAGCCGTGTGAGATTACGGAAACGATACGATGTCGTCATTGCTTCAGCTGGGGGTTATCCCAAGGATATCAATCTCTACCAGGCGCAAAAAGCAATGACACATGCTTCTCTTTTCTGCAAACCTGGGGGCAGTATTATTCTACTTGCTGAATGCGTGGAAGGTATCGGATCAAAAGGATTCCTTGATTTTATGCACGGGTTGAGTAATCTAAAAGATGTTATTGAAAAATTTCGTGCAAGTGAATTCTCTGTAGGTCCCCATAAGGCATTTCAAATCGCCAGGATCCTGCAAAAACATCAGGTTTATCTGTATTCTTCAATACCTTCTGATCTGGTCGCTTCCTTGTTGCTAACCCCGATCGCTCAACTCAACGAAATCCATAACATAATCAATGAGTACAGCGACCCAAACGTGGCTATTTTACCTCATGCGACCGCATGTATACCGATTGTAGAGGAGGAGGAAAATGACTGATATAAATTTTCACCTGAGAAATCCTCACCTTGATGGTTCCACCTTCTTCTGGCCGGCAGGCGATGTAGCCGTATTGTGCCTTCACGGCTTCACAGCCACAACAGTCGAGGTAAGAAGGATGGCCAGCTATTTGTTTGAACAGGGTTACACGGTTATGGCCCCTCTCCTTCCCGGGCATGGAACATCTCCGGCAGAAATGAACAAAACCCGCTGGCAGGATTGGTACGGTGTGGCTGAGTCAAATTTGAAAAGCTTATTCAAGAATTACGAGAAGGTGTTCATCCTGGGTGAATCAATGGGCGGTTTATTGGCACTCCACCTGGCTTCACAATACCCTACAGTCTCAGGAATTCTCATTTTTGCACCGGCAATTAAGGTCAAGAATCTGTGGCTTTCTAAATTAATCTGGCCATTCATTCCGAGCCTGAAAAAGAAACCACCGGATAATGATCTACCACAGCAGAGTTACACAGAATTCCCTCTTCGGGCTGCTGCCAGTCTTCTTCATCTCCAGAAGATTGTTACTGGTGAACTGAATTGTATTAGAATCCCGGTCAGGATCTTCCAGGGAAGCCATGATGATACGATCGACCCACTAGGTGCAGTATACATAAACGAGATGATCGGTTCCAAAGATAAGGAGTTGATATTTCTTAGTGATTCCTGTCACTTGATTCTTCTTGATAAACAGATGCCAGAGGTTCAACAGATTACTCTCGAGTTCATCCGGAGGGTCCTCTCTGAGAAACCGTAGGGGATTAAGGTTATAATACCTTGACAACCGATTACTAGTGAAAAAAAAGCGGAGAAAAAATGGAAAAAACCAAAAAGTCTTATGGAAAAACCACCATTGCCCCGGATGTGCTGGTATCCATTGCCCAGCTCGCCACCCTGGGAGTTGATGGCGTCAGCCACCTCACTGCTGGCTCCAGGGATGTCAATACTCTCTTTAAAAAAGGGATCAATGAAGGGGTCAATATCTCTGTCGAAGATAATGTTGTCTATGTCGATCTTTACGTAGTCCTGAAAAGGAGTTACAACGTCCGTGAAGTCAGCCACAACATTCAAAGCCAGGTAGCAAGATCGATCTCTGAAATGGTTGGCATGGAGATCGGCCGGATCAATATACACGTGGAAGACATCGATTTCGGAGAAGCGTAGCTATTCATGAAATCGCGGACAAGGGCGCGCGGGATTGCGCTTCAAGTTTTGTATGAATGTGACATCGCCGGCCATGTGCTTGGCGATGTTATCACAGCCAGGCTGGAGGATGAAAAACTCGAACCTAATCTTGAGGATTTCACCCGAGATATCGTTTATGGTGTAACCCCGATCGTCGCCAAACTGGATGAAATCATAACTGAACACGCCCCAGAATGGCCGCTAGACCAAGTGGCAGTTATTGACCGCAATATTTTGCGAATTGCTTTATGGGAATTCGCTGTCGCAAAATGCACTCCGATTAAAGTGGCTATTAACGAAGCTATCGAATTGGCAAAGATTTACGGTTCCGACAGTTCATCAAGATTTATTAATGGGGTTCTAGGCAGTTTAGTAAATCACTCAGGGGAAATTCAAAATATTCTTAATAGATCGTGAATTCGATATACCCGAAGCCTATAGTAGTATTGACGAGACCCGCAAAATGAGATCGACACGCCCTTTCCACATTGCACTAGCCGCCGCCTGTTCTTTTCTACTTCTTGTGTCCTGCGGAACGAGTTTTCGTGGATTATTCCAGTCCGGAATTCAAGCTCAACAGCCAAAAGCCGAGGTGCTTTTCAGGGTTCACGTACCCGCCCCGTTATCTGAAGATACCCGTCTGATGGTGGAAATCCTGGATGATGTTACAGGAATTTATTTTAATTCCTCGCGCTTTGAGCTTTCAGGAGAGGACGCCCTTAATTATTCAATAAGAATCCCATTATTAATAGCTGCTGACATCAAATACCGTTATGTGATGGTTTCAAATGGGTCATCATACGAGTTCAATTCACAGAATCAACAGGTACGGTACAGGATCGCACGCATTAATGGTCCGGAGATCATTGATGACCTCATCTCCGCCTGGGTAGACACACCTTATTCAGGTCCAGTCGGACGCATCAGCGGCCAGATCCTTAATGAATCCACAAACGCTCCCATCCCTGACCTGCTTATTGCCGCCGGCGGATTGCAGGCCATCTCTTCCTCGAATGGAACTTTTGTGCTGCAAGGACTCGCACCTGGACAGCATAATCTTGTGATCTACAGTATGGACGGTGCCTTTGAAACCTTTCAACAGGGAGCAGTTGTTGCAGAGAATGCGAATACTCCTGTTCAGGTTTCAATAGCACCAAGAGTTACCACAAAGGTTGATTTTGAAGTTACTCTTCCCGCCGGCATTGATAAATCACTGCCGGTTAGATTTGTCAGCAACTTATTTCCTCTTGGCAACGCTTATGCGGATCTTGCCGGAGGATCACCAGGAAGCGCAGTTAATTACCCGGTAATGCAACGGGTGGCAGCAAACCGCTACACGATCACACTCGAACTGCCGGTAGGGTTTTACCTGCGTTATAAATACTCACTGGGTGATGGTTTCTGGAATGCAGAACTGGACGGTAACTCAAAATTTCGAGTGCGGGATTTGTTGGTCACTGAAAACCTGCAAAGGAAAGACCGTGTAGTGACCTTCATCGCAAAAGGATTTAAACCTGTTCATTTGCTGGTTCAAGTTCCAGCTGAGACACCGGTACAGGAATCAGTATTTTTGCAGCTTAATCCTTTTGGGTGGATGGAACCCCTACCGATGGTATCTGCAGGTATCAATGTCTGGAAATACACGCTTTATGCACCGCTTCAATACTTTGATAACATTGAATACCGTTACTGCCGTCACGGATTCTGTGAACTTGCTCCTGAAAGAGCTGATACGAACCGGGTATTGACCCCAGATAGTAGGGAACAAACATTAAGCGATGTCATTTTTTCATGGGAAAATCTGGAAAAATACACCATCGATACCACTCAGTTTCTTTCACTCGAATCTGTGCAACCCAGGCAGGGATTCATCGCTGGTGTTGAATTAACGGATGGAAAACCACCCTCCTGGCGGAATTCGATTGATGAAGGTTTACAGTATGCAAAGGGCATTGGCGGTGATTGGGTAATAATCACGCCGACATGGTCATTCACAGAGATTGGGAATGTGCCACAAGTATTCCCCTCCCCTGGTAAGGATCCGCTCTGGATGGAATTGATGAACCTGAACAGCCATGTGATGATGAGCGGACAAAAGACGATTATCTACCCAAAAATAACCTATACGCAATCAGGTAATTTCCAGAACTCCATGAATAAGAGTGATGAATGGAAAAAGGCCTTCAGTGAGCAGTACGAGCGCTTCATTTACCACTACGCAGATCTGGCACAATTGTTGTCAATTGAAGGCCTGATCATCGGTACTCAAATCAATTCTCCCGCAAGCGGATTGGAGTCTGCCATTCCTTCAACATTAGATATTCCATGGCAGGAATTGATACCAGGAATCCGCCAGCGTTATTCCGGAAGGATAATCGCCGCGGTTTCTTTGGATTCAAGTGGATCAGAAATGCCTGACTGGTTGAACCAGGTAGATATCTTATATCTGGTGTACTCACCTACATCATTAAATAGTGAATTATCTGTTGCAGATTTTCTACAATTATTTGATTCAGAATTATTGGAGCCGGCTCGTGCCTTTTATGCACAATACAATAAGCCAGTGATTCTTGGTTTTAAGTACGATTCAAGCAATAATGACGGGACTGTTAACCTGGAAGGACAGGCCAAGGCTTACAGTGCGGCAATCCTGAGCGTAGCTTCGCAAGACTGGATCAGCGGTTTCATCTCCAGAGGCTACAACCCGTATATTGAGCTGCAGGATTCTTCGGCAACGATCTATCGCAAACCTGCTTCAGAAATACTCTGGTTCTGGTTCCATTACCTGCTTAATAAATCACCGAACGAATAATTTTGGAGGGAAAATTGCCAGCTGAAATTGAAAATATGGATCTACTCGCGCGTATAGGAATACAACCCAGAAAAAAAGTAATTGTTAATGCCGGCAGTGCTGAGTTGGTTGAACGCGCAGTGATCAATCAGGAGTGTGTTCTCGCCAGGCATGGGGCGATGATTGTCGAAACCGGAGAACATACCGGCCGATCTCCAAATGATAAATTTATCGTTGACAATAACTCAGATAGTGACAGGCAGATCGCCTGGGGTAAGATCAACCGATCGATCTCTATCGATAAGTTCAATCAGCTGTATGGGAAGGTTACGCAATACCTGGAAAATCAGGATCTGTATATCCAGGATGCAATCGCCGGCAGGGACCCGTACTACGAAAAGCAATTTCGACTGGTCTCAGAAAAAGCCTGGGCGGCATTATTTACCCGGGATCTGCTTTACCCGCTCGATCAGGTCATAAATCAGACACCAGATTTCACAATTCTGCACGCACCCGATCTCTACGCGGATCCAGTTGCCGATGGCACTAGAACAGGCACATTTATCATCATCAATTTTGCGCAAAATTTGATCCTGATTGGTGGAACTTCTTATGCAGGTGAGATAAAAAAATCAGTATTTACTGTGATGAATAGAGTATTACCCGATGCTGGTGTCTTTCCAATGCATTGTTCAGCGAATATTGGCAAAAATGGTGACACAGCGCTTTTCTTTGGGTTATCCGGCACCGGTAAAACCACCCTGTCTTCCAGTTCTGATCGTTTTCTCATCGGTGATGATGAACACGGCTGGAGTGACAAAGGGATATTCAACTTCGAAAATGGTTGTTACGCGAAGACCATCAACCTTGACAAGAAACTTGAACCGCTGATTTGGGATGCTTCGCAGAGGTTTGGTGCTGTGTTGGAAAATGTTGGCTTTGATCTGAAGACCCGGGAAATAGATTTTTATGATGGGTCTAAAACTGAAAATACGAGGGCAGCTTATCCGATTTCCTATATCGATGGACATGTAGAAGCAGGGATTGGGAAGCACCCGACCAATATCTTTTTCTTGAGCGCAGATGCGTTTGGTGTGCTCCCACCAATATCCTTGCTCACCAGGGAGCAGGCGGTCTATTACTTTTTGTTGGGTTATACAGCCAAGCTGGCTGGTACCGAAAAAGGTTTGGGCGCGGAACCGGAAGCAACCTTCTCTACCTGTTTTGGTGAACCTTTTTTGCCGTTATCCCCCGCGGTTTACGCGAACCTGTTGCTACAAAGGATTGACACACACCATCCAAAGGTGTGGTTGATCAATACTGGTTGGAGCGGTGGTGCATTTGGCACCGGAAGCCGCATCAAATTACCGTACTCCAGGGCGATGATCAAAACCGCTCTAGAAAAAGGCATTCCAGAACATGATTTACATCGAGATTCCGCTTTTGGTCTACGAATCCCGACGCATGTCGCTGGCGTACCAGAAGGAATCCTTGATCCGGTCAACTGCTGGAAGGATACCGCCCTTTTCTACAAAACAGCAGGTGATCTGATCATTAAAATGCAGGAGAGAATGAAGGTATTTTCGGAAAACCTGGATGCAGCGATTATGAATAGCGGTCCGGTTACACCCGATCTACCCTGACACAATGCCCGGATCAACGGAATATGTAGAATACCGCGACTCCGGCAAATATAAGAAAAGGAGCGTATGGGATAGCGGAGAAAGAGCGATAACGCTTCGTTATCAGCTTGATGATGATGTAAATCAACGAAAATGCACCGCTCGCCAGAATCGCGATAAGGATCGTCGCGAATATGGCCGGCCAACCGTTGAAAAGTCCAATAAACGCGCAGACATAAACATCTCCAAAGCCTAATGCCACTTCTTCTATTTCCTGCCCTCGGATACGTCCCATAATCTTGTTAAATACTATGCCGAGGTAATACAACCCCAGCATGATCAAAAAACCTGCCAGCCCACCCGCCAGTGTTATCCATAGATTGTGCATCAGCAAGCCGTAAACAAAGAAAAGCGCCAATCCCACAATACTGGTCTGGATCAAAACAACACGGTACTCTATATCGATGACCAGTACGACACCTAAGAACACCATTATCGGGAGTGTCGCCCAATACCCCAAACCGGCTAACGGAAAGTAATTAAGTAAAATCGAAGCCAGAATTGAAAAGATTGAGACAAGGATCACTCTCAAAGGTGTTTTGTTTTTGCATTTTGAGCATTTGAATGAAAATAGGTATTCTCTGAGACTGAAGGGTTTTCCACAATTCAGGCAAATAGGTCGGGTGAGCTTACGGGTTACTGGAAGCACATCAGAAAGGTAGTTGATCAAAACAGCTGCGATTCCACCTATGATCACGCTTAAAAATACAGACATTTAGCCCTCGTTCCACAATAAACAGAATAATGAATTCGAGTTACCTGAAATAGTATAATGCAAAGCAAGGTTCTGAAAAATGCACAATTACCAGCCTTCAAACTTGTTAACTTTCATTGCCAATCTCACGGGATCTATTGAGTTCAAGAATGAAATCGCTTTCTTGCGAGAGTATCAAGAAAGACGCGCTGAATATCTGCCTTTTCCTTCCACAATTCATCCGTTGTTGAAGATTTCACTGCATTCCATGGGGATCGAAAACCTGTATTCCCACCAGGTCCAATCATATGAATTGACTAATGCCGGCAGGAACCTGGTAATCTCAACGGGTACTTCTAGTGGAAAGAGTTTGTGCTATCAACTGCCCATGATCGATGGCATGCTAAATATGCATGGCAGAACCGGTTTAATGATCTTCCCAACAAAAGCGCTGACCAACGACCAGTTGAATTCACTGAATGAACTGATACCAACTGAAGTCAAAGACTTAGTGAAGTACGCAGTATACGATGGTGATACTCCCCAACGAGAAAGGGCTATGATCCGTGAAAAAGCCAGCATTGTCCTGACCAATCCGGATATGTTAAACTTGGGGATTCTACCTCACCATCCATTGTGGGCAAGGTTTTTTGAAAACCTTGAGTATGTGATAATCGATGAAATCCACATTTACCGGGGAGTATTCGGTTCACACATCGCCAATTTGATCCGCCGTCTTAAGAGAATCACCGGATTCTATGGTTCAAAACCCAAATTCATATTGACCTCAGCCACGATCAGGAATCCCAAATTTTTAGCCGAAAATCTGTTAGAAGCTGAAGTTGATTTAATTGAAAAAGATGGTTCCCCACAGGGTCAGAAGTTTTACATTTTCTATAACCCTCCGTTGATCAACGAAGAGCTGGGAATTCGTGAAGGATTACTTGTTTCCGCTGGAAAATTTCTCGCCCAACTCTACAAAACTCACATCCAAACGCTTGTCTTCTGTCGCACGCGGCGTTTTGTTGAATTGCTTCTGCGAGAAGTAAAAAATGTACAAAATATTCCTGAAAACAGGATTCGCGGATATCGCAGCGGCTACCTGAAATCCGAAAGAAGAGACATTGAAAACGGGTTAAAAAGCGGTGAAATTCGCATCGGGATCGCGACCAACGCGCTGGAGCTCGGCGTGGATATTGGCGGTGTCGATTGCGTGATCTTGCCCGGGTACCCAGGTACAATTGCGAGTTTTCGCCAGCGGGCTGGCAGGGCCGGCAGGAAATTTAATCCTGCGTTGGCTGTTTTTATCGCTTCAATGAACCCGCTGGATCAATATCTCGCGCGGAATCCTGAATACCTTATGTCGCGCGATCCTGAGGAGGCTTTAATAAATCCGGATAATCCCTTGATTTTGTTGGAGCATCTTCAATGTGCAGCGGCAGAATTGCCACTCGTTGAATCTGATCATTTTGGAAATCTAGCGCCAGAGAGTCTAAAACCTTACCTTGACTATCTTGAATCACTGGGTGTATTGCATCACAAAGGAACACGATATTACTGGGTATCTGATGATTACCCGACCCAACATGTCTCACTTCGAAACACTGCGTCCAACTCAATCCTTTTGCGTCGTGTCCTAAATGGACAGGTGGAAGTGATCGGTGAGGTTGATTACAACAGCGGGTTGTGGATGGTTCACCCTGGTGCGATCTACATCCACGATGGTGAAACCTATCGGGTGGAGGAACTGGATTTAGAAAACAACCTGGCTTCATTGACTCTCTGCAACGAGGATTATGTTACCGAACCGATTATTTCGGCGGAAATTGATATTCTCTCCCTCGATAAGTCCGAGGAGAAGGTGAATTTCGACCTTTTTTGCGGAAGGGTCAAAGTCCGATCGATCGTAAAGGGGTTTAAACGTATCAAATGGTCCAGCCGGGAAGTGATCGACACAATCGAACTGGAAATGCCTGAAACCACGCTGGAAACAGTTGGTGTGTGGATTGTTTTGAGTGATATTTGTGTGTCAAGGTTAAGAGATGCCGGGATGTGGGGCAGTGACAGGAATGATTACGGACCACACTGGAAGGAAACACGGGAATTTATTCGAGCCCGTGATCGTTACTCATGCAAGGTTTGTGGTAAGCATGAGGTTTCTGCTGAGCACCATGTTCACCACAAGGTGCCTTTCAGGTTGTTTACCTCACTCGAAAAGGCAAATGCACCTGAAAACCTGGTCACCTTGTGTGCAGATTGCCACTCGTTGGTAGAAAGCCAGGTGCGGGTTCGCAGCGCTTTATCTGGTTTAAATCACCTGTTGGTCTCGCTTGCACCTTTGCTGGTAATGAGTGATACCGGGGATTTAGGGAGTTTCTTTGAAGCGGGAGCAAAATTTGCAGAAAATAAACCCGCAATCATCATTTATGACAATGTCCCTGCCGGGATTGGATTAGCCGAAGGAATCTACCGGCGTTACTGCGAACTTCTTCAGAAGGCGCAGGAAATTGTGACTGGCTGTGATTGCGCGGATGGCTGTCCATCCTGCGTTGGTCCAGCGCTGGAAGGGGCTTATGGAGGGAAGATCGAAACGTTGGAACTGGTAAAATATCTCCTGGAGTCATAAAAGTATGGATTCAATGTCTGATCGTCTGAGATCACTGGGATTTAGAAAGGCTGGATACATTCCGAAGAAGGATCATATCGACCAATTAACTCTTGAAAACGTGGTCGGCGGGCAAGTTGTTCAGAATTCTTTAGGTGAATTTGTCCTCAAGGATACGCTTTATCCACTCGATTATCAGCATGGAATCATCTCGCTGGATACAGAAGTTGAAACAGGTACAATCAATAGAGCGGCAAGAATCAATACCGAGAGACCAGCGCTGGAGAAGCTGTTGTTTATTGATACTGAGACTTCAGGTTTATCCGGTGGTGCGGGGACTTTCGCTTTCCTGGTGGGATATGGAAGGTTCACGAAGGAAGGCTTCTTACTTTCACAGGTGATCATGCGTGATCCGGTTGAAGAACCGGCTATGTTGCTGCACCTGATGAACCAGATCGGCCGCGAGTATATTTTTGTCTCATTCAATGGAAAGTCATTTGATATTCCCTTGCTTCAAAACCGCCTGGTCATGAACAGATTACCAATGAAGCTGCGGGAAATTCAACACCTGGATTTGCTGCATATATCACGTAAACTATGGCGCCGCAGCCTGGATTCCTGCGCACTCAAAGACCTGGAAAGTGCAATTTTGAAGTTTGAAAGAACCAGTGAAGATGTCCCCGGTTGGATGATCCCGGATATTTATTTCGCATTTTTGCGAACAGGAGACCCTTCAGGTTTAAAGGAAGTCGTTTATCACAATGCCCAGGATATTGTCTCTCTGGCTGCGCTGTTCATCCATATCACGACTCTATTGGAAAAAAATGTTGCTATAGAAACTGTTCCAATTGATGACCTCATCGCTATCAGCCGCATCTACTGGGACCTGGGTTCATATGAGACAAGTGCATCAATACTTCAGTCAACCTTGTTACATGCTGTAGATGCAAAACAACAGATATCGGTCAATTCATTGTTAGGAAAATATTATAAAAAAATCGGAGACCTGCAACGATCTCAAAACCATTGGAAATTTGCTGCTGAAAACGGAGACATAACAGCGGGCATTGAACTGGCCATGTATTATGAACACACGAAGAAAGATCCGTCAATGGCCTTGGAATGGTGTGAAAAAGCCCTGGTTTTTTGCAACACCGGCGAGAACAACGCGAATAATGCAAAATATATCATGGATCTGCACAAACGGATAAAACGGTTGCAGCAAAAGAGGAGGAATGATGTTTAAAAAGACCGTTCGCAAGGAGGTTGTATATGTGGCAAACGGTATGCTTGAAGCTGAGTCTGTCAGGATCTTATTGGAGTCTTTTGGCATACCTGCTTATACAAACCAGGAATCAGCGGGCACTGTTTATGGTTTGACTGTCGGACCGCTCGGTGAAGTTGAAGTTATTGTTCCACCAGAATTTATTCCTGACGCGAAAAAGATCATCGCGGAGATGAAAGCCGGCAATCTCGAGATCAAAGATAATGATTAATTAGCAAAGCAGATCACAAGGTTTGTTGTTTTTTTTTATGCCAAAATACACCCTTTCAGGGGTTAATGGGAATTCATCAAACCAGATTCCTGAAGCATCGTGTACTGCATCGATCACTGCAGGGGGGAAAGGCAGGTAAGGCATTTCACCCATGCCTTTGGCACCCCAGGGACCTTCGTGATCGCCATATTCTAGGATAATTGACTCTACCGCAAGAGGGATATCCAGTATTGTTGGAATCAGATAAGTGGATAACCGGTCGGTTAGTACGCTGCCGTCAACTTGTATAAAATTTTCCAACAAAGTGTACCCTTCAGCCTGTACGATTGCTCCTTCAATCTGACCTTCAACCAGGTTTGGGTTGATTGCTTTGCCCACATCGTCCGCACATATGACTTTTTGCAGAGTAATTTTACCCGTTTCGGTATCAATTTCACATTGAATAGCTTCGGCTGTGTATCCGTAAGCAAAATTAGGCATACATTCACCGGTCTCGGGATCAAAGGCCGTGGTTTTTGGAGCAAAATATTGATATTCTGCGATGGCAGGGCGTTCTTCATCATTCCATTTCTTCAGAGCAAGATCAGCCGCGCCTTTTATCGCGTTACCAGCCATGAACGTCATGCGCGATGCGCTAACACTGCCTGAATTTCGACTGGTGGCAGTGTCTGATGGAATTAATTCTACGATCTCCATTGGCACGTTGAGTGCGTGCGCGACCATCTGTGAAAAAACGGTATGTGAGCCCTGTCCTACTTCCGCGCCAGCGTGTCTTAGCCTGACTTTTTCGATTTTGTCTTTTCCATGTAGTTCGACAATAGCCCAGCAATTTTCCTTTGCGCCGAATGAAAAACCTACATTCTTAAAACCGCAGGAGAATCCCCAACCTCGTTTTACTGAGCCCGAACTTGAGGAAATCGGCCTCTTGTACCCTTCACCATCGGGCGATACCCAACCAGCTTTTTGCGCACACTCTTTGATCACTTTATCAAGTGAGACACCAGGCGGAAGAAGGGTGCCTACCGATAGGGTGTCACCTTCTCCAATAAGATTCATTAACCTGAATTCAACCGGATCCAGGTTTAATTTTTCAGCAAGTTTGTTCATCTGGCATTCTGCTGCAAATGCGCCTTGTGGCCCCCCAAAACCTCTGAATGCGCCGCCGGGTATATTGTTTGTATATACAGCTTTGCTATCTACGCGCACATCAGGAATATTATACGGTCCTGTACACATCAAAGTGGCGTTTGCCAGAACTTTGGTCGACGTGTACATGTAAGCGCCGCCATCAGCGACAATATCTACCTCTGCTGCCAGTAATTTTCCGGATTTTGAGGCTCCCCATCTGGTTTTTATCTCGTAATAATGTCTTTTATGGTGACCAATAATGGATTCTTCTCTTGACCAGACGATCTTGACAGGTCGCAGGATCCCTTTTTCTTTTAATTTGCTGACTGCCAACGCGAGAATGATCTGTACAGACATATCCTCTCTACCGCCAAAGGCACCGCCGATTGCAGGATAAATGACGCGCACATCCTCCGGCTCGATTTTTAGAGCGTGAGCAATCTGTTCCTGGTCTTCATGGATCCACTGCCCTCCGACAATGACGGCGATGCGACCACTTTCATCGATGTAAGCTACTCCAGATTCAGGCTGCAGGTATGCGTGTTCCTGAACCGGGGTTTTGTAAACCCCTTCCACGATCACATCGGCTTTAGAAAATGCTGTATCAACATTTCCTTTTCTGATCTTATTGTGTACGAAGATGTTCGATCCCTTCTCAGGGTGCAGGAGTGTCGTATCAGGTGATAGCGCTTGTTCGATGCTGGTGATGAGTGGTAGGTCAACATAACTCACCTTGATGAGATCCCTGGCTGTTTCGGCTGCGGTTGCTGTTTCGGCGATGACGAGGGCAACCTGGTCTCCAACAAACCTGACATGATCGGCATGTGGTTTATTAGATCCCGGACCGCATAATACAGGTTGGTCAGGCTGAATTAATCCATATTCATTGTTCGGCACGTCTTTCGCTGTGAGGATCATCACAACACCAGGCACATTTTCTGCCTTACCGATGTCAATGTGCTCAATGATGGCGTGCGCTTTGTGAGCAAACAGCACCTTCATAACAAGTGAATCAAGCAGGTTGAAATCCCCCGGATAAAGAGACTCTCCCTTTACTTTTGCGCGCGCGTCAATTCTATTTGTGTTTATACCAATTGCGCCCATATCGTATTCTCCATGACTAAAAAAAACCTATGGTTTATAGATTTTTTCTGGCGGAATATCTACAGGATCGTATTTTGAAGGCGAAAATAATCTCATCACAATAGAAGTAAGCAATGACAGAACTGCTATAACCGCGATAAAAATGATCAATGCGTAGATGAACCTTACAGCGATCAACGGGTCTCTCGGATAGTTCTTTAGAATGACATCTTCCGGTATTATCACCCAAGGAAATTTGTCTTTATTTTCGATGAGTATTGTAGCGATGTAATAAGAGGCAAAAGGTAAAAATACAATCAATAAGCAGCCTATTCCCCGCCATATGGGATGGACAGGGAGTCTTGATGGCTTGGGTGGGAGTTCAGAACGAAACATATTATGCTTGGCCAAGGATCCCTCCTTCTGATGCAGCCTTTTCAATCGCCCTGATGATCTTGTAATAACCTGTGCATCGACAAAGGTTTCCGGTTAACGCTTCTTTTATTTCAGATTCGCCGGGGTGTGGTTTTTGCTCCAGTAGTTTTACAGCCGACATGATGAACCCGGGGGTACAGTAACCGCATTGAACTGCCCCTTCTTCAACGAATGCGTATTGAACAGGATGCAGAGTATCATCATCTGAGATCCCTTCGATCGTCGTGATCTCAGCAAGGTGTGCCCTAGGAGCCGGAACCAGGCACGACATTACGGCTTCACCATCAAGATGAACTGTACAAGCCCCACACTCACCCTCGGCGCATCCTTCCTTACTGCCGATCAGAGAAGCATCCTCACGGATCAGGTCTAAAAGCGTCTTTTGGTAAGCAGCTGTAAAAACGTAATTCTTGCCATTGATCGTGGTGCGAATCGGGTTATCGTCGTCGATTATCTCGCTTTGTAAAAGTTCCGGCCTGCCATTATTATTGAGTTTGTTGGATAAAGTCACCGGATCCTCTGGAACCAGGTTGTTGGATCTCTCTGGGTACAGGAGGGACTCAAAACATCTCATGATGATGACCCTGACCATTTCGCGCCTGAATAACTCAGATCCACGGATATCTGAAATTGGTGAAATTTCCTTAAAATCATCGGGCAACGAAAAATTCTCCAGTTGATGGATTGATAAACCCGTAACCTGGTTTTCAAGGCCGCGCAGTCTCACAACAGTCGGTGCTACTGCCCCTACCGCTATAACCACATCCACAACTTGTGAATTTGAAATTTTCAAAGCGATCGCAGCATTCACCACCGATATAGCCTGGGCATTCCTTAAAGCGAATTTATAAAATGTAGAGATATACTCAGAAAACTTGGCTTTTATCACGATTTCTTTTAGGATTTCGTTGTTTTTAATAACGGTTTTCCTGACACCAGTATAGAAACTTTCAAGAAAAACCCGCCTGTCTCCATCTGAAGAAGCCAAAACAAGTTCAGCATCAAGGGCTATCAAGGCGGGTATCGTGTCATTTGCCGGAGAAGCTGTGATAAGGTTCCCGGCTATGGTCCCTCTATTGCGTATCTGAGGTGAACCTACTTGAAAAGCAGCTTCAGCCAGGCAGCGCGCTTGTGAGCGAATAATTGAGGAACTGGCCACCTGGTTATGTGTGACAAGCGCTCCGATATGAATATCCCCATTTTCATCCCTGGTTATCGTGTTGAGGTCAGAAATTCGCGAAATATCGATTATCTTCGTCTTTTCCTTACGCTGACCTCGTTTGATTTCGAGTATAAGATCAGTCCCTCCGGAAACTACCTTACTTGCATCAGGGTCTTGGTCCAGGAACATAAGCGCATCAGGTAATGAAGCAGCCAGGATATATTTATTCCACATAATTTACCTTTTCTCACTGTTGTAGTTCAATGTAGGCAAATAAAATCAAGAGTTCTTTTGTTTTTCCTTCTCATTCTTCCAACAAGCCCAAAACAACCGGTAATAATTGCTTCTTGCGGGAAACGACACCTTCTGCAAGTCTTGTATTGTCGGGTTGAGGGAGATAAGGAAGGTCATCCAGTACGGCGGGGGCGTTTGAAAACAATATTCTGCTTGAACCCCGAACCACATCTGTGACCATGAGCATGGCAAAATCCACATTTTTCGTTTTACGCAGGTTTTCGAGGGCGTCGTTGAGCGGGTCCAGCTGTTTCGTTACCTCGTTGAGATCACTAACTTCGGCTTGTGCGATAGCAAAGTCCAGTCCGCCGGCCGTGTAGATCTTCATATCACTTGATACGATCTCTTCAGGTGACCGGTTGCCGAGTCCAGCGCTGGAAGAAAGGATCTTCTCACCATATGATCGAATGGTTTCATTTACTAAAGGCGAGCCTGGCACAAAGGTCCACCGGGCGAGCCTTTGCGCGGCTTCTTTATCCCTTTCAGTGGTTGTGGGGGAAGTAAGGATCAGTGTATCTGAGAGCAATCCTGCCAGCATGATCCCCGCTATGGTGGGAATCGCGCTTAACCCAGATTCTTCAATACGTTCTGAAACCAGCGTGCTTGTGCTGCCGACGATATCAACCGTCATTCTTATCGGATAGTGAGTTGAAGGATTGCCCAAGCGGTGGTGGTCGAGGATTTCCAGAAGCTCTGCTTCTTCGAGCGATGCTACGCTTTGCGATGGTTCGTTGTGGTCTACAAGGACAATCCTCAATCTCGGTGGATTTAGCAGGTCTTTTTGTCGGCAAATACCAACATAACGTCCATTTTCATCGACAACCCAGACCTCATCCCCTTCTTCTCGTAATATTCGGTTGATGACATCACGAATCTTGGTGTTAACAGAATATTTAGAAACATTCGTATCCGCGGCTTCTCGGCATGGCAATTCCAATATCTTGTTTATGGCGATGTCCTGGTTTTTCAGACTGTTTCCGACAAGTTTGCCAAGGTAATTGAAGAGACTTCTGCCTGTGATCAATCCGTAAGGAGTTCCGTCCTCGTTGAGTACGGGAGCTATCCCGCCAGTGCGGTTGGCCAAAGTCCATGCAACCCGCAAAGGAACATCTGGCGTGTTTGTATCCAACCTCCTTACCACAGAGGAAAAACGTGGTGAGGCATCGGTGATCAATACTGGTGGTTCAAGCCCCAGGGTTTTTAGTACCCAGGCCGTTTGTGAGTTCACTGCGCCTGCCCGGGCAGCGATTGCTTCAACACCGTCCCTCTCGCGAATAAGCCAGGCATAGCCTACCGCCGCGGCAATAGAATCCGTATCTGGATTGACGTGACCGACAACATAGATTGGAGAATTCGCCATTAACTGCTCCAGTTATTGATTATTATAGACAACGACTATTACAACTCGTTACAGGCAATCTTAGCTCTGCGCAAATGTATCAATCAGGAGATGTACATCTCCGCCAACAGGATAAAGGATCGGGCATGTACACCCATTATGGATGTACTCAGCCACCTTGGCTCGCGCTTCTGAGGGTGTGCCTGATGCTGAAATTCGCAGGATCAGATCTTCCGGAACAAGATGCTTGGCCTTCTGAATCTGTTCATGGGTAGCCGGCCAGCCCAGGATGGATTGAATCTCCGCAACAACATCCGCTGAAACTCCCGAGGCTTTGGCGATGTGTGGTTGTTGTGCGAGGTATTGTGTCAATAATTCTCTTGTGTAATCGATTGCCTGGTCATGATCATTATCAACGGAGCAGACGATCAGTTGGGGGCGGTCGATATTTTCAAGAGTCTTTCCTGCTTTTTTTGCACCCATCTGTAACAGGTCCAGGGCTCTTAGATTGTATTCGGGTGGTACACAATAGTTCAATACCACACCCTCGGCTATCTCACCAGTCATCTCCATCATATTGTCGCCCGTGGCTCCAATATAAACCGGAACATCACGGGGTTCTCTGCGTCCGTGTACAACATCAAGTTCTATTCCATTGACCTGGATAAACTCACCTACATAGGAAACTCGCTCCATATTCAACAATCTTTTCAATATGGTAACGGTTTCACGCATGGCAGTGAGGGGCTTTTTTCGATCAATCCCAACGTTTCTGGCGAGCGGATCCCACCAGGCGCCGATGCCGCAAATAATTCGTCCGGGGGCGAGATCATCTAGTGTGAGAAATGTTGAGGCCAGCAAACCGATATTTCTTGTCCAGTTGTTAATAACGCCGGAACCTACTTTGAGTTTATCTGTAACAGCGGCATATGCTGCCATAGGAACGATTGCATCACGAACCAGCCTGCTCTCTGCCTGCCATACTGCCTCAAAACCTTTTGATTCTGCGTATTTCACATATTCAAGACCATCTCTGAGCTCATGTGCGTCTTGCAGATACAATGCCATTCGTTCTTTCATTGTTACCTCCGTTAATTTTCAATTGGCATTTTGCTTTTTTCCTGGAGAACTTTCAATAGTTCCAGGTCTTGGGGTGTATCCAGATCCAATCCTAATGAAGTAGATTCAATGACCTCAATGCGTGAGCCCGATTTTTTCGCAAGTTCATAGTGTTTACTAAATGAGCCGCTGCCATAATGGAAATCGATCAATCCTTCAGGATTAATATATAGAAGGTTCGTACCATCTTTCCGTCTATCCGGACTTATGAGAATTTCGGGAGGATTCCCGGAATGCTCAAGGACATTCTCCAATTCTTCCTTGGTAAGTAATGGCAAGTCAGCCGGGAGAATTAAAATTTCATTCACTCTGTAAGTTTTCGCTACCAGCGCTGCCCGGCTCAAAGCTGTGTTTAATTCGGGGTTGCCGTCTTCCAAAACGGTTCGTGCGCCATAATCTCGCGCCAATGTCAAAGCAGCAGGATCTCGGCTGACTACAAGTATGTTATCGATGCGGTCGACAGAGGATAAGATCTTCAAGGTGTTTACCAGCATATTTTGATTGAGGATTGTCCGCTCATTTTCACTTAATACGTTTGAAAGCCTGCTTTTTCCCCTGCGCAGAGGTTTTACCGGTACGATAGCCCATAATGTCATGCTGTTGTTCCCTAGATATAATTTTTACATAAGTCCAGCACCTGCTGCGCCAGTCGTACTTGGGCTGGAACATCAGGCATTAATATATCTGTCGCATATGAAATTATACCGCAGTGGTTTATAAGCGCTGTTTCATTCAGGTCCTTCGTATCGATAACAATGCCGTTTATCAGACCGCCGTAATGTCTGGCGATATTTACCGAATTTACCTCTATCCCTAGTTCATGCATGATCTTTGCAGCGGGTCCTTTTATCGTTTTACCACTTATTAATGGACTGACTGCAAAAACTGGTTTTTGTTCCAGGATCTCGCGGATGCCAGGAACAGAAAGGATTGGATCAATACTCACATATGGATTCGAGGGGCAAATGATCACAAGATCTGATTTTTCAAGGTGGTTTTGAGCATGTTTTGGTAATCGGCTCTTCAATGCCCCATCAAAGACGATTTTTTTTACAATTGGTTGAAAGTGAAACTTAACAAAGTATTCCTGAAAAGTGAGTATCTGATCTTGGTCGGTGATGATAAGTGTTTGAACAGGAGTGTCACACATCGGAAAGACCTTATGGTGGACACCCAATTTTGTTGCCATCACGGCGATAATTTCGCTTAGTGAAACACTCTCGTTTAGTAATCTTTTCCGTTCGATTTGCATTGCAATATCATAGTCACCAATACGGAACCAAATCTCATGTCCCAATCTCTCGAGACCCGCTATGACATTAAAAGTATCGTCCTTGATGCCATATCCTGTGATTGGATTATTTATCCCTGCAAGGTTGTAAATGACAGTATCCATGTCGGGGCAGATATAGAAATCAAGGTAACTAAAATCATCGCCAGTATTAACAATGATACCGAGATCTTCAGGAGACAGTATCTTCGCGAGACCGTTTGCCAGCTTGGCACCGCCGACCCCGCCAGCGAGCGCTGTGACTTTCATCCTCTTATCGAGCCGCTGAAGAATTGATTACTTGAATAAGTCATATTTGGGAGAACGAAGCAATTCTTGTGTTTTTGATTCACGCATGGCATATGGAAAACCCCTGGCAATAACACATGGGATAGATTCATCCGCTTGTCCCATGAGCAGAGATGCCGCCGCGGCCAGTTCGTCTGCGGCTGCTACCTGTGTGGCTCGGAGGGTATAACCAAAAAGATCTGTATTTCCACGCAGGTCAACTACTCCGGGAACACCTGACATGCCTATTGTTGTTCCGACAGTCCCGTTCCTCCATGCGCGCCCGTGTGAATCGATAACCAGAACTCCAATTTTCTTACCGGTTTTCCTTTTGATGGCTTTCCTGATTTCACAAGCGGACTTGTCTGGATTTTCAGGTAGCAGCAAAACATAGTTACAATCCTGGTCTTCAGCTATGGCATTCGAATGATCAATGCCTGCGTTGGCGCAAACAAAACCCAACCTGTGACGGACAATGATTAAACCTTTCCTGATTCGTATAAGTTCTTTTGATTCATCAAGAATGAGTTGTACCAATTGGGGTCTTTTTTCTGTAATTTGAGAAATTCTTTGAGCCTCTGCAGTTGGGACAATGGAACGCAGGTCTACAAGACGCCCTTCGGATTTTGATATTATTTTTTGAGTTATGATGAAAATATCTCTGTCAAAAAAATTAAGATTATGTCTACGCGCATTTGTAATGAACATATCCGCAAGGTCATCCCCCTCGTTTATAATCGGCAACCCCTCAAGTGCGAATAATTCAATTTTTCTTGTCATTAATTAATTCTTCTTTACTCCCGTAATCTTTATCCCCGCTTCCCTACTGCCATATGTCTTGTTGATATTTATAAGAACTGATGTAAGGCCTTCCACAACAATTGCGTTAGCCATTGGTCCAGCGTCCCAGCCTGTCATACCAGCATCTCCAACAAGTTCCACTACGATCTCGCGCGCCTGTTTAGAAGTACCGCACACCAATACATCGCAATCTATATCGCCTTCTTTCATAAGTCTTTCATATGAAATATTTTGAAATGCCATAACCACAGGAGTCTCTTCACCCAAGATTCCTTGCGCCTCCTTGCCTGCACTTCCGGCTTTAGGCATTTGGGCCAGGTGAACTTTTGGCGGCACCAGTGGAACTGTAACATCAATAAAAATTTTTCCCCTCACGATTTCTTTCAGTTTGTTTAGCATGTCTACATGAACCTCAAAAGGAACTGTCATTACCACAATATCACACCAGTTCGCGGCTTGTGAATTCTCCAATCCATCTACCCTGCCCTTATTCCGCTCACCTAATAGTTCGTTTACCTCATCTGCTGCGATTTGTGCTTTTTCCACTGCGCGAGAACCGATCACCACATCATGACCAAATTTTGCCCACCTGTATGCCAATCCCTTCCCTTCTTTTCCGGTACCGCCAATAATCGCGATTTTTCTCATCGTTTTTCCTTTCAGAAATGCCGCTTATATCGTTCCCAAACCATTGATGATAATTCCTGCGCTTTTGAAGCTATGGCGATTTCGTCAAGACCAATCAAATTCCGGTCTTTCATGAGGATAATTCCATCCACCATGGTCATGGTTACCATCGAATCCCTGAATCCGAAAACAATATGCCAGGGAAGATTGCCGGTATCCATACATGTAATTGGTTGATAGTCAACCAGAATTAGATCGGCTTTGGCTCCCTCTTGAAGGATACCAATCTTATCACCGAAGAATTGCGAGACCATCGCCGAGTTATTATAGACAGCCATGTCAATGACTTTGTCTGCTCCCATACGTCTCGGATCCTTATTCCATGATTTATGAGCCAGGTAACAGGTCCTCCATTCATCCCACATTGAAAATGAAAAACCATCATTACCCATGCACACTGGAATACCATTGGTTAACATACTTTCAACATCTGTCATACCCACTGCGTTGTTCATATTTGATCTAGGTTGATGGGTCAACCATGTTCCTGTGGTTTTGATGATCTCTGTCTCGCGCACATCCAAATGGACTCCATGCACAAAAATTGAATTTGTACCAGTAATCCCAAATTTTTCCAGTCGATCAACCACCCTCATTCCATGTTTTGAAACGCTATCAGTCTCATCGATGGCATCTTCAGCCACGTGGATATGAAAACCATACCCCTCCGGTATTTCTCTTGCACATTTTTCCAGCGTCTGATCAGAAAGTGTTATACCCGCATGTAATCCAAAACAAGAGGTAATCAACCGATTATTTTCTTTATCAAGAAGTTTCCTGATCATTCTGATGTTTTCTTTTATACCCGCAATCGTTTTTTCTTCACCGCCCCTGTCAGTCACCTCATAACATAGATTTGCGCGAATCCCTGCTTGCTTCACAGCTTTTTCGATAAGGTCTAAAGAACCATCAATACAATTTGGAGATGCGTGGTGGTCAAAAACAGTTGTGGTTCCGTGTTTGATTGCATCAATCAAACAAACAAGTGCAGAATAATAGATATCGTCTGCCTGCAGCGATTCATCTAAAGGCCACCAAAGTTTTTGCAGGATTTGCAGAAAATTTTCTGGGGGCTTTCCTGGTATAGCCATCCCTCTTGAAAAAACACCGTAAAAATGTGTATGGGCGCAAATGATCCCGGGCATGAGCAGCTGTCCGTTCGCATTAATCTTTTCATCACTCGGAAATTGATTGAGAAGAGAACCTTCTTTGTCTATTCTCTCAATTCGGTCCTTAACCACCCGTACCGCGTGCCCTTCCAAGATTATATGCGGCTTGTTCCATGTGATGATTCGGCAATTGTAGATAATCATTTTTCCTCTGTTAGCCGAAATTATTGTAGCATAAAGGCGCTAAATCGGTTTTGGTTAGCTTTAGGTGTTACAATTGACGAAATTTTTAATGGAGATTCCATATAAATGAAAAAAGAATCGCTTCTTTATTTTGACCAACATTACAATCAATTTTTACAAGAGCTTATCCAATTCTTAGCAATCCCATCAATTTCAACTGATCCAGCCCATCAACAGGATGTACAGAGTGCTGCTGTACACATTGCTGATAAGTTAAGTGCTATCGGCGTCGAGAATGTCAGGATTTTTCCAACCCGCAGGCACCCAATCGTGTATGGTGAGTATCTTAAAGCCGGTCCATCTCAGCCGACCTTATTGATTTACGGGCATTATGATGTTCAACCTGATGATCCAATAGATTTATGGAGCACGCCTCCATTTACACCAACGATACGTGATGAAATACTCTATGCTCGCGGTGCATCAGACATGAAGGGTCAGATCTATGCGTGTGTAGCTGCAATTGAATCGATCATCAAGACAGATCATTTACCCGTTAATGTAAAATTCATCTTTGAAGGGGAAGAAGAAATAGGTTCGCCGAACTTGAACCAGTTCCTAATCGAGTACGCTGATTTACTCAAATCAGATTGCGCTCTCAACACGGATGCGGGGATGGTCAATAAAGATACTCCCGCCATCAGCTATGGATTAAGGGGTTTGGCATATTTTGAGGTCCGCGTCTTTGGTCCAGATCGCGACCTTCACTCAGGCAGCTATGGAGGCATTGTCCATAATCCTGCCCAGGTTCTCTCTGAACTCATCAGCCAACTTCATGACCAAGATGGACGGGTAACCCTGGATGGTTTTTATGATGATGTTTTGCCGTTAACTGCTGAAGAACGTGAAAATATGTCACTTTATGGATTATCTGAGGACGAATACTGCTCCCAGGTAGGAGTGCCTGCTCTTTGGGGGGAAAAAGAATATTCACCTATTGAACGTCTGGGAGCAAGACCTACACTGGAAGTGAACGGCTTTCTCTCGGGATTCACTGGTCAGGGTTCCAAAACCATTATTCCGTCAAAAGCCATGGCGAAAATTTCAACAAGGCTGGTTCCAAACCAGGATCCGCTATTAATTTATGGCAAACTTGTCGACTTCATGAAAAAGAATGCGCCAAAAACCGTACGATGGGAAGTTGAACAATTGAGCACTGGCGCGCCAAGCATCTCAGATACCAATCTACCAGAGACGCGTGCGCTTATGAAGGCTTACGAGGAAGTCTGGGGGGTAAAACCCGCACTAAAGCGGGAGGGTGGTAGTGTTCCCGTGGTAGCAGACATGCAAAAACATCTTGGAATTGATTCGGTGCTCACAGGATTTGGTTTGCCGGATGACCGAATCCACTCTCCGAATGAGAAACTTGACCTTCCCACATGGCGAAAAGGGATACAAGCTCTGATCCATTTCTTTTACAACGCGAAGAGAGAGTAAATTGTCCGATAAGACAGATGCAGAACTAAAACTCCCGTCATATGGCGGCCAGGCTCTTATTGAAGGGGTTTTGATGCGCGGATCCCGTTATCTCGCGGCAGCTTACCGCGCGCCAAACGACGAGATCATCGTTGAGACTGAAAAACTCACAGGTATCTACACATCAAAAATTGCACGTATCCCCTTTTTGCGCGGACTGGTGATCCTTTGGGATGCGATTGGGCTTGGCACTAAATATCTAACCCGTTCTGCCAATATTCAAACCGGAGAGGAGGAAAAGATTGAGGGACCGGCCATGGCGCTTTCGTTAATTCTCTCATTTTCGATCGCGATTGCGCTTTTCTTTATCGCCCCGGCTGGATTGGCGTCCCTGCTCGAAAAATGGGTTAAGATCTCTCCTTTTGTCGGTAATCTTATTGAGGGTATGGTCAGGTTACTGTTGATCATTGCTTATATTTGGGGCATTGGTCGAATGAAAGATATCAAAAGAGTGTTCTCTTACCATGGCGCTGAACACAAAACCATCAACGCTTTTGAATCCTCATCAGATCTCGATGTACCTGCTGTCAAAAAGTTTTCTCTTTATCATCCTCGTTGTGGTACCGGGTTCATTGTGATCCTGGTAATTTTTTCAATAATCCTGTTTGTTTTGATCGGTCCGATAGAGAATGTGTTCCTTAAACTCGGAAGCCGTGTATTATTGCTTCCGTTATTGGTCATGCTGGCTTATGAGTACATGCGTTTTTCAGCCAACCACAGCAATCACCCAATTTTTCGGGCTTTGTCTTTTATCAATTTGTCCATGCAGAGATTAACAACAGTTGAGCCTGATGAAAAAATGGTCGAGGTTGCGTTGAAAGCATTCACTACTATGTATAATCTTGAAAATGAACAAGCTTGAAAATAAATGGCTCTTCTTTTTGCTTGGGATTTTGACAGGTCTTTTCATATCTGGAATCATACTGGTACTGGTATTAAATCCATCATCTCATCAAGCCGGCAAAGTCATTTTCGCTCCATTATCTTCAGATTTTAATATTACTAAACAAGAAAATCTCGAACCCTTTGAGGGTAAAATTAACTTAAACAGGGCAACAATGGAGGAGCTTATTTCACTGCCAGGGATCGGTCCGGTAAAGGCAAAAGCGATTATTGAATTCCGGGATAAATATGGACCGTTTACAGAAATCGAAGAGCTTCTTTACATCCCTGGAATTGGTAAGGATCAGTTAATAGTCATCGCGCCATTACTCTCAATACCTTAACAAGAGGACGCAAATGAGCATAAAAGTCGATCTTGAAAATAACCTACATGAGGCAATGCGTAATAAGAATGAAATCACGCGCGATACTTTGCGTGTCGTTTTGTCATCGGTAAAATTCGCTGAGATTGAAATTGGAAGACAGCTCGATGATAATGGTATCCTCTCAATCATCCAGAAAGAAGTCAAGATTCGTAGAGAAACGATCAATGAACTGAAAAATACTAATCGAATGGACCTGATCGATAAAGCACAAAAGGAATTGGACATCCTTATTCATTATCTTCCCGCGCAATTATCAGATCATGAAATTGAAGCACTCGCGCGTGAGGTAATTGAAAGCACTTCCGCCAAAAGTATGTCTGACATGGGAAAAGTAATGGGTATTCTCGTTCCAAAGTTGACGGGTCAAGCCGCACCAGAGCGCATTAGTCAGCTCGTACGAAATCTGCTCGCACAATCATAATGTCAACTGAAATTGCGCAGTCCACGAAGAGTCAAAAAGGGCGGATTTTCTATCGGATCGTCCTGTTGATTATTTGCATCTTCATGGTGTTTGCAGCATTATTATTACCTATCGCTTCCAGGCCTGATTCAATGCCCATGCAAATAGGCGGAGTCGCGCCCGCAGACATCGTTGCCCCTCGTGGCGCTTCGTATCAAAGCAATTATTTGACCTCAAAAGCATTGGAAGAAGCCCGGAATTCTATTACCCCAAGATACCTCGCTTCCGATCCTGCCATTAACCGCTCGCAACTGGAAAAATTACAGAACACGCTTCAATTTATCAATTCCGTCAGAGCAGACGAATTCTCAAACGAAACCCAAAAAATCAACGATCTTATGTCGATTACTGGTCTGAATTTACCTGACACACAAGCATTGGAAGTACTACGTCTCTCAGATGAACAATGGCAAATGGTCCAGGATGAATCACGCAATATACTTGAACAAACCATGCGGAAGAACATCCGCGATTACCAGATTCAGGAAAACATCAATGCTTTGCCTGGAATGATCAATTACTCTTTGACACAAAACGAAAATGACATCGTTTTCATGCTCGTTTCTAATTTGATTGTACCCAATTCCCTCTATTCCGAATCTGAAACAGAAAACGCGCGGAAATCGGCATCTGATCAAGTCGAACCTGTGGTTAAGACATTCGCAGAAAACCAGGTCATCGTGTTACGCGGTCAGATCATCACGCCGGAACAATGGGAAGCGCTTGACTACTTTGGACTTATCCGTGTTGAGAATTTAGCTGAAAACCTTATCTCTTCTGCAGCAATTGTGCTGGTTCTTGCAGGATTCGTAGTACTCTACTTTTCCCGCAGGAAGAACGCCACTCTGACGGATATTCGTTCATTGAGTGTTATCGCGATTTGTTTCCTACTATTTCTTTTCGCAGCGAAAGTGATCATTCCAAACCGTGCGATTCTTCCTTATTTTTTTCCGCTGCCGGCATTTGCACTGATCCTTGTTACCCTCTTCAATCTGGAACTTAGTATTGTTTTACCACTCATTCTGAGTATCCTGGTCACCTATGGCGTCACGAATTCCGTGGAACTAACGCTCTTTTATATCGTCACCAGTCTTACTGGTGCTGTAGTATTAGGAAAAGGGAAAAAATTTGTCAATTTTCTTTACGCCGCGATTGCGATCATAATATCGGGAATTTTGGTCATTACAGCATATCGATTGGTGAATCCACAGACTGATATTATTGGAATGATGACACTTTATGGTGTCATTGTTCTGAATGGTTTGGCCTCCGCCAGCCTGGCTTTACTTTTACAGTTTTTCCTCGCTCAGCTGCTTCAACTCGCCACTCCTTTATATCTTATTGAACTTTCCCGGTCTGACCATCCGCTTCTCAGAAAGATACTTCAATCTGCGCCAGGTACGTACCAGCATTCTCTTCAAGTATCAAATTTGGCTGAACAGGCAGCTACTGCTATTGGCGCAGACGCACTGCTTACGAGGGTCGGCGCATATTATCATGATGCAGGAAAATCAGCGAATCCAACGTTTTTTATTGAAAACCAGCTTCCTGGCAATTTGAACCCTCATGATGACATGGATCCAATAATTGCGGCCCAGACGATTATTGCACATGTCGCTGATGGTGTTGCTTTAGCTGAAAAGTATCACTTACCGCCCAGGTTGCAGGACTTTATGCGCGAACATCACGGTACATTGTTAACACGTTATCAATACAACCGTGCAATTGAACAACAGGGAAATGATCCTAAAAAGGTTGACGCGGAGTTATTTAGATATCCAGGTCCTAAACCTCAGTCCAAAGAAACAGGTATTTTAATGCTGGCCGACATCAGTGAAGCGCGCGCGCGCTCCAAACCGCCTAAAAACGATTCGGAACTTGATTCTATATTAAAGAGTGTAGTTGAAAACCTGATCAATGATGGCAGTCTTGAAAACACGAATCTAACCCTTCACGATTTGAAATTAATCCGCGAGTCATTTCAAACAACACTCATGAACACATACCATCCACGGATTCAATACCCAGAAGTACAGCTCTCCAATCCACCTAAGCCTTAATTAACGATGAAAAAGAATCAATTGACAGTATCCTCCAAGGTAAAGGATTTTGATAAATCATTACTTTCCGTTGTTAAACAGGCGGTACAGATAACATTAGATCAAGCCTCGGTCAATGAAAACTATTCAATATCAATCTTAATTAGCGATGACGAAAAAATTAGAGAGCTTAACAAAACCTATCGCGGGATTGACAAAACCACAGATGTCCTATCCTTCTCATCCGGAGATCAATTCCCGGATTCGAAAACGATATACCTGGGTGATGTTGTAATCTCCTATCCGACTGCCTTAAGGCAATCCGTTAAACACGAGCACCCGGTTAGTCATGAAATGGCTCTTCTTAGTGTGCATGGTGTTTTACATCTCCTGGGGTACGACCATGCCACCATTGAAGAAGAGAAAAAAATGTGGCGCCTGCAGGAAACCATATTAAGCTCTATGGATTACCTGGATCAATAATTTCTTGAGGGGGTTTCATGTACAAAAACAAGTCATTTACAGAATCAATGACATACGCGATTTCAGGGATTGCCAGATTATTAAAAAATGAGAGAAATGCCAGGTTTCACCTTGCGGCAACGATAATCGTTATTCTTGTTTCGGCATTTATAAAAATCAGTATTCAAGAGTGGGCTCTCATAATTTTTGCGATCTTTTTCGTGTGGATTGCTGAAGCCTTTAATACAGCACTTGAACAACTATTCGACTTGGTTGAACCTGGTAAAAATGGGTTGGTAAAAGCAGGAAAAGATATTTCAGCAGGAGCAGTCCTATTTGCGGCAGTCCTGAGTGTAATAATTGGGTTGTTAATCCTTGGCCCCCCAATTCTTAGGCTTATATTTCCAAAATTCTAGATTTATAGGTAATCTCTTAAACTATGCTCCACAGCATAAGCTGCCGCTTCTGCGCGGTTGCTGACCCCTAATTTTGATAAAATGCTGCTCACATAGTTTCTAACAGTGCCTTCCCCCAAGAATAATGATTTCGCAATTTCCCGGTTGGTTCTTCCCTCAGAAACAAGAAGCAAAACGTGTTTTTCCTGTTGCGATAAATTGGCAAAGGCAGAAGCCTCTTCTTCCCGGACTGCCCTTTTCACTTCCTGGAAGACCCTTTGCGTCACAGCTGGATCCAATAATCCTTCTCCCCTTCCCACTGCTTCGATGGCTTTAATCAGATCTTCAGCTGCGATTTGCTTGAGAACATAACCAGAGGCACCAGAACGGATGGCTGAAAAAAGCATTTCATCTTCAGCATACGAAGTCAACATGATCACCTTGGTATCCGGGAAATTTTCAGTGATCTCCTCACAAGCCTCAATCCCTGATGCACCAGGTAATCTTATGTCCATCAATACTACATCAGGTATGTACCTTTCGACTTTCTCTATCGCTTCTTTCGCGCTACCGGCTTCTGCTATAACTTCAAAATGAGGATGCTGCTCCAATAAGGCTTTCAGCCCCAATCGAACAACCTCGTGGTCATCTACAATGAGGATCCTTTGTTTTGTCATTAAAAACCTCTTCTCAGCGTGATATTGCTGCCTATATATTCAGTACTAATGATACAGGACAATGGTCTGATCCATCTACTTCGTCGTGAATGACCACATCTACAACGTTATTTAGTAAGGATTCAGAAACCAGAAAATAATCAAGCCGCCACCCTATGTTTCTTGGCCTGGCGTTGAATCGATAGGTCCACCATGTATATTGAACCTTTTCTGGATAAAGTACTCTGAATGCATCTGTGAATCCGTTATTCAAATAAGTGGTAATCCATTCACGTTCTTCAGGTAAAAAGCCCGAAGTTTTACTGTTTTCTTTCGGGTTTGCGAGGTCTATTTCAGTATGCGCAGTGTTAAAGTCCCCGGTAATTATGATCTGCCTGCCTTCTTCATGCAACTTTATGCAGTTATTTAATAGCTTTTCGTAAAATCTCAATTTAAAATCAACACGATCCATTCCTCGCTGTCCATTCGGGAAGTAGATATTGTATAAAACGAGATTGCCTAAATCGATTTTTATCGTTCGGCCTTCTACATCGAACTCTTCATTCCCGATTCCAAGTGCTGGTGATTGGTAATTTATGCCTTCTTTACAGTATGTAGCGACCCCGCTATAGCCTGGTCTTTCCGCGGCGTTCCAAATTACTTTGTACCCAGGTATTTCGCGGTCTTGCTCAGTAACCTGGTCAGGTTTGGCTTTGGTTTCCTGAATGCAAAGAATATCCGGTGATAATTTGGTAATGCTCTCCTTAAATTGCTTCTTTAAGACCGCCCTAAAACCATTTACATTCCACGTCGTAATTATCATGCGTCGTTGTCCTTGTGGTAAACTACACAAAGTATAATTTAATAATGATAATACATCCAATGAAATCGGTCAAAATAATCTCGGCTTCAAATCCAACATTGGAAATATCTGCAGGCCTTTGTGAAACATTTCAATCCAGGTTTTTAGGTTTTATGTTCAGGAAATCTCCTGGTCAAAACTATGGTCTTTTCTTTCCTGGCAGCTCTGACTCCAGGATCAATACGGCGATCCACATGTTTTTTGTCAATTTTAGGCTCGCAGTATACTGGCTTGATAAGAATAATGTTGTTGTTGACAAAGCTATGGCAGAGAGATGGCGCCCGCTCTACATGCCTTGTAAACCCGCCCGGCACATCCTGGAGTTGCATGAAAATAGAATTGATGCCTTTGCTATCGGCGACAGGTTGAATGTGACATATGTTGAATAAGTTCTTATCTATATTTTTGATCGTCTTATTGATCTTATTATCAAACCCAGTGGTTGTAGAAGCACAAAACTCTGTTGATTACCCTGATTATGTTATTCGCCAGGGTGATTCACTCGGTTACATCGCAAGTTTATTTGATACTACAATCAACGAAATCATCGAACTAAACAACATCAGCAACCCTGATTTCATAAGTCCAGGACAGATAATAAAGATCCCGAGTCTTCCAGGAACAACCGGTACTCTTGAGTTAGTTACAACGCAACTAGGAGAAAACTATTCAATCCTTTCGGTTAAGTATTCAGCTGATGTTGCGGAAATTACCAGGATAAATCGCGTTCTGGCACCTACACGGATTTTTCCGGGATCGACATTGATTATCCCAACGCAAAAAAGTGTTGGGTCATTAATCCCTGTTGACAATATCATCCAAAACGAAACTGGCCTGGAATGTGCTGTAGGCAATGGAAAAAATCCTCATGTGCTTAACCTTCAAAACCAGATTAACAATGTAAATCTTGAAATCCCCGGTATGATAATATTTTCTGATTCAACAAGGGGGAGCAAATTGATTGACCTCTTCGCCCCATTGATCGACGAGGTCAAACTTTACCCGTTGCCGCTTGTACAGGGTGCTACAGAGGTTGTATCGGTTAAATCGGATTCTCCTTTGATTTTGAAAGGTACGCTCGGTGAGTATGAGTTGACATTTTTCAACGACACAGCAAGTCAGTATTACTCTCTCCAGGGTATCCACGCGCTAGCTGATCCAGGACTGGTTGAATTTAAACTAAGCGCCACATTTGAAGATGGATCCACGCATTCCTTCAGTCAGATGGTTTTGCTCTCTCCAGGTATCTTCGAAGAAGACCCGCCTTTATCCGTGGATCCAAAAACAATTGAACCAAGCGTTACTGAACCGGAAAACGAATTGGTCTTTTCCCTCATCTCTTCAATCTCGCCAAATAAGTATTGGGTAGATATCTTCAGCAGTCCGGCTGTTTACCAGGAATACAATTCTCTCTTTGGTACTCGCAGGTGGTATAACGATGATCCAGAAGTCCGTTTTCACTCCGGCGTCGATTTTGCCGGCGGGTTAACATTACCAGTATCCTCACCAGCCCCAGGTCTTGTTGTTTTTGCAGGCCCCTTGACTGTAAGAGGTAACACGGTGTTCATTGATCACGGTTGGGGGGTCTTCAGCGGCTTCTTTCACCAGGACACACTTTATGTTAAAGTCGGAGACAGGGTGGAGACAGGCCAGGCAATCGGTACTGTCGGGAATACCGGTCGGGTAAACGGGGCCGGTGATTATTACGGTGCCGGTGCACATTTACATTGGGAGTTATGGGTCAATAAAGTTCAAGTAGACCCGCTAAATTGGTTGACTGAGAAATATCCATAATTCACTGTAACCTAAGGTATAATCATTAGGCATTTTTATTATAGGATTGGTAATAACGCATGACAATTAGCAAAGATTTTTGGGAAAATATTCAAATTACAGATAAAGATCTGGAAGACATTTATAGTTTTTTACTTGAAACAGAATCTCCGTTAGACAAGTTTGAAATCACTAAACTACTGATCCAACAAAAAATATCCGAACAGGAAAATATCCTGCTTATTGAAGCTTCAGAAGCGGGGGATCATTATCTCCCCGAGAAGACTTATTCAGAAAATGATGTGCTGGTTTTTCCAGCCAAGGATTCGTCTAAGGGTCGAGTTGTTAGTGTAAGGAAAGGAATAAACCCTGATTACCCGGATTTACAGGTGATTGAAGTCGAAATGATCACCGGTGTGCACGTTTCCTTCGCCTCTAATCTCAAGGCACACAAATTAAACAATCCTTTACCTGCTGAAAAAAATTACCTCCTTGATTCCACACATATTTACAATGAATTCGGACAGGTTATCTCAGAAAAAGTATCCCTTGCTTTAGAAAATAATCCAGACCTCGTATGCATTGCTAGGCAGTATTTTCCCCGTGCGCTTTTGTTCGATATTGGAATCGGACCACTTAATCTCTGTGAAGCCGTTCTTGAAATGGCTGGCGGCGGTCCTTTTTCGACTACTGAACTCATGACCCAGATCGATTTACCGATCAGCAATAATTCAAAATTAACAGAGTTTTCTCTAAATTTTGCTTTGGAAGAGGATGGTAGGTTCGATGAGGTCGGTCCTGCTGGAATAACACTGTGGTTTTTGAAACGTCTTGAACCCAAAGAGGTTCAAAATCCTCCTTTCACCCTCGAGTTTTCAGGTCATATACCTGAAACTCCTGAATCTATCCATGGCCTCAATGAATTAAATCGCATGGTGGATGACGAGCTCGAGCAGATCATACCCGATTTACGCTCTGATGAAATGACCATCAGTCTCTCCTATCCTCACTGGAGAGCAGGCACCCTTCCGTTGACTGATCGTAACAAAGATATTTTTCCAACTGCCTATGAAACACCGAGGGTCAAGTTCGAATTCAATGACACTTCCTCCCACACGAAATTTTCTGGATGGGTTGTGAGACCGAATAAGTATATCTACGGTCTAAAAGATTGGTACACCCAGCAAGGGGTTTTTCCAGGCAGTTTTGTTACTGTAAAAAAGAGCCCAACGCCCGGAGAAGTAATCGTGCAAACAGCCAAGAACAAGAATTCCCGGGATTGGATCAGAACAGTATTGATTGGAGCCGATGGAGGGATTGTTTTCGCTTTGCTAAAGCAGGTGATAAGTTGTACATATGATGAACGTATGGCAATCATGATACCTGATGTAAGCAGTTTGGATCAAATCTGGGCATCCAATAAATTCAAGCAGCCAATTGAAAAGGTGATCCTTATAATCATGCGTGAAATTGGTAAGTTAAACCTTCAAAATCAAATACATGCCCAGGAATTATATTCAGCTGTAAATATCATCAGGCGTACACCTCCCAGTGTCATACTTTCAGTGCTACATTCACAGCCATGGGCAACACATCTCGGTGACCTATACTTTAAGCTTGAAGAAAATGCAGCGCCATGACGGATCAAAAAACATTTAGTTTTGTAAAACCCTCGCTCACCACTCCTTACCACGTTGATTTTGATTGGTGGAAAACCCATGATTCCAACTGGCGTGTATTTCTATTTTCCTGCTTGTGCCCTGAACACCAAGCATTGTTTTCAGAACAGAGTAGTGATTTCTTTATTGATTGGATAGATCCAGAAACAGCTGAAATTCACCAGGTCGATGGACTCCAATCAACACTAATGGATCATTGCGCAAAACTAGAGGGCTTTTATTCGATTCAGACAGCACTCGTAGATGCGATTTTTCGCGTCTTCCTCGCAAACGGCAATTCTCCGCTATCCTCCATTGAATTGTCTGATAAAATTGGAAAACCCGCAGAGACAATCCTGCGCACCTTATCGGGTCCCCAGGTATATAAGGGAATTCGCCCCTGTCGATAAAAACTGCCCTCGTAGCTCAATGGACAGAGCACCGGACTTCTAATCCGATGGTTGTGGGTTCGACTCCCACCGAGGGCGCTCTTTTGTTTAAAGGCGAGACATAAATATGAAATTAAATACAAATTCATCAAAAAAACAGAAACAATGGTTTGTAATGGATGTGCACACACACACACCAGCCTCGTTAGATTTCCAGCAACCAGATGCCACATTTATTGACATACTTCAAAGAGCAGAAAATCGGGGCCTTGACATCATTTCCTTTACGGACCACAACACTATCGCTGGCTACAGCAGACTTCGATCAGAAATCGAACAACTGGAACTGCTTGAGAAATTAGGCCGTCTCCTCCCTGAAGAATCCAAACATCTTCAGGAGTACCGCCGGCTTTTGAAAAAAATACTGCTGCTGCCTGGTATTGAATTCACCGCAACTTTCGGTTTTCATATTCTCGGAATTTTCTCCCCGGAAAAGACCGTTCGTGAGATCGAGCACGTGCTCCTGGATCTTGGTATTCCTACTGACAACTTGGATGATGGTAATCCTGCCATCGGTGCCTCCGTCGACGTACTAACAGCTTACCGAATTATCAACGAGGCGGGGGGAATAGTCATTGCGGCTCATGCCAATTCGACAAATGGGGTAGCAATGCGCGGTTTGACTTTCGGCGGACAAACCCGCATCGCTTATACACAAGATAAGCACTTGCATGCGTTGGAAGTCACTGATCTTGATCAGAAAGGACCGCGTACTACAGCAGCGTTTTTCAACGGTACCAAACCGGAATATCCCCGTCGCATGCATTGCATTCAAGGGTCTGATGCTCATCGCCTTACTACTGACACAATCAGGAAAAAGAATCCCGGCATTGGTGATCGCGCCACTGAGGTTTTCCTGAGTGATTTGTCCTTTGACAGCCTTTTGGAACTGTTCAATTCTAACGATTTTTCCCGAACCCGACCTCATCGGCCTTCTCTGGAACCCGCTACTGATTTCATACAACTTGCCAGGGATGAAGGACCTAATATTATTCAGGATTTTCACGAAAATATCAACGTCAGAGGTGGTAACCTTCATGGTGTACTGGCGGATATTTGCGCCTTCCTCAACACCAATGGCGGTACTTTATACGTAGGCGTTTCGAGTGATGCCTCAAAACCGGTTGCGGGCATCAATAATCCCGAACAGGCAGTTAAACAACTTGAAAAGGAAATCCAGAACAGGATAAGTCCACCAGTTCACCTGGCGCTTGATTTACAAAAGCTCAAAAATCAGACCATCATCAGAATCCTGATCCCGCGTGGGGATGATGCACCGTACGCGCTTGATGAAAACAAGATCTATATCCGGGATGAAGACGAAACCAACATAGCTGTACGAGATGAGATTGTTACGCTTGTGATTAGGGGAAGAGAACACGCGGCAGATATCCAACCTCAAACACCAAGCCTTAACCCGATAAAACCCACTGTTGCCCTCCCCTCTGCAGATGAGGTACTTCACGAACGGATCGAACCTAGAACTGGTGTCGAGGTCATCACACCGGTTATCCGCGGTGGTAAGAGCTTCTTTACGATGCGTGATCTTCGCAACGGTAACATTGTAAAAAATGTCACAGTGGCTTCAGCGCGTCGACTCTGGCATTATGCCATTACCCGCTACAACGAGATCATTAACCATTTACAGGATATGGATATTAACTGGCAGGGTGATTTTGGGATGATCAGGCAATATTCACAGGGGAAAAACATACTATTTGATTTGATATTGCGATCAGATGAGGGATACAGATTTTTCTTTGGGGTTACACCTGATGGCATCCATGGACAATGGAGATTATTCCTCAAAGAAGAGGAATAATCTCAAAATCCTTATTGCCTTTTTGAAACTGGGAGTTTTTTACTTCCAGTTTTTTGTATAATAACTAAAATCAATTTGAAGGGTAACCAATGAACCCAGTATTCCATTTGTTCCAACTACAAAAGTTGGATTCCCGTTTATCTGGAAATGCAGATCGTCTTCACACGATTGAGCAGTTATTATTACAAGACACAAAAGTAAAGCATGCAAAACTAGATGTAGATCGTGTGGCCGATGAACTTGACACTCTTCGGAAGGAGTTTGTTGAGCGCGATGAAAAGATTATCAACCGCCGGAATAAACAGGAACAGGCAGAATCATCCCTGTATTCAGGCACGATTAAATATCCAAAAGAATTGCAGGATCTTCAAAGAGAAATAGCCTTGATCAAGGAAGCCACATCAAAGCTCGAAGACGAACAGCTTGATACTATGATAAAGATTGAGTCTTCAGAAAATCTTCTAACCGATATTCAAAACAAGCTGCAGATTGCCATTAATGAATTCGAAAATGAAAATGCTATCCTCATTCAAGAAAAACAACAAATTACCCTTGATAATCATCTCTTGAGTGAAGAGAGGAGCCTGGTGATATCCCAGGTGAACTACGCTTTGCTTGAGGAATACAATGGATTAAGAATTAAGAAAAAAGGTATTGCAGTATCACAAATTGAGGACCAAACATGCTCTGTTTGCGGCTCCACTCTGACTCCCGCGGAATGCCAGGCTGCCAGGTCAAATAATGGAAATATTACTTGCCCAACATGCGGAAGAATTCTCTACGCCGATTAGGAGGGTATTAATAGATGCCTATTGACCACCTCACGACTTGGACCTCAAAGCAGGCATCTTTATTGCGTACTTTTTCATACTTTTTTTACATGCGCTCATGAAGCAAATTGATCAACTTAATAACAAAAGAACAATCTCAAAAAATGGGACTGATCTCCTTCTTAGAAAGTACTTATTGCGGGAAGTTGAAAGCCGGCATCTAATTCCATCTTTCTGCCGCTTAAGCGATCTCTATATCTCGCAAAAATTGATCAGCACCCCTCTATACCTGGACGAAAAAATCGATCTCGATGACATACCACCGCTTTACTTGAATCCTCTTGCAATTCTCGAAATTCCTGAATTATCACGCGATTATCCATTTCCTCTTCTAACATTAAGTAATGCCTTATCGGGCGGATGCAATATTGTCATAAAAGGGCGTATAGGGGCAGGAAAAACCACTGCCATATCCAACCTGGTGATTGAGTTGCTTGAAAAAAGATGCCCTGTTTCTGAATTGAATAATTTTTTACCCCTTTATATTTACGCAAGTGACCTTGGATTAACGAATCATGAGGATGATCTTGAAAGTGCGATCATAAATTATCTTGTTCAGAGACTCGATCAATGTAAATACAATGATATTGTCACAATTCTAAAAAACTACAGGGATAATCATCAACTCCTAATCTGTGTTGACGGGTTGGATGAGCTGCCGGTTAAATCTTTCGACAATATCGTTTTTTCCATTTCGAGTTACCTTAATAAATACCCTTCCATTCGCATGATTACCACTTCTGGTCCTTTTTACACTGGAAAACTCTTAGAATCTGGATTTCTTCCTTTCTACCTGAAACCAGCTGCTCCGGAGGAAATACGGGAAATCGGTCGCAAATTCCTTTCTGTACTCAAAACTACATCCTCAAATATTGAAATTGATGTCTTTCGTGGATGGCTAAAAAACTCTGAGCCTGCTGACGATTTCTTCACTGCAACTTTGCGACTCATTTCTTACTTTACTACACCTTTAAAAGCAAACAGCAATATTCTTGATCCTTTTGTGCGTTATACCACCAACGGTCATCTATCAACAAAAGAAATGGGTTGCATTGCAGATGAATTATTCATGTATCCAGATAATGGAATATCTTTAACTTCTCTTGAGAAATTGATCCAGGTAATTTTAGCAGGTAGAGATAATGCATCACCCGCTCCATTAGCAAGATCAATTCTCACATCTCTAATTGAAAAAAAGGTACTTCGAGTAAACTCTGATACCACGCTCTCATTCTCATCCGCAGAATTATTTTGTCGCCTATTGTCACAATCAAAAGTTCACGCTGTATGCACAGATGCATCAGAATTATTGCACTCCCCTGTTAAGAATCGGATCACACAATTATCAGATGAAATTAGTTATCTGCCATCCTGGCTCGAAAACGTAGATAAAGGTTACGATCCCATTTTATTGCTCTCGCTTGATCACCTGAGTACGAAACCCAACAGAGTAAATTTTCGCGATTCGAGTATCGAAAAGCTAGGAAGGATGGTGATCGCGGATAATCTAGCCCTCTCTATTCGCTATATCGCCTCAAGAATATTATACTATGCGCATCCTCAAATATTATTTCATATCCTTAGAAAACTTTCGAATACTACCAATTTGGATTCCTTGACCCTTGTCATCTTGTTTACCGGTAAAACCCATGTAGATCTTTCATTCGATCTTCTCACTGAATTCTGTAGCAGCGAGCGAATAATTCTCAAGCACCTATCAATCCTGGCACTTGCAAGGCATCCGGAAATGGATCGGTTTGGCGTAATCGATTCAGAAATGCTAGGTTTGGGAGGAAAAAATACAGCGATCTTGTTATCCCTTGCCGGTGTTGAAGGCAGGCAGCGTTTGCTGGATTATGCACAGAGTGACAACCCTAATTGCCGTCGGAATGCTGTTTTTGGTCTACATACTTATAATGAAAACTGGTCTAACAACGAACTTCTTCGCTTGAATCGCACAGACAATACCTGGATGGTACGCGACGCCGCCTCTCAGGCTATCGAAAACCACTGGCAGCCATATAACAGCTTTATTCCTTCTGGTATGCCAACTCATGAGAACAACCCAGAGATGTTACGGATTATTAGAGAGAACCATGCGGTCAGTTCGCCCACCGGGTTCCATTCTGAGAATTTTTCAGCGCTGATTGACACAACCGACATTCAGAAACAACTGCTTGCTATCAGGTACCTATTCTCAAAACCAACTATAGAAAGTATAAAGATGCTGAGTAAATTAGTGTCTTCGGCTAACCCCAATCGAGAAACCGCGTTACTTGCTCTCCGCGAGATCGAGTATGCTAATTAGTCGTTATGGAGATAGGTGTTTTATCAATTTGGTCTGTATTAGCTCATAATTCATCCCGCTAATCGATACCAGTTTGTTATGGCCGGTTTGACCAGTTACGATCTCAATTTTTGAACCCGGAACTTCAAGTATTTCTGACAGTAACTTGATCAAAGCTGTGTTGGCTTTGCCTTGAACCGGAGGAGAAGTAAGCCTGATCTTCACAGTGCCATCGGCTAACAAAGCAAAAATTTCGTTTTTTGCTGAACGAGGCGTAACCCGAACTGAAATTACAGCCTCACATTTGCCTTCATGAATTTTTTCAAGCTTTTTTTGGGTCATTTCACAAAAAACGGAGAATAATGTATTCAATCACCTGGATTACTACTAACAATATCACAGGGCTAAAATCAAGGTTGTTTATTGGTGGGACAATGCGCCTGATTGGTTCAAGCATCGGATTTACTACACTATCCAGAATTTGTTTGATCCTGTTTTGCGGAGGGACAAAGAACGATAGTAGAATATCGATAATGATCACGAAAGATAAAAGTCTAAAAATCAACTGAACAATTGAGTAAGCCATGAAGCCGATTATACCCTACACACTGGTCCTTTCTCCCATAATCGCCTCGCCTATTCGTAAGTACGTAGCGCCCTCTTGTATAGCCACCTCAAAATCCTGGCTTGTTCCCATAGACAGCTGAGTAAAGGATGTGAGTTTGAATTCTGCCTGGATTTCTTCGAGCAGCACACGGCAAGTACGAAATACCTGCCTACTGTCTTCTGCAACCTTTGAGTAAGGAGGCATGGTCATTAACCCAATTAACTGTATCCCCTGAGATTGAAGTAATTTATCAAAATTTCGAAAAAACAAACTTTTCCCCTCTGAATTTTGTAAATTGAAACCCTGTTTACTTTGCTCACCTGAAATATTGATTTCAATAAAAGCGGGGATTGTCGTTTTAGCAGTCACACACGCCTGATCTAGTTTTAACCCTAAATCGAGGCTGTCAATTGAATGCACAAAATCACAAAATTTCACCACATATTTGATTTTTCTGCTTTGAATATGCCCGATCATGTGCCATTGAAAGACAAACTCGTCAGGAATCATCAACCGTTTACCCTGAATTTCTTCGGGGTAGTTTTCCCCTAAGACTGAAGCACCAGCCTGTAACAGTTGCAGAATTTTTTCTACTGGCTGCTTTTTGGTTACCACAACTAATTTGATAGAATTCGGGTCTCTTCCATATTTAATACAGGTATTAAAGATCTTTTCGTACACACACAGAAATCGATCCCGAATTGTACTCATATCATCCTTGCTTCAATCCAATGATGGCGCCGAACCGGCCTGTGTTACCTTTTTCAGCACGGTGACTGTACCAGTGTCTGGTATCACATGCAGTACAAATTTTGCTATTGTAAATTCTTGTAACTCCCGCATTTCTTAAAAGAATGCTATTTGCTTTCCACAAATCGAGAAAAACTCGCCCATCTTTGTGAATTAAAATCTCATTTTCTTTGAAATTGAAGGTATTTTTTACTCGCGCAGTTACATCATTTCCAATTTCGTAGTGATCTGGACCAATGCTGGGGCCGAGACCCGCCACAAAATCTTCAGGATTGGCTTTATAAAACTCTTGAGCTCTTTCGATTGCTTTCTCAACAATACGATTCACTGTACCCAACCAACCAGCGTGAATGATTCCAACGATACTATTTACGGGGTTAAATAACAGGATTGGGACACAATCGGCAAACCGCATTATCAAGGTAACATCAGGATTTGATGTGAAAATCCCATCTGCTTTTGCCCTTTGCTCGCCTGTGAATAACGGACGATCTGAGCAAACAATATCACTGCTGTGGATTTGCCAAACTTCGTACGCTGAATGTATTGAACGATTCATTGCATGAAAGACTCGCCGCTTGTTTTCGTTGACACAATCGGGTTCATCCCCGATAGATCCACCCAGATTTAGTGACGTGTATTGATTTTTACTTACCCCACCTGTACGAGTAAAAAAACCATGAATCGTTCTCTCAAATTCAGAATTCCTGAAAGCGCAGTATTCAAGTCCATTAACAGCTTTAATAATTTCCATTACAAACTTTCGACCCTTTTACTGATTTGCTTTTTTCGATTGAGCTGGAATCTGGATTCTTTCATTCCTTCTTCCATCATTGGAAATACATACCACCCAGTTCCCAAGCCGAATAAGGTTCCCGTCAAAATGCGCAGAAATGGTGTACTTTCCCTTATCGGCAGCCATGCCGGCCATCCTTCGGCTAGACCCGGTAATTGAGAAAATCCATCTAGTCCTATTGGAATCACCGAGATGATCACCCACATAAACCATCGTAATGGTTTTACTTGTTTCTTTGAAAGCTCAAAGATTACTCCTGAAAACGCAAGGGAAAGATAGATCGCTATATCGCGTTGACATAACGCTACTTTATAACCGAGAATTTCGTTCCCGTGAAAATCTCTGGCAAACTCAAGGTCGTCAGCCGGCTTTCCGGTGACTTCTTCATAGGTTTTATAGCTAGAGATGCCGGCCAATTCTCTTGGATAAAAAAACTGCTCACCATCAATAAAAAAAGATCTGTAAAAGAGCTGGTGGCATAATAATCTATAGAACCCATAAAAACCATGTGCCAATCCAGGTTTACCAACATTCAACAGGATTGGCGGTAGAAAGGAAAACCCGATAAAAGCAAGAATAAAGGAAGTAATCACCCATACGTAACTTTTGGCAAACCATAATGAGAACTTTTCCATACCGGTCATACGAAAACGGTTCTTCTCGTTGAAATTGTTGTGATTAACCAGGTCCCGTTCTAAAGTTGCTGCCGCTGCAACTTCAATTTCTGATATGGTAAATGGATGATTGATGCGGTAAGGACCGACAAGGATAACCGGAACGTCCTTTCCAAATCTCTGCTCCAGTTGGGTGTCGCCGTCGACACTAATATCGACGAATAACAATCCTTTTTGTTCACAAAGATATTTGACCTGGTTATAAAGTGTGTACGGTTCGGAATTCTTTGAATAATAGTATGTCAATGATCGCATTACTGACCAATCCATCTAATTCTAAAGTGGGTTATTCGGTTTTAAATTCTTTAACTTTTACATTGGTACCGTTATCAAATCCCTGGACTTCGATTTTTCCGTCATAATAAGGAGTTTCTGGTAATGTCCACCGAAAAACAAACTTGGCTACTTCAGGTTCAACATTGACACAACCATGCGACAACATCTCACCATAGTTATTGTGCCAGTAAGTTGAATGAATCGCTACACCACCGGAAGCAAAAATCGATGTCCATGACACCGCGAATTCTTCGTAACCAGAAGCCTTTGTCTCTCCACCGGCCATGTGTAATGAGACATATTTACGGTTCACAGAGTGATAATCGCCAGGCGGTGTGGACCATTTGTCGACGGGTTTACCTTCTGAGTTGTACTTTGCTCCTGTTGATACCCTTGCGAATAGAATTTCACGTTCATTTTCAAAACAGGAAATTGTTTGGTGATTCAGGTCAATAGAGATATATTTGTTCTTTACGTCTGGTGAAATTGGCGAGATATCCTCAGGTGTGATGGGTTTAAATGCGCGCGCGTCCGCCCAGAATGCATCACCGTACGATCCATGTTTTTCAATCACATGATATAGTATTTCATTCTCAGATACTTGCTGAATGCCATCAATCCATAATACCTGTGAATAATAAAACCTGGGATTTACGGTTTCTTGTAAACGTGGTGATTTTGGTTCTGTTCCATCGAGGTAAATATCAACATATGGTACTGTAACTTCCGCCCAAGTACCCGGCTTTTCGCCGTAATCAGGCAGAATATCCATTGGAAAATTCTGTTTGTTCTTTACGGGTTGAACACTAATAGATGGAATGTAACCCTCAGGAGTTTCGTACCATTTGCGATTTTTCCAATAAGCAGTACTGGGTTTACCGATTATCTCTCTTTGAAGGCTTAGAATTGTGTCATCATACACCGTTCTCACGGTGGAGCTGTCCGGGTCCGGTTTTGATTTGATTTCTACCGTGTAAAAGGTTCTTCCCAATCTCGTGTCTAATGGAAAATCAGGCAAGTACGCGGAAGTCGAAACGGGTCTTGTAGCCCATACGGTTGCGCCTAACCCTGTGAATCCAATTCGCAAAAATTCTCTTCTAGAAATCTTTCTCATTGAGTACCTGTTTTGACTATAACTTCCTTTGTTCGATAATCTCATTGATATAGCCTATTTCTCTTCCCCACAATGTATCTTCAGAGAAATATTGGATCATATTCTTGATCTGAGCGTAAATTTTACCAGTTCCTTTTCCCAGGCTTAATTGTGATTGTCTTTTTCTAAGATCGATCGCCCTTACAGCGGTATAAATCTCGATGCTTAATATTTGGCGTAAATTATTAATGATCTCATAAGCATGCCTGGCAGCGGTCATCGCATTGGCATTGTGATCCTCCTGTCCGGCCGAGGTTGGCAGCGATCGTATGGAATCCGGCGTCGCCAATGTCTGGTTTTCCAATACGAGTGAGGCAGCGGTGTAATGCGGCATCATTAATCCGGAATTCAGACCCTCACTACTGCTGTCGTCTACCAGCATTTGTGTTAATCCATGGTTAAATTTCGCGTCTAGCATAAGGTTTATTCGCCGTTCTGATATCGCTCCAAGTTCACACAGAGCTACCGCCAAAAAATCCATGCCTAATCCTAAAGGTTCGCCGTGAAAATTGCCGCCCGAAATTGCTTCTCCTGTCTCAAAGATTAGCGGGTTATCAGTAACAGCATTTATTTCTCTTTCTACGACCTTCTTGACATAACCCACTGAATCTCTAACCGCTCCATGAACCTGTGGGATACACCGGATAGAATAAGCATCCTGTACTTGATCGACAGAGTTGATGTACGAGCTGCCCTTGATTAACTTAAGGATATTTCTGGCAGTCTCAATTTGACCTTTTTGGTTTCTGACCAGTTGTATCCTGTGATCAAACGGATCTGCTCGAGCACATAAAGCTTCCATGGCTAACGCTGCACTCGTTTCCGCGATTTGTAAAAGGTATTCTGCCTCACTTACACTTAACGCAGCAATCGCAGCTGTGAATGTAGCGCCATTGTTCAAGGCCAGTCCTTCTTTTGCGCTCAGTATAGACCGTTCAATTCCCGCTTTCGCCATTGCTTCTTTTCCGGAACTTTCTTGTCCTTTGAATTTTGCCTTCCCTGATTCTTCATCTAGATCGCGAACATCCTTCGATAAAACAAGTGCTAGATGAGAAAGTTGGCAAAGATCACCTGAAGAGCCAAGAGAACCTTTACTTGGGATTATGGGGGTAACCTGATTGTTCAGCATATCCAGAAGTGTTTTTACAATTTCCGGTCTTACACCCGAAAAACCTTTTGATAGCGAAACAGCCCTGATGAACATAGCTGCACGCACAATTTCGTCTGGCAAAGGGTCTCCAATGCCCACAGCATGGCTTAAGATCAAATTACGATTGAGTATTGAGATCTGTTCGAGATCGATCTTTTTATTTGCGAATATCCCGAAACCTGTATTGACACCATACACAGGTTTCCCATTCTTAATTAATTGATTAACACGTGCCCTGGAGTTCACTATGGCTTGGTCGACTTCTTTATCCAGGTAAACGTGTTCTTTGCCCAAAGCTATTTCACGTACCTCTTCAATTGTGATCGAATCTTCAAGATTAATATTCATAATCCTGCCTTAGAAAAAGAGCATTGAAAGCAGCAATGATACTGCCGGTACAGAGAGATTATCATAATCGGAGGGTGTGACAGATTCGACGATGGCTGCAACAAAAGTGATTAAAGTTACTTTTAGTAGAAGTTCTGTGGTACCGATTTCTGTTGGAATTTGGTTTCTGAGAATCAGTATCATAAAGAACGACAGCAAAGTCCCAACAATTATCATGGAGAGAGAACCAATTATGGTCTTCTTTTTCGTCCAGGGTAAAACGGGTGAATTAACACGGCTACCAATCAGATCTGCAGCTCCATCTCCTCCACACAGAATCATCAGAGCGATCACGGCATCGATTTTATTCCAGAAAAAAATCGTTAATACCACAAATACCATTCCGTAAAAAAATGGACCTCTGAGTAATTCACGTTTTTTTCCTGAACGCGCCATTGATTGGACAGAGGTGTAGTCTTTTATGATGCCCAGTCCTACGAATAAAACCTGGATCACAATAAGAAATGGCACAATTGCTGCCAGATATCGGGATATTTCTTGATCAGGAAACAACAACCAGCACAACAAAAATAATGGTCCCGTACCGATATGTATCAATTTCCGCGAAATTCCACTGTCCAACACTTTTTTGGATGCTAGAAAATTTATAAATCGCATCCAAATGACGCATAGGATCAGTGTAATAACCATGGCAATCCATGGGTTGTTCAGCATCATTAGCTCCTGTCTGCCGATGATCGTTCAATATCGCGTTTCATATCCTTATCAGCAATGTCCCGACGTTTATCATAAAGCTTTTTTCCTTTTGCGATGGCAATTTCCAGCTTTGCCCGTCCATCTTTGAGGTACATGCTCACCGGGATGATTGTGACTCCCTTCTGTCGTACTTCGTTCCATAATTGCCTTATCTGTTTCTTATGAAGCAATAAGCGTCTTGGTCTCTTCGGATCATGATCTGAATAACTGGCAGCCTGGTAAGAGGCTATGTGTGAATTGACGAGCCATGCTTGTTGACCGTCAAGCTTTATGTAGGCTTCCTGAAGACTAACCTGCCCTGCTCGCACCGATTTAATTTCGCTGCCCATAAGTGAAATTCCGGCTTCGAACTTTTCAAGTAAAAAATATTCGAATTGTGCCTTACGATTTTTTGAAACTATTTTTAATCCCATGGAATATGCCTACACGCATTTTTATCGTGATTGGAAATAAGAAAACAATCCCAGCAGTAATCCTAATACACTGAGAAGAACAATGATCAATCCTACTGGAATTCCTGCCAGTATCTGCCCTGTCGATGATTCAAAGGTCGGAATCTGGAGCGGCGCAGGTTCGGTAAATGTGGGCATTCTGGTCGCCCTGGGCGTGGTGATGAATTGTGCCGCCATCGTCGGGTCAATGGTGATCGTTGTAATCGGTACGGGTGAGGGTGGATTTTCAATAACCGCAAGTTCTCCTGGGCTAACGTCCATGTATAGTGACCATACCCAACCTATGCCACCTTGAGCCCCCGGGTATTCCACAACTAACCAGTCACCCCCTGCTGATCTGCCGACAACAGGTACCTCGGCACCGAGTAAAATAACTCCAACCTGCGGGTACAGAACGCTTGGACCGGATCGTACATTGACACGGTCCTCTGTCAATCCGATCTTTACTTTTGCAGTCACACCTTTTGGGGTCCCTGTTACTGTAGGAATGGAACCAGTCGGCTGTTGTGCAGAAACACTATAAGATAAAGATTGTGAAAATAATAAGTAAATTGTGGTGATTAAGGTTGCCACCAATAGAATCCATTTAATCTTTCTAAAAGCCATCGTATCTCCAGGTAAATTTGCTGCGTTTTTTGATTATAATTCAAATATGCCTCAGCGAATTTATCATGGGAAACTAACGAACAATGACCTGGCCAAGTCGATCATTGCACATTTCAGCCGTGGAAACCTTCTGGTACAGCAATTCGGCAGTGGTGATAACCTTGTCGTTCAACTGGCTTCATCACCATATGCAAGATCTGGTGGAACAACCGCATTGAGTGTTCTTCTTCAAAATGTCGAAGATGGCGTTTCCGTATCCTTAAGCAAACAGGCATGGTTCGGTATAGCCGCAAGCCTGGGTGTTTCGACCATTGCCGCCTTACGGAATCCATTCAGCCTGCTCAATCGCCTTGACGACATAGCCCAGGATATTGAATATGTGCAACTTGTGGATAATGTTTGGTCAATCATTGATAAAACCGCCCGCTCAATGGGATCAGGTTTTGAACTTTCTGAACGTCTCAGTAGATACATCTGTGATTATTGCAATACAGCCAATCCACCTGGTGAACCCAGTTGCATCGCTTGCGGTGCTCCTTTAGGAAATATTCAACCTGCAACTTGCTCTAATTGTGGATTTATCATTTCGAAAACCGAAAAAGTATGTCCTAATTGTGGCAAAGCGGTCAAATAGGAGGTATTCATGATTAAGATTGTTGCAGATACTACTTCTACAATACCCCCGGCACAGGCAGAGGAATTAGGGATTTACTATCTTCCCCAGATTATCATTTTTGGAGAAAACTCATACCGTGACGATAAGGAACTTACTTCTAGTGAATTTCTGACGAAATTACGCTCCTCTGCTGTGTTGCCAAAAACAGCAGCGCCTCCGCCTGCTTTGTATCTTCCCATTTTTCGTGAACTAATCGACAATGGACACACCATCATTGTAATCTGCCCATCACAAAAAGTAAGCGGTACTTATCGAAGTGCTGCTGAAGCCGCGCTTGAATTCCCCGATGCTGATATCCGTGTTGTCGATACTCAGACCATTGGTCCAGCCCTTGGTACTCTTGTGCTGAAAGCACTTGAATTGGCTCATGAAGGAAAAACGGCTGAATATATAGTGAATCAACTTGAAGCATTAGGGAAAAAAGCGAAGATCTATTTCTACGTCGATACGCTGGAATACCTTCACAAAGGTGGCCGAATTGGAGGAGCGACAGCTCTGCTGGGAAGTCTGCTACAGGTCAAACCAATTCTTCTGTTTAAAGATGGCCAGGTGAATCCTTTCGAAAAACAAAGGACAAAGAAAAAAGCCCTCGACCGAATCGTCGAATTAGTATTACAGGAATGTCCACCAGTAGCTGAATCTAACCTGGCAATCCTTGAAGCAGATGCGATGGATGATGCGGTTGCGCTAAGAAACCAGTTTCAGAGTAAATTAAATATAAACGCCATAAGGATTGCAGACCTTCCTCCTGCGATCATTGTGCACGCCGGACCAGGGGTTGTTGCCGCCAGTTTTTTTGAAATCTAATTAACGTACAATGGAATTCCTATACAAGGATGAGCACATTCTAGCCGTGAATAAACCGGCCGGTTTACTATCGATTCCGGACGGTTATCACAAGGAGCTTCCCAATCTAAAACAGCTTCTTGAATCTGAATTTTCGAAAGTATGGACCGTTCACCGACTGGATAAAGAAACCAGTGGTGTTGTGCTTTTCGCACTCAACGCTGCGGCTCATAGAAGCCTTTCGATCCAATTTGAAAAAAGGGTTATCGACAAAACTTACCTGGCGCTTGTGACAGGCGTTTTGCCCTATTCTACTTTTACAATCAACATTCCTCTCAAGGTGAATGGAGATCGCAGGCATAGAACAATTCCAGATGCTTTCAAGGGTAAACCTGCTCAAACAGATGTAAGTTTAATAAAAGCTTTTCGCTTTTTCTCCCTGGTTAAGGCGTATCCTAAAACAGGATACCTGCACCAGATAAGAGCGCATCTGAAGCATGCCGGTTATCCTGTCGTAAATGACATACTTTACGGTTTTACATCATTACCGCCGGAGTGCAATTTCGCTGCAAAACGTCTCATGCTGCACGCTCTAAGCATATCTTTTACACATCCGGTTCGCAATGAGACAATGCTTGTTGAATCCCCCTCACCTGTGGAATTTTTTATCTAAAAAAACAGGAACCGGCTATTTACCGGTTCCTGAATTCATTAGAAAAAGACTGTTACTTAATCACAACGGTCTTTTTACTGACAGCGATCGACCATACAACAGCGGCGAATAAAACAGCCACGACCACCCAGCCAATTACACCGAGGTTCTGCACCCGTACGATCACTGGCGCTGCAAGCAGGCTGACCAGATTGACCACTTTGATCATAGGGTTCAACGCAGGTCCCGCAGTATCCTTTAGCGGATCTCCAACTGTATCACCCACCACGCCGGCTTTGTGGCGTTCGGAACCTTTTCCAGTGTTTTCGACCAGGTTCCTGGGTTCATCTTCGATTGTCTTCTTCGCATTATCCCAGGCTCCGCCTGAATTCGCCATAAACACAGCCAGAAGCTGGCCGCTAAGGATGACACCCGCCAGGAAACCACCTAATGCCTCGACCTGTAAAACTAGCCCTACGATCAACGGCATTAATACAGAAATTGTAGCCAGCGGGATCAATTCCTTCTGGGCTGAAGCTGTTGAAATACCAACCACCTGTGCGTAATCCGGTTTCTTTGTTCCTTCCATGATTCCTGGAATTCTAAATTGGCGGCGCACTTCTTCTACGATCTTGCCGGCTGCTCGTGTAACAGCTTTGATCGAAAGTGACGAGAATAGCCAGGGCAGTGCTCCTCCGAGGAGGAAACCGACGAACACCTTCGTGTCAGAAACGCGAATGGCATCCAGTATCTCAATGTCCATACCGCTTTCAATCAATCCCATCTGCACCCGGCTTACGTCTGTGATGTACGAAGAAAACAGGCTGACGGCTGCGATAACCGCCGAGGCGATTGCTACACCCTTGGTAATCGCTTTAGTGGTGTTTCCTACTGCATCCAGGTCTGCCATGATCTGGCGGGCTTTCTTGGTCTCCTCGTCCTTAAGATCATGCCAGGCCATCTCACCGATACCATTGGCATTGTCAGAGATGGGACCGTAGGAATCCATCGCCACATTATTTCCGGTGTGACTCAGCATACCAATACCTACCATGGCCACGCCGTACAGCACGTATAGTTTGTCCATACCACCGTAAAGGAGTAATGCAGCAACAAAACTGGCAGCAATCACTACCAACGCCCAAACACTTGATTCCATTCCAAGACCGAGGCCTGAAAGGATGGTCGTGGCGGGTCCAAATTTGGTTGATTCCACTATCTCTTTCACTGGGGCTGATTTTGTTGATGTAAAGTAAGATGTCAGAGGGTTGAAGGCCACTGCCAAACCCACGCCGATGGTTGTCAGCATGGCCAGTTTCCAGTCATTGGCGTAAAGTATGGCTACTACGAACGACCAAACAATTGTATTCACACTGGAAACTTCATAGGACCGGAACATTGATTCTTCGGCATCGTGGGCGCGCAGGAATTTGATCGGGAATTTCTCCCAAATAGGCACTGTAAAAGTTCCCAGGATTGAGCTCAACACGCCAATTCCACGAATGATCAAAGGATAAACGATCCACTTGAGCCCGTTGACTGGATCTTGCGACCACAAGGCAATACCAAGGATCAAAGCTGACACAATGGTTACTTCGTAGCTTTCGAAAATGTCCGCTGCCATACCCGCGCAGTCGCCAACATTATCACCTACCAGGTCTGCTACAACCGCAGCGTTGCGCGGATCATCTTCCGGGATGTCTTTTTCAACTTTTCCGACCAGGTCTGCGCCTACATCAGCAGCCTTAGTGTAGATTCCTCCGCCGACACGCATGAACAAAGCCAATAGCGTACCGCCAAAACCAAACCCGAGCAGAGCATCCGGTGAAGCTTTACCAAAAATGATGAAGATTACAGTACCACCAAGAAGCCCGAGACCGTCAGTGAGCATGCCAGTGATCGTACCAGCATAGTAGGCAATAGAAAGTGACTCGTTGAAATTTCTGCGAGCGGCGGAAGCTGAACGGACGCTGGCCTGGATCGCCATACGCATACCCAGCTGTCCGACGATCAAAGAAAATGACGCGCCCAGAACAAATGCGACTGCGCGTCCAATTGAAATGATCAGCTGGGTATTGTATTTCTCAGGGGGAAATTCCAATAGCGCTTCGTGGCTGGGCGGAACCACGTACACGGATAGGAAAAGGGCAATGAATAATATTCCAATCGCCGGCAGGATCGTCTTCAACTGCCTGCGCAGATAGGAATCTGCCCCAATCCGTATAGCATCCCAGACTTCCTGCATTTTTTCGGAGCCCTTATCCTTTTTTAGGACAGTTCCTCGGAGCAACCAGGCGTAGATCAGGCTGATAAACGCGATGATAAGAACCGCCAGGATAGCTATCTGCTCGAAATTGTTCAAACCGTGTCGAGCCAAACCTAGAATATTCATTTCTCCTCCATAAATAGGTTTAATATTTCGATATTATATATGATGAATTGGATTAATGGAATGCAATTCCACTTACATATTTTTGATAAATGTAATTTTATTTTCTGATTAATATGTGACACATACATCACGAAATGCTGTATAATTTCGTGCTTTTGGCTTTTGGTCACATACATCATTCAGTTGGGATTTTTCCCATATCATTTGCTATTGTAATTCTAATAAAACGAGTGTATTCTGTAATGAAAAGCGGCAAGCTATCGTATTTTTGAGGTGCTTTGTAAGTAAATGGACAAACCGATTATTAGCCTGATTGATGATGACGATGATTTTCCAGCGATTGCCCGTCTGATCGAACTGGGTCGTCAAAAATCATATGTCACGATCGATGACATTCTTCAGTTCTTTCCTGAAGCTGAACAGGATGTCGAACAGCTGGAAGAAACATTCGCCGCTCTGATGAGCGCTGGTATTTCCTACGTTGAAGACGAGATCGCTCACGAAGAACCTTCAGATGAAGACCTGACTGTCGTTGATGAAGAAACAGCAGAAGTCAAGGTAGCAGTCGCGGATGATCTTGAAAACATCGATACTGATGACACGATTGGTTTATACCTTAAAGAAGTTAGCCGTGTTCCTCTTCTAAACGCTGAAGAAGAGGTGGAGCTCGCCCAAAGAATCGAACGCGGTCGTATGGCTCGTGAGGAACTGGCTAAAGGCAATGTCAACAATCGCCGCCGCCTTGAACTTCGCAAGTTGATCGAAGATGGTTGGGCTGCTAGAGAGCACTTGATCACAGCAAACTCACGCCTCGTGATCAGTGTCGCCAAGAAATACATGGGGCGCGGTGTTCCCTTCCTTGATCTCATCCAGGAAGGAAACATCGGTCTCATTCGGGCAACGAAAAAGTTTGATTATCGTCGCGGCCATAAGTTCAGTACCTACGCGACCTGGTGGATCAGACAGGCGGTCACCCGCGCCATCGCTGACCAGGGTAGAACTATTCGTGTTCCTGTTCACATGGGTGATCAAATAAATAAACTCCTCCGGGTTCAACATCAGCTGACCCAGAGATTAGGCCGTGAACCAACCGTTGAAGAATTGGCGATTGCCCTGGATGTGCCACCGAAAAAAGTTGAAAATATGATCCAGGTTGCCCGCAGACCGCTTTCGCTTGAAACACCCACAGACGACGAGGAGGATTCTGTCCTTGGTGATTTTATCGAGGATGATGAAGCACCCCCTCCTGATGAATCCGCCACATACAATCTTCTCCGTGAACACCTTGAAGACGTGCTGAACGGTCTCCCGCCCAGAGAGGTCAGAATACTGCAGCTGCGCTACGGTTTACTGGATGGGCAGGCGTATACTCTTGAGGAAGTTGGCAGAAAGATGGGTGTAACTCGAGAAAGAGTCCGCCAGATTGAAGCGCAAGCACTCAGCAGATTGCGGCATCCATCCATCAGGAGAAAATTACGAGATTATCTCGGTGAATAACAAACATGGCATGACGGCGGTCATGCCATCGCTTTTTATCCAACTCATGTATAATTTATTCAATCGTTTGATATGCGGAGGAACAGAATATGACGACAATTTCGCTTCGCGAATACCTGCAGGCTATCGATTCTCTTATCGAAAATGGTAATGGTAAAGAGGCAGTTTTTCATTGCACAAACATATTAAATTCTTACCCCAAATGCGCTGATGTATACCGGCTACTAGGGAAATCACTTCTCGAAGCAGGTAAAACTTCCGAGGCAAAGGATGTCTTTGCCAAGTTGCTCTCAGTGATCCCCGACGATTTTACTGCCCACGCAGGTCTAAGTGAGATTTATGAATTGGATCAGAATTTAGACAAAGCGATCTGGCACATGGAAAGAGCCTTTGAATCTCAACCTTCAAATTTGGTGGTTCAAGAAGAACTGAGAAAGCTCTTTACCGCCAGGGATGGTATACCACCTGCAAAAATCAGATTAACTCGTGGCGCATTGATCAGGATGTACGCGAAAGGCGAGCTTTACCAGCAGGCGATTTCAGAAGCACAATCAGTACTCGACGGGGATAATGAACGCCAGGATATCAGGTTGTTACTGGCAAAGATGTATCATTCCTCAGGTTATCCTGTTGAGGCAGCTGAAACCTGTTCAGCAATTCTTGAAAAATCGCCTTATTGTTACGATGCCAATCTAATTATGCATGAAATTGAGTTCTCGCAAGGCGAAACATCTGATTTCTCTCCATATTCACAAAGGATGGCAGAAGTTGATCCGTATTCCGGCCTGGTTAACAATGAGTTCCTGACCCCTCAAACAGTTCCATCAGATTCGATCCTACTGGATAAACCTGAATATCGAGGTTTAGAAACGGAAGAGGGCATCCCCGCCTGGGCTCATCATATTGGTCTTGAATGGCCATTGACCTCTCCTGCACCGGGTACAGCAGAAACTGATTTTTCCGAAACCGAGGAATTGATTTCTGCTGAAGAAGCTTTTATTGATCCTGGCGATGAACTTAATTCTGAATTACCGAATATTGAGTCAGACGATAAAGATGTTTCAGAACAGCTTAAGGCACCAGATGATGAACTGCCAGATTGGATTGCGAAAGCAGGTTGGATCAGAGCCGTCGAAGAGGAATCCCTGCCTGTCATAGAAGAGATCGCCACTATCGAATCACTTAAGGAAGACGAAGGACTCGCCTCGCCTGCTGAAGAATTGCCTGATTGGTTGAAGTCTCTAAGCCCTGATTTGTCGCGGTCAGAGGTACCTTCCGAAACTGAGGGTGTTATATCGGGGCTTAGTGACAATGATCTCGAGAAAATCTCTTCCCTTTCTTCAGAAGATATAGATCGAATTCTTGGCGAAGAACCTGAATCCGAAATCGAGATTATTCAACCGCGTACTGAAAGCAGCGAATTTTTTTCAGAAGAAATTGAACCAGAGGAATTCCATGGTGAAATAGCTTCTTCTGATAGCGAAGTAGAAATTCCCGAGCTTCCTGACTGGCTGAGGGAAATTGAAACCAGCGATTCCGAAGTCGTTAGTCTCACGGATTCACCTTCCGCTTGGGTCCCAGCTGAGACTCCAGCAAACCAGGAAGTTCCTGAATTGATGGAAAACGCCCCTCTCGCACCGCCGGAAATTGCAACCCCGGGGGTTAGCCCGATTGAAGCGATCGTTTATACTGAAACCGGATCTACTGAAGCCGCTCTTCATTCAGCCGAAAGTTCCCTTGATGATCTAATTCAGGAAATGGATCAAACAGTCAAAGAACCCCCTGAACTTCCTTCAGATATTATGCCCCCGCCAATTTCCTTTGAAGAAAAACCCAATAAAATTGAGGTTCCCTCCTGGGTAAGGAAAATCCTTGGCACGGCTGAGGTTGATGCACCATTCAAATCACCCGCAAATGAAATACGATTACCAGAAACCACAGAAGATCTGGAACCTTTGATCACTGAACTGCCAGGAGAAATCCCTGAAGAAGGCGCAATATCAGATGATGTAAACATCGAATTGATGTCCTGGCTCGAGGATATTAATCCGGATGATGCCATGGAAAAACCATCTCTGGATATTTCTGTTGATCAAATTGAGCAGCCCTCAGAAGCGATCAAATCCCCAACAGCTGCCGAAGTTCCTGAAATAACTTTTGATAATTTGACTGAACCATCACAGTTAACGGAAAGCGAGATTGCCTGGGAAAATGCCAGCGAAACTGAAAGAGATCAAATACCGGTAATGGAAGAGAACGCAGCAGAAGAGATTCATGAAAGATTATCGTCATTGCTCGATAAAGATTCTCTCCCGACCCCTGATGAAATACAAGCAGTCGAAATTTTGACTCCTCTGCAGTCAATTCCACAGCCTGTTGAAAAAACCACCTTCCGTGAAACAGAAATCTCCGAAAAGACAGATGAAGAGATCGATAAGCTGCTTTCTGGACAGAGATATCAGGAGCTTTCGGAATTGATATTAACCAAGGGATTTTCAAAAGATTTACTGCAGCAGGTTCATGAAAAAGTTCTAACAATCCCACAGGATAATCCTGAAACCTTCGATCTATGGAAAACCATTGGAGATGTGGGATTAAAGAATTCTGATATTAAGAATGCGCTTGAAGCCTACAAAAAAGCTGAAGAATTACTATTTCACTAATAGTTGGAGAAGATCTTGGAGCGAACATTAGTACTTATAAAACCTGATGGTGTGCAGAGAAATCTTGTTGGCAGCATTATCACCCGCCTTGAGCAGCGTGGATTAAGGATTATTGCTGCAAAATTCATTCTAGTTACGAATGAATTGGCGCGAGAGCACTACAAAATTCACGTGGGAAAACCATTTTACGAAGGTTTGATCAATTACATTACCAAATCACCGGTCATGGCAATGGTATGGGAAGGACCGAATGCGATTAAAGCTGTCAGGCAGACAATGGGTGCCACAAACCCGCTTCAAGCTGAACCGGGAACCGTTAGACATGATTATGCGTTAATGACCGGTAGAAACTTAACCCATGCTTCTGATTCCCCCGAGACTGCGGAAGCTGAAATTTCCCTCTGGTTTAGACCCGACGAATTAACAACATGGTTACACACTAACGAGGATTGGCTTACCGGGGATAATTAAAATCAAGTTTTCTTCCTTGACGCGATAATTCGCGTATGGTAAACTTTTGGGCGTTCGGGGGCGTGGTGTAGCGGCTAACATGCGGCCCTGTCAAGGCCGAGATCGCGGGTTCGAACCCCGTCGCTCCCGCCAGAAAAAACCATCATCTTAGTGATGATGGTTTTTCTTTTCTTGACACAATAGATCGCTTTTCTAGATGATCACGTTGTGATTTCGCTGGAATATCTCTTTGGTACGATTAATTTCTTGGTTCTTTTTATCATCATCCCATCCTAACAACTTTTGGCAAATTCCCGTAATTTCATTGAGGGAATCTTCATCCACTTGACCCAGCCAACCTATCGATGTACGTCGCAGCAACAGATCATCCAGATGAACTATCTTTTCGTTCTCGGTAATATAGGCGATTTCGTTAACGGTTAAGATCGAATTCGCTTTTAGAAAGACTAAAGGTTTATCCTTGGCAAGGAACTCTGTGATCAATGTTCCATAACGCTCAAAGAGCAATTCCACCATCTCCAAACCGCTTTCTGTTGTTGCAGCCAATTCTTTTGTGAATTTTGCAGCTTTTTCATCAGTTGAAGGGTAGTTTTTCCCTCCACCGATTTTGATCTCAGTTGTATTTACTGTCCTTGTGATTCCTAATTGTTCCAATACCTTGTCCGTGATCTGTTCCCCAAATGCACGGTAGCTGGTCCATTTTCCACCGACCAGGCTGTAAATCTGTAAGTTATCTAGATAATTTTCCTTTATACTGTGATCCCGGGTTATCTGACCTGTAGTTTTCGCTTCCTGGTACTCCAGCGGACGCACACCTGAAAAACGGAAAACGATCTGCTCAGGAGTGATCGGAATATCCGGGAAAACACGTTTTACAAGGTCGATAAAGTAAGTTTCTTCTTCCGGGGTACATTTCGCTTCATCAGCCTCCTCTATAGGCAGATCTGATGTCCCGATAATTACCTTATCGAAAAACGGCAGCAGCAATACGATCCTGCCGTCTTTATTCTCAAAGAAGAACTCCCGGTTGCCGATCGCCTGCTTTAATAATGGATTTTTGACGATAATATGCGATCCCTTGGTTCCAAGGATATATCTGGTGTTGACCCCTAGGCGTTTATTGACATCGTCAATCCATGGTCCAGCCGCGTTGATAATTGTCCTGGCTTTTATCTTTACGTTTTTACCGGATTCCTGGTCTCTTAAAACGATTTGCGTTCCATCAATTCCTTCCAGTGATGCATAGTTCAAAGCCATGGCATTCGAGTGAGCTTTTTCCGCGTCCAGTATGATCTCCGTGTTCAACCTTTCGGGAGATATCAACAACCCGTCATAATACTCTGCTGTAAACTTTACTTCTTTGTTTAGTAACGGATAACGTGTCAGCGATTCTTTACGGTTGAAGAACCTGTGCGCGGGAACAACCCTGTTTTTACCTGTGAATGAGTCATAGAATATTAACCCGATTTTGATTACCAGTGCTCCACGCTCCGCTGGTTTATCAAGCAGGTTTAAAAATTTAAAAGGCGCATTAAGCAATCCTGACCAGACTTTGAACATCGGTATCACGGTGGGTAGTGGTTTTACCATATGCGGCGAATTCTGGATCATTCGATTTCTCTCGGCAACCGCCTCGCGCACCAGCCTGAATTCGCCATTTTCCAGGTAGCGAATTCCCCCGTGAGCCATGTGCGAAGATGTAGCAGAAGTGCCTGAACAGAAATCCCCCCTATCTACCAGCAGTACCTTTACACCATTGATCGCAAGATCCAGAAAAGCACCAGCTCCATTAATACCGGCTCCCACGATCAACACATCAACTTCAGGATCCTTATCAAGTCTTTCAAGAATTTCTTGACGCTTCATTGCTCACCTCGTTATATGGATTTCTTTCTCACCTGGTAGATCGTTTATGCAGACAACTGGTAGATCTGTTCCGGTGCCGCCATCAGGTCTGCTGCTAATGGTCTAAGCATTGACTGCAGTATTGATGGCTGCGTTTCCTCCAACCATTTCCAGCGATTGTCGTTATCAAGTATAACCGGCATACGATCATGATACTGTCTGATCAAATCGTTTGGTTCTGTCGTAATGATCGTGCAACTTCGTATTTCTTTACCATCTTGATCCCGCCATGATTCCCACAATCCGGCAAAAGTAAAAGCTTTTCGTTCTTTCAACGTAAACAAGAAGGGGTACTTACGGGAACCAACCAGCTTCCATTCATAAAAGCCATCAGCCGGGATCAAACACCTGCGGCGAACGAACGGAACCCGAAAAGAGGGTTTTTCAGCCAATGTTTCAGCCCGCGCGTTGAACATGCGATAGCCGATTTTTGGATCCTTCGCCCAACCCGGGATCAATCCCCACTTAAACAGACCTACATCCCGGGACACGGGGTCAGTAACGGCCGGTATCAATTGACCCGGAGAGATATTCCTGTTGGGTGAAAAGTCAACGGGCAGCTCTCCCAATGCCAGCTGCTCCCGCAAATCGTCCACCTGGAGCATGATTGTAAATCTTCCACACATGATTCACATCCCTGCTTAGATTCAGGTCCAACGCTATCGATCTGGTATGAGCCCACTGTTTCAACTGCGCGTCATCAATCCCGAAAGGATGAAAGATACTCGCAGCGGCGCGCGCCAGTAATTCAGTATATTTTACCCTGTCCACTGCCGCTGGGTCAATTTTACCGGGCAGTTCCCACGGCCGCACATCTGGTTCACCGCACGTGAAGATGAATCGCATCTTCTGTCCCGGGCGGGCGCGCTTTCCGGTTTGCTCGAATAACTGCAAAGCAGCCCGGGCAGCGGGCGTGGGAGACCGGTAATCCTCAAGTTCATGACTGACACGCGAAGTGACCACCAGTTTTTCAAGAGAAACCCGTCCGCAATTCAAATCCACGAGCGCGCTGCGAAAAATATCAAACGCTTCCCGCACATAAACGGTGAGGTCGCGCACACTGCCGGCGCGGCTCAGGCGTTCAAGCATGCGTGTTTGCGTTTCAGCGACCCAGGCGGGCGTGTCGCGGCGCCGCGCCTCAATTCCACGCACTTTCATCGAACCATCCTGGAAAACCCCGAAGTACCGGTTGGCCACAGGCACTCTCTCATCCATCCGTGAAGGCAGAAAGGCAACCCAGCGGTAGATGCCGTCCAATGAAACTCCCAGCCCGGTCTGCGCAGAGATCTCGTCCAGCACCGCCTGGAAATCCGCTTTTTTTGAAGCCCCGTCTTTTTTAAGCCACAAAGCGTCCACGTACAGGTGCAGTACCTCAAACCCGAGCGACTCCGCTACCTCTTTGGCGCGCAGCAGCACCTCGCGCCCGCCGTTGGTCACCGCCTCGTGCGCCTCGATACGGCCAAAACGGGCGTTTTTGTAGCCCAGAAAACCAAAACAGACCACCAGCAGCCACTTTAAAGCAGAGGCACGCGCGCTATCCCGCTTTGAAAGCCGGCTTTCCTTTGCCAGACCGGCGCCGCGCAGTTTGAGGGCAACACGCTTTTCATAAAGCGGTTTCAGCGTCAGCGGTACAACCCCCAGCTCGGTGCTGGCGGGTATAATGCCATCCGGCAGCGGCACTTCCGGTGAAATATTGCCCTTAATAATGATCGCCGGGTACATGGAAATGAAATCGACCTGCGCCACGTTGGCATGCAGCCCAACGATCGGCTGGTAGATCAGGCCGCCGCGATCGCGCTGTATCAGGTCTACACCGTCCTTGAATTGCTCAACCTGCTGCTTATGCCAGGGAACCAATATGCCATGCTCCAGTGCAGTGAGCATCTGCATGGCCGAAATACCGGAACCCGGCGAAACGCGGGCAGCATTCTCAATAGGGAGCGTGGTCACGCGCGCTGATTCCAGCACGCCATCCAGCCCATAATCACGCCACATCATCGCGCTGCGCTGGTCAATATGGCAGCGCCCAAACAGATGAGCCTCTTCCGCGCGATAAACGATCTGTCCATAAGAAAAGTAGGTCATCTCCTTTTTCCAGGCGACCTCCCGGGACATATCCCGATTGAAGCGAAGCGGCACACCTGCCTGCCGCGAGAGTTCAAGTAGCATGGGGATCAGCCAGGTATCACCCCAATGCGACAGGACAAAATCCGGATCAACCTCCTCCAGCAGCTGGTTCAACTTGTGCAACAAGAATTCGGGCGAATTGAGCGCGATTGTCTGCTTCCTGCGCCCAAACTGCACCCTCAGGGTAGCGGGCTTACCGCGCCCCGGATCACAATCCGGCTCAATCGTGAGCACACGAAAAACCGGGTGCACGGGCGCCAGATCCCAGCGCGAATTCAGCACTCGCAGCGACAGGATTTCGCCATTCTCGTCATTCTCAATCTCACAAAACGCCATGGGGAAAGTACCATACCTGGCCGCGTGGCGAATCGTGACGGGAATATCAGTATCGTAATAAACCAGGTGCGGGAAGCCCTGCTGAATCTCGCGAAAGATCCGTGTTTCATTCAGCGGGCTGTCAATGACAGCTTTCAAGACGGGAATGGGCTCCGGGATGAACGCGTCACGCCGCGCCTCGCGTTGCAGTGAAACCACCTCAGGGTACCGCCGCAGCGCTTTCCAAAGAGCGCGAAGCTGTTCGTTAACCCCGCTGGCGTAGAATACCACCTCCAGTTTCTGGTGAAGGCAAAGGCGCGCGCCGTCCTCCGCGATAAACCATAACCGCAAACCATCAACCGTATCCTCGTAGAGATCAAGCAGCCAAGCGTGCAGATGGCTTTTCATCACGCCCCATCCTGCAGCTCCACGTACTCGATCCCGTCCGCGGGCTTTTCCACGGGTTCCGCCGGGTCATCTCCCTCAGGGCTCACCAGGCTCACAAGAGAGGGAAGCGCGGGAATAGCCGCGTCCACCACGGTCAGGCGCTCTCCCGTATCAACCCCCAGCCGCTCCAGCTGGTCTTCCAGGCGCCGCACCTTGCGGTACATCTCCAGCAGCATTGAAACCAGGTAAATGTCCATCGGGTAAAGATTGCTGGCGTAAGAAGCCTCGGCGACATGCTTGCGCGATAATGCCAGAAGTTCCTGGATCAACGCCTGGTCGCTTTTGCGCAGCGCCCGCACGAAACGCCGCAGCGCTTTCTCTTCCTCAACCCAGGTTTGTGTGGCAGAAAGAATAGTTCGCCCCATGACACCCTCATCAATAATCAGCGAGCAGCGGTAGCTGAACGCCAGCCGGCTGTGCGGGCAGGCCCGTGCTTTCCTCCCAAACCTCGGAGGCGGCCTGCTTTAGCTGCTCCAGCAGGCCGAAGCGCGGCTCTGAGAGCGACAGGAGCGGCTTGACGCTCGCCACCACCGGGGAATGAGCACTTATCGTCAACAGGCACTGCAGCGCCCTTTCAAAAAGCATGCCGCTTTCCCCGGCCTGAACACTCTCATCCATAAAAGTAGTCAACAGGTCAAGCACCAGTACCGGCACTCCCTTACCCGAAGCAGCCTTCTCTAACAGCGCCGCCACCTGGTAACAGGTGAAAGCGCGCGAAAGGCGGATATTGCGCATCACCGCCACCGGGTCGGTAGTCAATGTTCGCAGTATCCGTGCAACCCGGTACATATTGCTGCGGTTTCCGCAATCCAATAAATACACGGGACCGCGCAGCGAAAGCCTGGCTGCCAGATCCAGCATCAGAGGCGCCCCGCCGTGAGCGCCAAAGACCAGCAGCAAACCGCTGGCGTAAGGAAAACCCGGGGAACCACCCGTATCAAAAGCCCGTGTTATCTTCATATTCTTATTATATAGAACATTTGTTCTTTGTCAAGTATTAGCCCTTATTAATTCTGCGAAAATACTGTCCTGGTATATTGCTATGCGCAATATCTTAACTTTATCCGTCTTGTTTAGTACTATAATTGTGCAAATTATGGGTACTTTTAATTTTCTGTCTTCACCCTTCCGTATCCGTGAGCTTGATATTCCAGGTAGATTATTACTGGCCCCCATGGATGGGTTTACAGACTCTCCTTTCCGCAGGATTTGTAGAGAATTCGGCGCTTCTCTTCTCACATCAGAATTCATAAATGGCATTGACCTCATGTACGGTCATCCGCATCTTAAGTACAAAACTTTCTTTCATGCCTCAGAAAGACCTTTTGCTTTCCAGGTATTTGATGACGAACCTGAGCGCTTATTATCTTCTGCTTTAAAGCTGCAAGAACTTGCGCCGGATCTCATCGACATCAACATGGGCTGCTCCGCGAAGAGTGTCAGCAACCGTGGTGCCGGTGCTGGCCTATTGAAGCATCCTGAAAAGATAAAAATAATCGCGTCGTCCCTGGTATCCACCCTTCGAGTTCCAATCACGGCAAAAATCCGACTGGGCTGGGATGATGAAACAAGAAATTATCTCGATATCGTCGCAATATTAGTGGATTGTGGAATCAGCGCCATTACAGTTCACGCCCGTACGCGTAAACAGGGGTATTCCGGTCTGGCAGATTGGGATGCAATCGCAGCGGTAAAACTGGTTTCTCCCGTTCCAGTGATAGGCAACGGTGATGTGAAATCCCTGGAGGACGCGAAGAAGTTAATGGATCATAGCGGGTGTGAGGCCGTAATGGTAGGCCGGGCTGCGCTGGGTAATCCATGGGTTTTCTCTGGTGAAGAGCGCTCAAAAATTGCGCCTGATGCTCTATTTCTGACCATCAAAAAGCATTTATCTCTTATGCTGTCCTTGTATTCTGAAAGAATTGGTACACTGCTATTCAGAAAACATCTATCACGATATCTCACCGGTTATTTGACGACTTCCGAGATCAGGAAAAAAGTATTTTCCATGGATGATCCAAGTACCCTAATGGCAACCATCAGTGAACTTTTATCGAGAAAAGGAGAATACAATGGAACCTCTATGCATTTGGAGTGATGAAGTGGATTTTCCTGTCACCATATGTGACAAAGAAGGACTTATCGTTGGGATGAACAAAAAATCGATTGAATACTTTAAAGATGATGGCGGTATTGATCTTCTCGGCAGATCATTGATCGATTGCCATCCAGAACCTTCCCGTTCAAAGCTACTTGACCTGTTGAAAAATCCCCGTGCAAATACTTATATCAGTGAAACCTCAACCGAAAAATTGTTCGTCCATGAGACTCCCTGGTATGAAAAAGGCACCTACATGGGGTTTGTTGAAATTTTAGTAACAATTCCCTGATCTACACAGTCCAGGAGAATAATATGCACATTTACCACATTACGGAAGAGTCAACCTGGAAAGAAGCTAATGAATCTGGAGTTTACCTGCCTTCAGGATTTGATAAGGATGGATTTATCCATTGCTCTACTGAAGACCAGGTTTTGCCGGTAGCTGAAAATTTTTACAGGTCTAAAAACGGTCTGGTTCTATTAAAGATCGACCCCAGCCGATTAACTTCACCACTGGTTTTTGAAAACCTGGAAGGAAATGCGGAGTTATTCCCGCATTTGTACGGATCGCTACCCGTGGCTGCCGTTGTCGAGTCACTTCCGTTCACCAGGGGGCAAGATGGTAGGTTTCGATTTCCTTCTTTTTCATAAACTTACTGCAGTCCTAACATGGTAAAATACGCTTCGAGTCCCTGTAGCGCAATGGACAGCGTGCCGGCCTCCGGAGCCGAAGGTGAGAGTTCGAATCTCTCCAGGGACACCTGTTTACATGAACAGTCTTTGAAACAAGAGGACATCATTACGTAAACTGCATCGGGGAAAAAAGAAAAGGAGATTTTTTCTATGTACGAAACTGGTTTCGGTGGTGGATATTTACTTTACATCTTGTTGAGCTTGCCAGCCTTGTTATTGGGTTTATGGGCGCAAAGCAAAATTCGCTCATCCTTTGCGAAGTTTTCCAGGGTGCGCACAACTACCGGCCTTACCGGCGCGGAAGTAGCCAGGCGGATGCTTGACCAGAATGGACTCTCAAATGTTCGGATTGAACAGGTCAGCGGAAACCTTACCGATCATTATGATCCTGGCGCGAAAGTTTTGAGGTTAAGCCAGGGTGTATACAATAGCCCCAGTATTGCCGCGGCTGGAGTGGCCGCGCACGAGAGCGGTCATGCAGTACAGGATCACGTAAAATACGGACCTTTGAAGATCCGCTCTCTCATGGTGCCGTCGGTGAAAATTGGTAGCTGGTTTGGACCGGTTCTCTTTGTTATCGGGTTGGCTATAAGCGGACAAACTGGAACCAATATGGCCATGATTGGTTTGCTGCTCTTTTCTGCGACAGCTCTGTTTGCTCTCGTGACACTTCCGGTAGAATTTGACGCCAGTAAACGCGCCAAAGCCTGGCTCGCAGACTCCGGGATCATATACAGTACCGAATCTGAAGGTGTCAGCAAAGTTCTAGATGCTGCAGCACTTACGTATGTGGCTGGAGCCGCGCAGGCGATTTCTACTGTTCTGTATTACGCGTTGTTGTTGATGGGGCGTTCAAACCGCGATTAGTATCAAAAATCAAGAGCATTAGTCGTGTAAACTTAGCTGCCTTAAGTAGGGCAGCTATTGTTATCCACTACTGATACTCTTTCCGAGTTGTTCCCTGATTTCCAGCGCTTTAACTGCCCCTTCAGCTGTACAGGTCAAGGGATTGTCCACCATGTAAATTGGTATCCCGATTGATTTTGTTAAGAATTTATCGATCCCTCGCAGTAACGAACCGCCTCCGCACATCGCGGCGCCGCGATCAATAATATCTGAAATCAATTCAGGAGGTGTTTTCTCCATCACTTTACGGGTCATTTTTACGATATCTTCCAAAGCTTCCTGAAGCGCTTCCACGACATCGTCTGTCGTCAGGATCACCGGTCTTGGAAAGCTGGTGATCTGATCCTGTCCCTGTACTTCAATTGATAACTGTTGATCTTGTGGAACAGCCGCTCCTACCTTGATCTTGATTAATTCAGCAGTCTGTCCCCCAATGATCACACCAAATCTTTTACGAACATACTGCACAATTGCTTCATCAAGAATCTGCCCGCCTGATCGTGAGGACTCTCCCGCGACGATACCATTAATACTGATGATCGCGACCTGGTTGACTCCCCCGCCAAGTGAGATGATCATATTTCCTGATGGAGTGGAGACGGGCAGATCCATACCAAGAGCTGCGGCAAGCGGCTGCGGGACCAGATACACTTCTCTACTACCTGCCCCAATGCCTGCCTCATGAACTGCTCTACCTTCCACACTCGTCACACCATATGGAACAGCGATCATCATCTTTGGGCGGAAAACCCTCATCGGTCCAACGACTTTACGTGTTAGATATCCTAATAAGGTCTCCGTAATTTCGTATTCCGCAATCACCCCATGGTGCAAAGGAGAGATCACCTCAATATTATCGGGTACTCTGCCGATCATTTCTTTGGCAGCCTGTCCCCATTCAACCATCTTTTCCTCGTCAATGAGAATAGCCACCACTGTGGGTTCCTGTAGCAAAACCTGGTTCCCTTCGGCAAAAACGGTGTTGCTTGTACCAAGGTCGATGCCTAATTCTCTAGTTAAAACCGCCATACTCTTGTCTCTCTGTCCTACAATCTGGACTTTATATTTTTCCGGTATTTCTGTGCTGCCTGTAACCTGAGATTTGATCTCTTTAAGGCAGAGGTGACTCTCATGTAACGGTCTGTATCAGAAGCGAGGGTAAGTTTCAACCGTTCTTCAGCACGTTCTTTGGCTTTTACCGCCCGCTCAATATCAATTTCTTCCACATTCTCCGCTGCATCGGCGAGTATGGTAATTTTCTCAGGCAAAACTTCAGCAACCCCTCCAGCAACCGTGAAGTGCAGTTCTTCTGATTTATTCCTGACTGTGATAATTCCATAATTCAAGGCAGTTAGTACAGGCGAGTGATGCGGGAGAATCCCCATCTGCCCGGCCATACCCGGCAGTACAACGATTTCTGCCTCGCCGCTGTAAACCATTCTATCCTGTGAAACGATCTCGCATGTAATTGTCATAAATCCATTACATCAAGGTTTTTGCTTTTTCGTATGCGTCCTCTATGGATCCTACCATGAGAAAAGCTTGTTCTGGAAGCTGATCACATTTTCCATCGAGGATTTCTTTGAAGCTTTCAACGGTGTCTTTTAAAGGCACGTACTTACCTGGAATACTGGTAAATTGTTCCGCTACATACATGGGTTGAGAGAAAAACCTTTCGATCTTACGCGCGCGAGAAACAATAATCTTGTCGTCTTCGCTGAGCTCGTCAATTCCTAAAATCGCGATAATGTCCTGCAAATCTTTGTACCGCTGTAACAACCTCTGAACTTCTCTTGCGGTTTCATAATGTTCTTCACCGACGATCTTTGGATCGAGAATTCGAGATGTGGAGACGAGAGGATCCACTGCCGGGTAAATACCCTTTTCAGATATCGCTCGTTCCAGTGCGATAGTTGCATCAAGATGCGTAAAAGTAGCGACCGGAGCCGGGTCAGAGTAGTCATCTGCCGGAACGTAAACGGCTTGCATCGAGGTGATCGAACCCTGGTGCGTGGATGTGATCCTTTCCTGCAGCTCTCCCATTTCCGTGCTTAGTGTTGGTTGGTAACCCACAGCCGATGGCATACGGCCGAGCAAAGCGGATACTTCCGAACCGGACATGGTGAATCTGAAGATATTGTCAATAAAAAGCAGTACATCCATTCCCTGATCACGGAAATACTCAGCCACGGATAAGGCTGATAGCGCAACGCGCAGCCTGACCCCTGAAGTCTCGTTCATCTGACCAAAGACCATGACCGTGTCTTTCATTACTCCCGACTCGAGCATCTCGCGATACAACTGTGTTCCTTCACGCGTCCTTTCGCCCACGCCTGCAAACACTGATTTCCCCTTATGCACTGTTGCAATCGATCGGATCAGCTCCTGGATAATGACAGTTTTCCCAACTCCAGCACCCCCAAAAATGCCGGTTTTTCCGCCTTTGGTAAAGGGCGCGATCAGGTCAATAACTTTTAGACCTGTCTCGAAGACTTCCACCCTGGTGGATTGTTCTGCGAAACTTGGAGCTGTGCGGTGAATCGGGTAATAATCTCTGGATATGATTGGCCCCTTGTTATCCACTGGTTCGCCCAAAACGTTCAGTACTCGTCCCAATGTTCCTTCCCCTACAGGTACCTTGATTGGGCTGTGGGTTCTGGTAACTGTCATCTCTCTCTGTAAGCCATCTGTGGTGTCCATTGCCACACAACGCGCGATTTTTCCCTCAAGGAGTTTCTCAACCTCCAAAACCAGTTTCTCGTTTATATTCTTATCCACCATTAATGCTTCATAAATCGAAGGGATATCACCCTCGTTGAATATTACGTCAACAACACTTCCTTGAATCTGCAGGATCTTACCTTGAGTAATCGTCATTCCTTTTCCTCCGCGTTCCTTCCCATTAATTACTATGAGCAGCCGCTCCACCAACAATGTCCAGAATATCATTGGTGATGGTTTGCTGCCTCATTTTGTTATATTCGAGTTGAAGTACACCAACAAGCTCATTGGCATTATCAGTCGCATTTGCCATTGCCAGCGTGCGCGCTGCGTGCTCAGACGCCTGTGAAGATAAAGTGGCCTGAAAAATCTGAATTCCGGTAAACCTGGGAATGATCTCATCCAGGATTTGTTTCTGATCAGGTTCGTAAGTAAACACAGAAGAAGCAGAAGTTCGCTGTTGTTCGTCTGATCCGTCACGATGATAAACCTCTAACGGTAGAAGTTTGCGGATTTCGGGGTCCTGCCTGGTCATGGATTTGAACCTGGTAAAAGAAACGTACACCTGATCATAAATACCTGAGAGAAACTCATCCACCACGAGCCTGGAAATCGGTGATATATCTAGGAAGCTTACAGGATCATTCAGTTCAGAAAAGTCTGCTATGACACGAATTTTCCTGCGCAATAACAGGTCGCGGCCTTTCTTTCCGATACAAATATAATCTACTGGTTGTTCAAAAGTATCAAAATACTCAAGTGTGTTTCTGAGAACATTCATGTTGTACGAGCCAGCAAGACCTTTATCGCTGCTCACCATGATGACCATAACCCTATCAATTTTTTTCCGATCGCAAAGGAGCGGGTGCAGACTGGTATGTCCTGGTTGCTTCGCCAGATCGATCAATACCTGCCAGGCTTTTTGAGAATAAGGCAGTGAAGCAGCATTTGCAGTGACAGCTTTTCGCACTTTGCTCGCGCTGACGGTCTTTAATGCACGAGTCACCTGTGAAAGGTCCTTTACACTCCTTATTCGCAATCGCATTTCACGTGCAGATGGCATCGATTAATCCTGTGTCTTTATGCCCAGCTGGTTGTAAACACATCGAGTGTTTTACGCAGCTTTTCTTCAGTGTCTTTTGACAAGACCTTCTCTAATTCGATCGTTTTACTGATGTCTGAAGCAACTCCATTGATGTGCCGGATCAAGGCTGATTCCCAATCCTTAATCCGGTCTACATTGACCTTGTCAGCGTAACCATTTAATGCCGCGAAAAGGACGATAACCTGTTCAGCGAGTGGAACAGGCTCGTATTGAGGTTGTTTTAATATTTCCTGTAACCGTAGACCACGATTGAGTTGTCCTAAAGTGGCTTTATCCAGGTCGGACCCGAATTGTGCAAATGCAGCGAGTTCTCTGAAGCTGGCCATATCCAGCCGCAACCTACCCGCCACCTGCTTCATGGCTTTTGTCTGTGCTGAACCGCCGACTCTTGATACAGATATTCCTACGTTTACCGCCGGTCGGATGCCAGCGTTGAAGAGGTTTCCTTCGAGGTAGATCTGTCCATCCGTAATTGATATAACGTTTGTGGGAATGTAAGCGGATACATCCCCTAGCAGTGTCTCAATGATTGGCAAAGCGGTTAGTGTGCCTCCGCTTTCACTGACCTTTACTATCTTGTAATCGTTCTTCTCATTGCTCGCTTCTAGAACCTCTTCTGCCAATGCCTTTGCCATTGGTCCTGTGTACACTGTTTTATCTGCGATTTCGGCCTTTGAGATAGCATCTTTATCGTAGTTTTTTGGTAACAGGACGTAAGAATTAGCCATGCAAGAAGCGCGTTCAAGCAGCCTTGAATGCAGGTAGAAAACATCACCGGGATAAGCCTCGCGACCGGGGGGTCTTCTCAATAGCAAGGATAATTGACGATATGCCCACGCATGTTTTGATAAGTCATCGTAGATCACCAGCGCATGTCCACCGTTTTCCATGATGGCTTCACCGATCGCGCACCCAGCGTATGGCGCAATGTATTGCATTGCCGCGGACTCATCCGCCGAGGCAGAGACTATGATTGTATGCTCCATGGCACCATAACTGGCCAGCAGAGCCATGGTACGGGCGATCGCCGCCTTTTTTTGCCCAATGGCCACGTAAATACAGATAAGGTCTTTGCCCTTTTGATTTATGATGGTGTCGATCGCTAACGCGGTTTTTCCTGTTTGACGGTCACCAATAATCAATTCGCGCTGTCCACGCCCAATTGGGATCATCGAATCTATGGCCTTAATCCCGGTCTGTACCGGTGAATCTACATCGCGTCGGTCGATCACACCAGGAGCTACCCTTTCAAGCGCCCGGAACTGATTTGACTTGATAGGTCCTTTCCCATCGATCGGTTCACCAACCGCGTTTACGACCCTGCTTATTAATTCATCTCCCACCTGTATAGATGCAATACGCCCAGTGGTTTCAACACGCATTCCCTGGCCTACGTGGGCGTACTCCCCAAGAATAATGACACCTATCAGTGATTTTTCGATACTGAACGCAATGCCTTTGATCCCATTTTCGAATTCCACCAGCTCCTGCGATCTGACGCCAGTTAACCCCGAAACGCGTGCAATACCGTCTCCGGCCTCTTCGACAATTCCAATATTCTTTATTGAATACTCGGGTTTGTAGCTGTCAATTTTTTGTGAGAGATCTGTTGTGTATTGACTTAAGTTATCTGACATCAATCCTCCAGAAGCCAGTGGTATATTCTGCAAGTTCTAATTTTACTTCATCCCAGTTGGAAAAGAATCTCTTTTTTTTCTCAAGAGAAGTATCTCAAGGCTGTTCTAACCCTGGTCTCCAGATCTTCAGGGGTTTCTTTTGGAATCATTTGCAGAGCCGACTGTGCTTCAATAAGACTATATCCAAGGCCCGTTAATGCAGCAATCACATCGCTATCGATATTTGATTCCAATCCTCTTCCACCGGTGATCTCGCCTTTAATCTTGCCCTGCATGTGTAAAACAATGGCTTGAGCTGTCTTTTTGCCGATGCCTGGTATCCTGGCAAGTAATTCCGGTTGTTCGGTCAATACTGCTTTTTTTATCATGTCTAGAGGTGCAGAAGAGACTACCGCCATCGCAGTTCTAGGACCCACACCGGAAACCGCAAGCAACATCAGGAACATCTCTTTTTCTTCCAGGGTTTCAAAACCGTACAGCGTCAGGGCGTCTTCACGAACAACCATGTGCGTGTGCAAGGCAGCCATCTTGTGAAGTTCGAATTTATTTATCGTTACCAGAGACGCAAACACAAGGAACCCAACCCCCCCTACGGATATGACGATGCTATCTGTAAGTTTTTCTGTCACAACCCCTTCAAGAGATGCGATCATCGCTTCCTTTCCTGAAATTTTGATCATAAATCTCGTAAAGAACGATACCGGTTGCCACAGCTAGGTTTAAGGAATCTGAAGTACCACCCATGGGTATCTGCACAAGACTCCTGCAACTTATGATCACTTCCTCTGGTAAGCCCTGTCTTTCACTTCCCATTGCCAGAATCATATCCTGAGGATAACGCGTTGCACGATAATATGTTTTTGCTGCATCTGACGTACCGTACACAGCAATATTTTGAGTGCTTACCCAGCCAACAAATTTCTGCATATTTGATTTTACTAGAATGTTAGAAAATATTGCCCCCATACTTCCTCTAACAGCTCCTGGATCGTATGGATCAGTGCAGTTCCCTATAAGAATTATTCCCCTGGCTCCTACAGCATCGACCGTACGCATGATCGATCCCAGGTTACCCGGATCCGCGATCTCCCATAAAGCCACCCATAATCCGGAAAATTTATTCCGCAATGTTTCAAAAGGCAGCCAATCCTGTTTGATGAGCGCTCCTATTCCCTGGGGATTTTTTTTGCTGGAGATCGTCTTAAATACCTCATCTGATACAGAAATCTTTTCTGCCGTAAGGCTACTCAACCGATGATTGATGTCTTGCCGTTTGATTGATTGTTCGTATGAATCTGTAATGATCAACTTTTCAATAACAGCCCCCTGTTGTTGAGCATCAATGACCAGTTTTGTTCCCTCGATAAATGCCAAACCGTTTAGATCCCGGAATTTTTTCTCACGCAATTTGCGAATGAATTTTACGAATTCATTAGAGGAACTGGTGATCATGCATCATCCAGATTGTTCGCCAGCCGGGCGACTGCAGATGAATTCATGTGACATATCGCGATGGCCAGCGCATCTGCCGCATCATCTGGTCTAGGGATTTCTGCCATCTGCAGGAGTGCTTTTGTCATCGCCTGTATCTGAGATTTACTCGCGTTGCCGTATCCGGTTACCGCGGTTTTCACTTCTGTTGGTGCATATTCATGGAATTCAACACCTGTATCTGCAAAAGCCAGCAGGATGACCCCCCTGGCCTGTCCCACAGAAATGGCATTAGTAACGTTTTTCTTGAAGAACAATTTCTCTACTGCACCACTCTGCGGTTTGTGCAGTTGTATCAGAGCTAGCAAATTGTCGTAAATGGTCTTTAATCTTAATTCAACGGATTGCTCGGCAGTGGTCTTGATAACACCATAATCTAATAAATGTATGTTACCGGCCTCATCATCGTAAATTACTCCATAACCAGTTGATGCGGTTCCTGGATCTATACCGATGACGATCATGCGAACTCCGGAACTTACTCAGATTCCATTGCAGCCATGGCTTCATCCGATATCTTGAGGTTGGAATAGACATTCTGCACATCATCCAACTCTTCGATACTTTCAATGGCACGTATGACCTGCAATGTATCCTCGATTCCCAATTCCATTTCCTGGTTTGGGATCATCCTTAACCCTGCTTCTGTCGGCATGAGTCCCGCAGCTCTGAAACGGTCACTCAGCGTTTTAAATGACTCTACAGTAGCCACTACTTCTATCTCTTCTTCATCCTGGTTCACATCGTCTGCTCCGCCTTCAACAGCAAGTTCAAATATAGAGTCAAAATCGTTGCACTTGCCATCAAAGGTGAAAACAGCTGCCTTTTTAAACTGCCAGGCAACCGATCCTACTTCCCCCATGCTGCCGCCAGTCCGGGTCAGCGCGTGCCTTACTTCAGAAACGGTCCGATTGCGATTTTCAGTAACACATTCTATGATCACCGCTACCCCATTCGGTGCGTACCCTTCGTAGAAAACTTCCTCAAAATTCTCCCCCTCTTTGCCCTCACCGGCCGCTCTTTTGATCGCGCGGTCAATATTTTCCTTGGGCATGCTTTGCGATCTGGCTTTATCGATTGCCAGTCTCAATCTAAAGTTCGAATCCGCGTCAGCGCCGCCCTCTCTTGCTGCTAAAAGGATCTCACGGGTCAAACGTGTAAAAAGTTGACCTCGCTTTGCATCAGCAGCGCCTTTTTTTCTTTTGATCGTAGCCCACTTGGAATGACCAGACATGTTAATCTCCTTACTATGTCGGATTGAAAAAAGAGTGAAAAAATTATACCATGTTACATTTTTCAGCATTGCTGAGTTCGTCGTCGAATTTTTGCGGCAATCAACTTTCACAAGTGTAATGTTTTTCACCTTGCAGGATTTTGTTTTTTACCCTAAGATGGTGCTGTGAGGCCGAATTTCTCCTCCTTTTTGCTGGTAATATTTTTTTTCAACATCACAGCTTTTCTAAACAATCCGAATCCCCGGACCCATCTTTTTCGTTTTGTTTCGGAAGATGCATATGATGACGAATTCTTTGATCGCGCATTGGCGCGCTTTGTCCAATACCACTCAGATGATTACGCTGAATCCTCACTTGTTGGTATTTATGTAAAAGACAAATTCGATTACTCAATTACACCCCAACCGTCTGATAATCCGGCTTTCGTATCGAGCAAACCTGATGCTGTTACAGAATTTGTTTTGGCGAGTCGTTTTGGTTCGATCGGTCTTTTGGCGCACAACACACTTGCTGGCGATCATCTTGATGAACTGGACATCGGCAGTAAAGTAATCCTTATATATAGTGATGGCATTTCTATTGAATACACAGTGAATGAAGTTCGTTCATATCAGGCTTTAGACCCATCCAGTCCATACTCCTCTTTCCAATCGACAAGTCAACCAAATCAAATAATTTCCTCAGACCAACTTTTTATGGAAACTTATGGTGTTCCGGATAGATTGATCCTGCAAACGTGTATCAGCAATGATGATGATGATGCCTGGGGGCGTTTATTCGTAATTGCCACAAAAAATTACTAGATCAATTCGTCCGTTTATCCTCTAACGGTCTCGCAACCAGTATCAGGCGATGTGTATTGGTGTTTTCAGGCCAGCACGTGATCAATGTTAGCCGTACATCTTCACTTGTTCCCAACCAGCGCGCGTTCTGCTTCCTGGTCTCCAGGTCAGCATAAAGCTCGGGTACGATTAACTTGTTGGCAACAACGAAGCTCATCCTCTGATCTTTGGCATATATGTCAACAGTATCGCCGATTTCCAAATCTAAGAGATTTTTAAACACCTCTCCGTGTAGATTGTGATGCCCATTAATTACCGTGTTCCCCTCCTCACCTAACAGGGCTGAATCCGGATGCCATCCCGCGGCATATTCTGTAGGGGCTTGCCATTGTCCGAATGTTATACCATCAACATCCGCTCGATCAAAATCAGCACTGATGACGGGTGCATCGAGTTCGATGGCCGAAATTACAATCCTATCTGGGATTAATGGTCTTTCATATTCAGGCTTCTCAAGAGAACGTATGTAATTAACAGCTGTATCGAGGAACAACATCTGCTCTCCTGTACCAACCTGTTCTGCGATTTCATCCTCTCCCTCGTTGGATATTAACCCCGCTAGCGGAGTCTCAATAGTTACAATGTTCCTGGTATCCGTAAGTGAATTCATATCTGTGATATGAGTTGTGACAACCTCCGTTAAAACGAGTGTTGATGGTTTACTTGCTTCCCGGGGTAGTACTACCGGCAGCAAAGTCATGATTATGAGTCCGGAAATAAATAAAATTCCCCCGAATATTTTGTAAGCTGTTGACTTTGAAATTTTTTCCTTGTTCATCTTTATATAAACTTTCAGGGCAGGACATTGAGGCCTGCCCTGTTATCATTGTTTTACTTACATCTGTTTTCTAAAACCTTTGTATGCGAATCCTAATCCGGATAGAACAAGCCCAAAACCAACCATTGAGAAACCGGCTTTGCTGTCGAACACTTTACGGCTGCGATCTCCACCAGTTACAGGAATCAGCAGGACTGTTTCCGTTTCTTCAGGCACATCCAAAGGCTCTACTTCTTCTTCAGGTTCATCCCGTGGGTCTTCTTCTTTCACCTGGCATTTGTCCAGGTTGTAACCCGGGTAATTACCAAGATCAGCTACCAACACCGTCATTGCCATCCCTCTGTAGCATATCTGAACTGTTTCAGGACTTGGGCAGACGTCCAGATTGTAACCTGGATAATTGCCTAATTCAGAACGGTCAATTTGCAAAGATTCTCCAAAATAGCAGATGGTAACCAGGTCCGGAACAGCACACTGTCCTAATGTGTAGTTATCATAATTTTTAAGATCTGACTTTTCTACCTCAATAGACTCTCCGTTGATGCATATGGTAAGCTTTTCTTCCGTATCGCATTCTCCTTCGATGTAGTCAACGTATTCACCCAACTCAGATTGCTTTACAGTTAAGGTTTCTCCGTTATAACAAATGGTGATTTCAGGATCGTTTACCTCACATGGACCCTCATAATCATCTTCATGACCTGCGTTGGGAGTTCCCCGCTCTAAAAAGTGACCCGCCTGCCCATAAACAGCATTGGCATTTAGAGTTAGCGTAACAAATTGATCTGTCCCGTCCAACCCTGCTGCATGGCAGATGGTTACCATACCTTCAGGTGTGGCGCTTACGTTTTGAACCATGCTTGAGATTAACATACCACTAATGATCAATGCTGCGCCCAGCACCCTTAACAAACTGGAAACATGAATCTTTGAAATTATGGTTTTCATTCTATCTCCTATATAAGACCTTTTTTATCTTATTTGTCTTATTATAAAGAAAATAGAAAGAAAGTCAATACCCAGTTTTTATTCCACCCAGTTGGATAATGTGCCAATTCCCTCAATGGTAATGTCGACTGTATCCCCTTTTTCGAGGGGACCAACTCCGGCTGGAGTACCTGTCATAATGATATCTCCAGGTAATAATGTCATAATATTTGATACATAAGACACCAATTGTGTTACCGGGAAGATCATTTCTTTTGTTGAAGCCATTTGCCGTAATTGGTTGTTGACCCGGCATGTGATCAATAGGTCAGTCACATCCAGCTCAGTTTCAACCCACGGTCCCAGTGGACAGAATGTATCGAAGCCTTTTGCGCGTGTCCACTGGCTTTCGTTTCTCTGCAAATCTCTTGCGGTCACGTCATTACCAATCGAGAACCCAAAAATGTAATCGTTCGCATTATCAATATCTATCCATCTTCCCGGCTTACCGATGATCACAGCCAGCTCGGCTTCATGTTCCACCTGGTTTGATTGCGGGGGAATTTGTATCTTTTCAAGGTGAGCGACAATCGCCGAAGGAGGTTTTAAAAAGATCATCGGCGTTTCTGGAACTTCTACATTTCTTTCGCGGGCATGTTCCAGGTAATTACGCGCCACACATATAATCTTCCCTGGAATGACTGGTGCAAGCAATTGGATTCTTTCCAAAGAAATTTCTGTTTCCAACCTGCGGTATTCTCCAAAAATATTCCCTTCGACCAAACCGATCTCGTCATCAAGAATCCAACCATGCTGTTCCTGGTATTTTGAAGAGGTAAACCTGGCGATTTTCATTGCAAATAATTTCCTTCAGAAAATGATTCTTTACAGAAGCCTCATCATCAAGTATATTTGTGCCTGATCTTATTCACCGGGTGGATAGCTCAGTTGGTTAGAGCGCTTCTCTTACACAGAAGAGGCCGCAGGTTCGAGTCCTGTTCCGCCCACACAACTACAATTGCTCCAACCCTTAGAACCAGTCCTTTTTTATAAAGAATAATATTGTCGCAGTGCAGAATATCAGGAAGATTATGATGATCCACAGAAAGGCCAGTGGATTCTGCTGCATCGGTAAATTCACATTCATGCCAAAATAACTGGTGATAATGGTTGGAATGCTTAAGATGATCGTCATTGACGCCAGGAATTTCATGACCACGTTGAGGTTGTTAGAAATGATCGAGGCAAATGCATCCATCATGGAACTGAGAATGTTCCCGGCGATGGCAACCATTTCAATCGCCTGCTGGTTTTCTGTCAAAACATCTTCCAGCAGGTCTTCATCTTCAGGAAACTTGTGGAAGAGGGGGGTTTTCTGCAGTCTCTCCATCATGAGCTCATTGGATCTCAGCGCAGTTGTAAAGTAAACCAGGCTTTTTTGATATTTGAGTAATTCCATTACTTCATTATTGCGCATCGATGCCTGCAATTTATCCTCAACCATCTCGACAGTGTGATTGATCTCACGCAGGTACGCCAGGAACTGGTTTGCGGTTAGTAGCAGTATGCGCAATACCAGTCTCACTCGCTTGGCTGTTGATATGCCTCTTCCTCTGGTTCTGAGCAACTCTTCCAAAATGACGTTGTGTTTTTTACAGACAGTAATGATCATATTCTCAGTGAGAATAATTCCCAAAGGTATCGATGTATATGGAACATCCAATTTTTCACCCTGGAAGAAAGGAATGCGCAGCATGATCAAAGTGGTGCCGTCATCTTCTTTCTCTGTGCGCGGTCTTTCATCCAGATCGAGAGCGTAGGTTAAAAAGTCTGAAGGTATCCCAAGCGCCTTGATCGAATCGATCTCGTCTGTTGTTGGATCGATCAAATTGATCCAGCAGCCTTCTACTGGAGTATCAATTCGGGTAATCCCGGTGTTTTCATTCCCTTTGTAGATGATCTTCATGCAGGACCTCCGGGTGATTGGTCTGCTTTATTTTACTCCGACTTATCTTTGTGGTTAACCCTTTTGGGTTATAATATTTTTGCACCGGGGATGACAGGCTTCGACGGGCGAAGCTGATCCCGGACGGCAAGCCGAGAGGTACCGACCTCGTAAAATCAGTACAAAAAACAAGTGCCAATCGCACAAACTTTGCCGCAATGCCCCTCGCCGCCTAGCGACGAGCGCAACGCGCAAATGACGCTCTAATCAGCGTCACGTCTTCCTGCTCCGTTCCTCAACCGGTAGCAGAGCGGGCGTCACAAGGTTGAGGTGCCGTGCATCACGCTGTGGGATGTATGAAAGAGGGCTTTCGGGCTCAAACAGCTGGTACCGGAGCATTTTTGTTCTTTTATCGCAACGGTACGAAACCCAAAAAGAACTAAGCTTGTAGAAGTCTGAGGTCTAATCGTTCGGACGCGGGTTCGATTCCCGCCATCTCCACTTTTTTCAACTCCTCGAACCGATCATTTCGAGGAGTTCTGTTTCTCCAATCACCAGGACACCTAAAGTAATGGCTTTTTCTAGTTTTGATCCCGGGTTTTCTCCAAGTAGTAAATAGGATGTATTACGGCTGATACTATCAGTCGTTTTTCCCCCGTGCTCCTCAATCAGCTTCTTAGCCTCGTCTCTTGATAATGTGGGTAGTGTTCCGGTGATCACAAAAACTTTATCACTCAGGATACCCTCACTAAAGCTGGTCTTTTTCGCTTGGTCTTGCGGCCATATCCCTAACCGTTTAAATTTTTCGAGAAGCAGCTGATTTGCCGGTCGCTCGAACCAATCCTTTATACCCAAAGCGATATTCGGACCAATTCCGCTGATACTCGTCAATTCTTCGAGACTGGCATTGTTTATGTTATCCAGGTTGAGGAAGTTGCGCGCCAAATCCTGTGAGGTTACCTCGCCTACTCCATGAATACCAAGTGAATTTATAAACCTTGCCAGCGATCGACCCCTTGTATTCTTGATAGCCTCCAACAGGTTCTCTGTCTTTTTATCCGCAAAGCCTTCCAACGTTAATAAATCCTGCGCTTTTAGCAGGTATAGATCGGCGAGATCCTTGATGAAACCACTTTCCACCAGCTGTTCAACAATCTTGATTCCCATCCCTTCGATATCCATAGCCTGGCGACTCACAAAATGCTCGATGTTGCGTATGAGTTGCGCCGGGCAGGATGTATTCACGCAGTAAAAAGCCACTTCTCCAGGCAGATTTTCGACTTTCTGCCCGCATGAAGGACAAATTTCAGGGATCTTGAATGCTTTTTCGTCACCTTTACGTGTTCCTGTCAGCGGACCGATCACGTAAGGAATTACATCTCCTGCGCGTTTGATCAATACCCGGTCATTGATCCGGATGTCCTTCTCCTGGATGAAATCAAAATTGTGAAGTGTTGCCTGTTTGATAATGACACCACCCAATTCAACAGGTTCTAGGATCGCGTAAGGAGTCAACACGCCTGTTCGTCCCACATTGACCCCGATATCCAGCAGCGTTGTTGATATTTCACGAGCCGGATATTTTAGAGCGATTGCACCCCTCGGGTCTTTCCCGGCTACCCCCAGAACGCGGGCTGCAACAAGATCATCGAGTTTGATCACCACGCCGTCCACCTCGAAAGGTATGTTGTCTCTGTTCGTCATCCATCCATCAACACGTTCAAGCACATCTTTGATGGTTGGAACTTTCTCTGAAAGGGGGCTCACTGGAAAACCTGCCTGCTTCAAGAATTCCAACGTTTCCCACTGAGTCGGGGGAAATCCATCGGAACATTCTACGATCGCATAGGTTAGCAGATTTAAAGGTCTCTCTCTTGTTACAGCAGGGTCCAGCTGCCGGAGCGAACCGGAGGAAGTATTACGCGGATTTTGATAAGTCTTTTCACCTTTCTGACTTAGTGATTCATTTAACCTATCGAAATCAGCAAGGTTGATGTAAACCTCTCCTCTCACTACAAGGTGTTCAGGGATATCAATAACGCCTTCTACAATCGGGATGTTCAACGGCAATGACCTGATGGTGATAAGGTTGGCGGTGATGTCTTCACCGATATCCCCATCTCCGCGAGTAGCTCCCTTTGAAAAAATCCCATTTTCATAATGCAGTACCACGGTAAGACCGTCAATTTTTGGCTCCAGCACAAATCCGGAATTTGCTACCCTTGGATCAAGTTTCTTGATACGGTCAAACCACGCGATCAGATCATTTTTATTAAACGCGTTTGCCAAGGATAGTATCGGCGCGGGATGAGACACTTTTATGAACTTCTCCATAGGAGATGAGCCAATGCGCCGGGTTGGTGAATCCGGAGTCACCAAGTCTGGATGGGTTTCCTCCAACTCTCGCAACCTTTTGATCATCATGTCGTATTCATAATCGCTGATGATCGGATCTTCCAGCACATGGTAACGGTAGTTGTGGTAATGGATCTCTTTTTGTAAGCGCCGAATCTCAGACCGTTCTTCTTCTTGTTTCATATCAGACCTCTTGCTCTCTATATAGGAAATTCTAATATAAAATTCCACTGAGAATTACATTCACTTTCAATATATAATAATATCCAAGCAATAACCAATTGGAGGACAGATGAAAACAGTAGCTTTTATTGGCGCGGGTCTCTTGATCCTGTTTGGAGCATTGATGGTTATCGGCGCCACTGATCCTAGCGGCAGCCCCGCATGGCTTTTCGTTGGATTGATCCTGATCGGCGCGGGCCTGGTGATTGTTTTCTTCGCGGCCCGCAGAAAACCTGTCGCCCCAACTACCAATGTCACATTGAATGTCGACCTTCCCGGTGACGTAAACCTGGATTCATTAAAATGCAAATCTTGTGGCGGCGTTTTGACTGCTGAAAATATCACCATGGTTGCCGGTGCCCCCATGGTAACGTGTCCTTTCTGCCATACCGCCTATCAATTGACTGAAGAGCCCAAGTGGTGAGAAGGATTTCCTGACGGAGGTTTTGATGAAGGTACTTCGGTTTTTTAGTGTATTTCTTGTTTTTATCATGCTCGCCGGAAGCACTACACCGGTTTTCGCGCAAGATTACATATTTCAAGTACCGGAAAAAGCTGTGGTGGTCACGGTTAATGTCGATGGCTCCATCTCCATCGATTACACAATGACATTTCTCAATGATGCGAATGCCCACGAAATCGACATTGTAGACATTGGCTTGCCAAACTATAACTACGATGTCAAATCTATTACCGCGGACATAAACGGCGTACCCATCAAACGAATAACCCAATCCGATATCGTCCAGCCTGGCATATCACTATATCTCCAGGAAAACACCATTCCCCCGGGTGGTCGGGGAACCGTCCACGCGTACATTCCCGCTGTTGGTGATTCGGTTTTTCCTGCTTCTCAAGAAGAAACCGAAGAATACGCCTCAATGGTCTTCTGGCCGCACTGGTACGACCGGCAGAATTGCTATGGCAACACAAATTACCAGATGACGATCCTGCTTCCGCCAGGAGTGAGCGAGAGCGAAGGAAGATACTACATTCCGGAAAACTGGCCGGGTTCTTCTGAACCTGAATCCCTGCTGATGGATGACGGCCGCATCTTTTACACCTGGGTTTCTGATCAGGCAAATTCGTATACCCAATATTCATTCGGCGCGAGTTTCCCATCGAGATTATTAAACGCAGGCGTCATTGTTACGGAACCCTACGTTCCTCCTACCGCAGAAGATCGCCCCTCTTCAGGCATAGACCTAAGCGCGATTTGCCCGATCATCTTTTGCCTCGGATTTGTTCTTTTCTTTGGATTGATCATTTATTCAGGAATCAAAGGGGCAGAAAAGCGCAAACTGAAGTACCTGCCTCCTAAGATTCTCATAGAAGGCAACGGTGTAAAACGTGGTCTGACAGCAGTTGAGGCTGCAATTTTAATGGAACAGCCGATGGACAAGATATTTACCATGATTCTTTTCTCCGTACTGAAGAAGAACGCGGCTGAAGTGGTTACAAAAGAACCATTGGAAATAAAACCGATCGATCCAATCCCTGAGGACCTGTACCTCTATGAGAAAGAGTTTCTCGAAGCTTTCAAACAAAAAGACAGCCCCAGAAAGAAAGCGCTTCAACTCACCATGGTGAATTTGATCAAGAGCGTGACCGAAAAAATGAAAGGTTTCAGCCGTAAAGAAACAGTCGCCTATTACGAGCAGATTATGCAAAAAGCCTGGCAGCAGGTGGAGCAATCCGCCACGCCAGAAGTTAAAGCCCAGGTTTACGAAGAGGTTATGGATTGGACGATGCTGGATAAAAAATACGAAGATCACACCCAGGAAGTCTTCAGCGGTCCGGTTCTTTATCCCGCGCCCTCCTGGTGGTGGCGTTACGATCCAGCAATTCCCAGGCCGACTACATCAACGATCAAACCTACAGCTATGCCAACCGCTTCTACAGTCGGCGGTCCTCCTCCCACAATCTCAATGCCAAAAATCCCCGGTTCCTCTTTTGCTGCTTCAGTCGTAAACAGCGTCTCATCCTTCTCTGCGAATGTCCTTGGTGGATTGACCGGGTTCAGTGGCGCCGTCACCAATGTGACCAATCCACCCCCGCCTCCATCCACTTATCGTAGCAGTGGATCAAGCAGAGGCGGCGGCGGTGGTCATACCTGCGCGTGTGCCTGTGCCTGTGCGGGCTGTGCCTGCGCCTGCGCTGGCGGCGGCCGCTAGCACTTGCAGCATGAGCCTATTCGGCAGGTTTTTAACCCGTTCATCAAATAACGTGGTGCCCTCATTCACTCACGGTCTTCATCATTTTCAATGGGATCATGGCGGTGAGAAATCCAGGGTGCATTTGAGGATCGATCCGGATGACTCCGGCCTGCTCATCATCAACGCCAATAGGGTTTTCCATTTAAACCCGAGTGCCACGCACATGGCATATTATGCTCTGAATAAAACCCCCGTTGAAACGGCGGTTTCAAAACTCTCGAGAGAATTTTCCGCATCCAGAAAAGACCTGCTTCAGGATTACCTTGATTATCAAAAAACGCTGGTAAACCTGGTTGACGACCAGGTTTGCCCAATTTGCGACCTGGAACTCGAAACCTCACTGCCTTTCACTGCCAAACCAACCGCTCCATACCGGATGGATATCGCCCTGACCTATCGCTGTAATAATTCCTGCTCGCACTGTTACAACGATCGTCCACGAAATTACCCGGAATTGACCACAACCGAATGGTTCAAGATCCTTGATCATCTTTGGTCATTAGGTATACCGCACATTGTATTTACAGGAGGTGAACCCACATTGCGTGAGGACCTTCCATTGCTCATCCAACATGCTGAAAAAAACGGACAAATCACAGGTGTAAATACCAATGGGAGAAAGCTTTCAGATCCCGCTTTTGTTCAAGCATTACTTGACGCAGGTTTAGATCATGTGCAGATCACGTTGGAGTCGCATGACCCAGAAATACACGACACAATGGTTTGCCATCGCGGCGCCTGGTCGCAAACAGTGGCTGGAATTCGTAATGTGCTCAAGACCAGGTTGTACGTGATGACGAACACCACCATGCTCACGCATAACCGTCAGAGCATCCCGCAAACTCTGTCCTTCCTCGCGGAACTGGGTGTACCTACCGTCGGATTGAACGCATTGATCTATAGTGGATTGGGTAAATCCGTCGGGACAGGTTTGAGCGAAAACGAATTGGAACCTTTGTTGTACAGCGCTAAAGAGATAACCAGCGCGAATGGACAGAAATTAATCTGGTATACACCGACCCAGTACTGCAATTTTGATCCGGTTGATACAGGTTTGGGGGTAAAGGGCTGCACAGCCGCTCTCTACAACATGTGCCTTGAACCTGATGGCTCAGTTCTGCCGTGCCAATCTTACTATCGCTCACTGGGTAAGATCCAGGAACTTGCCTGGAATGAAATTTGGAACCATGAACTATGTATTGAGCTTCGTGAACGTAAAAATCTTCCCGAGAAATGCTCAGATTGCCAGATTCGGCAGCAATGTGGCGGGGGTTGTCCGTTGAAATTTGATTGCTCATGAAAACATGACTAATTCGGAGGGTATGATGAAAGCGCGAGTGAAAAATCTGTTTAACAAAATTTTCTACACACCACAACCTCTTCCAGCCGGAAGCTGCAGTTCAATCGTTGACATCGACGGGCAAAATAACCGCTTGTTTCTCCGCATTGATCATGAGGGAAGCGGCATTCTGGTCGTGAACGCATCCACGGTGCTTCATCTTAATCCTACCGCCGCAGAAATTGCCTTCTATCTGATCAAGAAAATGTCAGTTGAAGAAATTTCAAACGAGCTTGTAAAGCGTTACCAGGTTTCGATTGAGACCGCCCGCCAGGATATTGAAGATTTGAAAGTCCGGGTCAATACATTGATGGAGACCCCGGATCTCGACCCGGAGACTTTTCTCGATATGGAGCGCGCTATCCGTCATTCTTCAGACCAGAACGCCCCCCTCAGGCTGGATTGCGCTTTGACCTACCAGATCCCTTCCGGTGCTGCAGATTCGTTTACGCCTGTACAACGTGTTGATCGTTCTCTGGATACATCTGAGTGGAAGCATATTCTTGCCCAGGCGTGGGACTGGGGTATTCCCCACGTGGTCTTTACTGGTGGTGAACCCACAATGCGCCCGGACCTTACTGAGTTGATACAATATGCTGAACACCTTGGTCAGGTGACTGGTCTTATCACCAACGGATTACGCCTTGCTGAAAAGGATTATCTCGATGACCTGTTAAATGCTGGCCTGGATCATCTGATGATCGTATTATTGGAAAATGAAGAACTCTCCTGGGAGTCGATACGTGATATTCTCAGTGAGGACATTCATTTGACCGTTCATTTGACATTAAACAATAAGAACAGGGAGAAACTTGTTGAATTGCTCGAAAAATTGACCGACATTGGCGTTGAACACATTTCAATCAGTGCTCCGAACAAAGAATATGAACCGGATCTCGCAGTCGCAAGCCGAATCGCAGCCGAAAAAGGGTTGGGGCTCATATATGACCTTCCGGTTCCGTATTCAGAAGTAAATCCGGTTAGCCTTGAACTAGAGAAAGATAGAACAGCGATCGAAGGTTATGGAAGGACCTGGCTGTATGTGGAACCTGACGGCGATGTCCTTCCGGGTCAGGGATTGCTGCACAAATTGGGCAATATTTCCACAGAATCATGGATCAATATTTCAGCCAACCGAAAAATTTACCTGGCAAAATAAATGGCAATTAACTGGCATGAACGTTTTGTTCAGCAGTCTGGCTGGACAAAGTCGATTCGTGAATATCTTTTTCAAAACCTGGAATTCCACAACAACACATCTGTGCTCGAGATCGGTTGCGGAACTGGCGCCGTATTATCAGATGTAGCCACCCGGTACCCGGTAAAAGGGTTTGGAATTGACCTGGATTTTGATCGTACTTTATTCGCTACGCGCAATTACGATTATTTAATGATAAATACTAGCGATGCGAACGCGCTCCCGTTTTCTGCAGATACCTTTGATCTTGTGTTTTGTCATTATTTTCTCCTTTGGCTTGAAGCTCCTGAAGTATCTTTGAAAGAGGTTTATCGAGTCTTAAAACCCGGGGGTTATTTTGCTGTTTTTGCAGAACCTGATTATTACCATCGCGTTGATGCTCCCTCGCTGCTTACCATGCTGGGGAAATTACAAAATAAATCCCTCAAGGCTCAAGGTGCGCATCCAGGAGCAGGAAGAGAAATTGTCGGGATGATCTCCAAAAGCGGATTTCAACTCTTAAAATTTGGCGTGCAGGGTTATGAACATCCCGAACCGGGTATTCCCCCATGGTGGGAATCTGAGTGGCAGGTTCTCAATCATGACCTGGCTGTCAAGTTTTCAACTGATGAATTACACCAGCTTCAAGAGTTGGACCGGAAACATTGGTTGATCGGTGATCGGGTTCTATACATCCCTACTTACTATACATTATGTAGAAAACGGAAGTAACTAACTAGGAATTTATGAGGTTTGTCACTTCAAAATTATTTTAGAATATTTTGTATTCCTCCTCAGAAGGGTGGGAAGATCATCGTGGCATGCAACGAAGCCAATTTTCTCGCTCTTCTATTTTTTAATTCCCTGGCAATTTCTTTATTGTAAGAAAGGGAATTTTGCATTATAATGCTCACCTGTTCGGGGCGTGGCGCAGCCCGGCTAGCGCGCTTGCATGGGGTGCAAGAGGTCGGAGGTTCAAATCCTCTCGCCCCGACTAAAAACCGCAGATCTTTTGATCTGCGGTTTTTTTACCAAGACTATCACCTGGCTTGCAGTATTTGCACGATAATAGTGCAGCCTCATTCCAATAATTGAATTGCCCGATTGATCCGTTCAAGGACCTTTGTCTTTCCTATGATCTCCATGCTTTCAAAAAGCGGAGGACTCACTTTTTGACCTGTGACCGCCACCCTCAACACCCCAAAAACCTGCCCGGCAGAAAGACCGCTCCTCTCAACATACGCCCGCATCGGCGTTTCGGTTTTTGTTTGATCGAAAGCAGCCACTCCTTCAAGGAGGGTGTAACTTTCTGTAAGGATTTCTTTAGCTTGAACTGCTGACAATCCCTTTGGTGTTAATTCATCGACTTGTGGCTTTACATTATCTTCAAAGAAGAATCCAGCCATCTCAACAGCCTCGTCAAGAGTGGCGATCCTTTCTTTGAGGATTGGAGCGATTTTTTTCAAGGTTGATGTGTCAGCCTTGATCCCTTTCGCAAGAAAGTATGGCGCAATTCTCTCTGCCAATTCAACATCATCCAGGTGTCGAATGTGAAGCCCGTTAAAATGATCCAACTTGGTGAAATTTATCGCTGCCGGCGAAGGATTAAGATGTTCGAGGTTGAATTTCTCAACCAGGTCTTCCAGGGTAAAGAACTCGGTGTGGTCGTCATAACTCCAACCCATTAAGGCTACCCAGTTCACCACCGCTTCAGGCGTATAACCCAGGTCTTTCAGGTCTTTGATAAAAATCGAATACCCATCCTTGAGTAAATCGTCTTTTTCACGCTTGCTCATCTTGCCTTTTCCGCTTGGTTTTAGAAAGACGGAAAGGTGAACCCAAACCGGTTCCTGCCAATTCAACGCTCGGATAATGAGGCTGTGAAGAGGAAGCGATGGCAGCCATTCAGATCCTCTGATCACATGCGTGATCTTCATCAGCTGGTCATCAACCATGGCAGCCAGGTGATATAAAGCCCAGCCGTCAGACTTCACCAGGATATAGTCGTCTAGCGTGCGGTTTTCTACTGTAATATCACCCCTAAGCAGGTCTGTGACTGTGGTTGAACCCTCTTTGGGTGACTTGAAGCGAATGACAAATTTTTCCCCGCTTTCAATTCGTTTACTGGCTTCCTCTGCGCGTAAATTTCTACAGGTACCGTCGTAATGAGGGGCTTCTTTGCGTTTTTGCTGTTCTTCACGCACTCTTGATAATCTTTCAGGAGAGCAAAAACAGTAATAAGCATTTCCGGATTCAACCAACTTATTTGCATAAGTCAGGTAGATCTCTTTTCTTTCTGATTGCCTGTAAGGGCCATATGGACCCCCAATGTCCGGTCCCTCATCAAAATCAATTCCCAGCCATCGCAGACCATCAATCAGCTCCTGCTCCGCGCCCGGGATGTACCGTTTGAAATCTGTGTCTTCAATTCGAAGTATGAATTGTCCGCCCGTTTTCTTTGCGATGAGGTAATCATATAGTGCTGTTCTGGCACTTCCGAGGTGCATGTGCCCGGTTGGGGATGGCGCGAAACGGACTCTCACTGGGGAATTACTGGTTTTCATATGACTCCACTTTTATGTTTTTCGGTGCAGTAGTACACTCTCGATCAGTCCAATACCGAGCATTAACGATAATAAGGAGCTTCCGCCGTAGCTGATAAAAGGCAGCGTCTGACCCGTGACGGGAATGACTCTTAAGTTTACACCAATATTGACCATGGTTTGAAAAGCGATGAGTGTGGCAAATCCATACGCGATCATCGCGCCGTACATGTCGGTAGCCAGCCTTGCAGCTCGAATACAGCGTATGATTACAAAAACAAGAATTGCCATCAATAGGATGGTGCCGATAAAACCAAATTCCTCTGCTATCGCTGAAAATATATAATCCGTAGATCTTACCTTCAAGAAGCGCAACTGTACCTGTGTTCCAGAATTGTAGCCCTGCCCCAGCAGCCCCCCGCTGCCGATTGTGATCAACGCCTGTTCGACGTTATAAGTGTTTCCATGCCTGGCTTCTTCATCAGGATTGATAAAGGTCAGGATTCGTTCCTGCTGGTAGGGTTCGAGGAATGGGAACGCGATCAATCCCAGGGCGACACCCGCCAGCCCAAAGATAACCACATATTTTGTGGGTAAACCGCTGATCCAAAGCATTGAAAACCAGATTACTGCCAATAATATTGTGGTACTCAGATTCGGCTGCAGAAAAATGGGGACAATGACGCCGGCTACAATTAAAAAGCTGATCATCATCCAGCGCAGGTTCTTCGGTTTTTTTTCATTGTTCGAGAAATAGTGCGCGAGTACCAGGATCACCACAATTTTTGAAATCTCCGCCGGTTGGATGTTCACCAGCCCGACTTCCAGCCAGCGCTGCGCGCCAAAACTGGTAGTTCCGATCACCAGAATAATGCCGAGGAATGCCAAAATGAAAATGTACATCAGCCGCGAAAGGCTTTTCCAGTAGTGATAATCCAGCACGGTCACGCCCAGAAGTACAGCCATCCCGATGCCAAAAAATGTTGCCTGTCGGTTGACATAATTCGCCAGTTCAATATTGCCGGCAATGGTCGAACGGATCATCATCAATCCGAATACGCACAGGAATAAAACCGCGCCGAACAGAAAGAAGTCAAAGTTACGCCAGAATTCTCGTCTAAACATAAGCGCAGGACCGTATCCGATAAATTATTCAGTCCCTCCTGTCGCATCAATCGATTTTAGATCGAAATATGTTTCCAGTACTCTTTGCACTATAGGAGCAGCTACGCTAGCCCCTTCCAAACCATTATAAACAAAGGCAACCACGGCAATTTCCGGATCATCGAAAGGAGCGTATCCCACATACCAGGAATGCGCCGGCCAGGCTTCAGGCTGGCAAAGGTTCTTCTCCTGAGCAACATTGTCGCAGTATTCCGCAGTACCGGTTTTTCCAGCGGATGGTATCTCCAATGCTGCCAGTGCCTCTGTGGCTGTGCCATCTTCTACAACCCGTCTCATCCCCATTTGAGCGTATTCCACTACCCAGGGTTCAACCACACGTTTTTCTCCCGTTGGCTTGTTGTTTTCATCCAAAATATCGATCAAAGGATCCAGGGTAATATCCCAGACAAGCCTGGGTTCGAATTCTTTTATGACATTTCCTTCTGAGTCGAGAATTTCCTTTATGATGGTAGGTTGCATGTACTTTCCGTCATTTGCCAGGATCGAAAAAGACTGCAATACCTGCAAAGGAGTCGCGAGAACGTACCCCTGTCCGATCGTGGTTATGTAAGTATCTCCTGTAGACCAGTTTTCGGCGCGGTATATGCGCTTCCAGGTTGGATCGGGTACTAACCCGTCTACTTCTCCGGGCAGTTCTATGCCGGTAGGCCGGTTATAACCAAGCGCTTCAGCATATTCCTTCAATCTCCATACCCCCACTCCCCCATCCGGTACATCGTTTTCAAAGCCTCCGCCAATTTTGTAAAAATAAATATCGTCCGACAACCCCACGGCTTTCACGAAATCGCACATACCATGACCGTTCCGGTCATATCCCACGTATTCTCTGGGAATGCCGGGGTCGTTGGCGGAATATTTTTGAATCACAGAGATGGTACCGGGGCAGGGAATTTCCTGCTCAGGCGTTACGACCCGTTCGTTTAGCGCGGCGATGGCAGCCACCATTTTATATACCGAACCCGGTGGATGCATCGCAGAGATACCATGGTTTAGCAAAGGTTTTAATGGATCCTGGCTTAATTGATTGTAATAATACTCAGGGATTATCCTTTCAAGCCTGTTGTTTTCGTAAGTTGGTTCTGAAACCATTGCCAGAATTTCGCCGGTCTTCGGGTTCATAGCTATGACCACGCCATTTTGTGACTGGATGCGATTAAGATAAGTGTTCCAAAAATTCATTTCATCTTTTAAAGCGGTCTTGGCTGCCGCCTGCAGCCTTGTGTCGATCGTCAATCTGATGCTGTTACCAGGTACAGGGGCGTCTGGAGGTTGTACATCCCTTATTTCCATACCCGCTGCGTCCACTTCAACAACCCGTTGTCCGTTTTTGCCCAATAGAATTTCATCAAGTGAGTATTCAGCCCCGCCAAAACCAACTTTGTCTCTCCCGGCCACGAATCCGAGATCTTCATAGTATTCTTTATTTTCAGCTGTAATGGGACCCAGAAATCCGACGATTTCAGCCGTCAGGTAGCCTGTGGGGTACTGCCTGACCGGTTCAATTTCAACAGTCACTCCAGGCCAGGTACCTTTTTTCTCGCTAATGACCATTGCGATTTCTTTATTGACATTGCACTTAACATTGACCGGTGAAAAAGGCGCGTTTGTATCTCCGATTAGTACTACTTCTTTAATCCCAAAATCGGTCTGACAAGGTGTGAACAACCGGACGGATTCATCTGTAACGATTCCATTTGTTACCGGAATATCAATAAGAACGGATAATTCTCTATAGATTTCTTCCTTAGTTCCTTCATCAGCTGGTAAGAATGCGGGGGTAATGGCAATATTGAACGATGCTGCGTTTTGCGCTAGTACAAATCCATTTCTATCATATATATTTCCACGTTGTGTCTGCACGCTGATGTTCTTAATACGGTTTTCTTCTGATTGCGTCAGATAGGCTTCTCCATTGATGATCTGAAGGCTGAATAATCGAACCACGTATATTGAAAAAACCACTGCAAGCAGGATATAGATGACCCTGAATCTCCATCTTTCCAGACCCGACTGAACTTCCCTTTCGCTTTTCATGCGCTTTCCTCCGAGCGATTTAACCACCCAGAGAAATCTTTTACGATTGCGTATACGGGCATGGCTAAGAATAGATTAAGAAAAACTGAAGGGATAATAACTCTATTCAGCGTAATACCGAACGGATAACTAACCCCGTTTAGTCGTAAACCAGCGTAAGTCAATGTGTAAAGAAGAATACTCGAAACCATGGTTATCGCGAACATAGCCAACAAAGGTGATTCCCAGAGCTTGTTAAAAACGAATTTCGCCAGAATGATCACAGCAATGTACACTGAAAGATAGATATACCATGGTAATGCCGTGATGTATGCAACAAGTGCTCCCGATACGACGGCCAGGATGTAACCTGATCGATCCCTTGTACTAAGCCCCCAGGCTGCCAGCCAAACCAGCACAAGATCTACAGTTCCATCCAGAAGTGTCATTTCTTTGGCGATGGTTGTTTGCAGCAATAGCAATATGATCAAGACGGGAATTACAGCCAGGACAGTCATTTTTCACTGCATAGGAGTCGGAACAAGTGGTGCTATATCCACCGATTTGAAGTTAGTGATCACCAGTACCGCACGTAAATTGTTAAAATCCACTGAAGGTTGAATGGCTGCAGTCTGAAAAAGTGCATTTTCTTTCAATTGAGGTGATAAAACCTGACCGATAAATATTTCCGGCGGGTAAGAGCCACCCATCCCAGAAGTGAATACCAGGTCCCCTTCAGCTAATTGTACAGAAGGGCTTACCATCTCAAGTGTAACATCACCTGTGATGGAACCTTGCACTTGCGCTTCAGTCTTACTTTTCTGTAGTTTAACATTTACTACTGAACTCTGGTCAGTAATCAATTTAACACGGGCTGCTGAAGCTGTAACAGCATCTATACTGCCTACCAGTCCCTGTTCAGTGACGACCGGCATTCCCTTGAAGATACCGTCATCAGAACCATGATCCAGGATAACGTAATTGAGAAAGGGACTTGGGTCTTTCCCGATCACGGATGCGGCGATGTAGGTGTTGTCAGGGTTTTCCCGTGCAAAATCAAGCAGCGCATAAAGGATATCTGTTTCGACGAGCTGTTGCTGTAACTCAAGAATTTCTGATTGAAGTCGTGATACTTCATTCTGTAGAGCTGCATTTTGTTCCCGCAGCGTCAGCACATCACGTGGTACTGTAAAAAAATCGACAACAGCATTTACCCTGGTGGAAAACCAGCTTTGGGTGCCGATCAATGGATCAATGGCTTTGCCAACGATCCTGCCGAGCATTCCGCTGATTGCCAACACAAGAACTCCGCCTACGACCAAAATGATCGCCAGTGTTTGCCATGTTCGTATCGGGATTTTTTTCATTCTTGTTGACTTACAACTATCCTCTTGAGGGGCTTCTCTCTAAGCTAACCAGGAACCTCTTGTACCTGGAGAGGTTTTCAAGAACCAAGCCCGCGCCTCTGGCAACACAAGTCATCGGGTCATCTGCCACCCACACACGCAGGTTAAGTTCATCTTTTAACCGCGGTACCAGTCCCAGTATCTGGGCGCCGCCGCCTGCCAGGCATACTCCCGAATCCAGAAGGTCAGAAATTAACTCGGGTGGTACTTCATCAAGAGCGTCTTTGATGGTGTCAATGATCACCTGCAATGATGGGTTGATGGCTTCCCTGATTTCAACGGAAGAAACATCAACTGAACCCGGTAAGCCCGTGATAAGATTTCTCCCGCGCGCTGAAAATGTCAATTCAGTCTGCAGAGGAAAAGCGGAACCGATGGCAATTTTGATCTGTTCAGCCATTCTTTCCCCTATCAGCAGGTTGTACTTTTTCCTTATGTACTGAAGAATGTCTTCGTCAATTTCATCTCCGGCAATTCTCAGTGACCGTGAAATAACGATCTCACCCATTGAGATTACAGCGACCTCTGTCGTTCCTCCGCCGATGTCAACGATCATCGTTCCTTTTACATCATTGATCGGCAGACCCGCTCCAATAGCAGCGGCACGGGGTTCTTCGACTAGGTAGGTTTCTCTGGCTCCCGCTGCCATCGAAGCATCATATACCGCCCGTTTTTCTACCTCGGTTGCGCCAGAAGGAATACCGATGGCCACGCGGGGTCTTGGCATTGGCACAATCGCCTGTTGATGAACCTTTCCAATGAAGTATTCAAGCATCGATTTGGTAATTTCGAACTCAGAAATCACCCCATCTCGTAACGGTCGTATGGCTACGTAGTTCATGGGAGTCCTGCCGACCATCTCTTTTGCGGCATTTCCTACTGCAATCGTCTCGCGAGTACGTTTATTGACTACGACCCAGGAAGGTTCATTGATAACAATACCTTTACCGCGTACATTGACCAAGGTGTTCGCGGTCCCAAGATCGATTCCTATGTCGAGTGAAAAAAAACCCATCAACCAACTTATTGGATTGGTTGCCAATAGTAACTCCTGATAACAGTCTAGGTATCTAACAAAAAATTATACCATAGCGGTCTGTCAAGTCTTTTTGCATGATTTTTCTTGACAGTGCATTTGCTAATCGCTATAATGCAATTCGTCAGCGGGTGTCGCCAAGTGGTAAGGCACCACCTTCCCAAGGTGGTATTCGTGGGTTCGAATCCCATCACCCGCTCTATTTTTTTTAACTTTTTTCCCTGTGTCAAACCAAGCATTGCGTGGATTAGCATAATTGTAAGCTTACTAAAAGCTAACTATGCTAGAATAAATAGACGAATAGGTACCCCAATGCAGTCTGCAAAATTAATCCTTCATATAGAAGATAATTTTGACAATCGAATCCTCGTTCGAAGGTTACTTCACGCTGCGTCCTACAGCGTACTGGAAGCAGAAAATGCCCGCCAGGCGATTGCTGCACTGTACAAATATCGACCTGATCTGATTCTAATGGACATCAACCTTCCCGGAGTTGATGGCTACACGCTGACTTCAAAATTAAAAACTGTCGCCAGTGTCAGGAAGATACCTATTGTGGCGATTACAGCCAATGCGATGCGTGGCGATCGCGAAAAATCCCTCCTCGCCGGTTGTGATGGACACATAGAAAAACCCATTGACATAGACACATTCCTCGATCAGATAGCACTTTATCTAAATAATGGTAATCAATCTATAGATGAATAATGTTGATCCCTCCCTCTCGAATAAATCCATCCCTCCATCACCCAAGATCATCCTGGTAGTTGAGGACAATGCCGGTAACTTTATGCTCATAGCACGGTTGCTGGACAGTGAAGGATACAGGTTTGAATGGAAAACCTCTGGATACGAGGTGGTTGAATTTGCAGAGAGCCTTCCTGAGCTTGATCTGGTGTTGATGGATATTCGGTTGCCTTATGAGGATGGTTATGCTGCTTTCAGAAAATTAAGATCAAGCGAGAGATTTAAAAACACACCCGTTGTTGCAATAACAGCAATAACCGGCGTGGAACAGATGCATTCAGCAAAGTTGGCCGGTTTTACCGGGTTTATCGGAAAACCACTAGACCCTGATCGTTTTCCAGACCAAATATTGCGCCTGCTTTCAGGACAACCAGTTTGGGAATTTGAGTAAGCAGGGTAATTATTTTTTGTAAGCGAGAAGCGAATATTTTGGAGGAATTATGGCAGTGATAAACAAGAATGAGAATCCTGCAAATGAGCCCATCACAACCGATGAACATCGCGGTCAGATCATTATTATCCGAATTCTATTTCTGATCAGCATCTTTTCATCAATAGTTTTTTTGGCGCTGTCCTTCATAAATCGTGAGGTTGGTTATTACCTGCTCGCCATTAGTTCCCTGATTACAGTGCTATTTGGGGTCATGGCCCTTCCCCGTGGCACAAGAGATGTTAGGCCATTTTTTGTGTTCCTCCTTTCAGCCTCTTATCAACTACTGATCGTTCTCCTAGCGAGCGTACTTCCTTCTTTTCAGGGAATTCCGTATGCGATTTTAGCAATAGCGTTGGCTTTGATCATCTCATCCGCGATCCCGAGGAGCGGGATCAGTGATTGGGTTGTTACCATCGGCGTTATCGGGGCTATTGCTTCAATTCAACTTACCCTGCTCGCCTTGCTTCCGCGTGTTGAAAACCAGGCAATATCCAGCGTCATTGTGATCCTTGCTGCCCTGCTCCTGATCAAGGTCAGTGAGATGTTTGGCGAACGCCGGGTTATTGCGTCCATCAGGACCAAGCTGTTATTAATTTCCCTCGCTCTTACCCTCCTTCCCCTTATAGTCCTATCGATCATCAGCAGCAGATTCCTCCAACAATCCATACAGACACGTACCAATGAATCATTGGATGTTGCAGCTGAACAAACCCGGCTCACCATCGATAATTTCATCGAGAATAACCTGGAAACGCTGGAAATCGAGTCGTCACTGGGAACCATCATCCGTTTCATTAATCTACCGGAACTCGACCGCTACAATTCTCGTGAAAAACTTGAAGCTGTTTCAACACTGAAGTCTTTTCAAGCCAAAGAAAAAATCTATGTTCCATCCTATGCCATTCTTGATCGCAACGGACTCAATCTCTATGATACCGATATCACAAAATCGGGTGTTTTTGAGGGGTCTACCAGTTATTTCAAAGCGGCGTCTGCATCTGGAACAAGTTTTGCCAGCCCTGTCGAGTTTAGACCCAGGAGCAATGAAGCCTACATTTACTTCATCGCTCCTGTAAAAAACGAAAGTGATCGTGTAATTGGTTACCTGCGCGCGAGATATGACGCCCGAATACTGCAGGATTTGATCAGTTCTAATACCAGTCTCTTAGGCGAAGGATCTTACCCGATATTACTAGACGAAAATGGATTTCGCCTTGCTGATGGATTTTCTCCGGATTCGATACATCGTTTAATTTCTACAATACCCCAGGCAAGATACGATGAACTGGTCAATGATTTGCGACTTCCCGATACAATACCGCTTTCAGATATCACGATTCCTCAGAATGACCTGGCCCTTTCTCTCAATAACCGCGAATCGAATCGGTTTTTTACAGCAAATGTCACAAACCAACAAGAAGCTCAACCCCACTCAGGGGTTGTTGTATCCACCCAGAGCCAGCCCTGGTCTGTGTTGTATCTTCAAGACAGGTCAATTCTCACCTCTGCCGTTACCGACCAGAACCGCTTATCCACAACCATAGGTCTTCTTGTCGCGGGTATCATCAGCCTTTTTGTGGTGCTGGCTGCCAGTCAATTTACAAAACCGATCATTGAGTTAACCAAGGCTGCGGGTAAGGTTGCAGAAGGTGACCTGGCTGTTCAGGCCAGAGTAACCACTGACGATGAGATCGGTACTCTTGGTAAATCTTTCAATACCATGACCCTGCAGTTGAGAGACCTGGTTGAAACCCTTGAAAGCCGTGTGCGTGAAAGAACCAGGCAGTTGGCAGAGCAAAACGAAGCGCTTCAACTCAGATCTCGCCAGCTTCAAACCGTCGCTGATGTAGCGAGGAACATTGTATCAACCCGCCAGGTGGATTCGCTGCTTGAACTTGTCACCCGCCTGGTTAGCGAAAGGTTTGGTTTCTATCACTCGGGTATTTTCCTGCTTGATGAAGCCAGTGAGTACGCAGTTCTACGCGCGGCCAGTTCGCCGGGTGGCATAAAAATGCTTGAGAGAAAACACAAGCTCAGGGTCGGACAGGTGGGTATTGTCGGTTACGTTACCGGCACAGGGGAACCCCGCATCGCCACTGATGTAGGCGCTGACGCCGTCTTTTTCAACAACCCGGACCTCCCGGAAACAAGATCTGAGATGGCATTACCCCTAAAATTAGGTGATTTGATCATCGGCGCTCTGGATGTTCAATCAATTGAACCTGATGCTTTCACCCAGGAGGATATCGCCCTATTCACCACCCTCGCGGACCAGATCTCCGTAGCCATTGAAAACGCCAATGCCTATGAAGTATCGCAGCAAAATCTTGAAGAAATGAAAGAGTTGGATCGGGTCAAAAGTCAATTTCTCGCCAACATGTCGCATGAATTACGCACCCCTCTTAACTCGGTAATTGGCTTTTCGCGAGTCATACTCAAAGGGATTGATGGTCCGATAAATGAAACGCAGGCTCAGGATATCACGGCCATCTACAATTCTGGAATGCATCTGTTAAATATGATCAACGAAATCCTGGACATGTCAAAAATTGAAGCCGGAAAGATGGAACTCCAGGTGGAGGAAATGAGCATCGCGGATGTTATTACGAAAGCAGTGGAAACATCTTCAGGATTGGTCAAGGATAAACCAATACAACTACTTACCCAAATGCAGCCTGACCTCCCCTTGATCAAAGGTGATGAGGTCCGAATCGAACAGGTACTGGCAAACCTGATTTCAAATGCAGCCAAGTTTACTGAAAAAGGCACCATTACTGTCAGCGCGGAACTGGAAACTACAGAACATAATCGCGAAGAAATCATTGTCAAGGTGGCAGACACCGGTATCGGTATTGCCTATGAAGACCAACCTAAGCTCTTCCAGCAGTTTTCACAGGTGGATGATTCACCTACGAGGCGTACCGGCGGAACAGGCCTGGGTCTTTCAATTTGCCGGTCGCTTATTGAACTTCACGGTGGTACGATCGGCTTGCTAAACAGCGAGATTGGCAAAGGCAGTACTTTTTACTTTACTTTACCTCTTACTGCTGAACCCCAACTCATTGATACTGAGGTTCATCCCGCCGGCACCAACGTTGTTCTGGCGATTGATGATGACCCGCAGGTGATCACACTGTATGAGCGTTTCCTGGAACCATATGGTTACAGTGTTGTTCCATTGACCGACCCACTTCAGGCAGTATCCACCGCGATGGAGCTAAAACCTTTTGCTATCACTCTGGATGTCATGATGCCTGAAAAGGATGGCTGGCAGGTTCTAAGTGAATTGAAGAACAACGAAGAAACCCGTCATATTCCCGTGATGATTTGTTCTATTCTGGAAGAGGAAGAGAAAGGATTCAACCTAGGAGCATCCGATTACCTTGTCAAGCCATTCCTGCATGATGAACTGGTCAGCGCGATCAAACGGCTTAACAAAAACGGTGATGTGCATGACATCCTGATCATCGACGACGATCCTCAATACTTGCACCTGTTGCAGAAAATGATTGAGGAGGAAGGGAATTATTTGCCCGTCCTGGCTGAAGGCGGACTTACTGCCCTTACACTTCTGGAAGATTTCACTCCGGATGTGATCCTTATGGATCTGGTGCTTGAAGACATCAACGGATTTGAACTCCTCAACAAATTTAAATCTGAACCTCGCATTAATCACGTTCCGGTCATCATTCTCACCGGCTCGGAGCTTGATTCAGAACAACTTGATGCATTAGGCGATTACAAGGATCAAATTTTCGACAAGTGGTCTATAACGAAAGACGAGCTTCTTGCCAATCTTCATGAGGCACTGGGTCAAATAAAAGCTGAAGATACAGAGTCCTAAATGGCAAAAGTGGTCATTGCCAGGTGTCTTGATTGCCTTCATGAAGACACCTATGATCTTAACTTCCCGGCCTGTCCTGTATGTGGCTCATTCTGGCGTGAAGCGCTCTATGACTACAACACAATAAGTTCTAGTTTCATTTCCGCCTTATCAAATCGTCCCTTCAATCTTTGGAGGTACGCGGAGCTGCTGCCTCTGGATGAACCTCCACCATCTCTTCAACTTGGAGAAGGCGGTACTCCTCTTTTACATGCTGCCAACATCGGGTCAATGCTTGGTATGAGAAATATTTATATCAAGGACGAACGTCAAAACCCCACCTCATCTTTTAAAGACCGCCAGGCGGCTGTAGCCATAAATGCGTATAAAGAAAAAGGAGTTTCAGAGCTGGTTTGTGCCTCAACCGGTAATGTAGCCATTTCCTATTCTGCATACGCAGCCCGTGCCGGCATCAGATTATGGGCATTTCTGACCAGCCTGGTTCCTCCGGAAAAAATGCGTGAAGTCGCCTCCTACGGTACAAATGTGATCAAGGTGACAGGAACATATGATCAAACCAAACAACTGGCAGAACAGTTTGCCATTGATCGGAAGATTACCCTGGATCTTGGCTCGAGGAGCATCGCATGTATTGAGGCAATGAAAACCCTTGCCTTTGAAATTTGCGAGCAGCTTACCGTTATGAACTTAGGATTTTTCGATAGAAACCAGGGTAATAAAAGCCCCTGGTGTTCACCAGACTGGTATTTTCAATCTGTTAGCGGCGGAATGGGACCGCTTGGGGTGGCAAAAGGATTTCTCGAGCTCTCGAAAATGTCACTCATCAAAAATATTCCGAAAATTGGTGTGGTTCAGGTATCCGGATGCGCACCAATGGTTAATGCCTGGCGCGAAGGGAAAACGACCGCAACACCGGTGTCTTCTCCACAGACAATGATCGCCACCCTGGCTACCGGCGATCCAGGCAGAACGTATTCTGAACTGGTCACACGACTTGAACAAGGTTCAGGCGGATCTTTCAGCAGCGTCACTGATGAAGAAGCCTACCGGGCGATGCATTTATTAGCAAAAATGGAGGGGATTTCAGTTGAACCTGCTGCTGCGGTAGCATTTGCCGGGTTGTTCCAGGAGGTGCGGAAAGGCACATTTCGTCCTGAAGACGTGGTTGTGGTCAACTGCACCGGTCACACCTTTCCAATCGAACACCATATTCTTGGTGCAGTTAGCGACCAACAAATCGACGCGGGAGAGATCAATTCCGGGCTTAGCCGTGAGGAAGGGCTTCTCGCTGCTTTAAGCAATCTCAACACAACCAGATACCCCCGCATAGCCATCGTTGACGATGACCCGAATGTTAGACGGTTGATCAGCCGTATCCTGAAATCGCAAGGTGATTACACGTTGTATGAGGCTTCTGATGGAAGGTCCGCGATAGAACTTATCCTCCGTGAAAAACCAGATTTAATAATTCTTGATCTTATGATGCCGGATCTGGACGGTTTTTCGGTAATAAGTACCATCCACTCGCAACGGGAGACCCGTGAAATTCCAATTATTGTGATGACCGCAAAAGACCTCACAAATCAGGAAAAAATTCGCCTGCGCGGTCAAATTCAATCTTTGATACGCAAAGGGAATTTCGTGAGCGAGAAGTTATTGGCAGAAGTAAAAACTTTGGTCAAATGAAAATCATCCGTTTGCAAGATCAGGGGCTTATTTCGGCAGCCGCTTCCGCACTTTTCCTGGGTCTTTCACCAATTTTTGGAAAAAAAGCGATCCTGTTGGGGTTCTCGCCATTTGCGGTAGTTGCTTTTCGCACTACACTTGCTTTACTGCTGCTGCTTTGCTTTCTGCTTATTTACAATCGAAAATTCTTCTACATTTATCCAATGGGTTTAACCGGTTGTCTCATTGCTGGATTTATCAATGGTATCGGGTCCATTTTTTACTACACATCGCTGGCTCGCATAGATGCCGGTATCGGTCAATTGATCTATTCTTTTTATCCCCTTTTCATGATCTTCTGGCTCCTGCTTGATCGGCAGTCGGTTACCAAGATTACCCTCTTCCGGTTGATCATTATTTTGCCGGGTGTTTACTTACTGCTCAACAATTCTTATCACAGTATCGACTATCTTGGCGCTTTATTCATGTTAATAGCAGCAATTTTGTACTCATTACATTTGTTGATCAACCAACGAGTTTTATATGATGTTCCTGCACCAACTGTCACATTTTATACATTAGCTGCGATGAGCGTAATAGTTGTGAGTTCGTTTCTACTTTTCTCACCAGCTTTACCCCAAATTGGTACACCCTGGTGGCCTTTGCTCGTACTTTCTGTGGTCACATTTCTATCTCGTGTCACACTTTTTTATGGAGTGAAGCATTTGGGTGGAATTCAAACCGCGCTGCTTGGGCTGGGGGAGATCCTGATTACCGTAATCATTGCACAAATTTATCTTGGAGAAAGGTTATCTCCACTTCAATGGATTGGCACGTTCGTGATACTGTGCAGTCTTGTTTTAGTCGTTTTTGAAAAAAGTACGGTCAAAAAAATGACTGGTAAAGGCTTCTTGCATTGGCTTCGTCCGCCCTCTTTGTAAGGATCCTGATGAATATTTTCGAAACAAAAAGACCCTGTTTAAGGGTCTTGTATTTCAGGGTGGCTGATGGGGGTTGAACCCACAACCCTCGCATCCACAGTGCGATGCTCTGCCATTGAGCTACAGCCACCACGAACGAAAAGATTTTATCATACCCTTTATTGAGCTGCAAGAAGGCCTTTGATGGTTGCCCCGGCAACTTCCTGAGATACGGTTACCTGTGAATGCTGCTCAAGATCCTTGATCGTTACTTTTCCAGCTTCCATCTCATCAGGACCTAACACCAGCACAAATCGAATGCCCTGGCGATCAGCAAACTTAAATTGCTTCTGCAATTTGCTTACCTCCTGATAGCAGGTGACGCTAAGGTTTTCATCTCGCAATCTACTAGCAAGAGCATTGGAAGCTAAAGTACAATCCTGATCGAAAACGGTCACCAGGATATTCTCCTTAAATTGACTAATCTCAGGTATACATCCGTACTTATCCAGGAGCAGAGTGATCATGACATCTCCCATGGCAAAACCGACTCCTGGTAAAGGAGTTCCTCCTACATCGGCGACCAGGTTGTCATAATGTCCCCCGCCAAGTACAGCACGGCCATCCCCGCCAATATCCCATGCTTCAAAAACTGTCCCGGTGTAATAATCTAACCCTCTAATGATGCGTGCATCGAAACTAACGTAATTATCCAGGTTCATAACCTGTAACACTTCGAAAATTTTCGATAACTCCTTAGACTCCCGCCAGAGGTTTTCGTCATCGAATATCTTCAACAACCGGTCTAATTGTTCTTCGTCGAGCCCGATTTGTCTTCCATGCTCAATCCAGTCAGTTCGCGAAAGCTTATCGATACGATCAATAAGCTGGAAAACACTTTTCTTGAGTGTTAATGGGATCCCGGCCTGAACTAACTGCGCTTCCATGAATTTCCGGTGATTTACCTTGATGGTAATCTGTTCTGGTGTAATACCAGCTCTTTTTAAAAATGTCGCGCAAATAGCTAATAACTCTGCATCTGCTTCAGCGGAGTCAATTCCTATCAGGTCAATATTCCATTGGAAAAATTCCCTTGCGCGTCCTTTTTGTGGTTTTTCGTAACGCCAGAACGGTCCAAAGGACCACCAGCGAATTGGAAAAACCAGTTCATTCTGTTTGAGCGCGACCATGCGAGCCAGCGAAGGGGTCAGTTCCGGTCTGAGTGTCACCAGGTCTCCACCTCGATCAGCAAACACAAATGCCTGCTCCTTGACAAGCTCCTCACCGGATTTTGCTGCGTAAAGATCAATTTTCTCGATAAATGGACCATCATATTCTTCATACCCGAAAGAGACAGATACTTCCTCAATAAGCTTGTATAACCAGCGTCTGAGCTTCATCTGCTGTGGATAAAAATCCCGCGCACCCCGCACGCCTTGAATGATGTTCTTCATAAGTATTTTCCTTCCAGGAACTAGATAATTCATTTTAACACACGGAGCATACAATCATTATCGGATATGTGACGTTTTCCACTTGCTCTTTTAGTTTAGTTTACGTTATCATATCGCAGGTATTTTATTACAGTCCAAAAGTGCAGGTAAGAATGAATGTGCAGGAATTAATTGAACTCATAGACGGCCATCTTTACAATGAGTCTGCTGACCTTTCTCGTGAGGTTCTGGGAGGTTGCGGAGCAGATCTTATGAGCGATGTGCTTGCTTCAATTCAACCGGAAGCCGTGCTCCTGACTGGTTTGTGCAACCCACAGGTAGTTCGCACTTCAGTTATGGCTGACGTTTCTGCCATAATACTGGTCAGAGGTAAAACACCACCTCCTGAAACGGTGGCGTTGGCAGAACAGGAACGAATCGCGCTCGTATCTTCTCCTTTCGGGATGTTCGAACTTTGTGGCCGGCTTTATGTCGCCGGTTTGAAGAGTCTTGAACGCCCGGTGGACGGCAGTGATTGCTCCTGTGAATAAATTGGCGGTTAGATGAACTCAAATACTCTTTTTCATGGCAAGATCGTGTCTGATGCTGAAGCAGAAAACATCACCCGTGTAGAGGAACTCGCGTATGAACTTAAAGTCGGTGAGGTCATGACCCCCGACCCCGCGACAGTCTCTCCCGAAACCCCCATGAGTGAAGTTCTGGAACTCTTCCGTCAAAAGAGGATTTCAGGTGCCCCGGTTGTTGAAAACAATGATCTGGTAGGTCTCGTAAGTATTGAAGATCTGCTTCGTTGTCTTCAAAAATCAGATCTCGATACCGAGACTCGATTATATATGAGTCAGAATGTATTAACCATTAGAGATACAGACCCTGTCATAGAAGGATTAAAGCTCTTTGTGAGCTCACACTTTGGCCGTCTGCCTGTCGTCAATACCGCTGGTAAATTGAGCGGAATTCTCACCAAAGGGGATATCACCAGCGGCATCCTTAAGGCAATACAACATGATTACCAGGAGGAAGAGGTTCGCCGCTATCGCGCGAGTCATTTGTTTGAAGACATCGAATCAGACCGGTCCAGTTTAATCCTTAGATACAACATAAAACAGGGAGATTTCACTCACGGCGGTGCGGCTTCATCCGCGATCAAGCGTGCGCTTCTACGTCTCGGGGCTGAACCGCAGATAGCCCGTCGCGTAGGGATCGCGGTTTACGAAGCCGAGATGAACCTGATCATCCACACGACCAACGGCGGTATTATCCGTGTGGAAATCGAACCCAAACAGATATCTATCAATATCTCGGATGACGGTCCCGGCATTCAGGATGTGAATCTCGCCATGCGCCCGGGTTACTCCACTGCCACAGAAAAAGTTCGCGAGTTGGGATTTGGCGCGGGTATGGGACTGGTAAATATCCAAAGATGCGTGGATTCCATGCGCCTTGAATCAGTATATTCCAGAGGGACAAACCTGCGATTGAAGATATTTCTACCTGAAGAAGACGCCGTTGGCGAAGGAACGAAAGAACCTAATAAGGAGACAAAATGAATTTACAACAGATCATCGAAGCGCTAGCGCTAAGACCAATAACAGACAACCAGAATTTCGAAGAAATTGAACCGACCTGTGGTTATGCCTCCGACCTGCTCAGCTGCGTTATGGCCGGCGCGCCTAAAAAGTCTCTTTGGGTAACCCTGCAAGCTCATGGAAATATCATTGCGGTTGCCACACTTCTGGACCTTTCAGCGGTCATCATCACTGAAGGGGCAATGCCTGACCAGACAACCATCGATAAAGCGCGTGAGGAGAATGTCATTCTCCTCGGCACCGAGGCTCCATCATTTTACGTGATCGGTAAATTATGGGAATTAGGCTTGCGTTGCGATGCGCGCAAACCTGAACGACCTGAATAATGTCCATTCGCCAGTTCCGGGCTGACCTTCATGTTCATACGGTTCTCTCGCCGTGTGCTGAAGTGGAGATGATCCCACCGTTGATCGTCGAAACCGCCCTGGAGTTGGGCATAGACCTTATCGCCATCACTGATCACAATTCCACCGCGAATATCGCCGCTGTCCAAAAGGCAGCCCGTTCAACCTCGCTTGTTGTACTGCCGGGCATGGAACTGCAAACTAAAGAAGATGTTCACTCACTTTGCCTGTTCGACACTCTGGATCAGGCGGCTGAATTTCAAAATATTGTCGATTCCACATTACCCGATATCAAAAATAACGATGATATGTTTGGCTCCCAGTTTGTAGTGGACGCTACCGGTGAGTACATTCGCAATGAAGAACGACTGTTGATCACCTCTTCCTCGCTTTCAATCAATGAAACCTTTGCGATCGTACACGAGATGGGAGGACTCTTTATACCAGCACACATAAACCGCAAAACATTCGGGCTGATTGAGAACCTCGGCTTTCTACCGCCTGATCTTAATTTCTGCGCGGTTGAAATTTCCCGCCATATCACACCACAGCAGGCGCGAATTCAGATTCCAAGTATTGGAAACACACCAATAATTCAAAATGGAGATGTCCATCGATTGGACGATTTTTTAGGAACATTGCTTCTTGAAATGGAAAAAATATCCGTCACAGAAATTTCGTACGCATTAAAGGGCGAATTTGGTCGAAGTTACAAAATCGTTTAATGAATTTTAGATATGTAATGTAAAATTACACGAATTCCTTTCAATACCAGTAATCAGACAACTTACGTCTGGAAAAATGACATTTGTAAATTGTGAAGAGACCTGTGTACGAGTAAACTAACACAGTGGGAATTTTCAGGCGCGCCAATAAATAACACTATGGAGAAACAAATGCAATCCTCTGTTGTCAACAAAACATACGAAAAAAATGAACCATTAGGCGATGAAACAAAAAAGGCTGTCATCGATACCATTATCGATCAGTATAAAGATATTCCCGGTGCCACAATGGTGGTGCTTAACGAGTTGCAGTCCGCTATTGGTTTTGTCAGTGAACCCATGCAGCAATACGTTGCCACACGCCTGCGAGTCCCCTATTCCCGTGTTCATGGTGTTGTGTCCTTCTACTCCTTTTTCACTACCACGCCACGAGGTAAACACACCGTAAAATTCTGCATGGGAACCGCGTGTTATGTGGGCGGAACTCCGATGTTGATCGAAAAAACCAAGCAATTGCTGGGTGTTGAACCGGGGCAGACGACCGCTGACGGAAACATAACTTTTGAAGTATGCCGCTGTGTTGGCGCTTGTTCACAGGCGCCTGTGATCGTGGTCGATGAGGATGTTCTAGGCAGGGTAAGACCCAACAAGCTCCCTCAGATCATGAAACCTTTTTTGGACGGGAAAGAATAATCATTGAGGGAACTGTCGCTACACCTGCTTGATATTGCCGAAAACAGCATCTCAGCTGGTGCAGACCGTATCGAAATTACCCTGATCGAAGATAGCTCTATTGATCTTTTACAAATGATGATTAAAGATAACGGGAAAGGAATGAGCCCCGAAATGGTCGCACAGGTTACTGATCCTTTCATTACCAGCCGCACCACCAGAAAGGTCGGCCTTGGGATCCCCTTGCTGAAAGCTGCGGCCGAAGCATGCGATGGTTCACTCAATATAACCTCAGCACTTGGCGCAGGAACATCATTGGCTGTCAGTTTTAAACGCAGTCATATCGACCGCATGCCAATCGGTGATCTTGTAACCACAATATTGAACCTTCTCGTTTCAAACCCGCAAGTTCACTGGGTTTTTGAATACCGGTTCAATGAGAAGAACGCGATATTTGATGATGAGCCGGTCAAGAACACCCTGGGTGATATATCGATGTCAGAACCGGAGGTGCTTTCCTGCATCCGGTCGATGATCGAAGAGACAATTTCAGGAGTTAATCCTGATTTTTCACAAGATACTGTAATGCTATTCAACTAATTACAAGGAGACCAAAAATGCCTGGCATCAAAAGCTTGGAAGATCTGAAAAAAGCACGTGAAGAAGCCCTCAAAAAACGTGAATTAAAAGCCACGTCTGGAGCTGTTCAGGTTATCGTCGGTATGGGTACCTGCGGAATTGCCGCAGGGGCGCGTGACGCGATGAAAGCCATTCTCGATACCATCGAAAAAGAGACCATGAGCGGAGTTATCGTCACCCAAACAGGCTGTATTGGCCTGTGTGAAAAGGAACCAATTGTTCAGGTGGTGATCGGAGAACAACCCAAGGTTACCTACGGCAAAGTCACCGCGGAAGTTGCCCGCCGCATCATGAAAGAGCACGTCGGCGGTGGAAAAATTCTTGATAGCAACAAGATCAATCTCTAACAGGAAAAATTACACTCAAAGGTAGATTTATGAAGTTTTATCGCTCTCACGTTTTAGTTTGTGTAGATCCGGAGTGCTTGAATAAGGGCGCCCACGACGTTATGGATGCCCTTCAGGATGAACTTGTAGCCCAGGGTTTGATCGAAGAAGTTCAGGTGCTCGAAACATCACGGATTGGCGGTTGCGACCAGGGACCCGAGTTAATGGTTTACCCTGAGGGTGTCCATTATTCCAACTTGACGCCTGATGATATGGCATTTCTGGTCGAAGAACACTTCCTTAAAGGTCGGGTGGCGCAAAAATTCGTAACAGAAGAAAAAGTGTTTACGGATGAGGAATTAAGCGCTCCTACCGCCAAGGAAATCCGTGTTGTATTACGGAATTGCGGCAAAATCGATCCGGAAAACATTGAGGATTACATTGCCGAGGACGGTTACCAGGCTCTCGGTAAAGTTTTGTTCGAAAGCACACCCGAACAGGTCATAGACGAAGTGCTGAAATCCGGGCTCAGAGGTCGCGGCGGAGCAGGTTTCCCGACAGGCAAGAAGTGGCAGTTCGCCCGCGCCAGCCAGGGTTCACCCAAATATGTAATCTGCAATGCAGACGAAGGCGATCCAGGAGCTTTCATGAACCGCCGGGTTCTCGAAGGTGATCCTCATTCTGTAATCGAAGGAATGATCATCGCCGCCTACGCCATCGGATCCAGCCAGGGATATATTTACTGCCGTGCTGAATACCCGATCGCTGTCAAAACCCTGCGCATTGCGATTGAGCAGGCGCGTAACATGGGATTGCTTGGGAAAAATATCCTAGGAAGTGAATTCAGCTTTAATCTTGAGGTCCGCATGGGTGCAGGTGCGTTCGTTTGTGGTGAAGAAACCGCCCTCATGGCTTCCATCGAAGGACAACGTGGTGAACCCAGGCCCAGACCCCCATTCCCGGCTGTCAAAGGCCTTTTCGCCAAACCCTCTAACATCAATAACGTAGAAACTTACGCCAACATTCCTCAGATCATCTTCCGCGGGGCTGAATGGTACGCCGGCATGGGTACTGAGAAATCCAAAGGAACCAAGACTTTCGCTCTTGCGGGTGATGTGAAGCACACCGGTTTGATCGAGATTCCTTTTGGTCTGACTCTGCGTGAAATCGTCTATGACGTGGGCGGCGGCATCAAGGATGACAAGAAATTCAAAGCCATTCAAACCGGCGGCCCAATGGGTGGTTGCCTGCCCGAAGGTTACCTTGACCTTCCAGTTGATTACGAAGCCCTCACCCAGGCCGGTTCCATGATGGGTTCAGGCGGTCTGGTAATCATGGATGAAGAAACCTGCATGGTTGATATCGCGCGCTTCTTCATGGACTTTACCCAGGATGAATCCTGTGGAAAATGCACCCCCTGCCGTGTCGGTACCCGCAGAATTCTGGAAATTCTTGAACGGATTTGTGCGGGTAAAGGTCAACCGGACGATCTTGATACACTGGATTACCTGTGTGCTCAAATTAAAGAAAATTCCTTGTGCGGTCTGGGACAGGGAGCTCCGACTCCTGTCATCAGCACTTTAAAACATTTTAGGGATGAGTACGAAGCTCATATAGTTGAAAAACGCTGCCCATCAAAGGTCTGCAAAGCCCTCATTCGCTACGAGATCATTGATGGTGTGTGTACCGGTTGCACCGTCTGCGCCCGTAATTGCCCTGTAAACGCCATTTCTGGTGAGCGCAGAACAACCCATGTCATCGATCCTGATGTATGCATCCGGTGTGGTATCTGTATGCAGGTGTGTAATTTTAACGCGATTGTCATCAATTAATACTTCACTCATACTCTCAATGACCAGGAGGAAGTAAATGGCTGTAAATGAAAAAGATGGCAAATTGGTAATAAAAGCTGTCCAGGCAGCGGTTGACCATTACGGAGCAAGTCAGGATGAATTGATCCCGATATTAAACGAGGTCAATCGAGAAGTCGGCTACCTGCCAAGTGAAGCTTTTGATGAGATCAGCCGTCTGTTGCGGGTTCCGCGCAGTCGATTGTTCTCGGTTGCCAGTTTTTACCGCATGCTGTCCACTAAACCGCGAGGTAAACATGTGATCCAGTTTTGCGAAAGCGCCCCCTGCCACGTCGTTGGCGGCCGGGAAGTCTGGCAGGCGATAAAGGATTTTCTGAAGATTGAAGAGGATGAGACCACTTCCGATGGAAAATGGACCTTGGTAACAACCAGCTGTCTTGGTCTCTGCTCTGTCGGACCCGTTATGGTCGTGGATGATGATATCTACGGTAACGTTGATCCCGCTCAAGTGCCGACAATACTTGAGAAGTATCGCTGATTAAGGAGTGACAGATGAAAGCATACAGATCAATGGTCCTGGTCTCAAGTGATCCCGCGAGTATTGATAAGGGCGCAAATGAGGTTTACCAGGCGCTGCAAACAGAGATCAACGCCTTTGGATTGGAAAATGAAATCTCACTAACCATGGTTGGCGATGTTGGCCGCCACGACGCGGTGCCGCTGGTTATTGTGTATCCCGAAGCGGTAATTTACGGGCCTGTTGGTAAGGAGAACGTTCATCACCTGGTGGAGGAACATCTCTACAAAGGTCGCATCGCTACTAACCTGCAGGCACCAGTAAAGGAACTTTCGGGCAAAATCGCCTGGCTCAGTACCCGTAAGGGCACGCTCCCCGCTGAACAGCGCATCGTTTTGGAGCGCGCGGGTATCATCGACCCGGAATCGATCGATGACTACATTATTCACGATGGTTACCAGGCATTGGCTAAAGCCGTCACCGAGATGTCTCCTGAGGATATTTTCACCACTCTCGAGAAATCGGGATTACGCGGCAGGGGTGGAGCGGGCTTTCCGACCGGAACAAAGTGGCGCTTTGTATGTAAAGCAAATTCGAGCAAGAAATATGTCATCTGCAACGCGGATGAAAGTGAACCTGGTACCTTCAAAGACCGCCTGATCCTTGAGGGCGATCCCCATTCCATTATTGAGGCCATGGCTATCGCTGCCTACGCGGTTGGAGCAGATGAAGGCTACCTGTATATACGTGGTGAGTACACTATTGCCCAGGAAAGAGTAAAACAAGCCATTTTGCAGGCCGAAGAGATGGGTTTTCTGGGTGAAAATATCTTCGGCACAGAATTCAAATTCAAACTTCACGTACACAGTGGTGCCGGCGCGTATATCTGTGGAGAAGAAACCGCACTGATCGAATCGATCGAGGGAAAACGCGGTGAACCTCGCGCCCGACCGCCTTATCCAACCACAAACGGTCTGTGGGGTAAGCCCACGCTTGTCAATAACGTAGAGACGCTCGCGAATGTTCCTCCGATTATCAGGCATGGTGCGGATTGGTACCGCGGGTTTGGACCCGCTGGCAGCCCGGGAACAAAGGTCTACACGATCATGGGGAATGTCAATCAAACCGGATTGATCGAGGTGCCTATGGGCATCACCCTGCGTGAAGTCATAGCGATCTACGCGAAAGGCATGAAAAACAACAAGCCTTTCAAACTGGCTCAGACAGGCGGTTCATCAGGATCGATAATTCCGGCAGTCCTTCAAGATACACCCATGGATTTCGATTCCTTTGCCAAAGCGGGAGTCGCGCTTGGCTCCGGCGCCCTCCTCATTTGTGACGAAGATACTTGTGTGATTGACCTTGCCAGGGTATTGTTAAACTTTTTCCGCAAGGAGTCCTGCGGAAAATGCAATCCCTGCCGGATAGGCAATCAACGCGCTTACGAAATCCTCACAAATATATCCGAGGGTACCGGAACAATGAAAGACCTGGATGATCTAATGCTTTTGAGCGATAACCTTTACCAGTTATCCAACTGCGGCCTGGGTCAGACCGCTGGCGCGCCAATTCGCGATGTCTTGAATCATTTCAGGGCTGAAGTTGAAGCCCATGTACGATTAAAAGTTTGCCCAACGGGAATTTGCCCGATGAGCGGAAAAAGAATCTAGATCAATTAACAGGAGATATTTGATTATGGTCACTGTTACTATCGATGGAAAAGCGCTGGAAATTCCCGAAGGGACGACTGTTCTGCGTGCTGCACAAAGCGCGGGGATTGACATTCCCACCCTGTGTGATCACCCTCACCTCACCCCTTACGGAGGTTGCAGACTATGTCTGGTGGAAGTAGAAGGTTACCGCACGCTTCAACCGTCCTGCACCCTGCCGGTCAGCAACAACATGGTGATCAAGACCAGCACCAAGAAGGTCCTTGATGCCCGTAAATTCGTGCTGACGTTGATATTCAGCGAGCGCAATCACTTCTGCCCTTACTGCCAGGTCAGCGGCGGAGATTGTGAACTGCAAAATGCCGCTTATCACGAAGGCATGACACACTGGCCGCTGCAACCAAACTGGCAGCCGTACCCGGTTGACGCATCCCACCCTTACATCATCCTTGAAAACAACCGCTGCATCCTCTGCCGCCGCTGCGTGCGCGCTTGTGATGAGCTCATCGGTAATTTCACACTCGGTTTCGAAGAGCGAGGAGCTCGCAGCATCCTCGTGGCGGATACCGGTGTTCCTCTCGGCGAAAGTTCCTGTATTTCATGCGGTGCTTGTGTTCAGGTCTGCCCCACAGGTGCGTTGATCGACCGCTGGAGTTCCTACCTCGGGCACGAGGTCAAGTTTGATTCAACAAAAACCATTTGCGTTGGTTGTTCCGTAGGTTGTGGAATTGAGGTCTTTACCCGCGACAACAACCTGGTAAGAATTGACGGAGATTGGGACAAGCCAATCAACGCAGGTGTCCTTTGCGAAATCGGCCGTTTTAAACCCATGGCTGAAAAATGCGACCGCGTCTTCACCCCTATGATCCGGAAAAATGGGTCTCTCAAAGCGGCAACCTGGCAAGAAGCCTTGACCGCTGCTGCAGCAGGACTCAAGGAATCTAAATCCAAAGTAGCTGCGTTAATTTCAACCCGTCAACCGGTAGAGGCTCTGGCTCAATTTAAACAACTTTTCTCTGAAAAGCTGACCGCTGAGTTGGTTACATCACTCGAAGAAGGTATGTCGACAAATTCACTGGCTGCATCTGCAGATGAATTGGGTAAACCTTTTGAAAGCAAACTTGACGAATTGAAAAAGAGCGACGCCGTTCTGGTTTTGGATGATGACCTCGTTAATGATCACCAGGTTGCAGGTTTCTTCGTGAAGCGCAACCTGCCAAAAGGATCAAACCTTGTCGTCGTTGATGCAAACTCGAATGAACTCAGTAAACTTGCGAACAAGGTCTTAACACCGTCATCAGGGTCTTACGATGATGTCGTCGTTGGTCTTTACGCGGCAGCCGTAAAACTTGGCCTTATCAAAGCCAAAAAATCTGTAACCGCAGACGACCTCGCGAAAGCTGCTGCAAAAACCGGTTTACAGACAGATGACTTCCTGGATGCGGCGTTCCTTCTGGCATCATCTTCCAACCCGGTAATTGTTTACTCCGATAAAACAAACTCATCTGTTCTACGTGAATTTGCCGCCTCCATCAACGCGAAACTGGTAAGTCTCAAAGGTGAGGCAAACAGCCTGGCTGCATCGCAGCTGCACCTGGATAAACCATTCCGCTCGACAGATTTGAAGGCTGTATTTATCGCCCTTGGTGACGGCGGGATCACGCAAAAATTGGTTAAGGAAATTGAAAAGATACCATTTAAAGTAGTCCAGGCAAGTTACACCTCTGCACTCACGGCAGGGGCCGATGTGCTGTTGCCATCCACCAATTGGCTGGAACAAAGCGGACATTACATCAGCGCGGATGGTTACGTGCAGGAAGCGATTCAATCAATAAAACCAGCGGAAGATGTCTTATCCATCAGTGAAACACTCCATAAACTCGCTGATATACTAGGAATACGGCTTGATGACAACTGGAGCAAGCTTGTGCATGATCGAGTTTCTCCAGTTCAGATCAATAAATGACTGGATATCCTTTTAAGTAATAAGGAGAACTAATGACAAAACCGAAAATATCATCAGATTGGATGGCGGGATGCGCAGGTTGCCACATGTCCCTGCTTGACATGGATGAACGCATTGCTACCATCGCCGAACTCGCTGAACTCAGGTCTACTCCGATCACTGACCTGAAACACCCTGACGCCACAGGAGTTGATGTTGGCATCCTCGAAGGCGGCATAAACAATTCATCCAACGAAGAAGTTGCTCGACTCATGCGTTCACGCTGCAAAATACTGGTGGCACTGGGCGACTGTGCAGTTTTTGGCGGTGTTCCTGCCATGCGGAATTTTTTCACAATTGAAGAGTCTTTGCGCCGGGCTTATGTTGAGACGGAAAGCACTGATGAAAGCGGAAAGATTCCCAGCGATCCGGAACTCGCAGTTCCCACCAAAGTGCGCGCATTGAGCGAGGTAGTTCCGGTGGAAGTATTTGTTCCTGGATGTCCTCCAGATGCTGATACCATATTCTATGTTCTCAGTGAACTGGCGCAGGGGCGCATTCCCGACCTTAAAGGTGACAAACTGTCCTGGTATTGATCTAGAGGAGGAAAAATGGTTGCACAAAAAATTACAATTGAACCAGTAACCAGGATCGAAGGCCATGCCAAGGTCACGATCCGAATGAATGAAGACGGAACGGTTGACCATGCTTACATGCATGTGAACGAATTCCGTGGTTTTGAAAAATTCTGTGAAGGCCGCATGGTCTTTGAAATGCCTTTGATTACGCCCAGGATTTGCGGTATCTGTCCGGTGAGTCATCACCTCGCATCCGCAAAAGCGGGAGATGACGCGTTCGGTGCACCTCCCCCGCGCCCGGCTTCACTGTTACGAGAATTAATGCACATGGGACAGGTTGTTCAAAGCCACGGTATGCATTTCTTCGAACTTGCCGGTCCTGACTTGCTTTTGGGATTTGATGCTGATCCCGCTGTTCGCAATGCGATTGGATTGCTCCAGGCGAATCCTGAATTAACAATAAAAGCAGTGAACTTGCGCAAGTGGGGTCAGGAAATAATCGCCATTCTAGGCGGCCGCCGGATTCATCCCTCTTTCGCAGTGCCAGGTGGAGTTAATAAGGCGCTCTCAAAAGAAGACCGTGAAAAGATTCTCTCGGGTTACGATGATGCCATCAAGACCATTCAAACCGGTATCGCTATATACACTGATTGGGCTGAAAAGAACATCGAAGACATCAATAAATTCGGTGTCTTCAAGACCGGTTATTTTGGCCTGGTTAAACCCGGCAATACCCTGGAATTGTACGATGGTGAAATACGGCTCGTGTCCTCTGAAGGGAAAGAGCTGGAAAAATTCAACCCGCATGATTACCTTCAATACATCGCTGAACATGTTGAAAACTGGTCTTACCTGAAATTCCCCTACTATAAAAAGCTCGGATATCCTGGTGGTGTTTATCGGGTAGGTCCTTTGGGTCGTTGTAATGCCTCTGATCGCATTGCCACCCCTTTGGCAGATGCTGAATTGAAAAAATTCAAGGCGCTCAACGGCGGAAAACCAGTAGAAAACACACTTCATTACCACACAGCCCGTCTTATTGAGACGCTTTATGCGGCTGAAAACGTCAAGGTTCTGCTGGATGACCCTGACATCCACAGCAAAGACATTCTAAACACCTGCCGCGATCCAAAACCACAAGGTATTGGTGTGATCGAAGCCCCTCGCGGCACGTTGATTCACAATTACTGGGTCAAGGACAACGGCCAGATTGAAAGGGTTAACCTCATTGTCTCAACTGGTCACAATAACTGGTCAATGTGTGAAGCGGTCGACAGCGTCGCCAAAACCTACATTACTGGTCCAGAAATCCATGAAGGACTTCTAAACCGTGTTGAGGCAGCTATTCGTGCTCATGATCCTTGCCTCTCCTGTTCCACTCATGCGATCGGCCAGATGCCGATGATCGTCGAGATGATCGATCACACAGGCAACCTGGTTCAAACCATTACAAGGGAGTGATACTGGTTTTATGAACAGAAGGCGATGCCGTTTCAAACAAATGGCATCGCCTTTTCTTTGGAGGACTTTGTGTCAACTTTGATTTTGGGATATGGAAATAAGGATAGGCAGGATGATGGTGTTGCCTGGCATGTGATTTCAGCCTTAAAGCAAGCCCTCAATTTGCCTGATCCGGGAGACATCGAAGAAGAGTTCACATTGAGCTCAAATCTTTCAATGGTGTTTCAACTGCAATTGATGCCTGAGCAATCTGAATTTTTATCCGCGTTTGACCATGTTTGTTTTATTGATGCCCACACGGGAGCGATTGCCGAGGAAATTCACTGGCAACCGTTATCTCAGCATTTCCATAGTTCTCCTCTAACACATCACCTATCTCCTGAATCATTGCTTGCTATCACGGATACCATCTATAATAAGAATCCTGAATGTGTATTACTCTCCATTCGAGGGTATGAATTCCAATTTTCGCAATCCTTATCGGAGAGAACTCAACAATTGGTTCCCCATGCAGTGACCCTGATTCTCGATTGGCTTAAAGATAAGGCAAATACGTAAGCGAGGTATCATGGCAAACACAGATTCCAATTCGGTACTAACGCCTCCGCAATTATTATTGAAAGCCAGCGACATTGGTAAAGCCAAAGCCAAGCTGCGCGCACTTCCACTTTTGTTGCTCTCAATTCTCGCGGGTATGTACATCGCTTTTGGCGGGGTATTTTCAACAGTTGCGGCCACAGGTATGATGGGACATAGCCCATACGGTGTCATTAAAGTACTCCAGGGATTGGTTTTTTCATTGGGATTGATCCTGGTGGTCGTTGGCGGCGCAGAATTATTCACCGGCAATATGCTGATGGTGATCCCGCTGGCCAGCCGGAAAATTTCTCTGATGGACCTGCTACGTAATTGGGGACTGGTATATGCGGGAAATTTCCTTGGATCACTGATGGTTGCAGGTTTGGTGATTCTTGCCCGTATATACACTTTTTCAAATGGTGAGCTGGGAAATACTATGTTCGCGATCGCGAATACCAAGCTTGGCTATTCATTTGCACAAGCACTTGCGCTCGGGATCCTTTGCAACATCCTTGTATGCCTGGCAGTGTGGTTGTCGTATTCTGCCAGGAACACAACTGATAAAGTACTTGCTGTTCTGTTCCCAATATCAGCATTCATTGCTGCGGGATTTGAGCATAGCGTAGCGAATATGTATTTAATTCCGGTTGCTTTTATGATTCGTTCCTTTGATCCAATCTTTTCCTCTACCATAAGCCTATCCTCGTCAATGCCTGGTTGGCTGGCCTTCTTGCAGAAGAACCTTATTCCTGTTACCCTGGGCAATATCATTGGCGGAGTGATTTTTGTCGCTTTGACCTATTTCTATATCTACCAAAATCATCCTGACGTTCGTGACAGAGAACAATGAACCTTGTGATGTAACACACTTTTTTCACTCTCAATAAAATGTTATGCTAATAGAAAATTGGAACTTCACATGGACGTCAACATCGACATTACATCAATCCTAAAATCCATTCCGCTCTTTTTTGACCTGAAATCCTCTCAGTTGGAGAGTGTTGCCAGAATTTCTGACCTGGTCGAGATTGATCCAGGCGACCAACCAATTGTAGAAGGTAGAACGCTGGATTTCATCTTATATCCTTCTCGAGGGTGAAGTGAAGGTTACTGCTCATATCCCAACATTGGGAATGGTGGAAACAAGCATTTTGGGTCCGCTGGACATCCTTGGTTGGTCGGGGATGACACCGATCGTTCGTCAACGTACCGGCACGGTTACAGCCACTACGCACTGCTGGTTGCTCCGGGTTGATAGCAGATTACTCAGTAAATTATGCGAAGATGACCATGATATCGGTTTTGTTATCTATCGCCGGATATCAAATGTTGTTGCCCGTAGTTTCTTGACGACACGACTGCAATTAATGAACTTGATCGCATCTGCTAAATAGTCATATCTTTAGGCTTGAGCAATAGATTAATATCGCTTTATAATTTCAACAATTTTCATCCTATTCGACGGTATAATTCTGAAACTATGCACGAGTTGTCAGTCACTGAAAACATCCTGGCAATTGCCAGTAAACACGCTCAAGAATCCGGTGCGACTCGAGTTACGGCGATCAATTTGGTCATCGGACAACTTTCCAGTATCGTCGATGACTCCGTGCAGTTTTACTGGGACATGATTAGTGAAAACACGATATGCTCAGGTTCCGTGCTGCATTTCAACAGAATTCCCGCAACTTTTCGCTGCAATGATTGCAAACACGAATACCAATTGGATACGCTTCTTTCACCATGCCCTAGTTGCGGCAGTTTGAGAAATGAGATTATTGCAGGTGAGGAATTCTTCCTGGATAGTATCGAAATAGAAAAATGAGGGTAATGCATGAGTGCAATTCGTGTACCTGTAGTTGAAAAGATTTTCAGTGCCAATGATCGTATGGCAGATATTAACCGGATCAGACTGCATAATAAGAAGATGTTTTCCATAAATCTTATGGCGTCTCCCGGCGCCGGTAAGACCAGTTTCATTCTTGAAACCATTAAACACTTAAGTGCTGTGTACAGGATCGGTGTAATAGAAGGTGATACAGCTCCGGTGACCATTGATGCCGACAAGATCATTGAATCCGGTATGCCGGCTGTACAAATCAACACAGGCGGCGATTGTCACCTGGATGCCTCAATGGTCAGTGATGGGTTAGATCAGCTACCTCTAGATACAATTGATATTCTCATTATCGAAAACGTCGGTAATTTAATTTGTCCGGCTGCCTGGGACCTGGGTACAGACCTTAAACTGCTCGTGGCTAGTGTCCCCGAGGGTGATGACAAACCTTACAAGTATCCCAACATATACCGTGGTTTAAATGTACTGGTAATTAACAAAACTGACCTGCTTGATTATGTAGATTTCAACATGGATTATTTTCGCCAGGGAGTAGAAATGCTTAATCCCGGTCTGGTAACTTTTCCAGTCTCCTGCAGAACCGGAGATGGGTTCACCGCCTGGATAGACTGGTTGAAAGATAAGGTTGAAGCGGTCAAAAGCGCTTGATGACTCAAACTCTGATCTCGAACAGAATCAAGATATCAGGAATCGTCCAGGGAGTCGGGTTTCGTCCTTTCGTCTATAACCTGGCAACTCGACTGGGTATAACAGGATGGGTCAGGAATACTTCCGGGGGTGTAGAAATAAAGGCGACCGGTGATCCATCGATAATTGAGAAATTTATCGCCGTATTACGAAACGATCCTCCACTACTCTCCAAGGTGGACAATCTCATAGTCGAACCGGTTGATACTGAACAATTCAACAGTTTTGAGATCCGTGAAAGTCTTGCGAATCCTGGTGAGTTCATCCCGATCTCGCCTGACATGAGCATCTGTGAAGATTGCCGCAGAGAATTGTTTGACCCGGCAGACCGGCGCTACAGATACCCCTTTATTAATTGCACAAATTGTGGACCCCGCTTTACAATCATCCAAGAGGTACCGTACGACCGGCCGCTTACCACCATGTCAGCTTTCGCGATGTGCTCAAATTGTGCAGGAGAATATGCAACACCCTCTGATAGGAGGTACCATGCCCAACCCATCGCCTGCGGTGTGTGTGGACCAGAGGTGGCGTTTTTTTCTCCGGGAGAGCCTGAGATTTACGCTGAAGAAGCCATACAGGCAGCCAGGAATTTGATTCGTGAAGGCAGGATACTGGCGTTAAAAGGTCTGGGAGGTTATCACCTGGCTTGCGATGCCGCGAATGTGGAAGCGGTAGAAAGATTGCACGATCGAAAGCAGCGCAGCGAAAAACCATTCGCCTTGATGTGCTATGACCTTGAAACGCTAAGCAGGTACGTACAGGTTTCAGATGCTGAATCCCTGCTGCTGGAATCTCCACAGCATCCAATCGTTCTTCTAAAAAAAGAGTCAGAAGTCCACACGCTTGACCATACAGCACCAAACCAAAACCATTTGGGTATTATGCTTCCGTATACCCCGCTTCATCTGCTTATGCTCGAACCTGCACCGGATTTCCCTGATGTTCTGGTGATGACCAGTGGTAACATGAGTGAAGAACCGATCGCCTACCAGGACGATGATGCCAAAACCAGGTTATCAGCACTGGCTGATGGATTCCTGGTCCACAACCGCCCAATCCACATGCGCGTTGACGATTCGGTGACACGTATACTGGATAAACAGGTTCACCTGATCAGGCGTGCACGCGGGTACGCCCCTGAACCGGTTAAAGTCAATCAGCAGTTGCGTCAGGTTTTGTCCTGCGGCGCTGAATTAAAGAATACTTTCGCTTTATCCAGGGGACCCTATGTATTTTTGAGTCACCACATCGGTGATCTGGAAAATTTTGAAACTTTGACATCTTACAGACAGGCGATAGAACATTACAAGTTACTATTCCATCTCAATCCCGAAGCAATTGCAGTTGATCTTCATCCCGATTATTTATCTACCCGGTATGGAGAGGATCTTGCAGATGCCTCCGGTTTGCCCTTGTTCAGAATACAGCATCATCACGCGCACCTCTGCGCTTGCTTGGCTGATAATGATTATCACACTGATGAGCCTGTGATCGGTCTGATTTTTGATGGTACAGGTTATGGAACAGATGGTGTTATTTGGGGTGGAGAAGTTCTTATCGGCGGTTACCAATCCTTTGAGCGCGTGTATCACCTCTCTGAAATTCCGCTTGCGGGTGCAGATACTGCTATACGCAATCCGTCAAAAATCGCTCTCGCCTATCTAAAAGCAGCAGGAATTGAATGGTCTGAAGAATTTCCACCGGTCAATGCTTACCGACCAGAGGATCTTGAAGTCCTTTCAAAACAACTCGCGCTCGGCATCAACTGCGCTTTAACCACAAGCATGGGTAGGCTTTTTGATGCCGTCTCCTCCCTGCTTGGGCTTCGGCAACACATAACCTATGAAGGTCAGGCAGCCATAGAACTGGAAAATATTTGCGATCCGGCAGAAACCAGCCTGTATTCAATTCCCCTTGAGGGTTCAAAGGTCAATGCGGTTAATGTCTTTCCACAGATTCTAATGGATATACGCAATGGAATACCAAATTCCGTAATATCAGCCCGTTTTCACAACAGTGTTGCCAGTTGCTGCCTGGCATTATGTCAACAAATCAGAATGACCAAAGGCATAAATAAGGTTGCCCTGTCAGGGGGTGTATGGCAGAATATCACCTTGTTGACAAAAACCCTCGATCTCCTGAGGGCGGATTCTTTTGAAACGTACACACATCGCAGGGTTCCAACAAATGACGGCGGTATCTCGCTCGGTCAAACCCTTATCGCAGATGCGATGCTTAGAAAACAATAGAGGTAAACATGTGTCTAGCTGTCCCTGGTAAAGTAGTTGAAATTTCTGAAAAAGAACCCATCCTGATGGGAAAAATCGATTTCGACGGCGTAATTAGAGAGGTTTGCCTCGAAGCCGTACCGGAAGTTAAGCTTGGCGATTATGTGATCGTTCACGCAGGTTTTGCTCTGAATGTTTTAAGTGAGCAGGAGGCTCAGGAATCATTACAGGCTTTTCGAGAACTAGACGAGATAGAAAACAACCTTACTTACAATACTGATCTGGATTCTGACTCCTGATGCGCTACCTCGAAGAATTTCGTGATGCTGACTTAGTCCAAAAGGTCCTTTCCAGGATCCACAACACCGTGAAAAACCCATGGGTCATCATGGAAGTTTGCGGTGGACAGACGCACTCCATCATGCAGAATGGTATTGACCAACTCCTTCCAGACAACATTGAGTTAGTTCACGGTCCCGGCTGCCCTGTCTGTGTAACCCCTCTTGAATTGATCGACAAAGCGCTGGCGATCGCCTCTCTTCCAGGGGTCATTTTCTGCTCCTTTGGCGACATGCTGCGTGTACCTGGCTCTTCAACCGATCTACTAAAGCTCAGGTCTCAGGGCGCCCAGGTAAAAATCGTCTATTCCCCATTGGATGCGGTTCGTATTGCGCAGCAGAATCCAGATAAACAGGTGGTCTTTTTCGCTATCGGTTTTGAAACCACTGCTCCGGTCAACGCATCCAGCGTACTCTATGCGAATAAACTGGGATTACAGAACTTCTCCCTGCTTGTCTCTCAGGTAACCGTTCCAGCTGCCATGCACGCCATCCTCGGATCTACAGACAATCGTGTCCAGGGTTTCCTTGCCGCCGGGCATGTTTGCACGATCATGGGTTACCACCAATATCACGCCATCAGCAAGAGATATGGCGTTCCCATTGTAGTCACCGGTTTCGAACCTCTTGACCTCCTTCAGGGAATACTGATGGCAGTGGTTCAACTCGAAAATGGCAGTTCTCAAGTTGAAAATGCTTATTCTCGCTTGGTTAATGAAGCCGGAAATATTCCTGCTCAGAAAATGCTTAATGATGTGTTTGAACCCTGTGATCGTAATTGGCGCGGTATTGGGATGATCCCCGCCAGCGGCTTATGTCTTAGAAAAAAGTTCGCCCGATTTAATGCTGAAGAACACTTTGAACTCGCTGATATCACTACGAAAGAATCCGAGATTTGTATTGCAGGTCATATCCTCAAGGGGATCAAGAAACCTACTCAATGCCCCGCTTTTGGTTCGCTCTGCACACCGCAACATCCTCTGGGCGCGACAATGGTATCATCTGAAGGCACTTGCGCTGCTTATTTTCGTTATGCCAGCGTCAAACAGGAATGAATTATGACTGACCACAAATTACCTGACATGCAGGGACCATTATGCCCCCTTCCGTATAACCACTATGACAGAATCGTATTGGGTCATGGATCAGGGGGAACATTGACAAGCGAACTTGTCGAAAAGGTTTTTTTGCCGTATTTTTCAAATCCAGCCCTGCTTGCAGGTGACGATTTTGCAGATATCCCGGGAGATTTATCTGGCCGGCTTGTCGTCAGTACAGATGCGCACATCGTGAGCCCCCTTTTCTTCCCTGGCGGCGATATCGGCCGCCTGGCGGTCTCTGGTACGGTTAATGACATCGCGGTCTCCGGCGGTACACCACTTTGTCTTACTGCCAGCTTCATTCTTGAAGAAGGGTTAAAGATATCTGATCTTGAAAAGATAGTCAGATCGATGGCTGAGACCGCGTTTGAAGCCGGCGTACCCATCGTCGCGGGTGACACAAAAGTGGTTGAAAGAGGAAAAGCGGATGGGATCTTCATTTCCACTACCGGGGTTGCTTCCGTACAGGAGGGACTGGCTATTTCTGGTGCGAATGCGCACCCCGGTGATGCCGTGTTAATTTCCGGTACACTCGGTGATCACGGTATGGCCGTGCTCACTGCCCGCGGCGAACTTGGGCTTGCAGCTGACATATGTTCAGATGTGGCTCCTCTTAACCATCTGATTAAGAAAATTACAGAAGTCACGCAGGAAATCCACGTGCTGCGGGATCCAACACGCGGCGGTGTTGCGACAACATTGAATGAGATTGCCCAACAAAGTAAGGTTGGGATCACGATCTTTGAGGATCAGATACCAGTGCAACCAAGCGTAAGCTCGGCATGTGAACTGCTCGGTTTTGACCCGCTCTATGTGGCGAACGAAGGAAAGATCATTGTGATTCTGCCTGATTTCCTATCCTTAAAGGTTCTCAATGTGATGAGGCACGACGATCATGGTAAAAAAGCCTGTTTGATCGGGAGAGTGCAGCGCGATTCACCTGGTAGCGTTTTACTCAGAACCCGCATCGGTGGAACAAGGCTCCTTGGTAAACTTAGCGGTGAGCTGCTCCCGCGAATCTGTTGACCTGCCTTGACAGTGCTGCACCAGCCTGTATACTTAGAAAATCTTATTTTTGAGGTAACAATGAAAATCAATTTTCAGGAAACCACCAAAGATCTTGCCGTACGCATTGACATCCATTCAAAATTTGGAGCAAGAAACATCGACAAATGGATGCTTGATCTGATCAATTTACAAAAAAACAATCGCATTCTGGATGTGGGTTGCGGTTCGGGTAAACAATGTTTTTCGTATCATGACTCACTTGGCGGCGATGCCATTATCACCGGAGGAGATGTTTCAGAGGAATTATTAAATCAGGCCAGAACTGAAAATGACCGCCGCGGTCTGAACATCCGCTTCGATTACCTTGATTTCAACAGGGCATTCCCCTACCCCGACGATCAATTTGATTTTGTCTCCTGCTGTTTTGCCATATACTATGCAGAGGATGTCCCACATACCATAAGCGAGATGCACCGGGTAACAAAACCTGGCGGCAGATTATTTACCACAGGACCAATGCCTCAGAATAAGCAGCTTTTTTACGAAATTATTAAAGAAGCTACCGACAAGCCTATCCCTCCAATGCCGGGCAGTTCCCGTTTTTCGACTGAATTCTTATCTACGATCAAGGGTGTCTATTCTCACGTGGATCTTCACATATTTGAAAATCCTCTGACCTTTGATTCCGTCGAACCTTACATCGCATATACGCGTGCTTCCATGTCAGAAGATCGTAAATTATGGAGCAGCCTCTTTGTGGAAAAGGATGATTTTGAAAAAATCATGTCCAAGATCACCGAGGTCGCGACGAAACGTCTTGAACGAGACGGAAAACTGATTATGACCAAAGTTGTCGGTGGAATCCTGGCAACGAAGTAGGTATTTATGAATCATGATATGACTTTCTATGGCAAACGTGTCTGCTTCTTCGGAGCACATCCTGATGATATTGAAATTGGATGCGGCGCCTTGATAGCACACATCGCCTCACAAACAGACTTACGTTGTGTAACCCTTTCAGATAACCAGAAAAACCCACTTCTTAAACAGGTGGTAGACGAACACTACCGCAGCATGCAGATACTTGGTGTTCCCCCGGAGAAAGTCGTCGTGGGTGCTTTCGAAACACGCCGCTTCCAGCAGTTCCGCCAGGAAATATTGGAATACATGCTTGAAATGAGAAACTCGTTCAACCCGGATATCGTTTTTGTTCATACCAGGGCTGACCTGCATCAGGATCATTCCACGATCACCGAGGAAGGTCTACGCGCTTTCCGTGGTACCACGGTGCTGGGTTACGATGTGATCCGCAGCAGTTATGGTTTTTTTCCGCATTTTCTCGTTGAAGTGAATGAAGCCGATGTTGAGAAGAAGATTCGCGCCTTGGCTGAATACCACACTTACGATGATAAGTACTATTTTGACCCGGAACTAACCCGCTCCATCCTGGTAAAAAATGGAGCGCTGGCCGAGCGAAAATTCGCGGAAGGCTTTGATATATTAAGAATTATCGGTGCATTCGGTTGCGTCCAGTAAAAAGACCTCTTATTCGGAGGTCCTGGGTTTTTGTGGCACACCAACTTCGACATAACCCTCTTTCACCCTGACCGGGTAGACAGGTATTCCTTCCACCGCTGGCAAAGACAAAGCTTTTCCGGTTCGGATATTAAAACGTGCTCCATGGCGCGGGCAGATGATAGCTTCGCCTATCACGTCCCCCTCACCGATGGCGCCCCCATCGTGAGAGCAAAGGTCTCCCGTCGCAATGAACTCCCCCTCCAGGTTGAAAACCACTATCGGATTTCCTTCAATTTCAAGAAATAATCTCTCGCCTGCAGGAAACTCGCTGATCGGGGCAATGCGGAAAAATTTAAAACCGGATTGGCTGCTCTCCATCGTTATTTCTCCTCTAGTAGCTCGTCTGTTGCTTCGCCCAACCCGTAAACCCCTGCTTTCAGGATCTTCAGGGGTAACAGGGCACACTTCAATCTTACTGGACCAAGCTCAATTCCAAGCATGTCAAGCAGATCTTCCTTGTTGAGTTGGCGTACGTGATCAAGCGTTTTTCCGATGATCGATTCCAACAACAAGTCCGCCGAAGCTTGAGATATCGCGCAACCATGTCCGCTGAACGCTGCTTCACTTACAACACCTTCTGTGTTCACCCTGAGATCAATACGAATGTGATCGCCGCACAAGGGATTCTCATCTTCAAACGTGATATCGTTTGGTTCTAATTCACCCCTGTAGGCCGGGTTCTTATAACGTTCTATGATAATCTCTCGATATAGGTCATCCATATATTATCCAAACAGGTTTATAGCTTTATCCAGCCCTTTTACAAGCCGATCAATGTCGCTTTCATCGTTATACAGGTAAAAACTGGCACGCGTAGTAGCATTGATGCCTAGCTTGTCATGCAGCGGCATTGCGCAGTGGTGTCCCGCGCGCACAGCTACACCATCAGAGTCCAGGATTTGGGCAATATCGTGCGGGTGAATGCCTTCAATTGTGAATGAAATCACTCCGCCTTTCCTATCCGGCTGATCAGGACCCATCATGTGAATTCCTGGTACCCGGCTAAGCCTTTCCATGGCGTAAGAGACTATTCTTTGTTCGTGCTTCCGGATATTTTCCATCCCCACAGCGCTTAAGTAATCCACTGCGGCGCCAAAACCGATGGCTTCTGCGATAGCGGGAGTACCCGCTTCAAATTTGTGAGGGAGGTCATTGGCAATGAAAGATCGTAGGAGCACTTTTTTGATCATATCGCCGCCGCCCAGGAAAGGCGGCATGTTTTCAAGAATTGTTTTTCTTCCCCAAAGGGCTCCAATGCCTGTCGGACCGATCATCTTGTGAGCAGAAAACGCCAAAAAGTCTGGACCAAGGTCTTGAATGTTGACTGAAAAATGGGGTACCGATTGAGCCGCATCCAGAAGTGTTAAAGCGCCGCTCTTCTTTGCCATCTGAATGATCTCTTTAGCAGGATTGATTGTGCCCAGTACATTGGACATTTGAATAAAACTCACCAGCTTAGGTTCCAAAAGCAACAGTTTTTGATAGACATCCAGGTCCAATTCGCCTTTGTCATTCACCGGGATAAATTCCAGCCGTAGGTTCTTTTCAGCAGCCAGCATCTGCCAGGGTACCAGGTTGGAATGATGTTCCATCTCTGTCAGGATGATGACATCACCGTCTTGTAATTTTGCCCTGCCCCAGGTTTGCGCCACAAGGTTGATAGACTCCGTCGTGTTACGGGTGAAGATCAGTTCCGAGGGGTCACGGGCGCCAATAAATGATGCGATCCTGCTCCGTGCGCTCTCATACTCAGCAGTTGCCTCTTCAGCAAGCGTGTGTACACCGCGATGAATATTGGCATTCATGAGCCGGTAATAAGTATCCATCGCGGTCAAAACGCTCTCGGGTTTCTGGGAGGTCGCAGCTGAGTCCAGGTAGACGAGAGGTACTCCCGGTCTGACTTCACGTTTCAGAACCGGGAAATCATTTTTCCAGCAGTTTAGGGAAGATTCCCCCGAAGTTGAATCGGTCATCGCTGCCCAGTTTAGAGGTTCTTAAACAGATCCAGTCTAGTGTTCTTTTTAGAAGGAACCCGTATATTGGTCGATTTTTGTGGATACCAGAGAATATGATCAGGTACCATCCACCCATCCGTGAGGAAAACATTGGACCTGAATTGCACTGCTACCATCTTTGGATCAACCTGGACAACAATGCCTTTCAACCAGCCTCTGATCCGTTCGCCGCTTTTTTCATGGTCACAGAGAACCTCGACGGTGTCGCCAACCTGGTATTCGTATTCATCTTCCGGTGGTTTCATGAATGGCACTGCGCGCATTTTTTGACCATCCTTGCCTTTCCGAATTGAATTTATCATATCATTCTATCATACCGGTTAAAAATGACCGACTACCGGATATGCTCCATTTTTTCTTTGATTGCGCTTTGAAAACGTTGCCTTACTCCCTCAAAAGGGATCCTCTGCATAATAGGGTCGAAAAATCCTTCAACAATCAATCTTTCCGCATCTTCCCGCTGCATACCTCGACTCAACAGATAAAAGACCTGCTCTTCATCGATCTTTCCTACTATTGCGCCGTGAGTGCAACGTACGTCGTCGGTCAGTATCTCCAATCCAGGTATTGAATCAGCTCGCGCTGACTTGCTCAATACGAGGTTGCGGTTTGCCTGGTAACCATCTGTTTTGGCCGCATCAGGTGCAACATAGATCATCCCCTGCCAAACGGAACGGCTGTTATCCAACAGGGCTCCTTTGAAAAGCAAATCGCTAGTGGTACTCGGGGCCAGGTGATTCTGCTGTGTATCATGATCAAGGTGCTGTGAATTATCAGTGAAGTAAAAACCAGACATCTTACCCGACGCGCCCTTACCAACCATGCTTAAATTCGAGTAATTTTTGGTAATTTTGCTGCCGAGCGCTCCAAAGATCCAATCTACACTGCCGTCAAGGTCGACCTGTACATTCTCGGTGGTGAAATTAATAATGTTTTCTCCCCAAGATTGCAATTCAACAAAATTCAAGTGGGCGCCGGCACCGACATACACATCTATCATCGCCGTATGCATTGAATCTTTAATAGCTTTTTGCGGTGAGGAGGATTCATGTACATAAGTAACATTTGATCCCTCTTCCAGGTAAACAAATATGTGCAATGAATGTGAATAACCCTCACCAGGTGCCCAGTAGACGCTCTGTAAAGGTAAATCAATGTCAACGTTCCGTGGTACATAGAGTAGAACACCCTGAAAATCTATCGCCCCGGCAAGTGCTGAGAATTTTGGCAATTTATCGATATCGATCCGTGATAACAATTTTTCAATAAGATGGGGTTGTGTCTTGACTACATTCGCGAGCGTATCAAAAACAACACCTTTTTCTGTTAATGCTGTGCTTACCGTAACCTTATTTTCAACAGGCGAGAGCAAAATCATTCCGCCGTTTTTTGTACCAGCCACGGGAGAATCAAAGTAAACAGGAAATCCCCGGTACAGGTATCCCGATGGATCGATCAGCTCGAAACTAGAAAAATCCACTGCGCGTAAGCTGGTTCTTTTCCAATCCTCTTGTGAATTATCTGGAATTTTGATGGATTGGTACTTATCCCACGCTCTTGTTCGATACTGCTGAACAAGAAGGCTGGATTCACGTATTACAGGTGAAATACTCAGGTCGGGTTGAGTGTCGCCGCTTTGCCTGGAAATTCTCTTGATAAGTATGTTATTTTCTGTCATTGGTCTTTTCCATTTACCACTCGTGGTTACCCTACAGAACCTTCCATTTGAAGCTGGATCAAGCGGTTCATCTCAACAGCGTATTCCATCGGCAGTTCCTTGACCAACGGCTCTATGAAACCTGAAACTACCATCGTTGTAGCGTCCTCCTGGCTCATTCCTCGGCTCATCAGGTAAAACAGCTGTTCTTCACCGATTTTTGATACTGAAGCTTCATGCCCGATGGATACATCCTCTTCGTCAACTTCGATCGTCGGATAAGTATCGGACCGTGACGCTGGATCCAACAGGAGAGCGTCGCAGGCGACATTTGATCTCACATTGGTTGCCCCTTTATATACCTTCAGTAATCCCCGGTATGAAGACCGCCCCCCATCCTTGCTGATGGATTTTGAGGTTATTTTCGAACTCGTATTCGGGGCAAAATGGATCACTTTTCCGCCGGCGTCCTGCTGCTGTCCCTTGCTCGCGAAGGCCACTGAAAGGATCTCCCCGTGAGCACCCGGTCCCATCAGGTAAGTCGATGGGTATTTCATCGTGACTTTCGAACCCAGGTTGCAGTCCACCCATTCCATGGTGCCGTTTTCTTCGACCTTGGCCCTTTGTGTCACCAGATTGTATACATTGGTCGACCAGTTTTGGATGGTTGTGTAACGTACCCTGGCGCCTTTTTTCACAACGATCTCAATTACACCGCTGTGAAAAGAATTTGTTGAATACTGAGGGGCAGTGCAGCCTTCAACGTAGTGTACCTGTGCCCCTTCATCGGCAATGATCAATGAGCGTTCAAACTGCCCGATATTTGCCACATTTAGCCTGAAGTAAGCCTGGAGGGGTAATTCAACGGTTATTCCTTTTGGCACGTATACGAAGGAACCGCCTGACCAGACCGCTGAGTTTAAGGCTGCGAATTTATTGTCTTCAATTGGGATTACAGTGCTAAAGTATTCTTTGAACAGATCAGGATATTGTTTTAATCCATCCTCGATGGACAGGAAGATCACGCCCTGTTTTGCCAGGTTTTCCTGGATGCTGTGATAAACCATTTCTGATTCATATTGCGCGCCTACACCGGCAAGAAATTTCTGCTCAGCTTCTGGAATGCCCAATTTATCAAAAGTGTTCTTGATCGTCTCCGGTACTTCATCCCAGTTTCGGCCGCTGGATTCTGAAGGTCTGACGTAGTAATAAATATCATTCAAGTCCAGGTTGGAAAGGTCAGCTCCCCATGTAGGCATAGGACGGTGATAATAATGCTCCAATGCCCGTAGCCTGAATTCCAGCATCCAGCCGGGCTCCTGCTTCATGGCCGAGATCTTGCGAACAACATCCTCGCTAAGCCCTTTTTCAGATCGATAAACATAAGTATCCGGATCTTTAAATCCATACTGATACTCACCCAACTTATCCAGAAAATCGTGCTTCTGCGCGTCACTCATAGCAGTCTCCTGTAAATAACCAATAATTAACTGCCGTTCCTGCCATTTTCTACTTTTTCCCGTATCCAGTCGTATCCGTGTTCTTCAAGGTGCAGCGCCAGCTCTGCCCCACCCGATTCGACGATCCTGCCTCCCATCATCACGTGAACGAAATCCGGTTTCACATAATTCAACATACGTTGATAATGAGTGATCAATAAAACACCTACATTCTGTTCTTTTAGAAGGTTGACACCTTCTGAAACGATTTTTAATGCATCGATGTCCAATCCGGAGTCTGTTTCATCGAGTATCGCGATCTCAGGCTGCAGTACTGCCATTTGCAATACCTCTGCTCTTTTCTTCTCGCCTCCTGAGAATCCTTCGTTCAGGTACCTTCCCGCAAAAGAATGATCCATTTTCAATAAGTTCATTTTTTCTTTCAATAAATTCCTGAATTCGAGAATGGGTATCCCTTTGTCAGCTGGATTTAGCGCTTTACGCCTGGCATTTACAGCAGTGCGCAGAAAATTAGCGACCGTTACACCCGGAATGGCAACAGGATACTGGAATGCCAGGAACAGTCCTGACCTCGATCGTTCATCCGTAGCCATGTCAAAAAGGTTCTGCCCTTTAAAAGTGGCTGTCCCGCTGGTCACTTCATAACTCGGATGTCCCATTAGTGTATATGCCAATGTGGATTTTCCAGTTCCATTTGGTCCCATAATGGCATGCACCTGCCCTTGTTCTACGGAAAGGGTTACTCCCTTAAGGATTTCCTTATCCCCGATACTTACATGCAGGTCCGTAATGTTTAGCTCAACCATTTCACGCTCTCCAGAGGTGGTATTATTTTAGATATTTTTAATGTAATTCTTAATTATTCGCTTACCGCCGTGATTATAGCACACTCAAGTTACCGAGTCAATATTTAGCATATTTTTCTTATATATTCTAATTATTGAGGTATAATATTAAAGATATTTATAATTATTTTCGCTCAAATTGTTGGGTTCAGGAGATAAAAGGTAGACATGAAAAGTACAAGAGAAAAAATCTTACAAACCCTGCTGATGAATCCCAACTCCACGATTAGCGACCTCGCTGAAGCCGTAGATATCAATTCGGTCTCTGTACGCCATCACCTGACCAGCCTGCAGGCAGATAACCTTGTTCAAGCGTTGGAAGAGAGGCACGGTGTGGGACGTCCGCGCCTGGTTTACTCATTAACCGATCGGGGAGCCGAACTCTTTCCAACGAGGTACCTAAGGCTTGTCAACCAGCTGCTCGGCCAACTTAAAAATACCCTCCCCAAAAAAGACTTTGAAAAAATCATGATTCACGTGGCGCTTGAAATCAGTTCAGACCACGCAGCGAAGATTAAGAGCCTTCCAATCGAAAAAAAACTTGACTCCATCCAGGATTACCTGGCGAATGAGGGATATGTGATCGAGTGGGAAAAACAGGGATCAGATTATCTGATCAACGAAATCGCCTGCCCTTTCTACCATATCAGTAAAAAACACCCTGAATTATGCACGATTGACCGTACGATTTTTAGTAATCTTCTGGCAACACCAGTTGACAAGATCAAATGTATCCTTTCCGGGGACAATCACTGTTCATATATGATCACACAAAATGAATTGGAGACAACAAAATGACCGATAAGCCCATCCCAGGAACGAACAGACCAGTTTGGGAATCAGAAACCACCCACCCTGAGTTGAGTGAACAATTAAAAAAGGGGTTGAGCGAGATATTAGACCCGGAACTCGGTCTGAATATTATGCAGTTGGGCCTGATTCGCAATGTGAAGATCGATGATGAGGGAGCCATAATTAAAATGATTCTGACAACGCCTTTCTGCCCTTACGGACCTGCCATGCTTGAATCAACCCGGCAGAAGGCTGAACAGGTTTTGGAAAGAGAAGTTGGCATTGATTTTTGTCTTGAGGCCTGGGATTTCTCGATGATGGAGGAAGGTTTAGGAGGGGATTGGGGATTATTCTGATTAGCATTGAGAATGCGTAACCTTTGTCCTGAGTACACAAATAGAGTAAAATTTAGTTCATGCTTCGGGCAGTTCAACTAAAACCTGGTAATGAACCGATCATCCTTGACGCAATTGACGAGATTAATCGAATTCATTCTATTCAGGATGGCTTTTTATGGGTCAGCCTGGAGTCAGCAGATGAATCGGAAATCAATTCCATCCTGGGTGGATTGTTTGGTTTTCATCCGCTTGCCATTGAAGATTGCCTCAGCCCCGGCTATCAAGTTGCCAAGATAGATGATTTCACGGATTACATTTTTCTTATTACCCACGCCATTAAAACAGATGAACATCTTGATTCGCTTACTCCTCTCGAATTAGACCTTTTCCTCGGTAGGAACTACCTGGTAACCTGTTATACCGACTCTGAAATGCCGGCAGTCGAGAATACCTGGAGACTGCTCAAACGGGACGACCGTATTTCTAAAAATGGCGCTGATTTCCTCTGCCACACGATCCTGGATGCAATCGTGGATGAGTACATGCCTTTGATCGATCAGATGGAATCAGAAGTGGAATGGATAGAAGATAGCGCGATGGAAAAACCGACACCGGCGACGCTTCAGCGCCTGCTCTCTTTGAAACATTCCATTATGTCGCTCAGACGGATCATAGCACCGCAGCGCGAGGTGATGAACCGGCTCTCTCGTGATGAATTCTCACAGATCGATACACAAAGCCTGATCTATTTCCGTGATATTTACGATCATCTGGTGCGTATACAAGATCTGGCAGATATCATCCGCGACATCGTCTCAGGAGCGCTGGATATCTACCTGAATTCCACCAGCTTGCGTTTAAATGAAATCATGAAAGCACTCACGATCGTTTCGACCGTTTTCCTTCCGCTATCTTTTATAACGGGTGCTTTTGGCATGAATTTCTTACACATTCCCGGCGCCCAATCAATCAACGGATTTTTCATTACCTGTGCCATTTTGGTTGGACTTGGCGTGGCTATGCTTCTGTATTTCCGGAAAAGACACTGGTTTTAATCAAATACAATTGAACCTACCCCCTGGGAGGCATCGATGGTTAAAATAATCGCCGATAGCTGTTCTGACCTCAGTCCTGAACTGATCGACAAATACCATGTAGATATCATCCCGTTGGATGTTTTGATTGGTGGGACAAATTATCTCGACGGTGTTACCATCACCACACCAAGGTTATTTCAACTGGTTTCAGAAACCGGAGAGCTGCCCAAAACAGCCGCGCCTTCGATTGATTCATTCATGCAGCATTTCAACACATCTGATGAAGTTATCTACATCAGCATAAGTTCAAGGTTGTCAGCCAGCTACTCGAATGCCCATCTCGCCAAAGAAAGCCTTGGGAAATCAGATATCCATATCATCGATTCGCTGAATCTTTCCACAGGTATTGGTTTACTGGTTCTAACCGCTGCTGAACTAGCCTTACAGGGCGCTCGTGCAGTTGACATAGTTGACATGATCGAGCGAATGATCCCGTCAGTCCGTACTTCCTTCGTAATTGACACATTAGATTACATATTCAAAGGTGGTAGATGCACCGCTATTGAAATGGTGGTTGGAAGTTTATTAAAAATACGCCCGGTAATTGCGGTCAGATCTGACGGCACTCTCGGCATCCAGAAGAAGATCAATGGCAGCAGAAAAAAAGCATTGGATTCTATGATCATGGAATTCGCTTGTAATCTGAATGTTATTGACACCCGGCGAATTTTTATTACTCACACTTTATGTCTGGAAGATGCCCTATATTTACGAGGACAGCTTGCAACGATTACGCAAATCGATGAGACCCTGATCACGGTAGCAGGATCCACCATTGCCAGTCACTGTGGCCCCAATACTATAGGGATCTTGTACCTTGAAAAAACAGAGGCCTGAATCAGGCCTCTGTTCTCTATATCAATCCTACAGTTTTACCCACTTTCGAAAAAATCTCCAGGACTTTGTCCATCTGTTCATCAGTATGGGTGGCCATGTAGCTGGTTCTGAGCAGCTGGCGACCTGGTGTAACAGCAGGGGATATCACAGGGTTAACAAAAACGCCATTTTCAAAGAGCATTTTCCAGGTGATAAAAGTCTTCTCATCACTGCCGATAATTATTGGAACAACCGGTGTGATGGAATTACCAATATTGAAGCCAAGTTCCGTAAACCCTTTTCGCATGCGATCCGCTACAGCGCGCACGCGCCGGCTCAATTCCGGCTCATCTCTCATCACATGCAGCGCCGCCAGCGCAGCGGCAGCGTTGGCTGGCGGTATACTGGCGCTAAATATCAGAGCTCTCGCGGAGTGTTTGATGTAATGTATGGTTTGTTCATCACCTGCGATGAACCCACCCAGTGATGCGAAAGATTTACTGAATGTTGACATAATCAGGTCAACTTGATCAGTAACACCAAAATGATGGGCGGTACCGCGTCCATCTCCCATTACTCCCATCCCATGTGCATCATCCACCATTAACCGGGCGCCATACTTCTTTGCTAGTTTTGCCATTTCCGGAAGAGGTGCCAGGTCTCCTTCCATACTAAACAATCCATCAACAACCAGTAATTTACCGGCCGTATCCGGTATAGAGCGTAAAACACGTTCAAGGTGTTCCAGATCGTTGTGGCGGAAGCGTTCAATTTTTCCATACCCGAGGCGTGCCCCGTCCACGATGCTGGCGTGGTCATCTTTATCAAGAATAACCACATCATCGCGCCCCACCAGTGCGCTTATCGTTCCCAGGTTCGTTTGCATACCCGTTGAGAACACCAGCGCGGCTTCCTTCCCGACCCATTCTGCCAGTTCCGCTTCCAGCTGCTCGTGCAGCGCGAGTGTTCCATTCAGGAACCGGGACCCGGTGCAGCTGGTTCCAAAACGTTTGACCGCATCAATCGCGGCTTCCCGCACCTTCGGGTGAGTCGTCAACCCGAGATAGTTGTTCGATCCAATCATGATCAACCGCTTGCCCTGATAGATCACCTCGGTACCTTCATTTTCGTTCAAAGGGATGAAATATGGATAAAACCCTGATGCGATTGCCTCTTTTGCGGCGGTAAATGCATAACACTTTTCAAAAATATCCATCTTTACCTCTACAATATTGTGATTTCACTCTTGGAGTTCATTTTTCTCATTACTAGACGGTAGAATTTGCTATTATACCTTCTATTAGATTAAGTGCACTGTTATTATTAACACGGGATTGTTAAAGTAGATATAAAATAATCAAAATAAAGAGACCGGACACTGAACAAGGATCTTCAACAATCCAACCGGCACGCCCAACCTCAGGAGGAACAATGTTGACTAAACGTACATGGACCGCGATCATCATCCTGGGGTTCCTCGGTTCTCTCGCCTGGGGTGTTGAAAACCAGTTCTTTAACACTTTCATCTATAACAACATTACACCAGATCCCAGGCCAATTTCCTGGATGGTGGCAGCGAGCGCGATCACTGCCACCCTGGCTTCGATCTTTATGGGTGCCCTGAGCGACCGGGTGAGGTACCGTTGGGGACGGAAACCATTCCTCCTAGTGGGTTATCTGGGTTGGGGGATCACCACAGCCCTTTTCCCGACGGCGGCTTTCTTTCACCCTATCGGGATCGCTGTTTTTATGGCCATTTTATTCGACTGTATCATGACTTTCTTCGGCTCAAGCGCCAACGATTCTGTCTTCCACGCCTACGTCGCTGATATAACGACCATTGACAATCGCGGAAAAGTCATGGGTGTTCTCGAAATTCTCACCTGGGTGGCGCTTCTTTTTGTCTACGGTGGTGCCGGTTTGGTGATCGACGCTGTTGGGTACTTCCCATTTTTCTACATCGTCGGTGGATTGGTTTTCGTTTTAGGTCTAATTTCTTCGCTTCTGCTCCAGGAACAAAAATCGCCGTCAACTGCACCTTCCGGGGGATATTTCCGCAGCATCTTGAACACCTTCAAATGGGACTCGCTGCGCCAACAGCATAACCTGCTCTTGTTGCTTATCGCTATCACATTATGGGGAGTAGCTCAGCAAATATTTTTCCCCTATCTTCTCATTTACATTACTCATTACCTAAAAATCGAGACTGTCCAGGCATCGATCATAATTTTCCTTGCCATACTTCTTGGCGGAATCGCTACCGCTTATCCCTTGGGATTGCTCACTGACCGTTGGGGGCGCCGCAAAGTTGCCATTATTGCGATCATTGCTGAAATGATCGGTTTGATCGCGTTTTCTCTTTCACGGTCCTTTCTTGCGTTGATCCTTACCGGCATTCTCTGGCTTGCGCCTATCAGCGCGTGGACCATCGCGGTTTCTGCATGGAGCAAGGACCTTTTCCCTGAAGACAAAAGAGGTCAGTTTGGAGGGTATGTGATCTTATTCTCCGTTGCTTTTACTATGGTGCCGGGTCCGTTGCTTGGCAGCTGGTTGACCACTACATTTGGAATTCACACCATTCTGGATGGCAAAGAAGCCTTTATTCCCACCTCGTTGATCTTCCAGGTGGCTGGTATCGCTACCCTTCTGGCCTTAATACCAATCCTTAAGATCAAATCATCCAATCCAAAACTCCCTGAGGTTTAAATGGCAATCCCTGATTTCATTTTGAAAAAATTGATCGTCCCTGGAAGCTTTAAAGAAACCAGCGGTGGTTTCAGGTTTAAGATCATGAATAGTTTTGCCCCAGCAACAATTACCCGGTTTAGTCTGCGCATTGGTAATCAAATTATCCCGCCAGGCAATATTTCAATAGCCATTGAAGGACAAAACAGGTTTTCTGGTAATAATGTGACACCCGATCATCCAATGCTTTTGCCAGTGGGAGTCGAAATCACTGTTGAATCGATTGTTTCAACTAATATTGCACCAGTTTTTTTGAACGCTATGACAAAAGAAGTTGGTGAGATCGATTTCTGCCTGTTGGACGGTAAAAAGAATGTAAAGTCAAAAGAGCTTAAACCACTTATCTTCTCCTATCTTCATAAAACAAAAAACGCTGATTTATTGATCCATCCAGATCAGGTGAAGAAATCAGTGTCTCCTTTTGTTCTGGGTCAGTTTGTTGAACACCTTGAGCGTTGTGTTTACGACGGGATCTGGACTGCTGACGGTAATAAGCTGCGGGAGGATACACTTGATCTCATCAGGCAGTTGAATCCGCCTTTGATACGTTACCCAGGCGGAAATTTCGCCAGCGGGTATCACTGGGAAGATGGGATTGGTGCAGTTGAGAAAAGACCACACCGCCATGACGCAGCCTGGCAGGCAGAAGAATCCAACAAAGTGGGAACGGATGAATTCCTCGCCTTTTGTGAATTGATCGGTACAGAACCGCTGCTTGTTGTCAACGATGGATCTGGCACTTCAGAAGAAGCTGCCCGGTGGGTAGCCTACTGCAACAACCCGGTACATACTGAACAGGGAGCACGCCGCGCTGCCAATGGTCACCCTGAACCTTATAATGTCAGGTATTGGGGCATCGGAAACGAGGTTTGGGGTCCATGGCAGATCGGCACTACCAGCGCTCAGGAATATGCCAGACGCGCCAATAAATTCATTACCGCAATGAAAGCAGTCGATCCATCTATCAAGATCGTTGCCGTGGGGAATAGCCCTCTCACTGACGATCCTGAGGATGAAGCGGCGGTTTGGAACAGGATCGTTCTGGAGAATCTTGCCGGTGAGATCGACTACCTATCCTGGCACATCTACCAACCTGACAAAGAAGATTGGCGTGAATCCTATGACCCGCTTGAGTTGTATTTGGCTGTCTGCGCGGCTCCCCTGGATATTGGATTGATCCTTGAGCGCGTTGAGAAGCAAATTACCGGCATCTCTCCAGAACGCACGATCCTCCAGGCTGTAGATGAATGGAACTTGTGGCTGCCCCCGCGGGCTAAGAATGTGAGCATGCATAATGTGAGTTACACCCTGAGAGATGCTTTGTATGTCGCTTCAGTTTTGATTACATTCTACAAACGCTCTCACACGGTGGGAATGGCAAACCTGGCTCAGCTGGTAAATGTTCTGCCGCTAATTTACACTAACGACAAGAATGCGTTTGCGACTGCGCTATTCTTCCCCTTTGTGCTTTTCAATCAGATGCAGCCCAATGTTATCCATACGGATGTTACTTGCGAGACCTTTGACACCGATAAGTTATCCATCAACATGACTGCACATCAAAATGTGCCCTATCTTGACGAACTGGCCACAATCAGCGATGACGGCAGGCGGTTGACGCTGGTACTTGTCAATCGTTATCCGATCAACCGCTTGAGGGTTAACATTCAGATAGATCATGCCATCAGCAGATTCACTAACGCGCTGCACGTCAGCGCGGGTTCGCCGGGATCATTCAACGAACAGACTCATCCTAACAGGATCCGTATTTCTGATGCACCATATGTTAAGAAAGAACAAAAAGGTTATTCAGTATTACTTAAACCTTGCTCCGTTTACTTATTGGAGTTCGAACTGAATAAAGTGTAAAATTTTCCTTCCTGCCCCACTAGTTTTTTTGATTTCCTACTTTTCTAGCAAAATCGCCGGATCGGGTTCATCCAGGTCGACCCTCAACACTCGCCGGGTTTTTGCCTGCAGTGCCTGCAGGTCACCGATCGCCTGAGCGCGTTGCATCACACCAAAGCTCAAACCTTGATCCGGTATCTCCAGGTCTTTCTGCCGCCTGGCAGTGATCAACAGGAAGAATCCATTGTTTGCGCCGCCTTTGTGCAGTTGACCGGTCGAATGCAAATACCTGGGTCCAAATCCAAGTGTGGTGGAGAGCTGAAATTTTTTACCGATCTTTTTTCGTAATGTCTGCAGAATCTCTTCGTTTTGCGCATTTTTTGGTAAAAATGCATTGATAGCAATGTATTCGATTTTGTTGTTCTGAATCTCTATAGTTCTTTCTATGTATGAGATCAAGTTTTCATGCTCGAGTTTACCCACAAGTGTATCTCCAAGGATGCTTGCTTTGGTAAATCGTGCTGCGATTCTTTCCTGCAACAGGGAACCAGTTTTTCGGTATGCTTCGAGGCCCGCAAGAGTGCGCAATTTCGCATCCTGCACATCCGGTTGGTCAAATGAATTGACGCCGATAATGCTGCAGGCTGTTGCCACTGCCACTTCCCAAATGTAGAACTGCCCGGCGAGATCATAATCCTGGGTTATGGGAAAGGAAATGACTGCGTGACCTGAATCCATTAGCGCTTTGACGAAATGTTTTCGTGATTGGTCCTTTTCAAGATACACAAAAAGCCGGTCTGGTGAATACTCATTTACATCCAGTTGGGGTTCTCCAGTTACCGGCACAATCCCTTTTCCATCCTTGCCGCTGCTTTCGGCGATAAGTTGTTCTAGCCAATCGCCGAAAGCTTCCCATTCGTCTTCGGTGATGAGCGTAACTTTGTCTCTGCCCTGTAACGCTGCTGTGCCAAGAATAGTGCCAAGAACGATGCCGGGATTGGCTTCTATCGGCTGTTCGGCTCGGCATAAATGCGCGATGTTAATTGCGTGTTCATTTAGTGTCTCAATATTCAATCCCATAACTGCTGCGGGGACAAGCCCAAAGGCGGTGAGAGCAGAATTCCTTCCACCCACCTGGGGATCGGCGTTAAATACTGCTCGAAAACCCATATCCTTCGCCGTAATATCCAGTTTTGTCCCAGGGTCCGTCACTGCGATGAATTGCATCCCCGGGTTTGTGCTGCCAGCTTCTATGGTTCTGTTCCAAAAATAATCAAAGAACGCGTTGATCTCCCCTGTAGTCCCGGATTTGCTTGCCACGATGTAGATGGTATTTAATGGCGGTGTGTTTTCGTTAACCATCTTCACCTGCAGTGGGTCGGTTGAATCGAGAATTGTAAGGTTCAAACCAGCATCTTCTACTCTTTCTGAAACAAGTATTTTGCTCATCACCTCCGGAGCAAGTGATGAACCACCCATACCCAAAAGAACAGCGTGTGTAAACCCTGCTTCCCGCAACTCCCTGCCAAACCCAGTGTATTCAGGCGGATTCGCCTTGGTTTCAAATGGCGTTTTCAGCCAATTCATTCGAATCTTGATCTCCGCCTGACCTTTTGGATCAGAACTCCATAAGGACGGATCTTTTTCGTGTAATCTTCGTCTGAAATCCGCACCCTCAAGTTCGCGGATTTTTTCTTTCACAGGTGAAAAAATCGGCGCGATCTCCCGTACTGCTTCCAGCCTTCTCACATCAACTGCTTGCAGTAATGAGGTATATGCCTCTGCGAAAGCTTTCACTCCTTCGGTTTCCAGCTGGCCGGTCACCTGGTCTATCAATATACCGATTTCTGCCAGCCGGTTGAACAGGTTTCGGGCTCCATCGAGATTCTCGTGGATTCTGATTGTCACTGAACCATGATCAACAAAAGCATCTAATGTCGCTGGTGGTACTGTGTTTACTGAATCTGGTGCGATCAACTCTTCCACATAGATGACATCACGGTAGGCAGGGTTCTTGGTGCTTGTGGAAGCCCACAAGGGTCTTTGCAGCTTCGCCCCATACTTTTGCAGCTTACTAAACCTGTCGGAATTGAAAACCTCTTTAAAACGAGTGTAAGCCAACCGTGCATTGGCGATCGCCGCTTTACCGGCCATCTGCTCGAACTGATTTGCATTGATTTCATTATTTGCCAGCTTTTTTTGTAATAGGTTATCGATACTGGTATCGATGCGGGAGATAAAAAAGGATGCGACTGATGCGATACGGTCGACAGGCTCTCCCCGATGAATTCTATCTTCCAGCCCCGCCAGGTAGGCTTCCATAACCTCGTTGTATCGGTGAATCGAGAAAATCAAAGTGACATTAATATTGAGCCCCTCGCTAATGCACTTTCGGATCGCTGGAATTCCTTCTTTAGTCGCAGGGATCTTGATCATCAGGTTGGGCATGTCAACACGTTTCCATAACCCGATGGCTTCTTCGATGGTTCTTGTGCTATCCTGTGCTATGAGCGGATTAACTTCCAGACTGACATATCCATCCGCCCCATTTGATTGTTGATAAAGAGGCAGGAACAATTGCGCTGCCTTCTGGATGTCCTCGACAACTAATTGCCAGAAGATAGCTTCGCCATCCAGACCTGACCAGGCCATTGGTTTAAGCGTAATATCGTAAATCGATGATGTTGAAATCGCTTTTTGGAAAATACTGGGATTGGAGGTAATTCCCCGGATCAAGCCTATGTTGATCAATTGCGCCAGGCTTCCATCCTGCAATTTTTTTCGCTCGATATTGTCGTACCATAGTGATTGCCCAGCGATTCGGATTTCATCAATAATTTTCATGTGTGTGAACCTTTACAAATCTCTGAAGTGAAAATTAACGGGCTTTTTCCAGGGAATAGATCTTTTCAACCCGCCTGAGGAATCTTCCGTGATTAATGAAATTGGCATTTAAAAACGCAGTTACGATTTCCTTAACGAGTTCAATTCCCACGATCCTGCTCCCCAAGCATAAAACATTCATATTATCATGTTCAACACCCTGGTGCGCGGAGTAAGTATCGTGGCACACACAGGCATACACCCCTTTTACTTTGTTTGCCGCGATCGTCGCACCTACACCCGAACCGCAAATCACAATGCCTCTATCCGATTGCTTATCCTGGATGGCTTTCCCGACCTTAGCCGCAAAATCCGGATAATCGACAGGTTCCTGATTATAGGTCCCCAGGTCAATCACATCATGACCAGCAGCCTGAACAAGATTGATCACTTCGTCTTTTATTAGATAACCCGCGTGGTCTGCTGCTATCGCTATACGCATATCTACCTCTTTTTCTCCAATATTTTTTCAGCCGAATTGATGATGTTTTCCACAGTAAAGCCGTATTTCTCCATTAGGATTTTGTACGGCGCTGAAGCACCATACTGATCAATGCTGATTACTTTGCCTTCATCCCCCACCCATTTATGCCACCCCATCTCTACACCCATCTCCACCGCCAGGCGTGTCTTGATGTGCGGCGGAAGTACGGATTCCTGGTAATCCTTTGCTGTGTTCTCAAATAACTCCCAGCTGGGGAATGAGACCAATCTGACGCGTCGGTTTTGAGCCGCCAGCTTTAACCCCGCCTCGATTATCAGGCTCACTTCAGAACCTGAAGCCATCAGAATGAGTTCCGGTTCCACACCTTTCCCGAGATCCGCCAGAATATATGCACCTTTATGCAATCCTTCGGCTAAGGCGAATGTTGCTCTATCCAGCGTAGGCACCGCCTGCCGGGTCAAAGCCAGTAAAGTTGGGCCATTCTTCCTGTTTATCGCTACCCGCCACGCCTCTCTGGTTTCATTGGCATCCGCCGGTCGAATGACGACAAGGTTGGGTATTGCACGTAAAGCGGCCAACTGCTCTACCGGCTGGTGGGTCGGACCATCCTCACCCAAACCGATGCTGTCATGGGTCATCACCCAGATACTTTGTAGATTGGAAAGTGCCGAGATGCGAATGGCACCGCGCATGTAATCCGTAAAAACAAGGAAAGTAGCGCCGTAAGGCAGGAATCCACCGTGATACGCCAATCCGTTGATAATGGCACCCATACCGTGTTCACGCACGCCAAAATGCAGGTAACGTCCGCCGTGATTTTCCTTCTGGAAGGCATGACTATTCTTGATCCAGGTATTATTTGAAGGTGTCAGGTCCGCGGAACCTCCCGTTAGCTGGGGAAGTTGATCTGCAATCGCATTCAAAATCTGACCGGATACCGCTCTCGTAGCCAATCCCTTTGCATCAGCTTGAAACACCGGTAGTTTCGCTGCCCATGACCGGGGTAGCTTTTGGTTCATCCGGTTTTCGAGCTCACTCCATTGGTCAGGATAAGTGATCGCGTATTCATCGGCCAACGCGCGCCATGCCTGCACCTGCGCTGATTTATTCGCAGAAACCGCCATAAAGAACTCGCGGACATCATCTGGTATGTAAAAATCGGGTTCGAGAGGCCAGCCGAGTTTTTCTTTCGCTCCGCGGAGTTCATCTACTCCCGGCGGTTCTCCATGTGCTTTTGCGGTGTCCTGCCGGGTTGGCAGACCATAACCAATATGCGTCCTGCAAACGATCAACGATGGCCGTGGATCTTTTTTCGCCAGTTTGATTGCATGATCGACCTTTGTGACATCATTACCATCGTCAACATGCAGCACATGCCAGCCGTATGCCTCAAATCTTTCTCCACGCTTTTCAGTAAAGGCCAGGTCGGTGGAACCATCAATACTGATTCGGTTGTCGTCGTAACAATAGATGATCTTACCCAATCGCCAATGCCCGGCAAGGGAAGCAGCTTCTGAGCTTACCCCTTCCATCAAATCTCCATCAGTAACGATCCCATAAACGTAGTGGTCTATCAGTTTCCTGTTGGGTTTGTTGTACCTTTCAGCAAGCATGGCTTCAGCCAGCGCCATACCCACACCATTGGCAAATCCCTGCCCCAAAGGACCGGTGGTCGTTTCTACACCAACGGTATGTCCGAACTCCGGGTGACCCGGGGTTTTTGAACCCCATTGCCTGAAACTCTTCAATTCCTGTATTGACAGGTCAAAACCGTACAAGTGCAGCAGGCTGTATAAAAGCATTGACCCGTGCCCGCCCGAGAGGATGAACCGGTCACGGTTCCACCATTTCGGGTCTTTAACATCAAACTTAAGATGCCTGTTCCAAATGGTGTAAGCGATAGCCGCGGTTCCCATTGGCAACCCCGGGTGACCTGAATTCGCTTTTTGCACACCATCTGCTGATAAAAACCTGATGGTATTGATAGCTTTTTGTTCAATGGTAGACATCTTCCCTCCAGGACTCAATATTGTATTTTACCATCTCAACAAAAAACCTCCGGATCGGTCGAGTCCGGAGATATTCGTTGTTAATGCTTACCTGCTAGATTCTTGATTTTTTTAATCGCAGGCTGTTCGTGACAACAAAAACACTGCTGAAAGCCATCGCACCGGCTGCCAGCATCGGATTTAATAACCCCAAAGCTGCTGCAGGAATTAAAACCACATTGTAGAAGAACGCCCAAAACAGGTTTTGCCGGATTGTCTTGAGAATTTTTCGCGAGAGTGAAATCGCTTTTACAACACCTGCCAGGTCGCTTCCAATCAATGTTACAGGTGCGGCCGCTACTGCCACATCAGTTCCTGTCCCGATCGCTATTCCCAGGTCGGCCTGTGCCAGGGATGGCGCATCATTAATTCCATCGCCAACCATGGTAACAACTTTACCTTCGGTTTGCAGCTTGCGTATTTCGTCGATTTTTCCTTCCGGAAGAACCCCTGCAACTACATGCTCGATCCCGGACTGCCTCGCGATCTCTGCAGCTGTCTGAATGTTATCCCCCGTCAACATGATCACCTGCAATCCCATCCGCTTCAATTCATCTACTGCTTCCCTTGATCCGTTTCTGATCGTATCCGCGGCAGCAATCACGCCAATGATCTTTTTTTGATGCGCCACAACCATTATTGTCTTGCCTTGCTGTCTGAATAATTCAAACTGCCGCGTAAACCGCTCAACCTCGAAGCCATTTTCCTGAACAAAATCAGTTGTTCCAACAAGTACACGCTCTCCGTTAACTTCCGCTGCCACACCTTTTCCGGGAACTGCGATAAAGTTCGCTGGATCTGAGAGAACCAGCCCCATTTCCCCGGCAGCTGCGATCAGAGCTTCACCAACCGGGTGTTCGCTGCCTTTCTCCACACTGGCGGCTAGTCTCAGCAGTTCTTCTTTTGTAGTTCCCTCCTCAATCGGATAAATATCAGTAACCTGTGGCTGTCCTCGGGTGATGGTTCCAGTCTTGTCCAGAACTACGACATCGGTTTTCCCAGCTCTTTCAAGTGCTTCTCCTGACCTGAACAATACCCCCATCTCAGCACCTCTACCCGTTCCGACCATGATCGCGGTCGGTGTGGCCAGCCCCATGGCGCATGGACAGGCGATTACCAGCACAGCCACCATATTGATCAATGCCCGGGTGGTGCTGTTCACCTCGTGCATGTCGTTGCTCTGTGGATTTGCGATCATCCATAATATAAAAGTAAGAAGCGCTAATCCAATTACAACAGGTACAAATACCTTTGAAATTTGATCCGCCAGTTTTTGAATAGGTGCTTTTGTTTCCTGGGCGTGTTCAACCAGCCTGATGATCTGTGAAAGCATTGTATCTTTTCCTACACGAAGTGCCTTCATTTTTATCAATCCATACTTATTGAGTGTTGACCCGCTGATCTCGTCACCTGTGCGCTTTTCAACAGGTAGAGATTCACCGCTCAACATGGATTCGTCCACAGAACTCAAGCCATCAATTATTACGCCATCTACCGGTATTCGTTCGCCCGGTTTTACCAGCAGCGCATCACCCACGCGTACATCTTCAAACGGAATCTCAGTCTCAATGCCCTCACGCACTACCCTTGCGGTTTTTACTCTCAACGCCTGTAGTTTCTTTATAGCTGCACTGGTGTTCCCCTTGGCTTTCGTTTCCAGGTATTTGCCAAGCCTAACGAGGGTGATGATAACCGCTGAAGTTTCAAGGTATGGGTGCCCTTGCAGGATGCCAAGAACGATTGGAATCGAGTAAAAAAAGGCCACTGATGAACCCAGTGCGATCAAAACATCCATGTTAGCCGAACCACTGCGCAGTGCCCGATAAGCACCCTGGTAATACTGCCAACCTACCACAAATTGCACGGGTGCCGCTAATGCAAGCAGCAGGTAATTTAGCCAACCAGCTCCAGCGATTGCTTGCGGTAAGAGACCGAAATCACGCGCCATTGAGATGATAAATATCGGGATGGTCAATACCAAGCCAGTTACTAACAATCGTTTTTGATGGTTGGTTTCACGTTGTCTCGCGGCTAATTCATCTTCTCCGCCTTCATCATTCAAATCTGTAGCATCTACACCCCAACCTTTGATCAACTGGTTCAGTTCGTTTCGTGAAAGTACTGTGGGGATAAGAGATACAAGAAGCCGAGAACTGGATAGATTGACAGTCGCGTTTCTGACCCCCTCCAACCTTTTAATTTTTTCTTCAAGCGACGCGGCCTCTCCAGGATCAGTCAATCCGGGAACTAGTAATAAAATCTCGCTGGTTGCGATCCCATAACCGCTTTTGGTGACCCGATCAGAGATCTTGTTAAGATCAATCTTTTCGGGGTCAAAAGAAATTGTCGCCTTTTCCGTTACCAGGTTGACAACTGCCTCATCAATGCCATCCAGTTTTTTTACATTGCGTTCTACCGTCGCAACGCAATTGGCACAGGTCATACCGGTGATGGGAAGGATTACTTGCCTGTTTTTTGACATGACAAAGCTCGCTCTGTTGAATTATTCTTGAACAGGATAATTGATTTCCTTCAACAGGTTTTTTATTGAAGCCTCAGTTGCAGGGTTATCATAAACGACCTTTACCTGCTTCGTTTCAGCATCTGCAGTCACCTCAGACACGCCCTCCAGATCAAGCAATTCCGTTTTTATAGTTTGTACACAATGTCCGCAATTTATCGCAGGTACAATAAAGTTGATTTTTTCCATTTTTTCCTCTTTTGCTGTAATTTTATCATTTAGGATAATATTTGTCCACTTATAACCATGCACAATGTGCTTGACAAGCCTAACTTTTCCTCATAGGATATACATAATATGAAACTATCCGGAAAAACCATTCTGATTACCGGTGCTGCACGCCGCCTGGGTAAAGCTTTGGCACTTGCCTGCGCTCAAGAAGGTGCTGACCTTCTTTTGCATTACAACTCATCTTCATCTGAAGTTGATGAATTATCCAGGCAAATCGGCTCATTAGGCTGTAAAACCTGGCAGGTAAAAGCTGACCTGGGTGACCCGGATCAGGTTGAAACACTGATAGAAACAGCGGCCTCGATCCCGAATTTTTACGCGCTGGTCAATAACGCGTCCATTTTCAAATCTATGGGATTCCTGGACACCTCTTTGCCTGATTGGAATGAACACCTGAGGATAAACCTGACCGCGCCTTTTCTGTTGACCCAGAGTTTTGCACGCTCCTACACTCTCGCTGAAACCGGTCGGGTGCTGAACCTGGTGGATTGGCGTGCCTTGAGGCCTGGCCGGGATCACTTCCCGTATACGATCAGCAAGGCTGGTCTTGTGGCGCTCACACAATCTACCGCTCTGCAGCTTGCACCTCGAATCAACGTCAATGCCATTGCGCTTGGGGCAATTCTTCCGCCAGTTGGTGAATCTGAAGATCCAAACCTGGTCAAGAATGTTCCACAAAAAAGGTGGGCTGAACTGGATGAGTTTACACGTACAGCGATATTCCTCCTTGAAGGACCGGAGTACATTACCGGCGAGGTCATCCATCTGGATGGCGGCCGTCATCTTGTGTAAGGAGCCATAATGGACGAAATTTTTATCGAAGACCTTCTGATTCGTGGTGTCATTGGTATCTCTGATCGGGAACGCGAACAACCTCAGGACATTCTGGTGAACGTCACGATTTTCACTGATACCTCAATCGCAGGAAAATCGGATAACGTTGATGAAAGTGTCAACTACCGCACCGTGGCAAAAAAGATTCTGGCGCACACCGAAACGGTCAACCGCTACACGGTTGAAGCCCTGGCAGAGGATATCGCGAATCTCTGCCTGAATGAAAAAGGTGTAAAAAGCGTGAAGGTTCGAGTAGAAAAACCAGGCGCAGTCCGTTTCTCTAAATCAGTTGGAGTAATGATTACACGCTCAAAAATGTGAACGGATATGAACAAGATTTACCTGATTTTTGGTTCGAATATCAACCCTGAAACCAATATTCCGTCGGCGCTGGAATTGTTGAAAAGCAATCCTTCCTTAGATTTCATAAAATCATCCGGGATTTGGCGCACAAAACCGATCGGCAGTTGTTGCACCGATTTTCTAAATTCAGCAGCTTTGATAGAAACCTCACTCGATGCATCTACTGTAAAAAAAGAAATCCTTGCCCGGATAGAATCCAAATTAGGTCGGGTTCGGACCGAAGACAAGAATGCCCCACGCACCATCGACCTGGATATCGTAGCTGTGAATGACCGCATCACTGATCCGGAAGTCGAAAAATTTGACCACCTGCTGCTGCCGTTGTCAGAAATCGCCCCTGACCTGTTTCTGCCAGGCTCAACCACCAACCTGGCAGAGGCTTCAGCGGAAAGAATAAAACTCACCAGCGCTGTGCGTTTATAACTCGTGATCACCTGTTTCTAAAAAACAGGTTTTTGATCATAGATCTTAATTCCGCAGAACTTTCATGTTCTGTGAATAAATCTTCGAATTCTTCAATGCTCTCTTCATAATAATCAGCAACCGCTGCCAGTGTGATTTTATCCACACCAGTGCTTTCCAGGCGTCCTTTTATCCAATTCACATCTTCCGGCGAGAAAACAGAGTGCTCCTGCCAGTACGCTCGCACTTCCGGCAGATTTTCCAGAGCATAATTTGCAGGATAGGTTTTCTTCTTACTTACCAGGTCGCTTTCAATTGATTTTCCGGTTATCCTTTTCTGACCCCAAATGCCCAGGTAATCATCCTGGATTTGAAATGCCAAACCTAATTTTGACCCTAAAGCACTAAATCGCTTAATTTCATTCTGTTTGATGCCTGCGAGCAGCGCTCCCAGCGCGAAGCAACCAGAGAACAAAGCGCCTGTTTTCCCTTCCACCATCCTGAAGTAATCCTGCATCGTTGCATCTTCAGTTTTTTCATTAGCCAGGTCAAGGAATTGTCCTTTAGTCAGGTCGAATGTCGCCTGGCTCAGGATGCGTGCCGCGTTCGTCACAATTATTGGATCGTGAGGTAATTTCAGCGATGTGATCTCAAGGTTGGCGATCGCGAGCATGGCATCACCAGTATTGATAGCCTGCGCATCTCCCCACCTGACCCAAACTGTATCTCTCCCGCGCCGCTTTTCGCTTTTGTCCTGAATATCATCGTGAACGAGCGAGAAGTTATGCACCAGTTCCACGGCAGCCGCGGCAGGAATGACCTGCTCCCACTCACCGCCCAAAGCATGGGTGGTGAGCAGTAAAATCATCGGCCTGATCCTCTTTCCGCTCAATCTTTTATCAAATGATGCCCCATTCCATCCAAGCTGGTACCGGATCATATCGCCGAATACTGGCGCATAACCGTCTGTGTATCTGCTGATGCAGGAATCTAATTCAAAATCCAGCGCTTCCCAGCACTCAACTATCAATGTGGATTCGTTCATGCGGAATGACTTTTGTGAACTACAGGTGTATCAGCCAGTGTGAAAATATCGGCAGCCCCTGCTGCAAACATGGTGATGCGCAACTCCAGGCTGATTTCTCCAATTAGAGCCATAACAGCTTCTATAGAGTGATTGGCGGCAAGCAGAAAAGGCCTGGCGATGCCGCAGATGTCTGCTCCCAGCGCGATGGCTTTCGCCAGATCCATTCCACCTTCAAGTCCTCCAGAGGCGATCAATGGGATTTCGGGTAAGCCTTCTCTCACCTGGTGGATGCAGTCGGCGGTTGAATTCCCCCAATCGCGGAATTTTGCCGCGATGCGATAATAGCGCTCTCCAGTGCTGCGGTGTTTCTCCACCTCAGACCAGGAAGTTCCCCCTGCACCAGCAACATCGATCGCAGTGACACCCGCATTCACAAATCTTTTCGCGGTCTCAAGGTTAATCCCCCAACCCACTTCTTTCACGATCACCGGAACGGGGATCGCTTTACAGATGGATTCAATCTTGCTTTCTAATCCCGAAAAATTCGTCTGTCCTTCAGGCTGCAGCGCTTCCTGTAAAGGATTGAGATGCAGTATTAAAGCGTCCGCTTCCAACAGGTCAACTGCACGCTGGCACTCTTTGATCGAATAACCATAATTAAGTTGGACAGCTCCAATATTCGCGTAAAGAGGGATTCCTGGGGCGATTTTCCTCAACCCCGGCTTTTCTGATAAGTCAATAGTCTCCAGCTGCGCGCGTTGTGAGCCAACTCCCATCGCGATCCCCGCGGTCTGGGCTGCCTCAGCGAGTCTCAGGTTAATGAAGTCGCCTCGCGTCGTTCCGCCAGTCATCGATGAGATCATCAGAGGAAGTTTAAGCTCTTTACCGAGGAATGAGGTCCGGGTGCTCACATCCCTCAGGTCCAGTTCCGGGAGTGAATTGTGTTTAAATGTGAAATATTCGAAACCTGTGGTTCGGTTAGATTGAACATCCTTTTCCAGGTTGATCGAAATGTGTTCATCTTTACGTTTTCCTGTGATATTCATCATCATGAGTATACCAAATCCATCAAAAAAGGAGATTGCTTGTGTACTTGACAGAAAGTTGAGGTCAGTTACAATTCAAGCATATTCGCTTTAATCTTTCCTGGAGGTTCAAGAGATGAGTGACACATATGAAAAAGTTCGTGAAGTGATCGTCGAAGTTTTAAAAGTTGACGCATCTGAAGTTAAGGAAGATACCCGCTTTGTTGAGGATCTGAAAGCGGATTCAATGGACCAGTTCTTCCTGATTGACGGTTTTTGTGAGAAATTTGAACTCAATATCAACGACGAAGATGCCAGGTCGATCAAGACTGTGGCGGACGCTGTAAATTACATCGACTCCCACAAGAAATAGGAATCAGAAACAGGAAGAGCTTACCTGACTCTTCCTGTTTTATATTAAAGACGCGATCTGCTCAGGGTAATCTGCCAGCCTGACACCCACAGATTTCAACTTTTCAATTTTACTTTCTGCGCTGCCGCTGCCGCCTTCTATTATGGCGCCGGCATGTCCCATGCGTTTGCCTGGCGGAGCGGAAATTCCGGCGATGAATGCAGCTACCGGTTTTGTCATCTGCCTGCTGATGAACTCCGCGGCCACCTCCTCATCATTCCCGCCGATCTCACCGATCATAACCACCGCGTCGGTTTTTGCGTCAGCTTCAAATAATTCGAGCACGTCTACAAAGCCCATACCCTTGACCGGATCGCCGCCGATGCCCACGCAGGTTGAAACCCCCTTTTTTTCTTTGTAGAGCGAGTAAAGCACTTCATAGGTAAGCGTTCCGGATCGTGAAACCACCCCGATGTTACCCGGGCGTGATATGTTTCCGGGGATGATGCCTATTTTGACCTCTCCAGGTGTTAACATGCCCGGGCAATTCGGGCCGATCAAGCGTGTTTTCTTACCCTTGAGGTATTCCTTCACCCGCATCATGTCCAGCACTGGGACACCTTCAGTAATACAAATGACAAGTTCCATACAAGCATCCACAGCCTCGAAAATCGCGTCAGCTGTGTAGCGCGCAGGCACAAATATTACAGAAGCATTCGCGCCGGTTACCTCCACGGCATTCTTCACCGTATCAAAAACCGGCACTTTTCCATCGAGCACCCAGTCGCCGCCCTTACCGGGGCTGACTCCCCCCACCACATTCGTGTTGTAGGACATCATTTGTTGTGTATGGAAAAGGCCTTCATTACCTGTGATCCCCTGCACCAGCAGGCGTACTTTATTCGTAGCCAGGATGCTCATGCTACCTCCGGCTTAACCATGGCGATCGCCTTTTGAGCGCCTTCAACGAGTGAGTCAGCGTAAACAAGAGAAGCACCTGAGAGAATTCGACGGGCTTTATCCTCGTTCGTGCCTACAAGCCGCACCACCATCGGCACATCAGAATCCACCCTGGCACAGGCGTTCACAAGTCCCTCCGCCACTTCATCACAGCGGGTAATACCACCGAAAACGTTGATCAGGATCGCCTTGACATTTTTATCCGCCAGTATCAAGCGGATGGCCGCTGCCACTTTTTCCGATGATGCCCCCCCTCCTATATCCAGGAAATTGGCCGGCTTGCCGCCAAAATGCGTGATGATGTCCATCGTTGCCATCGCCAGACCCGCGCCGTTGACCATGCAGCCAATATCACCTTCCATTTTTACAAAAGAAACCCCGAATTTTCTTCCCTGGGTTTCAGCCCAGTCTTCGCCGTCAATATCCCGCAGGTCTGATAGGTCAGGGTGCCGGAAAAGTGCGTTTTCATCCAGGTCGATCTTGGCATCCAGAGCCACCAGGTGGTTTTCAGCGGTGATGACCAGCGGGTTGATCTCAGCCAAAGTAGCGTCGCAATCTGTGTAAACTTTCCAGAGCGCATAAATGATCTCGCCGAAAGGCCGCCAGAACTGCCGCGGCAGATCGATGCTCAGCGCGATATCCCGCACCTGGTAATCCCTCAACCCCAGCAAGGGGTCGATCTCCATGCGCGCGATCTTGCCTGGTGATTTGCGGGCTACCTCCTCAATATCAACCCCGCCTGCGCCTGAAGCGATGAGCACCGGTCTCTGTGCGACGCGGTCATTCGTAATGCCGAGGTAGATCTCTTTGCTGATCGAAACCGCTTCGTCGACAAGAACCTTGCGCACAGGCAGATCCTTGATCTTCATTGAAAGGATCTGGGTTGTCACCTCTTCAGCTTCTTCAGGTGATTTTACCAACCGCACCCCGCCTGCTTTTCCCCTACCGCCGACCAGCACCTGCGCCTTTATCACCACTTTACCGCCAAGTTCTTCACAAAGACGCCTGGCTTCACTGGCAGACGCGGCGATCCTTCCCCTAGGAATCGGGATGTTGTATTTCGCGTACAGGTTTTTCGCCTGGTATTCGTGAAGTTTCATTCCACCACCCGGATGTTTGAGATTTAACCCATAGAATTATACACGTAATGAAAAAAGCCCGGAGGTTAACCCGGGCTTTGAAGGCTATCGATCTACATTAACCTTTGAGGAATTCTTCCAACGACTCTTTGCTGATGCGGTAGGATTCACCGATCTTCTTGGCTTTGAGGTCTCCGGCGGTGATCGCAGCCAGTACATCCGCTTCAGCTACTTTCAACACATTCGCGGCTTCAGCCGGTGTCATGACTGAAGGTATGGATGGAGCTGCACCTTGCGCCGCTCCGGCAGCCCCAGCCGCCTGGGTGGTACCAATTCCCTGCAGCGATTGCGAGAGCACGTTACCGATTCCCAACCCGGCGCCGATGCCCGCGGTCAACCCAGCGCCGCCGCCTTCATTGCGGGCAGCTTCGCGCATCGCGTCAGAAGCCTGCAGTTGTGCATAGGTTGCCATATCCAGCATACCCATGGCGCGCAATTCTTCAGCGGATTTATCAGAGGGTTTCAGGCTGCCGATATAGAAGCTCTTGAGCAGTAAACCTAATGCGGCGAAGTCCTCCTGCGCTTTCACGCGCACACCAGTGCCGAGTTCTTCAGTAAGACCGATCATTTCAAGCACATTCTTCTTGTCGCCGGTCTCTCCCAGCAGGTCCTGGATCTTTGAAAGCAGCATCGTGCGCAAGCGGTTCTCGATATCGGTCATGCGATAAGTGCCCTGCGCCCCTACCACCTGGGTAACGAACTGCTGCGCATCCGCGACCTGGAAGCTGTAGGTGCCAAAGCCCTGCAGCAGAGCGATGCCAAGACCCACGCCGGCGTTGCGCACTAAAATGGGCTGCGGGGTGCCCCACTTGCGGTCAACGAACTCGCGCATTGAAACGAAATACACCTCTGCTGTAAATGGCGTGCGGTCGTTAAAGACCTTCCCCACAAGGTTGATCAGCAGCGGGATATTGGCTGTCACGATGGTGTGCCGGCCGGGGCCGAAAACATCCAGCGCGTGCCCGTCACGCATGAACACAACGCGCTGCGATTCGCGTACGATGATCTGTGAACCGATGCGCAGGTCGGCTACACCGGTTTCTGGGAAGCGATGCACCAGTTCATCGGTCATCTCGCTCGGGTATTCAACTACATCAAAAATTCTAGCCATGTGATTACTCCCTTATCAAAATAATTGGATACAACCGGGTGTTTTTTACCCGCCAAATTTGAACAGCTCCGAGCGCTGATTGAACGCGTCCAGGCAGTCCTGAGCCTTTTGATTGACATTGCGGATCGCGGCTGGTAACCCATCACTGCCAATCGATGCTTCAAGATTATCAATAGCGCTGGCAATCTCATCTGCCAGCTCCAAAAGCGTCAGGTCATATTGATAGACCTTATCCAGCTCTGCTTCGTTAATTTTCGTCGCGTCAAACAAGCCTGAATACCCGTAGGCCGCTGTCTTGACCCGGTCGATGAACTGGCGTAAGCGGATGGCGCCAGTTTCGATTTCATCCATCACCTCAATGTGCCCACCAGCGATGAGTTCCCTTTGAATGCTTGAAAGCCGCGCCCACTGCGCCTGAAACTTGTCTGAAATGGTCTCCCGCAACAACTTATCTGCAGAGCGTCGGTCCGCTCTTTCATAGTAGCCCTTAAAGCCCGGCAGCTTGGCGATCAACTTTTTTAACGCGTCCCGTTGCGCCATCACTCTTTCCAATAAATCACCCATCATATTCCTCCGTGTTCTGATGATTGGTAAATAACCATATCGCAGGTAGATATACCATATATTATACGGATATTTATGAGAAAAGTGTTAGATTGGGCTAATTGAGCAAAAGAAAAAGACAAGATGATACACAAGAATGCACTGAAGACAAGCTAACTTCCATTGTTTGGCGCCTAATTTGTACTACTAGGTATCTCTCCTAACTATTCTTAAAGAATGATAGAATGACCAAGGAGAGTGAACATGAATGCAGACGAGAAAGTAGCACGGCAGAAGTTGAGTGTTCTGGAGCTGGCACAGACCCTGGGAAACGTGAGCGAGGCGTGCAGGATCAAGGACGTATCTAGAACACAGTTCTACGAATACAAGCGACGTTTTCAGACACATGGACTGGAAGGATTGAAAGACCTCCCACCAATCCATAAAAATCACCCTTTCACAACCCCACCAGAGGAGGTAGAGCGACTACTTGCGGTTAGCCTTGACCACCCAACCTGGGGGTGTGTGAAATTGAGCAGTATGCTCAAACTTGAGGGGATCACAATCAGTTCACCTACAATCCAGAACATTTTGATCAAGCATGGCATGGCCAGCCGCTATGAAAGATTGTTGAAACTGGAAGAAAAAGCAGCGCAACACGCCATTGAATTAACTCCTGAACAAGTTGCACAAATTGAAAAGGCCAATCCATGCTTCAGGGAAAGGCATATTGAGAGCAATAAACCAGGGGAATTGCTCTCACAGGATACTTTTTACGTGGGGGTGCTCAAAGGGGTTGGCAGAGTCTACTTGCATACCGTGGTGGACACGTACGGTAGTTATGCTTTTGGGTTTTTACACACTTCCAAGCAACCAGAAGCTGCTGTGGCGGTTTTGCATAATAATGCCTTACCTTTTTATGAAGATCTTGGTTTTGAGGTTACTGCTGTAATCACTGATAATGGCAGGGAGTTCTGTGGAAAAGAAACACACCCCTATGAACTTTACTTATCCCTCAACGACATTGAGCATCGAACAACCAGAGTGCGACATCCACAGACCAATGGGTTTGTTGAGCGTTTCAACAGGACAGTTCTGGATGAATTCTTCAGAACTACTTTTCGAACCAAGTTCTATGAATCAGTTGAATCTCTTCAGGAGGACCTGGATAAATGGCTGGTCCATTACAACACGGAACGGCCGCACCAAGGTTATCGCAATATGGGCCGCCGTCCTATGGATACGATCAATTTGTTTGTAAAGAATGTTGCAAAGAGAGAAGCCTAGTAATACACCTAATATCTTTTTCTAAAAGGATTTTTCTTTCCCCTCTTCCTTATAAAAAGGATTTCCAGATAGCTTTTTCCCAGGAGGTCTTGCGCTTTTTGTAATTCACCGCCCTTTGATCAACACAAGCAGTCCTTTGAATAATGCTTTCTTTTCTTCCGGCTATTGTTTTGCTTTCTGTATTCTTTGCAAAATTATTATGAATAAATATTAAAAAGGTTGTTATACTGTAAGTATCATTTTTCATCTTATTGCGAAAAGGATTTATATCATGTTTAATTTCACAGTAGAAAAAGGACAAGGTCTTGTGGAATATGCCTTGATCATCATTCTTATTGCACTGGTGGTCATTCTGGCAGTCTCATTTTTTGGCACGACGTTGAGCAATACCTTCAACTTTATTACTAACAACATTCCAAATGCTTGAAAATCGAGATTAGACTCTTTTCCTGTAAGTTTTTTGTAATGTAAAGTTAGTCGTTTTTGTTATATAGTAGTGTAAGTTGAAGTTAGAATTTTCAAGAAAGGAGGAAGTATCCAATGTTATTCGCAGCGAAAGAGAAAGGTCAGGGTTTAGTTGAGTACGCATTGATCATCGTTTTAATTGCCATCGTTGTGATCGCTGCACTCTCTCTTCTAGGACCGCAAATTGGTAATGTGTTCAATCGTATTAACAATCGACTGGCACAACCGTAATCCAAGTGTATGTTCGTAACATTTTGTTTTTTGTTTCGTAAGAAAGGCTCTGCAATTTGAGCCTTTCTTATTTGTTAAGCAAGGCAATCTATGATTTAACCGTAATAAAAGCTCATTCTGTTTGATTTGCCGTATAATTAAGTCTGGTTTTCCCCTTAAACAACTGTGTCCAGGAGGGCTCGATGTCTGCATTAAAAAAACGCTCGGGAAGAATTATCATTTATATCCTGCTGATACTGATCGCAGCGTCTATACTGGCGTTTCTCCTGCTTTCCAGGGGGCGCGGTGCCAGCAGAGGTGAAACCGCGGTCGCGCCCACGCCTGCGTTTGAAATCGTCGATATCGTGGTGGCTTCCCAGTTCATCCCCCGCGGGCAAATCATCACCTCGGAGGTGTTGACAACCCTGGCCTACCCCAAGAACCAGCTTGTCCAGGGCACCTTCTTTACCTCCATCGAAGACGCCGTCGGCACCAAGGCCAAGTACAACATCGACCCTGCCGTTCCCCTCACTTCCAGCATGGTCATCCACGAAGGCGGCGGCTCACTAGCGGCTTTTGATATCCCCGCCGGCATGACGGCTTATTCGCTCGCCGTCAGCCCTGAAACCGCGGTGGCTTACGCGCCCCGCCAGGGTGATCATGTGCTGGTGGTCGGCTGCATGTTGATCTCAGACGTGGATACCAGTTACCAAACCCGCTTGCCTAACGACACGGTCATCACTTTCGGTGTGCAATCCACGGTTGAAGAGCCCAGCGGCGCCATCTCGCTTGGCGTAATGCCCCCTGGCGCCCCCTACAACGATGGTGATGCCATCTCCCGCGGGCGTTATGAACTGGACAGCACCGTGAACCAACCCATTTACGTTGTCCCCTCAGAAGTTCAACGCCCCAGGCTGGTCTGCCAGACGGTCATCCAGGACGCCATGGTGTTGAACGTGGGCATGTTCGCTCTGGATGATTCACCGGCGGCACCGGCCGCGGCGCCCGCTGAGCCAGTGGCAACAGAAGAAGCGCCTGCGCCCACAGGCCCGGCTTACCCGGGCTCGATCACCATCGTTGTTTCTCCGCAGGATACGCTCATCCTGAATTATCTCGCGCTCGCCGGGGCCAAGCTCTCACTTGCGCTGAAGAGCGCCGGGGATGGCGCGCAGTTCTCCACTGATCCGGTTACCCTGCAGTACATCATGGATCAAAAGAACATTCCCGCGCCGGTCAAGCTGCCCTATGGTGTTGAACCGAGGGTGGATACGCTGCTCTACCCCGCTTTTGATAATTACATTCTGAATCAGCCTTGACAAAAGCGAAATCTGATTCTGCACCAGCATGATCCTGGAGAGAATATGGCCGAGCAGGAAAAAATCACTGTTGTAATAGTAGACGACATCGACGAATCTCGTGAGATAATCCTGCGCATGCTGCAATTCGAGCCTGCGATTGAAGTGATCGGGTCTGCCCGTTCTGGCAGGCAGGCGCTTGAATTGGCGGAGCAGTTAAAGCCGGATGTGATGGTCATGGATATTAACATGCCGGATATGGACGGTATCACCGCCACAGAGGCCATCCGCAAGAAGGTACCGTTCATCCAGGTGGTCATCCTTTCGGTGCAAAATGACCCCAATTACATGCGCCGCGCCATGCTGGCAGGCGCGAGGGATTTTCTTTCAAAACCACCTTTGATCGATGAATTAACCACAGCCGTCAGGCGCGCGGGAGATTTAGCCCTTGAGGAGAAATCCAAGTTTGTGGTGGCGCCCTTTAATATCAACGGCGCTCCAGGCGCCATACCGCTGGGCATGGTTCTACCCAACCCGCCATCGGGAAAAATCATCGTCGTTTACAGCCCCAAAGGCGGCGTCGGCACCACAACTGTGGCCACCAACCTCGCAACCCTTCTCAAAACAGAGCAGAACAAGGTGGCGCTGGTGGATGCCAATCTCCTTTTTGGCGACGTGGCGGTTTTCTTCAACGAACATGCCCGTAATTCTTTCCTTGAACTGCTTGAACATTCACACGAACTTGACCCTGAGATCATTGAAGATGTCATGGCGGTTAACCAGAAAACGGGCATCCATATTATGACTGCCCCCAAGCAGCCAGAATTTGGGGATGGCGGAAAAGGTCAATCCATTTCACGCATTCTGACCTATATGCGCCAGTTGTACAACTTTATCGTTGTCGATTCCTCCACTTATCTTACAGAAGTCGTTCAGACCTGCCTCGACATCGCTGATTTGATCATTCTTGTAACCACTCAAGATATTCCTGCAATCAAGAATGCCCACCAGTTTCTTTCTTTGGCGGATGCTTCGGGAATTGAACGCGAGCGGATCCTCTTTGTGATGAATCGCTATGACCGCCGCGTGGCCATCACCCCTGAAAAGGTCGGTGCAACCCTTAAACAACCTGTCAGGGTGAGTATCCCCTTTGAAGATCGCATTATCAGCAACGCGGTGAATCGCGGTGTTCCATTTATTCTCGAAAACAAGAACCTTCTCGCGTCAAAAGCCATGGTCACCCTGGCAGACCAGGTAAAAGAAAGCGTGACCCTTGTCAAAGAGGAAATCGCTTCCTGATTTGAGGAGCTAGATCAATGTCCATTTTAAGGCGCATCCAATCAACTGACAGCCAAAACACCTCGGCTCAAAATGGCGTCGCCGATTCTTCTTCTACCCCGCCCTTACAGGCGAGGCGCGTTCTACCCTCTACCGTTCAAGCCAGCCAGGATACCTACCAGGACTTAAAAACCCGCGTTCAGAACAAATTGCTGTCTGAATTGGATCCCAGTGTGGATGTTTCCAGAGTCCACGAGGTGCGCCGGACGATACAAGATTTGTATGAGCAGATACTAGCGGAAGAGAACTTCGTTCTTTCCCGTGCAGAGAAAAGTCGCTTATTTGAACAAATCGCGGCAGAGATCCTCGGTCTGGGACCGCTGCAGTCCTTACTGGAGGATGACACCATCACTGAAATTATGGTCAACGGCGCGCGAAATATCTACATCGAGCGGCGCGGTAAGATTTCAAAGGTCCCTCTTACTTTTGAAAATGATGAACATGTGATGCGCATCATCGAAAGGATCGTGTCTCCGCTCGGCAGACGCATTGACGAATCCAGCCCTTACGTAGACGCGCGTCTGCCGGATGGCTCGCGTGTGAACGCCATCATCCCGCCAATTTCACTGGTGGGCCCAGTATTGACCATTCGAAAATTCGCCCGCATCCCGCTTTCAGTTGATCAACTTGTTCAGTTGGGCTCCATCACGCCTGAAGCCATTCAGTTTTTGGATGCCTGTGTGAAAGCACGCATGAATATTGTTATCTCCGGCGGTACCGGCTCTGGGAAGACGACCCTGCTCAACGTCCTTTCCGCCTTCATTCCCTCGGATGAGCGTATTATCACCATCGAAAACGCCGCCGAGCTCCAGCTGCGTCAGGAACACGTGGTTACGCTTGAATCACGACCGCCGAATATTGAAAACAGGGGCGAAATCACCATCCGCAACCTGGTCATTAACGCATTGCGCATGCGCCCTGACCGCATTATCGTCGGCGAGATCCGCGATGAAGCCGCGCTTGACATGCTGCAGGCGATGAATACCGGTCATGACGGTTCAATGACCACCTGCCATTCCAACACACCGCGCGATAGCCTGGCGAGAATTGAAACCATGACCATGATGGCGGGCATGGACCTGCCCGTGCGCGCCATCCGGGAACAGGTGAGCTCTGCCATCGACCTGGTAGTTCATCAAGAGCGCCTGCGAGATGGCTCGCGTAAAGTGGTGAATATCACCGAAGTTTCTGGTATGGAAGGCGATATCATCACGATGACGGATATTTTTGTATTTGAACAACTTGGATTTGAAAATAACCGCGTGATTGGCAAGCTTCGCCCCACTGGTCTGCGCCCTAAGTTCATTGAAAAAATCGAAGCATCCGGAATTCACCTGCCACCGGCGGTTTTTGGAATTGGCGTGAGAAGGTAAAGCATGAATCCAGTGATCTTTTTATGGATAGCAGGCGTGTTGGTTGCCGGTGTGATTGGTCTGAGCGTGTATCTGACCATCTCCGGGCAGCGCTCTGCCGAAGAAGCCAGACTGGATGCGTTTGCGGAACGTGGCATCTCAGTTGATGAAAACCTCAGCACCAAGGGAGGCTCCGTCGTCTCTGAATGGCTGTCACGTAAAGTGGCAAAAACCTCCTGGGCGGATAAGGTATCAAAGGAGCTTGTGCAGGCAGACCTCAAGATGAAGCCTGGCGAATACCTGCTCATTCTTATCGTTTCAGTGCTGGTTGTGGCAGCCTTTGGCTTCTTTATAGGATCAAAGTCATTCTTGCTCGCCCTTATTGGCGGATTCGTGGGTTTTCTGTTGCCCGGTATCTACATCCGTTCACAAAAAAACCGCCGGTTGATCAAGTTTAACAACCAGTTGGGTGATATGCTCAGCCTGATGGTTAACGGTCTTAGGGCTGGGTTTTCCACTTTGCAAGCCATGGAATCAGTCGCCAAAGAAATGCCCCCGCCTATCAGCGAAGAGTTTCGCCGTGTTGTTCAAGAGGTCTCTCTTGGCGTGTCAACAGAAAAAGCGCTGGACAACTTGTTGCGAAGAATTCCTAGTGAAGACCTTGATCTGGTGATCACCGCCATCAAAGTGCAGCGAGAGGTAGGCGGTAATCTCGCTGAAATCCTGGATACCATCTCGCATACCATCCGCGAACGCGTGCGCATCAAGGGTGAAATTCGCGTGTTGACCGCTCAGATGAAGTTTTCTGCTCAATTTTTGGCTTTGCTGCCTGCGTTTGTCTTTGTGGCCATCCTGGTAATTAACCGCGAATACCTGTTGATTCTGATTGACCCTGAAGCTAATACACCTTTACCTTGTGGTTTTATCGCAATCGCGGTTGCGATATTGCTATCGATTATCGGATACTTCGTCATGAATCGTTTCACGAAGATCGAAGTTTAAGAGGAACCTGATATGTGGGTGATACTGGCTTTGCTGGGCGTCATTTTAGCCATCGCGGTTGTGTTGGTGGTGATCGGAATCCGCAATCCGTATTCTGAAAATGATATGAGGTTGTTTGAACGCCTGGGAGATTTCAGTAAAAGCGGTGAGCAAGTTGACCTTGAAAAATTGGAACTCTCATTGCCTTTTACAGAACGCGTCATCTACCCGCTGGCGCGCAAACTTGGCGAGATTACCCTGCGCTTCACACCGCAAAACTGGATCAGCCGTATCAACCGAAGGTTGGAGCTGGCAGGCAGGTCCTCCAAAGTCGACGCCACCGTTTTCCTCACCCTGCAATTCATCTTTGGCCTCCTCATTGGCGGTTTCACTTTCACGCTATTAAAACTGCTGGGGAATAATATTCCCGCCGGCAGGGTCTTTCTTTTTACGCTGGTGATGACGCTGCTCGGCTTTTACTTACCTCATTTCCAGTTATCAAGCTCCATCACGAACCGGCAAAAACAGGTGCGCAAGGACATGCCGGACGCGCTTGACCTGTTAACGATTTGCGTGGAAGCAGGGCTGGGCTTTGATGCGGCGATGGCCCGCGTGGCTGAAAAATGGAACTCACCCCTCTCAATGGCGTTCGCCCGCGTCATCCAGGAGGTTCAGTTGGGCAAATTGCGCCGTGAGGCTCTGCACGACATGCAAGATAATATCGGTATCAGTGAGTTGACCAGTTTCGTGGCGGCTATCATTCAAAGTGAACAGCTCGGCGTCAGTATGTCCAAGGTGCTGCGCGTGCAGGCAGATCAGATGCGCGTAAGGCGACGCCAGCTGGCTGAAGAAGAAGCCCATAAGGCTCCAATTAAAATGTTAATCCCGATGGCGTTCCTCATGTTCCCCTCGCTCTTGATCATCCTGCTTGCCCCGGCGGTGCTGCAAATCATCAAGTCAGGTATATTTGGCGGCTGAGCGGTTTTTCTGTAAAATGAACATGTGAATATTTTATTCGCCCTGCACCGTCTTTTCTGGGCTGCTGCGGACTGGCTCTACCCTCCGCACTGCGCTGGTTGCGGGCATCACGGAGAACGGTTCTGTGCCAGTTGCCTCGCTCAAGTGGTCCTGATTACTGATGCCCGCTGCGCCTTTTGTGGGGATAAAACGAGTGACGGTTCTTCCGTATGCATGAAATGTAACAGAAACAGTGTATCTTTTAATGCTGCCGCTTCCTGGGCGGTGTATGGAGGAGAGCTGCGAAAAGCGATTCATGCGCTCAAATACCGGCAGGATATGGCACTCGGGGCTTTTTTTGCGACCTTCCTTATCGCCACAATAGAAAAACAGGGTTGGAATTTCGACCTTGTAATTCCTATTCCTCTTTCTCCAGACCGGATGAAAGAACGAGGTTACAACCAATCAGAATTGCTTTCGAGACCCATCGCTTTCTATTTCCAGGTTCCACATTCATCGATGGCATTAATAAGAATTAAAGACACCGGGACTCAGGTGAACCATACAAAAATTGAGCGTGATTTAATGCTGAAAGATACATTTTACGCAAATCCTGATAAACTTAATGGAAGAAAAGTGCTGCTGGTGGATGATATTATCACTACCGGCTCAACGATCAATCATTGTGCAAAAGCGCTTAAAGAAGCTGGCACCTCTGAAGTGTATGCCCTTTCAATTGCAAAAACCTTGAAAAAAGACCACCGGTGCAGCGATGAAACGAACAAATCTTAATTCTTTTGGAGGTAAAGATGGACGAAAAAATTGTGATCACGGTAAAGAACATGGAGTTGACAGACCGAATCAAAGAGTACGTTGAGAAGAAAACCCCACGTTTAGAAAGACTCTTGCCCGTTATTGAATCCATGAAATTTGACCTCTCCTATGCAAAAAACGCCCGAAACCGCTCTGACCGGGAGATCGCTCAAATCACCATTACCGGAAAAGGATTCGTGCTCCGCACCGAGGAACGCGATGTGGACCTGTTAGCAGCCATCGACAAGGCGGCTGACAAAATGCAGCGGCAGATAGAGCGTTTCAAGGGGAAACGCACCCGCGGACGGGGTGATGGTACGCCTGCTTCTGAGGTAATCCCACTGCCGGTGGAAAATGAGCCGGATCGCAAGACCGCCATTGTGCGCAGAAAAACTTTCACCCTGGTGCCAATGGACGAAAACGAAGCGATCGAACAGATGGCGCTCCTTGACCATGAAGATTTCTTTATTTTCTACAATGTCAACACCAATTCGATCAATGTGCTGTATCAGCGCCGGGATGGTAATTACGGGTTAATTGAACCGAAGATAGGCTAAATACGATCTCTTTTTTTCACAGGGCCGTTGAAAGCGGCCCTGTTTTTATTTAAATGTGACCTGTTATCTAACTTACGTCACATCCATAAGTTGGGTTGTGTGAATAAAATGGAAGAAAATCATTGCGACTGGTTTTGAAAACAAAGACATGTCAACGCTGCTTATTGCTGTATTCGCTTGTAACATGCCTGAAATCAAAGCTGAGTTGTATTTTTGGAGGTTATAAATGAATTTAGTTACTGGCGCGACTGGTCACATAGGCAATGTTCTGGTGAGAGAACTTCTCAATCGCGGCGAATCAGTACGCGTTCTGGTTCTCCCTGATGAAGACCTGACGCCCATCAAGGGTCTCAATGTAGAAATTCATTACGGCAACATTTTAGACCCTCAATGCCTGGTAAATGCCGTGACAGGAATTGATACTGTATTCCATCTTGCAGGGATCATTTCAATCTCTTCAAGTCATGTTGAGATCGTGCATAAAGTAAATGTCGAAGGTACCCGTAACATGGTTGACGCCGCCATGAAGGCCGGCGTGCGCAGGTTTATTTACACCAGTTCTATTCACGCCTTTAAACGCGTGCCGCATGGGATGGTCATTGATGAAACAACCCCGATCGACCCCGACTTCAGCGTCGGCGCTTACGACAGATCAAAAGCCGAAGCCACACTTCTGGTGCAAGAGAAAGTCAAGGAAGGATTGCCTGCAATCATCGTTTGTCCTACGGGTGTGCTCGGCCCTTACGACTACAAAGGATCTGAACTTGGCGAGTTGATGAACAGCTGGATGTTGAAGAAGGTCAATTATATGATCAACGGCAGCTACGATTTCGTCGACGTCCGCGATGTCGTGCAAGGCATGATCCAGGCTCGGGATAAAGGGACGATTGGACAACTCTATATCCTTTCCGGCGAGCTCATCCGGGTTTCTGATCTGTGGCACATCGTAAAAGAGTTATTTGTCATCAAATCACGATTGGTTAATATCCCCCTTCGATTGGCGCGATTTTTTGCCAACTTTTCTGAGCTGTACTATAAAATTACCCGCACCAAGCCGAAATTTACCCAGTACAGCATCGAAACATTGCAAAGCAACGCGGTTATCGACAATGCGAAAGCCCGCCAATCACTTGGTTATTCTCCGCGAACCATCAGAGATACCATTCGCGATACGATCAATTGGTGGAAGCAGCACCCAGTCAAGCGTTGACCCAACTTATGCCACCGAGCCAGAAGAAACCCAGAATCGCCTTGATCACGGGTGCTTCAAGCGGCATAGGCGCTGACGTTGCCCTGCTTTTTGCCAAAAATGGGGTGCACGTAATCCTGACCGCACGCCGCCTTGAAAGATTGCGGGAGATTGAAGCAAAAATCGCTTCTGCAGGCGGCAAAGCCACAATCATCCAGGCAGACCTGTCACAGGAAGATGAGCGCCTGCGTTTGCTGGATGAACTAAATCAATCCCAATTATTCCCTGATGTTCTAGTGAACAATGCCGGGCTGGCCTGGTACGGCTACTTCCACGAGATGCCCTGGACAATCTCCAGAGACATCATCGACCTGAATATCGCTGCTTCAACACACATGGCACTGCTTTTCCTTCCTGCCATGGTCAGGAATAAATATGGATTTATTATCAATATCGGCTCCATCGCCGGAAAACTGAATGAGCAGGGCATCGCTATTTATTCCGCTTCTAAAGCCTACCTGGATGCATTTACCACTTGCACTCATCGCGAATTAAAACACTCTGGCGTGCACATTTCAGTCGTCCGCGCCGGTCCGGTAAAAACGGAGTTCTTTGACACCGCTCGTAAGCTGCCAAACGGAGGAGCTATTCCCGCCGAGAGGTTTGCCATTCCTTCAGCGCGTGTGGCAAAAGCAGTATGGAGCGCCGTGAAGTTTCCGCGCAAAGTCATTTATGTGCCTTTTTATATGTTTCTATCCCCGCTGCTCGAAGTCTTGTTTTCTTCACTCATCGACCTGGCAGGTCCACTTTTGCTCAAACGCATGAAAAAACCTCACTAAAATTTTTAATTTATCTTTAATCTCACTGATTTTCCTTGTCATTGATCATTGGCTGGGCTATAATCTCAAGGTTATATCCGAAATTGAAAAGAGGGCTTGTTAATGATCGATGTTAATGATCTACGAAAAGGTGTGATTTTTGAACTCGATGGAAATTTATACCGGGTGTTGGAATACTCATTTAATAAACCCGGACGCGGCAACGCCACAATCCGTATCAAAGCCCGTGACCTGAGAAAAGGAAACACCCTGGAGAAAACCTTCACCTCCGGAGAGCGCATTAAAGACGTGAGATTGGACTTTCACAATGTTCAGTATCTGTATAACGATGGTGAAATTTACCACTTCATGGACCTGGAAACCTACGAACAGCCTGCCATTTCAGGGTCTGTAATTGGGGAGCTCGCTGGGTTTCTAAAACCTGAAATGGAAGTGAAATTAACTTTCTTTGAAAATGAACCCATCGACATCGAACTTCCCACCACTGTCGACCTTACGGTTACTTTCGCTGAGCCTGCCGTCAAAGGGGATACGGCTACCGGGGTGACGAAAAAGGTAGTCACTGAAACAGGTTTGGAAGTCGGCGTGCCGTATTTTGTTCAAACGGGTGATACGATCCGCGTAGATACCCGCACCGGCGAATACGTTACCAGAGTATAAGGCTTCTTTTCAGCCCCGTTTAAGCCTGTGAAGGGCAAGTTCATTTGAGAGACTATGCGCACCCCTGCCGGAACAGAATGCCCGTTTTTTTATGGTGACTATTACCGAGGGAGAAATATCGAAGAATGCCGTTTGATTGGCAATCAACCTCCCCCTAATAATTGGACTGCTGATCTCTGCCGTTCCTGCCCTGTTCCTTCCATCAAACGCGCTAATGCTTGTGAAAATATGCAATTATCCGCGGTTATTAAAAGACGGTTTCGATTATTCAAACGCTATGTACTGGTAACAGCCTATTGCCACCTTGCGAAAGAGATAGTTCAACAACCGCATATTGGTTGCGGTCAATGCCACCGTTTGGAATTCGTAGAATCCGCCAAGGATGATTTTTCTTAACCAACACTGGGTTGCCGAAAGAGTGGCATTAACTTACTCACGCTTGAAATTATTTATTAGAAATCTATTAATCTTTCCCTTTTTGTCTTCCCCACACCGAATAGTTGATCAAGGGTTGGTATAATCGTTGTAGTTTATTCGCATCTTTTGGAGGAGCTTGTGAAACCTAGGAGTCCATCGTATATCGTCTATCTACTCCTCTTTGCCTCAATCATCGTATTGGTGGTGTTTTCTTTGAATCGCGGAAACACCGCAGATAGTGTTCTCACTATCAACCAGCTGGCTGATGAAGTGAAAAAAGGCAGCGTCGCAAAAATTGTTGAAGAGAAAAATGATTTAAAAATCATCATGACCTCCGGCGCTGAAAAAACTTCCACCAAGGAAACTGAGACCACCTTAGTGGAACAATTGCTTGCCCTTGGTGTCACACCTGAAGAGCTCAATCCCCAAAAAGGGATCAAGATAGAGATCAAACCGCCCGGAGCATTCGCCGGTATTCTAAATGCATTGTTTTACATTCTGCCCTTCCTGTTATTAGGCGGTGCTTTTTTCTTTATCTTCCGGCAGGCGCAAGGGAGTAATAACGCTGCCATGTCGTTCGGTAAATCACGGGCGCGTATGTTTACCGGCGACCACCCCACGGTGACTTTTGCAGATGTGGCAGGCATCGAGGAGTCTCTGGAGGAGTTGAAAGAAGTAGTCGAATTTTTACGGGAACCACAGAAATTTGTCGCTTTGGGTGCGCGTATTCCCAAAGGCGTTTTACTGGTCGGTCCTCCAGGGACAGGCAAGACTCTTCTAGCCAAAGCCGTTTCCGGTGAAGCCGGGGTGCCCTTCTTCTCCATCTCTGGCTCCGAATTCGTTGAAATGTTCGTCGGTGTGGGTGCCAGCCGCGTAAGAGATCTTTTCGACCAGGCAAAAAAGAATTCTCCTTGCATTGTGTTTGTAGATGAAATTGATGCTGTTGGTCGTCAACGCGGCGCTGGCCTGGGTGGCTCGCACGATGAGCGCGAACAAACGCTAAACCAGATGCTGGTCGAAATGGATGGATTCGATACTGACACTAACATCATCATCATGGCTGCTACCAACCGACCCGACATTCTGGACCCCGCGTTACTTCGCCCTGGCCGTTTTGACCGGCGTGTGGTGCTTGACCGACCCGACGTACGAGGTCGCGAAGCGATTCTTCGCGTTCATATTAAAGGCAAACCAGTTGACCCAGAGGTGGACCTTTCACTATTAGGAAAAGCAACACCTGGATTTGTGGGTGCCGATATTGAAAACCTGGTAAACGAGGCAGCCATTTTAGCCGCACGCCGTAATAAGAAAAGTATTGGGCAGAGCGAGTTTGAGGAATCGATTGAACGGGTCATCGCAGGGCCTGAACGTAAGAGCCGCCTGATCAGCCAAGAAGAAAAACGTATTGTCGCCTTCCACGAAGCTGGTCACGCCGTGGTAATGAATGCTCTGCCTGAGGCCGACCCGGTACAAAAAGTTTCCATCATCGCACGCGGCATGGCAGCCGGCTATACTATCGCGTTACCCATGGACGACCGTACCTTGATGCCCCGTAAGAAATTGATCGCTGAAATGGTTGGCCTGCTTGGTGGTCGTGCAGCGGAAGAACTCGTTTTTGACGATATCACTTCTGGTGCCTCGAATGATATTGAACGGGTTACCCAGCTCGCCCGTAACATGGTTACGCGATTGGGAATGAGCGCTGAGCTAGGCCCCATGGTCTACGGACAGAAAGAGGAATTGATCTTCCTCGGCAGAGAGATCTCAGAACAGCGTGATTACTCTGAATCTGTAGCCGAAAAGATCGATAAGGAAGTGCGTTCATTGGTCAATAACGCCTATTCGCAGGCAAAATCGATTCTAACCACTTACCGTAAAGAGCTCGATGACATCGCCAATCGTCTGCTTGAAGTGGAAACGCTCTCGCGAGAAGAGTTTGAAAAAATCTTCCCGCCACCCGTTCCACATCATTCCGGAACTCCGGAGATAACCCTCAATTGATAAAAGGGAGCGTCTGCTCTCTTTTATTTTCGCTCCATGTGTTCTCTGACCAGTTCTCGCCTCAGCACTTTTCCAACTGGCGTTTTGGGTAATGAAGCACAAATGGATATTTCAACAGGTATCTTATAAGCTGCCAGCTTTCCCTGGCAATGTTGCCGCAGGTTATCAAGCGCCATTCCATGGCCTTCTTGTAAAACCAACCAGGCTTTCACGCGTTCCCCGCTTTTTTCATCTGGCACTCCGGCAACAGCGCATTCTTTAATTGCTGGGTGTTCACTCATTACCTGTTCAACTTCTGTCGGCCAAACTTGCATACCGTGTACTTTAATCAGATCCTTGATTCTCCCTGAAAGATAAAAATACCCCTCAGCGTCCATTCTGGCAATGTCACCGGTGCGCAGCCAACCACTCTCGAGCAATGCGCTGCTTTCTTCTTGGTGATTGAAATATCCTGGCATCACCTGCGGGCCGCGAATTAAAAGCTCGCCTTCTTCTCCGATGGGCATGTCCGCCTGGTTGTTTGCCAGGCTTACAATCCGGCAATCCACATCAGGCAAGGGTAGTCCAATTGAACCAGCGCGCTTTTCGCCCAAAATAGGATTACAGTGGGTGGCTGTCGGTGCCTCTGATAAGCCGTATCCTTCCACGAGAGACGCCCCGGTTAGTTTTTCAAAATTTTCGCGAACCGCCTCCATCAGTGGCGCAGAACCAGAGATACAGGCTTTGATGCGGTTTAATTGATAATCTCCCCTTTTTACGCCGGGATGGTTATTGATCAGGTTAAAAATGGACGGCACCGCAGGGAAATAACTGACTGGATACTTCGTAATTGCGTGTAACATTTCATCCACATCGCCCGGTTTTTGCAAGAGCACCAGCGTTGCTCCAGTGGCGATTCCCAGTAATAAACCCAATACCAGTCCATACACGTGATACAAAGGAATGGCGACCAGGTAGGTTTCCTTGCCGTCATCGAGATTCACCAACCAGTTCTTGAATTGGGTAACATTGGCAACAAGGTTTCGATGTGTCCCAATCGCCGCCTTGGGAACTCCCGTTGTCCCTCCGCTGAATTGCAGCACAGCGGGAGCATGCGGATCAGAAAAATGACTGATTATGTGTCTCTCTGGTGAGTAGAGCGACTGACTGGTAAAAGATGCACCAGTTCGACGGTCAAGCAGCTCAATCGATTCCAAAATTCGAAAGATGCTCACAGGTTGAGGAAGTTCCATAGTCAGGAATTCGTCCTCTTTTTTTTCATCTGTAATAATAAAACGAACTTCCGCAGTCTTCACCTGGAATTCAAGTTCCCTTTTTGGAAATAACGGGTTCATCGCAGCCACTACTCCACCGCACATCAACACACCAAAGAAGGCGACAATGAAGCCGGTAGAATTTGGCAGGCACAACCCCACCCTGTCTCCAGGTTTCAGTCCAACTCTGATCAACTGCCTGGAAAAGACGATCGCTTTTTGATGCAGCGTTTGGTAATCGAAACGGCTTTCGCCACAGATGATCGCGGTCCTTTTTGGGTAGGCATGAGCCTGCGCAGCGAGATACTCATGGACGCAAATATCCGGATACTGAAGGGAAAAAGGCACTCCCGTGTCATAACTTGATAGCCAGGGTTTATTTATGATCATTGCTTCTTCCAAATACCCGCGGCAGCCAGATCATCCAGAACCTGAATTGTTGTCTGCTCACCAGTCTCATACCAGCGTATCTCAGGGTTACTTGATTTAAACCAATTCGCCTGGCGCCTCACCAGGTTGCGCGTATTTTTGCGCATAAGCGCCTTGGCACTTTCCAAATCGATTTCGCCATTGATAAAGCGGGCCATTTCGCGGTAACCAATGGCAGACATCGCAGGCAAATCGGCCCCATAGCCTTTTATGAGCAGGTTTCTTACTTCTTCTTCCAAACCAGCCGCTATCATGTGATCGATCCTCGCATCAATTCTTTCGTACAATTTTTCTCTTTCCATGCGCAACCCAATGATCCAAAAGTCATAGGCTGGTCCGTCTTTTCTTCGACAGTCTGAGAACCTTTTCCCAGTCGTAAAAATGACCTCAAGCGCCCGTACCGTTCTGCGCATGTTGCTCGCATCGATGAAACCAGCCGCTTCTTTATCGAGCAACCTTAGTTTTTCATGTAAACCAATGGCGCCAATACTTTGCCCCCATTGATTTAATACTCGCCTTAATTTTTGGTCAGTTTCAAATTCAGGTACTCTCCACCCTTCGGTTAAGGCGCGGATATATTGCCCAGTCCCGCCAGTAAGGATCGGAATGCGCTTGCGGCGATGAATTTCATTGACCTTTTTTCGCGTTTCTTTTAAAAAACGGGCTAAAGACCAGCATTCATCTGGTTCAGCGACATCGACCAGGTGATGGATTACAGAACCCAACTGGTCGAATGTAGGTTTGGCAGTGCCGATATTCATCCCCCGGTACAAATAACGCGAATCCGCGGAGATGATTTCTCCATTGACCTGCCTTGCCAGTTCAATTGCCAGGTCTGATTTCCCTATTCCGGTCGGTCCGACAATGACGAGGACCGTTTTGTGGTCAGGCGTTTCCAACATTGACAAACCACTTGATTTCAGGAGATGAAGAACCCAACTTGCCAGTTACGGCGACAATATCCAGCCGCCAGTTTTCTTCAAATTCTGCGTGTTCAACAAGGAACCATCCTGCCGTGGCTTCAAGGTGATCAAGTTTTTGGTCATCTACCGCCTCTTCCGGGAAACCGAAATCTACCGAGGTCCTTGTTTTCACTTCAACAAAAACAAGCTCTTCATTCTTCCTCATTATTAAATCAATTTCACCATCAGGCGACCTGAAATTTCGCTGCACCAAAGTATACCCTTCGCCTTCAAGATAATTGAGCGCTGCGCTTTCACCCCATTTTCCGATTTCTAATCGTAGGCTCTTTTCTTTCACCACTTCTGCGCCATCCTTATCAATCACCCAATTGATTCTACCTTATTCCTATTGCAATTTCGTCAGCGACTTTCCCTGCTTGGAACTCCCGCTGGTTAAAACCTGATAAAATGATTTATTCAACGGAGTGAGATGACACAGGCTGAAATCATCACGATTGGAACCGAACTCTTGCTGGGCGAAACCCTGGACACCAATACACGGTACCTGGCGCAGCAGTTGCGCCATCTTGGCGTTGATTTATTTCGCGCAACATCGATTGGCGATAACCCGCTGCGCATCGCTGAAATGATACGAGAAAGCCTTTCGCGGGCGGAAATCGTCATCACCACCGGCGGTCTCGGCCCGACCATTGACGATCCTACCCGTAATGCCGCGGCGATTGCTTTTAACGTGGAGATGGATTTTCACGCAGACTTATGGAAAGAAATCTACCGGAAATTCCAGGTTAGAGGTGCCATTCCCTCTGACAATAACCAGAAACAGGCGTTCCTCCCGGCGAACGCAGTCGCCATTCACAACCCGGTTGGAACCGCACCTGCGTTTTATATCGCGGAGCAAAAGAAACTGCTGGTTTGCCTGCCGGGAGTGCCCGCAGAAATGAAAACGATTTTTCAGCATGAAGTGATACCGCTCCTGCGCGGGCACTTCGAACTTCACCAACTCATCAAGACCCACGTCATCCGCACCAGCGGGATTGGTGAATCGGTGGTTGACGCTCAGATTGCCGATCTGGAAACATCCAGTAACCCAACAGTGGGCCTTTCCGCTCATCCTGGATGTGTGGATATTCGCATCACTGCCAAAGCAAATTCATCCCAAGAAGCGGATAGGATGATTGATGTCGTCGAGCAGAAGGTCATCTCTCTGCTTCAACCGCACATTTACGGTTTTGATCAGGATACACTTTTGGAGAAAGTCATTGAACTCGCAGCCAACCGTGGGGTAACGGTTACTTTATTCGTTTTTTGCGCGATCAACGAATTGATTTTATTTTCAAACCACACCAACAATAACGTTTTTGAAGTTAAGAAACTTGACCGCCCTTATACCCCTCAACAAGACCTCAACTTGGAAAGGCGCGCGTTATTATTTGCCGTAAACATCTATTGCCAGGATGATATAGCAACCCTGGACATGTTTTTTACCAGCCCTCAAAAACATGCGGAAAAAAAGAAACTGTTCAACAACGCTTTACCGCAACTGCAAAAATGGATGGAAAACACCTGCCTGGATTTCATCAGAAGGCAACTTTCTGAGGTCGAGAATGGAGAATAACATGAAGACAGTCGATATCCTGCTTCGCAATGCCGAAGTGCTCACCATGGACCATGAATTTCGCCGTTATGAATGCGGAGCGCTCGCCATCAACGGAAAGATTATCGAAGCTGTTGGCGACGAAAAAGAAATTCTCGCCCAGTATACAGCCCCGCAAATAGTAGATTGCGCGGGTAAAATTTTAATGCCCGGTCTGGTTAACGCGCACACGCATGTACCTATGACCCTGCTGCGTGGGCTTGCGGATGACCTGCGTTTGGATGTTTGGCTCATGGGGTACATGATGCCTGTTGAGCGAGAATTTGTTTCTCCTGACTTCGTGCGTTTAGGTACACAGCTCGCTTGCGTCGAAATGACCCGTTCAGGAATCACGACATTCGCCGATATGTATTACTTTGAAGAAGAAGTAGCCAAAGCGACCGCCGAGTTTGGCTTGCGCGCGCTTTGCGCTCAAACCGTGCTTAAATTTCCAACCCCTGATGCTCAGTTTTACGAAGAATCTCTTGAATTGTCACGCGATTTTATCCAACGTTGGAAAAGCCATGATCTGATCATTCCTTCCGTGGCACCTCACGCTCCGTACACCTGTACGGCCGAAATCCTTAAAGCCACCGCCGCCCTGGCTGCCGAATTTGATGTCCCTTTGCATACGCACCTGTCTGAAACGGCTGTTGAAGTTGAAAACATGCGCCGAGAGAACCGAATGCCGGTTATTCCTTATGTAAAAAAACAAGGTCTTTTCGAAGCGAAGGTCCTTGCTGCCCATTGTGTGCATGTGGACGACGGTGAAATGCACACCCTGCTGCATGTGAACGCGGGTGTGGCGCACAACCCTTCCTCTAACATGAAGTTGTCTTCAGGCGTTGCCCCAATCACCCGCATGCTGGAGATTGGCCTTAATGTGGGTATTGGCACCGATGGTCCAGCTTCCAACAATGACCTGGACATGTTTGAAGAAATGCGCCTGGCTTCTTTTCTGCAAAAAGGGTTTAGTGGAGACCCAACAACCTTGCCCGCCAGGACCACGCTGCTGATGGCAACACGCCTTGGAGCCCAGGCCATGCACATCGGTCATCTGACGGGTTCTCTGGAGCAAGGAAAACGAGCAGACCTTATCCTGATCGATATTGAGCCGCTGCATAACAGCCCCAGATTTCAACATGACCCGAACGGCACCTACGCGCAGATCGTCTACGCGGCTAAAGCCACAGATGTGAAAGATGTGATGGTTAACGGCAAATGGCTGATGCGCGATCAACAGATCATCGGTCTGGATGAAGAAGATTTATTGAAGCACAGCCGCGATTATTCGCGCAAGATCGACCAATTTCTCATCCAACGAGAGTCTTCTGTCCTCTCCAAGCTGGTTGCCATCGGTGGTACATCTGAAGAAGAAAGCTTTGAAATTCAGTTAAAAATTCGCGTCGACGACCGCAACAAATTGATTGAAAAATTACTGCATTCAGACATGGAGATTCTTCGAAAACGCCATTACCGTGAATTTGATATTTACTTCTTCTTCGCGGATATCAACCAGGGAATACTGCGCTACCGTGAAGACGAGTTCCTTAACGAAATGGGAAAGATCGAGCAGGTTCGATCCAGGCTTACCTTGATCGGTCCAACCAGTGAAGATAAGTTCGAACAGGAAGTTTTACTGTCACGCAGCCGCTACCTGGCTCCAGCCACACAAAGTCCGCGCTTTTACCGGGAGTATTTCAAACCGCACCTGGCCAAAGAGATTGAAAAAGACCGAATCCGCTATCTGGTGAAATTCAAGGATGTAGAATTCTTTATCAATTTTGATGAAATCACCAAACCACCCATTGGTCAATTTGTTGAGGTGAAAAGTCGCACCTGGAGCCGTCAGGACGCTGAGATGAAGTCTCACCTCATTACTGAACTGATCAGCTTTTTAGGCGCCAACCTGGACGAAGTCACTTCTGACGATTATATTGAGATGGTCAGGTAAACAGATAAATGGGCGGTGAGAGTCGATCGAAAAAAGTGATCCGAGTGCTTTTCATCGCTTCTGAGGCTGCTCCACTTGTTAAAGCCGGGGGGCTAGGAGATGTGGCTGGCGCTTTACCAGCCGCGCTCAATCGTCTGGGTGCAGTTGTGGGGGGAGCATCAGCAGAAGTGCGCCTGGTGATCCCTTTCTACAATTCGATCAAGACCAGTAATATTTCAGCAACCTTCATTCGAAAATTCAAAGTCAGCACCTTGAATGGCGCAGTGGAAGCCGGATTATTTGAAACCTCCCTTTCAGGAGTGGTCACCTATCTGGTTTCCGGCGCACCGGTGAGCGAATCCGCTTCGATCTATGGAAAGGACTTTAAAGAGGACGCTGAAAAGTTCGTCTTTTTCTCTCTCGCCTGCTTAAAAATCCCTTCCTTGATCGGTTGGAAGTGTGACATACTGCACGCCAATGATTGGCATACAGCAGTGGCAATACATCACCTAGCCACAGCGAAGAAGAAAAACGCCTCCCTGCAAACAACGCGCTCGGTGCTGACAATACACAACCTGCCTTTTATGGGAAGCGGGGTGGATGAAGCCCTGGTGAAATACAAAATTTCCCCATCCAATGATGACAACCTGCCAAATTGGGGGAAAACCCAACCTCTTCCAATGGGTTTGGCCGCCGCTGACCGAATCGTGGCGGTCTCCCCGACCTACGCAAAAGAAATCCTCACGCCGGAGTATGGTTGTGATTTACAGGACTTTCTTAGAAAAAGATCCGGCCATCTCACTGGTATTCTTAACGGCATTGATGTCGAATCCTGGGATCCGGCGACAGACCCCGCACTTAAATTCAACTTTGCTGTCAGTAATTTCACCACACGCAGCCAAAATAAACGGGCCTTGCTGGCTGAATTCGGTTTTCCTGTTGAAAGCGATGTCCCCCTGCTGGCTCTCGTCAGCAGATTTGACTGGCAAAAAGGGATAGATATCATTATCGCCGGTCTTCGCGCCATGAAAAATTTCGCCTGGCGCGTCATTTTACTTGGAACCGGGGAGCGCAACCTTGAACAGGCCTGCCGAGACCTTGAAGATGAAATGCCGGGGAAAGTTCGCGCTGCCATTCTTTTTGATGTCCAGCTCTCCAGGCGTATTTATGCGGGCGCTGATCTTTTACTCATGCCCTCCCGTTATGAACCCTGCGGCCTTTCACAAATGTATGCCATGCGCTATGGCTGCCTGCCAATTGCCAGAGCCACCGGCGGGCTGGCTGACACGGTTTCTGACCCGCTTTCATCTACAGCACCAACAGGTTTTCTCTTCCCTAACGCTGACGCCAGTTCTTTCATCACGGCCTTAAAACGCGCCTTGCGCCTGTATAAGAAACGCGCTTTCTGGCAGGCAATGCAGTTCAACGCGATGTCGCGTGACTTCTCCTGGTCTGTCTCTGCGCGTAACTATCTTGATCTCTACACGCAATTGTCCGAAAATTCATCTATTATGAGTGAGCCATGACCCTTTCGCGAAAATCTGGTATCTTGCTGCACCCAACCAGTCTGCCAGGCCCTGACGGTATTGGTGATCTGGGGCCGGAGTGTTATCGCTGGATGGATTTCCTGCACGGCTGTGGTTGTTCCCTATGGCAGATTCTCCCCCTTGGCCCTACAGGTTTTGGCGATTCACCTTACCAGTGCTTCAGCGCCTTCGCCGGTAACCCTTATTTAATTTCACCAACTTTATTGCTTGAAGAGCGCCTTCTTAACCGGGATGATTTTCTCGACAGACCCAATTTCCCAGTTGAGCAGGTAGATTTCGGCGCTGCCATCACCTGGAAAACCACCATCCTTGACCGGGCTTTTAGCAGATTTAAGAAATCACGTTCAACGAAGCTGCACCAGCAATATCAAGATTTCTGCAGGCAAGAAGCGGGCTGGCTTGACGACTTTGGTCTTTTCATGGCGATCAAGGAAGTTCATGGCGGAGGCTCGTGGGATGGCTGGCCCGTAGAACTCCGCTTGCGCCTTCCCGAAGCCCTTTCAAAATTCTCTGCCGAAAATACGCCTGTTGTGGAAAAGCACAAGTTCAGGCAATTCATTTTCTTTTCTCAATGGCAGCGAATTTTTGAATACGCGCACGCGCGCGGAATTCAAATCATCGGTGATATCCCCATTTTTATTGCCTACGACAGCGCGGATGCCTGGGCAAACCCCGAACTTTTCTTTCTGGGCAAAGATAGCCGCCCGACTGTCGTCGCAGGTGTCCCGCCTGATTATTTTTCTCCTACCGGTCAGCTGTGGGGCAACCCACTATACAGATGGTCTGCTCACAAACGCCAGGGCTACGCCTGGTGGATCAAACGCTTTATGTCGGTGCTGAGAACAGTGGATTTCGCCCGCCTGGATCATTTTCGCGGGTTCGCGGGTTTTTGGGAAATACCTGCCGGCATGCCAACCGCTGAAATTGGGCGTTGGGTAAAAGGCCCTGGGAAAAACTTCCTATCAGCCATTAACAGGACTTTAAAAGGCTTACCTATCATCGCCGAAGACCTGGGGCTGATCACGCCTGACGTGATCGACCTGCGTGACTCCTTCCATCTTCCAGGGATGAAAATTCTCCAGTTTGCTTTTGGTAGCACGCCTGAAGACCCCTTTTTGCCACACAACTACCCGTTCAACTGCGTGGCTTACACCGGAACCCATGACAACGATACCACAAGAGGTTGGTATGAAAGCGCCCCAGAAATTGAAAAAAACCTGTGCCGCAGATACCTGGCCAGCTCTGGAGAACATATTCATATAGACATGATACGCGAGCTATGGAAATCACCAGCGGCATTCGCTATCGGTCCTCTTCAGGATTTTCTAGGGTTGGGCAGCGAATCCCGCATGAACTATCCTGGCCGCCCCGCAGGTAACTGGAGCTGGCGTTACCTGCCTTGCCAACTGAGCCCCGAGTTGCAACGCTGGGTAAAAGAATTAAACTTCCTTTACAGCCGTTAACAGCTCAATCTACTGGCTTTTCTCATATTCAATTTTCTTGGGTGCTGCTTTCCGGGTTGCCACGGCAATTCCAGTTAGCACCAGTAGCCCACCCATCATTTCCAAAAAGGTCGGCGCTTCGTGCAGCAGCAGGGCTGCCAGGATTATCGTTCCCACCGGTTCTCCAAGCAGCGCAATAGAAACAAATGCGGCAGGCAGATACTTGAGCGCCCAGTTGAAGGCCGTGTGCCCAACCGCCTGTGGAATAAGCGCCAATGCCAGAACCCATACATAACTAATAGTCGCATAACCTGTCACCTTGTCTCCTTTGAGCACCACCATCATGCTTAAAAGGAACGCGGCGATACCATAGACAATCAAAGTATAAAGAGGCAGCGAAATTGTATTTCTAACCTTTCTGCCCGCAATCAGGTAAGCGCCTGAAAGCAGCGCTCCGGCAAAAGCCAATAGATTGCCAAGTGAATGCGAACCAGCAAAAAGGTCACCGATGCCGCTGCAGGTGAATTTTCCTTGAACCGTTGAACAGCTGCCACTGCCGCCCACAATGATCCCACCGACAAGAGCGATCAATAACCCAATAACCACTGGTTTGGTTAATCTCTCTTTTAGGAGCGCTGGTGAAACCAGCGCTACCCATAACGGCGCAGTTGTGACCAACACAACTGAACTGGCGATTGACGTATATTCAAGCGACGTGATCCAGGCGGCAAAGTGCATTCCCAGCGCGGCTCCGGCAAAACCAAGGTGGAAAATTTGCTTTTTATTGAAGGCTGTCGGGTTTCGTTTTAATTCTGCCAGTCCGAAGGGCAGCATCAACAGCGTAGCGAAGGTCATCCTTCCTGCCGCGATGACAAGAGAGGGTACTTCCTGCTGTGCGAAACGAATAAAGATAGAAGCAGTTGAAACTGCCAAAATGCCAGCGAATAAACCCGCCAGGTATTTGGCGCGGTTGTCAACCTGTTTATCAGGAATCACTTCTCTCATACCCTGTCAAGAAATACGTTTTCCAGTTACAGTGTGTTTTCTTCACTTCTGCTTGACAATCCTTCATCTGATGGCTAGAATTTTAACTGAAATGCTCGCAAAATACATACGAAACCAACCGATGGGAGGGAAAAATGCCGTTCGAACTGCCCGCACTTCCGTATGCGTACGACGCGCTTGAACCCGTAATTGATGCCAGAACCGTAGAAATACATTACAGTAAACACCATGCGACCTACTTGAAAAACCTCAACGCCGCGCTGGAGAAATATCCTCAATTTTATGAATGGCCGCTTAAAAAGATTCTTGGCAGCCTTGACCAGATTCCTGAAGAGATTCGTACCGCCGTCAGAAACAACGGTGGTGGAGTATATAATCATAATGTCTACTGGTTCTGCCTATCACCTGGCGGCTCCAGCGCGCCTGCTGGCAAATTAAAGGAAGCATTGGAAAAAAAGTTCGGTGATTTTGCCACTTTCAAGTCTGAGTTTGAAAAAGCCGGGCTAACCCGTTTTGGCAGCGGGTATGCCTGGTTGAGCGCCAAACCAGGTGGTGAACTTGTCATCCATTCTACAGCCAACCAGGATTCCCCTCTTCAAGAAGGGCTCGAACCTATTTTGGTTGTGGATGTTTGGGAACATGCTTATTACCTTAAGTATCAAAATCGCCGCGCGGATTATTTGGCTGGTTTTTGGGATATCATTAACTGGAATGAGGTAGACAATCGCTTTTCTGCGATAAAATAACCATAACCCATTTTCAAACGGAGGAATCAGATGACTCATGTAATTACCAGTTTATGTTTGCGTGATGGTGGTTGTGCAACAGTTTGCCCTGTGGAATGTATCATTCCTGGAAAGCCAGAAGATAAATGGCCGTGGTTCTACATTGATGCAGATACCTGCATCGACTGCGGCGCCTGTGTTGCAGAGTGTCCTTTTGAGGCGATCTTCCCCGAAAGCGAAGTTCCCGCAGCCTATAAGGCGAAGGGCGGTGAAAAACTTTCTATGCCCGTGGGAACCGCAGGATTCGCTGAAGTTTACGATGGCAAGAACCATAACGGCGAGCCAGTTCATCTTGAAGGAACCCGCACACTCGCCGCTGGTGAAACAGTTGACCTGACCTTCTGCATCGAAACCAATGCCGAGTTTTTCAAATCTGGCCCTGGTTACAACGCCTGACGTTTTGTATCAACTGCCAATAAAAAGGAGACCCGCGGGTCTCCTTTTTATTGGCACTCTTTTGAGAGATGCTCTGCGAAAGTAATAGAAAAATCATGATACCCTGAATTGTCGCACTTTGCCCTGAAGAAATAGAATGGGCTGTCTTCAGGGTAAGCGACAGCCATGATAGAGGACAGTCCAGGGTTTGAAATCGGCGTCGGCGGCAACCCCTGTATGACATAGGTGTTATAAGGCGAATCAACCTCCAGGTCTTTCGTTTGCAAAGGTGTTTTCCACCACCCGCCCCATTTGGCTGAATATCCCAACGCGTACTGCACGGTAGGATCAGTCTCGAGTTTAATCCCGTCGCGCAACCGATTATAAAAAACGGATGCCATCAGTGCGCGTTCCTCATCTTCAAAGGTCTCCCGTTGGATGATGGACGCCAGTGTGATTCCTTCATAAAGACTTATTCCCTGTTGGTGAATAGCGCTCACAATACCAGGGTTCACGCTTTCAAAAAACCGATTGACAAATGTTAGTACAAGCGCATCCGGGCTGATCTTTCGCTCAATCTGATACGCTCCAGGAAAGAGAAAGCCATTCAAAGAACTCTGTTCGCTCAGCGGGGTTAATTCTGCAAGAGAAGATGGGTTGTGAACAATGGCAAGAAATTCCTCCGGCGACACTTCAATACCCGAAGATGGCAACGCTGCTGCGATTTCTTCAGCCCGCCAGCCAGGGTAAATAAAGAAGGGGACGATTGGCGAATAAATAGCCTGTAACCTCTCGGCAATTTCGATACTGGTCATCGCTGGATCCAATTTATAAGCGCCGGCTTTAAGGCGTGAATCCAACCCTTTGTAAACCAGGTAAGCTCTAAACCCGCCTGCGTCTTTAATCAGCCCCGCTGCGGCCAACCGGTGGCTGATGCTATTAATGGATTCTGAGCTTTCAATCGTAAAGTCGATCTCTCCGCCTGCCTTTGAGGAGGCTTGAGTCAGATCACTTCGATGAAGCAGGGTTTGCAGCCCGAAGTTCCTGAGCGAAAAACCGGTCAGTTGTTCTGCCGGCGCCCCGAATTGCCACCTGGCTATTATCGGGATACCCACCCATAAAATGGACAAAAATATACCGAAGAGCAATACCAGTAATACGCAACCTGGAAAAACCGGATGTCGCTTAGGCTTCATTCGCCTGCCTGCCTTTCTGCGCCTCGAGGTACGATTGTAAAATTACCGCGGCGGCGTGCTCATCCAGGTGACCGGCGCGCTTTTTCTTCTTCACTCCCATTTCGATAGCTGCTTTTTTAGCCAGGTTGGTGCTTTCGCTTTCATCCCAAAAGAGAACCGGTAAAGGAGACAAAGAGCGGATCGTTTGCGCTAATTTGTGTGTGTGCCTGACTTGCGGGCTCTCTTCACCGCTTGCTGAAAGCGCCTGCCCGATTACGATCAGGCTGACATCATTTTGCGCGCATAGCTCGATGATCTTAAGGCAATCAACGGTCATGCTTTCATGTCTGATCACGGTCAGGGGCGTTGCCAGAACGCCATAAGGGTCGCTGATGGCAATTCCCAAGCGCTTTTCACCAGGGTCTACTGCCAAAACCCTACCCATTGCCGCTTGCCCTTTCAACCAGGTATATTCGATCTGAAATCAAAGGCAGCCAGGGCCACCATTCAGGGAAAGTCAGAACTTCCGCTCCTTTTACATGAGGTATTTCTTCATCGAGTACCTTTACGACGTCTCTCTTCTCTCGCCCTCTAAAAGAGGGAATAAGTTGTTGCCATTGAAGGTTTCTATAGATCTGTCGTGAAAAAGTGACTTGCCAGGAAGCTTCTCCCGACTGGTCGAGAACAGCTTCGCCTTGCTGAATCATTTTAAGTGGGTCTTTCGCAGCATGGTAACCCTCAGGCAGTGAAAGATCCATTACTTCTTCACCCAGTGAAAAGAGTGCAACAGTGTCGTAAACAAGCATTTTAAAAGTCGCCGTCATGTTTATCGTGAGCATGTCTGAAGGTTCACCAATCGGGTTTTCTCGCTCTTCAGTTTCCACGCGGGTGAATTTCAGGCTGTTTGGTATTGCGGTGATGTCTTGAGAAACGGTGGCCTTGATCTCCTTCAATGCCTTTTCTTCCAGTTCACGCAGCAATTGAAGTCGCGCGTTTTGATAGTCCGCTTCGGTTGGCGAATTAACGTTGATTGATTTCCCTCCTGTTATCGGTTCATTGTTCATTACAGCCACCTGCAAGCCATTACCACCTGCCAGATATCTGACCATACCGGGTTCTACGTTTCCCTCTGCCCCAGGCAATACCGCTTCTACTTTCACGAGAACCCCCTTACCATCTGCGGGCAGGTTAACTTCATCAAGTGCGCGAAATCGTATATTCGGTTCTCCGCCAGTTTCAAAGATCGCGCCTTCAGGTATTTCTTGCGCTTCTGTGAACAAATTGCGCACCAAAACTTCTCCGTGGGCTTTTTCAACGCCCACCGTGATGCTGCCTGTAGCAGGAATCGTTTTCTGCCCCGATACAGACAAACTCTCTTCTTTTGCAGGTAAAAGACCGGTAAGGTTTGCTTGGGCGATTTCTGTAGATGCACGAATATCAATTGTCATTGTTTGCACTTCTGGTACAGGGGATACTACCAAAGTAGCAGACGGAAGCGAAAAGACCATCAATGCCGCCAAAGCAAGGAAAGAAATCCCAACCAGCAGGTAGCGAACAAGAGGGCGAATTTCGCGTGTTGCAGCGGTTTTTGGCAGATTATTCCTCATTCTAATTAGTTCATCATGCCCACGGAATGGAGTTGTCTGACCCAGCGGGTTGTCGGCTTCGTGCCATTCTCCCTTCTGCGCCTCTGGGATAGAACCAAAAACAGAAATGCCTAAACTCTCGGCGTGTTCACGCGTAATATCGTTACGGCTGACAAGCGCAAAGGCGGCGCCGTTTTCTCGCGCATAGCGAGCAATCAGGTCCAGTTCGAGCCTGCCTGGGAATGCCCGTTTTTGACGAGGATGAACCAGTAAGATTCTTTTTGACCGGCAGCCTTTGATTTTATCGCGGATCGAAGCGACAGTATCGTAGGCTTCAATTTGCAAAATCACCGTTTTCATAGGGTTTACAGAATTATACTGTAGGGCTGGTTGAAATTAATCCGCCCCTCACTGTTCTATTCACATTGACAGAGTTTATAATAGAAAAAGAAAAGTGAGGTAAAGATGAAAAAACTTGCCATCGTACTTGGTTTCATGGGTATCGTGCTTACCGCCTGTAATTTCCCTCTGGGTAAACTTCCCAACGACCAAAGTCAGATCGCCACGAGAGTCGCAGCGACATTGTCCGCGGCGCAAACCGCCGCTATTCCCACCCCTTCCTCGCTCGAGACCATCGCAATCGTGCTACCGACAGAAGGGCCTACCCTGACCCCATCGCCCACCGATACGTTAACGCCCACAGTCACTATCACCGCCCCCGCAAATGATCCAGCCCTTACCCTTGGCACTCCTGGCTTTTTTGACACCTTTAATAACGGAGTTTCTTTTGGCCTGGCGACCCCCTACGAGGACGAGGGCATGATAATAAAAGTAGAAAGCGGCTCCATGGTCTTTAAAAGCCTTGCCCTCAAAGCGGGAAAAAGGTGGCGGTTGACGTCCAGAAATCCCAAAAACCTGTACCTGGAAGGCACCTTCCGCACTTCCTCCTGTAGTGGAACCGACCAATACGGGCTGGTGTTTCGTGCGCCCACTTACGGTGATGGTATCGGTTATTATTTTGGCGTGTCTTGCAACGGGCAGTATTATTTCTTGCGCTGGGATAATTCAGGCCCCACTACTCTTGTGAACTGGACACCGGAATCCAAGATCAACGCGGGCAGCAACCAAACGAACCGTTTAGGAGTGATGGCGAATGATGATACATTCCGCTTTTACATCAATGGTTCGCTGGTGAAAGAAATTTCTGATCAGGGAATCACTGAAAAAGGCTATATTGGCGCTTTCGCATCCGCGTTTGAGGACCCCAACTTCACCGTGTTGTTAGATGAGATCTCTCTTTGGCCTCTACAATAATCTAAAAAGCTCAAATAAGGACCTGCGTATTGACATCGTTGACAGACAATCAACAACAAATACGTGAATCTGCGCGCCAAATTCTGGCGCTCAAACCCGTCTACCTGGATACTGAAACAACCGGCATAGGCAGCGTGGATGAAATTGTGGAGATATCCGTGATCGACCATGACGGCGCTCAACTTTTCTCAAAACTGGTGAAACCTACCAGGCCCATTCCGCCAGGAGCGGAAAGAATACATGGGATTTCCAATCGTCAAGTGGCTGACGCCCAACCCTGGCCTATCCTTTGGCCGGAGCTCAGGTCGATTCTATATGGAAGAACCATCGCGGCTTACAATTCGTCTTTTGATGCCAGGCTAATGGAACAAACTCACTCGCGTTACCGCCTGCCCTGGCGCGAGAGGCTGAATTTCCTGGATGTGATGCAATTGTTCTCTGATTTCCGCGCTGTGTGGGACCCTTTCCGAAAAACCTACCGTTACTTTAAACTTGCCGAAGCAGGCGCATTTTTTCAGATTGACTTACTCAACGCCCACCGCTCTTCCGCTGACGCCCTGCTCACCAGGGCTGTACTTCACTCGATTGCCGGGTTGCCGTATTGAATCCAACACATCTCGTACTTGTTGTAAATGCTTCACTCACAGAAAAACAATCCGCGGTGATTACTGCCCCAGCACGTGGCAGCCTCCTTGTGACGGGGAAAGCCGGTACAGGCAAATCTACCGCGGCAGTGCTGCGCATGCGCCAGATGGTGGAAAACGGTATCGATGGCGACAGCATCCTTGTCCTTGTGCCGCAGCGCCGTCTGGCATTTGAGTATTACAAGGCAATCCATTCACCAGATTTCCCAGCCGGCAGTCAGCCACAGTTACTTACTTTCAATGGGCTGGCTCAACGCATGCTTTCCTTATTCTGGCCGCTTATCGCCACAGATGCTGGTTTTCGCGCGGCAGAACCTCCACGGTTTCTCAACATGGAAAATGCCCAGTATTACCTGGCAGGTATTGTTGAGCCGTTGTTGCTGCAGGGAAACTTTGAAAGCCTGACAATTGACCCGAACCGACTTTACAGCCAGATACTTGACAACCTGAACAAATCTGCCGTAGTAGGATTCCCTCCTGGTGAAATCGCTGAGCGGCTTACATCTGCCTGGTCTGGTAAAACCTCCAAATCCAATATCTATCAACAGGCTCAGGAATGTGCCTTAAAGTTCCGGCAGTTTTGCCTGGAGAACAACTTCCTCGACTTTTCACTGCAATTATCCGTTTTCCGCGAAAAACTGTGGCCCTCGCTGCTCTGCAGGCAACACCTGAACCAGACCTTCCGTCACCTTATCTACGATAACATAGAAGAAGATTTCCCTGTTGCCCACGATTTTGTAGAGGAGATCCTTCCCAACCTTGATTCCGCGCTGTTGATACAAGATGAAGGCGGGGGTTATCGCTCATTTCTTGGCGCGGATGCCACCAGCGCCCAGCGCCTATCGGGCAAATGTTCCAGTCAGATCCGCCTGACCTCATCGCTGGTGCAAACCAATGCGTTGGCAAACCTTGAAACGGCGTTACGTGAAAGCATCCTTGAACATCGATTGTTGAAGTACGACTCCTCGGACGCGCGTAGCAGCTATACCATCCATTCCTTTCGTTTTTACCCCGAGGCGCTCGATTGGGTCACAGGTGAAATTGTTAAACTGCTAAAAGACAGTACCACACAGCCTGGCGACATCGCGATCCTCACTCCGTACCTCAGTGATGCCTTGCGTTTTTCATTCGCCAATCGTTTGTCGAGCGCGAACATCCCTTTCACGACCTACCGTCCTTCGCGCAGTTTATATGCAGAGCCCGCGGTGCAGGCGGTCCTTACCCTCGCCCAAATGGCGCATCCTTCATGGCAGAGCAAACCCTCCCCACAGCAGGCCAGATCAGCGTTTGCCATGGTCATTGCCGCGTGTGATTTTGTACGGGCAGATCTCATTTCCCGTACGCTTTTTAAAAACAGGGACAACCTCTTTCCTCTTCTTTCTTTCCAGGGGCTCAACCTCGAGATGCAATCTCGAATTTCCTTCCAGGTGGGCGAGTATTACGAACGCCTGCGCGCTTGGCTGAACGAGAATCTGGAACAGGGCGCACATGAGCTCGACCATTGGATCAGCCGGCTTTTTGGCGAATGCCTTTCCCAGCCCGGCTTTGACTTTCATCAAGATTATGATGCCGCGTCGTCGATTAACCGTCTGATTGAATCCTGCCGGGAATTTCGCAAAATTTATCAGCCGAGCGCGAAGACTGCGGTTTCTGGCGCTGGTGAAGAATTCACCCGTGTGTTGCAGAATGGCTTGCTCTCCTCTCAGTCCAACCCGCGTTCTCTTTTTGAAACCAATACGGACGTGGTTTTCCTTTCTCCCGCCTACTCTTTTTTAATGCGCAACCAGCCAATTAAGTATCAGTTCTGGGTCGATATTGGTTCAAGCGGTTGGTGGTCCAGGTTAGACCAGCCCTTGACCCAACCCTATGTGCTCAATCGTAACTGGTCTATCAATCAAAAATGGACTGATGAGCACGAGTATCTCAATAATCAATTGACGCTTGCTCGTGTTGTCACCGGATTGGTCAGGCGCTGCAGTGCTCACATCTATATGTGCAGCGTTACCTATAATGAGCATGGCTTCGAAGAACGCGGTCAATTGCTGTTAGCACTGCAAACTGTTTTGCGTTCAAGCGCGCGTTTAGAAGGTAGTGCAGATGTTTAAACCACGCGAGAACCAGGTTCGTATTTTGCAGTACCAGCGCGGAAAAATGGGGATCTCTGCTGTTCCCGGCAGCGGCAAGACGCACACCCTATCCTACCTGGCTTCCCAGCTGATTCTCAAGGGGGAGCTGCAAAACGATCAGGAAATCCTCATCGTGACCCTGGTCAATTCCGCAGTTGATAATTTTCTCAACCGCATTGGTGGTTTTATTCGAGAAGCGCAGTTATTGGAAAACATCGGTTACCGTGTGAGGACACTGCACGGTTTGGCTCACGATATCATCCAGGAAAGACCTGACCTCGCTGGTGTAGCCAACCAGTTTTCAATCCTCGATGAGATTGAATCTGAGCGTATGATTGCGCAGTTATCAGCTGCGTACATCGGTTTACATCCTGAAATCGTTTCTCACCTTCAAAATCCAGAGGCCGACCTTTCTTCAGCCGGCCGTGCGCGGAACGATTTTTCCTCACTGGTTTCAAAACTGAACCAGGATTTCATCAGCCAGGCGAAAGACCTGCAGGCCGAACCTGAGACCATTCTCAACCGCGTGCAACGCTACAATTGTTCCGACCCGCTGCTTCAGATGGGGATCGAGGTGTACCAACAATATCAACGCGGGTTGCGTTACCGCAACGCACTCGACTTCTCAGACCTCATCCGCCTGGCGTATACTGCCCTACTCAATGACGATGGATATCTTCAGCGCCTGCGTCAACGCTGGCCATATATTCTGGAAGATGAAGCGCAGGATTCTTCTAACTTGCAGGAAAAAATGTTGCGCCTGCTCGTCGGTCCTCAGGGGAACTGGGTGCGTGTGGGCGACCCCAACCAGGCTATTTACGAAACGTTTACTACCGCCAATCCGAAATTTCTTAAAGCCTTTCTCAAAGAGCAAGGCGTGCAAGAAATGACCCTGCCTCACTCGGGCAGATCAAACCTCAGCATTATTACACTGGCCAACTCACTCGTCCAGTGGACCAGGGAATCTCACCCGCTTCCCTCGCTGCGCAGCGCGCTCGATTATCCGCTCATCGAACACACTCCTCCCGGAGACCCTCAACCAAATCCTCCCGATCATCCAAACGCGGTTTACATCAGTAAAATGAAAGCCACTGCGGATGAAGAAATTAAAAAAGTAGTCGAAAACATCCTGAATTGGCTTCCAGGCAACCAGGATAAGACAGTGGCCGTGCTCACACCTATCGGCTGGTATGGTGAAAAAATGGCAGAAGCGCTGCACGCTGCCGGCGTGCCGATGGTGGAATTGCTGAAAAGCAGCCAGTCAACACGCCGTGTCGCCGGGTTGATTGAAAAAATTCTGCTTGCGCTGGATGACCCCAACAGCAGCAAGAAATTCACTGAGGCAATCCAGTCTGTATGGACCTGGGATACTGTAGAGGGCGATAAACTTAATGAAATCAAGTCGCTACTACCATTACTCAAGAAATGCTCCCGACCGGAGGATTTCTTCTTCCCTCAACCTGGTAAAACCTGGAGAGAAGCCATTGAGCCTTTTGAGGTTTCGGAAGAGCGGCTGCAAGAATTTGAGGATTTGCGCTTGAAATTCACCCGTTGGCAAAAGGCATCTTTCCTTCCAATTGACCAACTGGTGCTTACTATCGCTAACGATCTTTTCTCTGTGCCTTCTGATTTGGCGCTGGCGCACAAGTTTGCTTTGCTATTGGAGTTCAGCACTCACCTTCACCCAGCCTACGAACTAAAAGATTATGCCCAAGAGCTCGCGGTGATTTCTGGTAATTTTCGAAAGTTCAGCGGTTTCAGTGATGAAGAACTGCTTTTTGACCCCGACGCTCACAAGGGCAAAGTGTTTATTTCAACTTATCACAAAGCTAAAGGGCTCGAGTGGGACCGGGTTTACCTGATGTCGGTCAATAACTATGATTTTCCTTCTGCCCAACCATACGATACTTATATTGGTGAAAAATGGTTCATTCGCGACAATTTCAACCCACAGGCGGAGATGTTGTCTCGCCTTACAGGACTACTGGATGGGGATGAAGCCCTGATTTTTGCCCCCGATGGTCAAGCCACTGCAGCCGCCCGAGTGGATTACGCTGCTGAACGGCTGCGCCTGCTCTTTGTTGGCATCACCCGTGCCCGTCAATCGCTGGTGGTCACCTGGAACTCCGGCAAAAATAAAGACAAGACGATGGCGCTTCCCCTGGAAGCCCTTCACGCCATCTGGAGAGGCACTGATGAAGCTGCCTGACCATTTTTCATTTTCTCAATATAACCTGCAGGATTATGTGGACTGCAAATTCCGCTTCTTGTTAAAGCACATCCACCAATTGGCATGGCCGGCGATTGAAAGCGAACCTTTATTATTGCAGGAAGCGCGTATGGAGCTTGGACAGCAATTTCACCGCCTGATACAACAGTACTTCATCGGGGTTGAGCCAGGGGTCCTGTCCAATTCCATTCAAACCTCAGAACTGGCAGATTGGTGGCAGGCTTTTCTTTCTCTTAAAATCAATGAACAGCCAGGCACGACGCAGGCCGAGAAAATGTTATCCGTTTCCTTAAATGGGCATCGTCTGGTAGCAAAATTCGACCTGCTGCTGCAGAGATCTTCATCGTCTTATACGATTTACGACTGGAAAACCAGCACTCAAGCGCCCTCCATACGACATCTCCAAGGACGGTTGCAGAGCCGTGTTTACCCTCTGGTGCTGTGGCTTTCTGTTACAAACAGCGTGACCCCACCCCAGAATTTACCCGAGATCGAAATGGTCTACTGGTTCCCAGCCTTCCCGGAGGTATCGCTCCGGTTTGAGTACACGCATTCTAACTATGAACAAGATTTGGATTACCTGACACATTTAATCGACGAGATACAAGAAATGAAGGAGGAAGACTTCACCCGCACAACGGACGTAAAGCGTTGCGCGTATTGCCAATATCGTTCTTTGTGTGACCGGGGGATTTCCGCCGGCGCGCTCACACCCGGTTCAGAGGTAGATTCACCTGATTCAGATTTCTACCTGGATTTCGACTCCTTATAAAACCAGTATGTACCGACCACTCCATATTGACCGCAGTTGGGTATTTCAAGAGCCAGTACCGGTTCCCAGGGCCTTGACTTCGCTGGGGGATTACCCTGATATTGTTTTTCAAACGTTGACACGCAGGGGTTTTAATGACATTCATCTCGCCCGGCAATTTATAGACCCCGCTGCCTACGTGCCGAGTCCGCCTGCTGAATTACCGGACATGGAAAAAGCCGTCTTGCGTATCTTGCACGCTGTCGATTCTGCCCAAAGAATTGGTGTTTGGGGAGACTTCGATGTGGACGGGCAAACTTCAACCGCCATTCTGATTTCAGCATTGAGAACGCTTGGCACTGATCCTGTCTTCCACATTCCGGTGCGAGGAATTGAAACACACGGAATTGGAATGGCTCCACTGCAAACCTTTTTAGACCAAGGCCCAGAATTGATCCTCACCTGCGACACAGGTGTTTCATCTTATGACGCCGTCAAATACGCCCAATCACGCGGCGTCGATGTCATCATCACCGACCATCACGAACTGCCTGAAACGCTCCCACCGGCTTACGCCTTGGTGAATCCGCACCGCCTCCCAGAGGGGCACCGATTAAGCAGTTTACCTGGCGCCGGGACCGCTTTCAAACTGGCTGAAGCCTTGTTGACCGAACGGCAAATGGCAGAAAAAGCCCGTCATTTGTTCGACCTTGCCGCGCTTGGTTGTGTGGCAGACCTGGCTTCCCTCACTGGTGAAACCCGTTACCTGGTGCAATCGGGTTTGAATCAATTGCGTACCAACCCGCGCCCAGCGCTGGCAGCGCTGCTCCAGTCTTCTTCTGTCGATATAATGAGAACCTCAGAAGAACACATCTCCTTTGCTCTGGCTCCACGCCTGAACGCAGTAGGAAGGCTCAGCGATGCCAACCCCATCGTTAATTTCTTGCTTTCAGAGAACCCGGTAGAAATCGCGGTGATGGTTAACCAAATCGAGGGACTGAATACACAGCGAAAATATCTAAGCGACCAGGTTTTCCAGGGTGCTTTGACCCAATTGGAACAAGAGCGCTCTTTGCTCGATCAACCAATACTCATTCTCCACCACCAGGAATGGCCTGCCGGGGTTGTGGGTATTGTTGCCAGCCGGTTGGTGGAAATTTTCCACCGCCCTGTTATCCTGCTGGTTGCTCCTCCTGGTAAGGCCATTCACGGCTCCGTGCGTTCGATCGTTGGCTTGGATATCCTCTCTGCGCTGACGAAGAATAAGGACATGCTCCTTAGCTATGGCGGTCACGCCATTGCAGCCGGATTATCCCTCCAACCGGAAAACCTGGAAGCCTTCAAACGTCGAATGTACAAGACCCTCAGCGAATCAGGCTCAACTCTAACAGCAGGCGCCGAGCTGATGATCGATGCGGTGATACCGCCTTCTGCAGTAACGCTTGATTTTGCCCGCGCTTTGGATGTTCTGGCGCCGTTCGGCCCTGGAAATCCTGCTTTGCTCTTTATGGCTGAAAAGATGCGACTGGTGAACAGCCGGGCTGTCGGAAAAATGAACGAGCATCTGCTAATGGACCTGGAAGATCGGCAGGGTGAAACCTCACGTTTTATGTGGTGGAATGGCGCGGATTTACCTCTGCCTGACGGCGAATTTGATCTCGCGTATACCTTTCGCGAAAATAATTATCAAGGTGTTGAACAGGTGCAGTTCGAGTGGGTCGATTTCAGGCAGACGCGCCAGAACGGCACGATTGAAATTCAACAAGACAACCACTCAATCCTCCATTTCGATTACCGAGATTCAAAAACGCCGCTCGAAGACCTGGCTCAATACGCTGCAACCCCAGGTCTCTCAATTTGGAAAGAAGGCTCTTACAACCAGAAAGTGGCTGGGGTTGATCGGCTGAACATCCAACAGGGCGAAACGCTGGCAGTTTGGTCCATACCGCCTGATATTCGTGTGTTACGCCATCTATTCCTCTCTGCTCACCCTCGCCAGGTATGTTGGTTCCTGGTCGCCCCTGCTGAGCATCAGATTCCTGGCTTTCTGCACACCCTGGGCAAATGGGTAAAAGAGGGGTTGCGCTTGAAGCAGCAGCATTATCTCCTTTCCGATATGGCTCACAAAAGCGCCACTACCGTGGATATGGTTGCCCTCGGTCTAAAATGGTTGGCCAGCTCCGGACATATTTCTATCCTCGAAGAATCGCCCTCAAGTTACCACCTTGTTTCAGGTGGCGTGCCGGATGCCAGGCTGAAGGAGCATCTACAGAAGGAGTTGAAGCATTCTTTCGCCGAATTGCATTCATTTTCCAATTACCTGTTGCACGTTAACCTGCAAAAACTTGTGAACGAGTTGATTTAACGCTGGGTTTTCATTGTTATAATGCCTATTTATGAAGAGTAGTAGAGTCTCCCGCAGAGATTTTCTCAAACTGGCCGCGTTGGGGTTAACCAGCGTGGCATTCAGACCCGATTATGAGCATGGCGAGTTGGCAGATGCTGAAAGCCTTGCCAGAGTTGCCATAGACGCGGATGAGTCTGTCAGTGTCCACAGCCAGCCCGATGACAAAAGCACAATCAAATTCCAACGTTATCGCGATGAAATATTGAACGTTTACTACGAGGTTATCTCTGATAAAAGCCCAAAATACAACCCGTTATGGTACCGGGTGTGGGGTGGTTACATTCACTGCGCACACCTGCAGCGTGTAAAAGTCCAAATCAATCCCATTCCTGAAAAGCTGAATGAAGGCATTCATCTCGTCGAAATAACCGTGCCCTACGCGCAAAGTTATTTGCAGCGAAAACCCGGCGAATGGACGCCTATCTACCGCTTGTATTATGGCAGCATGCACTGGGTTTCAGAAATTGTAGAAGGATTCGACGGGCTGCCTTGGTATCGGATAAAAGATGAACTCATTGGCTATGAGAATCTGAATTATTATATTCCCGCCCGGCAGGCGCGATTGATCTTACCAGAAGAAACTTCACCTATTTCTCCTGATGTAAACCCGGATAAAAAATTCATCGAGGTATCACTGGAGAAACAGGAATTGACCGCTTATGAAGAAGGACGGGTTGTACTTAAAACGAAGATTTCATCAGGGCTTGATTACAGCCCTCCTGGTGAAATCCCCTGGAAGACGCCCACTGGTCTCTTTCACGTGCAGACCAAAATGCCCTCCAAACACATGGGCGGCGCTGAACTTACTGATGACCTGTCAGCCTACGTCCTGCCCGGGGTCCCTTGGACAACGTTTTTCGAACCAGAAAACGGAATCGCTTTTCACGGCACTTACTGGCACCAGAACTTCGGTATGCCGATGAGTCATGGCTGTATCAACATGAAAACCGAAGAAGCGCGGTGGTTGTACCGCTGGGTCACACCTGAAGGCGATATGAGTAAAATGACCACCATCGGCTTCGGCACCCAGGTGTATGTCTACTGAGCCAACAGGTGTTCGTATCCTTTCGGAACCTTATTCGAAACAAATTGGGAGAAAACGCGATTGCCGAATAGCCTCCCTCTGTAGGTTAACCTCAAGCGGTCTTTTTCTTCGTCGTATTCGATTAACCCCTCACGTAAGTTTTTTTCCAGTTGATGGGGAAAAACTTCCATTAATTCCACACCATAACGCTCAGCAAACCTGGATAAAGATACCCCTTCTTCCGTAAGGCGTAATGAAACCATCAAGTTTTCTTGCATCATTTCCCAACGGTTCATGGTGATCGTGGACTGGCAAGCACATCCCGCAGGGAAAGCTGCCGGGGATTTCAAATTCACAGCCTGCATATATTCCTGAATCGTGTGCAAATTCTCGGTCCTGGTAGAACCCCAAAAGCCATGTGCTCCAGCGCCAAACCCGAGATAAGGAGCGTAACGCCAGTACTGCAGGTTATGCCGGCAGCGTGCATCGCTATTTTTGGCCCAGTTGGAAATTTCATACTGGCTGTAACCAGCCTGTGCGAGCTCCTCCATGGCTGTTTCATACATATCCGCGGCGAGGTCGTCATTCACTTCAACCAGCAATCCTTTATCATATAAACGCCTTAGCCTTGTACCCTCCTCAATGACCAGTGAATACAACGACAGATGGTCAGCGCTTAATTCAAGCGCCAACCGCAGGGTTCGCTGCCAGCTCTCAAGCGTTTGCCCCGGAATGCCGAAGATCAGATCCAGGTTAATATGTTGAAAGCCTGCGCGTCTGCATCCATCCACACTCGCGAGCAGAGATGGATTCGTATGCGCCCTGCCAAGCGCCTTCAAATCGAACCTTGACGCCGATTGCATGCCGATACTGATGCGGTTAAAACCCACCTGTCGATAAGCGGTGATTTTTTCATCCGATAATGAATCCGGGTTGGCTTCGAGAGAAATTTCCGCATCTGGCGAAACCACTGCGCTATTCCCTATTGTGGTAAATAAGGTCGCGTAATCCGCACTGTTCAGTAGTGACGGCGTACCGCCGCCAAAGTAAATGGTGGTCACCTTAAAATCCGTTGGGGCATTGTTAAGCACCATTTCCAGCTCGCGATTGAGCGCCTTGACATATTCAGGGATTTGTCTTTCCAGGCCAGCATATGTGTTAAAATCACAATAATCGCATCGGCGATTACAAAAAGGGATGTGAAAATAAATACTGATTTCCATAATTTTCAGGTTAGAATAACACAATCTTGAATTGATGCAAAGGAAGCGGCCCGTGATCGGTTTTTCCGATTACGCTCCATGAAGAGATAATTCATATGACACCAGAAAATGTATCTTCCACTTCAAAAACCTGTCCAACCTGTGGCTCAAGGTTGAGTGAAAATGCCACCCGCTGCCTGGTTTGCGGGCGCACCTTCACCCCTGCCGCAACGAAGAAGACCGAAACCAGCCCGGTGCAAAACCCTAAACTACCCGAGTTAAAGGTCAGCCTTCCGGCAGCCATCGCCCTCATTGTATTGATTCTTGGGCTTGGAGCGGCGCTAATTTTCGTGATCCTTCAGACAACCGGTCGCGTTACCACACCTACCGCCACCCCCACCGTCACGAATACCCCTACCCTCACGCTTACCCCCACAGCCACCCTGGAGCCAACCCTGGGGCCAACCCCGACACCGGTTCCTCCGCGTGAGTATGTGGTAAAAGAGGGTGACCTGTGCAGTTCGATCGCTTTGTCATTCGGCGTATCTATTCAAAGTATCGCAAGCCTGAATGGTTTACCGCCTGACTGCGGCATCCTTTACCCCAACACGACATTGAAAATCCCCTGGCCAACACCAACCCCTACCGCGTTACCGACCGCCACTCTCAGCGCTGCTGAAGCCACTCAGCAAGCCTGCGGCACCGTTCCTTACCAGGTAACGGAAAATGACACCCTCAGCTCTATTTCGGCTAATTACAACATCAGCATTGAATCGATCAAGACCTTTAATGGTCTCACCTCTGACACCGTTTGGGTTGGTATGAACCTGAGCCTACCGCTTTGCGAGCGCATGCCCACTCAGGGCCCCACACCCACCGCCACCCTGCTGCCCCCTTACCCAGCGGCCAGCCTGTTGCTGCCTGAAGATGGCGCGGTTTTTACCAACGTCAATGAGTCCATCACCCTGCAATGGTCTTCCGTTGGCACTTTGTTGGAAGGAGAAGCCTACGCCGTTACAATTGAAGATGTGACTACAGGTGGCGCGAATAGGCTGACTTCTTATACGCGGGAAACCAAACTGACCATCCCCAGCACGCTGCGCCCCTTGGACAACACGTTCCATATTTACCGCTGGTCAGTAGTGGCAGTACGGCAAACCGGCACCACTGCTGACGGTCAGGCAGAATACACCCCTCATGGTACCTTGAGCCAATTCCGGGTGTTCGGTTGGTCTGGAGCAGGTGGCGCGGTCATACCTACACCATAAAAAGAGCTCCCCTCTGCTTCTCTTCAGAGGGGAGTATTTTTTATTCCAGGCTTTCAAGATACCTGCCGGCAGAAATTGCAGCGATGGCTCCCATTCCTGCTGAAACAACCACCTGTTTGAAATTTGCATCTGCTGCCTCGCCGCAGGCGAACACTCCATCCACACTGGTTTTCATTTTTTCATCAACCCGGATATATCCTTTTTCATCCAGCGCCAATTGACCTTGATAAATGCCATTATTGGGCGCGTGACCAATAAATATAAAAACACCATCGGCTGGTAACTCTGTTAGCGCAGCGGTTTTCACATGCTGAATGATCACCGCGTTGACTTTGTCAATCCCTTTAATTTCCTTAACGACCGAATCCATAATGCATTCGATTTTGTGATTTTCACGTACGCGTGATTGCAAAATCGCACCCGCGCGAAAAGTGTCCCTGCGATGAATCAAACTCACTTTATCGGCAAATTTGGTGAGGAAGATCGCCTCTTCCAGCGCGCTGTCCCCTCCTCCTACCACTACTACATGCTTATTTTTAAAGAAATATCCATCACAGGTCGCGCAATAAGAAACGCCCTTCCCGGTCAGTTCTTTTTCGCCAGGTACGCTCAAATGTACGGGGTCAGCGCCTGTCGCGACAATCACCGTTTTTGAAAAAATCTCTTGACCGTACGTCTTAATGCGGAAAGGGAGCTGGCTTAAATCAACCTCAGTCACCACATCAAACGCCAACCTGGCGCCAAACCGTTCGGCTTGTTGTTTAAAAAGGTCACCCAAATCTGCTCCGCCAATTCCTTCCGGGAACCCGGGATAATTCTCTATTTGGTGTGTTAAAGAAGCCTGCCCTCCCAATTGCATACCGGTAATAACCAGCGGCGTCAGTTCGGCCCGGGCTGCATAGAGCGCCGCTGTTAAACCAGCCGGCCCTGCCCCCAGGATAACCACAGATTCAATTTTCCGCTCTTCTTTCATCTTTTCCATCAGTGATTGACCACCTTATCCATTTCGTATAAAGACTGATCGATAACGCTCAGCCCTTGTTCAAGTTCCGACTGGGTGATAATCAAAGGAGGAATGATCAGGATGGTGTTCCAATGCGTGTAAAGGTAAACGCCATGATCCAGCAAATACTGGCGTAACGCGCTCATTTCAGGGCTGGAACCTCCAAACGGCGCAGCCGGTTCTTTGGTTTGCTGGTTTTTTACCACTTCAATTGCCGCAAACAAGCCTATTGACCTTACGTCACCGACAGATGGGTGCCTGGCTTTCAAATTTTGAAGCATATTTTTCAATATCTCGCCACTTAATTTGGCTTTTTCAACCAGTCGATCTTGCTGCATCACCTCGATTACTGCAATGGCAGCCGCCAGTGAGATAGGGTGTCCATTATACGTTAGTCCGCCTTCATACACTTTCTCGTTAAACGCCGCCGCGATTTCAGGTTTCATAGCCACCACGCCCAACGGGGCATAACCCGAGGTCAACCCCTTGGCCATGGTCATGATATCCGGCACAACGCCCCAATGGTTCACAGCAAACCATTCACCCGTCCGTCCAAATCCACTCATCACCTCGTCAGCGATCATAAGGATGTGATGGCGATTGCAAATATCACGAACCCCCTGGATGTAACCTTCTGGCGGAACAATAATACCGTTCGTACCTGTCACGCTTTCGATCAAAATGGCAGCGATGGTCTGCGGTCCCTCGTATTGGATGATTTCTTCCAGGTGCCCCAGGTAATCACGCGAGAACTCGTCTTCATCGACATCTGGGTAGCGTTGATGGAAAGTGGAACGATATCGAAACGGGTCAAGAAAATGCACCACTCCCGGCATCACAGCCGGCTCCCAGGCCGTCCGTCGGGGGTCGCCGGTCAAAGCAGCCGCCCCAAATGTTGCGCCATGGTATGAGCGATAGCGGGTGAGTATTTTATGCCTTCCGGTGTAGGCGCGTGCCAGTTTCACCGCGTTTTCATTGGCGTCGGCTCCGCCCAATGTGTAGAGGTATTTGGTCAACCCCTCTGGCAATATCTCAGCCAGTTTTTTTCCCAACATCGCCCGCGGTTTGGTGGCAAATTGCGGACCCGCGAAAGGCAGTTCTCTTGCCTGGTCAATCATCGCCTGGATGACCCGTTCGTCGCCATGGCCAATGTTGGCGCACATCACCATTGAGTTCAGATCAAGGTATTTTTTGCCATTCACGTCCCAAAAATAAACCCCTTTAGCGGATTTTATTGGGATGGGCTTGACTTTTGCTTGCGCGGACCAGGTCCAGAAGTTATGCTCAAGCGAATACGGCAGTATATCTGCATCAGCCATTTCTATCATTTTTCCCTCTGTTGCCAAAAGAGATGAGACAATCCACTATTATCCTATCATAAATCGTGTTTCCTGGAATCTATTTCGTGGTAGAGTAATCCTATGCCACCAGGTGACCTGACTTTTCCAAGAGAAGTTGATTTAGGGATCAACTTAATCAACCAGGGAGATTATTTCCAGGCGCATGAGGTTCTTGAGCTTGCCTGGAGGAACGAGCAAAAAAAACAACGACAGTTGTACCAGGGGCTGGTTCAGGTCAGCGTGTTGTTATATCATCTTGCAAGAGGAAATACGAAAGGCGCATTGAAGCTATTAAAAAAAGCCCTGCTCAATCTCACGCCCTTTGTGGGCGCAGCTACTACACTGGATATTCCAAGACTGGTGTCTGACCTCAATGATTTGCGGGCGCGAATAGAATCCGGGCAGCACGAATCTGGTTCATCTTTGACTGATAGATTCACGCTGCGCTATCGTCAACCTGAGGATTGAGCCGCTCAGCTCAATCTTCGATCAGAATCACCCGTGCCGGTGCACCGTCAGCATTCGCCAGTTTCAGCGGCAGGCAATAAAGCGTGTACTTCCCTGGTTTTACCTTTGAAAGGTCCAACCCTTCGATAACCACCATTTTTTCTTTCAACAAGACTAGGTGGGTTGGACGGCTCATTTTGTATGGCGCGATGGAGAGATAGTCAATCCCAACCAGCTTTACACCCAATTCCACCAGCGCCTGCGCTCCATCTTCAGTGATTCCCACAAAGCCAGGCTGAAAATCTCCCCTGTTTTCAACCCAGTAATTGGAGTTACGAGTTTTGAATAACACTCTCTCAGTACCGACCGCTAAACCTGATCGGGCAATTACAGCAGCCGAAATATGATCAACGTCTTGAGGGATTTCAACCACAGTTACCTCGCCGATCAACATGTTCAGATCCAACAGGTCAACTGAATTGCCGTCAGCGATAAAATGGCGGGGAGCGTCTACATGGGTGCCAGTATGCACGGCGAAACCCATATAAGTAACGTTGGCGTTGGCGCCTTCTTCGAGTTTCTTGACCCGGTGTAAATCAACTTCGGGTTCTCCTGGCCAAACGACCATGCCTTCTCGTATTGTGAGTGTTACATCATTTATTTTCATTTTTCCTCTTCAAACTTACGGTGAATATTTCCTTCAGGAGTTGGGTTCTCTCCTCTTCCGTCATCGGTGTCGGACGCGACCAGTCCACCAGAGTGGCGGTCAATAACTCAGTGTTGATGTATTTTCCATTGTATAGGATATGGCGGTCAATGAATTCGCGCCGGTTCCATTCTACCATCTGGTCAAACAGGAAATTTCCTAAACCATAATGGATTAGGTGATCTCCTACAAATTCAAAACCCATCGGGCTGTGCGCCTGCGAGCCCTGTACAATATCAGCGCCTGCTTCTGCTGCGAGTTGAAAATCCTTGCTGATTTTTTCAAAATACATCAAGTTTTCTTCTTCTTCGTGCTGGTAAGTCGTCACAACGATATACCCCTTTTGTTTCAGCTCGCGGATCTCACTGAATAAATATTCAAAATCGCATTCAGCCGCGCCTGCCCGTCCCTCCTTGGCGAAAACAGTCGCGGGACCCACAGCATTGCAGCCGATGAAGGCCACTTTGTTGCCATTACTTTCGATGAGCAGAGGGCTGCGCGCTTCTTCAACTGTATTCCCCGCGGCGTATACATGCCATCCCCGGTCACGGTAAGCCTTGAGAGTGTACTCCAGGTTTTCCGGCCCGTGGTCGTTGATATGGTTCCCGGTGAGTTCGATAATGTTCACACCCAAAAGTTCAAGTACTTCAATCATGTCCGGCGGGGTGCAAAATACAAGGCTGGAAGAAAACTCATCCGGTACCAGGCAGCCTTCCACCAGAGGAGATTCATTGCTCACATGCTTCAAGTCAGCATTCACGAACCAATCTTGAACCGCAGCAATCGGATACTCCATTCCCTTAATACTGATCTTATAAGCCAAAACCCGGGTGATGGCGGTAGTTCCGGTCATCATGAGCACGGTCATTTTGGATTCGTCTCGATTCGTCAGCGGCAGTGCGTCTGAAAATAATTCAACGATCTCGCTGACCATTGATGGATTACTCAAGTGTGATTGAAGTGTATAGTGGATGGTCAATGGATACCGGTCAACCGCCAGGAATTTGTCGAGCGGACTCAACCCATCAAGCCTAAGCACTTTCCAGCGGGGGCTTAAATCCTCAAACGGGAGAATAGCCAGCGCCTCCGGGTGCTCTTCGCAATACGCCAGCAGCCCATCTGAAGGGATGATCTGCACCTCTCCTGCCGGTTTTCCCCACACAGCACCAATCACTTGTGCTGTCTCTTCAGTGACCACAAGAGTTTGATGTTGACCTTCCACAGCCTTGCCTGACCACAGGTCTTTGAGCTCATTCGAACTGATTTCATCACGGATGGTGAAAAATGGCTCCACCACCCCGTAAACCCTGGTGCTGCTGAACACCTGGGGTTCTATAAATTTTCCAATATGAACAGTGAAGAAAAGGTTGGCTTGCTCTTTTTGTTCCGTTTTCGAGATGTGCGGAAAGCCGTCTATCTTCTTCAGCCAGTCTTCTGGAACTCCATTAGAAACAAACAATACCGGTTCTTCTGGAATGGGCGTCGGCTGTAACGGGGCGGGTTGAAAAAAAGTAGGCGTAGAGGTAATTTCCTGACTCTGCGTGGGAATACCCGCGCAAGAAGCACAGAGAACGAAAAAGAAGAGAACTAGCGATATTTTTAAGCGTTGAGCGATGTGCACAGATATTTCTCCTGGACGATGGCTTCCCAAATTATAAGGCAGTCCCGGTCTTCTTGTAAAACCAGGTAAACTGATAGTTCCTGATAGGTTGCATGGGTATAATCTCATTAGAACGAACAACGAGGTGAAGATGAGACAGGTTGCTGTTATTGGAATTGGCCAAACAAAAATTGATGAGCATTGGGATAAATCGCTTCGTGAACTGGCGGGCGATGCCGCCCTGGCGGCGCTGAAGGATTCCGGTCTGGAGCGGGTGGAAGCTGTTTACGTCGGCAACATGATGTCTGGCTCTGCCAACCACCAGCAACACCTGGGAGCGTATTTGGCAGATTGGATTGGTATGCGCGGGGCGGAAGCGATTCGTACCGAAGCCGCGTGCAGTTCAGGAGCGGCCAGTTTTCGCTCCGCGGTAATGGCTGTTGCCTCTGGTCTGGTGGACTCTGCCCTCGCTGTCGGGGTTGAAAAGATGACGGATTCTCCCCTGAATGAGATTACCGCCGCCCTTGCCACAGCTGCGGACGCGGAATGGGAAGCGGGTAATGGGCTTTCATTTGTGTCTTTGAACGCCCTTTTGATGAAACGCTATATGTACGAGTATGGCTGGGAGAAAGAGCACTTCGCGCCTTTCGCGGTCAACGCCCATGCAAACGCCATGCATAATCCTTACGCCCGTTTTCATGAACCAGTGACAGTGGAAGGTTATTTGAAAGCGCCCATGATCACCGACCCCATCAACCTGATGGACGCTTCTCCCACTGGTGATGGCGCCGCCGCGGCCCTGGTTGTACCTTTGGAGAAACTACATCAGACCAATGGACGCAAAGTCATCAGGGTAGCAGCTTCTTCAGCAGCAACGGATACCATGGCTGTCCATCACCGCAAAGACGCCCTTTTCCTCAAAGCCGCATACAACGCAGCGACCAAAGCATACGCGCAGTCTTCCCTCACGCCGCAGGATATTGACCTTTTTGAACTCCATGACGCGTTTTCGATCATGGCGACGCTTTCCCTTGAGGCCAATGGTTTTGCAGAAAAAGGGAAAGGCCCCCAACTTGCGCTCGATGGCGAGATCCTCACCAATGGCAGGATCCCAATTGCCACTCGCGGCGGGTTAAAAGCCCGTGGTCATCCAGTAGGCGCCACAGGTATGTACCAGATTGTTGAAGTTGTAGAACAACTGCGCGGCGAAGCTGCTGGTACCCAGGTGGAAAACGCCAGGATTGGCATGACACAAAACATCGGCGGCAGCGGTTCAAATATCATTTCTCACATTTTTGCAGTTACTGATTAGTTGCGTCGCTCAATACAGCTCCTTTCATGAAACCTGATATGATTGGAGCTGGATTGAGAATGGCAATTGTTTCTGCTTCCCGTCTGACTGATTACCGGGCGCTGACTTTTCGGTTTTCGCCAGGCTTTTCCCTCTCTACCCCTGAACAGGCAGTTGAATATGTGAAAGAACGGGGTTTTATCTTTTTTTGGCCTGTGAAAGGTTTCACCTTCCCTAACCTTTGGGGAGCGGTAGCAGGCGACAGGCCGGTCACCGACGGGCACGATGATCCCGGGCATATCACCTGGCACTGGAAGGACTCTCTTCTCGACCAGAGAGTCTGGTATTATGCCAGGGTGCTCAGGCGCAAGAACACGCTTATCTCATTGGACGCTCTAAAATACTTTTATGCGCTTTCGCCCAATTATGGCGAACCGGAACTGGACCTTCTCGACCAGTACAACCAGGGGGAGTTGCCCCTTGAAGCAAAACTGATTTTCGAAGCGCTCAGTAAGAATGGCCCTCTGGATACACTTTCCCTTCGGAAAGAAGCCCGGCTTGCTGGTATCAATTCGCAATCGCCGTTCAACCGCGCGCTGGATATCCTTCAGGCTCAGCTTCGCGTTCTGCCAGTGGCGGTAAGCGAAGCCGGCGCCTGGAAGTACGCTTTTGTATATGACCTGACGCACCGTTATTACCCGCAACTCTCTGAAAGCGCGCGGTTCATCACCGAAAACCAGGCGATGGACTACCTGTTGCGCCTGTTTTTCAAATCGCTTGGTGTAGCCAGTTTACGCCAGGTAATTCATACTTTCAGGTGGGATGCTGGGTTGACCATCAAAGCCATCGAACGGATGGTTCAAGAGGGCTATTTGATGAAAGATGTGAAGATTGAAGGCAGCCCTGAAAACCATTATTGCCTGGTTGAATTATTTGAAGCGTGAATTGAATAATGAAAGCAACGCGTTATTGCGGCTGTGTATATAATTCAGCTATCTCTATTGATTGAGAACGGAGCGCAGGTATGGAATTTCATATCTCCAGACGAACCCGTGAAAAATACGAATTTGACGACACCCTCTTCAGGTATGACGGAAACGCCATTTTTGCCAACTTTCACGCTGTCCGCAAGTTTGTGCACAAACTGAACTCCAAAAGGGACCTGGTCACATTCCCCGAACAGGCTGCCAAAGCCAGCCAGGTGAACGCCATGGGTTTGATTGATGAGATATTCCACCACATCTTCAAACTATATAAAGAACAGAAAAATCCACAGGTATTAAAACAAGCGCTCGCCTATCTCGAACAGCAATCAACCCCAACCGCTTTGAATGCATTCCTTGAGTTGTTTGTACGGGAATTTCCTCCCTCGCCAGTTTATCAAAAACAGGTTGGCGCCCATGAATATTTGCTTGGGAACACTGACGGCGTTTCTAATCGGGAACTGTTAATTGAAGAATTAATCATGCTCTGGCTTTCTCTCGAAAACCCCGCCCTTGACTCATATAGAGAATTATTTGCCGAAAAAACCTTTATCAACGATTCCCGTTACGCCCTGTTTATATCTGAGATTAATCACTTTTTTGCTCTGCAACCATATTTTGGGCCTTCCAACTTTCCATTGACGAATATGTTGCGCAGCCCGGCGATTGCAGTCCCTGATTCCATCACAGGGCAATTAGAGTACATTCGCGAACATTGGGCTATGTTACTGGGAGATTACCTGTACCGTTTGCTTTCCAGCCTTGACCTTATCAAGGAAGAAAACAAGCTTGGCATCACCGGGCCAGGCGTCACGGCCATCCCGGTTTATGACCGTGATGGATTTTTTCAGGCAGGCGGTTCTTCTGAGATTGAGGCGTTCAGCAAAGACCGTGAATGGATGCCACGGCTGGTGCTGATGGCGAAGAATAGCTATGTGTGGCTCGACCAGTTGAGCAAAAAATATCAGCGCGAGATAAACCGCCTTGACCAGATTCCCCTTGATGAGCTCGAGACTTTATCTCGTTGGGGAATAACAGGTCTATGGCTGATCGGTTTATGGGAACGCAGCCCGGCTTCTGCCCGCATTAAAAAATTATGCGGCAACCCAGAAGCCATTTCTTCGGCGTATTCGCTGCATTCTTACCAGATCGCGGCTGACCTGGGTGGAGAAAACGCGTATTTAGCGCTAAAAGAAAATGCTGCCCGCTTTGGCATCCGTCTGGCCAGCGACATGGTTCCAAATCACATGGGCATTGATTCCGACTGGGTAATCCATCATCCTGACCGCTTCCTTTCTTTAGATTACAGCCCCTATCCTTCTTACAGTTTCAATGGGGAAAATCTTTCCTCGCATCCTGATGTGAGGATACAGATAGAAGATCATTACTATGACCGTACAGACGCCGCTGTGGTGTTCAAACGCCAGGATTTGCGTAATGGACAGGTGGACTATGTGTACCATGGAAACGATGGCACCTCGATGCCCTGGAATGACACCGCCCAGTTAAACTATCTCAACCCTGAGGTCCGCGAGGCTGTCATTCAAACTATTTTAGAAGTTGCCCACAGGTTCCCAATTATCCGGTTTGACGCGGCGATGACGTTGGCGAAAAAACATTACCAGCGCCTCTGGTTCCCGGTGCCTGGCTCCGGAGGGGCGATCCCATCACGTTCCGAGCATAGCCTTACTGCTGAAGAGTTCAACCGTTTGTTCCCGGTTGAATTTTGGCGTGAAGTGGTAGACCGGGTGGCAGTAGAAGCCCCCGATACCCTGCTGCTCGCCGAAGCCTTCTGGCTTATGGAAGGCTATTTTGTGCGTACGCTCGGGATGCACCGGGTGTATAACAGCGCTTTCATGAATATGCTGCGCAATGAAGACAATGCCGGCTACCGCCGGCTAATGCGCAACACTTTGGAATTTGACCCGGAAATTCTCAAACGTTATGTCAATTTTATGAACAATCCCGATGAGCGTACTGCCGTCGAGCAATTCGGAAAAAGTGATAAGTATTTCGGCATCTGCATGCTCATGGCAACCATGCCCGGTCTGCCTATGCTGGGTCACGGCCAAATTGAAGGGTTCTCGGAGAAATACGGTATGGAATACCGTAAAGCCTACTGGGATGAACCGGTAGATAACGATTTGGTCTCCAGGCATGAACGAGAAATTTTTCCCTTATTACACCAACGCCGCCTGTTCGCCGGGGTTGATCACTTCAACCTGTATGACTTTTTCACGAACAATGGCAACGTGAACGAGAATGTGTACGCCTATACGAACTATGACGCTGGAAATGCCGCACTCATCGTATTTAATAATCGGTATGAAGACACGGAAGGTTGGGTGCATACTTCCGTTCCTCAGCTTCGCTGTTATGGACAGGAAAAAAAACTGGAACAGGTCTCAATCGCCCAAGCGCTGCATTTGCCGGCTGACCGTAACGGCTGGCTGGTCTTTCGTGACCAGATCTCACAACTTCAATACCTTCGCCCCTTGGATGAAGTGTTAGATCGTGGTTTTTTCTTCCGGCTTCACGCTTATCATTACCAAACCCTGCTAGATTTTCAGGTTGTTCATGCTGATTCTGCTCATGATTACGCATCTTTATACGGACTGATTGGTAGACAGGGCGTGCCGGATATAGCCCAGGCGTTGAACGAACTGACCCTTAAACCAGTATTGGAACCCTTCCAGGTGATTGTCAATCAAGGTTACCTGGGGTATTTACTGCAAAAATATTCCACCAGCCCGACGTTGGACAGTACTGAAGCCCGGGAAATACAGGAAAGGATAGGCAAATTTTTGCAGGGCGTGGCGCTTTACACTGGTAACTCAGGTGAATTACGCAGTCTCCAACAGGAAACCAGCTCTCTCTTCTTGACTGCTCTCATGTTTTCTCAAGAGTTGAAAAAACGCGTCACTAGACTCTCCCCTTCAACCTCGACGTTTCTTGACGCGCTTGAAAACCATTTGGAGCAAAGCCCTGCCCTGCGGGTAACTTTGTTGATGCTGTCACTCACAAGCCGGCTGGGCAAAGTTGCCAGCCAGGAAGATTTTTCAGAACAGTCCCTCGCTTGGCTTGACGAATTCCGCCTGAATAAAACTTTCATTGAGGTACTGCAATCAATGGGCGTTACCAGCCAGGAGATCCAAAACAGCGCCCTTCTTTTACGAATCGGCATCACCCACCAGGGATGGTACAACGCGACGAAAAATGAACCAATGGAGGAAATAATCGTCCGCTGGTTTACAGACCCGCAGGTGCAAACCCTGTTGCGCGTGAACCGTTACCAGGATGTGCTGTGGTACAACCGTGAATCATTTGAAACCCTTGTCTGGTGGCTGTCTCTCATCGCACTTTACCAGTATATAGCAAACCCAGGCGCGGATGCTTCCACCATCACCGAGGTTGTCTTGAATCTTAATCAGCTCTTGGGCAAGTTGAAGAAGTTAGAAGCAAAATCAGGCTATCAGTTCGACCGACTATTCGATTTCAACCAACATTCGCCTGGGCAGTCTTCTGTAAATTCTTGAACCGTTGGTAGGCAAAAATAAAAAAGTCAAAGGCGGTTTCACCGCTTGTATGACTGACCGCTTCGCGTAATGCGGGCTGCGCCACGCTGTGAAAGTCCATGCTGGTCAGTGACTCCATCAAAACGACCGCGTGCGCGGCGTAGGCCAGGTTGTTGCGCGGTTCAATACGTGCTAATTCGTCAAAAAACCAGCCGCACGAGCTAAACATTTGCTGACGCAACCTTTGGGCACTAAACAACGTGGCCAGCTTGCGTTTACCAATGGATGAGACCTCTTTGCCGCTTGTTTTTGACAGCCACTGTTCGAAAGTGTCCATTCCAAGCATTACTTGGATATAGTCATTTCTCGCGGTAATGGGGTCCAACCCATGCGCTGCACAAATTTCGCTAAAGGCGTCGTCGATGCGTGCCGCAATCAGGGAGAGCCCTTCACGTAAACCCGCTTTCCAGGTACTCCCAGCCGTGCAATCGCACTCAGTCCGCCAGCGGTCAATACCGTGAAAACAACTCCAAGACGTGTTTTCTACAATGCGCGCCCTTCCCGTTACCTGGTGATTTTTCATCCACAAAGCGGGATATGTCGCCCGCAATCCAATGCCGTTGGATGATCCATCCAACAGCCTGGAGAGAAATTTTTCGCGATAGGGTTGATGGTGACCATACAATTCACCATCAGTGGCTATCAATAAAAATTGATTGGGGTTGAATCGGTCGATTTCCGGTTTCAAGTAGAACTCAGCAAAAGCATCCGCATTGCTCGTCGCAAAGGCATCAAAACTGACAGTGGAGCTCAGCCCACCATGATACACAAACACGATGATTGATTTTCCCGCACCCAGTTCGACTAAATAGGGTGATTCTCCTTCAATCACCTCAACCTGCCAGGGAGCCAGCATGGTAAATTGAATACCAGCAGATGCCAACACACGCAACGACTCATAATCTACGGCTGTTTCAGGTAACCACATTCCCAGGGGAGCCCTGACAAAAACATGATTAAAAGCCGCAATCCCCCATAACACCTGGGTGCGTTTATCTTCATTGCTCGCCAGTGGGAGGATGGTGTGATGGTATGGTTGAGCGATCGCGTTCCCAGTGCCATAAAGGGTGGCATTAAGCGCGTCTTCCTGGACAATCCTATCGAGTACATCTGGCGCGTGTTGGCTCATCCATTCGACGAGTGTTGGGCCAAGATTAAAGCTCAACTGACTGAAGTTACGCTCCTCCACATTTGGCTGGTAGCAGGTCGCCAGAATGCGTTCATTCCAATTGGCAAATGGCGCCGCACCCGCTTCTTCAGGGATCTTCCCCGTGAAAGGATCCTCGCGCGGGGGTTGGTAAAAATGGGCATGGATGCAGAACGCTCGATTTTCAGGCATGCGGTGTTAAATCTTCTTATTCAGATAATCGATCTTGTTTTTAAACCTGGCTGGAATCAAACCGAACTCACGTGGAACTGAATCCAGGCTGGTAATGCGGTCAACCGCCAGATAATCCAGCCAGAAGATGGATACTGGTAATTTCGGGTAAACCTGGGCGATCCACAAGGTTAACCCGCGCAGAAATTCAGGCGTCACGCCGAGCGGTTTCCTTTGGATACCAGTTTGCTTCATCACCAGCTTGAGAATTTCAAGATAAGTCAGATACTCTATTCCACCTACGGGAATAACCCGGTTTCGCTTATTATCGTCTGCCGCAGCCAACAAGATACAGGTCACCAAATCTTCAATCCAGATGGGTTGCAGAAGGTTGGAACCATCTCCCGGCATCAAGGTGAAATAGGGTGAAATGCGCAGCAGCCTGGTGAGCGGGATGGTAAATTGGTCCCCGGGTCCAAATACTGCTCCTGTTCTCAAAATCGTGTAAGGGATACCGCTATCCATAATCCAATTCTCAGCGATGCCCTTGGCCTTCATCACCGGGTAAGCCGACCCCCGATCAGCGCCGTGATGGCTCAAATAAAAGACCCGTTTGAGGTTGGTGTCTTTGGCAGCGCGCATCAATGTGGCGGTGCCTTCCACATCGATCTGATTCAAATTCGCGTTGAGTCCTTGACGTTCAGCCCCTGCGAAATGATACAAAAAATCGACCCCTTTCAACGCAGCGCGCAAACTGCGCTGGTCTGAAAAGCTGCTCACCGCTACCTCAACGGAGATGCCTTTAGGGAAGTTGGGAGATGTTTTCGAAGGGCGCAATAAAACTCGTACTTGTTCGCCTGAAGATACCAGCGCCTGAATAAGTGACCGCCCGATAAATCCAGTACCGCCCGTGACAAGGATCATAACGAGGGAATTATAGCAGAATTAGGGTTGTGCCAATTGCTCTGGCTCATTTCTTGCAACTTTCCGGTTACGTAAAACGTAGGGTTGGCGAGGTGCCGCATGATATTGAAAAGCAAGAAAACCAGGGAACTCGTCACTGGCCGGGTCGGAATCCACTACTTCCCGGATACTTCCCATTATACGAATAAAGACCTTTCCAACTGGCTGCCTGTGCTGCAGCGGCTCAAGTGCGCCTGGTTGGTGCTCCTCTCTGATACCTCCCGCGCCATCCCCGAACAGTTCATCACCGCATTAATCAAAGCCGGTATTACCCCATTGGTTCACATTCCCTTGCCGCTGCCCAACACCCCTTCACCCGCAGACCTGAAAGCCATTCTGGCGGCCTACGCGCGTTGGGGTGTGAAACACATAATTCTTTTTGATCGCCCGAATGATATGGCGAACTGGTCCGCTGCCGGATGGGTACAACAAAACCTTGTTGAAAGGTTCGTCGACCGCTTTTTACCTTTAGCCACGGCAACAGTCAAAGCCGAAATGATGCCCATTTTCCCACCCCTCCAACCCGGAGGAAGTTACTGGGACCTTTCCTTCCTCAAGCAATCTCTTCAGTCAATACAAAGACGCGGTCATTCATCTTTGATCAAGCAAATGGGTTTGGCTTCTTACGCTTTCACCTTTAATCACGAGTTGGATTACGGCGCGGGCGGGCCGCAGAAATGGCCAAAATCATTACCCTATATCACTGATGCGCAAGGACAGGATCAACGTGGATTCTTTAATTTTGAATGGCTGCAGGCCACGGCTCGAACAGTTTGTGACCAGGATTTACCGATTTTCATGTTGGGCGCAGGAATTCGAGAACCAGGTCAACCCTACTCTCCCGAGGTGCATGCCGGAATCTGCTTAAGCATCATGGAAATGCTTAAAGAGAATTCTTCGAAAACCGCCATTCCTGATTATGTGATAAGTTGTAGTTTTTATTTACTCTCCGCAGAACCAGACTCGGAGGAGTTTGCCTGCGCCTGGTATAAATCTCCTGAAGACTATTTGCCCGTGGCTGACCTGTTGATGCAGGCTCAAGTGCCTGGAGCTTCCAACCATGCGAACGTACCCTTAGAAAAAGCAGACCTCCTTGTTGAAGCAGAATCCACGCCAATTAAATCCTTCACAGGCCACCCGATCGATCATTACCTGCTTATCCCTGTGTATGAATGGGGCGTCGCTGACTTTCATCTCGATGTTACCCGCGCCTTCGTTCAGAAACACCGCCCTACGATTGGCTTTTCAATCCGAGAAGCAGCTCTTGCCAGACGCGTTACCGTAATAGGCGGTGAACAGTCCTTCCCTGAAACCTCTCTTGAGGAATTACGCCGTTCCGGTTCTGTCGTTGAGCGTATCAGTGGGGATGGTACAAGTATTGCAACTCAACTCGCAGAGAGGTAAACATGGATTACTCAACCTTCCACTCCCACGTTGCGCGCACTCCCATCAAAGCCAATCCGCCAGTTCTAAAAGTAATCGGACTGGGAGGTGGCGGTCAAAACGCGGTCGACCGTATGATCGAACTTGGGCTTGAAGGAGTGCAATTTATCGCCGCTAATTCTGATGCTCAGGTGCTGCAACACAGCCAGGCTGACCTCAAGATCCAGTTGGGTCGAAAAATCACCCGCGGTCTCGGTGCAGGCGGCGACCCGGCGGTGGGTCAGGCTGCCGCAGAAGAGAGCATCGCTGAACTCACTAGCGCGCTTACGGGCGCTGATATGGTCTTCCTAACAGCTGGTATGGGTGGCGGAACGGGTACCGGCGCCATTCCCGTCGCTGCCCGGGTGGCCAAGTCCGTGGGGGCGGTAGTGGTTGCGGTTGTCAGCCTGCCTTTTTCCTTTGAAATTGGGCGCAGGCAAACGAACGCTCGCAATGGGTTATTAATGCTGCAGCAGCACACAGATACGCTCATCACAGTCCCCAATGACCGCCTGTTGCAGGTGGCTCCACGTAACCTGCCTATTGAAATGGCGTTCCGTCTCGCAGATGATATCCTGCGGCAGGGCATCCAGGGAATTTCCGAACTAATCACCCAGCCAGGTTTGATCAATGTGGACTTTTCGCATATCAAGAACATGATGCTGAATGGTGGTGGCTCGCTGCTGGCAATTGGAACAGGGAAAGGTGAAAACCGCGTAAGTGACGCGCTCGAACACGCCTTGCACCACCCCATGCTTGAATCTATTGATTTGGAAGACGCCAGCGGGATCATTGCCAACTTCACTGGTGGTAACGACCTTCCCTTCTTTGAGGTCACGGAAGCGCTCAACACCTTGCAGGAAAAGAGCGGTGGAATGGCCGAGATTGTCCCTGGCATCATCTGTGATGACAGGATGGAAGACCGGGTTCAGGTCATCCTGGTATTAACCGGCATTGGCACCACTGCGCTCGACCCACAACGGATGAAGCGCCCTGTACCTGTGATGACACCTGCTGAAGACACAGACAAAGAAACCTCTCTCTCTCCCGGTAATTCTTACCAGGAGAATATTCCGGATGTTCACCCCGAGCTGGCAGCCGCCCAATCGGAGCTCGACGTTCCGGCCTTTATGCGGCGCAAAGCCAGGTGAAAGGAGCGCCATGGACGCCAGGATAAAAAACGCCGTTTGCACTTCCGTTTACAGGCAGTTCCCCGAATTAAAAGGGGCTCCTCCACGGGTGAAAGCCTTACCTGCTGATAAATATCAGTTGATCTTCCATGGGCAGGCAAAAACAGCCGATGGTAAAACACTTTCACGTACGGTTCGGGTTGTTTCAGATGAAAATGGCAAGATCCTGAAGCTCACCACTTCAAGATAGAGGGTGCGATGATTGCTGAGATTATCAATTCGATTGAACTGAGTTTCTGGAACCTCATCATCACGTTGTTGACCAAATCAAGCCTGCTGCGCACCATTGTGCGATCAACCTATCTGGCTTCACAGGATAAAGGGATGATGCGAAAAATTGCCATCGTGCTTCTCGTTTTTTGCGTGGGTTTCGCCAGCGGGCTGCTGATTTACTCTGTTACCCTGCTGGTCATGTGACCGTTAATCCATCGCCTTGGTTGATTAGGGATGTATCTGTCAAACAGATGATAGAATCTTATCATCTGTCACTTATTTGAAAGCCTGTCTTCACATGAAGAAAATCGCCCTGGCATTGATCGCCCTTCTCTTTTTGGTGTCTGTCTATTTTGGATTCCAGGCAGCTGCTCACTTGGATGGTCACCTGAAAAAGACAGCCCCCAACAACAGCCTTGAGCCTATATCAGCCCAGCAAAATTATTTAATCTTTCAAGTTTCAGAACTGGGTGGGGATTCACCTATGCTGGTATCTGTATGGGGGTTGTTCGTGCGTGATGCCACCCCCCCTCACCTGGCGTTTGTCTCGCTCTACCCACCCGCAGATACAGAGCAAGAAGACGACTCATTCTCCTTTTTCCGTTTGACCCGTGACGCCAAAATACCTGACCGGGTGATCAGGAAGATCGAGCGCAAGTTCCACATAAAAACAAACGGCTATTTTCTGGTTGACAATTTTTCGGCTTCTTCAATTGAAACCTGGCTGGGGCTGGAAAACCCCTCTTCCCCTTCTCAACCACCTCTCACCCCATTAGAGCGCCAGACAATTCTCTCGCATGGTCAGAAGGTAATCTCTCAATTTTGCGCTCAAATCAGCCAAAATGGAATTGACCAGGTAATCAATCAAATTCATTGGGCCGACCTGCTGCCAGAGCACTTTTCTACGAACGTGTCTACCGAATTGTGGCTGCAGGCAGTGAACAAATTGGCCAGTTTCGAGAAAATAGGCAGCTGCGAAGTTTTTATCGGGCAGTAAACCTCCTCACCTGTTTTCACATTCCAATCGGTGTTTTTTTTATACCCCCGGGTGATATAATCATGGCTCATTCATTCTACGAAAAAGAAAGTGAGCTAACTTGAACCCATCAAACGATCTACGCAAAGTATCCAAAGACCTGGTTGTCAGTATGGCTTATGAGTTGAAAATCGAAGGTGAGCTCATCGATCAAGCCACAGAAGACGACCCGCTGCAGTTTATCCAGGGGCACGGGCATATTATTACCGGGCTAGAATCTGCCATCGAAGGAATGAACATTGGTGAATCGAAACATGTGAGTGTAAAGCCAGAGGATGGCTACGGCGTCTATTCGGAAGAGGATATTATTGAAATCCCCCGCAGTGAATTCCCAGAGGATTTTCCACTCGAAGTAGATATGGAAGTCACCGTCGAGGATGATGAAGGAATTGAATCCTCAGCGTTTATTGAAGAAATTACTGCCGATTCTGTAACATTGGATTTCAACCATCCGCTTGCCGGCCGCGATTTGGAATTCGAGGTGAAGATTATCGCCCTCCGCCTGCCAACCAGCGAAGAGCTGAACCACGATCATGTCCACCTGGACGAACACGAACAACTTGAAGATGAATGATCAAGGCAGCCTATCGGCTGCTTTTTTTTACTTCGCGTTTGAGATGTTATACTCAGTTTGTTCGACAACAGGGAACTATCGTGTTCATTCCAACCACGCGTGAAGAACTCGTCCATTTGGGCTGGGAACAACCGGATGTGATCCTGGTTTCCGGCGATTCCTATATCGACACCCCGTACAGCGGCCTGGCGGTAATCGGGAAAATTTTAATTTCACAAGGTTATAGGGTGGCGATCATTGCCCAACCGGATATGTCCGGCTCGGAAGACATCCGCAGGCTGGGTGAACCGCTCCTTTTTTGGGGGGTCAGCGCGGGTACAGTGGATTCCATGGTCGCAAATTACACAGCCACGTTGCGCAAACGCCGTACGGATGATTTTACCCCTGGTGGAGCCAATATTCGCCGGCCCGATCGTGCAGTCATCGCTTACACCAACCTCATCAAGCGTTATCACAAAAATACCGTACCCATTGTCCTGGGAGGGATCGAAGCCAGTCTGAGGCGCATCACACATTACGATTACTGGTCTGACCGCCTGCGCGCGCCGATCCTGTTCGACTCAAAAGCGGATTATCTGCTGTACGGGATGGCAGATGGCAGCATTGTGGAGCTGGCCCTCGCCTTACGACAAAAGCGTTCGCCGCGTGAAATACGCGGTTTATGCTACCTGGCTGCTGAAGCCCCCTCAACCTATCTGGAACTGCCATCTTTTGAGGAAGTATCCGCTGACCCTGACGCGTTCATTCATATGTTCGACCTTTTTTATCGCAACAATGACCCCCTCACCGCGCGAGGTCTGGTGCAAAAGAAAGGCGACCGCTACCTAGTGCAAAATCCCCCTCCTCCAACCCCATCAACCCAAGCGCTCGACACCATTTACGACCTGGGCTTTGAACGGTTACATCATCCTTATTACGAATTGCAGGGCGAGGTAAAAGCCTTACAAACCATCCAGTTCTCCATTCCCACACATCGGGGCTGCTACGGCGAATGTAATTTTTGCGCCATAGCCGTTCACGAAGGGAGGACGGTGGTATCACGCAGCGAAGCTTCGATTCTGAAGGAAGCTGAGAAGCTCTCTCATCACCCTGATTTCAAAGGAATGATCACTGACATGAGCGGGCCGACTGCGAATATGTACGGGTTTGAATGCCGCAAAAAGCTGGTCTCCGGTGCCTGCGAGGATAAACGCTGTGTTTTTCCCAATATCTGCCCTGCGTTGCCAGTTGATCATTCCAGGCAGGTTGCCCTTTTACGTAAATTACGGAACCTGCCAGGAGTAAAAAAAGTGAGCGTTGGTTCCGGCATTCGTTATGACTTGGTACTGGCTGACCGCCGGTCTGGAATGCAATATCTAAAAGATATCACCTGCTATCACACTTCAGGGCAACTAAAGGTTGCCCCCGAGCACACTGATCCAGTTGTGTTGAACCTGATGGGCAAACCGTCTCATGAATCGCTGCGGCTGTTCCGTGAAAAATTCCTCGAATTTTCCCGCCAGGCCGGTAAAAAACAGTTTCTCAGCTACTATCTTATTGCAGCCTATCCTGGAAGCAGCGAGCGGGAAATGAAAAAGCTCCGTGAATTCGTCACCAAGGAATTAAGAGTCCAACCGGAACAGGTTCAAATTTTTACCCCTACCCCATCGACTTACGCCAGCGTGATGTATTACACAGAAAAAGACCCCTTCAGTGGTAAAAAGCTCTTTGTTGAAAAAAACCTGCACCGCAAAGCGCTGCAGAAGCAAATCATCACCAACCCCGGCCGATCAAAGACGGGCGGCACACAAAAGCCATTTGAAAAACACCCCCTCTCCCGTAATCGGAAGCCATGATTAGGTCGCCTGAGTCGCTCCGTTTCTTTGTGTCTTGTGCGCCCGGACTGGAGATGATCCTCGCCCAAGAACTCAAGGCGCTCAACCTGACCATCTTGGAACCTGAGCCTGCGACGGCAGCATCAAAAAATCGTGTTTTACCAGATGATCCAGGGGGATGGCTCCTTTCAGGCTCTTTGGAGGATGTATACCGCTCCAACCTGTATTTACGCACCGCCAGCCGTGTAAGCGTCAGGCTCGGGGAATTCTACGCCGCTGCATTTTCTGAATTGCGGAAGAAAGCCTCACGCCTGGAGTGGGAGCGTTATCTGAGCCCTGGGCAGCCTGTTCATCTTTCGGTTACCTGCCACAAATCACGCCTTTATCATTCTGATGCGGTAGCTGAAAGGGTCGTGGGCGCCATCAATGACCGCTTTTCCAACTCTAAAAAAGAGACTCAACCCAGCAAGAATGGGCAGCTCGTGCTTGTCAGGTTGGTGAATGATCTGTGCACCATCAGCATTGACAGTTCAGGTGCTCTGTTGCACAAACGCGGTTACCGACTGGAGAGCACCAAAGCGCCCTTACGCGAAACGCTGGCTGCGGCTTTGCTGTTGCTGTCAGGTTGGAGCGGAGAAATGACCTTGATCGACCCTTTCTGCGGTTCAGGCACCATCCCTATCGAAGCTGCCCTGCTGGCCAGGAATATCCCGCCCGGGGTCGCCCGCGATTTTGCCTTCATGCACTGGCCAGGTTTTGTTCCGCATGAGTGGGAGAGAGTCCTTCACTCTGCCAGGGATGGGATTATCCGGCAGGATTCACATATTTTTGGCTATGACCGCGACCAGGGGGCGGTTCAATCTGCGATTTCAAATGCTTCGCGCGCTGGTTTAAACGAGGTCATTCATTTCCAGCGTCAATCCATTTCAGAATTATCTCCCCCTCGCTCAAACCCTGGCTGGCTGATCACCAATCCGCCTTATGGCGTACGCATCAGCGGCAGCAAAGACTTACGCAATTTGTATGCCCGTTTTGGCAATCTCCTTACTACGGCTTTTTCACAATGGCAGGCAGGCATCCTTTGTTACGATAAAAAGCTTACAGCCAACCTTGGTTTACCTCCACAGCAAGCATCTTACCATTTCACCAACGGAGGCTTGCCCGTAGATTTCAATGTGTTCGCATTTTGAGCACATTCCACCTGCTCTCAAGGTGCCTACCATCCCTTGCGCACCCCCTTCGCGTCTTCTATGCTAAAATTTGCTTGTCAAAAAAAATTAAAAAAACTCACAGGAGTCAAAATGAAGCCTATTCGTGTTCTTCAATGGGGTCTGGGTGCAATGGGTAGCGGCATGACGCGCCTGATACTGGAAAAATCAGGGCTGCAAATCGTCGCTGCAGTTGATTCCCGCACCGATTATGCAGGGAAGGACCTTGGAGAAGTGTTGAAGCTCGATCGCAGCCTGGGTGTAACCGTCACTTCCAATCCTGATTCCGTCCTAAACAAAGAGCGGGTTGATATCGTGGTCATCGCCACAACATCCTGGCTGTCTGAACAGATGCATGACCTTAAAAAGATCATTCAAGCCGGGATTAATTGTATCTCCATCGCTGAAGAAATGTCTGACCCTTACGCGCAGAACCCCGAATTGGCGGCGCAATTAGACGTGTTGTGTAAAGCCAACCAGGTCACCTTATTGGGGACCGGCGTCAATCCCGGGTTCGTCCTTGACCTGCTGGTCGTGATGCTATCAGGTGGGAGTCACACTGTCGAGCGCATCGAAGCTTCGCGGGTGAATGACTTAAGCCCATACGGTCCAACGGTGATGAAATCCCAGGGTGTGGGCATCACTCCCGCTGCCTTTAAAGCAGGCATTGAAGATGGTTCCATCGTCGGGCATGTAGGCTTTCCTGAGTCCATCCATATGATCAGTGATGCGCTGGGTCTGGGCGTTGACCGTATAGAACAGGCGCGGGAGCCCATCATCAGCAACGTGTACCGAGAAACCCCTCATGTTAAGGTTCAACCGGGAATGGTAGCCGGGTGCGCCCATACCGGCATTGGTTACCGGGGAGATAAAGAGGTTATCCGTCTTATCCACCCTCAACAGATTCACCCTCAACTTGAAGGACAGGATACCGGAGATTACATCCATATTTTTGGTAAACCGGAGATCAATATGGCGATCAAGCCCGAAATTGCTGGAGGTATCGCCACCATGGGTCTTGCGGTCAATATGATCCCACATGTGGTCGCTGCCACAGCAGGCCTCAAACGCATGATCGACCTGCCAGCCCCCGCTGCGTTGATGGGAGAAACAGCGTATCGGCGCCAGGTTTGAGCCGAGCGCTGAACTACTTGGAGCAATCACAATGAACATCATTCCTAAAGGAACCTGGGTCGAGATTGAGCAGGTGGTATTAAAACCTGAAGAACGAGCGGCATCGCTCCCGGAGGATACAAAGAAGGTGCCCTATCTCCTCTGGGTATCAGGGTTTCTGCTTGAAGACGCGGAAATCGAGCAAAAAGTGCGTGTAAAAACCATTATCGGCCGTGAATTGAGCGGGGAGCTAAAAGTGGTGAATCCGAGCTACCATCATAGCTTTGGCACAATCGTACCCGAACTGCTTACCATCGGAACGGAGTATGAAAAATGAGCCAAAGGGACATGTCCTACGCTGCCGTGATGGCACGAAAAAATGACATCATGAAGTCTTCCATGGGCATGGATTACGAGAAATACATTTCCAGCCCGGTTGCCTTTGATTACGAAGCCATGATGCGCGATACTGGCTACACGATGGATGAGATTTTTCGCATCCAACAAGAAACCAAAGTGGGAAATACCCCGCTTTACGAATTGCGGAACCTGACAGAAGCGGTACGCCAGATCTCTCCGCCTGGCAAAGGCGCCACCATCCTGGTCAAGGACGAAGCAGCTAACGCATCAGGAAGCTTCAAAGCCCGCCGCGCGTCAATCAGCGCGTATGAAGCGGCACATAAAGGTTATGCGGGCATGGTCGCTGCTACCAGCGGCAATTACGGCGCCGCGGTTGCCTCTCAGGCTGCCCAGCGCAAGCTGAAATGCATCATCGTTCAGGAAGTATACGATAGCCGCGGTATCGGTCAGCCGGAAATTGTTGAAAAAGGCCGTGCCTGTGAAGCCTACGGCGCGGAAGTGCTCAAGTTGACGGTCGGCCCTGAGCTTTTTTATATGCTTTTACGCACCCTTGAAGAAACCGGTTTTTTCAACGCCAGCCTGTATACCCCATTTGGTATCCGCGGGGTTGAAAGCCTGGGGGTGGAAATCGCAGAACAAACCCGCGCTAGGTACCACCGTGACCCTGACGCGGTCATCATCACGCACGCTGGCGGCGGTAACCTCACCGGAACCGCTCGCGGTTTACTGCACGCTGGCAGCCGCTCAACGCGCATTGTCGCTTGCTCAGTCAATCTTCAAGGGCTGCACATGGCATCCGACCATGATTTCAATCGAAAATCTTTCACGACAGGTCACACTGGTTTCGGGGTGCCATTTGCCACCTGGCCTGACCGCGTGGATGTTCCCCGTAACGCTGCGAGGAGCCTGCGCTACATGGACGAGTACCAACTGGTAACGCAGGGTGAGGTGTTTTACATCACCGAACTGCTCACCAAGATCGAAGGTCTTGAACGCGGTCCAGCCGGGAATATCAGCCTCACCGCCGCGGTCGCGCTGGCTCGCCAAATGGAGCGCGAACAGGTTGTGGTGGTTCAGGAGACCGAATACACAGGCGCAGGGAAACACCAGAACAGCCAGTTATCCTTTGCCCGCGAAAATGGGATTGAGATCCGCCGTGGTGACCCGCTGGATGACATTCCTGGTAAAACCATCATCATCCCCGAAAAACTTGAGCAGGTACAGGGCAAAAGCCAGGATATTGACCGCCTGCGCCTTGAATACCTGCAAAACGCGGGCAAACAACTTGCCCCGTCTCTCTGGTCAGAAAGTGATATCTCATTTTTGGCACTGGATATTAAGAAAACCCCCGATTGGATCAGGGAGAACTTCCTATCCCTTCCGCAAAATAACGAACACCTGGAGAGGACCAATGGCTGAAGACCGTATCAAACGATTTACAGAGCGTCAGAAAGAATTGAATAAACTCAGCGACGAGGAGTTAAAAAACCAGTTCTGGCAATTATGCGACAGGCTGGTGGAACCAATTGTGGAACTAGCCCGAACGCATACATCCCCTTCGATTGAGCGCTCAGTATTGTTACGCATGGGAATCGATAGCATCACCGCCCATGGCGTAGTGGACCGTGTGCTTGAAGCCGGTCTTTTGGGAAAAGGCGCTGGTCACGTCGTACTGAAGGTTGCCGAAAAGCAGGGTGTGAACATCCCCACCGCCGCGGCTTTAATCAATGAAAAGAAAGAAATCCTCTCGGAATTGTTTTGAAAGGGATAAAAATGACCAACACACCCGAAAAACTCGACCCCAACCAAAAAATGGATATTGAACATATCCTTGAAGGACTGGAGCATTACCACCCTCGCCGTAAAGGCTGGACCTGGCGTGAAATACCCCAGGAGGGTGTAGAGATGGGTCCTTTCCATTACCACGATATGTCTAAACCGCTGAAGAACAGCATTGGCTTGCCTGCTTCCAAGTACTTCGACCATATCGACCCGCAGCCAAGTTGTGTGGTGACCACTGAGATCGCCTCCGGGCGGTTCGAAGATGATATCCGCCGTATGCGCATGGCTGCCTGGCACGGGGCAGACCACCTGATGGTCATCCGCACCACTGGTCAAAGTCACATTGATGGATTGATGGAAGGCACGCCTGAAGGAGTGGGCGGGGTTCCCATCACCCGTAAACAGATTCGCGCCAGCCGCAAGGCTTGCGACCAAATCGAAGAAGAAGTCGGACGCCCTATCAACTTCCACAGCTACGTCTCGGGCGTGGCTGGTCCTGAAGTGGCGGTGCTTTTTGCCGAAGAAGGCATTAATGGCGCCCATCAAGATCCTCAATACAACGTGCTCTATCGCAACGTCAATATGTACCGTTCTTTTGTGGACGCTGCAGAAGCCAAAAAGGTGATGAACGGCGCCCGTATCTTCCAAATTGATGGCGCGCACAATGCCAACGCCACTGCCAAAGCCGGTTGGTTGGTAATGCCCGAATTAATGGTGCAGCACGGCATCAATTGTTCCTTCTCAGTAGCGGTAGGCATGGATAAGGACCTTATCGGTCTTTCCACTGTCCCGCCCAACGCGCCGCCAGCTCCCAAGTTATGGTATGACCTGCCTTACGCCGTGGCGTTGCGTGATTTCTTTTCAGATTTCAAGATGCGCGCACAGCAGAACACCCGCTATATCGAGGCGGATATTGAAGAAGCCATCCGTACGCATACCATTGACACACTGATCTCCATGCTTACCAGCGCGGATATCCAGAGTACCATCACACCGGATGAGGGTCGCAATGTGCCCTGGCATTACAATAACATCCGCGGCGTCCAAACGGTCAAACAGACCTGGGCCGCGTTAGACGGCATCAAGGATCTGGTCGCGTTAAAAACCAATGGTCCGATGAAGGAAATGGTGCGTGACCTGAAAGTGCGCGCAGTGGCTTTTCTGGAGGAAGTCATTGAGACAGGCGGCTATTTTGCTGCGGTTGAAAAAGGGTTCTTCGTTGATTCTGCCAAGTACCCGGAACGCAACGGTGACGGTATCGCCAGAGATGGAAAAGGCGGCGTGGCCGCAGATACCATCGTGGAGCGTGACGCGGATTACTTTGCCCCAGTATGCGACCATTTTGGTTACAACAACGTCCCGGCTGAGTTGCAACGCCCCTGTGATGCCATTCAGGGCTGCACGTTGTGCAAACCTGAAAAAATCGTCTACATCGATGAGCTCGACCCCGAGGACAATTGTGAAAAGCGTTTACAGGAGACCTATCCCTACCGTAAAGGGGGAAAGATCAAACCCGAAGCCGAATGGGCTGGAGACGGCACCATCCTAACTCAGTTCTTTGTCCCCTTGCCTGAAGACTACGCCAGGGTATATGGCGTTGAAATGGCGAAAAAACTGGGGCTGATCGACCCTGAGGTCATCAACATTCAGGTCATGCATCCGGCTGAAGGTTGCTTCGTTGAGGTCAAAGGGAAAGTGAATTTTGAGCTTAATCTCACTGACCTTAAAATCCCTGCCAAAGAGATCATGCTCGAAGAAGAAACCTTGCGCCAGGTAGTGAAAAAAGTCGGGTTGACCGTTGTGGCAGGTACGGTCGGAGAAGACGAACACTCGGTAGGTTTACGAGAAATCCTTGATATCAAACACGGCGGTATCGAAAAATATGGCGTCAAATACCATTACCTCGGTACTTCTGTGCCGGTGAGTAAACTGGTCGACGCTGCGATCGAGACAGGCGCTCAGGCGATCTTGATTTCAACCATCATCAGCCACAATGATGTTCACCGCTCTCAAATGAAGAAGCTGGCGGATTTGTGTGTGGAGCGAGGGGTTCGAGACCGTCTCATTCTCATCGCTGGCGGCACACAGGTCAACGCCGAAATGGCGGCTGAAACCGGCCTGGATGCCACCTTCGGCAGAGGCACCAAGGGTATCCACGTGGTCAATGCCATGGTCAAGAACCTGCAGAAACGTGGGCTGGCTTAATCCCCTCAATTAAGGTGCCCATTGCCTGAACCTATCTGTATTCTCACCATCGAAGTGGGTTCGACGATCACCAAGGTGAACGGTTTTTATCGTTCTCAACATGGGGCTCTCGTCCAGGCGGCGCAGGGGTTCGCGCCCACCAGTATCACCCAGGGAGACGTAATGCCCGGAGTTGAGCTGGCCATGCAGCAGGTGAAAGACGGCGCAAACCCACTCGACCCTGAGGTTGAAATTTTTATCAATAGCTCAGCCGCTGGTGGATTGCGTATGACCGTGCACGGCTTAACCTACAACATGACCGCTCGCGCTGCGCGTGAAGCCGCCCTGGGGGCAGGTGCAATCGTAAAAAAAGTAACCGCCGGCCTGCTGGATGAATTCGAACTGTCAGAGATCCGCCAAATCCACCCCAACATTATCCTTCTCGCGGGAGGGGTGGATTATGGGGAAAAAGAGACTGTGCTTGAAAACGCCCGTCGTATCGCCAACCTTGGGCTTCAGGTGCCGGTGGTTTACGCCGGTAACCGCGTTTTGCGCCAGCCAATTACTGAAATATTCAAAACGCAAGATATCGACTTGCTCATCGCAGATAATGTGTTTCCAGAAGTGGACGTCTTGAATATCGAACCTTTGAGGCGTATCATTCATGAAGTGTTTAACCGACATATTATCCACGCTCCCGGGATGGCCCGCCTTGGTGAATTGACCCGCCATGGCATCCTGCCTACTCCCGGCGCGGTGCTGCTTGCCAGCGAGCTTTTCGCAGAAGAGGTTGGTGATTGCGTGGTATTCGATGTCGGTGGGGCAACCACCGATGTGCATAGCGTCACTGACGGCAGTCAGGAATGGTCGTTGAAATTGCTGGAACCAGAGCCCCGCGCAAAAAGGACGGTTGAAGGAGACCTGGGTGTTTATGTCAACGCGAAACACATCATTGAAATTGTCCAGGATTGGGAAAGTGAAGATAGGCTGGCTGATTTGCAGGCCATCCCCGTAACCGATAAACAGCTGGAACTGACGCACTGGTTATGCACCAAAGCCGTAGAAATCAGCGCCAGGCGTCACGCTGCCCAGGTAACTGACCTTTATACGCCATCTGGTCGCAAACAGGTGGTCAAAGGAAAAGACCTGACCGCGGTGAAAAGGGTGATTGGCACCGGAGGAGCGCTTACCAGGGTCACAGGGGGAGTTGAGATTCTACAACGCGTCTGCACCGGCGCCGGCAAATACCTGCTTCCCCAGCCCGGCACACCCATCCTGCTGGATGACGCCTACCGTTTTTCAGCGCTGGGTACCATCGCGCAAAAATACCCCGATGAAGTGAAATCCACTTTTGTTGATTGGGTCAGGAAGGAGATTTGAGTAAGTTGTTCACACCTCGTTTGGAACTTTTCCCAGAACGCATCGCTGAAAACGCCCGCGCGATCATCCATTTATGCCATGACCATGGTATCCAGGTTGCCTGTGTGGGCAAAGTCGTTTGCGCTCATCCAGTGATTATGCGCGCGCTCGAAGAGAGCGGCGCTGACCTGCTGGCCGATTCTCGCCTGGAAAACCTTAGGTCGTTACGGCAAAACGGTACCACTCTTCCACTCATGTTGCTGCGCATCCCAACCCCCAGCCAGGTGGAAGAGGTTATCCACGCAGCAGACATCTCGCTTGTCTCCGACCTGGAAACCATAAAAAAAATATCCGCGGCGGCAATGGCAGCTCACAGTACGCATAAAGTCATCCTGATGGTCGACCTGGGCGACCTGCGCGAAGGGATTTGGCCTTCAAGGCTGGATGAAGTTTTAAGGGCTATCATTCGCCTTCCAGGCATCGAGGTCAACGGTTTGGGCTGCAACCTGGCCTGCTATGGCGGTGTCATTCCCACCACGGAAAAGATGCAGCAGCTTATTGATCTGCGCGACCAGTCTGAAACCAGCCTGGGTATACGGTTGCCGGTGTTATGCGCCGGCAACAGCGCTAACCTGCCTTTGTTATTGGCTGATAAAATGCCACTTCAGATCAATATGCTGCGTATTGGCGAAACCATCCTGCTTGGGCGCAACGTGCTCGACCGTTCTCCTTTTCCTGGAACACGGCAGGATACCGCTCGTTTGGTCGCCGAGATCATCGAACTGGAAAGAAAACCTTCCGTCCCCATCGGTGAACGAGGACAGGATGCTTTTGGAGGAACCCCTGAATTCGTCGACCGCGGGGTGCGTCTGCGCGCCATCTGCAACATTGGCCGGCAGGATGTAGTGATTGACAACCTGACTCCAGAGGATCCCGGCATCATCGTTCTTGGCGGAAGCAGCGACCATCTTCTATTAGATGTGCAGGACGCACAACAACCGCTCGCTGTGGGTGATGAGGTAGCCTTTTACCCGGGGTATGGCGCCCTGCTTGCTGCCAGTACCTCGCCTTATGTTCGAAAAACCATGATTAACGGGATATCCTCCTGATAGAGAAGTGCATGCTTTACCAAACTCACGCGCAAATCCACCTGGCGAATATCCGCCACAACATAGAAGGAATTCGCCATGCGATCGGGCAGCAATGCAAGATTCTGATTGCCGTCAAAGCCAACGCCTACGGTCACGGCGCGGTGGAGGTATCGCGCATGGCTCAAAACATCGGCGTGAACTGGCTGGGTGTGGCAACCGTTCCGGAAGGCATGCAATTACGCGAGGCCGGTATCTACCTCCCGATTCTCAAGTTTAGCCCGGCGTTCCCTGAAGAAATGGAATGTGCTATTGAAAATGAGCTTACGCTGACGGTTTGCGATAAAGCGAATATTCAGGCACTGCAGCGCGTTTGTCAGCGACTAAAACTGACTGCCAGGGTGCACCTTAAAATCGATAGCGGCATGGGCCGCATCGGCGTCACCCCAGGTGAGGCGCCCAAACTGGCAAAATTCATCCACTCGCGCTGCTCCAACCTCTTGCTTGAAGGCGTCTTTACCCATCTGCCGGTGAGCGATTCGATGGGTAATGACTACACGCAAGACCAGATCGACCGGTTCAAATCAGTCGTCCTGACCATAGAAGACGCCATCGGCGCAAAAGTTCCTCTGGCGCACTGCGCCAACTCAGGCGGTGTGCTCGATTATCCACAAAGCTGGATGGACATGGTGCGCCCCGGCATCATGATTTACGGGTTCTACCCCGGTGAACCATCTTCTCATCGCGTTGACCTCAAACCCGGTCTCAGCCTGCGCACCCGCGTTTCATTCATCAAGAAGGTGGAAAAAGGCACTTCCATCGGTTACGGACGCACCTGGTTTGCGCCACAAGATACCTGGATTGCCACCATCCCGGCCGGCTACGCTGATGGGTTCAACCGTTTATTCTCGAACACAGGTCGAGTGCTCATTGACGGTGTTTCTTATCCCGTCGTTGGCCGGGTTTGCATGGATCAGTCAATGATTAACCTGGGCGCTGAAACCCATGTAAAAGTAGGCGATGAAGTTGTTCTCATCGGTCGCAGCGGAGCTGAAGAGATCAGCTCTTACGAGTGGGCTGAAAAGCTCAAGACCATTACTTACGAAGTTACCTGCCAGATCAATCAGCGTGTGCCGCGCGTTTTTGACCCCTATTAACCTTAATTCCCCTCACTGCCAAAGCCGAACAGGATGTGACGAATACAATGAAATCCGGGTTTACACTTCGTAACTGGACTGAAAAAGTAGAGGCGTTGCCTTCCTGGGTATTGCTGGTAGTGGCTTCAGTGCTTTACATACCATTGGTTTTCTTTGGTTACGGCAGCGATAGCGATTCTCTTGGAGTGGTGCGCACCGGCCAATATTTCATCGCCACTTTTGATTACCTGCCCTCGCGTCTGCCAGGCTTTTTTGTGCACGAGTTTTTCGTGTTTTTCTTAAATCAATTAGGCGGCAGCGTGCTGACGAACCTGGGTTCTGTTTGCATGTCTCTTGTGATGCTTCATTCTTTCCGGCAAGTATGCCGTCATTACGCCGTTCCCCACCCCACTTTGCTCAGCGCTGTGCTCATGGTGCAGCCTTTCTTCTGGGTGAGCGCTGCCAGCACCATCGATTATCTTTGGGCTTTGGGCTTCTGCTTCCTCGGTTTCAATCTGTTGCTTCACCAACGTAATTTACCTGCTGCAATTTCACTGGCGCTGTCTGTAGGCTGCCGTTTATCCACCGTCTTACCGGTGGGACTGTTCCTGTGTTTTCTTTTTCTAACCAGTGTGCCACAACGCCGCTGGATCCTGCTCACCTCTTTTTGCGCCGCGTTAATGTCGATCGTTTTTTTCCTCCCCCCATTGGACTTTCTGGAATGGGACTTTCGTCGCTGGCTGGTGTTGAGCACCGGTGATCCAGCTCTGTGGACGCCTGTGCTGCGTGTGGGACGCTTTCTTTACAAGAACCTGATGTTTTTCAGCCTTCCGGTCGTCCTTTGGGCATGTTTTCTATGCCTGTCCGCCTTGTTTCACAAGCAAAAACCAACTTTGCCCCGCCCAGACAGTTTGAGCTGGCTTTCTTTAGCGGTTATCTTAAGCGTGGAGATCATGTTCCTGCGCATTCCCATCGAAATGGAATATCTTCTCCCCCTGTTACCTTTTGCATTAATTCTGATTGGCAAGGCATTGCCCAACCATCCAGGGCAACTCTGGCTGCTGTTGGCCCTTACCCTGTTGGCGAACTTCCTTTGGATCAACCCGGCGCGTTCGCTCACCCCCAACCAGACCAGCGAGGTCATCTATGGATTGTGGCTGGAGCCAGGTTACCTGTTGCAGGATATCGCCACTCGATTGTCTTTGCTCAAGCCTTAAAATAAATCGGGTTGCTCATCAGCGCTGGCAATAACGGCAAGCCTGGAAGGAAGGCACGCAGCACCTCCACGCGGGCAAAACCCGGTTCCCTCATCTCGTAGGCAAAATCCAGCTCGCCCTCTGATGTGGCGGTAAACACCGCCGCGTTTTCCTGCGCGGTGACCACGAGCACCACATCTCCCGCCTGTAGCCCTTGCAGGCGTACGCGCAGCTCCTTTTCCTCCTGCCAGTCAACCTGGTCGCCCATAATCCCTTCTCCCGCGCGCATCTCGATGGATGGTCCATCAGGCGCGAAGGTGATGTAACTATGCCCCTTCCGCAGCGCGCTCAGAATATCGCTCATCCCAGCAGACAGGGCATATACACCCATCGTCGGCCCGCCCAAGAAAATAAACGGTGTGTCGCGGTGATAATCGCTGCCGCCAGTGATGGCCACGCGCATACCACTGCTGAGCATCTGTTGCCACAAGCCAACTGCTTTCAGGTTGGATTCCCGCATCGGCCCGTTCCACACCTCCAGGCAATCAAAAGGCAGCTGGCGGAAATCAAACAAGAAACGGCTGTTGCCTTCGAAGGGATGGTTGATGGTGATCAGCGCGCCGCGCTCATGGGCACAGGTGAAGCGCGACCTGGCTTCTTCCACTGAATTTGTAAAGAACGGTTCATCATAGGGCGCGTCGATGCCCAGAAAATTGGCGTGACCCTGGTAATGGGTCCACTCCACGCCAGGAATCATCGTTATCCCGGGAACATACGGAATGGACGCAGCGGGCAGAAACACATTGTGGTCAGTGACCGCCAAAAAATCTAACCCATTAGCCTTGGCTTTCAGCGCCAGCTCTTCAAACGTGTGTACGCCGTCTGAAGCGATCGAGTGCACATGCGTATCTCCTTTGAGCAGGCGCAGCGATTTTTCTTTGAGCGTGATCTCATAAAGCACCTCAACTCCTTCTGGCGCAACCTGATATGCACCAACAATAACCTGCCATCGCCCCGCTGAAACGGTACGCGCGCCGTACCCGGGAGTGGCGTACTGCTCGCTCACCAAGATCCTGGTTTTTTCAGAGCCAGAAGCCCCCACCTGCCGTCCGTCTGGCGCGATCAATCCAAGATCCACGATATTCGTTTCAGGAGTGGCTGTAAATATCTCTCCTGGCTGTTCTTCTTTTCTTTTCAAGCGCCGAGGATATTCATAGGTCAATTCGAGCGATTCAATCCCCTGGGGGACCTCGAAGGGAACGGTAAAATAGGACCCCTGCTGACCAGGTTCAATCGTCAGGTTGAAGCGAATCACCTTCTCCATCATCTATCCTCCTCGTGTTCAAAACGTTTGAGCGCGGTTGCCCGTGAGTACTCGATTTCCCTCTCCGGCTAGCTCCCTTGATGACCTTCGCCTGCATAAAAAAAGAAGGAGAATGTCGAGCCTGGCGCATTCTTGTATTATGGTAACCTTTCCGCATGAAAAGACCAACCGCTCAAGTTAGACCGCCCAAAGAAAAAAGGGATATCATTGCTCTTCAGGTATTATCAATCAGTTTCAGGTAAAATTCAATTGTTGCCATTTGCCTATTAGAAACGCCGATTTCAAAGGATCATGCCGATGATTTTCTCCACAGCAACCGCGGTCTCTCACCCCAACATCGCCTTTATTAAATACTGGGGAAACACCGATGATGCCCTCAGGCTTCCTCAAAACGGCTCGATTTCGATGAACCTCGCGGAACTGACCACCCGCACAATGGTCACCTTTGACAGTTCACTGCCGCGGGATATTTTTGATTTGAATGGCGTAAGGCAGAGCGGTCCCTCCCTTGAAAGGGTCAGCCAGCATTTGAACCTGATTCGAGGTATCCGCGGTTTTTCAGTCCCCGCCCACATCTTGAGCGAATCCAACTTCCCGGTTGGCGCAGGCTTGGCTTCTTCAGCCGCCGCCTTCGCCGCTCTCACTGTTGCCGCGGTGCGCACCGCGGGCATGGAGATGAGCGAGAAAGACCTCTCGCGCCTGGCCAGGCGCGGTTCCGGTTCCGCTGCGCGTTCGATTCCCCCAGGTTACGTGGAATGGCTGCCGGGTTCCTCCGATATCGATTCGTACGCGGTTTCAATCGCCCCGCCTGAGCATTGGCCCCTGACTGATTGTATCGCCATCGTTGAAGACGCGCATAAAAAGACAGGTTCAAGCGAAGGTCATCTCCTCGCCCGCACAAGCCCGCTCCAAAGCGCGAGGGTCGCGGACGCAGGTCGACGCATTGACCTTTGCCGCAACGCCATTCAAAAAAAGGACTTTGACCTGCTTTCACAGCTCATCGAGCTTGACAGCAACCTTCTTCACGCGGTCGCTTTCACCTCCAACCCGCCCATCACTTATTGGCTGCCGCAGACGCTGGTGCTTATGCAAGCAGTGAAAGACTGGCGGCGAGCAGGCATACCCTGCGCCTTCACTATCGACGCCGGACCCAACGTGCATGTTATCTGTGAATCAAGCGCCACGAGCATTGTAAAAGAAAGGTTAGGGGCGATCCCCGGCGTAAGCGAAGTACTCACCAGTGGAGCTGGAGGTGGGACGGTACTTATTTAATATGCCCCTTGTTTCGTCCTTCAGGTCACTTTCCTTGACTTTTTTCATCAAATGTCATAAAGTTAAGCTGTCCGAAGCAGACAGGTAAAGTAATCATTTAAAAAGGAGGTGCCACTTAAGGATCTCGCTTTGTTAGTACCAAGCAAGCCCAAAATTCAAATTAGGAGGAGAAACTACATGCGCAAGTTATATGCAATTCTAGGAGTTTTGATTGCTGCGACCATGGTATTGAGCGCCTGCGCCAAGCCAACCGCAGCCCCAACCGCAGCCCCTGAGGTTCCGGCCGCCACAGAAGCCCCCGTGGTTGAAACGGCCATTCCTCACAATGGCAAAGGCGCCTGGCTGGACAAAGTGATCTTTACCGCCGTTGCCGATGCCGACTCAGCCGTAGCTCAACTGCAGGCTGGCGCGATTGATATCTACCCGGTGAGCGTTGAAGATCCTGAGGTATTCGCTAAAGTAAAAGCGGATGAAAACCTGGGCTATGCTACCGTCTATGGTTCCAGCAACCAGTTGATGGTGAACGTGGTGAAATGCGACGACGGTTCACTCAATCCCTTCACTGACATGGAATTCCGTGAGGCAATGAACTGGGCCTTTGACCGCGATTACGTGGTTCAGGAGTTCTTTGGAGGATTGGCAATTCCGAAGTTCACCTCTTTCACTGGCGCTTTTCCTGATTACGCTCGTTACGCGGATGTGATGGCCGCCATTACCAGCACCTATGCCTACGATATGGAAAAAGCACAGGCAGCGGTTGACGCCCGCATGACCGCCCTCGGCGCCACCAAGAACGCCAGCGGTGTTTGGGAATTTAACGGCGCACCCGTAACGATTAAAGTCGTCATTAGAACCGAAGACCAGCGCCTTGGCATCGGTCAGTACTTTGCCTCCCAGCTGGAAGCCTTAGGATTTAAAGTTGAGCGGCTAGAGAAAACCAGAACGGAAGCCAGTCCGATCGTGTGGAGCGCTACCCCCGAACTTTGCGAATGGCACGTTTACACCGGCGGCTGGATCAGCACCGCTATCAGCCGGGATGACGGCTATCAGATTCCGCAATTCAACACGGGTCTGGTACAAACCACCCTGCCTATCTTTAGCAAATACGATCCTTCACCAGAATTTGATGTGATCAACCAGAAACTGCTCTACAACGAATTCACCAGCATGGAAGAAAGAGACCAGCTCATTCGAGACGGTCTTAACCTGGCGATGAAAGAATCCTGGTGGGGCGTCTGGGTAAATGACAATACTGCCATCTCGCCTTATCGGAAACCCTTAGAGGGCGCGTATGACCTCGCTGGTGGTTTCGCCTCAGCCCCGCTTTGGCCATACACTATGCGTTGGGCAGATAAAGTGGGCGGCGTGGTTCGAGTTGCCCAGTCTGGTATTCTGGTTCAGCCGTTTAACCCCATCAATGGTTCCAACTGGACAGATGACTCGATGGTTTATCGCGGCATCATGGACTGGGGTTTGGTCCCCAACCCGTTCACCGGGCTGAATATGCCTAAACTGGTTGAAAAAGCCGAACTGGTCGCCAAGACCGGCACACCCATTATCGAAAATGGTGAAGACTGGTTCAAGCTTTCCTTCCAGGACGCGGTGGAAGTACCTGAGGACGCCTGGGCTGACTGGGATCCTGTCAATGAAAAGTGGCTTACTGTAGCTGAGATGAAGGTTAAAGTTGAAGAAGCCAAGGCAAAAGCCGCAGAAATCGAAGCAGTCAAGGCTGAGGTAGAGGCTAAACGCGCAGAATTAGTTGCCGCGTTTGACACCACGAACATGACGGTTGAAACCATGGCAGCAGTAACAAAAGAATTCACCGATTTTGCCGCGGAGAAATATGGCCTTCCCTGGGACGCATCCGCATTCGTTGATGCTGAACTTCCCGGTGAAGTTGAATGGATCGATGGCAACCTGGCTGCGGATGCTGTGGCTGACCGCCAGGGTGAACTTGACTGGTGGTTGGGTTACGTAGCAGAATCCACGGATCCTTCTGTATCGGTTGTTGACCTGGCCGGACGTGATTACAGCACGGCCGTAACCAAATCCGTGGTTATCTACCGGCCCGAATTGTGGGATACCACCTGGCATGACGGCAGCCCCTTCACCATCGGTGATGTTGTCTACGGCATGATCATGAACTTCGCGCCCGGCAAAGAAGGCAGCCCCATCTTCGACTCCACGATGAAAGGCCCAGTAGATGCCTACCTGTCTCACTTCAGGGGCGTCAAGATTACATCAGTCGACCCGTTGACCATCGAGACCTACGACAATGCCTTTGCCCTGGATGCGGAGAACAGCGTTTCTGCCTGGTATCCTTCGTTCAGCTATGGACCAGTTGCCTGGCATGATCTCACCCCTGCGGTGCTCGCCGAGAGTGATGAGAAGATCGCCTTCAGCAAAGCCAAAGCAACTCAGCTTGGAGTTGACCAGACCAGCCTCATCGCTGGAGAAACTCTGGCAATCCAAAAGAAATACCTGGATGAAGCCGCTGCTGCTGGTACAATCCCCTTCGCCCCAACTCTAAGTGAATACATCACTGCAGATGAAGCTGCTGCCAGGTACGCCAACCTGTTGGGATGGTTCCAGGATAAAGGTCACCTGATGATCGGGACCGGCGTCTTCTACGTCGACGAGGTTTACCCGACCGAAGGTACCGTGACATTAAGCCGCTACGCTGATTACATCTTCCCATCAGATGAATTCAGCGGGTTTGGCGCGCCGATGATCGCGGATGCTGAAATTGACGGACCTCTGGCAATTACCAAGGGCGAAGCTGCTGACTTTACAGTTGCGGTAACCTATGATGACGAGGCTTACCCGAGCGCGAAATTGAACTTTGTCTCATACATGCTCTTTGACGCGACAGGTAAACTGGTCGAAAAAGGTAACGCCACGATGACAGAAGAAGGACTTTACGCAGTGTCGCTCTCAGCTGAGACGACTGGGAAGCTAGAAGTAGGCGGAGCCAAACTTCTAACAGCAGTCTCATCCAAGGTTGTGAGCATCCCAACCTTCTCTGAATATGAATTTGTTGTCCAATAAACAAAACTAATACATTACTCGGTAGGGGTATAAAACCCCCTACCGAGTTTTGCCTATTTAAGGAGTAAGTTCATTATGGTAGATGCGAGCCCAACCATAGACAGCTTTAATAGTTTAGAACAAGAAGTAATTAAAGAAAAAAGATCCAGCACAGCCTTGCGGATTTTAAAATACACCGCCAGTCGCATGGTCATGATGGTGATCACTGTTACCATCGGTGTCTACCTGACCGTACTGATTGCGAACATGGGTGGATATGTTGACACGATAAGAAAGGCGCAAATCCGTGAACAGGTCGGTCTTATTGTAGCCAACGATCCTGTATTACGAAAGCTGTCTCCTGAGGTTCGGAATATTCGAATAGCCGAAATGGTTCGCGACCAGGAAAGTATTTATGGCCTTGATAAACCTTTCCTTGTGAGAAGTTTCCTTTACCTGAAGCAGGCGCTCACGCTGGACCTTGGCAGGGCCATGTCGATGACCAGCAATAGCGGTTCTTCATCTGTACGGAATATCATCATCGAACGACTGCCACCTACTTTATTGTTGTTCGGTACATCCGATCTGGTTTTATTCTTCCTGGCATTGATGATTGCTTTGAGTTTATCGCGGCACTACGGGAGTGTTATGGATAAAATTGTGATCGCTCTCACGCCGCTTTCTTCTGCTCCCGGCTGGTTTTACGGCATCTTTCTCATTTTAATTTTTGCAGCTGTTCTGCGTGTCTTGCCGTTTGGAGGAATGGTTGATGCTCCTCCGCCTAAAGAAACCATGGCATATATTTTGAGTTTATTACGGCATATGCTGCTGCCTGTGGCAGCCATCACCATCAGTTCGATTTTTCTTAGCGTATTTTCCTGGCGCACATTTTTCTTGATTTATTCCAGCGAAGATTATGTCGAAATGGCAAAGGCAAAAGGATTAACCGAAAGAGACGTTACCCAAAAATACATCCTTCGCCCTACTCTCCCAACCATCATCACCAACTTTGCCCTTCTGGTTATTGGTATGTGGGTAGGAGCACCAATTTTCGAAACGGTTTTCCAATGGCCGGGTTTGGGACGGGCGCTTTACCAGGCAATCGGATTGTTTGATACCCCGGTCATCGTTGCTGAAGCAGTCATTTTTTCTTACCTGCTGGGTATCACGGTTTTTCTATTAGAGATCGTTTACGCTCTGGTAGATCCCCGTGTTCAGGTTGGAAATGAGGGACCCAGAGCATGAACTCAATTAAACGTACTTTTAATGAACTTTTCAAATATCCCTCCGCTGTTGCGGGGTTGATCATCATCCTCTTGTTAATCGCGCTATCCATTTACACGCTGATTGCGCTACCATACGATCGAGCGATCAGCCTTTGGCGCGGTGAATCAAAGGACTGGTACGCCAGTCCGAAGTACGCCATGCCGGCCTGGATTAATAGTTTTCGCAAAAATAAGCTTCCGACCACCATCATTTTAAAAACGGATGATCCCAGTGTGGTCAAGACCGAAGAAAAAGCAACGGTCATTTACGAGATGCCCTTTGTATTCACAGCAGACGCCTTCCCTTCTGAGATAAACGTGTTTTTTAAGTCCACCTATACAAGCAGCCCACCTTTTGTTGGTTTATCTATAATCACGCCTGATGAACGAGAAATTAAACTGGGGAATTTCAAGGTAGAACGCTCTCTGGCCTATTACCTGAGCCAGGATCAGAAGTTAGTAAAAAAGTATAAAGATATCCCAATCCAGGAAGCCTTGTTAATGCAGCCTGACAGCAAACCGCGTAAGCCACTCAAAGGCACCTATAAACTCATAATAGAAGGCGTTACCTTTGATGAAGGTTCGACAGTCAGCGCTGAAGCCGTTTTCTATGGCAAAGTTTCTGGAATTGCCGGAACTGACCATAAAAGGCGAGACTTGAGCATTGCCCTCTTATGGGGAACACCAATCGCGTTGATGTTCGGCCTGGTGGCCGCAGTTGGCACCTCTTTGACACAACTGATTATCTCGGCTATCAGTACCTGGTTCGGAGGTTGGATCGATGTGCTCATCCAACGCATTACCAATGTCAATATGGTGCTTCCATTCTTGCCCATCTTAATCATGATCGGCACGTTCTATTCGCGCAGTATTTTTGTCATTCTAACCTGCGTCATCCTATTAAGTATCTTTGGCGCTGGAATACTGACCTATCGAGCGATGTTCATGCAAATCAAGGAGTCACCCTATATCGAAGCGTCACGATCCTACGGCGCGAGTAACTCACGCATCATCTTCAAATATATGGTGCCGCGCCTAATTCCCATGCTCATACCTGGGTTTGTGTCATTGATTCCGTCCTATGTTTTCTTAGAATCTTCTCTGGCGATTCTTGGGCTGGGAGATCCAACCATTCCCACCTGGGGTAAAGTCATCGATGAATCTTATAACAGTGGCGCGCTGTTCAATGGGTATTATTATTGGGTTCTCGAACCGTCGTTTCTCTTAGTTGTCACCGGGCTGGCATTTGCTGTTGTCGGCTATGCTCTTGATCGCGTTTTTAATCCGCGTTTGCGAGGTCAATAATGGCGAACTCACCTACACTGCTCAAAATCGAAGACCTTGTTCTCTATTTTAAGACTATGCGCGGTCCAGTGCAGGCGGTTGACCATATTGACCTTGACCTCAAAAACAATGAAGCCATTGTGATATTGGGCGAATCTGGTTGCGGTAAAAGCTCGCTGGCGAAGGCCATACTCCGTCTATTACCCAGAAACATCGACAAGTATTCGGGCAAGGTTTTATTGAATGGCACAGATACCATGCAGTACTCCGATGAAGAGTTTCGCCGAAAAGTCAGGTGGCGTTCCATTTCGATGGTTCCACAGGCGGCTATGAACTCGCTGAACCCGGTGTTGAAGGTTGGCGACCAGGTTACAGAACCCTTTATCATCCATACAGGTGCTTCAAAAACAGAAGCAATTGCGCAAGCCAAGAAGATGTTCGCGCACGTCGGTGTGCCGAATAGCTTCCTCGATCGCTACGCTTTCGAACTCAGTGGTGGCATGAGGCAGCGTTCAGCGATTGCCATGGCGTTGGTGACAATGCCTGATTTGATCATCCTGGATGAACCCACATCCGCATTGGATGTTTTAACCCAGGCGAATATTTTCAATGTGTTGAAAACGCTCAAGAAAGACCTTGAGATCAGCTTTATCCTCATCACCCATGATATCGCAACCTCAAGTGAATTGGCTGATCGGGTTGCGGTGATGTACGCTGGACAGATCGTAGAAGTCTGTGATGCGACCCGTTTCTTTGATAAACCTTTCCATCCATACTCAATCGCGCTGATGGATAGCGTCCCACGCTTACGCCAGGTGAAAGAACCGGACTTCATCACCGGCCAACCGCCATCCTTGATCAACCCGCCAACCGGGTGTCGCTTTAAGGATCGCTGCCACAAACGCTTTGAAAAGTGCGAAGAAGAACCGCCTGCAGTAACAATTGAAAATCATATTGTTAAATGTTGGCTTTACCAATAAAGGTAGGAGATGTCATGGATCACATAATTGACAAAAACGAGAAGGCAGAACCGTTCCTCCAACAAGACATCCGCGAGAGAGGTGTCCTTCTCTCCATCAGAGATTTAAAGATTTGGTTCGAACTAAGAAAATTTGGTTTTGGTCACGCAGGGTATGTTCACGCGGTTGATGGCGTCAGTTTTGACCTCCACAATGGAGAATCAATCGCTGTCGTGGGTGAATCAGGATGTGGAAAGTCCACCTTGATGAAAGGAATTCTGGGCCTTCACCGCCCCACGGAAGGAGAGATCTTTTTCAGGGGTGAGTCTATAGGCGAAATGAAGTCGAAAGAAATCAAACAGTATCGTTCGCACATCGGTTACATCCAGCAAGACCCCTATGGTGCGATGGCGCCGTTCATGTCGGTTCAACGTATTCTGACAGAACCATTGAGTATCAACGGGATTAAGGACCATCAGCAGATTCAAGACATGGTTCACAAAGCGTTGGAAGAAGTTAAAGTTTTTCCAGTTGAAGATTACTTGAATAAATTTCCGCACATGTTAAGCGGTGGCCAGCAACAACGCATCGTTATTGCCCGTTCCATGATCTTAAACCCCAACTTCCTGGTGGCAGACGAACCTGTTTCCATGCTGGACGCCTCCGTCAGGGTTGAAATCCTCCGGTTGCTCCGCAGCCTGCAAGAATCCAGGAATCTCGCGGTTATCTATATCACCCACGACCTTTCTACGGTCAGTTACTTTTCACGTCGGATTTTTGTGATGTACGCCGGTCAAATCGTAGAGAAAGCATTGGTTCAAGACTTGCTGAACAACGCCGGACACCCGTATACTCAGGCGTTGCTCACCGGCACCTCAGACCCTGATGGTGCCAACGCACATAAGCTGAAAGAAGTTCCACCAGGTGAACCTCCTAACCTGATCAATCCGCCCAAAGGATGCCGTTTCCACCCAAGGTGCCCAAAGATCATTAGAGGGCTTTGTGAAGTAGAGGCTCCGCCAGAATTTGAACCAGAACCTGAGCATAGTGTTGCCTGTTGGCTGCTTAGATGATCATTGACCGCCTAAATCCCAGGAAATTGATCTGGTCAGCCATCATTTTGATGGTTATGGGTGTAGCAATTCCGTTTCTCATGGTCATCCACGTTCTGGACCCGCTATTGAGATGGAATTCAACCATTTATTTGATCTTAAACTTCGTTGCCTATTTCTTCCAAATACTCGGGTTCATTCTTGGAATTATCGGCATCGCTATCTATACTCGCCGTAACAAACATCGAGAATGACACCTCATTTTCTACAAATAGAAAGAGCGAGGAGCAATCCCGCTCTTTTTTCTTATGTTTTTCATATCTGTTCTTGTTTATAATTGGTTTAATATTGAAAACATTGATTGGACTTCTATGAACGCAATCGGTAGCACCGCAATCACCATTCTTGAATTTATCCTCGCCTTCGGCGCGCTGGTGCTGTTACATGAACTTGGTCACTTTTTCGCTGCGCGCCTGAGCAAGATCGAAGTCGAGGAGTTTGGTCTGGGTTACCCGCCCAAGATGTTCCGCCTGTTCCGCGCCGGTGGTACGGATTTCACCATAAACTGGATTCCCTTTGGCGGTTTCTGCCGCATGAAAGGCGAGAACGGAGAAGTGTCCGAACCAGGCAGTTTTTTGGCAGCCAGACCTTCCAGGCGTTTATTGACCTTGTTGGGCGGGCCGTTGACCAACCTGCTCGTGGGGATGCTCATCATCTCTTTTCTCTTCACCCGTATCGGCTCGCCTGATCCCTCTTCGGTTATGGTCGCCGCTGTCACTGATGAAACTCCTGCAGCCGCCGCCGGTATTCTCCCAGGTGACCTCATCCAATCAGTAAACAATGTCCAAATCACCAGCATGGACGCTCTCTCCAAGGTTATTTCGTCCCACCTCGGTCAGGAGGTTGAGATCGTGCTGCTGCGTGAAGGTGTTGCGCTGACGATCAAGGTAACCCCGCGCGCTGAATGGCCTGAAAAACAGGGTCCTCTCGGTATAACGATAATGAACCCTTCCCAAAAAGTCAGCTTCATTCAGGCGCTGCCAAGAGCGTTTATCGCCACCCTTGACCAGGGTTACCAGTTGTTGATGGTCCCGGTCAGGCTTATCAGCGGGCAGATTGCCCCTTCTGAAGCGCGCATGGTGAGCGTAAAAGGGATATACGATATCTACGCGCAGGTTCAAACCCTGGACAAGCAGGAGGCTGTGGAGAATCCCGCGATGGCCGGGCTGAACACGCTTTACTTTTTCGCCATCATTTCCATCGCCCTGGGGTTCACCAATTTACTGCCCATCCCCGCTCTGGATGGCGGTCGAATCCTGTTCCTGTTGCCAGAACTGTTCTTCAAGAAAAAGATCCCCCCCGCGCTAGAGGGGAAAGTACACATGATTTTTTATGCCCTGCTGCTGACTTTAATGGTCTTACTGGTCATCAACGATATCGTTAACCCGGTGATCATTCCTAAATAGGCGACCGATGAATAAAGAATCAGGCGAACCCATACCATTTTCTTCGGTTCTTTCAGCATTACAAAATGCTTCAGTTCCCTTCCCGGCGCGCTATCTGCGCAGTTTCTCAGACCTCCCGCCTGCCAACCTGAAGGTCCTGCTCAACTGCTGGCCATCCATCCCTGCCAGGCGCAAGGTATCTTTATTAGAGGACCTTGAAGCCGTGTTGGAAGAGGACACCCTGGTGAATTTTGATAACCTGGCCAGGGCTTTGCTCGCCGACCCCGACCCCCATGTGCGCACCTGCGCCCTGCGCCTGTTATGGGAGTGCGAAGAAAAATCCATCCTTCCCATCTTGGTCGATATTTCTATCAAAGACGAAGATGAAACGACCCGCGAGACCGCGATTTCATTGCTCGGCAAGTTCGTACTGCTGGGTGAACTGGATTCTCTGAAAGACAGCGCGAAAGAAGGGCTGAACCAACACCTGGTGAACATCGTCCGGGGGAAGGACAAAACGCGAGTCAAACAACGCGCGCTTGAATCGCTGGGTTATTCCAGTCACCCAGCCGTGCCTGACCTCATCCGCAACGCATACCAAACGAACGATCTGCATTGGGTCACGTCGGCGATTTGTGCTATGGGACGTTCAGCCGATGATGCCTGGGGTCCTCAGGTAGTAGCCATGCTCACCTCCCCTGAGCCCGAAATCCAGTTTGAAGCAATTCGCGCCGCCGGCGAGCTGGAATTACGCACCGCACGCGAGCCACTGCTCGCATTGCTTGAAGAGGAAACCGAAGACGAAGAAATGCGCCTGGCGTTGATCTGGGCTCTTTCACAAATCGGTGGAGACGCGGTCAGGGAAAAATTGAACGAATTGCTGGAAAACCCTTCCAACGAAGACGAAGCAGAATGGTTGGAGAAAGCCATGGAGAATCTCGACATCTCCACGCCTGGCGATATGAATCTGCTGGATTTCTCACCTGGCGATGAAGAGGATGACGAGGAAGAAGATTTCCTTGGCGATTTAGAGCTGGATGATTTCAACGCTGAAGATGAGGAAGAAGAAGATGAGTAGCTCCCCGCAGGTTGATCCTCTGCCCGAGCGATTCACCACGCAGCCATCCTGTTTTTTTCAATCATCAGCGTGACCCAATAATGGAAATGGCTGAGATTAAATGCATTCATTTGCTGGTTGAAGGCACCGTTCAGGGAGTAGGCTTTCGTGTTTTTGTGCAGCAACAGGCAAACGCCCTCGCCCTCACAGGCTGGGTGCGCAACCTTATGGATGATAAGGTGGAAATTCTCGCCCAGGGGGATGAGAACAAACTGACCCGACTACTGGCCACCGTGCGGGTCGGTCCGCCAATGGCCCATGTAACCCAAGTAACAGTGGAATGGTCAAACCCTGTGGTTTTCTATAAGCGTTTCTCGATTGCCCCCAGTGGGTAAACGTTTCGCCCAATCCAATCCTTACTACTCGATTTCACCTGCCATCAAGCGGGCTTTTTTCCAGGGTGGCAGATCAGATTCTTCAGCCAGGTATGTCTTTAGGTCAATCAGGCGATCTCTGATGACCGCAGCCTGTTCAAACTGCAGCTCGCTGGCTGCCTGTTTCATTTGCTTTTCCAGTTCAAGGATCATGCGTTTCAGATCACTGATCGGCATGCGTGGTTTCTCTTCGCCGGCTGAGTAGCGACCTTTCGCTTCAGCGATCACTGATGAAGCAGAAAGGCGCTCTGTCAGGTCGTGAACAGCCTTCACCACCGTGAAGGGTTCAATGCCGTTGGCTTTGTTGTAATCCATTTGCTTTTTCCGTCTGCGGTTTGTTTCGTCAATGGCGGTTTTCATCGCGCCGGTTATCGTATCAGCGTACATGATGACCTTGCCGTTCACATTACGCGCCGCCCGGCCGATCGTCTGAATCAACGCAGTTGCGGAACGCAAAAATCCTTCCTTATCGGCGTCTAGGATTGCCACCAGCGAAACCTCTGGCAGGTCAAGCCCTTCACGCAGCAGGTTGATTCCCACGATCACATCAAACACACCCATGCGCAGGTCCCTTAAAATGCCAACCCGTTCCAGCGTTTCAACCTCTGAATGGAGATAATTCACTTTTAAACCCAACTCCAACAGGTAATCTGAAAGATCCTCTGCCATCCGCTTTGTCAGGGTTGTTACTAAAACGCGCTCGCCCTGTTCAACGCGCTTCTTGATCTCGCCATACAGGTCATCCACCTGCCCTTTTGTCGGTCTCACTTCTACCTCAGGGTCGACCAATCCCGTGGGACGGATAATTTGCTCAACGATCTGGTCAGAACGGCTCAACTCAAAATCAGCCGGCGTGGCTGAGGTGTAAATGGTATACCCCATCACCCTCTCGAATTCCTTGAAGGTTAATGGGCGGTTATCCAATGCTGAAGGCAATCTGAAGCCGTATTCTACCAGGGTTGATTTCCGCGATTGGTCGCCGTTGTACATGCCCCTGATCTGCGGAACCGTCATGTGTGACTCGTCCAGTACTAATAGGTACTCACTGGGCAGATAATCCATCAAGGTCCAGGGAGGAGAGCCCGCTAAGCGCTGGTCAAGATGGCGTGAATAATTCTCAATCCCCGAACAATAGCCAACCTCCCTCAGCATCTCCAGGTCATAACGGCAGCGCTGCTCAATGCGCTGCGCTTCCAGCACCCTGCCGTTGGCTTTGAAATAATGGATCTGGTCGTTCAGTTCTTTTTCAATATCATCCAGCGCCACTTTCAGGCGCGCTTCGCTGGCGATGTAATGCTTGGCGGGGTAAATATCAATGGCAGAAGGTTCCGCAATGATCTCGCCGGTCATTGGGTTAAACTCAACGATTTTCTCTACTTCGTCACCGAAAAAAGTGATTCTAACAGCCTGTTTTTCCTCGTAAGCGGGGAAAATCTCCATCGTATCTCCGCGCACCCTGAAAGCCCCAGGCCGCAATTCAAGGTCATTGCGCTGGTACTGGCTTTCAATTAGCCGTCGCAGCAGCGCATTTCGCCTAAATATTTCACCAACCGCAAGGTGAACCACCACATTGCTGTATTCTTCAGGATTGCCGAGACCGTAGATGCAGGATACAGAGGCCACAATGATCACGTCTTTCCGCGACATTAAGGCAGTAGTAGCCGCCAGGCGAAGACGTTCAATTTCATCATTGATATCCGTCTCTTTTTCAATATAAAGATCGTGGCGCGGAACATATGCTTCAGGCTGGTAATAATCATAATAGGAGACGAAGTATTCCACTGCGTTTTGCGGGAAGAACTCGCGAAACTCGGCGTAAAGCTGAGCAGCCAGAGTCTTGTTATGCGCCATCACCAGCGCCGGCATCTGCAGCTCTTGGATGACTTTGGCAATAGTGAAAGTTTTACCGGTGCCCGTAGCTCCGAGCAACACCTGGTTACGCATTCCCTGTCGGATGCCTTTGACAAGCTGCTTAATCGCTTCCGGTTGGTCACCGGTAGCCTGGTATGGTGCCTGAAGGTGAAACTGCATTCTCTTTTCCTGGTTTTATTTACATTGATTATAGCACATTTGTTCTTCTATGCGTGTCTAAGTGTTTCGGATGGGCAGCTCCAGTGAAAACACCGCCCCTCCTTCGGGGCTATTCGCGCCACTTAAATCACCCCCCAATAAAAGCGCCAGTTTTTTGCTGATCGCCAGTCCCAGCCCTGAACCTCCATTTTCTCTGGTTCGCGCGCGTTCGTGACGATAGAACCTTTCAAAAAGATGGGGAAGCGCGGTGGTCGGTATACCGCTTCCATCATCCTGGACGGAGATAACCAGTTTGGCGCTTTCTTTCCTGGTGCTTATGAGGATGCGCCCTCCTTTTTGTCCATAGCGCAGCGCATTGGAGATCAGGTTCTGTAAAATTTGCGAAACCCGGTCGGCATCCGTGTGAATCCACAATTCTTCACCATCTGGACGAAATACGGTCACCAGATTGGTTCCTTCGAGCGCTGCCTGTGCCTGAAAACCAGCAACCACCTGTTGCACAAGGTTCACAATATTCAGAATTCTCATTTCGAGACGAACTTCGCCCGCATCAGCCATCGCTAACAATCTGAGGTCTTCCACCAGGCGTGAGAGAAAATTGGTCTGCTGTAATGCGATCAGAACATTTTTTTGTGTTAGCGGCAGCACGCCATCAAGCATTCCTTCGAGCTGCGCTTTTTGTACAGCGATGGGGGTTCGTAACTCATGCGCCGCATCCGCAGTAAGCGACTGCTTTCGCTCTTCAGCCAGCTCCAGGTTTCTGGCCAACTGGTTGAAGGTTTTGGCAAGCATGGCAATTTCATCGTTGCCTTTGATATCCACCCGGGTAGAAAAATCGCCTGTAGAGAGTTGAGTAGATGCTGAAGTGATCACTTTTATGGGTTCTAATAGATATTTTGAAACGAGCACTGCCAGCCCAATAGCCAATAAGATTCCAAATCCCCCCGCGAGAAATATCGCTCGGCGCAGCCTGTTGACAAATGGCGCTATGTCATCAGGTGCCTGTAAGACTCCATTTTCAACGACCAGGTATCCCACAGTCTGTCCGCCGCTATGAATTTCAAGTGACCTTGACGTCATTTCGCCAGTGAGTTTTTCACCTTTCACCTGCCCAGCGTTACTCCATACGATAACGTGGTTTTGGTCAGTCAATGTCAGTTCTGAGGCTTTACCGTGAGCGTTTTTCCTCCCGTGCCGTTGCGAATAAGCATCGGCAACTTCCCCCACCATACTCCATGTCCCCTTGTATTCATAGTAGTCTTCCAGGGCTTCAACAAGCCCCATCACACCATACTGCCCTCCCCTTGTCAGATACCGGTTCACCTGGCGCTGGCTATCCAGGTTGGCAAAAATCACCACCCCGCCAATTGAAACGATGACCACAACTGAAAACGCCAGAATCATTTTTTGCTGGAGCGAAAACTTCATTATTTACTCATCCTCTCGGTAGAACTTGTAGCCAACTCCAAACACTGTCTTTATAAAAGCGGGTTTTCTTGCATCCTCTTCAATTTTTGCCCGTAAATTTTTTATATGGGCGTCCACGGTTCTTTCGTAACCTTCAAAGCTCTGTCCTTGCGTAGCTTCCAATAACTGAAGACGCGAAAACACGCGACCAGGATGACGCGCGAGTGTCACCAGTATGGCGAATTCAGATGGCGTCAAGTCGATTTCTTGACCTGCTTTTTTGACAAGGTGCGCATCTATATCAATCTCAAACGGTGGAATTAAGAAACGGTCCTCCTCCACCCTGCTGCGATTCACTCTACGCAGAACTGTTTTAACCCGCGCTAGGACCTCCCGGGGTGAGAACGGCTTGGTAATGTAATCATCAGCCCCGAGCTCCAAGCCCTTTAAACGGTCTATTTCTTCTACCCGAGCAGTAACCATGATGATCGGGATATCTTTTTCCCTCAACACCTCGGTGGCTACATCTACACCATCCATCCCAGGTAGATTTAAGTCCAACAGGACCAGGTCCACATTCTCGCTCAGGCAGAGGTCCAAACCTGTATCCCCGCGTTGAGCAGAAAGCACATGGTAGCCTTCGCGCTCAAGATATGATTGCAAAATGCGCGCCAGGGTAACTTCGTCTTCAATTATTAATATGGTTGTCATGATGCGATTATAGCACCCAGAACCTTCAGCAAGTTTTCCCGCCACTCGTTCTCTTCCGGGCTGAACTTCATCCAGTAAGCATTTTTACCAAACCTGGTTTGGTAACCAAGCGGCGCAAGTTCACGTTTTACCGCGCCTTCTGGCAGTTGCGGAAAACGCAGCACGAGTTGATCTGCTTCAACGTTAATCGAGGTCAACCCGGCTTTCGCTGCCAGTAGTTTTACGCGCAATTGGAAGAAGAGGTCCTTAACTTGCTGAACAGGTTGTCCAAAACGGTCTCGGAATTCTGCTGCCAAAGCGTCCAGTTCAGAGACTTCCTCCAGGTGAGCCAGTCGCCGGTATAACTGCAATCGTAAAGCCTGATCCGGAACGTAATCAACAGGAATACCCACGCTAATCGGCAGATCCACACTGACGGGGATATACCCGGAGGAAGGAATTGCGTTTTCAGATTCTCCTTCATTTTGCCCCTGTTCAAGGCGTAGCTCCCTTACTGCCTGTGCCAGCATCCTGGTGTAGAGGTGAAAACCAACTGAAGCGATATAACCCGATTGGCGGGTACCGAGCATTTCACCCGCTCCACGGATTTCAAGGTCACGCATGGCGATGGAATAGCCCGCCCCCAACTGGATGTTTTCCGCGATTGTTTCTAGGCGTTCTTGCCCTTCAGGGGTTGGGGCTTTCTTGCGGTGTTTGAAAAAATAAGCGAAAGCCCGTTGCCCGCCCCTGCCTACCCTGCCCCTCAACTGATACAACTGCGCCAGCCCAAAGGCGTCTCCCCGGTCTACGATCAAAGTATTGGCGTTGGGGATATCCAAGCCAGATTCGATAATCGAAGTGCACAGTAACACGTCCACCTCGCCTTTGGTAAAACAGGTCATCACGCGAGAAAGCTCCTCTTCACGCATTTGGCCATGTGCGATCGAGACCCGCGCTTCTGGCACTAAACTCTCAAGGTGAGCTTTCATCGCCTCAATTGTTTGCACGCGGTTATGCACAAAAAACACCTGCCCGCCCCGCCCAATTTCACGTAGCACCGCCTGCCGAACGATCCGCGGCGAATAAGGACCAATATGAGTTACGATGGGCAGGCGCTCTGCGGGGGGGGTATTAATGGTGGATATATCACGCACTCCAGTGAGCGCCATATACAGGGTTCGCGGGATCGGTGTGGCAGTAAGCGTGAGTACATCAACTTCGGTACGTAATTTTTTAAAATGTTCCTTATGAGTAACGCCAAACCGCTGCTCCTCATCGATGACCACCAAACCCAGGTCTTTAAAAACCACATCGCTGGTAAGCAGACGGTGTGTGCCAATTACAATGTCAACCTGCCCCAGCATGATCCTTAAAACAATTTCTTCCTGCTCTTTTGGGGTTCGAAACCTGGAAAGCATTTCAACAGAAACCGGGTAAGGAGACAGCCTCTGCCGGAAGGTCTCAAAATGTTGTTGTGCAAGCACGGTGGTTGGAACAAGCATCGCTACCTGCTTTCCGTCCATCACCGCTTTGAAGGCCGCCCGTAATGCGACTTCTGTCTTGCCATACCCAACATCGCCGCAAAGCAAACGGTCCATAGGCTTTGGCGTTTCCATGTCTTGCTTCACAGATAAAATCGCTTTCATTTGGTCTTCTGTTTCAATGTAGGGAAAGCTTGCTTCCAGTTCTTGCTGCCAGGCGGTATCAGGCTTGTAAGCGTGCCCAACCGCAGATTGGCGCTTGGCGTATAGTTCTAACAATTCACTGGCAACCTGCGCCACCGCTTCGCGTACACCCTGCTTGGTTTGATTCCACTCATGTCCGTTTAAACTTGAGGGCTGAGGTGGTTCACCACCCGTACCTATGTAGCGGCTGATCCGATCTGCCTGGTGGATAGGAACGTAAATTTGATCTCCATTTTCGTACTCCACCAGCAGGAATTCTTTCTCCATACCATCCAGAATTCGGCTCACCAACCCGGCAAACCGGCCAATGCCATAATCAACATGCACCACCCAGTCACCCTTCTTAAGGTCAGCATAATCTGCTTCCGGGGAGAGATAACGCGCGGTTAACCGCGCCCTGGGTTGGGGTCGTTCCCATCCAAATATTTCGCCATCTGTAATGCAATGTAGTGTTTTCCCGCTATCAAGTTCGAGATCCCAGCCTTCACCCAATGCAGATTCGATGAATTTCAAATTTCCTGAATGAGCACAAGCGTCGCTTTGCTCTTCCCAGATCTCTTTTAACCGTGAAAGTTGCCTGGTAACAATCACCATCTCATCGCCTTCACGACAACAGGCTTCAAGATAGTTGACGAAGTGACTGATTTGCCCCGCAAAGCGCATACCGGGTGAAAATTTCGAGCCAAGAGAACCCATATCTTCATTGTTCGGGCGTAACAGCTCCATCCAGCGCCGGTTGGAGATCATTTCAAGCACTTCTGACCAGGATATATACGGAACCGGGAAATCAGCAGGAATGATCCCTTCTCGCACAACCTCAGCCCTATTCTTTAAAGCCTGCTCTTCTATTTCTTCGCCAAAACTTTGAATATTCGAAAGGCTATCAACCAAAATCAACGCATCCGGTGGCAAATAATCCAGGATCGTGGATGAAAGCGGATGAATCATGGGAATTTGGAACTCATCAACAAAACCGTCCTCACCCGAAAACTTCAGGTCGCCGTTAGGGATGAATTCTCTCGCAGGGGTAATTTGTATCTGATCGATGTTGCTCACAGTTCGTTGCGTGGCCGGGTCAAAGAATCGTAAGGTGTCGATCTCCTCGCCAAAAAACTCCAGTCTTACCGGGTATGGTTCAGCAGGCGTCCAGATGTCCAGGATACCCCCTCGTTTGGAAAATTGACCGTGGTCAACGACCACCTCGGTGTTTTCATACCCCAGGCGCGCCCATTCCCGCAACAACGTGTCTGGATTGGCATGTCCGTTGATTTTTAATACCTTACTCGCAATAATATAATCGCGCCTCGGCAGCGTTCGCGTCATCACTGCCCGCAGTGGGGCGATAACCACACAGGGTTTATCGGGTTTCTGGCTGCCCAGTTTAAAATAATTCACCAGTACCGCCATCGTTTGCAGCCGGTCCCGCCGGGTCAGGCTGCCCCAGGCGGCTTTTTCGTAAAACATGGGTGTAGGTTCAGGAAAATACAGGCGCGGGAAGTCAGGCAGCCAAAAGCGTAATTCATCAAACAGCATGGAGGCGCGATCTGCTCTATCCGTTAATAGCAGGACTGGCACTTGAAGATCGATGCACAGGGCTGCCACTACAGGCAGCCTGGCTGAACGCAGCAAACCCAGGCTGGCTGGCTGTGTCCCCACCTTGATAGAATCAAGGCACTGCAGGTATGCCGCCTGTTGGCGTAATGTGCTAAGCAATTTAATCCTTCTCTGTTGGGTTGAAGCGATTCATGGCAGTCTCCAACCCTTCATTCAAATAACACTGAAGCGCCTCCACTGCCCGGTCCAGAAATGACCCAAGCATCTCTTTTTCTGCTTTCGTGAAGGTCTGCAGCACGTATGCCGCTGCGTCCATCTGGCCAGGGGGTCGGCCGATGCCCATGCGCAGTCGGGCAAAATTTTGTGTTCCCAGTTGTTCAATGATCGAAGTCATGCCCTTTTGCCCGGCTGAACCGCCAGCAGGGCGTATTCGGATGGTCTGGAAAGGAAGGTCCACATCATCATGCCCAACAATTAAGTTCTCCAACGAAACCTTGTAGTACCGTACCAATCCAGCGATCGCCTGACCCGACTGATTCATATAGGTTTGCGGCTTGGCTAAGATTACCCTGACGCCGTTGACGCGACCCACGCCAACGATGGCTTTATTCTGTACTTTATTCAACTTGATATTGTGCCGCGCTGCGAATGAGTCAATCATCATGAAACCGATATTGTGTCGGGTTTCGCGGTACTCTCTACCCGGGTTTCCAAGCCCGGCAAGCAGGTATACCGCTTCTGTCGATTCCTTAATAGCAGAGGTTTTTTTGTAGAATATTTTGAGTAATGACATATTCCCTCTTATCGCCGTCGACGGGATTGTATCGCTGAATAGATGGCAATTGAAGACAGCGCAACACAGACAGCAAGAATGGCAATAATGATCGTTCGTTGAATTTCCTGCCGTTGGATGGAAGCCGGGTTGACCTTTTTTTCAATCACGGTCGAAACAGGTGCTCTGATCTCAACCGCTGCTGATCGTTTCTCCGTCTGCGTATTTACACCCATTTCATTCTGACCCGGAGCACGAGAGTAGTTGGAAACCTGTATGTTCTCAACCACCACCTCATTTCGACGATCCCCCACCTTTGTTACCACAAGTTTGATATGGTAGACGCCGTCGGTGATGGTGGTTGTATCCCAGGCAGCCAGAACATCATCCTGAACCACTTTGTCCAGTCGCTTGATTAGAAACCAGGTTTCTTTACCCGTTTGCGCATACGCGTACAGAACTTCTGCTGATAAAAATCCTTCTTCCGGTACACTGCCCCGGATTTCTACAATCCCTTCTACCACCTCGCCGGTTGTGGGCGCAGTGATATACAATCCGGGTGTAATTGTCATCCCCAAGAGCATAACCAGGAAAAAAGACATGATCGGCTGAAGCAAAGCTTGGTTAAACATGGCAACTTTTAAGTCTAACACGAAGACTTACAGGAATCAAACACTTTTTTTCATAGGCAGCCATTAACGAACGAGCCCTTGTTTTTTTTCTCACCTCTAATATCCCAATAAATACAGCAATGTTATGAAGGGTATGCTATAATCACCTCACTATGACAGAAGACCATGTTTACACACCCCCAATGAATGAAGGGGAAATGGTTGAAAGCATCCCGGTCAAGAAAAATAAGACCTGGCTTTATATTCTCATCGCGGTGGTCATCATAGGGCTTCTCGTTACCGGAATCGTTCTGCTGGCTACAGCTGGTAATACCACTACTACCATGGTAAGGGATATTTTCATCATCCTCATGGCGCTTGAATCCATCGTGATTGGTGTGGCTTTGGTCATCCTGGTGATTCAACTTTCCTCGCTCATCAATCTGCTCCAAAATGAGATTAAACCGATCTTACAGAACACCAGTGATACAGTGAATACTTTGAAAGGAACCACCACTTTTTTAAGTGACAACCTGGCCACACCGGTAATTAAGCTCAATAGTTCTGTCGCAGGATTGAGAAAATTACTCAATCTCATCGGTCTATTTAGAAAATAACGATTCTTAATAAAAAGGAGATATGACATGGAAGAAAGAGATAATTTTGGCGCGTTCCTGGTTGGTTTTCTGATTGGTGGAATCACGGGTGCCGTGGTGAGCCTGCTTTATGCCCCAAAATCTGGTGATGAGACGCGCACCGTGATCAAAGAAAAAGCGATCGAATTAAAAGATAAGACCGCCGTGACCGCAGAAGAAGCTTATCGCAAAGCCGAGCAGGCTGCCAATGAAGCCGCCGCGAAAGCGCAGGAACTGTTGAAGACCGCCCAGTCAAAAGCAGCGGAAGTGCTCAAGAAAGCCCCGGTGGTTTTGGAAGAAGAAAAAGTCGTAGTAAAAGCCAAAAAAGCAGCCTGAAGCTGAATATGTTATCAAAACAACCTCCCTCACAGGAGGTTGTTTTCTATTCTATAAGTTTATACACTTCTGGGATTGCTCTTATCACATCACCCGCCAATACCGATTCATCACAACCCACAATTTTCCTGGTAGCCAGTCCGGCCTGCGCGTGCATCCAGGCTCCAACCAAAGCTGCCTCCCACGTAGAAAGACCCTGAGCGAGAAAACCAGCGATCATTCCCGCCAACACATCTCCTGTGCCCGCCTTGGCAAGGCTGGAAGTCGCCACAGGCAATACCGCAATGTGACCTTCTGTTCCGGCAACCACAGTCAAAGGGCCTTTAAGCACGACTGTCTGCCCCCATTGCAGGGCAAATCGCCGGGCTACTTCCATTCGGTCGCTTTGGACTTCCTCAACCGAAAGCCCTGTGAGGTGCGCCATTTCTCCGGGGTGTGGGGTGAGCACCGCTGTGAGATTGCTTTTTTCAAACCACGCGGAGTCTTCTCCCAGCAGGGTAAGCCCGTCAGCGTCTATTACCAAAGGAGGTCGCCCAGAATCTCTGTATTTCGTTTTTTGTCGGCGTGCAACTCCATGAAACCCGGCAACCTCACCTTGAGCCAGATTTTCACGCAGGAGCAGGTTAAACACAAAACGCCTGGTAGAATCATGCCTGCCTAACCCTGGACCAAGGACCGCACTATCGCAGCCCATCCAATAAAGGATGACTGTTTCAGCCGCGATTTCCGAAATGCAACCTCCAGCGTCCTCAAGAAGCACCCAGGTCAGTTCCGGGCAAGAGGTCACTCCCGTTGGATAAACCGAAGCTGGTACGGCGACCTGCACCAGACCGGTTCCCACAGCATACGCTCCGCGCCCTGCAAGTACTGGTGCGCCAGGATAATTCGCAGATCCGCCGATCACAAGCGCCTTACCGTAACTCCCCTTATGAGAAAATGCTTCTCTTTTTGGCAGGAGGGCGTGAACAAGCTCATCGGTAATGACCATATCTCCAGGTTCACCTGCCCTGCCAAGAGAACGAGCAATACCTAGGTCAACCGTGATAAGCTCTCCAAGATAAGGGAAGGCTGAATAAGTGAGCATCCCTCGCTTAACCGCTTCAAGGCACACGGTTTCGGCTGCCTTTACCGTGCCGCGGCTCACCTCGCCGCTCTCACAATCCATCCCTGATGGGCAATCCACAGCGATCCAGGCAAACCCCGGCAAGGATTCAGAAACATCACTTAAGAGATTTTGGATTGGCTCAGGTAATGGGCTTCTGAAGCCTGTGCCATAAATCCCATCCAGCACTATGCCTTCAAGGTGCTGCAATTCATTCATTTTCGCCGCATCAACTACTGCCCCACCGCTCCGACAATATTCCTGTAATAGAACATCATGTGGCTTTCGATCTCGGGCGAGAATCGCGCGCGTATTCCAGCCTCTTGATTGCAAAAGCGAAAGCGCAATTAGTGTATCTCCGCCATTATTTCCTCCCCCTATTAACCCCAATGCGTAAGGTTGAACGCCTCGGCGATGTTTTTGGTCAACATAAAGTGCGATTCTCTCACCCGCTGTTTGCATCATCGCCATAAATGTGAATCCAGCCGCGTTTGCACGCTGTTCCAAATCACGCATAGCCGCGACACTGATCAATTTCATCTCAGCTCCCTGAACACAATTATTATACAACGAGGGTTGCCTACCTCATCTCAAGTATAATGATGCGCATGCGGCGTTATGTTTATGTGGTGGTTTTTATTTCTGGCCTGGCTTCGTTGGCTGTGGAAATGTCCGCGTCAAGACTGCTCGGGAATTATTTCGGCACCAGCAACCTTGTCTGGGCAAGCATCATCGGGCTGATCCTCATTTACCTCACAGCGGGTTATTTCATTGGCGGCGCCTGGGCGGATCGCTCTCCTCGTTACCTGACCTTTTTTGGCGTCCTCGCCTGGTCTTCATTAGCAATCGCGCTTATCCCCCTTGCCTCTCGCCCAATTCTCCGCCTGGCTTCCACTGCATTTGACAACCTGCAAATTGGCGTGCTGGCTGGATCTTTTACCGCGGTGATGATTTTATTCATTATCCCCGTCAGCCTGCTGGGTATGGCATCGCCCTTTGCCATCCGTCTTTCCATCCAAGACAAAGAGAACGCCGGCAAGATTTCCGGCCGCATTTACGCGATCTCAACATTAGGCTCGTTTATCGGAACATTTCTACCCGTGTTGGTTCTGATCCCTCTTATCGGCACTTACAGAACTTTCCTGGTTATCTCAACGGTCTTAATGACTTTTTCTCTCATCGGTATCTACCTGGATGGCAGGTGGAAATGGCTGGTGCGTTACGCCTGGATGCCCCTGGTGCTCATCGCGTTATTCCTTTGGGGTACGCCTGGGTCAGACAAATCAACCCAGGGCCTCATTTTCGAAGGAGAATCTGCTTACAATTACATCCAGGTGCTCGATGAAGACGATTTCCGTTTGCTGCGTCTGAATGAAGGACAGGGCGTTCATTCTATTTACCATCCAACAATTCTCAATTTTAACGGCCCCTGGGAACAGGTAATGAGCGCTCCTTTTTTCAATCCCGCGCCGGTTGAGCCCGCATCTATTAAAAGCGCCGCCATCATTGGGTTGGCTGCCGGTACCACCAGCCGTGAATTGTTCGCGGTTTTTCCACACGTGAAAATTGACGGCGTTGAGATAGACCCTCTCATTGTCGATGTGGGAAAGCGCTACTTTCATATGGAGAACCCCAACCTGAATGTGATTGTCCAAGACGGTCGTTGGGCGCTGGAAAGGAGCGCCGAAAAATACCAGGTGGTCAGTATCGATGCCTACCGCCCTCCCTACATCCCCTGGCACATGACCACTGTGGAGTTTTTTCAATCCGTTCGCGCACACCTCGCTGAGGATGGCGTGATGATCATCAATATCGGTCGCGGACCAACGGACAGGCGGTTGGTAGACGCTCTGGCTGCAACCATTCGCCAGGTATTCCCCTCCATCTATATTTCCGATCTCTCAGGTTCTTTCAACACCCTCCTTTTTGCCACAGTGCAGGAGACCAGCCTGGAAAACTACCTGGCAAATTATGTTCACTTAATGGAGAATCCAAACACTCCACCGCTTTTATTGGAAGTGTTGGCAGCAACATACGAAGGCTTGCAGCCCTTGCCAGAAGACGAGGGTTTGGTCTTCACAGATGACCACGCTCCTGTTGAGCAGATTACCAATTCTATCGTGCTTAACTTTTTGTTTTCAGGAGGGACAAAAAACCTCGAATGAAAGTGCTGATCAGATTTATCTCTATATTAATTTCTGTTGTCCTGCCATTTTTCTTATTGATGTGCTCCATCCGGATGCTGCTCAACCCTTTTTTCCTTGATTATGAGTATAACCTGCCAAATTTTCCCGCCGACGATTTTGGATTCACCACACCTGACCGCCTGAAGTGGGGGAAAATTTCCCTCTTGTACCTCACAAATAATGAAAGCGATGATTATCTTGGTACGTTAAAACTGGATGATGGTTCGCCCTTGTTCAATCAGCGCGAGTTGAGCCACATGTTAGATGTCCGTGTTTTGGTGAAAGCAGCTTTGAAGGCCTGGTATGGCGTGGGGCTATTCCTCTTCCTGTCGTTGGCACTTTTTTGGCGAACAAACAATATTAAGCGGTACTGGCAAGCGGTATCCACCGGTGGCTGGTTGACTCTCGGGCTTATCGTGTTAATGATCGCCGGGGTGTTCATCGATTTCTATCAACTTTTCGCCGGTTTCCACGCCATCTTCTTCGAGGGCGACACCTGGTTGTTCTTCACCAACGACACGCTGATCCGTCTTTTCCCTGAAAAGCTTTGGTCCGACGCATTCATCTATTTGGGGGTGTTCACTCTCATCAGCGCGCTGGTGTGCGCTTGCGCAGGCCGAAGGCTGGCTCAAAGAAAATAATAACCGGCAGTTCCCTGCCGGTTTGTGTTCATTTTTTCTTTGCCTGGTTGGCCACGGCTTCAGCTTTCCGCTTGACCTCCTCGGGGTCGCCCAGGTAATAACTCCTGATTGGTTTCAGCTCATCATCCAGCTCATAAACCAACGGTGCACCGGTGGGTATGTTCAACCCAACGATCTCTTCATCCGAAACATGATCGAGGTATTTCACCAGCGCTCTCAGGCTGTTGCCATGCGCTACGATGAGCACGCGTTTTCCCGATTTTATGACAGGTACAATCTCACCATGCCAGTATGGAAGAAAACGGGCAACAGTATCTTTCAGGCATTCGCTCAACGGGAGTTCCTCAGGCGTCAGGTTCGCGTAGCGTCGATCGTTTCCAGGGTAGCGCTCATCGTCTTTCGTGAGTTTTGGCGGCTGGGTGTCATAACTTCTGCGCCAGATCAGCACCTGTTCATCGCCATACTTCTCCGCCGTCTCGGCTTTATTCAGACCTTGAAGGGCGCCATAATGCCGCTCATTGAGACGCCATGAGTTAAGGATGGGAATCCACACCATATCCATGGTCTGCAGCGCGATCCACAGTGTGCGTACCGCCCGTGTCAACACAGAAGTGAAAGCCAGGTCGAATTCTAATCCTGCCGCCTTCATCAAAACGCCCGCCGTGCGCGCTTCTTCCTCGCCTTTTTCAGTCAGGTCAACATCCGTCCAGCCAGTGAAGCGATTTTCCTTATTCCAGGTACTTTCTCCATGCCGAAGCAAAACAATCTTGTACATCGCTTATCCTCTTTCTTGTTTATTTAAAAAGTAGCGCAAGGTTGGTACTTGCGCTACATCTATTTACTCAAAATCACATTATCGTACAGCCACGGGATTATCTGGGTCCTGTGAAGGATCAAAGATGTGGCTGTTATCCATGTTGAAGACCACTTCGGCTGTTTCACCAATGACATACTTGGAGCGAGGGTCAACTCTGCCAACAAAATTATTTCCCTTGTCAGATACCAGGTAGACCAGGATCTCGTTTCCCATCAATTCCACCACGTCAACCTTGGCTTTAACACGCTCACCATGAATGTTCAAGGGTGAATAATCGGGGTTATGAATATCGTCTGGCCGGATACCGAATACCACTTCCTTATCAACCAGGTGCATCAAGAGCTTATTCCGATCCTCAGGGATTTTAATCTTGAATTCTCCGTTATCCACGAGTAGAGAATCACCATCCTTAATCAGGCGCATCGTAAAGAAGTTCATCGCTGGGGTGCCAATGAACCCGGCAACAAACATATTCGCGGGTTGATCATAAAGCGTTTGCGGTGTGTCGATTTGCTGCAGCCTGCCCTTGTTCATCACCGCGATGCGGCTCGCCATCGTCATGGCTTCGGTCTGATCATGGGTTACGTACACAAAAGTGGTGCGCAGTTTGTTGTGAATCTTGCTGATTTCCGCGCGGGTTTGTACCCTCAGTTTGGCGTCCAAGTTAGAAAGCGGTTCATCCAGGAGGAAAACCTTCGGTTCGCGCACAATTGCCCTGCCGAGCGCCACACGCTGTCGTTGCCCGCCAGAAAGTTCACGCGGTTTGCGTTTTAATAGGTTTTCAATTCCGAGTATTTTGGCGGATTTTTCCACGCGTTGCTTGATTTCCTGTTTGGGCAGTTTGCGTAATTTAAGCCCAAACGCCATATTGTCGAACACAGACATGTGAGGGTAAAGCGCGTAGGACTGAAATACCATGGCGATGTCTCGGTCTTTTGGCGGCACATCATTAACCAGCCGGTCACCGATATAGATCTTCCCAGAAGTCACCTCTTCCAGCCCAGCCAGGCAACGCAGCGCGGTGGTTTTTCCACAGCCGGAAGGACCGACCAGAACCAGAAACTCTTCATCATGAATTTCCAGGTTCATGTTTTCGATGGCGGTAAAATCGCCGAACTTTTTCACAACATTTTCATACGTAACGCTTGCCATGCTTTCCTCCTTCTTGAACGAGTATAGTGACTGTATTATATAACAAAATGAAAGCTGACTCTTTTCTTATTCTCGCTTTCATATATCCTTATTGATTAGGTCAGTTGAATGTGCTTTATAATTCAAGTTCACCATCGCTCTGAGGGACATCTTGCCACCATCTTCGCACATGCTTGACCTGGACTTAAAATCCACCATTTCTCATCATCGCCTGGCGGGTATCTGGAAAATGATGAAAGGGTTCCGACTGCGTTATATTGGCGCAGTTACCAGCCTGGGGCTATCCGCCCTGGCGAAGACCTTTACATTCCTGCTGCTGCGCTATTTCGTTGATACCTATTTGATCCAGCAAGACAACCGCATTGGCTTGCCGTATATCGCCCTGGGGTTTGTTGGGCTGGCGATACTCGAAGGCGGATTTACGTTTCTCAGCGGGGTCCTGTCTTCTCAGACCGCGGAAGGTATTACCCGGCGCCTTAGAAACTACCTCTATGATCACATCCAGCACCTCTCTTTTACCTATCATTCCAAAACCAAAACCGGTGAATTGATTGAGCGCTCCACTTCAGATGTAGACGCCTTACGCCGTTTCTTTTCGGACCAGGCAACTAATATTGGTCGTATTTTGATGCTCTTCATCATCAACTTTGTCACCCTGTTGAATCTCAATGTGAAACTCGCCTGGGTCTCGATCATTGTCATTCCATTTATTCTGGCGGTGTCCATCTTTCTTTTCAAAAAGGTGTCCAGCGCTTATGAATCTTACCAACAGCAGGAAGCCATCCTTTCCACCACACTCCAGGAGAATCTCTCAGGTGTTCGGGTGGTGAAAGCCTTTTCGCGCCAGCGTTATGAAATGGAGAAGTTTGAAAAAGACAATTGGGAGAAATACACCCGCGGGAAAAAATTACTGATCATGCATTCGCTCTTCTGGCCGGTATCTGACATTCTGTGCGGCGCGCAGCTGATCGCGGGCTATCTCATCGGCGCGATGATGGCCATCAACGGTGAGATCTCTGTGGGAACCTATCTGGCCTACAGCGGTCTGGTTATCTACATTATCTACCCGCTGCGCAATCTTGGCAGGATTATTGTGCAAACCTCCACGGGGTTGGTGTCTTATAGCCGGGTCATGGACATTATCAAGGAAAAGAGAGAGCCTCTCGACCAGGGAGATTACACCCCACAATCCAACCTGCGGGGAGATTTTGCGTTTCTCAATGTTGGGTTTGAGTACGAACCTGGAGACCAGACGCTCGCAGATATCAATTTCAGTGTTAAACCCGGGCAGGTGATCGCGTTGCTTGGTTCAACTGGCTCAGGTAAATCCACGCTGGTACATTTGCTGCCCAGGTTCTATGAATACACCTCAGGGAAAATCTTGCTGGATGGCGTCGAATTGAACCGCTATCCACGTAAATTCTTACGCCAACAGATTGGCATTGTGGAGCAGGAACCGTTCCTGTTTTCTCGCACCATCCGTGAGAATATCACCTATGGTGTAGGGCGTGAAGTCAGCGACGAAGAAGTTGAACAGGCGGCGCGCGCAGCCGCAATCCATGATGTTATTCTATCTTTCCAGGAAGGTTACCAGACCATTGTCGGGGAGCGCGGCGTGACTCTTTCAGGGGGGCAGAAACAGCGTGTTACCATTGCGCGCACGCTGCTTAAAAACCCGCGTATTTTAATTCTTGATGATTCCACCTCTTCGGTAGACACTGAAACCGAAGCGGAGATACGAGAAGCCCTGTGGAACCTGATGCGAAACCGAACCACTTTCATCATCGCCCATCGCATTCAAAGCGTAGCCGACGCTGACCTCATTCTGGTGATGGACAAAGGGCGGATCATTCAACACGGCAGGCACGCTGACCTGATCAATCAAACAGGGGTGTACCGCGAAATATTCAACATTCAGGCCCGCATTGAGGATGAACTGGAGAAGGAGCTGGCCAGTGCCGGATAATTATTTCGACGAAGAGGAGTTCGAGACCAGGTTCAACGGCAAAACGTTAAGCCGTATCCTCAAACTCACTGTTCCCCATATCAAGTGGGTGATTGGCTTTTTACTGACCATCGCCATCGTGGCCGGTCTGGATTCTATCGGGACCTACCTGGTCAAAATGGTGATCGATAATGGCATTCTGGCAGGCGACCGTACAGCTGTGATAAAAGTGCTTATCATGTACGGGGTATTAATTTTCGTTCAATCTGGCAGCACGTTCCTTTTCATTTACCTGGCAGGGATCCTCGGCGAACGCATCCGTTATGACCTGCGCAAGAAGATGTTCAATCACCTGCAGGCTCTGTCGCTGAATTACTACAGTAAAACACCGGTGGGCTGGATAATGGCTCGTGTGACGTCAGATTCTGAGCGCGTGGCGGACCTGGTCACCTGGGGACTGGTCGATTCTACCTGGGGGCTGATGAGCATCGTCACATCGATGGTCTTCATGGTTGCTATCAACTGGAAGCTGGCTCTGATCGTATTGGCGCTGTTACCAGTGCTTTTTATCATCGCCACCTATTTCCAACGCTGGATCCTCGCTTCATACCGCGCGGTGAGAAAAACCAACTCCAAGATCGTAGGCGCCTTCAATGAAAATATCACCGGCGTCAAGGTTATCAAAGCCCTGGGGCGCGAACCAGAAAATCTCGATGAATTTAAAGCAATCACAGAAAAAATGTACCATTCTTCATTCCGGGCAGCGTGGCTCAGCGCGCTTTTCTTGCCCACTGTTCAAATTATTTCCGCGCTGGCGGTGGCAGCCGTAGTTTGGTATGGCGGCGGACAGGCGAAGATTGGCGCGCTGACGGTTGGCGGAATCCAGGCTTTCGTTTCATACATCACGTTTATGATGTGGCCAATCCAGGACCTGGCGCGTGTGTTTGCTGAAATGCAGCAGGCTATCGCTTCGGCAGAGCGGATGTTTTCATTGATCGATTCAGAACCGCAAATTCAAGACCGGCCTAAGGCCATCGACCCAGGCACCATCAAAGGCGATATCATCTTCGACCATGTGACCTTCCGTTATGAGAAAGACGAAAAACCGGTATTGAACGATTTCAGCCTGCACGTACGGCGGGGAGAGACGATAGCCCTGGTGGGTCCTACAGGCGGTGGAAAATCGACCATCATCAACCTTCTTTGCCGTTTCTATGAGCCCGAATCCGGGCGCATCTACATTGGAGGCCGTGATTACACTACCCTTTCGCTTCAGTCAATTCAATCCCGCATCGGCGTGGTGCTGCAAACTCCGCATCTTTTTTCAGGCAGTATCACTGAAAACCTGCGTTACGGTCGCCTGGATGCCAGCATGGAGGAGATTATCTCCGCCACAAAAGTGATCGGCGCTTATGATTTCATCATGCACTTTGAAAAAGGGTTTGACACTGAAGTTGGCGAGGGTGGCGGTCTGCTCTCAGTGGGGCAGAAACAATTGTTAAGCCTGGCCAGGGCTGTATTGGCCAACCCTGAGGTTTTCGTAATGGATGAAGCGACCAGCTCGGTCGACACGCTTACTGAAGCGCTGATACAGAAAGGGATGCAAGCCCTGCTGGATACCACGACCAGCTTTATCATCGCTCACCGTCTATCTACCATTAAGAAAGCAGACAGGATCCTGGTGATCGAAGATGGGCGCATCGCGGAAATGGGAACCCACACGGAACTTCTCAGGATTCATGGAAAATATCATCAACTTTATACTCAGCAGTTCCGCTCGCAGCTCGAAACGGCATACAATCCCTTCCAGCAAGCCGCGACAGCGTCAGACTAGCATGATTTAAGGGATGAATACTTATGCCAAAGAGGAAAACGAAAACAAGAACAAGCGTAAAAGCGTTGAAAGGCGTGTTAACCCTGGTATTTAGAACCTTAAAAGGGGCATTTACCACGTTTATCCTGGCTAAAGGAGCGGAAGCCGCCGCCAGCATCTCTTATTACACTTTGTTTTCCATCTTTCCTTTGCTATTGAGCATCCTCGCGATAGGCTCCTTTATAATTGACCAGGCAACAGTGGAACGTGAACTGCTGAACTTTTTGCCCAACCTGCTGCCTGTATCACAAGACTTCATTATGACCAACGTGCAGCAAGTATTCAAATTGCGTGGAGCGATCTCATCCGTCGCTGTGGTTGGGCTGATCTGGTCCGCCACAGCTGTGTTCACGACCCTCATCCGTAATATCAACGCCGCCTGGCCGGCAGCTGCGCCGCACAGTTTTATCCGTATGCGCCTGTGGTCCCTGGCTATCATCGCTGCGATGGTTTTACTGCTGATTTTGTCTTCTTTCTCGCTGACCCTGCGTCATTTGCTCAATAACCTGGGAATCCCTATCAACTATTCGCTATTGAGTGAATTCCTTTCCTCTTTCTTTTACAAGAAGGTCTTGCCCGTGCTGGTAGAGGTACTGGTGTTTTTCAGCCTGTATTACTGGGTGCCACAGATTAAAGTTAAGAAAATGGGCGCGCTGACCGGAGCGGTGGTAGCCACTTTTTCATGGCAGCTCATCACTGCCATATTCAGCGCGTATCTCGCCAGTGGATTGGCAAGATATGAGATTGTATATGGGTCACTGGGGAAAATGATCGCCCTGCTGGCATGGATCTATTTTAGCAGTTGGATCATCCTGTTCTGCGCCCACCTGACCTCATCCATCGACCGGCATAGTTGAAGTTACTTTTGGGCGCGTTTTTCCAGGTTCTCGGGGTCAGTGATGGTAAATTCTGTCCGGGTGATGCGAATTAACCCTTCATCAGAAAATTTGTATAACAGGCGGCAGACCATTTCTCGGGTGCTGCCAATGCGCGCAGCCATATCATCCAGGGTCAGGCTGCGCTCGATTGGCACCCGCTCTTCTTTGTCTGAGAAGCTCATCAACAGCCGCGCCAGCCTGACGGCAATAGGTTGAAAGGTCATCGTTTCCAATACCTCGCTCACATACTGGATCTTGCTCATCACCAGTTTGCATAATTCCCAAGAAAAACGCCCGTTACTTTCAAGCAGAGGTTTTAAGTCTCGCTTCGCCCACTGAATAATGACCCCATCTTCGAAAACACGCAGGTTCGCCGGCATAACCGCGTTATCCAGGAAGAAGCCTAACCCCCAAAAAAGGTCGCCAGATTTAAAGGTAGCCGCGACAAATGTGCGTCCATCAAATGAGCCTTTTTCAGCAACCACGGAACCCTGCTCAATGAAAAACAAATATTCCCAAATATCTCCCTGCAACACCAGGTACTCGCCTTTTTTCACCGGTCTTCTAACCGCTGAAGCGACAACCTGCTCGCGTTCTTTTTCGGTCAACACGCGGAAGATTGGATCATTCAAATAACCTGTCAAGTTTTTCATAAGCAACCTCCCCGGTTTTCATATCCCAACTAATTCTATACCAGTCACAACAGAAATGCCCGCAATTTAACTAAAAGCAAAGTCATGCAACGCTGTTTTTGTCATAATTGAAGAAACCTGACTGGAGAAAAATATGAAATTAAAGAACCTTTGGCTGCTCATCCTATTGGTTTTACTTTTATCCGGTTGTGCATCAAAAAACCCGTGCCCTGAAGGTAGCGTGACCTACCTGGAAAGCGCGGACGAATTCCCCCCGGACACTTCATCTTCCTTACCCCCTACCAAAACAGATATTGAAATCCGAGGGAAAACCATCACCGTTGATCGCGTTATTGAGGGTCCTTTGTGCAACGATACCTGGGAAGGAACCGTTTATGTTGCCTGCGACCTGACAGTTCAAAAATGGGATATTAAACCTTTCTTTCTCTCTAATGGCTGTAACCTAGAGATAAAACCAGGCACCGTTGTCTACGTAGCCGCGCACAACAACGTTGCTTACTACAAAGGTTGTACGACCTGCCATTGATTTTTTTCATAGAGGTTAACAACTCAGAACACCAGGCTGTTCATCATAATTTTTAAGGAGAAAACATGAAAACAAAATTCAAACTCGGGGGAATCCTGGCCATCATTGCTGCCATCATTGGCATCATCGGCCACTATGCACTCTTTTTCCAATTCTACCAGGCAGGCATGCACGCAGAAGCCGCTGAACCGGGCTGCGAGATCCTCCTGGAGTGGGTTCACCCATTACTGGCGAATATGGGATTGTTAGCGGCAGCGTTGTTCATCGTCAGCGCTTACGGCTTCTTTACACAGCGCCGATGGGCTTTTTCGCTATCAGTGTTCGGGCTCATCCTAACGCTGCTTGGCAGCTTTTTCGTCAATATCCCATTCATGGCTGCAGGACTTCCGCCAGTCTATTTTGCCCTCTTTTTCCCATATACGATCATCTACTTTCTGATGATGGTACTGGTGCAGCGTTTATCGTGGAGCCGCACTTTGCTGGCTCTGCTGACCGGCATTTGCTACATCTTGTGTTGGATGAACGGGATTGCCAGCACAAGCCGCATCATCACAATTGGTGCTGACCTGTTTACACTGGTTCAAAAGCTTCACTTTGTCGCGATGGTTGGCATGGCTGTGGTCACAGCAGGAATTTTACTAAAACCGCGTGAGTGGCAGAGAGTTCTCGGGTTAAGCGCCGGGGTAACAGAATTGATCGTGGGAATCCCGTTGGGTATCGTCACCACCCAGGAATTAGGTCGTTTCTCGTTATTCTCGCTCGCCCCCATCCTTTCACTGGTATTGGTGATCATTTTTGTTTGGCCAGGCGTTTGGAAAAAATGGACCGGAGGAGAAGAAAAAGCGGAGTAGCCGACCCTGTCCAAAACATGGAGTACATCTACCACCCCATTTTCATCCTCAAAACGACTAAAAGCGCATTGAAGTCCTATCTATGGTGAAGGGTCCGCGTGATCCTTCACCATTTGTGCGGAAAGAGAATGATGCACACAAATAACTTTTTGTTCGTTCAACTCACACACAAGGAGAAGAGAAATGAAGACGTTGTACACCACATTGGCATTACTGATCGTTGCTGTTTTTGTCCTTTCGGCTTGTGCCCCTGCTGCCCCAACCGCGGCTCCGGTGGTGCCGGTCGAAACTCAGGCGCCTGAAGCAGCGGCTGCTACAGAAGCAGTTGTTGCAACCGAAGCGGTTACGCCTGAGCAAGAAGAGGTCAGCCTTTGGGACCAGCCATACATTTCACAGGTTCCGCCTATCTTGATGATTGAACCGTATTACACCATTTTTGGGCAATCGCAGGTGGCGGTTCCTTACTACTACGAAGAAGCGGTCAAGCTGGCTGGCCATTCTTGCGGAGCCACGGCTGGCGCGTGGATCATTACGAAGAAAGCGCTTGAAGCACTCTATCCAGAAGGAGAGACTCCTGTACGTGGACAGATTGCCGTGGAGGCCCCAGGCGCTGAAAATGAATTCCCGGTTGGCGTGCTTGGAGAGATTATCACCTTTATCACTGGAGCCGCGCCCAAAACAGGGTTTATCGGCCAGGAATTTGGTGAGGCCAACAACCTCTTCAAACGGCAGAATAAGATGGTTTACACGGATGAGCCTTCGGGAACCCCTCCGCCAAAAATGGAATGGATCTTCACCAGGCTGGACACCGGCAAAAAAGTAGGCGTGAATTTTAACCTGGCGATCATCACCCCTATCGCCACAGAAGAGCGCCAGGCAATGGGCGCGAAGCTGGCCAAAGGTGGCGCTACTGCAGAAGAAGCTGCGGATTATGCTGTGTACTGGAATGACCGAGCCAAATTCGTTTTCGAAAATGCGGATATGGATGGTTTCTTCAATGTGACTGTGTATGAAGAAGGGGCCACTGAAACCCCGCCTTCAATTGTCTCAGATGTAAAAACAGTCGCTGCTGAAGATTTCTCCTGGGACCAGGCATACATCACCGAGGTTCCTCCCATTATGATGATGGAGCCCTATTTCCAGATATTCGGTCAAACCCAGGAACCTGTGCCTTATTATTACGAAGAAGCAGTAAAATTGGCCGGGCATTCCTGCGGAGCGACCACAGGCGCGTGGACGATTACACGTAAAGCCCTTGAAGCGCTTTATCCAGATGGCCAGATCCCGGTGCGCGGGCAGATTGCCGTACAGGCTCCTGGAGCTGAAGATGAATTCCCCGTTGGGGTTTTCGGTGACATAATCACCTACGTCACCGGGGCTGCCGGCAAAACAGGATTTATCGGCCAGGAATTCGGTAAAGCCAACGACCTCTTTGTTCGCCAGAACAAAATGGTGTATATGGATAAACCCTCTGGCACGCTTCCGCCAAAAATGGAATGGATCTTTACCAGGCTGGATACCGGCGCAAAGGTGGGTGTGAGGTTCAATCTGGTGGTGATCACCCCACTGCCAACGCCCAATCGCATCGCCATGGGTAAGAAGCTGGCGCTTGGTGAAGCCACCCCGGAACAGGCGGCTGATTACTACCAATACTGGAACGACAGAGCCACTTATGTATTGAAAAATGCGGAGATGGATGGCTTCTTCACCGTGACAGTCTACGAATAACCCTGTTAGTGCAATAGAGAGCAAAATAGCGGCTGGTCAGCCGCTATTTTGTTTTTCCTGTTTCAAGTAAAAAAGATGTAAGGTTAAACTCAGCCCTCGTCTTTGGGGCGTTCATTTTTCAGGCCATGCGGGCCACTCAGGTCTTTTATTGGTCTGAAGACCTGATCTCTTTCATATCGCCGGTAACGGTAAAAATGGTGCGTTCGCAAATATTCGTCACCCGGTCAGCGACCCTCTCCAGGTTGTGCGCCACCCATAAGATCCAGTTGGCGCGCTGGATGGCGTTTTCATCATGGACGATCTTCTCCATCATCGAGCTGTATACCTCTTCGTATAAGCGGTCGACTTCATCGTCTTCCCTGGGAATTTGATTCGCCTCTTCGATATCTTCTTGGATAAACGCCTGGATTGCTCGGTGCAGCATACTGGAGCATTTCTCAGCCATCATCGGGATTTTTACCAGTGGGGTGAGCAGTGCCTCCTCGCCCATGCGGATGTTGATGGTCGCGATGCCTTTGGCGTAATCACCAATGCGCTCGAGTTCCCCAGCAATTTCAAGGATCGACGCCAGCAACCTCAGGTCGCGCGCCATGGGCTGTTGGGTGGCGATAGTGATGAGCACCTGTTCCTCGATCATATACCGTTTTTCATTAACCTCGTCATCCTTTTCAACAATTGTTCGCGAAAGCTGTGGGTCCCTTTGCTTAAACGACTCGACCGCTCCTTGGATCTGTTGTTCCACCAGATTGCCCAGGAGCAGAAGTTCATCCTTTAAATATTTCAATTCTGCTTCGAATGTCGCGCGCATATTTCCCTCGCTTTATTTTCATTGTAACATTTATCCGAATCTTCCGGTCACGTAATCTTCCGTGCGTTTATCCGCAGGGCGCGTGAAGATATGGTTGGTCTCGTTAAATTCAATCACTGTGCCAGAACGCGTGCCTTCTTTCAACATCATCATCGCCGTGTAATCTGAAGCCCGCGCCGCCTGCTGCATATTGTGAGTGACGATAACAATGGTGTAACTCTCCTTAAGTGACTGCATCAATTCTTCAATCTTCAAAGTCGCGATTGGGTCGAGCGCGGACGCCGGTTCATCCATCAAGATCACTTCGGGCTGCACAGCCAGCGCGCGCGCGATGCACAGGCGTTGCTGCTGCCCGCCAGATAGCGAAAGCGCGGATTGTTTAAGGATGTCTTTCACTTCATTCCACAACGCCGCCCGCCTGAGTGCAGACTCCACCAGTTCATCCAGGCTGCCTTTGACGCCGTGCAGGCGCGCCGCCCAGGCTACATTTTCGAAGATGGATTTCGGAAAGGGGTTCGGGCGTTGAAATACCATACCAATACGGTAACGCACTTCCACCGGGTCCACATCCGGGTGATATAGATTACGCCCATCAAAGATTACCTCACCACTGATCCGAGTGTTGGGAACAAGCTCGTTCATGCGGTTGAACGACCGGAGCAATGTGGATTTTCCGCAGCCGGAAGGTCCGATAAAAGCGGTGATGCGTTTTTCGGGTATCTTGACGTTCACGTCTGTGATGGCCTTAAAACTTCCGTAAAAGACCTCGAGGTTATGCGTTTCGATCTTGGCGGTATTCATCCTGATGGTTTTCTCCAATTAATCGCCCACACCTCTCTGTACGACCCTTTACACCGGTTCTTCACGGCTTAAAATAAGATTGTATCACAACGGTATCCCGGAGGTTTCTTTCTTACGAAACACCCACAGAAGTGGGTCCTCCCTGTCGCCGCGGTAAAAAAGGATTTTCGTTTCATCTCTGCTTTCCACTGACCAGATTTCTTTTATAATTCAAGTATTCTTATAACTCCAAAATGGAAGGTTGCCATGGAAATCGCCCGTACACCCATACGTAAAGTTGCCATATCCACCGGCGGCGGAGACGCCCCAGGGTTGAACGCGGTCATCCGCGCTGCTGTGCTGGCGGGGTTGGAGCGCGGCTGGGAGATGTACGGCATCCGCGATGGTTATAATGGCTTATTGATGCCCGAGAAATACCTTGAGGGCGGCGTGGTCAACCTCACGCGAGACCGCGTGCGCGGTATCACCCACCTTGGTGGAACCATCATCGGCACCACCAACCGCGGCAACCCGTTCAGCTACCCGGTCAAGAACCTGGACGGCACTTACACTGAGGTTGACCGTTCGGATGAGCTGGTACGCGCTTTTAATATGCACGAGTTTGATGCGCTCATCTCCGTTGGCGGTGACGGCTCCATGTCTATCGCCAATTCATTGTCGCAAAAGGGGCTGCGGGTAGTGGGTGTGCCCAAGACGATTGACAACGATCTGGACGAAACGGTGGTCACGTTTGGTTTTGATACCGCGGTCAGTTTCGCTGTAGAGTGCCTGGACCGCCTGCACAGCACAGCAGCCAGCCATCGTCGTATACTGGTGGTGGAGGTGATGGGCCGCTACGCAGGCTGGATCGCGCTGGAATCCGGTATTGCTGGCTCAGCCGACGTGGTGCTCATCCCTGAGATTCCCTATGATATCAACCTTGTGGTGAAAAAAATAATCGACCGTGAGAAAGCCGGGCGGAATTTCTCGATGGTGGTCGTCGCCGAAGGCGCCATTCCCAAAGGCGGAACGGTCACTGTGCAATCAAAGGAGGTTGGGCGCGCGGAGCGCCTGGGCGGCGTGGGAGAGAAGGTCACTGAAGCGCTGCAGGAGCTCACCGGTAAGGAAGCCCGCCTGGTGGTGTTGGGTCACCTGCTGCGCGGCGGTTCGCCCACTGCCAATGACCGGCTTATTGCGCTGCGTTTCGGCGCGGCAGCGGTGCGCGCGCTGGATGAGGGGCAGGAAGGTGTGATGGTGGCGCTCGACCCGCCCACGGTGAAGTACGTGCCCCTGTCAGACGCGACCAGGCGCATGAAGAGTGTACCGCTGGACTGCGACACCATGCTCACCGCACGCGACCTTGGTATGTGTTTTGGGGATTGATTTTCTTTTTAGGTCGGGGTGGGCAGCAGAAAATCCATCGCGGTTGCTCTTTTTACCCCTTTTTCATCGCCGTACGTACGTGGAGATGGTTTCAGTTTCCCAGGCTCTCCGTTAAATTAGCGCCTGATGAATTTTACGCGCGCATCCATGCGGGAGGGTGAAGACGTGTACCCTGACGGATATTTGGATACACACAATGGGATAGGTTAATAATTGAGTGGCGAGGGTGGGACGTGTACCCTGGCGGGTATTTGAACACACAATGGGATAGGTTAATACTTGAGTGGCGAGGGTGGGACGTGTGCCCCGAAGGGGTATTTGCATCGTACCAGTTCTATCGGTAAACCCACATCCAATGGCACTTGAGTAAATAATAAGTGGCGAGGGTGGGACGTGTACCCCGACGGGTATTTGAACACACAATGAGAAAGGTTAATAATTGAGTGGCGAGGGTGGGACATGTACCCCGACGGGTATTTGAACACACAATGAGAAAGATTAATATTTAAGTGGCGAGGGTGGGACATGTACCCTGGCGGGTATTTGAACACACAATGAGAAAGGTTAATAATTGAGTGACGAGGGTGGGACATGTACCCTGGCGGGTATTTGAACACACAATGAGAAAGGTTTATATTTAAGTGGCGAGGGTGGGATTTGAACCCACATCCAATGGCTTATGAGTCCACTGCTCCACCATTGAGCTACCTCGCCAGCGCTGGTTATCTTACTATAATCAACCCTGTTTGTCAAACAAAACCCCTTAAAAATTTACCCTTACTCAAATCCCAGTCCTTTTTCTTTCATCGAAACAAAGCTTCCCTGACCGATCACCAGGTGGTCGAGCACCTCGATATCCAGCAGCTTACCGGCCTGCACCACCGAGCGCGTTAAAACCGTGTCTTCGGGGCTGGGTGAAGGGTCCCCGCTAGGGTGATTGTGCACCAAAATGATCGAAGCCGCGCTGCGCTGAATGGCCTCACGGAACAGCTCGCCCACCCGCACCATCGACGAATTGAGCGACCCGGTATAAACTTTTTTCACGTCAATCTTGCGATTGCGCGTGTCCAATAAAATCACGCGCAGTTCTTCCTGCAGCAATGCCTGCATTTCATAGCGCACCAGTTCCGCCGCATCTGCCGGAGAGCTGATGCCCGCGGCAAGCTGCGGCGCTTCCAGGGTCAACCTCCGACCCAGCTCAATTGCCGCCTTGATCTGCGCTGCCTTGGCCGGTCCAAGCCCCCGGATGCGGCACATCTCCGCGAGGCTTGCCCTTTGAATGCCACGCAGATCGCCCAATTCCTTTAAAATCTGTGAGCCCAGTTCCACCGCGCTCGTTCCTTCTGTGCCTACACGCAGTAATATCGCCAGCAGCTCGGCTTTGCTCAAAAATTCGGCTCCAATGCTTGCCAGGCGTTCACGCGGTCTTTCATCTTCCGCCAGGTCTTTAATGCGGTAAGTCGCTCCGTTTTCACGCGTCATTTCTTCCTCCTAGCTGCATTTGGAACTGCTTGTTTTATATAACAACACCCCCTTTCACGCAAGCGCTTTCACCTTCGTTTCTCAACCATGCTATAATTTCCCACAGGAGCCCCGTATGAGTCTTGATCCCTCCTTCCTTAAGCAGTTAACTCTGTTTGCCATTGGTTTCGCGGCGGCTTTCCTGGCTGCCTTATGGCTCAGTCTTATCTTCTGGGCAAGCCGTGACATACGCCAGCGCAGCCGCGACCGCTTTTTGCGCATACTGGCAGTGGTGATCGTTGCGCTGCTTTCCATCCCCGGTTTCCTCATTTACCTCATCCTGCGCCCTGCGCGCACGCTTGAAGAAGAATACCAAAGCGCATTGGAAGAAGAAGCGTTGCTGCAAGCCATTGAAGAATCCGCGCTCTGCCCGGGCTGCAATCGCCGTATCCATGCGGATTGGCTCGTCTGCCCCAGCTGCAACACGGTGCTTAAAAAGACCTGCAAAAAATGCGGTAAACTGCTTGAGCTGCCCTGGAACATTTGCCCCTGGTGCGCCTCCGCCATCCCGGGTACGCGCAAGCCCACCGATAAGAAGAAAGAGGAACCGGAACTGGACGAGGGTTTTCAGCCGTTACTGGATGAGCCACTCGACACCCACCCCTAGACCGGTACAAAGCCATCAATGCCAGATCTCGCAACCATTGAACCTGTCGATTACCTCATTATTGGTCATATCACGCAAGATGTCACCCCCGCAGGGCTCTCGCTTGGAGGTACAGCCTCCTACGCCGCGCTGACCGCGCGCGCCTTTGGCTTGCGCGTGGGCATCGTCACTTCCTGCTCCCCTGACCTTCAGCCGCCAGAACTGAACGGGATCGCCATTGCGCGTAAACCATCCCCTTTCACCTCTACTTTTCGAAACACCTATACTCCCACAGGGAGAATCCAGCACATTCTGCATGTGGCTGACCTGCTTTCACTGGAGGATGTTCCGCCCGCCTGGCGTTCCGCGCCTATTGTTCACCTTGGCCCGCTCGCTAATGAAATACCCGCGAATCTGGTGCGTGCGTTTCCCCGTTCATTGGTGGGCGTAACCCCTCAAGGCTGGATGCGTGCCTGGGATGGCGATCACATCGTTTCTTATCGTTACTGGGTAGAATCAGACCAGGTGTTGCCCCATGTTCAGTCCTGCGTAATGAGCGTTGAAGACGTGCGCGGGGATGAAGAAGCAATCAGCCATTTCGCCGCGCTCGCGCCAATCCTGGTGGTTACCGAAGGCGCAGCCGGTTCGCGCGTGTATTGGAATGGAGACGTGCGTTTTTTCCGCCCTCCGCTCACGCAAGAAGTGGACCCTGTCGGCGCCGGTGATGTTTTTGCTGCGTCTTTCTTCATTAAACTATTACAAACTCGTGATCCCTGGGAGGCTGCCAGGTTTGCTACCTTGGTAGGGGCGAATTCTGTCACCCGCGTTGGCATACTGGGAGTTCCAACCCCATCTGAGCTCCGCGCTTATTCCACCCAGATTATCGCCCATCCAAAGCAATGACACGCGTGCTTACCCTTGTCAACCAGAAAGGTGGTGTCGGCAAGACCACCACTGCAATCAATCTCAGCGCGTACCTGGGGCTCTTCAGTAAGCGCGTGCTGCTGATTGACCTTGACCCGCAGGCCAACGCCACCTCTTCGCTGGGCATCAATAAATACGAAGTAAAGAACGGCACTTACGAGGTGCTTATTGGAGAGCAACCCATCTTGCCTAACATCCTCTTAAACCCCAGGCTAAAAATTGCCCTGCTGCCATCCTCTCCAGCGTTGGCAGGCTCAGAGGTGGAACTGATCGGCATGGAAGGGCGTGAATTCAGGATGCGCGAAGCGCTTAAACCAGCGCTCGATCGTTATGATTACATCATCATTGACTGCCCTCCTTCTCTCAGCCTGCTCACGGTGAACGGATTGATTGCCGCCCGTGATGGCGTGCTTATCCCGGTACAGTGTGAATATCTGGCGCTGGAAGGCATTGGTCAACTCACCCAAACCCTCAACCTGGTGCGCTCCTCTCTCTTCCCTGAAATGCGCATCCGCGGCGTGATCCTTACCATGTTCGATATCCGCACCAACCTTTCAACCGATGTGGTCAACGAGGTGCGTAAGTTCTTCCCCAATCTGGTGTATGATACAGTCATACCTCGCTCGGTACGGTTGGCTGAGGCACCTTCTTACGGGTTGCCCATTTCGCATTACGCGCCAAGTTCAAGCGCTGCCAGCGCTTACGCGGCGTTGACACGCGAAATTCTCGCTCAGGATGGAGAACCCTCTCCGCCCTTCAAGGAACAGGTGGCATAAATGGCACAAAAAACAGGATTAGGTAAAGGTCTTGACGCGTTAATTCCCGCAGGGTTAAACACCACCCCAACCCGGGCAGATTCCTACGCGCCGGTTTCGATGATCATCCCCAACCCTCAACAGCCGCGCGACACTATCTCGCCAGAAAGCCTGGCAGAATTGTCCTCCTCCATTCGCGAACACGGCGTCCTGCAGCCATTGGTCGTTTCACACGACCCTGTAACGGGAATGTACACGCTCATCGCCGGCGAGCGCCGTCTGCGCGCTGCCAAAATCGCCGGCTTGGAAAAGGTGCCTATCATCATCCGCACGGTTAGCGAACAACAGCGTCTGACCCAGGCACTTATCGAAAATATCCAGCGAGCGGACCTATCACCGCTCGAAACCGCTCGCGGCTTCAGGCGCCTGATTGACGAGTTCAACCTCACTCACGAAACCCTGGCTGACCAGGTCGGGAAAAGTCGTGTCACTGTGACAAATACTTTGCGCCTGCTCAACCTTCCCGCCGAAGCACAAGAAGCGCTTGCTGCAAGCCGCATCAGTGAAGGGCACGCGCGCGCGCTCCTCGGGTTGCCTACTCCCCAGGCACAGCTCTCGGCCTTGCACACCGTCCTCTCACAGCAGCTCAACGTCCGCCAAACAGAAGAGCTGGTGCGCAAGTTAACTGGGATCAAACCTCGCTCCCTTCCACCAGTGGAAGTTGACCCGCACTTCCAAGAACTCGAAGAACGATTACGAGTTAAACTGGGCACCCGTGTTACGCTGCGCAGCGGAAAAAAGGGCGGCACCATCACCATTCACTATTATTCGGATGAAGAACTGAACGGGCTCATTGAAAAACTAACCTGATCAATCAAGACCTTCTCACCCAGCGTTGCCTATAACGATAACAGAGTTGCTTTCATTACAAGGCAGAACTTTAAAGGCAAGAACGCGCCCTCTTTCGGCAACAGAACACCACCCCAGTTTTCTCGAAGCGCAATGATGTCCCCTAAAACGCGAGAGTGTTTCAATCCATCTTTTAAGCCACACACGCGGTTCTCATCCTCGCTGTAGCTAAAGAAGAAAGGTTTTCCAGTGGTTTTCCACCCTGGCGGGGGAATTTCACGCGCTACACGCATTTAAAAGCGAAGGTTTACGTAAAAACCGGGCATTCAGCGAGAAAATTGAGAACCAGTTGGCACGAATATTGTATAATGGTTAATCATGTCTAATGAATTTCTTCTCGATGAAATCGATAAAGAAAAACTCTTGCAGTTTTGCCATTTTGTCTCTTCATCTGACGACTGGAAAGCAACACTCGACAAGATGGTCACCTACATCCGCGAGTTTTTCATATTCGACAACCTGGTCGTTTACCTGGGTGATAGCACCATCAAGCGGATGGATGTGCTGTACGCTCGGGCCATGGGGCGCGGCAGATCCAAAGAAGCCGACGTTTCCTGGGGGGAAGACATCGCCTCCAGGGTTGTTGCGGAAAAGAAAGCCTTCATCATTCAACCTGAGAATAAAACCGCTTCTGACCGCTTACAGTCTCCTTTTCTGCTCGGCGTGCCTCTGAGCATTTCAAAAGAAATCACCGGCGTGCTTATTTTCATCCGTTTTGGCGGTCCTGATTTCGAACCGGGTAGCAAGGAATTCGCTGAATTAATGGGCACGCTTTTTGCCAGTGTCATCCGTCAAAAAACAATAAATGACTATGAGAAAGAACTAAGCGGGCTGCGTCGTTCCTCGAACCTGCAAGATGATTTTATCAGCACCATCACCCATGAGCTGCGCAACCCCCTGGGATTCATCCGCGGTTATACCACAACCTTGCTGCGTGAAGATGCAGACTGGGATGAAAAAACCAAGCATGATTTCCTGGAAATTATCGACCGTGAGACAGGGCATCTGGGCGAATTGATTGATGATTTGCTCGATTCTTCACGCTTGCAGAGCGGCAACATGCGTTTCGACTTTCAAAGCCTGCATATTGACGCCATCATCCGCGACCAGGTCAAGCGCGCTGAATACACCAACCCATCGCAGGTGATTAAACTGGAATTAGAACAGCAACTGCCAACGGTTGTCGGCGACCCCCGTCGCCTGGCGCAAGTCATTGACAACCTGATTGAAAATTCAAAAAAGTACGCTCCGGGCTCAGTGATTACCATCAAGGTTTTTCAAAAAGAGGCCAACCTGGTTATTGAATTTTCCGACACCGGCCCAGGGATCCCCGAAAAATATCTACCCAACATGTTCTCCCGTTTTTTCCGCGTTCCTGAGCTGGAAAAATCCGTATATGGTACCGGTTTAGGTTTATCTATCTGTAAACAAATCATCAACAACCACAACGGAGAGATTAGCGTCTCTTCTTCTCAGGGAGAAGGCATAAAATTCACCATCACACTTCCTTTGAACCACGATGTGAGTCTATAAGGATTGATTATGAATGCCAGGATACTGATTGTTGACGATGAACCCCTCTATTTACGGCTGATTAAAGTGAACCTTGAGCAAGAAGGTTACCTGATTGCAACCGCCAAGAATGGTCAGGAAGCGCTTGACCTGGTCTCACACGAGATGCCTGACCTGATCATTTTGGATGTGATGATGCCAAAACTTGACGGTATAACCACAGCAACCCGCATCCGGCAGTTCTCTAACGTGCCTATCATCATGCTCACCGCCCTGGGAGAAGAACGCGACCGTGTACGCGGGTTGAACCTCGGCGCTGATGATTACGTCGTGAAGCCCTTTTCAGCTACTGAACTGGTGGCAAGGGTCAAAGCCGTTTTACGGCGCAGCCAATTAAAAGAAAACGCTGGTAGGTCAAGGATATTGACGCATGGTGACCTGAAGATTGACATCGCCAAGGCTGAGGTTTTCAAAGGCGACCACCCGGTGTACCTTTCTGCCACGGAATACAAGCTGTTGATCCATTTCGCCCATAACCTGGGGAAGGTACTCAGCGCAGAAGAATTGCTCACCACTACTTGGGGTCCTGGCTATAAAGATGAAAAAGAGATCCTATGGGTGAGTATCGCCCGGCTGCGCCAAAAGCTGGAAGACGACCCCCACGAACCTGTTCACATAGTCACCCGCACCGGTATGGGTTACCAGATGCCCGCGCTTGATGAGCAAGCAAAGAAATGAAAAAGGCCAGATGCGATAATCAAGCCTGGTTTTCATAGTTCCTTGAGATTGGAGTAGTCAACATGGAAGTGAGCCCGCTGGAAGAACAAAGTCAACTAATCAGCGCCCGGTTATTGGCCGCAAGGGAGGTGAGCGAAAAAACCCTCGCCAGAGTCGCTGAGCAATTGGGTGTTTCCGTGAAAATGGTCAAGAATTACGAAAGCGGTCAATCTACTCCCAGCCTGCCGCAACTGGAGGTATTGTCTGAGCTGTATCGAATACCAATTGAAAATCTTCTCAGCGGGAACCCAGATTTACTCAAGAAGACAATCCTGCCGCGTGAAAAGGTCAACAACTTCCTTGAAATCAGAAATAGGGTCATCGCCGCAACCCTCAAACAACAGCGCCTGGCTCAAAACTGGACAATAAAAAAGCTGGCCGCTGCAGTAGGTATCAGCGCAGCGATTCTCCCCAGGTATGAATCGGGCGAAACAGCGATTCCCGCACCTATACTTGAACACCTTTGTTCTCAATTAGGCATCCCACTGAAATCCTTATATTCTTCAATCACCCTCCAAAACAGCGAACCGCCCCCCATTGCGTCACCAAGCCAGGATTCATCTCAATTACCTGAAGAAGTACAATCCTTCATTCAAAACCCGGCAAACCTGCCCTACCTTGAACTGGCGAAAAGGCTAAGCGGGATGGATGCCACGAAACTGCGCGCTATCGCAGAAAACCTGCTGGAGATCACATTCTGACCAATGACTGCAGAAATTGAAAAACTTAAACAACAGGCGATTAAAGACTACAATCGCCGAAAATATGATGCCGCAATTGCCGGGTTTCAATCCTGCCTTGAGTTCTATGAAAAACAGAACGATGAACTGCTTGTCGCAGAAATGCGCAATAATATCAGTGTTGCCTTGCTGGGAAAGAACGCCGCCCAAGAAGCTTATGATATCGTCAAAGGCACAGATGAGACATTCCAAAAGGTCGGCGATTTGAAAGGCCAGGGGATGGCGCTGGCGAATACCGCCGCTGCCCTTGAAGCGCTGGATAAAAAGGAAGAAGCACTGGCTCTTTACGAACACACACTGGATATTTTCAAAGAAGCCGGCGAGAAAGAGCTGCGAATCAATATTCTGCGCCGGGTATCTGATTTACAACTGAAGACCAAACGAGGCTTCCAGGCCCTTGCTTCCATGGAAGCGGCATATAACCAGAGAGAAAAACCTACCATCAAGGACTCCGTGTTCAAAACAACGCTGGCAGCCATTCGCAACAAATTATTCAAGTAAATGCTACAGGCACCCTCGAATACTGAAATCCGCCAGGCTGTCAGCCAAGATATCACGGCAATCACTGATTTTGTCGATAAAGCTTCCCTGACTCATCGCCACCTGGATTGGCGCCCGCTGGTGGAGTGGGTTTCACAGCCCCCTTTTTTACTGCGCTTCGCAAATCAACAGCTAACCGCCCTGTTATCCTGCGCTCCAGATCCTGAAGGCGTTGCCTGGATTCACGCTTTTATCATGGACCATTGGTCCAACCAGGTGAACGCTGTCTGGCACTCGCTGTTTGAACCCGCCTTGATCGAACTGGCTGTAACCCGTTGCCAGGTTTTTTCATTGTCCCTGTCCGATTGGTACACTAGGCTGCTGCGATCCTCTGGCTTTACGCCTTTTGAGAACATCGTCGTTCTTCACTGGGGTAGAGAGGTACCTCCAGTGAAAAACATGCCCCCTGAAGTACTGATTCGTCCAATGGAACCCGCTGACCTCAACCAGGTAGCAGAAGTGGACAGGCAGACCTTTGAAGCCGCCTGGGTCATTTCGCGGGCTTCACTGGAGCGTGCGTACCTGCAATCAGCGCACGCCAGTGTCGCTGAGGTAAATGAGCAGATAATCGGTTACGAGCTCTCGACCGCCAGCTCTCTCTCCTCCCATCTCGCCCGGCTGGCAGTGCTGCCAGAATTCAGGCACCTGAATATCGGCTATTCGCTTGTCGCTCAACTGTTGGAATATTTCACACAGCGGGGAATATGGCAAATCACCGTGAATACCCAGGATAATAACCAGGCTTCTTTATCTCTCTATAAAAAGCTGGGCTTTTTCCAGACCTCTGAATCCTTCCCGGTTTTCACGAAATCCGGCTGAACAAAGCAATTGTTGACCGGGATATTTATGGACAATTTCAGTCTTATATGAGATAATGCGAGGACTTTTATGGAGGAAAGATGACAAAACGAGATGTTGTGCAACAACGAAGAAAACAAAACCGCTCCAAAAATTCTCTCACAACTATTTTAATTATTGCCGCCTTTGTTTTTGTGGTCGTTGGCATGGTGATTTTAACCCAGTACAAACCAGTCGGCCAAATAGCCACGATCACGCGAACCACCACCGCTCAAAAAGACGGTCTATCATTGGGCAACCCGGATGCGCCAGTTCAGGTGATTGAATTCGCTGATTTTCAATGTCCCGCGTGTGCCAACTATTGGTCCGTTTTAGAGCCCCAAATCATAAAAGATTACGTCGAAACAGGCAAAGCGCGTTTCACCTATTCCCCCTTCTCCTTCCTTGGTCAGGGGCAAGCATGGGATGAATCAATTAAGGCCGCTGAAGCAGCCTACTGCGCCAACGACCAGCAGAAGTTTTGGGAATACCGCGATATGGTCTTCGCCAATCATAATGGTGAAAACCGCGGAGCCTACTCAAAAGAACGGCTGGTGGCATTCGCCAAGCAACTTGATTTGGATATGAAAGCATTCAATGCCTGTTTTAATTCAGGAAAATACAGTCAGCAGGTTATAAACGATAATAAGTTCGCCACAGAACAGGGCGCAACTTACACCCCGTCCTTCCTCATTAATGGCAAGATAGTCAACGCAGCTGAATTGGTTCAAGCAATCGAAACCAGTCTGACAAATTAGCCGAAGCAAATGACCAGAATGACAAACCCCGGTTGTAAACCGGGGTTTATTTGAACAGGGATAGAAAAAATACGAGTAGTGGGGCAACCAGAAGAGCGGGAAGGAAATTCCCTGTGCGGATTTTCTTTATTTCCATAATATTGCTGATCGCCAGTCCCGCCAGGATCACCCCACCAGTAGCGCTGAGCTCATTCAGCATTTCAGGGGTCGCCACACGCTGTACCTGTTGCGCCAACAGGGTGATAGAACCCTGGTAAAGCAATACAGGGACAGAAGAAAAAAGCACTCCCGCGCCCAAACTGGAAGCAAAGGCTAACGCGGCAAAAGCGTCCAGGATGGACTTGATAATGAGCGTGTAAGAACCTCCGCTCAATCCATCCTGTAGAGAGCCCAAAACCGCCATTGGCCCGATACAGAACAACAGTGTTGACGAAAGAAAGCCCTGTATAAACCGGCTGGAGCCTTCTCCCCGCCCGGAATGGTTTAAACGACCTTCCAGCTTCTCCCCCAGCGCCATCAACCCCTCTTCGATTCGCCACCATTCTCCCAGCAAAATCCCGATAAGCAGGCTTCCCAGCACAATGAGCGCGTTTTGCGTTTCAAGAAAAAGCGATATCGCGTACAGGAGTGTGAAGAGACCCAGCGCGCTGATGATGGTCTGCTTCAATTTCTCTTTCAGCCTGGATCCAAGTAAAAGGCCTGTCAATCCTCCCACGAGAATGCCAGCATAGTTGATTAATGTTCCAGTCAAGTTGACGATTCCCTGGCCATGGTTGGTTTGTGAGAGGTCTCACGCTGTATCAGGTCCAGTTCCATTGCAAAAAAGAGCGACGAAAGACGATTAAGGTAAATCAAGACATACGCGTTTGTCAGGTCTCCACGGCTGGTAAGTTCTGCAACACGCCGTTCTGCTCTTCTGGTAATGGTACGCGCCAGGGCGATATACGCGCTGGTTGGTGTTTCTCCGGGCAATATGAATCCTGCGGGTGTATCCACTCTCATCGAAATACGGTCAATTTCAGCTTCAAGAGAGTTCACCGACTGCTCATTAATTTTGGCAAATTTTTCCCTGTTCTCTGGCGAAGCTGCCACTTCGGCCATTAATTGGTATAACTTGCGTTGGTACAGAATGATCTTCTGGCGGTCTTGCGGGTCGGTGAGCATGCTGCGGGCAATTCCCAGCACCGCTGATAGCTCATCCAGCGTCCCCAGCGCCTCCATACGCAAATCAAATTTGTCCACTCTCTGTTCGCCAAGCAAACCGGTTGAGCCCTTATCACCTGTTCCTGTATAAAATTTTTTCATGATAGTTCACTTTTTCCTGACATAAAGATAGGCATAGATTGATTTGGGGAAACCCGTTTCCAGCTCTGGTTCCCAAATAAAATCACCTTCAGGCAACAACGCGCCAAGTTGACGATCCAGTTCTTGCGCTTTACGTTGCTCTACATATGGTTCTGCCGCCAGGCTTCGAAAAAGCAAATCTAGCTTTACCCGGGTGCTGATATTGCTGCGGTAACTTGCGTCGATTGCTCCTTGCTCAAGGTATTCATCGACCAGTTCGCGATATTGGTTCAAGCGCAAAGGGATCTCCTGACGCGCACGATTTTCCCACGCCTGCCGTCGGGTGTCAATCAGTTTTTCAACCTTATTCATTTCATCATGCTGCACCGCAATTTCATTAACTGTTTTTAGCCGGGTAATAGCCAGAAGCAGGTTACCAGGCGAAAGAGGTTGGTTGCAGTGTTTCACCCTCCAGAGAATGATGGGGGAAGACAGATATTGCGCCAGTTCTTCTCCAGCAGCAAGGATTAGCCGTATGTCGTCCTCCATGCCCTGGTACGACATTTCAGTTCCCTGTATCTGTTTCTGCTGTATCCGTGGTTTTTTGGTTGCGGCTGGTAGTGAGATACCAGGTGGTGATCGTTCCCAGCCGGTCGCTGGTATCAAAGAGCGGACCCATCGTCACGCCCAGTATCTGCTCTGAAACCGCGTAGTTGTATACCGGGTAATAGAGCGGTAGAGCCGGTAATTCTTCCGCGAAGATCGCCTGGAAATTATGGTAGAGACGGGTTCGCTCACCCAGGTCAGTGGTCACGCGCGCCTGCTCGATCGTATCGCTTGCCAGGCGATTGTTCCACTGGGAGTAATTCTGCCCATTTTCCGCCTGCCCCAAGTCCCAAAACGGGTAGGGGTCAGGGTCAGGCGTGCGGCTTAAGTTCAAGTCGACCAGAGCTGCCTGGTAAGACCTCGGTTCTAGTTTTTCAGCAACGAACACATCTGGGGGTACGCCCTCCAGTGTAACGTTCACCCCCAAGGCTTGCCAGTTGTTGGCGATTAACTGTGCTATTCCAAGGTGCAGGTCATCATCTGGATAAGACAGCACAAAAGATAGCGGAACCTCTTCTTTTGCCCTGGTGGTATTGTTTTCACCAGCGATCACGTAACCCGCGTTCTTGAGGGTTTCGGCTGCCAATTGCGGGTCATAACCGATTTCAGCAATACTCTCGTTGTGAGCCCAAGTTCCAGGGAGGATAACGCTATTCGCCACAATCGCCTGCCCGTTGAACATCTGCGAGATGATCGCCTGGCGATTCAAACCCAGCATCAACGCTTTGCGCACCTCTATCTCCTTGAAAAACGGGACGCCTGGGTCATTTAGATTCAATAACACCAAGCTGATGCGCGGTAAGCGTCCTGTATAAATACGAAGATCCTCGTTCGCAAGCGCTTGCGGCAACAGGCCTGTGGGAACTTCACTGATGCCCTGCACGGCACCCTGAACGTATGCCTGATAGGCGCTTGATGCGTCAGGATAATAACGGAAAACGATCTCTTGCAAATAGGGTCGTCCACCGGCATAGTCTTCATTTGCCAGAAGTCGAATGCCGCTCACTGTTGACCCCTCCATCAGCAGTTCACCAAAGCGGTACGGGCCGCTGCCTACCGGTTGAAGGTTGATGGCGGATGCGGCAATTTCGTTGATATCCATGCCAGCAAAAAGGTGCTGTGGCAACACGCCAAAGGTCAGATAGTCCATAAAAGGCGCGTAGGCTTCCGGAAGTTTTAATTGCATATGCTGGTCATCGAAGAGATACACTTCTATCGAATCCCATAATTTGCGTATATCTTCCGGAATATAGACACCTCCTGTTCTGAGCAATTCGATGGTGAACAAAACATCTTTGGTGGTCAGCTTCTCGCCGTCATGCCAAACCAGCCCTGGTTTTAGCGAGATGTTATACAGTATCCCATCCTGAGAAATCCCGATCGTTTCGGCCAGGTCAGGAGCGGGAATACCTCTTGAGTCAAATTTCACCAGGCCAGAGAAAATCAGTTTATCTACATCTCTATCCACACTATTGGTACTATCCAGCAGCGGGTTCATGCGCTGGGGGTATCCAATCAGGGCCTCAGTGTAAACCCCTCCTTGCGCCGGTTGTGGAGTGTTCACTTCTCCCAGCCCGCCACGCTTTTCTAAAAGCAAGAGAGTTCCAACCACCAGACCGGTCAGAAAGAGAATTAGTAATTGCCAGCGATATTTTTTCATAAGGTTTATATAAAATGGCGACTCACCTTTCTTCAAGGTTAGTCGCCTCGAATTTCCAGGTATCGGACTATTCCTTGAATAACCCGGTATTACCCCTGAATCAGGACAGCTGTGAAGGTCAGAATAAAGAATAAGCCACTGAGTACGATTGTGACCCAGAATAAGGTTTTCTCAATACCTCTGCGGGCGGTGAAAATTCCACCAGAGTCCTGCCCGGTCAATCCTCCTAATCCCACACCTTTATTCTGCAGGATCACACTCGCTATCAAAGCTATTGACGTTATAATTAGCGCGATGTCAATGTAGAGTTCCACAAGATACCTCCTGAAATTTGAAACATCGAAGATTATACCGTTCATAACCGGAAAAAGTCAACCTAATGGAAGATATCAAATGCAACCTGCACATCCATTCCATCTACTCTGATGGGACAGGTGATTACACTCAAATTGCCGATGAAGCACTGGAAGCCGGTCTGGATGTGGTGATCATCACCGATCATAATGTGTTTGTAAAAGGGATGGAGAAATATTACGAGAAGAACGGGAAACGCCTTTTACTGCTGACAGGGGAAGAAGTACACAACCAGAACCGGATGCCGCAAAAAGACCATTTACTGGTGCTGGGATGCCGGCATGAGATGGCGCAGCATGCCTATGAACCGCAGCGGTTGATCAATAAGATCTCACAGGATGGCGGCTTATCCTTTATCGCCCATCCTTACGAATATGACCTGCCAATGTTTAAAGAGACCGACATCACGTGGGAATCCTGGGGAGTCGAGGGGTTTACCGGGTTGGAATTATGGAATGGATTCAGCGAGTTCAAGACCGTTGCACGCACATTTCCACGTGTCTTGCTGTATGCATTCGCGCCTGAACTCATCCCTCATCGACCGCTGCCTCAGGCACTCGCCAGGTGGGATGAACTCCTCGCAGCCGGGAAAAAAGTGGTGGCTGTCGCCGGGTCTGACTCGCACGCGCTGCATTACCGGTTCAAATTCATCAGAAAAGTGATTTTTCCATATCACTACCATTTCACCTCCCTCAATAATCACCTCCTCCTTCCTGCGCCTTTCAGCGGCGATCTTGGTAAAGATAAGCAGGAAGTTTATAAAGCGCTTGCTAACGGCGCCGGTTATATCTGCCTGGACCGCGCTGGTCAATCGCAGGGTTTTACTTTTTCGGCAGAAAATGGAGAGACCAAAGTGGGAATGGGTGAAGAGCTCAACCTTGATCCCGGGGCGACCATTCGGGTCAGTTTACCCAGAAAGGCTTTCATTCGTTTGATCTATAATGGCAAGCTTCTTGAAGAAAGAGATGATCACAACCTCCTCGTGAAAACCATCGATCAACCTGGAGCTTATAGAGTCGAAGTCTACCTTGACCACCTGGGAAGGGAGCGGGGTTGGATCTTTAGCAACCCGATCTATGTGAAAAGAAGGTCGTTGTTGACCGAAGTAAACAGAGCAACTGACGCCGGGTAAATTAAGGGAGGAATTTTAATGATCGCCTTGCCCGCGATCCCTGCGAACAGCGGTGGATAAACTTGACTGTCGTGGTTATAATCAAACAATATGAGTCAATTAGATAAGATCGAAAAACGCATTCGCGACATATTTGAGAAGAGCCCTTCGCTTCTGCCTTGGGCAGGAAAGGATGACCTGCTGTTAAAACACCTCTGCGAAGCGCTCCAGGATCTTTTCGTTCATGAAACCCCTCGGGAATACTTCCATCCCAGCTTTCAATTCTTCCTTAACCCGCGAACCGCAGAGCGCTGGAAGGCGCAGAATAACTGGGAAGCCAATCTGGCGAATCTACTCATTACCTCGGCTGTCGAGTTCGGATTCCGAATTGTTACGCAACCTGAAATAATACTGATGCCGGATCCATCCGTAGAAATCGAAGAGATAAAAATCTCCTTGCAGGATCTGCCGCTACCGGATGGGGGGGAAACCGGGATCATTTCACTCTCGGCGATCACCAACAACCTCGTACCTGCCCCTAACAAACCAACCCTTATCCTCCAGGGAGACAGGACTATTACCTTGATTCAACCCGTGATCAATATCGGCAGGAAAACCAGCAACCAGATCGTCATCAACGACCTGCGGGTCTCCCGTGTGCATGCGCAACTGCGCAAGGTAAAAGAGGATTACATGATCTTTGATGTCGGGTCAACAGGAGGAACTTACATCAATTCAAACAGGATCGACAGTCACATACTGCGACCTGGTGATGTGATCTCCCTGGCCGGGTTTACGATGATCTACACCCTTGATCAGCTGCCTGTTGAGGAAACCCAAAAAGGCATCACGTCTGAAATCAAGAATTCTGAAGAAAAAAAGGAGGATTGATGCTGGCTATCCTCATCCTAATACTTCGTGTGCTGCTGCTCCTCGCCCTCTTGTCATTCCTGGCATGGGCTGTGTACACGTTATGGCGGGAGTTGAAATTCCATACTGAAAGCCTGGCAGCCAAAAAAATCCCATGGATATCCGTCTTCAGCGAACAGGAATCTGCCGATCAGAAGCAGATCTTTACCAAACCTGAATTACGGATCGGCCGTGACCCCTCTTGTGAAATCCGCCTTGATGATGATACTGTTTCCACTCAACACGCGCGGTTATCATATCGGAACAAGCAATGGTGGATAGAGGATCTTTTATCAACCAATGGCACCTTCCTCAATGATGAACGGGTAGAAACACCAACCATTCTTATCAATGAAGACGAGATCAGAGTAGGCAAGGTTCTTCTGATCGTCGAAATTCAACCGCTTGTGTAATCAACAAGGAGAGACGATGCAACCAAAACCTGTGTTAGGTGTGATCGGTGGGTCAGGTTTATACGATTTTCCATCACTTGAAGATGTGCAACAGATCAACCCCTCCACCCCTTTTGGATATCCCAGCGCGCCCGTCGTGATGGGCAAACTCAACGGAAAGCTGGTGGCGTTTCTCGCCAGGCACGGCATTGGTCACACGATTTCCCCTTCTTATGTGAATTATCGCGCCAATATTTACGCACTCAAAACGCTTGGGGTGGAGCGCATCGTCGGTGTCAGCGCATGTGGGTCGCTGCGCGAAGATTTCGCACCGGGTAATATTGTCATACCCGATCAGCTCTTTGATCACACACACAAACGGGCGCGTTCATTTTTTGATGAGGGACTGGTTGTTCACATAAGCTCTGCGGATCCTTTCTGCCCTGAACTCTCCACTCTGCTGCATCAGGCAGTTTCCACCGCTGATTGCACCGTGCATAAAGGTGGTGCGATGATCACAATCGAGGGTCCGCGGTTTTCCACAAAAACAGAATCCAATGTTTACCGCTCCTGGGGTCTATCTCTCATCGGAATGACCACCTCACCTGAAGCCTTTCTTGCACGTGAAGCCGAAATATGTTATTCAGTCATGGCTCATGTGACCGACTATGATGTATGGCACATGACCGAAGAGGCTGTAAGTGTTGAAATGGTCGTAAAAACACTCATCCGCAATACAGAAATTGCCCAACGCAGCATCTCCACTCTGGTTGATCAATTGCCTGAAAAAACCGACTGCAGCTGTAATCACGCTCTCGAAAACGCGATCATCACCAACCGATCGTCCATCCAAACCCCCACCCAGGAAAAACTGGATCTACTGATTGGCAAGTATCTCAAGTGAAACTGCTCTATTCAGAAAACCTTCCATCGAAAAGTAATATTCAGACCAGGCTGATGTTATTGGTATTGGTTTTCATTTTCCTTAATAGTCTCATATTAACCTTCGCCCCGGCAGTCAGACTGCATACCTGGCACGCGAACCTTAATTGGCAACACTGGATTGGTTTTGTTGTATGGCTGGCCGGATACACAGTTCTTTATTTCCAGATGAATAAATACCTGCCTGAGCGTGATCCGTATCTTCTGCCGATCATCGCTTTGTTGAACGGCTGGGGTCTCATGATGATCTACCGCCTGTCCACCAACTTCGGCATCAGGCAGACGATCTGGACTGCGTTAGCCATAATCGGAGTCATCGCAGCCCTCAGGTACAAGAACCTCCTCCCCACCTTAAGGCGGTACAAATACGTCTGGCTTGTAAGCGGTCTGCTGCTCACCCTGCTTACCTTCATAATTGGCACATACCCCGGAGGCGATGGACCTGGTTTATGGCTGAACCTCGGGAGCGTTTATATTCAGCCGTCTGAGATTCTAAAGCTCCTCCTTATCGTCTACCTTTCAGCTTATCTCGCTGATACATTCCAGGCGCGCTTGCGGCTGGGACAGTTATTAACCCCCACATTGATCCTGATCGCGGTGGCGGTTCTTATCCTGGTTGCCCAACGTGACCTGGGTACCGCGACCCTCTTCATCATCCTTTACACAATAGTTGTTTACCTTGCCTCCGGCAAACGCCGCGTTTTATTGATCAGCTTCATTATTGTGATAGCTGCCTTGATCGCCGGATACCTGGTTTTCGATGTGATCCAGCTGCGCATTGAAGCCTGGCTCAACCCCTGGCAGGATGCCCGTGACCGTTCATACCAGATCGTTCAATCCCTGATCGCCGTGGCCAACGGCGGAATACTAGGCCGTGGTCTGGGTCTTGGCAGCCCCGGTGTGATCCCGGTGGCACATTCAGATTTCATATTCCCCGCCATTCTTGAAGAATTCGGCATCGCGGGCGGGATTGGTCTGGTCATGATTCTCGCGCTCTTCACGATTCGCGGTCTGTCCATTGCTCTTCGGGCTTCCAACCAGTTCCAGCGATTTTTGGCAGCCGGGCTCACTGCATTCATCGCCACACAATCCATTCTCATCATGGGCGGAACCATCCGCCTGCTCCCACTTACCGGGGTTACACTGCCCTTCATCTCGTATGGAGGGACTTCACTGGTGGTCTCCATGGCATCCGGGCTGCTTTTAATGGTCATCAGCAACCAACCGCAAGACCAGGCTGCCCCGATTGAAAGAACCCGGCCGTATATGCTGGTTGGAGCTTTGATCCTGCTCGGTTTTACCGCCATCGCAGTTCTCGGGTCCTACTGGGGATTTGTCCGCTCTAGATCTCTGCTGAGCCGGGGCGACAATCCCCGCCGTGCGATATCCGATAGGTACGTCTATCGGGGTATTATCCTGGATCGAAATAACCAACCCCTCACTGCAAATTCAGGCGAAGCTGGCGGTTTTTTACGCAAAACAATATATCCACCATTGAGCGCAGTCATCGGGTATAGTGACCCGAACTACGGTCAAACGGGTATCGAATATAAGATGGATGGATACCTGCGCGGCATCACCACCAACTCAGCTTTCGCGGTAGATTCACTGCGCATGCTTTACGGGCAGGACCCGGAAGGATTTGACCTCAGGCTCAGCCTGGATCTGCCTCTGCAGCAGGTATCAGATCGCTTATTAGCCTCCTACACTGGCGCCGTGGTCCTCATGAATGCAGACAGTGGTGAAATAATGGTCATGTCGACCTCGCCCACATTTGATGCCAATCAATTGGAAGAAAAATGGCAAACCTGGATGGAGGACGAGAACGCACCACTGCTCAACCGGGCTACCCAGGCGCTTTACCCGCCCGGCAGCGTGACTGGCGGGATCATCCTGGCGCGTTTCCTCTCTGAATATACCCCTTCCACTACTGTCCCCGCGTATCCCTGGACCACCGTGACAGGTGATCTGAATTATTGCGCCATTCAACCGGGATCCGATCCGGGTTGGGGCGAACTGGTTTCCTGCGGTTGTGTGAGAGCGCTCAGCACGATCAGCCGCTCATCGCTTCTCACTGATACGCTTGAATTATACGAAGAAGCTGGTTTGTACCAGGATGTGGAGCTACCTCTGGAATCAAGCAGTGCCGTGCGCCCTGAAGTGATTGCGGGTCATTCAGACCTCTACTCCGGCAGTGCCGGCATCCTGCTCTCTCCGGTTCAGGTTGCCGTTGCTGCCGCGTCCCTATCCAACAGCGGCAGGGTTGTATCTCCTCACATTGCCATCGCGTATTCTCCAAACCATAATGATTGGAACCTGATCGAACAAGGCAGCGAGCCGGTGATTTTGTCAGATTTTGAACCTGAAGTGGCTGCCAACATGCTCACCTCTGGTGACTTTCCCGGCTGGGAGATCACCACCCGCGCCTTTTATAAAGATGCTGCCATCTCCTGGTATGTGGCGGGTACTCCCTCCGATTGGTACGGCACACCCTTGACCATTGTTGTCGCGCTAGAAAACACCGATCCGATCCAGGCAAGGGTAATTGGGCGGAAGATCTTCCTCGAAGCCACAGCTTCCCTCGCTGAATAGAAAAAAGCTGGCAGAAAATTCTGCCAGCCTAAACTGAATTTTTGGTCGCTAGAAAATTATCCGGATGAAATGCCGTTTGCCAACCTGAAGCACGCCCTCCTGCGGGATTCTGGCTGCAGGGTCATCGATCACGACTGCCTCAAACCTGACACCTTTTTGCTCGATCAAGCGCCTGGCTTCACTCTTACTTTGTACCAGGTTCGTCAATAAGAGGATTTCCAATATCGAGTTCGAAGGTGATACTTTGAACGCCGGGATATCTTCAGGGATTGCGCCTTTTTGGAAGGTTTCAACAAAAGCTTTTTCGGCTTTTTGAGCTTCTTCGCCGCCATAAAAAGCTGTTGCGATTTCTCTCGCCAGGCGCATCTTGGCATCACGCGGATGTATTACACCGCTTTGCACACCATTTTCGATCGCAGCGATCTCAGGAGGGGTCAGAGGAGTCACCAGTTTGTAGTACACAGCCATGGCGCTATCCGGGATGCTCATTACTTTACCGTACATATCCACCGCGTCTGTGCTGATGGGTACGTGGTTGCCCAGTGACTTGCTCATCTTCACCACACCGTCCGTTCCCGGCAGGATACCCAGGATGATGGCGATGTTCGGCTGTGCTCCGAGAAATTCCATGATCTTGCGGGACGCGGTCATGATGTTGAACAGCTGGTCCGTCCCGCCTACCTGGACATCCGCCTTGAGTGTGAACGCATCGTAACCCTGCATCAGGGAATAGAAGGTTTCGTGCAGGTAAACCGGATCACCCTTGTCCCAACGCAGCTTAAAGTTCTCGCGCGTCAAAAACTGCTGCAGAGTGAAGTTCGAAGCCAGCCTGATCAGATCCGCGAAGCTGAGCTCAGAAAGCCACTCCGCGTTGTAGCGTATGTGGGTTTTTCCCTCTTCCATGATACGGAAAGCCTGTTCTGCGTAGGTTCGGGCGTTTGCGGCCACTTCTTCAGGCGTGAGCTGTGGACGTAATTTATCCTTATCAGAAGGGTCACCAATCAGTGATGTGTAGTTGCCGATAACAAAAGTGACATCATGTCCCAATTCCTGGAACTGCCGGAGTTTACGCATCGGGACCGTGTGCCCGAGATGCAGATCAGCTTTGGTGGGGTCAAAGCCGCAATAAACACGCAGCACTCTTCCTTCCTTTTGGCAGGTGTGCAGCCGGTTGCGCAGCTCATCCGCCATTTTCTGTTTCAATGTTTCGTCGCCATATTCTGTGCCCTGCATCAGATATTCGACCTGTTCATTGATGTTCATTGCGGCCTCCTTTTTGAGATTTTTGATGGCTTATTATACCAGTAGCCAAAACACGCTGCTCATTAATGATATTTTTACTATTTCATGTCAAATCATTATGCCTACGCGAATGTGAATTAGGCGATTAATGGCATGCTATAATAACGCATATTATCTTATGGAAAATCCTGTTCTTGTTCTTAATTCCAACTTCGAGCCGATCAACGTGTGTGGATTTCAGCGGGCGGTCGGTTTGATGCTCACCGATAAGGCCACGCTCATCCTTAACGGCCGCGGATGGATCCACACCACCCGCAACTCGTTTCCAATTCCATCTGTGATTCGCTTATCCCGAATGGTTCACCCCCCTCGCCCCAAAGTAGCGCTTTCACGGCGCGAAATCTTTCGGCGTGACCATTTCAACTGCCAGTACTGCGGAAAATCCACTCCCATGCTCACAGTAGACCATGTCGTCCCCAAACACCTCGGCGGTTCGCACGGCTGGTCGAACCTGGTCACGGCCTGCTCCTATTGCAATCATAAAAAAGGAGGGCGTTCGCTGTCAGAAAGCGGCATGTCATTATTAAAACAACCAAAGGAACCGCCGCAATCCGCCCACTATATATTTGCCCGCTATCTGCCTGAAAATGCTGAGTGGAGTGAATTCCTGGAAGGCTGGTAATCTCAGACCTGCATCATATCCTTCGCCAAAACAACCTCACCCTTGAACTCGACCCGGGCATCCGCCAGCAACAATTCCTCATCAATACGATTATCATAATGAATTAGCACCAGCTTCTTCACCCCGGCTTTCGCTGCAAGCTCCCCGGCCTGGGCGGGTGATGTGTGTCCTTTTGAATTTCCAGCAGCTTCCTGCAGCAGCGCATCCGCCTGGTTGGCCAGTTTCATCAGGTTTTCACAGGGTTCAGTATCACAGGAATAGGCAACGATCCGTTTCCCATTAAAATCCATTCTTAAACCAATTGTCGGTACCAGGTGCAGCACAGGTAATGCGCTGATAAAAAGGTCGCCAGTGATGAAATCCTTTTTGCCTTCGTCAGGAATGACGGAAAAATTCACCTGGAACATCCCCTTCCAATCCTGCCAGTTGAAGAGCTCAAGTAGAGACTTGGCTTTGTTCAGCGTTACTTCAAGACCGTGAATGGTCAACGGTGTTTCCCGTTTTTCCAGCCACATGTCCATGATCAACAGCGGCAGGCTGCCCACGTGATCAGCGTGGAAATGTGTCAATATGAGGTCATTGACCTTGTTTATGTGTGAACCTGCGGCTGCCACCTTTGCCACCGGGTTATCTCCGCAGTCCACCATTACCGTGCTTGTCCCGGTTTCGATCAGCAGGTGGGTGTTGTCCTGCCCGATTTTGGGCACGGCATTTGCAGATCCAAGGATTGTGACACGATCCATTTATTTTATCCCTTGATTTAATTACTGGGTTTGAGAAGTTGTCACCGCTGAATGCTTCCTGGGCAGATGCCGCAAGATCAGCGTAATAGCCGCCGACACGGCGATGACCGCCATCACCAGCTGGTTGCTGTTGATCCCTGCGATGGGCGAATAAACAATGCGGATAAATTCCAGCAGAAACCTGCCCACCGGGTAAATGATCAGGTACACCAGGAAAACATCCCCGTGTTTCAATTTTCCTTCAAACTTGCGTGCGATCCACAATAACACCAGCATATTGAGGATGTTCCAGATAAACTCGTATAGAAAGGTCGGGTGGTAGCGTTCCACATTGGCGTATTGCGGCAGCCGGTGCGCCTCATCGATCTTGATTGCCCACGGGAGATTCGAGGGCAGGCCGTATACCTCCTGGTTGAAGAAGTTGCCCCATCTGCCGATCGCCTGTCCCAATGCCAGTCCAGGAGCCACTACATCCAGCAATTGTGAGAATTTGAGCTTCTTTTTCCTGCAATAAAGCCATAAAGCCAGCACACCCGCCATCACCGCGCCCGGGATTCCTAATCCGCCGTTGCGGATATTCAGGATCTCGATGGGGCGGAGAAAGTAAGGGTTTTTACCATCGATCAGCAGGGTGGAATCAGGCGTCAATACATGCCAAATACGTGCGCCTATGATCCCTGCGATCAATACCCAAGGCAGGAGGTCCCAGATAATATCCTTATCCAATCCCCGCCGGCGTAATTCCCGTGAAGCCAGCGCGGCCCCCAGTAAAGCTCCTGCAATGATGATCAGCGCGTAAAAATAGATCTTGATCCCGAATATTGTGAAACCGTTAACCATTTTTTCCTCTTTTAAGAACCGGTATTGGTGTCAGCTTTCGACTGTTTATGAACAAATATCATCCTTTGGATTGCGGTGAAGTTAGCCCCGATGGCAATGATCCACAAAGCCGCGATCGGTAATTGCACGATCAGGAAAATCACCATCACGATCATGCGCTCAACACGGGTAAGCAGCCCAACCTTGGCTGAAAATCCCAGCGATTCAGCCCGCGCCTTGGTGTAAGAAACCATCAGGCTGCCGGCCGCTGCGATGAATACCAGCAGGCAGGCTGTAAGATTCTGCTGCTGCGCGTAATAAAAAAGCAATCCCAGCAACCCAACCAATTCTGAGTAGCGGTCGGTTACAGAATCGATGAACCCGCCGAATTTGGTGGGTTCACCTTTCAACCTGGCCATCGATCCATCGATCACATCCAGTGGCGCTCCCACCAGCAGGATGAGTCCGGCGACGAGAAAACGACCGCTCGCGGCAAAGTATGCCGTCAGCACCGCCAGCAGGAATCCAATAGCGGTGATCATGTTCGGATTCAATCCGATCTTGAGAAAAAAACCCGCGATCGGGTCGATGACCCCTTTAAAGAATTTCCTCAGATATCCTTCCAGCGACCAGGTGCTTTTTTCCGATCGATCAGTCTTCGTTTCTCTCATTTTCTAAATCATCCTTGGAGGGGAATTGTACTATAGACTCACTTCCAGACCACCCTTGAAAACCCTATTCATCTTCATCTACAATGTCACTCTCTTCTTGGCTGAAATCGAGAACTTCCCGCTCTTTACCGCTGCCCACTGCTGGACCGATCACGCCCATTCCTTCCAGTTCATCGATCAGTCGCGCAGCCCGCGGAAAACCGATGCGCAGTCGCCTCTGCAGCAATGAAGTTGAGGCTTTTCCGGCTTCACGTACAACAGTCGTCGCCCGCTGCAGTAATGCGTCTACATCACTGTTCTCCTGGTTGTCAATCAATTCCTCCCACGGTGGGGTTTCTTCTTCTGCAATCACTACCGATTGCCAGTAATCGATGATCTTTTCGATTTCGTTATCACTCACGATAATCCCCTGCAAGCGCTGCAGCCCGGAGCGCGCCGGATCCAGGAAAAGCATGTCGCCCTTGCCCAGCAGTGTTTCTGCCCCATTTGCATCAAGGATGACGCGCGAATCCACAGCCGATGCCATGGCAAAAGAGATGCGGGCGGGAAAGTTGGCTTTGATCAATCCGGTCACAACATCCGTGCTTGGCCTCTGCGTGGCGACCACCAGGTGAATTCCGGTTGCGCGTGCCATCTGCGCCAGCCTGATCAGGCTGTGTTCAGTCTGGTCCGGTGCGCTCATCATCAGGTCAGCCAGTTCATCAATAAAGATCACGATCCGGGGCAGGGCGGGTTTTTTCTTTTGCAGCATTTTCTGGTTGTACGTCTCCAGGTTGCGGGCGCGCACCTCTGCCATCAGGCGGTAACGTGAATCCATTTCCATTTGCGCCCATCGCAGCACCGCCAGCATGCGCTCGATCTCGGTTTCTACTTTTCCCATCAGGTGCGGAAGTCCATTGAAACGTACCAGTTCAACCATTTTTGGATCCAACATCACGAGGCGCAGGCTTTCAGGGGTGTTGTTCATTACCAGGCAGGCTGCCAGCGCTGTGACGCAGACCGATTTCCCCGAATTGGTTGTTCCTGCGATTAACAAGTGAGGTAATTTCTCAAGATCCGCCTGTACAGGTTCTCCAGAAACATCGCGGCCCAACGCGAGCAGCAGCGGAGATTTCTTTTTTCTGAAAGTTTCAGATTCCAAAACCGGTCGCAGGCGCACAAACGCGTTATCTTCGTTGGGGATCTCAATCCCGACATAAGATCGCCCCGGCACCGGGGTCTCAATCCTCAGCCTGTGCGCTGAAAGTGCCAATGCCAGGTCGCGTTGCAGGTTCGAGATTTTTGACACTTTTACTTTCTGATGTGACACCACACCATCCGTGCCAGTCCGTTCGATGTATCCCGGTTCCACGGCGTACTGCGTAACAGTTGGTCCGACTCTGAAACCGAGTACTTTGACCGGTACACCAAATTCCGCGAGTTTTTCCTCAATAAGCCGCGCATTGTCTTTGATCAGCACCTGGTCCGGGGGAATGATTTGATCCTCAAGCAGCAGGTGCAATGGAGGAAGCCCGGTATCACGCCAGCTAACCAGCGGTGTCTTTTGGAGTTTTTCCGGTTTGGACCTGGCGGGCGGCCGGTCGGGTTCGGATCTTCTTTTACTGTCAACTTTCGTAGGCGGAACGGTTGATCGCTTAGATGTCGGTCTTACCGCGCCCCGGCTCCAGTTCCTGGCTTTTTCCAGTAATCGCACGAAGAAACCAGTCGCGAGCCCGGCGAACACGAAGAACATCACCAGGTAAAAAATCAAGGTGAGAGGTTTGGAAATCAGCGGGATCAGGAGTTGCGCCAGTCCCCAGCCAAAGGTTCCTCCATCCATCCCTTCATACGCGCGGTCTAGCGATACATTTCCAGTGAATGCCAATAACGGCAGGGTCACGAGGAGCAGACCCTCTATTGCCATAACCTTGCCGAAGGATAAAGGAAAACGCTTGCCGGCCCCGTGACGGAAAACACTGATGCCGATAAATATCAGTACCAGTACGAGCAGGAAACTTCCCAACCCAAACGCCCGCCTGATGAGTGTGATCCAGGAATTAATCAGCGTCCCCCGGCTCAATCCGAGCAAACCCAACATGGTCAATATGGCAAGAAGGATTAGAAAAGTCCCGAGCAGGTCCCATCCAAATTGACGGAAATGCCTGAGAACTTTATCTACACGCTCAACCAGCGGAGTGTGTATGGTCGATTCTGGGGTTTGCCTCGAGGGTGTTCTATCCTTTGAACCTGGTTTTGGTGTCATTCTTCACTGATCAATCCCAGTCCAAGCCTGCGCCGGTCTACGTCCACATGCAGAATTTTCACCTGAACTCGTTGACCTGGGTGGTAATGCTCTGTGATGACTTTGTTGCGAAGTTCTTCAGGGAACGATGAGATGTGGATCAAGCCTTCAACCCCCTCATCCAATCGGGCGAAGATACCGAAGCGCATGATAGAAGTCAGCTCAGCAGAAACGATATCACCCGGTTTGTATATTCTCTCCAGCCGGTCCCACGGGTTGGGAGCCAGTCGCTTCATGCTCAACGCGATGCGTGAGTTGGATTCATTCACCTGCAGCACGATGACCTTTACTTTTTCACCGATCTGCAGCACGCTCGCGGGATTCTCCACTCTGCCCCAGGACATCTCAGAAACGTGGATCAATCCCTCAACACCTCCCAGGTCAACGAACGCGCCAAAATCGGTGATGTTGGTGACCACACCGCAAGCGATGGTGCCCTCGCTAAGTCTGGCAAATAACTCCTTGCGTTTTCCCTCTCCAGCCTGCGCAGCTCGTTCAGAAAGGACAATGCGTTCATTCTCGATTTCGCATTCAATAATCTTCAGATAGAGTGATTTCCCCACGTATTCCGCCAGCAGCTGCTGACGCATCTCATCACTCGCGTCAGCCGGGAGGTCGATGAGATGAGAAATGGGTACAAACCCTTGTATTCCAGCTGTCTGTACGAGTAATCCACCCCGGTTATACCCTGTCACTTCGAGAAGAACCACTTCGTCGCGTTCAAAGATCGATTTGACACAATCCCAATCGATCTGACCGGTGTTCCTGGTTTCACAGGGTCTGCAATTAACTTCTTCACTCTCGCGGAAAACCTTTTCTTCATCCGCCAGAACTGAAGCCCACCATCCTTCATCTTTTTCAGTGACTTGTTCTTCCATGTTCTGGTCATGCAAAACGTCGACCACTATTTTCCCTCCCGAGACAATAAACAACAATAATGCTTACCCCGTCTGCTTATTCCTGGCGTTCATCTCCAACTGCACCAGCATGTCAGCGATCTTTTCGATCGCCACTTTCTGTTTCCGGTAGAGATCAGCTTCCGAGACCGCCAATTTTATGGCGATCTCACGCACCTTCTTGCCTTCCAGAAACTTCATATCCAAAATATTATACAATAACCACTCGCCCGTGTACTTTCTTTCGCCATCAGGTTTTAACTGATCAAGCGCAGTTCGCAGCACACTTCGCAAGGCATTGACTTCGTTGTTTTCATGCTCCAACATGGCTGATTTTACAATCTCAAGCCCCATTAAGGGGCTGTCGGTTAACCTGGGTCCCCCCCAGTAATGCGTTAATGCGCCTTTAACCCAGGCGGTCATTTCCTTCTTTTCCATCCAATCGGCATCAATCAGCAGACCTTTCCGGTCGAATCTGCCGGCGGCGCGAAGTTTCTGGATCAGTTCCTCCTGGGGTTCCAGCCTCTCCAGTGTATCAAAAACCTGCTCCAGCATGTTCCTATCGCGCAGGGCTATACCGGCGCGTGCTGCCAGGCGCATTAAGGCTTCGTGGTCTTCAACCTCCAGGTTGGAAATGTCGCTGATCCCCGATACCCCCAGAAAACCCAGCAGTTGTTCTGCCGACCCGTTATTGCCGTTTCTCAAGGGAATCAGAATGTCTGATAGGCATAGAATGAATTTTCCGTCAGTAGTTTCTGCTTTTGCCAGGCAATCTATCTCATCCAGTTGCTGCGGATCAAAAGAAAAACCAGCGGTCTTTTCCACCAGGATCAGCCCATCATCGGTATTCTCCAACAGGTATGCCCCCTCCGCCTGAACCCGGTCATTTACAGCCGCCAGCACCATCTCAATGAACTGCTTCAGGTCGCTGCGTGTAATGATGCGCTCTTCGAGGGTCTGCACAAAACGCAGATCCTGTTCATCACGGTCGTAGATCAACCATCTTTCTACTGACGGGTAGAACAACGTAATGGCGTACTCGCAGACCAACACCGTGACGACCATCACGATCGGCGCCAGGGCATCGTAGGGAGTGCCCAGCGCAACATTGGCGCGTTTCACTATGGTCATCAATCCAAGTGCTAATACCGCTGTAACAGGTCCCCTCAAGGTCCATTTGATCAACCTGCTTTTCACGACCCGGTCAGGCCATGGGACCCCAAAAAACGCAACCGCGTACGCCATGATGAAGATACAGATGTCCAATCCGACAGATACAATCGCAGCCAACAACCAGAAAAATAAAGTCCGTTGGCTGGCAAACGCTGAACTGTACAACAGAAACGGGAATGCTCCCACAACCGGGCCGATCGCGCTTATTGCCAGGTACAGCATCCGTCTTTTGCTGGTCCTTGTCAGCGTCCGTTGATAGGCGCGCCGGAAGTTGATCCATGCGAGCACCAGGATGAGCGCATAGTAAATGGTGAACAACTGGGTAAAAATCGTTGGTGAGTGATGAGGTGCAGGCGGTTGGTCGATCACCAACTCGCCCAGGAACCAGGGCGAGAATAGAAAAATGATCAGGAGGAATGAAAACAGGTATGTCGCCCTGATCGCCCATTTACGGCGCCAGCGTGAAGGCAATCCGGTCGTCGCCAATAACGAGTCAGAAAAATTCAGGTATGTTGCCGGCAGCAGGATGATCCCGATCCATTGCGCCCGCAGCCAGAAATCGATCATGTACGGGTCTTTGCTGGTCACCCCGAACGATTCAGAAGAGAACACGATGACCAGGCACAGCATAATAGCCGCGAACGCCCGCGCCACCCTTTCCTTCAGATTGAATGTCAGGCTGTAAAGCAGCAGCGCAAAAGCAGTGATCGCGATGCCGGCGGTCAGGATCTGGCTTACTGTCCTGGCCACGGCAATGATTTCGTTCATCCAGCTGCTGATCATCGTACCCTTACTTGAGTGTGCTCATGTAGAATAATGCCATGTCGCCATTCATATAATAGTTATCGACCATTCCGGCATAGCCAAAGCGCAGCTTTCTGGCAAGTTCTATCATGGCGTGATTTTTCGCCGGCATTTCAAGCACTAGCCGGGTCATACCCCGCCTTTTTACCCAATCCTGTGCTGCAAAGATCAGCGCTGTGGCAATTCCCTGGCGCCGCATCGGTGCGTTAACAACAAGATCGCACACCATGGCGGATTGTTTATCGCTGTCTTCATCAAGCGTAAGGTAGCCTACCAGGTTGCCTTCACACCTGGCGACCAGGAAAAGCAGGTGACGCGTCCAGGTGTCTTTCAATGATTCCGCCCGGCGCGGATAGCTCAGGCGCAATACCCTGGGAAGCTTTACTTCGTTAAGTTCGGCGGCGATGCGGTCCCTTGTGACACTGCTGTCCACCCGCCACACGTGGGTGGTCTCACTGGTATGATCGAACTTTTCCAGCGCTGAAATATCACTTGAAACCGCGGGGCGGATTTCAACTTCTGCCATTTTTTACTCCGATGCTTCAATGATCACCTGTATGACACAGGCAGGTAGCGGGTTGTTCTGATTATCGTTTACAACTAACCGCAGCTCATATTCCCCCGGCACGAGCGCTCTCGTATCCCACGCTCCCCCCAGTGGTTCGTTTACGATTCTTGCGTTGCCGGCCGCGATGGTGGTCCAGGTATCACTCCCTGATGGGGAGTACTCGTATTTATAAAACCCCAGGTTTTCAACATTAACCGTTCCCTTTAATTCTACTCTCCCGTTAATGGTATCGCCGTTTTGGGGATCAGTCCAATCGATCTGGTCAGGAATGCATCCGCGGCTGAAATAGGAGGTAATCGTCGGGATCAGCCCCTCACCGGTGATCACAATCGTTGGAGCAGGGGTAATGGTCGGCGGCTGCTGGGTCAGATCAATGGTCGGGGTTGCCAGCTGCTGCACACCGGGTACTGCAGGTGTGACGAAAGTATTCACCACAAACAAACCGATCACGAGCAGAACGCTGAAGACCAGCACGGTCAATGCCGAGTTGAATTTCTGCTGGGAATGCTCTTTTTCTAAACCGAAAATACTGCTTGACCATTCCCGCCAGGAAAGATAGGTTTTCCGGGCCGAAACCAGGATAATCAGTCCGGCCGCCAGGTAAATGACAACTTCAAACTTTTCCAAAAACCGTAAAATGCTGCTCACAATAATCTGGCCAGTAATAATATTTTCAATAAACTCGTTTTAGTTTACCAACGATTCAACAACACCTCGGATAATTTCCCTTAGTTTTGGCACGATCACCTTTCCGGCTGCCAGTACTTCTTCATGAGTGGTAATTGTGCTGCCATCCAGGTTGGCCTTATTACTGATGCCTGACAATCCCAATACCCGCGTCTTACCGTGACGCGCAACGATGTTCTCAGGCACTGTGGACATCCCAACCGCGTCTGCACCGATGGCCTTAAGGAATCGCAGGTCAGCCGGCGATTCAAAGGATGGCCCCGCCAGGCACACATAGACACCCTCGTGAAGCGTGATCTCGTGCTTTTTGGCTGTTATTCGGGCAGTTGAGATGAACTCCGGGTCATATGGATGGCTCATGTCGGGAAAACGCTCACCAAATTCCGTCATGTTGGGTCCACGCAGCGGATTTAACCCGCTCATACCGATCAGGTTGATCTGGTCGGTCAGAACCATCACATCCCCCGGTACATAATCCGGGTTGATAGCCCCGGCAGCGTTAGTAAGGATGAGATTCCCAACCCCCATTCGCTGCATCACTCTCACCGGGAGTGTGACCCGATCCATTGAATATCCCTCGTAATAATGCACCCGACCCTGCATCACCATCGCCTGAACACCAAAAAGACGGCCAATAACCAGGCGACCGGAGTGCCCTTGGATGGTTGATACCGGCCATTCCGGGATATGATCGAACGGGATGATTGTGGAATCCTGGACTTCTTCAGCCAGGCTTCCTAACCCTGAGCCCAGCACAAGTGCCACGACCGGTTTTTCAAAAATTTTGCTGGTTATGAAACTTGCAGCATGATCTATTTCTTTTATAGTGATAAAAGAATCCATGGTCACCTCAATAATCGAAAAACGATACAGAATACCTTTCTGTATTATATCAGAATGACCTTCAGGATTTACGGGGCGCTTACGACGCCGATAACACCTTGTGGAATGCCTGGATGGTGTAAGCGATGTCTTCTTCAGTGACCCAGTAATGTGTCACCAGGCGGAACCTGCGCCTGGCAACCACGCCTACTTTAACCCCCATCCTCGCCAACTGCGCGGCGACTTCTTCAGTTGTAGCCCTGATTTCATCGCTGAGAGAGGGAAACACCATGTTGCTTTGCGGCATTCCCATTTCAAAAGAGATGCCGGGTATCATCCCCAGCCCTGCTGCCAGGGCTGCCGCCTTATGGTGATCTTCACGTAATCGGTGAGTCATTTTTTCAAGCGCTACAATCCCTGCCGCCGCCAGTACACCAGCCTGGCGCATTCCCCCTCCCAGCATCTTGCGGATGCGTAACCCTTTCCGGATAAACTCCTTCGTTCCGCAAACCACACTGCCCACCGGTGCACACAACCCTTTGCTCAGGCAGAAAGTCACGCTGTCAACATGCTGTGTGAGCACAAGCACCTCGACACCCAGCGCAGCAGCAGCATTGAACACACGCGCGCCGTCAAGGTGCAAATGCAAATTGTATCGGTGTGCCAGTTCAGCGACTTTCCGGGTGTAATCCTCCGTGAGTACGGTGCCTCCACAGCGGTTATGCGTGTTTTCCAGTATGACCATGCGGGTAATAGGGTCGTGAATATCATCCGGCCGGATGGCGTTTTCGATTTCTTCAATAAGCAGGCTGCCATCCGCCTGGTTGGGTAAAGTATTCGCAAAAATGCCGCCCAACGCCGAGATGCCGCCTCCTTCAAAAAGGAAAGTATGCCCAAGGTTCCCCATGATGACCTCATCGCCGCGGGTGCAAACGCTCAACACCGAAAGCAGGTTTCCCATTGTGCCGCTGGGCACGAACAAACCGGCTTCCTTCCCGGTCATTTCTGCCGCCAGTGCCTGCAGCCGGTTGACTGTGGGATCCTCGCCGTATACATCGTCTCCAACCTCCGCGGCTGCCATCACCCTGCGCATTTCCTCAGTAGGTTGAGTGACTGTATCAGAACGTAGATCAATAGATCTCATGTGGATCTCCATTTTAGATTAATTTATCCAGCACTGCCTGCAGTTCAGAGGGCAACGGTGCGCTAAAAGTTCGCGGCTCGTGTTCACCTGGCAGGATGATGCTGATCTTGTAAGCGTGTAAAAAATGCCGCGAAATTTCGAGCGTCGATTTCTTTCGACCATATACCAGGTCGCCAACGATCGGGCACCCCAAAAACGCCATGTGCAACCTGATCTGGTGGGTGCGCCCGGTCAGAGGGTGCGCTTCAATCAGCGTGTGCTGTTCAAATTGCTGCACCGTGCGGTATTCTGTCACCGCTGATCGCCCTCGCCCTTCAGAAACTACCGCCATTTGCTTGCGGTGCGTCATATCCCGGGCAATCGCTGCCTCCACCCTTCCAGCGGGTGTAGGGGGTTTTCCATCCACCAGAGCCAGGTAGGTTTTTTCCACCTTGCGCAATCGGAACTGGTCCTGCAGCCAGCGATGGGCTTGTTCATTTTTAGCGATGATTATCAAACCTGAAGTATCTTTATCCAGGCGGTGAACGATTCCCGGCCGCAGTTCTCCACCGATACCCTGAAGATCGATGAAATTACCCAGTACCGCGTGTACCAAAGTGCCGCTCGAATGCCCGGGCGCCGGGTGCACGACCATCCCGGCTGGCTTATTAACAATCACGAGATCCTCATTTTCAAACAGCGTTTCCAGCGGGATCGCTTCGGGTTCCAGCTTTATTGGCACTGCTTCCGGAATATTGATACTTATACTATCTCCAGCTTCCAGCATCAATCCGGTTTTTTCTGCTTGCAGATCATTCACCGTCACACCGCCCTCTTTTATTATGGCCTGCACCCTGGAACGGGATTGATCAGGGAGGTGCTCCGCCAGGAATTTGTCCAGCCTGTTTTCTTCCCCGCTTTGAACCAAGAACTTGTAAAGCGTGGAACTCAAGAGGTTACCCCCTCATCCATCCGGTTTTGTTCGGATTCGGCCAACCTTACCTTTGCGCGTTTTTCCTGCAGCCAAACACCGATCAGAAGAATGAAAACACCAACTGTGATGCAGGCGTCAGCGATGTTCCAAACCGGGAAGTTGCCAATAGAGATGAAGTCAATGACATGCCCGTACCTGATCCTGTCAATCAGGTTCCCTACCGCACCCCCAAGTTCCATCATCAACGCCAGCCTGATCAACCAGTCCCTCTTCTCGATTTTTGGGTAATAGTAAATGATCCCGAGTGAAACGACAAACGCCAGGCCTATGAAGACCGGGTTCATTCCCTGCAGCATCCCGAAAGCCACCCCCGTGTTGCTCCAATGCACGATCCTGGCGTATGGTGTCAGCCACTCCCATGGCGACCACACACCGCCGTAGGGGATGTTTTTTATCACCAGGCTCTTTGTCAACTGGTCGAACACCACGATTACGGCAGCAACAAGGTACAGCCAGGCGGTTTTTCGGAAAAATATCTTCAATCAGGGCTCCATTCCACGGTGGGTGAATTTTACACCAGAATTGCCATCAATAATTACAGGGCTCCGTTCAGGAGCCCCTTGATTTCAGGCTTTAACGATGCCTACAGTCACCTTCTCCATATCAAATTCATCCGATACAGTAAACGCGCCATCCGGCGCTTCAGCGCTGTGCAGCGCAAGCGTGAGAGTCTCTGTCATGATGTAATCCCGGTAGGTTTCAACAGCCTGGGTGAGCAACGGCGTCGCCGTGTAGTATAGGTTGATGCGGTCGGCAATATCCAGGTCTGCCGCCTTGCGCAGGTCCTGCACCCGGCGCACAAATTCTCGGGCCAACCCTTCCGCGATCAATTCAGGGGTCAGTTCGGTTACCAGCGCAGCCAGGTAGGCGCCTTCCGAGGCTACCGAGTAACCTTCCCTCGCCTGTAGTCTCACTTCTACCTCATCCGGGAGTACATCCACCACTCTGTCAGCAACTTCCACGCGCAGGCTCTCACCTGCGAGAAGTTTGAGCGCGGTGGTTTCCAAATCCATCGCCAAGACCGCTTTGCGGATTTCAGGGAACAGGCTGCCGTGTTTCTGCCCGAGCTGTTTCGGAAGCGGGTTCAATCCATAACTGACCGCTTCTCCCGCGGCATTCAAAAGGCGCACTTTCTTAACATTCAGTTCATCCGCGAGTAACTCCGCGTAAAGCTTAACAACCCTTTCCTCCTCCTGGCTGCCCACTGAGAAAGCCACCTCTGAGAGCGGCTGCCTCACCTTGCGGTTGGCTTTGTTGCGTGCGGCGTGCCCGAGCGAGGTCAATTTCATCACCAGGTCCATCTCTCGATTCGACTGCTCATCTATCACTTCAGCATTAAATTCCTGCCACTGAGAAAGATGTACTGATTCGCCAGCGTTTTTGTCGACTGAACCCACCAGGTTCAAGTAAAGTTCATCCGCTATGAAAGGCATGGTTGGTGCCAGCAGCTTGCTCAACGCCACCAGGCACTCGTACAAAGTGCTGTAAGCCGCGTTCTTATCATCATCACTTTCACTCTTCCAAAAACGTCTTCGTGATCGCCGCAGGTACCAGTTGGAGAGTTGTTCCACGAAGGTTTGCACCGGCCGGGTCGCGCCGAGCACATCATAGTTCTCCAATGCTGCTGTTACATCCCTGATCAGCGCGTGCAGTCTTGACCGCATCCATTGATCGAGAGGACTGTACTCCACCTTAACCTCTGAAGAGGGTGTCCATTTATCCAGGTTGGCGTATGTTACGAAGAAGGAATAGGTATTCCACAGCGTCAGTGTGAAGTTGCGCAGCACCTCGCCCACCAGATCTGCTGAGAAGCGGCGCTCCTGGCCTGGCGGACTTGCGGTGTACAGGTACCAGCGCATGGCATCAGCGCCGTGCTTTTCGATAACAGACCATGGGGCGATCACGTTTTTGCGTGATTTTGACATCTTCTGACCTTCGCCATCCAGGATCAACCCGAGGCAGATGACGTTCTTGAAGCATTTCTCGTCAAATAACAGCGTGCTGATGGCGTGCAGCGAATAGAACCACCCCCTGGTCTGGTCCACTGCCTCGCAGATAAAATCCGCCGGGAACTGGTTTTTAAAGGCGTCAACATTCTCAAATGGATAATGCCACTGGCTCACCGGCATCGAACCTGAATCGAACCACACATCGATCAATTCGGGTACCCGTCGCATCCTGCCGCCGCATTCAGTACAATCCATATGTATTTCATCAACATGCGGGCGATGCAGGTCGGCGTTTGCCAGGTTCCTGCCGGAACGCGCCGACAGGTCCGCGATCGAACCGATACATTCCTGGGTATGGCAGGATTCGCATTCCCACACCGGCAACGGTGTGCCCCAGTAGCGCTCACGCCCCAGCGCCCAATCCACATTGTTTTCCAGCCAGTTGCCGAAACGGCCTCTGCGGATGTGTTCAGGGTACCAGTTGATCTCTTCATTCAATTCAACCATTCGATCCTTGAACTGACTGGTGCGTATGTACCAGGTCGGACGGGCGTAGTACAGAAGGGGTGTGTCGCACCGCCAGCAGAAAGGATAGGTGTGGACATAAGTCCCTTCTTTAAACAGCAGTTCCCGTTCCTTCAGGTTAAGGGTGATCTGCGGATCAGCGTCCTTTACGAAGATCCCTGCCCATGGATGCACTTCGGAGATGAAAGTTCCGTCTTCTGCTACTGTGGTCAGTATTGGCAGGTCATGCTCAAGCGCCACCTGCATATCATCCGCACCAAATGCCGGCGCGATGTGCACCAGCCCGGTACCGTCTTCCGTTGTGACGAAATCACCCAACACCACGTAGTGAGCCTTTTTCTCTGTGGGCAAAAAAGTGAATAGGGGCTGGTAGCGCACGCCTTTCAGGTGCTTGCCTTTGAAGCGGTTCATCACCTTCACCGGTTCTTCTCCAAAGACCTTTTCCACCAGAGTTTCAGCGAGGATCAACTCTTCTGTTGCTCCATCATTTAGCTTGCGCTCCACTGTCACGTAATCGATATCAGCGCCCGCAGCCACCGCCACATTTGCCGGCAAGGTCCACGGTGTTGTCGTCCACACCAGCAGCGATGTGCCTGGAGTATCCACCAGCGGCATTCGCACAAACACTGAAGGATCAGAGGCATCGCGGTAACCCTGCGCCACCTCGTGATCTGAAAGTGGTGTTCCACAGCGGGGGCAATACGGCACCACCTTGTACCCCTGGTAGAGCAGGTTCTTATCCCAGAAACTCTTCAGGATCCACCACACAGATTCGATATATTCGCTGGTGTAAGTGATATAAGCGCTGTCGAGATCGATCCAGTAGCCGATGCGGTCGGTGAGCTTTTCCCATTCCTGGATATACGTGAAGGCAGATTCTCGGCATAGATCGTTGAATTTCCCTATACCGTAATCCTCGATTTGCTGCTTGTTGGTGAACCCAAGTTTTTTCTCAACTTCGATCTCGACCGGAAGCCCGTGAGTATCCCAGCCGCCGCGGCGTGCCACGTGGTACCCGCGCATGGTTTTGTAACGTGGAAAGATGTCTTTAAAGGCGCGGGCCAGTACATGATGCACGCCGGGCTTTCCATTGGCGGTAGGAGGCCCCTCGAAAAAAATATATTCCGGTCCGCCTTCACGCGAACTCAGGCTTTTATGAAAGATGTCATAATTCTGCCAGTGATGCAATATCTTCATTTCCATGTGTGTTATGTCTAGCTTTGGCGATACTGGTTTGAACATTCTTCCTCCGTAAACAAAAATCCCATCCCTGATCAGGGACGGGAGTAAGGGTCCCGCGGTACCACCCTGCTTCTCAATAATGAGCGCTTTGCCAGGTGCATTCTATAGAATAGACCTGATCCAGTATAACGGTCGGATTCCCGGCTCACCTACTTGCGTTCCGCTTTCAGGTCGCAGCTCCGGAAGGATTTTCAGCTCGCTCTCCTGGCCGGCTTTCACCTTTTCCGGTCTCGCTGCAGGTTCTTACGAGCTTACTCGTTTCCATCTCAACTGTTGTTGCAGAAATTATCCCATAAACAAATGAAAATATCAATATACAGGATCCTGCTGCACGACTACCCGATCACCTCGTAGAATAGCGGTAACGGCTCACAGGGTTCAATCTGCCAGCGGCAGGCGGAGATCACGCTCTTCGCAGCTTTCTGCCAGGATTCTTCATCTTTCGCGTGAATCACAAAAATGTCATCGCCCGCTTTTACGAAATCACCCACCTTGTGCTGCACCATGATCCCTACCCTGTGGTCGATATTGTCTTCTTTTTTACCGCGCCCCGCCCCCATCATCACCGAGGCCTCTCCGATCTCTAATGCGTCCACCCGGCTGAGATAGCCGCTGCGAGGGGATTGCACCCCGCGGATGACAGGTGCAGGTGGGAATCGACTCGGATCATCCACATATGCGACATCACCGCCCTGGTTTTTTACCAGTTTCCTTAGCTGCGCCAATCCACTTCCATCGATCAGGGCTTTTTCTGCCATCCTTCGTCCTGTTACCAGGTCTTGCGCTTTCTCACCGATGAGCAGCATGTGTGAAGCCACCACCAGGCAGTGTTCGGTGAAGTCCGCTGGTCCCACTCCCTTGAGCGTATCGATTGCTTCGATAACTTCCAGGGCGTTGCCGACCGCATTTCCAAGCGGCTGATTCATGTCTGAAAGCAGCGCCACTACTTTACGCCCGCTCAGTCTGCCAATGGCCACCATTAACCGAGAAAGCTGCCTGGCTTCCTCAAGATTTTTCATGAAAGCCCCGCTGCCCACTTTTACATCCAGCACAATACCACGCGCCCCGCCAGCGATTTTCTTACTCATCACCGAAGAGGCAATGAGGGGGATCGATTGCACCGTTCCAGTGACATCGCGCAGCGCGTAAAGCTTGCCGTCTGCCGGCGCCAGATCACCACTCTGACCCGCCAGTACCAGGCCTTCATCACGCAAAAGCCTGATGAACTCCTCCTGTGAGAGGTTCGTCCGGAAACCCGGGATGGATTCGATCTTATCCAGCGTTCCCCCCGTGAATCCCAGTCCCCTGCCCGACATTTTTCCTACCGGCAGACCGCAGGCTGAAACGATCGGCTCTACCACGAGTGTGGTTTTGTCACCCACACCTCCAGTGGAGTGTTTATCCACCTCGATGGGTACGATCCCTGAAAGATCAAGCACTTCACCGGAATTCGCGATCGCCAGTGTCAGGTCCGTGGTCTCCTGGTCGCTCATCCCGTTGAGCAGTACCGCCATGGCCCAGGCAGAAACCTGGTAATCAGGGATCTCACCGTTGGCGATACCCCGCACGAAGAACTCGATTTCTTCACGGCTGAGTTCCTGATGGTCTCTTTTTTTGATGATAATATCCACTGCTCTCATGGGCGCTCCACGCTATTTTGAAATGGAAGCTAATTTTACTATAGCCATGAATGAAAAAAGCGCCAGGTCTGATCGGACCTGGCGCGTAATTGAACCACACTTATGGCGTTTTTAGAGCAATGGTCACTTTTCGGTACGGCTCTTCCCCAATGCTCTCTGTGAATACCTGGGGATGGTCGCGCAGCTCCAGGTGAATAATTCGCCTTTCATTCGCAGGCATGGGTTCAAGCGTCTGTTTACGGCCGGTCTGGATGGCCTGGTCGGCCATGCGCCTGCCCAACTGGCGGAGTTGGCGCTCACGCCGGTTTCGATATCCCTGCACATCGATCAGTAAAGGAACCCAGCGTCCCAGCTCTTTGCTGACGATCAACCCGGTGATGTATTGCAGCGCGTTTAAGGTTTCCGACCTTCTACCGATGAGGATGCTGAGATCCTTGCCTTCGATATTCACCAGCACCACACGCTGATCTTTGTCATCCTGGGGTTCAATATAATTCGCAGTTACTTCTGCCTTCACTCGCATCCGTTCAAGCAACTCTACCACCACAGATCTCACAGACTTGACATTCTGCTGGTCTTCTTCGCTCAGGTCGCTCAGATCAATCGCGTTAACAGGCATGGATTCCGGTTCCGATTCTGCCTTATAACCGTCTTCTTCAAAATCAGGTTCATGCTCATCGATCAGGGTTTCAAATGACTTCACCGTCAGACGAACCCGTGATTGTCTGCCGCCTAACCCCAGCAGCCCGCGGGAACCGCCATCAAGGATCTCGATCTCTACCATATCTTCTGTGAGACCCAGCTGCTCGAGGCCTTTTTCAATGGCTTCATCCGGCGTCGGGGCGATCATCTCGAGTGTTGTTTTCTCTGTGCTCATTTTCCACCTCGGGGTTTTTGATTCAGCGTGTTTTCTTTACTTCAGGCTTCTTTTTCCAGAAAGCCAGGTTATCCCAATGCACATTACCCGAAATCGCGTACTGGGCGATTTGCACGAGGTTGGTGACCACAAAATAGAGCGCCAGGCCGGATTGGAGCGACCACGCCAGCCAACCCATCAGCACCGGCATATACAGGTTCATCATTTTGGTCATCATTGCACCTTGGTCAGCTGCGCCCGGCTGCTGCGGGGGTGTCATAATCTTTGTTGAGATGTAAGTGGTGATCACTACGATAATGGCCAGCACAGGGATGCCGAAGTTTAGCCCGGGGATGTTCAATCGTTCCGGCATTCCCATGTCCATCCACAGGAACTTGCTGTTCAAAGGAAGCACCTCTGCGATGCTGAGGAATTTCGGGTAGATGTGCCTGGTCAGGTTGAGCAGATCAAGCGGTCCGGTCGCCATTGTTTGGATCATCGCCTGGTACAGGCCGATAATGATCGGGAACTGGATCAGGGTCGGCAGACAGGACGCCATAGGATTGATCTTTAATTCCTGGTATAGCTTCATCTGTTCCTGGGCGAGTTTCTCTTTGTCTCCCTTATACTTCGTCTGGATCTCGATGTAGCGCTTGTCCTTCTGCAATTCCTGCATCGCCGCCGAGCTCTTGATCTGTTTGGCTGTCAGTGGATAAAGCACAATTCTTGTGAGAATGGTGAAGAGGATCAGCGCGACGCCGAAGTTACCCACAAGCTTTGAGATCCACAATAACAGGTTAATAAATGGTTCGATGATGATCGTATCCCACATGGTTATCCGTCCTTAATTCTTTCCGTCGAAATACCAGTTTTCATTGCCGTTGGTGTCCAGCGCGATCAGTGGTTTCTCGCTTTTGTTCAGGCTCAATACCAGGCGATTACCAAGGCGCTGCAGGTTGGCGTAAACACTGCCGTCAAATGAACGTGTCCACAACCGTTCGCCATCGAACCCGATGAGGATCACTTCGCCGTCTTCATTACCGAAAGCGATGCCTTCATCGAGCAGGGCGCCGGTTCCGACAATGGCGGCGTCAGTTTCTATGTACTGCACGCTCTGACCATCCGCGCTGTTTAATATGTTGATGCGGCCTGATTGGTCGCCAAAATACAATTTTCCCTCATGCAGGATCGGCTGCGACCACACACCGCCGCCCACCTTTTGCTCCCAGATGCGCGAACCGTCTTTTGCATTGAAGGCAAAGAAGGTGCCATCCAGATTGCCCAGGTAAAGCACGCCATCTTCCAGAAGCGGACGGGAAATTGCAGTAGTGTCCAACGCGACCTTCCACTTGAGCGAACCGGTGGCTGCGTCCAACGCGTAAAGGTTCTTATCCATTGATGGGAAATAGATTGCGGTCCCATCAGTGGCAGGTCTGGCCCACAGGGCATGTCCGGCTTTAAAGCTCCACACCAGGTTACCGGAGAGGTCGAGCGCATAAACAGAGTAATCAGTATTTGGAGCGATGATCAGGTCGTCCACCACCACTGGACTGTCAATGTACCGGCCCTCTGCACCCGAAAATTTCCAGGTCTCAACCCCGGTTTTGGCGTTTAAACTGGTCAACTGGTGGGCATAATCCACCACGATCACCTGCTCCCCGATAAGCACAGGTTCAGCGTAGAAAAGCCGCTGCGCTGAAGCCTTTTCGGGGTACTGCCAGGCTACGTTTCCGCTGTCCGAGCGCAGCGCGGTCACCAGGTTCCCGCCGGCGTAATACACGTATTCCTCTGTTAGCAGCACGCCAGACCAGCTGTTGGTTTGACCAGCGCCGGAACAAGCCGTGAGCGTTACCGCCAGCAGGGCAAATAGCAGAATTACACCAAATCGATTTATTTTCATTCTCATCAGAATCCTAAATTCTTAATGTGGTTTTACAACGACAATTGTCAAGGAACCGGGTCAAAACCGCCAGGATTGAATGGATTACAACGCAATACACGCCAGGTGGCCAGGATCGTGCCTTTTATCGCACCATGTTTGTATATTGCCTGGTATCCATAATGTGAACACGACGGGTAAAAGCGGCAGGTATTAGCAGGCAGAGCTGGAGAAACCAACCATTGGTACAATCTGATCAAACCAAGCAGGGGCATGCGGGGGATATTTCGTAATGTAAGAGGAAGATCCCGCAAACGCGGTTCATCCACATGGATGTGCTCATCTTCCTGGATCATGATGGTTTGAGACAATTAATCCTGCTTTTCCCAGCAGTTCCACAACTGCCGATTGTATTTCAATAAACCTGGCTTTTGAAGCCCGCTCACGAGCGATCAGTAAGAAATCAACAGGTTCCTGTAGTTCTGGCATGTATGGAGCGATGATGGCGCGTAATTGACGCTTCACCCGGTTGCGCTCTACAGCACCACCAACTGACCGTGTCGCGATGATCCCTGCCCGTGAATTCTGATCCAATCCTTTTGCGGTAACGATGACTGCAAGCGGGTGCGCGTATGATCTACCTGTGTGGCGCACCCGCTTGAAGTCATTTGCCTGGGTTAATCGGAACTTCCGTTTCACCCGCTGTCCAGTCCGAAAACTTTGGAAACATATTTATGGTATACCAGTTCCGGACGTTAAGAAAAATCACCAGTTGATCTTCTTGACGTGGTTATTCATCGTAACCGTCAGATGATGACGGCCCTTGGCGCGTCTTCTTTTTAATACTTCGCGCCCATCCGCGGTAGCCATGCGTGAGCGAAAGCCATGCACACGAACACGGCGGCGAATTCTCGGTTGGTAGGTCCTCTTGGTCATTCCACTTCCTCTCAATTCATTACAGATAGCTTAAATTCGCAAACTTGGATTATACCTTAACCTCATTAATCGGTCAAAGGTTTTTTCGGGCGCGGCCCTTCAAAAAGCTCGGCCACCTTCCTGGCACCTTCAGCATCAGTTAAAGTTAGCACCTCATCCTCGGCTGCCAATGTGGTCACTCCGCGCGGAATCAGCAGTTCTCCATCCCGAATGATCCCGGCAATGACACAATTTGCCGGTAAGTTCAGGTCCTTGATCATCATGCCCACCGCCGCGGCATCCACAGGTATTTTCTCTTCGACCAGCGAGTACTTCCCGCGCCGGAGTTTCAACAATAACATCATGTCGCCCATCGACATTTCTTCTGCGATCAGGTGAGATAAAATGTCCGCCTGGTTAACAGCGACATCCACGTTGAACTTGCTATTGAACAACCACGCATTGCGCGGGTTATTTACCCTGGCGATGGTCCGGTTCACCTTGTAACGCTCACGCGCCACATAACACAAAGCGAGGTTTTCAGCATCACTGGGAGTTGTGGCCGCGAAGACCTCCGCGTTTTTCATGTCTGCCAGTTCCAGAGTGTGAACATCCAGCGGATTGCCTGCGATGATCGCCTCTGTGGGGATTTCCTTGTGAATTCTTGTGAGAATCTCTTTCCGATACTCGATCAGGTGCACCTTATGACCTGCACTGATCAACGCCTTGGCAAGTTGGGCACCGGTCCGTCCGCCGCCCGCGATCACAACAAACATCTTACGCCTCCTGTCTTTCTCTGAGGTTTCTGCGCGTATCCGTGATTCCTTCAAACGTGGCTGCAACCGTTAATATATCGCCAGCTTTTATGACTGTTTCCTGTTCGGGCAGGAACGCGCTGCCGGCTCTGGTAATCGCCAGCCATTTGCATTCGCCGCAGGTGACCAGGTCGCTTACGGTCTTGCCGTCCCATGAGGTTGGGATTTTTATCTCGTATATTTCGACTTCCCCGTTCCCCGCTGAAAAGACCGTCCTTCCTTCCGCATCGATCAGCAGTTCTTCAATTCTCTGCGCTCCCCAGCTGGTGGAACTGATCACCTGGATATTGAAGGATTCAAAGATCGGGCGTAAGTTCGGATCGTAATTCCTGGCGACCACATTTTGCACATTGAACTCGGTTTTCGCGATGTGACTCACCACAACGTTTAGCGTATCGTTATTGGTAACCGCTGCCAATGCATCGCAATTCTGGATACCAGCGCGCAGCAGCACATCCTGATTCATCGCGTCGCCTTCCTGAGTTTTACCCTCAAAATCTGACGGCAGGTTATTGAAGGAGCTCACATTATCATCGATCACAGAAACCTGGTGTCCTCTTTTGTACAGGCTGTAAGCGAGCTCTGCCCCGATCCTTCCGCATCCAATCACAATGGTTCTCATCTTCTATTCCTTTCAATCTACCAGGTACGGAACTTCCATGACAACAATGTCCTTGCGTGATAACAAAACCTTGCGCAGCATGTCAGCCGTACGGGAGTGCAGCAGGTTGGTGATACCGCGCCGCGGGATGAACTGCGGAACGATGATGCTGATAATTTCGTTGGGTGAACGGTTCTTGTCGATTTCCTCGATGTACTCCAGGAGCGGCTCGATGAACAACCTGAACGGCGATTCGATCACCACCAGCCTGTAACCCTCACCCCACATTTCCCACTTATCCTGCATCCGCCTGGTCTCCAGGGGATCTATGGATACATGGACCGCGGTAATGTCCTCTGAGAGTGTTTTCGCATATCGCAGCGCCGTGAGCGTGCCTTTATGCACGCCGCTTACCAGCAGCAGCACACGCTGATGCACAATGCGGCTTGGAGGAGAAAACTCGTCGAGTGACAGATCCTTTGCGAGGACTCTGTAATGCTTGTGAATGGCCGAAAAAACCAATACCAGCGCAGGGATCAATATGACCACGATGTACGCGCCATCCACGAACTTGGTTATGGCAAAGATGACCATCACCACAAAGGTGATGACCGCACCGAAACCATTGATGAACATTTTGTATTTCCAGCCGTTATCGTGTTTCAGGATTGACCCCCGTTCCTGCACCTCGACTCCCGGGTTCAGCCTGCCGGATTTCCACCAGCGCCGTGCCATACCGGATTGTGAAATGGTGAATGAAAGGAAGACACCAATCGCGTAAAGCGGGATCAACCTGGATACACTTGCCTGGAAGAGAATGATCAGCAGGGATGCCACGATCGCCAGCGCGGCGATTCCCCGTGAATACACCAGGCGGCTCCCGCGATAGGTCAACTGCCTTGGTAGATATCCATCTGCAGCGGCAATCGCGCTTAAACGCGGAAAATCAGCAAAAGCGGTGTTCGCCGCCATCACCAGGATAATGGTGGTAGCAGCGATCGTTCCCAGGTAGAGCAATCCCCTGCCGTCAAATATTGTGCGCGCCAGTTGTGATATAACCGTCTCTTCTTCTGAAGGCATCACGCCAACATGGTTGCCCAGGAACGTAATTGAGAACATCATTGAACCAAGGATAAGTGCCATGATGATCAACGTGGTGCCCGCATTCTTGCTGCGCGGTTCTCTAAACGCCGTGATCCCATCAGAAATCGCCTCAACACCGGTTACTGCAGATGTTCCGCTGGCAAATGCTTTAAGAATGAGAAACAGGGTTACGGGTTGCAGTACTGATTCAGAGAAAACCATGTCCATCGGTGGAGCTTCCACACTTCCCAAGGTTCCGGCGATGAGACGGATGAAGCCCACGATTACATTGATGTACATCATGACAAGGAAAAAATATGTAGGAATGGCGAAGGTAATGCCTGATTCTTTCACACCTCTCAGGTTAATCAGCATGATCAACAGCACAAAACCCACTGCCAGGGGGATCTTGTATGGTTCAACAGGCGGAAAAGCAGAGATCAACTGCGCAACACCGGAAGAAATGGATACAGAGACTGTGAGTATGTAATCAGTCAGCAGTGCTGCAGCAGCGATCTGCGCGGGGATGGCCCCGATGTTATCCCGCGCAACGATAAAGGAACCCCCTCCATTCGGATAGGCGTGAACCGTCTGCTCATAAGAAAAGATAAGTATCGCCAGCAATACACAGATACCGATGGCGATCGGCACCGACAGGTGAAAAGCCGTGACACCAGCGGCAGCCAGGATGATCAGGATTTCCTGCGGAGCGTACGCCACCGAAGACATTGCGTCTGAGGAGAATACCGCCAAACCCAACACTTTACCGATTGTCTGGTGAGGAGCGTCCGCGGTGGAAAGAGGTCTTCCTACAAGAAAACGGCTCCAGTTCCGACCGGGTTTATATTCAGTAGCCCGGCGGAAAACAGTGGAACCGTTACCTTCTTCAATTTTCATCTATTTTTCCATCCAGCTTTCATCAGTACAAAGGCTGGGATTATACTTTTACTTCCTGCTCAGGTCAATCAATAGGAAAAATCATATCATCATTTCAAACAAATTACGGAACAATCCCTGCTTGAGAAGGTTTCTTGTGAATGATAACCCCCTGGTAGGGTAATAACTCGATAACTTTCGGTAACAATCCATCCGCAAAAGAGCGGTTGCTGAAAAGGTTTCTCCCTGCTTCGTACGGCAGGTTCACCCGCTGACTGGTATCACTGAGGTTTAACGCGACGGTTAAATCATCTGTTTCATCCCAACGCCGGTAAACCAGCACTTCTTCGTTTTTGCCGTCAATCTCCTGGTAATCCCCGGTTTGCAGCGCAGAATATTCCTTTCTGAACGTGATCATCCTGCGATAAAAGTTCAGCAAAGAATCAGGTTCTCCATCTTGAGCGGTTACATTCACTCCCGATCGGTAGTTCGGGTTCACTGGCAGCCAGGGCTCTACGCGGGAGGGACAGAAACCTGCGTTGGCGGTATCAGACCACTGCATGGGAGTACGGTTGCGGTCCCGCCCCATCTTCGCTCCGACAAGGACTGATGTTTTCTGATCTGATTGCATCACCTTGCGTTCCAGTTCGGCGTAAAGCAGGCTGAGCGGATCTCTGAACCGGACAGGGTCTTCAATAAGCAGGTCCGACATACCGATCTCCTCGCCATTATATAGAAATGGTGTGCCTTTCAGCGTCAGCAGCAGCATGAGGTGCAGCCTGGCCATAAGAGCATCATTTTTTCCATCACCGTACATCGAATACACGCGCGCTGAATCGTGGTTCCCCAGGGTGTTGCACGGCCAGGCGCCTTTCGGCATGGCTGCCAGGCGCGCGCGCTGGTTGTTTCGCACATGATCCGCGGTCAGGCGCAAAGTGCGCATCAATGGAAAATTAAAATTCAGGTGCAGTTCGTCATCTCCATTGCCATAAAAAGCGATGTCATCCGTTTCCCCAATCAAAACCCGGTCTTCATACTCATCGATGAGATTCCGAAGCTCCTTCATTAAGACATGCACTTCAGGCCGATCGGATTGATGGCGGAACATCCCCATCCAGTAGGCCAGTACCTGTTCATCAGCATCAGGGTTGGCGCTGCCGCGCGCCAGCCGGTATAGTTCCTCCTGGCTCATGTCATCGGGGATTGATGGGTAATTCTCATCCTCAAAGATCGTACCGATCGCGTCCAGTCTGAAGCCGTCCACCCCCAGATCCAGCCAGTAGCGCGCCGCGCTGAACATGGCTTCTTTCACTTTCGGGTTTTTCCAGTTCAAGTCGGGTTGTTCCTTAAAGAAATAGTGATAATAATAAGCAGAAGTACGCTCATCATACTCCCAGGCTGAACCCCCAAAGGTGGAAAACCAGTTGTTGGGGGGCTGACCCGGTTCGCCTTCCTTCCAGATGTACCAGTCGCGTTTGGGGTTATCAAGGCTGGAACGGGATTCAATAAACCACGGGTGCTGATCTGAGGTATGGTTCAGCACAAGGTCGAGCACCAGCTTCATTCCCCGCTGATGGAGCCCATCCAGGAATTGGATGAAATCCGGCATGCTCCCGTACTCAGGTGCTACATCCCGGTAATTGGAAACATCATATCCACAGTCCATGTAAGGTGATGGGAAATGCGGTGAAAGCCAGATGGCATCTACCCCAAGCTGCTGCAAATAATCCAGTTTTCCGATCATGCCAGTGAAATCCCCTATGCCATCGCCGTTGCCATCTGCAAAACTGCGCGGATAGATCTGGTAAAAGACTGCTCTTTGCCACCATTGTTGCGCTGCTATGTTCTTCATGTAAGTAAATACTCCAAACAATTAAGTAATGTTCGCGGCCGACAGAATATTCCCGTCAATCGACTCAATTCTCACTGTATCAATATGATTACTGCGGTCCGTTTTTGCCAAAGCTGTAACTTGAATATAATTGTCCGTTAATCCACGCAGCAACCAATTATTATCTTTGGATTCAGCTGTTTCCCAAAGTGCTTTAAGGTTCGCTCCGATAAAACCCTGGGCATAGCGCTGCTCGGTTTCATCCAATACAGAGCGCATCATTCTTGCCCGTTCTTTGGCAACGCTGCCGTGAACTCTGCCCGGGAACCTGGCAGCAGCGGTACCAGGGCGTGCAGAGTACCTGAAAACATGCCCGCCTGAAAACTCCATCTCTTTAACAAATTCCAGGCTCTCGTTATATTCCTCATCTGTCTCACCCGGAAAACCCACAATAATGTCTGTTGTCACTGCCAACCCCGGTATGCGTGATCTGGCGTGCTTTAGCAGTGCACGGTACTCCTCAGGCGTGGTGCGTCGGGCCATGCGCCTGAGGACTCCTGCCGACCCTGACTGCAACGGCAGATGCAGGTGGCGGCACATTCGTGAATCCTGCCACAGGTCAAAAAAGCGTTCGTCCAGGTCCCAGGGCTCAGTTGAGGATAATCGCAAGCGCTCAACTGGTGCTTTATCCAACAGGTAGGCGACGAGGTTAACAAGATTTTCTCCCTCTCGTAAGTCTCGCCCCCAGCATCCCAGGTGCACACCGGTTAAAACCACCTCGCGTGCACCCCCGGTGGTCGCGGCGATTACCTGCTGCAGCACTGCCTCTTTTGGTACGCTCTCAGCGGAGCCGCGCGCGATGCGCGTAACGCAAAAAGTGCAAAGGTTATCGCACCCGTCCTGAACTTTTATGAATGCACGGGTTCGTTTCCGCGCACCAGGCAGCGGATGACGTGCCAGTGGTTCAAGGTCAAATATATCAATCTGCCCCAAAACCAGCCCCGGGATTTGATCTTTTTCAGCATTTGGAACGACCAGAGAAACCCCCGGGAGGTTGGCGCTTTCACCAGGGTCCAGCGTGGCCAGGCACCCGGTGACAACGATGCTTTTTGCTCCTGCGTGCTGCGCCTGCCGCACTTTCTGCCGCGAGTCTGAAGCCGCACCTGCGGTGACCGCGCAGGTATTCAGAACCACCAGGTCTGCCCCATCGGCTGAATCAACAATAACATGTCCAGCAGACCGGAACTCACCGGCCAGATGTTCGATTTCCGCCTGATTTAGCCTGCAACCGACGGTGTCAAAAAATACTTTCATAATTATGGCTGGAAAACCTTGAAATTATCAAAAAATACGACCACTCCAGGTTCATTGTAAGCACCGGCGATCAATCCCACCTTTCCGGACTTAAAAGAATCGTCAATCGCTTCTGCCAGCAGCGTATCATTTACACTCAAGCGAAGCACATTCCCATGGCAGGTCGCCTGCAGGTGATTCACCACACCGCCCTGGCGTATCGCTTCACTGAATCCCATATCCCCTTTACCTGAAACCATGATCATTTCTCCATCAAGGTACTTGAAGATCCCGTAATAACCATCATGGCTCAAAACAAAACCATAGAAGTTGCGGTCATCCTGAAAGCGGCAGATGACACCAAAATTATCATTCGAAGGTCCATCAGCCAGCACTGCATCCACCTCGATACGTGCGTCAGAGACTTCTTTCCCGTTCACAGACCAGTATATAAAGTTCGGCAGGAAAACAGAAAACATCACCCCATCATAAACGAATTCGATCTCTCCGCCATCCTTTTCAATCGTTCCCCAGCCATTGGGTGGTTTTGAAAAATCATCTTCAAACAGCAGATCACCCGAACCGCGCTGCCCAAATAATCGAAGGCCTGATCCCGCCTGCCCGCAGGCTGTCAGCATCAGCGCGAAAAAAAACACTATAAATACCTCGATCGGTGCGGTTTTCTTGTTCATATCATCCTGCTCTCAGACCAAGGTATTATACCTGCCGCTGATTACTGCGCGCCATTTTCTTTAAGCAATCGGTTTGCCATGTCGCGCAGGCGGTCATCGCGGGCTGAAGCCGCAGCCCGGCGCAGGTAATCGAATGCGCTTTCCCGGTCACCCCGGTACAGGCTGAGCTGCCCCAGGTGAATCAGGATGGCTGCCTGTTCGGGGTCACCCGCTAATGCCTGCTGAAAAAAGCGCTCGGCGCTGTCCAGATCTCCCACTTGCATGTAAACGGTACCCAGCAGGTCCATCATCACAGGGTTCCCGGCATCGAGTGCCAGTGCCTGGCGTGCAGCTTCCAAACCGGTACTTCCAACCTGGTAATTGTGCTGGATGCTGAATTCCGCCAAAGACTGCCACGAGTCTATATTCTCGGGATCGATTTCTATGGCAGCGTTAAATTCACTCAATGCTTTCTCCAGCTCACCCATCGCTGCGAATGTGCGGCCGCTTTCAATCAACCAAACCGCCGCTTTCGGGTTGGCTTGATGGGCGGTACCCAGGTGTTCCAATGATTTCTCCAGGTTGCCCTGGCGGCGGTAATACAATCCCAACATTCCGTTGACCATCTCTCCATCCGGATCAAATGTTCGGGCTTTCTCGAGATTGGGCCAACCATCCATACCAAGTTGCTGCTGGGTCTCTGCCAAAAGAGCGAGAGCGGTAGCGTTTTTAGGCATTGCTTCAACTGCCATGGTAAATGAATGAAATGCAGCATTCCACTCCCCCGCTTGTGCCAGAGCCTGACCTGCATACAGGTACCACTCAGGGGTTTCTTCCAGCTCGCCGTATTGTTGAATCACCCGGATGAGATAGGCTGCAGGAATCGCGCGAAGTGTATCTTTCCGTGCCAGCTCAAGGTGCGCGAGCGCGCTTCCTGGGTCAAGCGTCATCGTGTGTATCCCCAGCTGGTAATTCACCTCGCTGCTGTCTGGTTCAGCCGTGTAACCTTTTTGCAGCAGGTCGACCAATCCTTCAGGATCATTCAGAGGTACCAGTAATGCAGCTCCCTGCAGTATGATGAATATGTCGCTCGTTTCAATGGAACGCAGTACATGTTTCGCAGCGTCTCCATAACCGTTCGTAATCAGCATGTCCGCCAACCATACCTGACCCTGCGCATCAAGCTGCCCCAGTTCCTGTGCCGCCTCGAAAGCTTTTAACGCGTTTTCAGGGTCTCCACTGTCCATGTATAGTCTGCCTGCCCGCTGCCAAAGGTCGCCGCGCCAACGCTGAAATTGCAGCACATCCTCAAGCGCGTTGAGTTCTCCTTCTGCGTTACCCGCAGCGAGTTCCGCTCTTTCATCTTGAAGAGACCGGGTGAAGAATTCGGATGCTGCACCTGCTTCAGAAAGGAAAACAAATGCCAATGGAATCAACACCAGAAAAATCAAAAGAAATTTCCGTTCCAACCTCATACCTCAATTATATGCTACCCGCCTTTAACGGTAAAACTCCTGCCCATCTTTCGCTTGACACCGATTTACCCGTATGGTAAATTCACCTTATCGCAGGCGATGAGGGGTCATTATCCCTCCGCTATCACTTTTTTGAGATGGAGAGTATCAGGATGGCTGAACGTTTTGTTGGAACTGTGAAGTGGTTCAACCCCGCCAAGGGGTACGGTTTCATCGGTCGTGAAAATGCTGAAGACGTCTTCGTGCATTTTTCCGCAATTGAAATGGAGGGATATAAGGTTCTCAAGGAAGGGCAGCAGGTGGAATTTTCCATCGAAAAAGGTCCAAAAGGCCTGCAGGCTGCCGAAGTAAAACCTGTGGAATAATAAAAACTGAATAATCCATAAAAGCAGAGTCCTATGGCTCTGCTTTTTTAATCCAAAGACCGCCTCATCCGTTCAAGCGCTTCATCCAGCATTTCACGGGAACAGCCAAAGTTAAGACGCACAAAACCATTCCCGGGTTCGCCAAAATCTCTTCCGTCGTTCAAGGCGACCCTCGCGCGCGCGTGAAAATGTTCGCATGGAGGAATCTCAAGGCCAAGGTCGCGGCAGTCCAGCCAGGCAAGGTACGTAGCTTCTGGTTTGACCATGTGGATTGCTGGCAGCTTTTCATTCAAGTATGTCATCAGATGATCACGGTTGGCTTCCAGGTAGGTTAGCACTTCGATCAGCCAGGAGGTACCATCACGGTAAGCTGCCTCCGCCGCGGTCATCCCCAACAGGTTTACCCCTCCCATCAGCCCGCGTCTTGCCTCTTTAATTCGTTTCTTAAGATCACGGTTCTGACAGATGAGAATCGAGCAATCCAAGCCGGCGATATTAAAAGTCTTGCTCGGTGCGATGAGTGTCACCGTGCTGGCTGCAACCTCTTTATCCAGGGAGGCGATGGGAATGTGCTGGTACCCGCTGTAAACCAGGTCGCTGTGGATCTCATCAGCAATAATGACCATTTCGTGCCGCAGGCAGCACTCAGCCATTCCGGAAAGCTCCTCTCGCGAAAACACTCTGCCCAAAGGGTTATGCGGGTTGCATAACAGCAATGCCCTGGTATCCGCTTCAACTGCGGAAGAAAATGCATCCAGGTCAACTCTGTAATTTCCATCTGCTCCAGGTTGTATGTTGTTGTAAACCGCGCGTGCTCCGGCTTTTACCGGAGCCTCAAAGAATGGCGGGTAAACCGGCGGCTGCAGCAGGATCGACTCACCCGGTTGTGTCACCGCCTGGCAGGTCAGATTGAAGCCTGAAACCACACCCGGTACGAGCAGGATATCATCAGGTGTAATTTCCCACCCGTACAAAAGCTCCATTCGCGCGACAACCAGCTCTTTTAGTTCCTTGAAGTCCAACGCGTATCCGAACACCCCATGCGCTACACGCTGATGAAGCGCTTCGATCACCGCGGGCGGTGAGGTGAAATCCATGTCCGCTACCCACAAAGGCAGCACATCTTCCTCGAACAATCCCCATTTAACACTATCGGTGTTCCTGCGGTCAGGTGATTGGAACATAAACTCCTCAAATTCCATCATTTATATATGTAGGGATTATAGTATATGGCGCACTTATTCGCCCTTTCGACCCTGATTCTGATATACTTTTTTTAACATGCCTTCACTGTTCGATCTACCAATCCTTGAACTTCTGCCTGCGACCCGCTGGCAGGATTACGAACTGCTTGATAGCGGCTCTGGATTCAAGTTGGAGCGCTTCGGACCTTACCGTCTTGTCCGCCCTGAAGCTGAAGCCGTATGGCAGCCTTCATTGCCTGAAGGTGAGTGGCGTTCTGCTGCGGCGGTGTATAAACCCGCTCCTGAAGAGAATGGCGGGCATTGGGAACATCGCAAGAAACTCCCCGACCGCTGGAAAATACGGTATGGTCAGCTTTCGTTTTGGGTTCAAACTTCAGCCTCGCGTCACCTGGGGGTTTTCCCTGAGCAAGCCTGTCAGTGGGATTGGGCGGAAAAAGTCATCCGCATTGCCGGCGGTAAACCGCGTGTGCTCAACCTGTTTGGTTACACCGGCCTGGCTTCACTCTCAGCCGCAGCCGCTGGCGCCCAGGTCACTCACCTGGACGCTTCGCGCAAGGTGATCACTTGGGCGAAAGAAAACCAGACCCTTAGCGGTTTGGATTCATCCTCCATTCGCTGGATTTTGGATGATGCCGTAAAGTTTGTGCAGCGCGAGCAGCGCCGCGGCAGTCAATACGATGCCATCATCCTCGACCCGCCGAAGTTCGGACGCGGCCCCAAAGGCGAGGTGTGGGATTTTTATAAACTGCTCCCCGACCTGCTCAGCGCCTGCCGCGCCATCCTGGTTTCAGATCCGCTTTTCGTCCAGCTCACCGCCTACGCCGTGAAAGCCTCAGCTGCCACCATGTTCAATGCCATCCATGAAATGACCTCCGGGTTCAACGGCGTCACCGCGGCGGGTGAGATCGGCTTATTGGAATCTTCTGCTAACCGCTTCCTTTCCACAGCCATTTTCGCGCGTTGGTGCCGCGCGGATATCCATCAGAAAATCAGTCTTGCGGGTAAGCAGATATAAAAAGGAGTTATGATGAAAGCTAATCGTTTTCCTTTCGCTCACACTTTTTCTATCGTAGCTCGCGACCCGGATAACGGGCAAATGGGTGTGGCAGTGCAATCCCATTGGTTTTCGACCGGCTCGATCGTCACCTGGGCTGAACCGGGTGTGGGCGTGGTTGCTACACAATCCATGGCCGAAGTTAGTTATGGTCCACTCGGTTTGAGCGCTATGCGCGAGGGTAAACCGGCTGCCATCGCGTTGGCAAACCTGTTGAAAAAGGATGAGAACCGCGAGGCGCGGCAGGTGGCTATGCTGGATGCCAAAGGCAGCGTGGTAGTTCACACCGGCGCGCGTTGTATCGCCGAAGCCGGTCACAAGGCCGGTTATCAGTATTCGGTACAGGCTAACATGATGCTAAGAAATACCGTCTGGCCGGCCATGGCAACTGCTTACGAAGCATCGAAAGGTCCACTGGCTGACCGGCTCCTCGCAGCACTGGATGCAGCCCAGGCAGAAGGTGGTGATATCCGCGGTAAACAGTCCGCTGCCATGCTCATCGTCTCAGGAGAAATCCTCGAACAGCCCTGGAAAGGCATCCTTGTGGATCTGCGCATTGAAGATCACCCTGAGCCACTTTCCGAATTGCAGCGGCTGCTTACCGTACAACGGGCTTATGAGCACATGAACCGCGGAGACGATCTGCTCAGCCAGGGGCTGGTGGACGAAGCATTTTTGGCTTACAGGCAAGGCGCTTCGCTCGCTCCTCATCTGGATGAACTTCCTTTCTGGCAGGCCGTTACTTTGCTGGACAGCGGCAGGGAGGAGGAAGCCTTACCCATCCTTGGAAAAGTGATCAAAACAGATCCCAACTGGCTGCTCCTTCTCGAACGTCTGCCCGCAGCTGGACTCCTTAAAGGTGACCCGGCAATGATGCGGCGCGTAAAAAAGATGGTGCAGGAAACAGGTTCATAAAGATCACAACAACTATTTTATATACAAGGATCCCGATCAGGTCCAGGGTGATGCCTTAGGTGTTAGCACAAGTAATCAAACATCGAGACATGGTCTGGTCAATCCGCGCCATCTTTAGTAAAAATGCTATACTATTTCAAACGGGGTTAAATTTCAGGCGCCCTTCCAACCAGGAGGAAAAATGGATCAATACAAAGTTGCCAGCGGTACACACTTAGACCTCTCCCAATGGGATCCGCGTGATACCGGGGATTTCGATGGGGGCAAGAAGGACGGGCTTGAAGAGGTCACCGACCTCAACCAGGAACTTGAAAGCCTGCAGGAATTGCTTTACGCTGAACAGAAGCACAAAGTGCTCATCGTGCTGCAGGGGATGGACACTGCCGGCAAGGATGGTGTTATTCGCCGGGTTTTTGAAGGTGTCAATCCGCAGGGGGTAAAAGTCGCCAGTTTTAAGGTGCCTACTGCCGAAGAACTGAGTCGCGATTACCTATGGCGTATTCACAAGATGGTCCCGGGTAAAGGTGAGATGGTCATTTTCAACCGCAGTCACTATGAAGACGTGCTTGTAGTGCGTGTACATGGATTGGTCTCACCGGAATTATGCCGCAGGCGTTACCGGGAGATCGTTGAGTTCGAACGCATGCTTGCTGACAACGGAACGCTCATCCTCAAGTTTTACCTCAACATCAGCCTTGAAGAACAAAAAGAACGCCTGCAAGCCCGCCTGGATGACCCGCAGAAGATCTGGAAGTTCAATCCTGGTGATCTCGCAGAACGCAAACTATGGCCGGATTACATGAAAGCCTATGAAGAAGCCATTGAAGCCACCAGCACAGAGTTCGCCCCATGGTATATCGTTCCCTCAGACCGTAAATGGTACCGCGACCTGGTGATCGCCACGGTGCTGGTCGAGTCCTTGAAGGACCAAAAAATGAGCTTCCCGCCTCCGGCTGAAGGGCTGGAGAGTATTGTCATTGAATGAGATAAAACAAACCGTAAAAACCGAAAAAGGAGCAACTCATGAACCTGTACATTTTACGCCACGCTGATGCCGATAAACGGGATGAAGATAAGTACACAGATGATAACCTTCGTCCGCTGGTAAAGAAAGGAAAAAACAAGACCGAAAGAATAGCAAAATTCCTGAAGAAACGCAAAAACAAGGTCGCGCTCATTCTTACCAGCCCCGCTGAACGCTGCCTTGAAGCTGCGAAGATCATCCGGAAAGACCTCAAACTGCAAAAAGAACAACTCGTCAAGCTCGATTGTCTCCTGCCAGAGGGCAGCAACGCTGATCTCATCGCCGAGATCAAGGAAAAGTACATGGTGGATTCCCTGCTGGTCGTGGGGCATGACCCGAACCTCAGTTTACTGATCTCACAACTGCTCACTGGCACACTTGAACTGCCGATCGACCTCAAGAAAGGCGGTTTATGTAAACTGTCGGTTGACGAGCTGATTGATGGTAAATGCGCCAGGCTTGAAATCCTCCTGACACCGAACTTCTGAAAAGCAACAGAACGAACAGGATGGAAAAAAAGAAGGATGCGCCTGCACCCGAAACCGGGTTCAGGATTCTCAACCGTGAACTAAGCCTGTTGGATTTCCAGGCCAGGGTGCTTGAAGAAGCAGCCGATAATCGAAATCCTCCTTTGGAGAGGCTCAAATTCCTCTCCATTTTTGGTTCCAACATGGACGAGTTTTTTATGGTGCGGGTCTCGGGGATCAAGAAACTGAAGAGGGGGCGATACCCTGATCTGTCTCCGGATGGGCTTACTCCGCGTGAACAACTGCGCCTGATCCGTAAGCGCGCCATTATTCTGTACCGGGAGGCGCACTTTCTTTACCGCGGTGAGATCCAACCCGCGCTTGATTCAGCCGGCGTGCATATCCTTCAATACGAGAAGCTCAATGAATCACAACGTGCAGCCGCGGATGACTATTACAAGCGGGTGGTTTTCCCTGCCCTCACCCCGCTGGTACTAGACAAAGCTCACCCCTTCCCGCATGTTTCAAACCTAAGCCTTAACCTGGCTGTCATCATCAATGGATCAAAAAGCAATGAAAGATTCGCCCGGGTAAAAGTACCTGAAACCCTGCCCCGTTTCGTTCCACTCGGCATTCCCGCTGCAAGCACCGGTAAAGAGACAATTCAACCCCACCAGTATTTCACCTGGCTTGACCAGGTGATCGCAGCCAATCTCTCCACTCTCTTCCCCGGCATGGAGGTCATTGAATTTCATCCTTTCCGCGTGGTGCGCGACGCGGATATCGAGATCCAGCAGCTGGAAGCCGATGATCTGCTGCAGGCGATGGAGAGAACGCTGCAGAAGCGCAAGTTCGGCTCGGTTGTAAAGATCGCCGTTCACCGCTCAATGCCAAAACGTGTTCGCAAACTGCTTGTTGAAAACCTGGCAGCGCGCAACTCTGACCTGTACGAGGACCGCGGCACACTGGGCATGTCCAGCCTGGCAGAGATCTACAAGGCGGTTGACCGCCCGGACCTCAAGTACCCGCCCCACACACCATCCATCCCTTCTACTCTTCTTGAAATGCAAACTCCGGCTGAAATCTTCGCGCACATCCGCGCAGAGGATATCCTCCTGCACCATCCTTACGATTCATTCTCGCCGGTTCAAAGCTACTTACAGGCTGCTGCGCAGGATCCTGATGTGCTGGCGATCAAGCAAACGCTGTATCGCGTGGGGAATGATTCACCAGTAGTCCATTCGCTTTTAGCGGCTGCTCAGGCTGGCAAACAGGTGGCGGTGCTGGTGGAACTCAAGGCGCGTTTTGACGAAGAAAGCAACATCAGCTGGGCGCGTGCCCTTGAAAAGGCTGGCGCGCATGTCATATACGGGGTGGAGGGATTGAAAACCCACTGCAAGATCGCACTTGTTGTACGGCGTGAAGGTGATGCCACCCGCCGTTATCTGCACCTATCCACAGGGAATTACAACACGGTGACAGCCAATGCATATGAAGATATCGGGATGTTCACTTGTGATGAGAACCTCGCAGCTGATGCCAGCGACCTGTTCAACTACCTTACCGGATATTCAAAGATGCGCGATTACCGTCAGCTTCTGGTCGCTCCGTTCAACCTGCGCGCAAAACTTGAAGATTTCATCCGTACGGAGATCGCTTTCGCCCGAGCGGGCAGCGATGGTCACATCGTAATAAAGGTGAACGCGCTTACCGATCCCAAAATGATCAGGCTTTTATATGAAGCATCCAACGCTGGCGTCAAGATCGACCTCATCGTCAGAGGTATGTGCTGCCTGGTGCCGGGTGTGCCGGGCATGAGCGGGAACATCCGCGTTGTCAGCATCCTTGGCCGCTACCTCGAACACAGCCGAATTTTCTATTTTGCCAATGGGGGTAACGAACAGCTTTATCTGGGTTCCGCCGACCTGATGACCCGCAACCTCGATCACCGCGTTGAAATCCTGTTCCCGGTAGCTGACCCCGGACAAGTCCGCTACCTGCGTGATGTGGTATTGGAAACATGCCTGCGTGATAACGACAGCGCCCGCGATTTGACAGCACAAGGCGATTACCTGCGCCTGCAACCATCCAGCGAATACCCCCTGATAAATCTTCAGCAATCCCTCATGTACTCCCGCGTTTGCTCTCCTCGAGCCTATAATTCTTACAATCAAACAAGTTCGGAGGATTAATGACAAATTCGCCCATCAACATTCAGGAACTGTACCTCAAGTCTTTCTCCATTTTTAACGACCAATGGTTTTTGCTCAGCTGTGGTGATTTCAACAAAAATCAATTTAATAGCATGACCGTCTCCTGGGGCAGCATCGGTATCATGTGGAATAAACCATTTATCCAGGTCGTAGTCCGGCCGACCCGGTACACCTACGAGTTTATGGAAAAATATCCTGATTTTACAGCCTGTGCATTCCCGGTTGCTTATCAACCAGCGCTAGAGCTGCTGGGCTCGGAATCCGGCCGGGATAGCGACAAGATGTCCAGGTCAGGGCTCACCCCAACGGCCGGAACCCAGGTGAATTCTCCCGTATTCAAGGAAGCAAATTTGATCTTCGAATGCCGGAAAATTTACACTGATGTCTTCCACCCGCAGTATTTTGTCGACCCCGCCATTGAAATCCTTTACACAAAGGATGATTATCACAGGATCTATTTCGGTGAAATTCTGAGCATTAGCGGTGATAGGACGTTCTTCACCTGATTAATACTAACGGTTTTTGAGGTTTATCCTTATCTGCGCTTTGAAGATCGGACTAAATGGGATTGATCTCTTACATTCCATCCTGACTTATATCCCTGGACTGCCAGGGCAAAACCCGGGTCATATTGAACGTTGGTTTTCAATATGTAATGAGCCAATGACTTCAAGTTCGCGGCTGCATTGGAATACAGGAAAATCTAAGAAGTTTACTGGCACACCGTGGTCAAGTTTCCTGACCGGGCATACGGTAATTCACCTTGATCTTCAGTGCTGCATCCAGTTCCTCTGGTGCCAACAGGATTACCGTTTTCATCTTGAAGGATTCGCTGACATTTCCGGTTAATGTGAAGGCGGTCGCGTTGACATTATCCGGCAGGTTCACGATGACATAAAAGTCATTTTCGCCAAAGGAAAAGTAGAAAGCCTCCACGCTGCCGCCCATGCTTTCAGCGGCGACCTTTACAGCTTCAGCCCGGCCTTTTCCACCTTCAGCGAGCAATCCCTTGTACCCTTCAGGTGTGTAAGTTCCATAAAACAGGTATTTTTGCATTTAACACCTCCTTCACTGGCCAACCTCTGGTGATGCTCACTGCAATGAACATGATTCTTTCTCTTATTATACAAACCTGTCAACCTGTTGATCACGCGTCCCTCAACCGGGGTTTCGTAAATATACCTTCGGGTTCTTTCCTAGATCATTTCTGGATATTGATTGAATTGACTTTTTTACCTTCCGCTTCTACACTTAACCCATGCTCGCCAAGGTAAACGCCTGCGCCGTCATCGGCCTGGATGGGGTTGTCGTCGATGTTGAAGTCGACCTCACCCCCGGCTTTAAACCGCCCATCATTATTGTCGGTCTGCCGGATGTTTCGGTGCAGGAAAGCCGCGAGCGTGTGCAATCCGCCATCCGCAATACCGGTCTCGAGTACCCGCGCAAACGCGTGCGCGTCAACCTGGCGCCTGCCACCGTGCGCAAGGAGGGTTCTGCTTACGACCTGCCCATCGCGCTGGGTATCCTCATCGCCAACCGCCAGTTGCCGCCTCAATGCCTGCAGGATGGGCTGGTGATGGGCGAACTCTCGCTGGACGGCAGCGTGCGCCATATCCGCGGCGTACTGCCTATGGCAGCCGTAGCCCGGTCGCAGGGTTTCAAGCGCGTTTTCGTTCCCGCGGAGGACGCACCTGAAGCCGCCATCTTCCCCGACCTCGAAGTCATCCCGGTCAGCTCGCTGGCTGATCTCTACCAGCACCTCATCGGACAGGTGATCATCTCCCCGCAGCCCGCGCTCGAGCTGGAACAGGTTGAAGCCCTGGTGCAGACCGACTTTCGCGAGATCAAGGGGCAGGAGCATGTCAAACGTGCCCTCGAGGTCGCCGCTGCCGGCGCGCACAACTTGCTGATGATCGGTCCGCCAGGCGCCGGCAAGACGCTTATGGCGCGCGCCTTGCCTTCCATTTTGCCATCCATGACCCTCGAGGAATCCCTGGATGTCACCCGCATCTACTCTGTGGCTGATGCCCTACCCGCTGGCATACCGCTGCTCAAGAGCCGCCCATTCCGTTCCCCGCACCACACCATCAGCCACGCCGGCCTGGTGGGCGGCGGCAACTGGCCGCACCCCGGTGAGATCTCCCTGGCCCACCGCGGCGTGCTTTTCCTCGATGAGTTCCCCGAATTCGGCAGCCGCACCCTCGAGGTGCTGCGCCAGCCTTTGGAGGATAAGGTCATCACCATCAGCCGCGCCCAGGGCACGCTTACCTTTCCTGCCAACTTCCAGCTGGTGGCCGCCATGAACCCCTGCCCGTGCGGATATTTCGGCGATCCCACCCGCGCCTGCACCTGCGCGCCGGGTATCGTCACCAAGTACCAACGCCGCATCTCCGGCCCGTTGATGGACCGCATTGACATTCATGTGGAAGTGCCGCGTGTGGACTACGAAAAACTGAGCGACGCGCGCCTGGGCGAACCTTCGGCTCTCATCCGCACCCGCATTGAAACTGCCCGCCAGGTACAGCGTGAGCGTTTCACCGGTACAGCCTTAACCTCCAACGCGGATATGCACCCGGCGCAGGTGCGCCAGTACTGCGCTCTCGATGAACCCTGCCGCGGGCTGATGCGCGCGGCCATGAACCAGCTGCAGCTCTCCGCCCGCGCCTACCACCGCATCCTCAAGCTCGCCCGCACCATCGCTGATCTCGCCGGCAGCGAGGTGATCTCATCCACCCACCTCGCCGAAGCGCTGCAGTACCGCCCCAGGGTGGATACCATCTGAACCTATTTCTCCCACAACATAAACACTTGAGAAGATCGTAATAGATCAACCCGTTGACATTATCGACAGGGAATAAGATCATGCATGAATAACGCTAATCCTTTTATAACTTTATTGGGCATCACATGGATTCAGGTAAACAGAGAAAGAGAGAATTTTGGCAATTTAAAAGAATTGTTGAATAAATCCATAAACTCTCTATAATGTTTTTAAGCGGTATTTAATATAGGTGAGTAAATGATAAAGAAATTCCCCTTTCTGCTGAAAATTCTTCTCATTCAATTAATTTACAGTCTTCTTCATTTTCTTTATGATTGGTTCCCGAACAGCTTTACGGCGATATTTAGCGGCATAGATGATAGTATTTATCAGCACATGAAAATGTGCTTTTATTCATACATCATTTTCGCTTTGCTCGAATATGCATTAACAAGAAAATCGCTTGTACAGGGCAGGCAATTCCTCTTTTCCAGGTTGTTCTCTGCCACATACTTCCCATTAGTCATGGTGATCATCTATCTATTCGCTCCTCTTGTGTTTGGCCGTATGGAGAGTATTGCGCTCGAGGTCATTTATGCAAATATCGCACTTTTTGTATCATCTTCTTTCACGCTTGTTGTCGAGGACCAATTAGAAAAAACAAAACCTGGTTCGCTGTTCATCCTGGTGACTGTTACTCTCTTCGTCATATCCCTGGTTCAATACATAACTTTTACTTACAAATTACCATGGATTGATATCTTTTCCATCCCTCCACCACGTTAAGGAATACGGAAAAGATTCCTGGAGCAATCGCAATATAGAAGGAGGATTTTCATGACCGACGAAACCTACAAAATTAGCATGGCTCTTTATGATTTTGTCCCGGTGTTCTGCTTTTTGATCGGAGCGGTTTTTTGTGTGAAAATCACCCGCCTAGTCCTCGATAAAAAATACCGTGTCTTGATGACGCTTGGCTGCGTATTGATCATCCTGGGCGGTGGATTGCAGGCCGCCTGGAAGCTGCTCAACGCTTCTCTTCAACTTGATATCCACTGGATGAGCCAGGCGCAGTTCATCCTGATGGCATTCGGGTATTTGGGTATGTTGTTCCCTGTCATAAGGCTCATGCGAGAAAGAAAACTCACCATCAGTAGTTCATTACCCGCCATGGCGATGTGGAAAGTTCCCTTCCTTGCGGTCATGACGCTTTCGAGCCTGGGGGTATATGCCCTGCTTGGAATGATCTCGATCCGTAAGCGCTTATGGGCGGCGGCAGCGGGTTTTCTGGTGGCTTTTCTTATGGTCCTTTTAATGGGTTTTATGGCCAGCCGGACCCAAACGATCAGCTTGCAGTGGTTTGAACAGAGCTTCAACACCCTGGGAAACCTCGGCTTCGCGCTTGGCTCGATCATTCTCTACCGCGCTTACATGAAAAAACATACCAGTTGAGTCCCATTACAGATTTGTGCATCCCGATTCCCCAATTGACTGGATCAATTTCATCAGGAATCAGTCGATTGCGTGAATCATGGTATAACAACCTTGAATGACTGATAAGAAAGCCGTGGATCTAAATAGAAAAATCAAACTGGCTGTCAATGGCACCCTCATGCGCGGCTTCGCGCTCAACCTCAATCTGATCGAGGTTGGTGCCGAGTTCGTGCAGGAAACCGCCACCGCGCCCGGCTACCGCCTTTGGTCGATCGACGATGCCTACCCCGCCATGTTGCGCGATGAAGCCGCCGGCGCTTCAATCCGCTTGGAAGTGTGGGCGCTCTCGCCAGAGGGGCTTGTCGAGGTGCTGCAGCGTGAACCCCCGGGCTTGTGCCTTGGCAAGGTTAAACTGCGCGATGGCGAGGCGGTTTTCGGCGTGCTGGCTGAACCCTGCCTCATCACCGGTCACGAGGAAATCACGCGTTGGGGCGGCTGGCGGGAGTACTGCCAGAGCATAGAAAAAAACCTCTGAAAAACCCGGCAAGCACCTCTCATCTCTTTATTCCCGCATAGCCGCTACAGGATTCCTATTCCACGATCAGCTGAACTGAATCCACCGCCATCGGCCTGCCGTCTGCCATGTTTAGCTCGCTCAGCACCAGTAGTATGCGCGTACCCGCTGGTACGGCCGGCAGCGCGACGGTATTATCAAAGGTTGCCGTTGCGCCCATATCCTCCGCCTGTACCATAAAGCCTTGATGCAGCAGCTGCCCGCTCATCGGATCACTGATCAGCAGCGAGAGATTGTTTTCGAAGGGTCCGATGGGCATCGAACCGGTTACACTCACGCTGCCACTCACCAGTTCGCCATCAGCAGGTGAATCGATGTAGATGATGTGCTCCCCGCCGCCGGCGAAAGTGGAACTGAGCCGGGTTTGCACCAGCCTGCCTCCCATTAGCGAGTACTCCGCACTTATGCTGGTGGTCGGGTTGACCATCGGATCGTTGGGTCCGTGCACCAGCCCCTCAAGCTTCACCACCCCGTCCTCAATAAGCAGCCTTTTGATCACCGGCCGGTCATCGATCAACACACCTGCTGCCTGCGCGTACTGTTCCTGCTGACTGTAGACAACCAGCAGCGATACAAAGACACCGGTTCCTCCGCTGTTTTCAGCAAGGAGGAACGCCGCATCCTCGATGCCATCAGCGTTCAGGTCTCCGTACTGGATTCCCGGCTGCAGGGTCACGTTTAATTCTGTGCCGTCGATTACACCGGAGTATTTACCGTCCACCAGGGTGATGGGAGTCTGCAGCAGCGGGGAGAGGTAATCTGCGTTGAGCAGCCGTTTTTCAGTTAATACGTGCTGCGGCGGTTGGATCGTAGCCTGTGGGGACAATTCTACATCTACTACCTCTGTTGGTGCCTGCCCTGTATCTTCACCTCCCAGGTTGACCGTGATGCAACCGCTCATCGCGGTCACCCCAATGAAAACAACCACTAAAGCAGAAAAATACCCCATTGAACCTTTCATCGCCTGCTCCTTGACTCATTTTGGCAAAAAACCTGCACCAATTTACAAAATTCGCATATCAAAATGGCAAAAACACTTGCATTTGCTCAAGAATATCAGTATAATGTGGAGGAAAGTGGTAAAAAGTGGGAATAAGTGGAGCGCCGGATGCCATTCCGGCGTTCGCCATATAACAAAAAGGTAGAAATTATGTTCAATGGTTTCATAGGTCGCTACCTCCATAATATAGACGAAAAAGGACGCTTAACGTTCCCGGCTTCCTTCCGCGACCTCCTGGGCGAAAACCCGGTCATTCTCAACGGATTCGACCAGAACCTGCTCGTGATGGACGCCAACCGCTTTCAACTCCTGTACGAGCGCGTCAACAACATGAATATGGCAGATGCTCACACCCGCCAGCTTCGGCGTTACATTTTCTCCACCGCCACTCAGATCGAGTTCGATAAATCCGGCCGCTTTATCATACCGCAACCATTGCGTCAGATCGCCCGCCTGGATGTTTCTGCCCTTATCGTCGGTATCGGTAAGGATATTGAGATCTGGAATCCGGACGCTTACAAAACGCAGGAGGAGCAGGGTGAAGGCCCTACTTCAGCCGCTGAGCTTGTATCGAACTTTGATCTGACGATCTAATGAAAAATATCTCTGACAGTGCGGCCAGACCACCGCATGTCTCAGTTCTTTACCATCAAATAATATCTGCTTTACGTCCTGTAAGTCCGGGGTTCTATGTGGATGCGACCATTGGCGCCGGTGGACATGCCTGGGGGATCCTGGAGCAGAGCTCGCCTGACGGGCGGCTTCTTGGATTGGATACTGACCCTCAGGCGCTGGCGCTGTCTCACCAGCGCCTGACCTTATTTAGCCAACGGATTCATTTGCTTCACTCCTCCTACACCGGGCTCCGCAACGCGCTACTGACGTTAGGCTGGGACCACGTGGATGGCATCGTTATTGATCTGGGCGTTTCTTCAATGCAAATCGACTCTCCCGAACGCGGTTTTTCCTTTATTCACGATGGACCATTGGACATGCGCTTCGATCCGTCCCAGCCCGTCAGCGCGGAGACGCTGGTCAACAATTCCTCTGAATCCGATCTGGCGGACCTGATCTGGCGTTACGGCGAAGAACGCAATTCACGCCATATCGCGCGGACCATTGTTCACAACCGTCCTTTCACCAGCACACGGCAGCTCGCGGATGCCATTAAAAAAACCAGCCGCGGACGCCATTCCGAAATTCACCCCGCCACCCGTACCTTCCAGGCGCTGCGCATCGCCGTGAACCGCGAGCTGGATTCGCTGCAGGAATTTCTCCCCCAGGCGATTGACTCACTTTGCAGCGGCGGGCGCCTTGCGGTCATCTCCTTCCACTCGCTGGAAGACCGCATCGTGAAGCAGTATTTCAGACGTGAAAACCGGGATTGTGTCTGCCCCGCAGACCAACCCGTTTGTACATGCGGGCATCACGCCTCGATCATTGAAGTCACCCGTCACCCCATCACCCCTGACGGGATCGAGATAGCCGGCAACATCAGAGCAAGAAGCGCGAAGTTGCGCGTCGCAGAAAAGAGATAGGCGAACAGGATGGCGGAACCGCGGGATAGGGCAAATAAAAGGAAAGAAAAAGCCGAAAAGAGGATGCGGCTCGTTCAGGCGTTTAAACAGGCGCCCTGGAGGATCCACGCCCGCTATGTTGGTCTTTTCCTGCTTACACTCGTTGTCGTCCTTGTGGTCGCCAGTATTTACCTCAGCATCAGCGGTATGGCTGCAAACGCCGGGTTGGATGCTTACCGCCTGGATCTCAAACGCCTGGACCTTGAACGTGAGATCGCCCACCGCAAGGCTACCCTGGCGCTAATCACCTCCGCTCCGGCTATGGAAGAAAGGGCCTTGAGCATGGGCTTTGAGAAGATCGCTCCGGAGGATGCCCTTTACCTCACTGTGCCGGGTTATACAGGCAGGGGAACAATGGTTGTTGCTCCCCCCCCAGGGATAAACGATTCCAGCCGGCAGCTGGTCAGGTCGATATACCGGGAATCCCTTTGGGATTGGTTGTTCACCGGAATCAACTCTCTCGGTTCAGGCATATTGGGAGACGGAAGTTGAAGAAAAAAGGATTCACCCGCTACCATTTCCTCGGGATCTTTCTCTCCGCCTTTGCTATCGTCATTGCGGTGCAGATGGTTCGTATTCAAACCAGCACCCACGCCGAATACCTCGATGATTGGGCGAAAGATTACGGTTACGAACTCCGAACCATTGAATCTGAACGCGGTTACATATACGACCGCTACGGCCACCTGCTGGCCGGTAACAAAGAAGTCTACGAAGTCGGCATTGAACTGCAGTTTGTTCGCAATCCCGCGACGATCGCTTCCACGCTTGCTGATGTACTCAAACTGGATTACCAGAAGGTTTTCGAAGCTGCTCAGACAGAATACGTTCCAGGCAAACAGGTTTACATCACCCTCACAGACTTTGTGCAGGCGAATCAGGTAAGAAACCTCAGCGAGCTTAAAACCCAGTATGAGAACAACAATCCTTATGGTGACAACCCCGAACTTCCTTCGCTCCGCGGGTTAACATGGACCGCGCACCTCCAGCGCATTTACCCTGAAGGCAACCTCGCCGCCAACATCCTGGGATTTTTCACGTATTACGACCGTGAAGGCGGCGCGGGGTATTTTGGGGTTGAAGAGAAGTACAACACGCTGCTGGCGGGTGTGAAGCGCAACGTGATGATCCCGCTTGATCCCTACGAAATGCAGGAGATCCCCACCGCTCCTGCTGGCGCCAGCCTGGTGCTCACCATCGACCGCGAAATCCAACGCACGGTGGAAGAGATCCTCGATAACGCTGTCAAAAACAACGGGGCTGCCGGCGGCACCATCATCGTCATGAATCCGAATAACGGTGAAATTATGGCCATGGCCAGCAATCCCCGTCTTGATCCCAACGCCTACTGGGAAAACACCACGGTCTTCCCGGCGGGAGTGCCTTATAACAAGGCCGTCAACCAGGTGTATGAACCCGGGTCCATCTTCAAGATCCTTACCATGGCCGCCGCTCTCGACGCCGGCGTGGTGACGCCTGAAACACCCTTCACTGATACCGGTCAGATCGAGGTCGGCGGTTGGACGATCTATAACTGGGACCGCGGCGCCTGGGGCAACCAGAATATGATCGGATGCATGCAGCACTCGCTCAACGTCTGTCTCTCCTGGGTGGCCACGCAGCTTGGTCCCACGCAGTTCTACGATTACCTCGATCGCTTCGGCATCGGTCATCGCACCAACATCGATCTCGCTGGTGAGGAGGTTTATCCCCTCAGCGTGCCCGGTGACCCGATGTGGTACACTGTCAACCTTGCCACCAATTCCTTTGGCCAGGGTGTCGCGGTCACTCCCGTGCAGCTGCTGATGGCAGCATCCTCCATTGCCAATGAAGGACAGATGGTCGCCCCGCACGTGTTGAAGTCCTACATTCAAGACGGACAGCAGTTCGATACCACCCCGCAGGTTGTCGGGATTCCCATAACGGCAGATACCGCCAAAACCCTTACAGACATGCTCGCCATCTCCCTGGAAGAGGAAGCTTCAGACGCGCTGGTTGAAGGTTACCGGGTGGCGGGAAAAACCGGCACCGCTGAAATCGCGGTCAACGGGCAGTATTCGAGCAACAAAACAAACGCCTCCTTCGTGGGCTGGGGTCCGATCGATGACCCGCAGTTCATCGTGTTTGTCTGGCTCGAGAAACCCAGCTCTTCCATCTGGGGTTCCGTGGTCGCCGCTCCAGTATTCAGGGATGTGGTGCAGGAGATCGTTGTGTTGATGAATTTACCGCCTGATGAGATCAGGATAAGCATGAAGGAAGATTGAAGGAAAAGATGTTGACACTGGCGGATGTGGTTGAGGCTTTAACTGGCGTGAGACCGGCGGGAGTAACCCCGGGTATCTCCGAGGGTGTCGTGGATTCGCGCCTCGCTATCCCCGCGTCATTATTCATCGCCATCCAAGGCGAACGTACCGACGGCCATGAATACGTGGCTCAGGCGTTCAACAATGGCGCCAGCTTCGCCCTCGTGCAGCGGGACATCGATCCTGCAATACCTGTCGTGAACCTGCGCCAACCAATTCCAGCTGATCAGGTTTTTCCAGCCCTGCCTTTCGCGCTGCGCGTGGAAGACACCACCATGGCGCTTCAAAAATTGGCGGCTTTCTGGCGGCGTCGTTTTACGACCCGCGTCATTGGCATCACCGGCAGCGTTGGCAAATCCACCACCAAGGAACTCACCGCAGAAATACTCGCCCAGCGCTTCCGCACCCTTAAGAACCAGGGCAATTTCAATAACGAGATCGGCCTCCCCCTCACCCTCCTGCGCCTCGGACCCGGTTATGACCGCGTGGTGCTGGAAATGGGTTTTTACGAACCCGGCGAGATTGCCGGCTTATGTGACATCGCCCTCCCGCAGGTGGGCATCCTCACCAACATCGGCACGGTGCACGCTTCACGCGCCGGATCGCAGGAAACCATCGCCCGCGGTAAAAGTGAACTCGTGCGCGCTTTGCCGCCCCTGCCCGTTGGGACTGCCATTCTCAATATTGACGACCCCTTTATCAGGGAGATGGCCAAACTCACTGAAGCCGGCGTTTTCTTTTACGGGCTCGATCCGACAGCTGATCTCTGGGCAGACGAGATCGAATCACAGGGTCTCAACGGCATCCGTTTCAGGATCCATCACGGCACAGACATCTTTAATATCCAGGCTCCAATGATCGGGCGTCATTCCATCCACACCATTCTCGCCGCCGCGTCTGCCGCCCTCATTGAGGGGCTGACCTGGCAGGAGATCATCCTGGGATTGCAGCACGCCACCAGCCAGCTGCGCCTGGTGGCAGTAAAAACCCGCCAGGGCGCGCTTGTGCTTGATGATACCTACAACGCCTCCCCTGAATCGATGTTGGCAGCTTTGAACCTGCTGAACGAGCTGCCCGGCAGGAAGATTGCCGTCCTTGGTGGTATGAATGAACTGGGACAATATGAATTGCTCGGGCACAACAAAGTTGGCATACGCGCCGCCGAGGTTGTGGATAAATTGATCGCCTTCCGGGAGAACGCGCAAATGATCGCCGCCGCGGCAAAAAACGCGGGGTTTCCTGAGAGATTCATCGAAATCCTTGAAGATGAAGACGCGGTCATCCAATCGCTAAACGCCACACTTCATGCCGGAGATGTTGTACTGGTTAAAGGCGCGCACAGCCTGCGCATGGATCGCATCGTTCAGGCGATGGAGGTGGAAGAATGAGAGAGACCGCCCTGGCATTATCCTTGAGCGGCTTGGGGTTCATCCTGTCGGTCATTTGGGGTGGCCCGTTGCTGCGGGTGCTGAAACACTTCAAAATGGGAAAGATCATCCGCGTCGAAGGACCTGAAAGTCATATCACCAAGATGGGCACCCCAACCATGGGCGGGCTGGTCATCGTGGGCACGGTTGTGCTCTTCACGGTGCTGCTGAACGCGGCCACGATACTCGGTCTTCACCTCAGCGGCCGTTCAGTGCTGCTGCCTGTGGCTGTAATGATTTCATTCAGTCTTCTTGGGGCTATTGATGATTGGGAGGGCATTCGCGGTCCGCGCCGTGGGCTCGGGATGCGCGCCCGCACCAAGTTCCTCCTGCAGGTCGTTCTCGCACTCATCGCGGCTTTCGTACTCAAGAACGTGCTGGATGTTCCGGATATGTATTGGCCTGGCTTGAACATTACTTTTGATCTGGGCATGTGGTACATCCCGCTGGCAACATTCATCATTGTTGCCATGTCCAACGCAGTGAACTTCACCGATGGACTCGACGGCTTGGCGGGATTGATCTGCGCTACAGCCTTTGCCGCGTACGGGGGTATCGCGTTGATGCAGGGTAATATCTTCGTCGCCCGCTTCTGCTTCACAGTTGTCGGAGCGCTTTTCGGTTTTCTCTGGTTCAACGTACACCCAGCCATGATGATCATGGGTGATACAGGTTCGCTCTCAATTGGCGCGGTGCTGGGCGTGGTTGCCCTCATGACCGGGCAGTGGATCCTGCTGCCGATCATCGCTATCATCCCGGTCAGCGAAGCGGCCAGTGACGTGTTACAGATCCTGTACTTCAAGGCGACCAAGGGTAAACGCCTATTCAAGATGGCGCCGCTGCACCACCATTTTGAGTTGTTGGGTTGGAGCGAAACGCAGATCGTACAGCGTTTCTGGTTGATCGGTCTGCTGGCCGGCATGATCGGTATGGCAATCGCTTTAGGATAAGGTGAAGATGAACCGCTTCAGTGGGAAACGCGTATTGATCATCGGCGCCGCCAGGCAGGGTCTGGCGCTTGCCGGGTATCTGATCAAACAGCACGCGCGCGTTACCCTCAATGACCGCCAGACCCGTGAACAGCTTCAAGCGGTAATAGACCGGTTCGCCGGCAGCGGGGTTGAGTGGGTCCTGGGTGATCATCCATTCAGCCTGCTTGAGAATACTGACCTGGTTTGTATATCCGGTGGAGTTCCCCTCACCCTGCCGCTTGTCCAGGCTGCGGTTCAACGCGGTATTCCGCTTACCAATGACTCTCAAATCTTCATGGAAACAGTCAAAGCCCCGGTGGTAGGCATCACCGGTTCAGCCGGTAAGTCCACCACCACATCCCTGTTCGGCCGCATGGCCAATGCGGAAATCAAACCTCCCCGCAGAGCCTGGGTCGGCGGAAATATCGGCAATCCGCTGATTGAATTTGTGGATCAAATTTCCGAAGATGACCTGGTAGTGCAGGAACTCTCCAGTTTCCAGTTGGAGCTGATGACCACCAGCCCGCATGTCGCCGCGGTTCTGAATATCACTCCTAATCACCTTGATCGCCACGCGGATATGGCGGAATACACGCGCGCCAAATCCCGCATTCTCTCCTACCAGGATGCAACCGGCATCGCCGTGCTCAACCATGAAGATCCGGGATCCTGGAACCTCAAGCCAATGCTGCGCGGTGAATTGGTGAGTTTTGGCCTGAAAAAAACCGGCTACGCTGGTGACCAGGTATTTCTTGACGGTAACCAGGTTACGGCCGTAATAAAGGGTGAAACGAAAACTTTATTCGAGACCAGTCTGGTTCAGTTGCGTGGAAAACACAACCTGATGAACGTGCTCGCGGGTTGCGCGCTCGCGCTCGCCTGCGAATTCTCAACCGAAGCCATGATCAAAGGGGTTGAAGGCTTTACCGGGGTTAAGCACCGCCTGCAACTGGTGCGTGTGGTCAATGGCATCGGCTGGTACAACGATTCCATCGCAACCGCTCCCGAACGCACCTTCGCCGCACTGCAATCCTTCAGCGAGCCGATCATTCTGCTCCTTGGCGGCAGAGATAAGAACCTGCCATGGCTGCCTTTGGCAGAAGAAGTACACAAACGCGCGCGCCATGTAGTGATCTTCGGTGAAGCGGGTGAAAAGATCACAACAGCCCTGGGAACTACGCGTGATGGCGATTACCTACAAAGTGTAACCCGGGTGGAAACACTGCAGGATGGATTAGATCAGGCTTTACGCCTGTCATCACCGGGTGATGTTGTACTCCTCTCCCCCGGCTGCACCAGTTACGATGCCTTCAAGGATTTTGAAGCCCGTGGTGAAGCCTTTATTGAATGGGTGAACAACTTATGACAACAACAACGACCAACAGCCAGCCGCGCCGCACAAATTTTCGCCGCTTAACCCTGCGTGAGAGCTTCGATCTTCCACTCGCGGTCGTGGTTCTTACCCTCTTCGCGGTTGGTCTATTGATGATCTACTCCGCCAGCTGGCAGTACGCGAGTGTTCAAGGATTCTCAGAATACCAGATGGTTACACGTCAGATGTTGATCGGCCTGGCCGGGCTGGGCGGCATTGTGATCATCACTTTAATCGATTACCACCAGTACCAGAAATTCGTTGTACCCGGCATGCTGGTGATCGTTGCTTTGTGCGTACTGGTCCTCCTGTTCGGCTCCGAGACCCAGTTTGGTGCCCGCCGCGGTCTCTTCTCTGGGTCCATCCAGCCTTCCGAATTCGCCAAGCTGGGTGTCATCATTTACCTGAGCTTCTGGCTTTACAACAAGCGCGGCAACCTGCACAAGTGGACTTATGGTCTCATCCCGTTGCTCGCCATTATCGGTTTTACAGCGGGTCTGATCCTCATGCAGCCGGATATTTCCGCTGCCGCCACCATCATTCTGCTGGGCGGGGTGCTCTTCTTCGTCGCCGGCGGGAAGATCAGCCAGATCCTCGTCGTAGTTGTTGTGACCGCCCTGATGGGGTTCCTGTTGGTTAAGGTCAGTTCCACTGCTTCCACCCGCCTTTCAGATTACTGGAACGGCTTACAGGATCCGAAGAGCGCTTCAGACCATGTGAAGTGGTCGCTTGAAGCCATCATCAACGGCGGTGTGTTCGGTGTAGGAATCGGCAGATCGACAACCAAGTTTATCGGCCTGCCCGTTGCCACAACTGACTCGATCTTCGCTGTCATCACGGAAGAAACCGGGCTGCTCGGCGCTTTCGCTGTCCTCATTCTGTATGTACTCCTGCTGTGGCGCGGATTGACGATCGCCGACCGCGCGCCCGACACGCTCGGAAGGTGGCTGGCGGCAGGTATTTCTTTATGGATTTTCATTGAAGCCATCATCAACATGGGTGTTCTTGTCAACCTGCTGCCGTTCGCCGGTAACGCCCTCCCACTCATCAGTTCTGGCGGTTCAAGCCTTATTACCACGCTGGCAGCGGTTGGCATTCTGATGGGAATCGCACGTCAATCAAAGCTCACAAGGTTGAGCGCAGAAAGGAGCCCAAAAAATGCGGTTGTTGATTTGCGCCGGCGGAACCGGCGGGGGAGTGTATCCCGCGCTGGCAGTTCTGCAGGCGGTCGCTGATCGCGTGGATCAGACCCTGTGGGTGGGCGGCAAGGGCGGCATGGAAGCCGGCCTGGTCGCGCGCGCGCGCGTCCCGTACAGCGAGATCAACGCGGCTGGTGTGCACGGCGTCGGTCTCAGCGCGCTTCCAGCGAATTTACTGAAGCTCGCCCGCGGCTATTTTGAATCGAAACGCATTTTACGGGATTTCCAGCCGGATGCGATGCTCTTGACCGGCGGTTATTTGGCTGTTCCAATGGCAGTTGCCGGTGCTCATGTGCCAACCCTGCTCTATGTTCCGGATATTGAACCCGGCATGGCGCTCAAAGCCCTTTCACGTTATGCAGATGTTATCGCGTTGACTGATGAAAGCTCAAAAAAGTTCTTTGGTAACGGGAAACACATCGTCGTCACCGGTTATCCGAAACGCGAAGAATTAGTGAAAGTGCCCCGCGAAGATGCCTTAAGCAGGTTTGAATTATCCGGTGACCTGCCGGTTATGCTTGTCATCGGCGGCAGTAAAGGTGCGCATTCGCTTAACCAGGCGATTTTTGATAATTTAGAGCCGTTGCTGCAAAAAACCCAGGTGCTGCATCTCACCGGTCAGTTGGATTGGGATGAAGCTATTGGGAAAAAGCACGCCCTTAAGCCCGGATTGATTTCTCGCTATCAACCACGCGCCTACCTGCATGAAGAGATGAGCGCCGCCTTCTCTTGCGTCAGCCTCGTCCTGTCACGCGCGGGAGCCTCCACACTGGGTGAGTTGCCATTTTATGGTCTCCCCGCGATCCTTGTGCCATATCCTTACGCCTGGCGCTACCAAAAGGTCAATGCTGATTACCTTGCCGCAGCCGGCGGCGCGTTGATCGTGGAAAACGCCGAGCTTTCCTCCAGGTTGCTTTCACTGGTCGATGAGCTGCTGTCAAAACGATCGCTCCTGGTGGATATGGGCGAAAAGATGCGAGCCCTGGCGGCGCCTGAGGCAGCACGGAAGATCGCTGACCTGCTGGTTCAGTTGGGGGCGGGTGAAGAGAAAGAAAGGAACGCCTGATATGATCAGTCTTGACGTCCTGCTTTGGATTTTCATCATCCTTTTTGCGCTGGTCGGCGCCATGCGCGGTTGGGCCAAAGAACTGCTGGTCACTTTCAGTATCATCCTGGCGATGTTCACCCTAACCGTGTTGGAAGCCTTCCTGCCTTTCTTCAAGGAAACCTTACAACAATCCCAACCGGCGACCGTATTCTGGTTGAAAAGCGGTATTCTCATCGCACTGGTATTCTTCGGTTATCAGACCCCGAAAATCCCCAAACTGGTGGAAAGTGGTCGATTCATTCGCCACATGCTCCAGGATACATTACTGGGTGCCGTCCTCGGTGGCTTAAATGGTTACCTCATCTTCGGGTCTGTCTGGTACTACCTGCATTCCACCGGTTATCCTTACCCCTTTGTGCTTCCTCCTGATGCACTCACGCAGTCAGGCCAGGCTGCCTTGCGCTGGATCGAGAATCTTCCTCCCGCCTGGTTGATGACCACCCCAACGATTTATATCGCGGTGGCTGTGTGTTTTGTATTCGTACTGGTGGTGTTCATATGAAAAAGCGCATCCACCTCATCGGTATCGGCGGCACAGGTATGTCATCCATTGCCCGTGTCCTGCTCGAGCAGGGCTGGGCGGTGAGCGGATCCGACCGTTTGCTCTCACCGCTGGCGCTCGAGCTGCGCGCAGCTGGCGCTCTGATATACGAAGGGCACGACTCCCGGCATGTTCAAGGGGTTGACCTGGTCGTGCGTTCTTCCGCGATAAATGATGAAAATCCTGAAGTTGCAGCAGCTGTCAGGCTTGGCATTCCTGTAATGAAGCGTCAGGAATTCATAAGCGAACTTTCAAAAGATCGCATGTGCATCGCTGTCGCAGGATCGCATGGCAAGACCACCACCTCTACCATGATGGCCTGGAGCCTGGCTCAGCTCGGGCTGGATCCCGGGTACATCCTCGGCGGTGTATCCAGGGATCTCGGCAACAACGCGCGCGCCGGCACTGGTGAGCATTTCGTCATCGAAGCTGATGAGTACGACTACATGTTCCTGGGTCTCATACCGGCGGTCATCCTCCTCTCCAACGTAGAATACGATCATCCTGATTGTTTCCCGACGGTTGAAAAATACCAGGCGGCTTTTTCAACCTTCGTGAACCAATTGGAACCCGGTGGTCTGCTGGTTACCAATGCTGACGATCCCGGATCTTTCTCTAAACTTACGGATGCACCCGCGTCAGCCCGTGTGGTCACTTATGGTCTCACTACTTCAGCCGATTACACCGCCGTGGATGTCAAACCAAATACAATGGGCGGATTTGAGTTCATTGTTCAGGCCAACCCTCTGCAGAAAACGGTTGCCAGTGTAAGTTTACGCGTGCCCGGTATTCACAACGTGCGCAATGCCCTCGGAGTTCTGGCTGCCCTCCACGCGCTGGGCTTCCCCGTGCAGCAGGTGGCGCAAGCTCTTTCAGCTTACACAGGTTCAGGCCGCCGCTTCGAGGTAATCGCCGAGGTGGACGGAATTACTATTGTTGATGACTATGCGCATCATCCCAGCAAGATCACTGCCACCCTCAGCGCCGCGCGCGCCCGATATCCCAATCGGCGCATCATCGCAGTTTGGCAGCCACATACCTACTCGCGTACGCAGGCGCTCGAGGTTGATTTCATCAATGCGTTTCATGACGCCGACCTCGTGATTGTCACCGCCATCTATGCCGCCCGCGAAGCTGCGCAGGCGTACACCTCCGCACAGCTGGTAAAAAAGATCGATTACGTTTCAGCGCGCTATATTCCGCTCATTCCCGCGGTGGTGGATTTCCTTCTGGAAAATCTACAGCCCGGAGATGTGCTGATCGTCCTGTCAGCCGGAGATGCTGACCAGGTTTGCCGTGAGGTCAAAGTACGATTGCATGAAAGGAAAGGTACACCATGAACCCGCCCAGAAAAGACAGTATTGAGAATGTCAATCACGATTTTGACACACCGCGCTACTTTTCAGAGTTCCCGCGCATCCAGGTGAAACGCCAGCTCCACCAGCCGGTGGATGATTTTCGCGCTTTGAACCTGCAGGACCGTGTGGACTTGATGGAAAGATTGATCGAAAGGGTCAGAGAACTCTAGGAATAGAGGATGACGCCGCGCATGGATGAGAAGCTGCTGATCGAACGCTTTGATAACCGCCTGAGGAAGGATGTTCCATTGGCGAACTTGACCACTGCCAAAGTGGGAGGGTCTGCGCGTTACTTTATCAGCGCAGAAAGCGCCGCTCAGCTCGCCGCGGATGTGGGTTACCTCTGGAGTGAAAACATCCCCTTCCTTGTTCTCGGCAGCGGGTCAAACATCCTGGTGAGCGACGCCGGTATCGAGGCTGTGGTTATTCATAACAAGGCGAAACTGATCCATTTTGACGAGAACAGCGCTACTCCCAGCCTTTACGCTGAATCCGGTGCCATCCTCATCACTGCCGCCCGCCAGGCGGCGATGCGTGGGCTGACCGGCCTGGAATGGGCAACCACCATCCCCGGCACTGTCGGCGGAGCGGTTTATGGCAACGCCGGTGCTCACGGGGCTTCCATGCAGCAGAACCTGCTGTTGGCAGATATCTTGCACCGCACAAAGGGCTACCTGTCGCTCAATACCGAGCAGATGGGGTATTCGTATCGCAGCAGCGCGCTAAAACGCGAACCCGGTGGAGCCATAATCCTCTCCGCCAGGCTTGTCGTCGAAAAAGGCGACACAGAAAGGATCAAAGCATTGCTGAACGAGTTCGCAGCCAGGAGGAAACAAACCCAACCTCCCGGTCCGAGTATGGGCTCCACATTCAAAAATCCAGCGGGTGATTCCGCCGGGCGCATCATTGATTCACTCGGCCTCAAAGGTACCCGTGTGGGCGGTGTTCAGGTCAGCCAGATGCACGCGAACTTCTTTATCAACGACGGCAGCGCTACCGCCCGTGATTATCGTGACCTGATTCTCCTCGTGCAGGGTATCGTCGAGGAAAAAACCGGTACCAGGCTGGAACTCGAGATAGAAATGATCGGTGATTGGAAGGAACAGGAATGACTGGCAGGAAAAAGCTGGCTGTGATCTTCGGCGGCAGGTCAGGTGAACACGAGGTTTCTCTCATGAGCGCCCGCTCAGTGCTTTCCGTTCTGGATGCAGAACGCTATGAGGTCACCCAGATCGGTGTTACTCCAGACGGTGCCTGGTTCTGCGGTGAAGATGTGATCGGTTGCTTTGAAAAGCACACATACACCTCCTTAAACCCGGTCGCCCTCCTCCCTGAGCCGCTCGATGGTGCGTTGTTCACGATTAAAGACGGAAAACTGGAACATCTGACAAACATTGATGTAGTCTTTCCCCTCATCCATGGCACCTTCGGCGAAGATGGCGCGCTGCAGGGTTTGCTGGAAATGGCCGACCTCGCCTATGTTGGCGGTGGCGTGCTGGCTTCCGCGGTCGGCATGGATAAGAGCCTCTTCAAAGATGTGATGCGCGCCAACCATATTCCTGTTGTTGATTCGCTGCTCTTCAACCGCTCGTCGGTCAACGCCGACATTGATCAGGCCATGCAGCAGATCGAAGATGCCTTCGCTTACCCGGTCTTCGTGAAACCAGTTAACCTGGGATCCTCTGTTGGCATCACTCGCTGCAGCAGCCGCTCCAGCCTGCTGGAAGGTTTGACGGACGCCGCCCGATACGACCGCCGCGTGCTGGTGGAACGTGCGGTTGACGCCCGCGAACTGGAAGTGAGCGTGCTCGGCAACGAGAACCCCATCGCATCCGTCCCCGGCGAGATCCAACCCCAGGAGGATTTCTACACCTATTCCGCCAAATACCTCACCAACCAGTCCCGGCTGGTGATCCCGGCTGAACTGGATGAGAGCACCAGTCATGCCATCAGCACCGCCGCGGTCAGTGCGTATCGGGCGATCGACGGAGCCGGTTTAGCCCGTGTGGACTTCCTGCTGGATCGGCGGACTGGTGAATTCTTCGTTAGTGAAGTCAATACCATCCCGGGATTCACCGCCATCAGCATGTACCCCAAGCTCTGGCAGGCAAGTGGAATCTCTTATACCGCGCTCATCGACCGCCTGATCGATCTGGCGCTTGAAAGAAAACACGATCGTGATATCACCGTGCGTACCTACGGGAGAGAGGCATGAAGCTCTTTAAGCAGCCTGACCGGGTGAATCGTTCTGAAAAACTGCGGCAGAAACGCCAGCCGGCGGCTCAAACACGTTCAGAAGCGTCTTCTCCCTCGGCCTCCCGCGCAGCAGTGGATACCTCCCGGGTCGTCACCCGCCGCTCCGATGGGTCTGGCGTGAACCGTCAGGCGCTCGGGGTGCAGCCGCGCCGCAAGGTGGTGTACGCTGTAGGTGACAATGGCGTCGAGACCCGGCTGCCCTCCCTGCCCATTTTACGCTTCAGCTGGCAGTGGGTTTCAGGAATTCTCACCATTCTTCTCTTGATGTTCATTATCGTGCTGCTGAATACACCCATATTCAGGGTGAACGGTTTTGAAGTGCGCGGACTCAGCACGTATTCCTCAGCTGATTTCAACCACCTTCTCAATGGCCGGCAGACCTCGATCTTCCTGGTGAATACGACCGAGATCTTTGATTCCATCCTGATCTCCTTCCCTGAACTGGTCGGCAGCCAGGTTGAAATCAGCCTGCCAAACCGCATCGTCATCACAGCCGCCGAAAGAAAACCGGTCATCCTCTGGCAAAGTGACGCTGGAAATTACTGGATCGATGCCGAAGGTGTCATCCTCGCCCCGCGTGGAGAAGCGAGTGGTCTCCTCACTATCCTAAGCCCGGTTTCACCTCCCCTTCTTGTCGAGCGGCACGAACCCGGAAATTTTGTGGAGTACGCCACGATGGTTTTCGAACGTAAGACCAGGCCGGCTGATCCCGCTGAGCGCGCTGCTCATATTCACCCGGATGTACTGCAGGCGGCGCTGGAAATGAACTCCCTTATCCCTGAAGGCGCGACACTCATTTACGATCCGATCTCCGGGATGGGTTGGCAGGATCCCGGCGGCTGGGAAGCTTACTTCGGCAACGACCTGGGCAATGTCCAGATGAAACAGTTAATGTACCAGGCGATCCTCGGACGCCTGCAGGAGATGGGGGTTTCCCCCGAGATGATCAGCGTTGAGCACGTTGACGCCCCATATTATCGGACGGAGTAAGAATTATGGAAGAGCCTATTGTTGTCGGAATCGATATCGGTACCACCAAGGTCTGCACCCTGGTAGCCCGTCTCGAAGGAGACGCGGACATGCGCATCCTCGGTGTGGGCATTGAGCCCGCCCAGGGAATTAAAAAAGGGAATGTGGTGGATATCAGCGCCGCGACGCAATCCATCTCCCGTTCCATTGAAAAGGCGCAGCGCACCTCGGGGCTCGAGATCGAATCAGCCCTTGTCAGCCTGGCCGGTTCGCACGTCTCAGCGATGAACTCGCGCGGGGTGGTGGGCATCAGTGGAGGGGTTATCTCGCAGGAGGATGTCGACCGCGCGCTTGAAGCAGCCATGGCCGTTGCCATGCCGCACAACCGTGAGATCATCCATGTTATCCAGCGCGGTTTCACCGTTGATGGGCAGGAAGGCATCCAATCACCGGTCAATTTCTCCGGGTTCCGGCTGGAGGTTGAAGCCCACATTATCACCGCCGCGGCTGCCACCGTCGAGAACCTGCGCCAGTGCGTCAACGCCAGCAATGTTGACGTGTTGCAGTTCGTGCTCAACCCGCTGGCTTCAGGCGAGGTTGTGCTCAATAAACCCGAACGTGATATGGGTGTGTGTGTATGCGACATTGGCGGCGGCACCAGCGACCTTGCCATCTACATTAATGGTGATGTCTGGCACACCAATGTGTTGCCGGTCGGCGGCAGCCACATCACCCAGGACATCGCCATTGGTTTACGCATCAGCCCCGAGCAGGCGGAACAGGTCAAGAAACAATACGGACACGCCATCACCTCGGAGGTTGGCGAGGGAGAATTCTTTACCCTCAAGACCTTTGGCGATGACCAGCCCAAGCAGATCAGCCGCCGCGAACTGGCTTACATCATTGAAGCCCGCGTAGAAGAGATCTTCCAGCTGCTGCACCAGGAAGTGCGCCGCTCTGGTTACGATAATCTCCTGCCCGCCGGCATGATCCTCACCGGCGGCACCAGCCAGCTGCCCGGCATCCGCCAGCTCGCGGCCAACGTGCTGAACATGCCTGTGCGTATCGCCCGCCCCGAGAACCTCGTTGGTCTGGTAGACCAGCTGCAATCCCCGGCTTATTCCACCAGTGTGGGACTGCTGAAATGGTCGGAACTCATGACCCAGCCCTCTTACGCGGTCACTCACCCGCGCAAGCCCAAGACCACAGGGTTCAAACCCGCCTCCCTCAACTGGAATAAGTTGAGGGTGTGGGTGGAAAGATTACTGCCGTAGGTCCCCGGTCAGCGTTGACCGGTTAACAATAATATCAAAATGGAGGATATAAAAATGGAGACCAACAGAGCACTACAGTACGCATCATCAAGAAGCAATTATGAACCAGAGAGCAAGACGCCCATCGAAGCTTTCGCGCGCATCAAGGTCGTCGGCGTTGGCGGCGGAGGCTGCAACGCCGTCAATCGCATGATCGACCAGGGAGCCCAGGGGATCGAGTTCATCACGGTGAACACCGATGCCCAGGCGCTGTTGATGTCGAAAGCGCCCACCAAGATTCGCATCGGCGATAAGACCACCAACGGTCTTGGCGCCGGCGGCAATCCAGAGATCGGCAAAAAGTCCGCTGAAGAATCCTCTGAAGAACTTTACCAGGTCCTCAAGGGCAGCGACATGGTCTTTGTCACCGCCGGCATGGGCGGTGGCACCGGCACCGGCGCAGCGCCCATCATCGCCCAGATAGCCTCAGAGGTCGGAGCGCTCACCATTGGTGTTGTCACCCGCCCCTTCACATTTGAAGGCTCCAAGCGGCTTCAATCTGCCGAGCAGGGCATCGCCCGCCTCAAGGAACACGCGGATACGCTCATCGTCATCCCCAACGATCGCCTGCTCCAGATGGTGGATCGCAAATCCTCTCTGCAGGATTCCTTCAAAATGGCGGATGAAGTACTGCACCAGGGTATTCAGGGGATATCTGAAGTCATCACCATCCCCGGTCTCATCAACCTCGACTTCGCTGATGTCAAAAACGTGATGTCAGAAGGCGGCGCAGCGCTGATGGCCGTTGGACGCGCCAGCGGTGAAGACCGCGCCATAAAGGCAGCTGAAATGGCGATTTCCAATCAACTGCTGGATATCACCATTGACGGCGCGCGCGGTATCCTCTTTAATGTCACCGGCGGTCCGAACCTCACACTCTTCGAGGTCAACCAGGCTGCTGCCATTATCAAAGAAACCGCCCATCCCGAGGTCAACCTCATATTTGGGGCTGTTATCGATCCCGATATGGGTGATGATGTTCGCATTACCGTCATCGCTACAGGTTTCGATCGTGCAAATGGTGTGCCTACCGTTAGAAAACCTGTGGCGAGATCAGAGGAAGAGAACAGGAAAGCCCTCTTTCAGTTGAGCGCGGATTCAGGTAGAACCACCCCTGTGAACGGGCAGTTAAATGAGTTCACACCGGTAAAGGTCAATACCAAGTTGGATCTTCCAACTTTCCTGCGCATTCATCTTGACGAGAAGTAACTTTGAGTTTGCTTCTCACGCTTGAACCCTGTCCTCCATAGTGTATGACGGGTGCGCGTACTGCGCGCAGCCGGCTCATACCATTAAATCGCGACTGGCGGCCGGTCCCCGCCAGTCGTGTGCATTAACCGCGGGATTCGAAATATGATTAATCGGAAGTGATGTCGCGTCGATAGACGAATCGGCTGTGAATTCATACCATATGTTTTTTTAAGGTACAAGACCCTGGATAAAGAAATCCATAATATCGTGCCGGGTGACGTTTATTAGCGTAACTTTGGATGATTTGATACTTAATGACACATTTAACAGGGTTTTCATCAAATATTTCTTGTTGCCGGCTACCCGGGGCAATTATTCCATGCCCGGAAGTTTTAAGAAAAATCACCTTGTTTTGGCTTGAATCACCATATTCTGTATGTTAGAATACTCCGTAGATGTACGGTTTGCAACAAATACCTCCCCCTACATATGGGGGATGTCGTTTCAAGACGAACATCACAGCCCGGATTCCGGTCAGATATACCGGCACATCGTTCAAGGGGTCTATTTGGAGGGTAGGATGATCTGTCCGTATTGCCAGAAAGACCAATCAAAGGTAATCGACACCACTCACGACAGCCGCGGGGGCATCCGCAGGCGCCGTGAGTGTGAACATTGCGGGCAGCGTTTTTCAACCTACGAACGCCCCATCCTGGCCACTCCGCTTATCATCAAGCGCTCCGGTACCCGCGAACAGTTCAACCGCGAAAAGCTCCTCGAGGGCATCCGTATATCCTGCGCCAAGCGTCCGGTTTCTGCTGATGACATCAATCACCTGGTCAACGAGATCGAAACCGCCCTGCAGAAGATGGGACGTGAAGAGGTCTCTTCCCGCGTGGTCGGCGATATGGTCATCGAAGGCCTCAAACGCCTGGACCAAATCGCTTACATCCGTTACGCCATCGTTTACCTTCAATTATCAGACCTGCAGTCGATCCGTAAAGAGATCGACCGGTTACTGGCATCCTAGGAGATTACATGGATACATCACCGCGAACAGCCCAAAGATCACTCCTCGACCTGGGCGGGATCCCCGCCAATCTGCCAACCGTTGTGCTTTCTGATAACGCCCGCCAGGTGCTGCTCAAGCGCTACGTGCGCCGCAACCCCGATGGCTCCCCTGCTGAGACGGTTGAAGAGATGTTCTGGCGCGTGGCTTCCACCATCGCCAATGTCGAGACCCGTTGGGCTACCGATACTGACACCCTCGCCCGCAAGTATTACACCCTGTTAACCTCCAAAGCCTTTTTCCCGAATTCGCCCACCTTCACCGGCGCCGGCACCCCGCTGGGGCAGCTCGCCGCCTGCTTTGTCCTCCCCATCAATGACGACATGGGCCGCGACGCCGCCGGCATCTTCCAGACGCTGCGCGACGCCGCCCTCATCCAGCAGACCGGCGGCGGCAATGGCTTTTCCTTTTCCCGCCTGCGCCCCAAGGGCTCTCATGTAAAAACCTCCGCCGGCCAGGCCACCGGACCGGTCGGATTCCTGCGCGTTTATGACCACGCCTTCGGCGAGGTCGCCCAGGGCGGCACCCGCCGCGGCGCCAACATGGCCGTGCTGCGCGTGGATCACCCCGATATCGAGGAATTCATCGCCTGCAAGACCAACGAGAACCAGATCACCAACTTTAACATTTCCGTCGGCGTTACAGACGCCTTCATGCGCGCCGTGGAAGACGATGTGGAGTGGAGCCTGCGTTTTCCCGATCTTTCAGATCCGCGCGCCAAAAAATTCATGGGCACCTTTGAGCAGGCTGAAGAAGCCGGCATCCCCTTCAGGGTTTACAAGACCATCCGCGCCCGCGACCTCTTTCAGCGCATCGTCAAGCAGGCTCATCACAACGGTGAGCCCGGTCTGCTCTTCCTCGACGCCGCCAACCGCGCCAACCCCGTCCCCCACCTTTACCAGCTAGAAGCCACCAACCCCTGCGGTGAGCAGTGGCTCGGCCCCTACGAGAACTGCTGCCTGGGTTCCATCAACCTCGCCCAGCACCTCGGACCCGAACACAGCGTCGACTGGAACAGGCTGCGCGAGAATACCGTCCTCGCGACGCGCTTCTTGGATGATGTCGTTGACGCCAATGCCTACGTGCCCGCCGTACCCCAGCTTAAAGAAGCCGCCATGCGCAACCGCCGCGTCGGGTTGGGTATCATGGGTCTGGCTGACCTGATGTACCACGTCGGCGTACGCTACGGCTCACCTGCCGCGGAGGATTTCGGCGCCCAGGTGATGGAATACGTGCGCTACCACGCCATGAAGACCAGTGTTGAACTGGCGCGTGAGCGCGGCGCGTTCCCCTCTATCAAGGGCAGCATTTACGACCCCGAGAACCTCGTCTGGCAGCCCCCCGTCTCTCTCATCGAGACCCAGCAGTACTGGGGACGCCCCACCATCGATTGGAGCGAGATCAGCGAGGGTATCCGCCGTTACGGCATCCGCAACGCCGCCCAGACCACTGTTGCCCCCACCGGCACCATCGCCACCGTCGCCGGCTGCGAGGGCTATGGCTGCGAGCCTGTGTTCGCCCTGGCGTACATCCGCCACGTTAATGACAACGGCAAGGACCTCAAACTCTCTTACACGTCGCCCGCGTTCGAACAGGCGCTGCTCGAGGCCGGGGTCAACGAGATGGACCGCCAGGACATTTACGACCAGGTGATGAAAGACGGCTCCTGCCAGCACATCAAAGCTGTTCCCGATGTAGTAAAAAGCACCTTCGTCGTCAGCGCCGATATCAGCGCTGAGGAGCATGTGCGAATGCAGGCCGCGCTGCAGGCTTTCGTGGATAATTCCCTTTCCAAGACCATCAACTTCCCCGAGAACGCCACCGAAGAGGACGTCGCCACCGCCTACATGCGCGCCTGGGAGCTTAATTGCAAGGGCATCACCGTGTATGTCACCGGCTCGCGCGAAGAGGTGGTGCTCGAGACCAACGCCACCGCCAGCAAAAAAGCCCCCGCCGCCGATGACGCCATGCCCGACCAGATAAAACTCTGGCAGGAATCCAAAAAACCCAGGCCGCGCTCGCTCATCGGGCGCACCTTCTCCATTGAAACACCGCTGGGTAAGGCTTTCATCACCATCAACGAGAACGACGCCACCCAGCCTTTTGAGGTTTTCATAAATACCGCCAAAGCCGGTTCTGATACCGCCGCCGTCAGCGAAGCCATCGGCCGCCTCATCTCATACGTGCTGCGCCTGGCTTCACCCATTGAACCTTCGCAGCGCCTCACCGACCTCACCCGTCAGCTTTTGGGCATCGGCGGCGGTCGCTCGCTGGGCTTTGGCCCCAACCGCGTGCGCTCCCTGCCCGATGGCGTCGCCCAGGTGCTCGAGGAATACCTGGATGAGCGCGCCATCCGCCTGGGCAAGTCCACGGATAAGCCCGGCGCTGTGCAGCAGTACCTGATCAACGACATCACCGACCTCACCCCGCCGGCCGAAACCCCCTCCACCGACACGCCTTCCGCTGTCCAAAAGATCGGCGACCTCTGCCCCGAGTGCGGTGTCGCCGCCGTGATCAACGAAGAGGGCTGCCGCAAGTGCTACGCCTGCGGCTATTCGGAGTGCTGAGAGCGCGAAGAAGATAACCAAATCGTCCCTCTCCCACGCTTACCCGGAATGCAAGCATAAAAGACCCGTTATAAGTGGGAGAGGGATAAGAGGGTGAGGGTGCTGCCTCTGCGGCTATAGCGAGTGCTGAGATGAAGTTGCTGTCATTGCGAGCCGTGCTTTCCGGCGCAGCAATCTCCAAATTACTCCTTCACCATTCCGGGATTCTGGTTTCAGAATCCCGGAATTTGCATTCTGTAAAGTATTAATTTACATGATCCTTGATTGTCTCATGTGTCAGCACTAAATCCTTGCCGCTATTGTGAGTAAGAAATTTTGTCGATAGGCGAATCCAATCCCCTCAAACGCGGTTAACCAATATAGAGAAAACCCCTTTCAGTTGGGTATAATGGTTTCATAACCAAGGAGGTGCGTATGAGCAACATCCGCGTCATCACTGATACCGATTCCAGCCTGCCGGCTGAGGTCGCCGCCCGCTACCACATCCACCAGGTGCCCATCACCGTCCAGTTCGACGAAGAGACCTACGAAGCCTGCGTCAACATCAACGATAAACAGCTCTTCGAGAAGATCGACGCGCTCGGCAAGCTGCCCACCACCGCCGCGCCGTCGGCTGGTGCTTTCAGCGCTGCTTATGCCGCGGCCTTTGCAGAAGGCGCTGATTCCATCATCTGCATCACTGTCGGCTCAAAGATCAGCCGCACCTACGATTCCGCCTTCACAGCCGCCGCTGAAGACTTCCCCGGCAAACTCATCACCGTTGTCGATTCCAGCTACCTTTCGCTCGGTCAGGGATTCATGGCCATCGCCGCCGCAGAAGCCATCGATAACGGCGCTTCGCATCAACAGGCTGTGGATGCCGCCCTCGCCCTCCTGCCCCGTTTACACCTTTACGGCTCGCTCACAACATTAAAATACCTTGCCATGGGCGGTCGCATCGGCCAGTTCCCGGCCAAAATGGCCAACCTTTTCGACATCCGCCCCGTCATGACCATGATCGACGGCAAGCTCGGCCTGCTGGAAAAAGTGCGCACGCACCGCGCTGCCATGAACCGCCTGGTGCAGCTGCTCGAAAAATCCGTTGCCGGCAAGCGCATCGTTAAGGCCGGCATCGTGCATGTCAACAACCTTGAAGACGCCGCCGCGCTTGAATCCCGTCTGCGCGCTGACCTGCCCATGCCCGCCGAGATCCTCGTCGCCGAGTTCACACCCGGCCTTTCTGTTCACGGCGGCACCGGGTTGATCGCCGCCGTGCTCGTAACCTCAGATTAAAACCTGGACGCCATAAAGCAGCAACCACCGGTTTTCCGGTGGTTGTATATTTTCAGAAAATGGATTTTCAAACGACTGCCAGGTCCGCCAGGCGAATGTGCACCGGTTTGCCCTTGATCCTGTAAGCACGCTTGCTGCTCTTCAGCACAGATTTCACATGGTTTTCAGCCACATCGACCAGCGTGTAATTGGGCTGAATGGTGATCTCGCCGATGGCCTTGCCGGGTATACCTGATTCCCCCGCGATCGCGCCGACGATATCCCCCGGGCGCAGCCCGCTGCGGTTGCCCAGGCTCATCCACAGCCGCACCATACCGGGTTCAACACCCGCTTTTTCTTTAGCGCTGGCATTGCTTTGATGCCCTTTTGCAGCAGTTCTATCGCTGGAGTACCGTTCGGACACCGCAGGCTTCTCATCTGCCGCGCTTTTCATCTCCATCAATTCCTTCACGGGAATCTCCTGGCTTTTGGCGCGCAACAATCTGATGAGACCGACCGCGATCTCGTTGACCGTGAAACCGTTGCCGATCATCTTATCCAGCAGCAGCTTTTCTGAGTGGTTCATCCCTGCCAGCAGCTGCGCGCTCACCTGTTCCATCAGGCGCGCGTCGCGCTTCGCTTGCACTTCATCGGCGCCGGGCAGCGGCATCTCGGTCACCATCTGCCGCGTGTATGCCTGGATCTGGTTCATCCGGCTGCGCTCGCGCGGCGTGAGCAGCGTAATGGCAATGCCCTTCTTGCCCGCCCTGCCGGTGCGGCCGATGCGGTGCACGTAATCCTCTGCGTCCGCGGGCATGTCGTAATTGAACACATGTGACACATCCGTGATATCCAGCCCCCTGGCTGCCACGTCGGTCGCCACCATCAGGGTTACACTGCCATGGCGGAAGCGGTTAAGCACGAGTTCGCGCCTTGCCTGGTTCAGGTCACCGTGCAGCGAGTCTGCTGAGAAGCCCCTGCGCAGCAGTTCATCAGCCAGTTCCTGCGCCCTGGCCTTGGTGCGGGTAAAGATGAGCCCGCTCGTAACCTCGTCGGTCTCCAGCAGGCAGCACAGCGCCGCCAGTTTGCTCTCTTCTCTCACCCTGTAGAAACGCTGTTCAGTTTCAGCCACCGTCACCTGTTTTGGGTTGATGCAGACCTTCACCGCGTCTTGCATGTACTTCGCAGCCAGTTTCTGGATCTGCACCGGCAGGGTTGCCGAGAACAGCGCCACCTGGCGTGTTTCGGGCAACTCATCGAGAATTAGTTCAACGTCATCAATGAAGCCCATTTCGAGCATTTCATCCGCTTCATCCAGCACCAACAACTCCACCCGGCTCAGGTCCAGCCTGTCCTGGCGGATAAAATCCAGCAGACGGCCGGGTGTACCGACGACTATGTCGACCCCGCGCTTCAACGCCTTGATCTGTATTTCGTAGGATTGTCCGCCGTAAACAGGCAGCACCTTGATCCCCGAACCCCTGGCAAGCGCGTCGGTCGCATCCGCGACCTGTTTGGCCAGTTCGCGCGTGGGCGCCAGCACCAGCGCGCGCGGGGTACCTTTACCCTCGCCCAGCCTTTGCAGGATCGGCAGCATAAAGGCCGCCGTCTTGCCCGTCCCGGTTTGGGATTGGGCCAGGACATCTCTGCCATTGAGCATCAGCGGGATCGTTTCCACCTGGATCGGTGTCGGTTGGGTATACCCTACCCGTTCCACCGCCTGCAGGTATTCATCATTTAAACCTAATTGAGCAAAACTTTGTATCATTCAATTCCTTTTCGCATAAAAAAATACCCTCCGAAACCGGCTGGGTATTTTGAACCTGGCACGATCTTTCTGCGTTATCGCAACGCGGATGCTAGTATATCACGAAACCTGGGAGTTACACGAAAACTCGATGGCGGATTTTCATATATGCTGAAAATTACCCAACGGATCAAGTAACAAAACAGAAATACCGGCGACTGTGCCGTATAATAAGAACAAAATTCGCTTCAGGAGCGCGCACATGGCTAAGAGACTAATCCTCGTCGCGGGTAACATCGGTTCCGGCAAGACCTCGCTAACCGAGCGAATCGGTGAGCGCCTTGGCTGGCACACAGCCTATGAATCTGTTGTGGATAACCCTTACCTGCCAGATTTCTACGCCAGCATGAAAGACTGGGCTTTTCATCTGCAGGTTTACTTCCTCGGCCACCGTGCACAGCAGCACCTGGATATGTTCAATGACCCGCGCTCTGCCATCATCGACCGCAGCATTTACGAAGACGCCTACATTTTTGCCCGCGCCCTTTATTCAATGGGCAACATCAACGAACGCGATTACAGTACCTACCGCAAGGTCTTTGACCTGATCACCGCCAACCTGCCCCACCCCTCCCTGCTTGTTTATCTCAATGGCAACATCAACGAACGCGATTACAGTACCTACCGCAAGGTCTTTGACCTGATCACCGCCAACCTGCCCCACCCCTCCCTGCTTGTTTATCTCAATTGCCCGGTGGATACCCTCGTCGAGCGTATCCAGTCCCGCGGCCGCGACATCGAATCTTCCATCTCACGCGATTACCTCGCCCTGCTTGAGACATATTACGACGACTGGACGCGCGACTTCGACCTTTGCCCCATCCTCACCATCCGCACTGACGACCTTGATTTCGTCCATGAACCGCGCCACCTCGATACCGTGGTGAAGAAGATTAAAGAAAAGCTCTCAGGCCGCGAAGAGATCGTTTTCTGAGAATTGTCAGGTAACGGAATTACCCTTATGTGTGCTGCAACCTATTTCATCTCACTGCGTATATTATCTAGACAAATTTATTAGGCGGGATAACAGTGAAGCAGATTGACCCAATTTGGATCGAGAAAGCCCGCCATGGAGATGAAGAAGCCTTCACCATGTTGGTTGATACCTACCAGACCCCTGTTTTTAACCTGTGTTACAGGATGCTTGGGGAAAGCACGGCCGCTGAGGATGCCGCCCAGGAAACCTTCTGGCGCGCCTGGCAGAAGATCAAAAGTTACGACCCGCAGCGCCCGTTCGGCACCTGGCTGCTCTCCATTGCCGCGCATTACTGCATTGATCAGCAGCGCAAACAGAAGGTCACGCTCTTCGAACTGGATGAATATCCCGATTTTGACCTAGGCGACCCGCATGTTCCCAACCCTGAATCGGCTGTCATCACCAATGACGAAGAGGAAGCGCTGCACCGTATGATCGACCAGTTAAATCCGCCCGATCGCGCAGCAGTGATCCTGAAATACTGGTATGGATGTTCGGAGGAAGAGATCGGTCAGATGCTTTCACTCACAGTCAGCGCGGTCAAAAGCCGGCTGCACCGGGCCCGCCGGCAGCTGGCTGATGCCGTGATAGAAAATCAAACATTAACGGTACAGGGAGGATAATGTTATGAATCATTACCCATTCAGAAGTTGGATACTGGATGAAGCAGACCTCAACGACACACAGCGCGAAGAGCTGCAAGCCCACCTGGAACTCTGCCCGGAATGCGCGCAGCTTTCGCGTTCCCTGAGCATCGCCCTGCAGACCGTCCGTGAAGCGCACGAGCAGGCGGCTCCACCCGATTTTACCCGCAGGTTTATGGCTTCACTTGAAGCCCGCCAGCGCGAACAGGAACGCAAACAGGCGCGCACATTGACTCTTGTTCTGGCGGCTACCGCTTTGATCATCGTCATGGTCTCGCTTTATATATTCGTACCCGAGTTATCGCTAATTTCACTCGCTGCCACTACCATCGCGGCGGTAGTCGGTTTGCTCACCAGTCTGCAGCAAGCGCTTTCATTTGTACTAAACGCTTTCCAGAAGTTGAGCCCGTCCACGCTCATCATCAGCGGAGTGATTCTCGCCGGCTGGGTACTCCTGGCCAGCCTGACCCTCGGGTTATCCATCTGGAAACTCGCCTTTCGGAAATCTGAGGTGCGTAAATGAAAAAAATATTAGCAATCCTACTGGTAACCACTTTTCTTCTGCTGGCATTTACGCCAACGCCAGTGCTGGCGCAGGATCCCCAACCGGGCAACACCATTTCCGGTGACCAGGTCATCATCGGCAATACGTTCAGGCTGGAGAGCGGAGAAACCCTTGACGGCAGCCTGCTCATCATTGGCGGCACAGCCTCCACCGCGGTTGATACCGCGGTCAATGGTGACCTCGTTCTCATAGGGGGAACATTAGCCATCAACGGGTCGGTCGATGGCGACATCGTTTCGATCGGCGGCGTGGTCAACCTGCAAGACAGTGCTGTGGTAAACGGCGGTCTCACAATGATCGGCGCCAGCCTCACCCGTTCACCTTCGGCACAGATCAGCGGCAGCATCTCAGAAGAAACTCCGCGATTTCTCGATTTTGATTTTCTTGATGAAAATGGTTTGAACCTCCCCTTCAAACCCGCTGTGAAACCACTCAACAAAATCCTCACCGCGGCATTCCAATCACTGGTGATGGCAGTTCTGGCGGTACTGGTGGGGCTGCTGCTGCCGCGGAATCTTAAGAACTCCGCTGCCGCGCTGGTGCGCGAACCGGTTGTAAATGGCGGCGTTGGCTTGCTCACCGTGGTCGTCGCCCCGGTCATCCTCGTGCTGCTCACCATCACCATAATTCTGATTCCTGTCACACTGCTGGCTGCCATCGCTCTCGGGTTGGCCATCGTTATCGGTAACATCGTTGTTGGCTACGAGATCGGAAACCGCCTTTCTGCTGTATTCAAAGACACCTGGCATCCTTCCATCGCTGCCGGTATCGGCACGCTGCTTCTCAGCCTGGTCACAGGTTTGGCCGGGGTGATCCCCTGTGTGGGCTGGGTGCTGGGTTTCATCGCATCCATTCTGGGTCTCGGCGCGGTGGTCACCAGCCGATTTGGATCCACCAAATACGCGACCAAAGTTGTGGAAGCGGTGATTTCCCCCATTCAGCCGACTGCGCCCGATGAAGAACCCCCTCAGCAACCTCCTGCAACCCCCGGCATCTGAGCTACGTATATTGGTTACATAACTTCGGAGGCACAAACCTATGAAAACAATCAAATTGATCGCGATCATCACCATGGTATTCACATTGACATCGTGCACATTCTTTCTCGATATTCCCCCTGTGAGAACCGGTGAAACCCAGATATTCGAGATCAGTGAAGAAGCTTTCAAAGATACAGAAATAACCCTGGTGGATATTGAGATGGGTGCTGGCACCCTGGCAATTAACGGTGGGTCAACAAAACTGATGGAAGGGACGATAACCTACAACATCGATACCTGGGAACCAGTAGTGATCAGGGAAAATAACAGGCTCACCCTGAAACAAAACAGGGATGCGCAGGCGGTTAAGGAATACCGGAATGAATGGGATCTAAAACTCGGATCAATGCCAATGGAACTGGAGCTTGGCGCAGGTGCGTATGAAGGCAACATAGATCTTGGCGGACTCGCCATTACCAGATTGGAAATTTCTGATGGTGCCAGCAAATCTACGGTCCGGTTCAGTGAACCCAATACCACGGAAATGGATTTATTTACATACAAGACCGGCGCGTCAAATGTCGAACTATATGAGTTGGGTAACGCCCGGGCTGAGCGTCTCGAATTCATCTGCGGCGCTGGCAGTTACAAATTCGACTTCACGGGTGTGAATACCAATGACATCAACGTGGTCATCGAGGGAGGGATCAGCGATGTGACCATTACTATCCCCGAGAACGCCCGCGCCGAAATCATCGTCGAGGGTGAGCTGAGCAATACAGACCTCACCGGAACATGGACTGTAGAAAACAATACCTACCAGGCTGGAACGAGTGGCGCTCTCATCACGGTCCGCATTGACATCGCCCTGGGAAATTTAAACCTGGTGCAAGAATAAAAATCGAAAACAAAAAAAAATCCCGTTCAGTGAACGGGATTTTTTATCGAATCTTAATGCATAACTAACGGTACAATCCTAATTCACACACTGCCTGGTACACCGCGTCCCGTAAATAATAACGGTAGCCCATCCCTTCAGCAATCCTTTGGCGGATTTGCTTCGAGGAGATCTCGAGGATGGGCGCGTCAACGATCCTAACCTTGTTGGATATCCCCGGCAAGGCTTCTTCAAGCACGGTCAGGTCCACCTGGTCGGCGTGCCGCCGCATCACACCGATGCCGTCGCAGGTTTCAATGAACTTCTGCGGTTTGTTCCAGGTTGGCAGGTCATGCAGCGAGTCACCACCCATAAGGTAGTACATCTCCGCGCCCGGGTATTCCTCTTTGAGGATGTTGACCGTGTCGATGGCATAATGCGGTCCGGGTCGGTCGATATCCACGCGGGAGGTCTTGAACGCGGGATTCCCGTGAATGGCTTTCTCCACCAGCAAGAAACGCTCTTCAATCGGGCTGACGTTAGTATAGCGCTTATGAGGTGGATTATCGGTTACCACCCACAAGAGCAGGTCCAGTGAAAGCTGGGTGCGGCATTCCTCCGCCAGGATCAGGTGTCCTACATGCGGTGGGTCGAAGGTGCCGCCGAAAATACCGACGCGTTGATAGAATGCCATTTTAATCCTGCCACTCCAGTTCATAATCAAGGATATAAACCGTGTCGCCGTTTTCGATCCCCTGTTTGCGCAGCGCATCGTCCACACCCAACGAGACCATCAGGTGCTGAAAACGCCTGACGGAACCATGATGCTCCCAATAGGTCATCTCCGCTGCTCTCTCTATCGATGCGCCCTTCACCCGCCAGCCACCGCCCTCCCGCTCGATGGTGAAATCGCGCGGGTCCTCCCTCGGTTTGTAAGTAGGCAGTTCGGGTGCGATTTCTTTCTTCGGTGTATTTATGAGGATCTCATGAGCCTTCCAGAGTACCGGTGTCAGGTTCTCGCGGGTGAGCGCCGAGATTTGATGAGCTTCATAACCCAATTTTCTCAATTTCTTGAGCAGGTTTTCCGATTTTTCCTGCACACCCGGCAGGTCAATTTTATTGATCACCACAACCTGCGGCTTTTCTCCCAGCTCGCTATCAAACAACGCCAGTTCCTGGTTGGTCTGGCTGAAATCCGCCAACGGATCATCCGCGCTGCCGTCTAAAACATGAATCAATACCCTGGTTCGTTGAATGTGCTTGAGAAAGGCATCTCCCAGCCCAACACCCTCGTGCGCACCTTCGATCAACCCCGGGATGTCCGCCAAAACAAGATCGGTTTCAGTGTCCAGCCGCACCACGCCCAAGTTGGGTTCAATAGTAGTGAATGGGTAATCAGCGATCTTGGGTTTGGCATTGGTGACCGCTGCCAGCAGGCTGGATTTACCGGCGTTCGGTACACCCACGATCCCCACATCTGCCAGCAGTTTCAACTCCAACCTTATCTCACGTTCCTCCGGGGGTTCGCCTTTTTCAGCGGTGCGCGGCGCCTGGTTGCGCGAAGTGGCGAAATGCTGGTTGCCCCTCCCACCGCGTCCGCCTTTGCATATGGTCAGTTCCTGGCCCGGTTCAACCAGGTCACCGAGCAGCGCGCTGGTTCCCTGATCATAAACAATTGTTCCCGGCGGCACGGGGATCACCAGGTTGGGCGCTCCTCTACCGCTCATGTTGCTGCCGCGGCCGTTCCCGCCGTCCTCCGCGATAAACTTACGCCGGTAACGGAAATTGAGCAGCGTGTTCATTTTTTCATCTACGCGAAAAACAACGTCTCCCCCCCTGCCGCCGTCTCCACCGTCCGGTCCACCACGGGGAACATACTTTTCACGGCGGAAATGCACCACGCCCGCTCCACCGCGTCCTGACCTGCAATATATGGTTGCTTCATCGATGAACATCTTTTATCTTCCTGCAACAGGCTCAGCACTTTTCTTGCTGAGCCTGTGTAATTTCCTTTACTTCTTCGGGAACTTCTTCTTTAAAATGTCTTCCAGGTCCGGTTTGCCGATCTCCTGCAGCTCGTAGCGCACACGCTGCATCGGTTTATTCACCTTGATGATCCTGGTAAGGTCGATCGGTGTGGCGGAGATCACCAGATCCACATCCATCTTGTTGATCGTGTCTTCAAGATCCTTGACCATTTTGTCGCCGTAACCCATTGCGGGTAGGATAGTACCCGTCTTCGGATACTTGACATAAGTATCGTGAATGGTCCCGACAGCGTAAGGCCGCGGATCTACGATCTCGCCAGCGCCAAACCGCCTGGCAGCCACCCAGCCGGCGCCGTAGGCCATCTCGCCGTGCGTCAGAGTCGGACCGTCTTCAACCACCAGCACGCGCTTGCCGCGGATGGCTTCGGGATCGTCTACGAATAAGGGCGAAGCACCTTCGATGATGACGGCATTCGGATTCAGTTCATGCAGTGTGTTGCGGACATCAATAACTTTTCCGGGTTTGGCGGTGTCGACCTTATTGATTACAAACACATCGGCTAACCGGACGTTGGTCTCTCCGGGGTGATATTTGTATTCGTGCCCGGGCCGGTGCGGATCAGCAACAACAATGCTCAGATCGGATTGATAGAACGAGAAATCATTGTTCCCACCGTCCCATAACACGATATCAACTTCCTTCTCAGCTTCGCGCAGTATGGCTTCGTAATCAACCCCTGCGTACACGATAACGCCGTTGTCAATGTGAGGTTCGTATTCTTCACGTTCCTCAATTGTGCATTCGTGCTTGTCAAGGTCGGCGTAAGTGGCAAACCGCTGTACCTTTTGTTTTACCAGGTCACCGTAAGGCATCGGGTGGCGGATAGCCGCGACCTTGTATCCCATATCACGAAGGATCATGGAAACTCGGCGGGTCGTCTGGCTCTTGCCCGAACCGGTGCGAACCGCGCAAACGGAGACAACCGGTTTTACCGATTTGACCTGGGTGCTGCCCACTCCCATCAGGCGGAAATCCGCCCCGGCAGCCAGCACGGTGGAGGCTTTATGCATCACAACCTCGTGCGGTACATCACTGTACGCGAAGACCACCTGGTCTACCTTTAGTTTCTTGATCAAATCAATTAGTTCACTCTCCGGGTAGATCGGTATTCCAGTCGGATACAGAGAACCGGCCAGCTCAGCCGGGTACTTCCGGCCTTCAATGTTCGGAATTTGTGTGGCGGTGAAAGCGACGACTTCATAATCCTTGTTATCGCGATAGAAAACATTGAAATTATGAAAATCGCGACCGGCTGCACCCATGATAAGGGTTTTGATTGGGGACATTTGGAATTTCTCCTTTTGTGAATAGATTATTTTCACATCGCTTGTGGGGCTGTGATGCCCAGTATTGCCAGACTATTGAAAATCGCCTGCCGTGCGGCAGCCACCAATCGCAGGCGCGCTGAACGTACAGGTTCCTCTGCATTGAGTACCGGACATTGGGTATAGAAATCGTTGAAGGCGCGTGCCAGCTCGTAGGCCTGGTTGGTGATGATCAGCGGCTTGAGGTCCCGGGCTGCTTTTTGAATCTCCTCGGGCATGCGGCTGATCAGATCGACCAGCGTTACCTCCTGTTCAGTCAACTCGTATTCAGACGCCAGGTCAGGCGGTATTTGATTATCTACTTTACGGAGTATGCTGTTCGCCCTCACGTAAGCATACTGAATATATGGTGCGGCCTGTCCATTGAAGTCTAAAGCCGATTCCCAATCAAATGTGACCACCTTGTTGCTCTCGCGCGAGAGCATGGGGTACCTGATGGCACCTATTCCCACTGCCCTGGCGATTTCGATTTGTTTTTCAGGGGAGAGTTCCCGGTTCTTTTCCTGCACCACCGTCAACGCGCGGGCTGTGGCTTCACGAATCAGATCTTCCAAGAGTACTACTGTTCCTTCTCGAGAGGCCATCACCACATTCCCCGGCAAACTGACCAGCTCGTAAGGCAGGTGCTGGCAGCGAGTCGCCCATTCATACCCGGCGAGCTCTAAAGTCTTGAACACCTGTTGGAAATGCAGCGATTGCCGCACATCAACCACGTAATAAGATCTTTGTAGATCAGGATAATCCAGGAATTTCTGCCTTGCTAAAGCCAGATCTTCAGTGGCATATAACGCGGTTCCATCAGACCGCAGCACCACCATCACACGGTATTTTTCTTCTTTCAATCCCAGTTTTTCATCGATCTTGACGATTACCGCTCCTCCATCAGTGCGTTCATCGTTTGCGATTCCCTTTTCCAACAGATCTTCAACCATCGCCTTGCCAGGCACTTCGAACATCGAATTGAAATAATACCGGTCAAAGTGGATGTCCAGAAGATCGTACATCTCGTTGAAGCCGTCCAAAGACCACTGCCTGGTTTCCTTCCAGCAGTCCACTACCTCCGGGTCACGGTTATCCCAGCGGTTATACATTTCTCTGATCTCTTCCTCAAGCGCAGGGTCCTGTTCCAGGCGTTTCACTGCTTCAGCGTATATCGAACCCATCCAGCGGGTAATATCCGCATCAGGTTTTTCGCCCTTGTGGTACTTGAGGTAGTTCCACAACCACTTGATCACGTGCAAACCAATATCGCCGGGATAATTCGCCCTGACAACATCAAATCCCCCGGCATGGAGAATTCGTGCCAAAGCATCACCCAAAAATGCGCTGCGCAGATGCCCGACATGAAAAGCCTTGTGCGTATTCGGATGAGAAAACTCAACCATGACCCGTTGCTGCAGTCTTTCGCCGTATCCGTAACCATCTTTTTTCGTTAAGACAGAATTTAGTACATGTTGAAAATAGTCAACCTTAGAAAAATACAGGTTGAGATAGCCTTTTACAGCTTCGATTTTTTCGAACCCGCTGGTGGTTGCCAGGTATACTGCCAGGTTATCGGCGATTTCTGCCGCACGCGCTCCCACATTCCCCTTTGTTTCTCCAAAAGAAGCAGCTGCCAGCTGAAAAAAGGAAGTGCTGATCCCCCATTGCCCATTGAACGGAATCCAGACCCACTTTATCTCGGGTGCAGGAAGACCTTGCTCCCGGCAGTACGCCTGGATCTTGGCTTCAACTTGCTTTTGTTCCAATTCGAACATATTTAACCGCTTTCCTGTTTCGTAAGGCAGATGGATTATATCATAGGGGGAAAATCAATCTTCGATGTTAAATAGCAAGAGCGGGAGGAAAACGCCTCCCGCTCATTCGATAAACAAAAAACGATCTTACTTTGAAGCAGCCAACCGCTTCATCAGCCTGCTCTTGCGCCGTGCGGCGTTATTCTTATGAATAACCCCTTTTTGGGCTGCCTTATCAAGGGCGGCCACGGCTACCAGCGTAGCAGCTTCCGCAGCTTCAGGATCCTGGCCGGCTAATGCCACCCTTGCCCGGGCGACATAAGTGCGCGCAGAACCGCGATATACACGATTGCGCAGTCTTCGTTTTTCATTTTGCTTGTTGCGCTTTATTGCAGATTTGATGTTAGCCAACTTGTTCCTCCGATAAAACTGTCAGTGCGAGGGTCGAGGGTAAGCACTGTTCAGGTGGCGCAAGAATTCTACCTTAACCCCTGCAATCTGTCCAGATGGGACGGGGTTTTACTTATCTTGCAGGGCGGCTACGCCAGGCAATTCCAATCCTTCGAGCATCTCCAACGACGCCCCGCCGCCGGTGGAAATGTGGGTGATCTGGTCTGCCAGTCCTGATTGTTGGATTGCCGCAACCGATTCGCCGCCGCCAATGATACTGACTGCGCTGCTGGCAGCTACTGCTTTTGCTACACCGTACGTTCCCTCGGCAAACCGGGGGAATTCGAATACCCCCATCGGGCCGTTCCATACCACGGTTCCCGCAGCGCGAATGACCTGAGCATATGCGTTAACCGTCTCTGGTCCAATATCCAACACACGCCAGCCATCCGGAACTTCGCCAGCTGGGAGAGTCTTGCTGGCAGCTTCTGCTTCGAATTTGTCAGCAAGTACCATATCGACAGGCAGGTGTATCTTACCACCCGAGTCTTTAAGCAGAGCACGGGCAATTTCAAGGGAATCATCCTCAACCAGCGAATCCGCCATGGCCAGTCCCTGGGCCTTGAAAAATGTATTTGCCATTCCACCGCCAATTAGAATGGCGTCTGCCTTCACTAAAAGGTTCTTAATGACACCGATCTTGTCACTGATCTTGGCGCCGCCCATGATCGCCACAAAAGGCTGTTTAGGATCAGCGATTGCCTGACCAAGATACTTGATCTCTTTCTCAAGCAGAAAACCGGCCACGCCTGGAAGGAAGCGGGTGACTCCTTCAGTTGATGCGTGGGCGCGGTGTGCGCTGCCAAAAGCATCATTTACGAAAAGGGCGGCCAGGCTGGCCAGTTGTTCAGCCATACCCGGATCGTTCTTCTCCTCTTCAGCGTGAAACCGCGTGTTTTCCAGCACCAGCACTTCGCCGGTTTTCAGGGCTTTCGCCGCTGCGGCAGCTTCAGGACCGATGCAATCAGAGGCAAAATTGACCGGTTTTCCTAACAGGCTTGATAGGTGATCGGCTACAGGCTTCAACGAATATTTCGCCTCTGGCCCCCCCTTCGGGCGGCCTAGATGGGAACACAGGATCACTGCTGCACCGCCCTCCAGCAGGTACTGGATCGTGGGTAGTGCTGCCCGGATGCGGGTATCATCGCCTACTCCGGTTTCGGTTAAGGGTACGTTGAAATCTACCCTGACCAGAACCTTTTTACCTTTTACATCAACATCCCGAACGGTTTTCTTATCAAACATCATCATTCCTCCTGGTTAAGGGATGATGCGCAACCCGGGTAAGCTACCAGTTGCGCATCGAAATCATCACGATTTCCCGGGAAAACTCAGCCGGGTTCGAAAGTTTATAACTTCTTTCCCAGCATCGCGGCCAGGTCGGCGGTCCGGCAGGAATAACCCCATTCATTATCGTACCAGGCGACCACTTTGACCATGTTACCGCCCATTACCATGTTGGTAGGCAGGTCAACGATCGAAGATCGTGAATCACCCTTGAAATCCATTGAAACGAGAGGATCACCATATTCACCGCTGGTATAGCCGAGAATGCCTTTCAGCGGACCATTGGCTGCATCAACAAAGGCTGCGTTTAATTCGTCCTTGGTGATGGACTTTTCGATGATCGCGACAAAATCAACAATGGACACTGTGGGGGTTGGAACGCGAAGTGAAAAGCCGTCAAATTTTCCCTTGAGTTCAGGGATGACCAGTGCCAGGGCTTTGGCAGCACCGGTAGTGGTGGGGATAATGTTCAACCCAGCGGCGCGAGAGCGGCGCATTTCCTTTTTATGTCCCTGGTCCAGTATCACCTGGTCGTTGGTATAGGAATGGATCGTTGTCATCATCCCGTGCACGATCCCGAATTTATCGTTCACTACCTTTGCCGCTGGAGCGAGGCAGTTGGTAGTGCAGGATGCATTTGAGATCACGTGATGCTTCGCGGGATCGTACCAATCATCATTTACGCCTAGCACAAGGGTGAGATCCTCGTTTTTAGCGGGCGCAGTGATGATCACCTTCTTGGCACCGCCTTTTTCAATGTGAACGACCGCACCAGCCTTGCCTTTGGCGGGGTCGCCCTTGGCATCAGTAAATACACCGGTGGACTCTACAACGATATCCACACCCAGATCTTTCCATGGCAGCAGACCCGGGTCTTTTTCTGCAAAAACCTTGATCGCCTTGCCGTCCACGATCAATTCATTATCTTTTGCTTCTATATGTACAGGCAGGATCCCATAATTCGAATCGTATTTGAATAAATGGGCGTTGGTCTTGGTATCAAAAAGATCGTTGACAGCCACAACCTCAACTTCCCCGGTGTGGTATTCATTAATCGCTTTGAGAACCTGGCGGCCGATGCGGCCGAATCCATTAATTCCAACTTTTATGGTCATATGTTTCCTCCAGATAGAATATCCATAAATTTTACCATGTCCATACAGGTTTGAGAATTAAATTGATGAACCGACTTCTCTTGAAACCAATGGACCCGTTCGTTCCATGTAGAGATCGATTATCGTTTTCGCCACCTTTGCCGGGTTGTGCCGCCAAGGATTTTCTGTATCCACAAAATCAGCCTGGTAGATTGGGTAATGCTTGTCTTCGGTCTGCACTTTTACCCAATCGGTACCTTCCGGCATGGATCTGTCAAACCGGTTGTTGGCAAGCACTACATCAAAGAGTTTGTGACCGGCGTGTTTTTCGATTGCACGCAGGTGATCCTCGCAGGAATATCCATCTGTTTCACCGCGTTGAGAGGCAATATTACAAATGTAGAATTTATAAGCCCGGCTGGCTTTGATCGCTTCTACCAGGTCCGGTACCAATAGGTTGGCAATAACACTGGTATAAAGGCTGCCCGGACCCACCAGGATGAGATCAGCACCGAGAATTGCTTGAATTGTCGGAGGATATGAAGCCGGATTAGCCGGATCCAGCCAAACACGGCGAACCTTGCCGCCGGTTTTACTGATTTCGCTCTCACCTTTTACATGTAAGATGATCTTCTCATCCGGTAGTTCCACCTCGGCGACCAGGTTGATATTCCTCAAAGTCGCCGGCAAAACGCTGCCCTGCACAGCCAGCACTCGCGCTGACTCTGTAATCGCGGCTTCAAAGCTGCCGGTGATCTCGGTCAGTGCTGTGATGAGCAGGTTTCCCAGGGAATGCCCATTTAATCCCGCGCCGGATGCGAAGCGGTACTGGAAAAGCTGGGTCATCATTTCTTCATCATTAGATAACGCCGCCAGGCAATTGCGTAGATCTCCGGGTGGGAGGATACCAATGGATTTTCGTATCTCACCGGATGACCCGCCGTCATCCGCCACGGTGACGATCGCGGTAATGTTGCGTGAGTAGCTCTTCAACCCTCTCAGTATGGAAGTCAATCCGGTGCCGCCGCCGATCACGACGATCCTCGGGCCTTTTTCCCTGCGTCTGAATTCCGCCACTGTATCGATCACATCCTTACCGGGTCTCATAAATGGTCTCAGCAGTGCGCGGTTTAATCCCATAATTCCGATCACGACAAGTGCCAACCCTATACTGCCGAAGATCAAAGCCCGCAGGATGCGATTGGTGATGAATTGCAGCGCGACAATCTTAATGACTGGCAGCCACCAGCCCTCAGGTGCTGTGCGGTAAATATCCAAAAGATATACAGCCAGCCCCACCCCCAGCATGGTGGTACCTGCAAGTATCACTAACACCCAGCGTTTGACACCGATACCCGGAACCAGCCAGCGCAGATTTAGGAGTATGGATTGGAGAAAACTGTTGAATTTTCGTGTTCTGCGTGTTCGCATTTTGTTAGATAATAGCAGGGTTTAATGGTCGCGTCAATAAAAGTGATTCGCTCAGCTCAGCCAGCACAACCCGAAAACCCGAAATGATGCTCATGTTATAATCACTTTACCGATATACTGCATTGGAATCATCATTATCAACCTAAAAAAACATCAGGAGGATGATTTGAACCCCATGAAATTACCCGGCGATAAAGCACAACATTTGATCCTTCGCGACCAACAGGTGATTTCACCTTCCTATCCGCGTGGATATCCCTTTGTTATGGATCATGGAAAAGGAGTCTACGTTTGGGATGTTGATGGCAATAGATTCCTTGATTTCGCAGCCGGCATTGCGGTAAATTCCACCGGTCACAGCCATCCTGATGTGGTGAAGGCCATTCAGGAACAGGCGGAAAAGTTCATCCACATTTCTTCCGATTTTTATCACGCCAAATGGATCGAACTTGCAGAGTACCTAAACCGGATCGCGCCATTCAAAGAGGATGCCGTAATTTTCCAGACCAATTCCGGCACTGAAAGCGTTGAGTCAGCGCTTAAATTGGCGCGTTACCACACCGGTCGGACACAATTCATCGCCTTTATGGGTGGTTTTCACGGCCGCACATACGGCTCGGTCACATTGACGGCCAGTAAAGCCAAATATCATCATGGGTTTTATCCGCTTATGAACGGCGTTACCCATGTGCCCTTCCCTGATCCGTACCGCCCAATACTTCAAACAAATCCCTCAGAAGACATCGGCGATGCGACCATCAGGTATATCGAAGAGCTTTTCATCCACATGCTCCCCCCTCAGGATGTTGCGGGCATCATCATTGAGCCTATTCAGGGGGAAGGTGGCTATGTCGTTCCCCCTCAAACTTTCCTGCCCCAACTGCGCGAGTTATGCAATCGGTATGGCATCCTCCTCATCGCAGATGAAGTTCAGTCCGGTGTCGGTCGGACCGGTAAATGGTGGGCAATTGAGAATTTTGATGTTGAACCGGATATCGTCACCAGTGCCAAGGGAATCGCATCAGGAATGCCGCTTGGAGCGATGATCGCGCGCAAAAGCATCACAACCTGGCCAAAAGGCGCCCACGGCAATACCTACGGCGGTAACCCATTGGCCTGCGTTGCCGGCCTGGAAACGCTGCGCTTGATCGAAAATGGTTACATGAAAAACGCAGCCGAGGTTGGCACTTATTGCCTTTTGAAATTGGCAGATCTGCAATCGAACCATCCATCCATCGGGGTTGTCCGCGGAATCGGGCTGATGATCGGCATCGAGTTCGTAGAAAACCGGGAGTCTCGAAAACCGGCAGAACAACTTCGCGACATCATCGTTGATAAGGCGTTCGAACTTGGTTTACTCACACTCGGCTGCGGTACCAGCACTATTCGTGTCTCACCTCCTCTTTGCATCACCCGTGAGGAAATCGACGCGGGTTTGGCTATTCTTGATCAGGCCATAACCTTCGCAGAAAAAAATGGCTCTTAATCTTCAACGGTTCAACAAGAACTCTCAGAAAATTTGATGCTTCCAGATTTCAGGGTTCGTCAGCGGGATTACTTATTGGAAATTTCGAGGGCTCTCACACAGGAGCTTGACCTTGTCAAGCTCCTTGAACGCATCCTGCAGATCTCACTGGAAATGCTCGCCGGGCAGGCAGGTCTCATTGCGCTGCGAAGCCCAACAGAAGGCTGGAAGATACAGGTCTCCACCGGTTTACCCCCGGCATTTCTTCGTTTTCTTGAACCTCAATTGGCGCAAATTTCCGAGGAACAGGATCCCACCGACCTCGAACTGAAAACCATCAACAACATCCTGGGTGGATTCACCCAGGCGGTCAGCCTGGGTCGCTTGAGTAGTGTTGGACTTCCGCTGATTACCGGCCAGAAAGTTCTGGGAGTGATTTTTGTCTTTCGGGAATACGCTGCGTTTTCCCCTAATGACCGCACACTGCTGGCCAGTTTCGCCGACCAGGCTGCCATTGCCATGCAGAACGCTCAGTTATACACCCAGGTGGAGAATGACCGCCGTCGGGTTTCTGGATTGCTGGATTCGGCTGCTGACGGGATCCTCATTTTGACCCGTGACCTTAAAGTGGAAAGAGTTAACCCGTCCTTTGCTCATTTAATCGGAAAACCACCCTCTGAGTTGACCGGCAAGGACCATGATGAAGTGATCCGTTTCACTAAAGCGCCTCACGGGTTGACACTTTCTCAAGCCATCGCTGATGGTTGGCCGCTCACCCCTCACGCTGCGCTTTATGTCGAAGGTGATCTTGAGAGAACAGCCGGTTCCCGCTCCGTCCCGGTGGGCATCACCTACGCGCCATTGCTTTCAGAGCAGGGAAAACTTGTCAATATTATTACAACCGTACGCGACATCACCCGTTTCCGCGAAGCGGATGAATTAAAGTCCACGTTTATTTCTGTTGTGAGCCACGAGCTCAAGACCCCTGTCGCGCTCATTAAAGGATATGTGAGCACACTTAGGCGTGATGACGCCCACTGGGATAAAGAAATCGTCAGTGACAGTCTGCAAATAATTGAAGAAGAAGCCGATCGCCTGGGTGAATATATCGAAAACCTGCTGGATGTGACCCGCCTGCAGGCCAACGGTTTCAACCTGAAACGCAATGATACTCAGCTGGCTGAGATCATCAAACATGTCGCTGAGCGCCTCCAGACCCAAACCAGTAAACACAATATTATTGTCGATATTCCGCAGCCGCTGCCGATCATTGTTGCGGATGATAACCGTATCAACCAGGTGATTTCAAACCTCGTTGCGAACGCGATCAAGTACGCCCCTGACGGTGAGATCCGGATCCGGTCTGTTCAAAAAGATAACAATATCGTTGTTTGCGTCAGCGATGAGGGTCCGGGAATCGATCCCAACGACGCACCGTATGTTTTTGACCGTTTTTACCGCGCGCCTGATGCCAGCCGACAGACCAAAGGAGCAGGTTTGGGGTTATTCCTGGCAAAAGCCATCGTTGAAGCTCACGGGGGTAGGATCTGGATCGACCTGGAAGTCGGCCGCGGTGCGCGTATTTGTTTCTGCCTGCCTGTGACCAACCCGGAGTGACTTTTTTTACAAGAATTTCGTCAGAATTCGGGGTGGTATAATCACCCCGTTAAATTAATCAATAAATGAAAGAGTAGAAATATGCCAAAAATTCAAACCGCCTGTCCACGTTGTAAACAGCCCATACTAGCTGAAGTCCAATTACTTTTCGACATGAACTCAGATCCCACTGCCAAGCAGAAATTACTTGGCCGGTCGACCAATACAGCCCGCTGCCAGGCTTGCGGTTACGAAGGGCTTATCAGCACCCCTATCGTGTACCACGACCCGGATAAAGAATTGCTGCTCACGTACTTCCCCGGTGAGCTCGGACTTCCACTCAACGAACAGGAGAAGCAGATCGGCCCTCTGATCAACCAGGTGGTAAACTCCCTTCCGGTCGAAAAGCGCAAAGGCTATTTATTCCAGCCTAATTCAATGTTCACTTACCAGTCGCTAATCGACCGCATTCTGGCTGCGGATGGGATCACGAAAGAGATGATCGAAGCTCAACAAAAGCGTGTCAACCTCATCCAACGCCTGTTGAGCATGGCCAATGGTGAAGATCGCGTTACTGTGATCAGGCAGGAAGCCGGTATAGTGGATGGTGAGACCTTCACACTGCTTTCAACCCTCATCCAATCCGCTTCCGCCCAGGGAGATGAAACCAGCGCAAAACTTCTCAGCCAGGTCCAGGCAGAATTGCTGAACGAAACTGATTTCGGAAAGAAATTGCTTGCGGACAGCCAGGAGACCCAACAAGCGCTCAAGGAGCTGGATAAGGCCAATAAAGAAGGTTTGACCCGAGAAAAACTACTTGAAATATTATCCGCGGTGAAATCCGAAGCCAGCCTCACCACCCTGGTGAGCCTTACCCGTTCCGGATTGGATTACCAGTTCTTCCAGATCCTGAGCGAAAGGATCGAAAAAGAACAGGATGACAGCAAGCAAACCCTCACGGCTTTGAGGGACAAGCTCCTGGACCTCACCCGTAAGATCGATAATGAAGTCAAAAAAAGGCTTGAGAGCGCAACCTCATTACTTGAATCCATACTGACAGAGGCAGATGCCCAGGCAGCCATAGAAAAACACGCCGAGGAAATAGACGAATTCTTCACCCAGGCTGTACAGGTGGAATTTGAAAAAGCGCACAGTGAAAATAACCTGGAAAGAATGGAGAAGATCCAGAAGGTTGTCACAGTGCTGGATAAGTTGACCGCACCTCCGCCTGAAGTGGACCTGATTCAGAGACTGCTGGAAGCCAGCGATGACAATGAACGAAAAAAGTTGATCACGGAAAATGAAGCGCTGGTCAACGACCAGTTCCTGCAAACAATAAACGCCATTATCTCCGAGGGATCAACCCGGAACCAGACTCCGGAATTGCTGGAGGCTTTGAAAAATATCTACAAAATGGCGCTGCGCCACAACATGGAAAAGAACCTGCGCGCCTGAAACCTTTTTTACATACATAAAATCCCTGGCAGTGACTACCAGGGATTTTTCTTAATTCGCTGCAGGTTGTTCAAAAACAATTATTTATCCGTTGACAGTTCAAGCCTGGTGCCGTGACCTCGCACGGTCACAATAAATTGATGCTCAGGGTCGAGCTCAGCCAGCCTGTCGCGCAAACGTCGGATGAGCGCGTCGAGCGCCTGGTCAGAAACCCCGGTAGCTTCTTCCTCTTCCCATATTCTTTTGATCAATGCTTCTCTTGTAACCACTTCACCCGCCTGATCGTAAAGTGCCAGAAGAAGCCTGAATTGGGCAGCTGATAAAGGTGGCAATAACTCTTCGTTGCGGATCCACACCCGGCGTGATCGCTCATCTAACACCAGCCTGCCTGTTTTCTTGAAGAGCGCGGGTTCTAAGTCCTCGATTGGCATGGTCGCATCTGAACTGTAGAAAACAAATTTCTGTATCAAAGCAATCTGGAAGATATCGCCATCACTCAGGCGCACCGGTTCAACCAGCGGTTCACCTGAGTAGAAGGTGCCATTTTTGCTGCCAAGATCTTCGATAAAACACACACCGTTGTCATCGCGCACACGCGCATGATGTCGTGAAACCTGGCGATCCTCTATACAGATGACGCAATCATCCTCCCGGCCGATTTCCAGATCCTCGCGAATGATCCAGCGTCTGCCCTCAAGCGGACCCTGTAGGGCCACGAGTACAGGGTATTCATGTATGATCGGTTCGCTTGGTAAAAATTTGGCCATATCTTCCTCAATCAAGATTATACAGGATGTTCATCAGGTATAATACATTCAACAGGACAAAATCCATGAGTTTGCGAATCCGCCGCTGAAAATATGATCACACCCCTAAAACAAGGAAATATTCTGCGTGAAAGGTACTCCATCCGCCGTGTTATCGGGCAGGGCGGGATGGGCTGTATCTACCTGGCAGATGACCTCAGGCTCGAAGGCCGGCAGTGCGCAGTTAAAGAAGTTGAACACGATAGAACGCTGCCGAAGAACCTGTTACAAGAAGCTCGCGACCAGTTTCAACGCGAAGCCACGGTACTGGCGCGCCTCGATCACCCCAATTTACCAAAAGTTTCTGATTATTTCTCGATCGACCGAAATGATTACCTGGTGATGGATTTTGTTCCTGGAGAAGACCTGCGCACCCTCATGGTTAGACAACGTGAAAAAGGACAATTCATTTCTGAGAAGGATGTGTTGAACTGGGCATTTCAACTGGCAGACGCGCTCAGTTACATGCACTGTCAAAACCCGCCTATCCTCCACCGCGACATTAAACCCAGTAATCTTAAAATAACCCCTGCCGGGTTGCTCAAGCTGGTAGATTTCGGCCTGGTGAAAGTACTCGCCCCGGGAGAGGTAACCATCACTATTTTACAGGGGCAGGGAACTGCGTTGTACACGCCATTAGAGCAATACGGTGGCGACATCGGGCACACCGATGCCCGCAGTGACATCTACGCTTTCGCAGCCACTCTGTATCATTTGCTGACCTCCAAACCGCCGACGGATGCCCGGCAGAGGTTCATCTCTCCAAACTCATTGCAGCCGATACGCGATATCAATACCGCGGTCACACAGAAAACTGAAAATGCCATCCTTTGGGGGATGGCGCTTCATCCGGATGACCGTCCATCAACCATCGACCAATTCCGTGAAGCGTTGATTGGCAGCCGCCCTGTCTCGATTCCATCAGGTAACAGGATTTCTGTTAAAACTCCAGCTTTGTACAACCGCGGGATTGGGAAGCAATGGTTGATTCTCTTGGGTATGAGTCTGCTAACCCTGCTGGTTACGCTCCTGCGCTGATCGCTGCCTGCGTGTTTTCCACCAGTAATAAATCAAACCAATTCCCAGTCCGCTGATCAAACCAATACCCACTATCAACAGCACCTGCCCGGTACCGCGTTCGTTAAGTGCAGTTCCTGAACCGGATAAACCCAGCGCCACCATCAGGTAACCCAGGTAACCCCCGGCTCCGGTGAAAAGAACGGTCAGAAAATTCCATTTGGCACTGAGATAGTTGTGAGTGATATAACTTAGAACAAGGCACACGCCGAGTATTAAGATATTCGCGACCAGCCAGTCTGAAACCGCCACTTTTCCCTGTTTATGAAGCTGGACGGTTCTGCTTTCAGGGGTAGGAGTGGGCTGAACTTCAGTTGGGGCGTTTTCTTCAGCCCCCTCCGGTTTAGGTGTCGGTTCAAAAGACGTGACCACCCCACCGGCATCGGTAATATCCAGCCGCAATATCTGTGAGATAAAAGCAGGATCAGCGGAGACACTCAATTGCAGACTGCCGATACTGGGGATTACATACATCACACGGGCTATTCCATCCACCGTCCTGGCTTCAAGCTGCTCAACAGACCCGCTTGTAGACCTTGTATCGATGATAAAACGTACCAGGGTATCATCCGGGACAGGATTACCATTGTTGTCAACGATCACCCCGGCTTTAATGGGGATGGTATCGCCTGCTTTGTAGAGCAGCGGCTGACTATAACCGGCAAGCGGAGGGGATTGGGGTTCATCCAATTCCACAGGAGCTTCGATTACCAGGGGTATCATCTGATCAGGATCAGGCGAGACCACATTTACCAGATCATAACCAATTCCTGGCACAGAAACGGGGAGTTTGCCGGATGGTGTCAGCTCCTGCATTAATACCCGTGAAGCGACATCATAAAACTCAGGTGTTTTACTGTATAACGCGTAATAGGCCGTCAGTTTCGAGATATCGGTGGAATCCAGAAAATACGGTGCGTTGAATGCCATACCGATCAGCTTTTTATTTCTCACCAGATCAGGGCGTTCATCAAACAACCGCTTGAAAGTAACCGCTTCTATCCGGTCGCTGCTGAATTCCGCAAAAGTAAAAATGATCCATGTGGCGGCGTTTAAAGAAACAAGGATATCCTCTGTCCCTTCTGCCTGTTCCAGTATCATCCTCAGGTTTTCGTAACTGTAGGCTGTCAGGTGGTTTCCTTGAATCGGGTCACCTGCGCCGGAACCGTATAGGCGGATCAGTGAATTCATCAGGTTGACTGCCGGAAAATCAGTCTCTGTCGGGCAGCTGCTGCATTGCGCTAAAGACTGCTCATCTGAAATGATCACAATCCGGTCATCCACTCCAGGAGGATCAGGGATTAACGAGTTGAGATCTTCTGCCGCAGGGCTGATCAATGTTACTGCTGACTGAGCGATACTCATCACTGTCGATTGGTCCTGCCCTAAGATTTCAAGTCCGTTGCGCGATGAGATCACATCGTTGGGGTCAAAGCCGGGATAAAGCTTATATTTCAGTTGCAGGATCTTTTGAACGGCGTCATCAACGCGTGAACGAAAAGCGCTATCCTCGTCATATTTCTGCACAAAATAATCGATCGTTCTTACAACCGTTGTGTAGTTGTCTTCATCTCCTGACGCCACGATGTTTCCCATGTAGAGCAAATCGTTCCCGGCCATCAGCGCGGTTCGCGCAACCTGTCGCGCGTCAAACCCGGTATTCAATGGATCCACGAATTTTCTGATGGCCTCGCTCCCCAGGTCATCACTGATGATCAACCCGCCCATCATACGCCAGGGGTTCATCTCGGTAAGGTTTAAGATCTGCTCAACAGCCACCGGATCAAATGATACCGGCTTCGTTGAAGGTCGGATATTGCCCTGGAACCCCTGGTAACGAATGTGAGAGAGCAGTAAGCCATCCACAATCCCGGTCTGTCCTTGTTCAATATTTGTGACCCTGAAAAATGGTGCGAGCTCGACCTGCCTCAATTGCTCGAGCGATTTTCTAACTGTGGCGATTTCCTCATCCGGTTGCCGGTCTGAACTCCCGCTGCCGGGAAAATGAGTGGCGATCACTGCCACTCGATTCGCGCTGCCCGTTTGGATCCCTTCAATATAAGCCTTCCCCAGTTTTCCTACCCAATAGGGATTACCCCCGAAAGTCCTTACTCCCAGGTCATCCCTGCCCTCTGTACGGATAATGTCCAATACATCCAGAGAAGGACCAAAAAGCATATTGATCCCCAAAGCTTCCAGCTCTGATCCCAAAATCGCGCCTGCCGCTTCGGCGTGTTCAGGCTTCCAGCTGGCACCGATCGTCATCTGGTTAGGGAGACTGGTCATCCCGTGCAGGATCTGTCCTTCAGACGTGAGATTCCCATTCTGCGTTATAGCGATCAGCAGAGGAACAAATGAATTAAGCGCCTCCGCCTGGGTTGTTGTATGGTTTATGGTTTGCAGGCCGGTAACCAGTTTTTTCAATTCCACCGTTGTGTTTTCTGGTCCGGTGAAATTGTCATTATCCCCTCTCAGAACCACACCACCGATGTGTTTTTCTTCGATCAGGTTGATGATCCGGCTATCCTGCTGCAATGCTGAACCCTGGAAGGAGATCAGAAAAACCTGCCCTACTCTTTCTTCCGTGGTCATCTGAGCTAAAAGAGCTTGTGCTGCAGCTTCATATGCGCTCCCTTGTGAACGGGCATTCGCCAGCCCGGTTGCAGAAGGAAGGACCAGGCTGATAACAAGTATCAGCAGGAAAATGCAGCGAATGATTCTCTTCAAGCGATTTTTTAACCTTACTAAAGTTGAATGATGTCGTTTAACAACTCTGGTTGAATATTACCACCGGTTAAGATCACGGCGGTGGGATGTGATTGAATTTTACCAGCAAGTCGTGCCGCCAGCCCGACTGCTGCAGAACCCTCTATTACTTCATGGTAATTTACCCAGCAGAACCGGATGGCTGCGCGGATTTCTTCCTCGCTCACCAGCACGATGTCATCCACTAATTGTCGCATCAATGGAATCGTGATCGAGTTGTGATCGATCTCTCCTGCCAATCCTTCAGCAATGCTGTCAACTTCAACCACGCCGTCTTGCCTGCCCGTGTGAAAAGCCCTGTGGGCGAACGCCGATGCCTCTGATTGCACCCCAATGAGCTTCGGTCGTTTTGGTAAGGAGTTCAGGAAAACCCCCAGTCCGGAGATTAATCCCCCTCCTCCGACCGGCACAAGTAGCGCTTGTATCGGTAATAAGCCTTCCAACTGATCGATAAGTTCCACACCAATCGTTCCCTGCCCGGCGATGACCTGTTCATCGTTGTATGGAGAAATAAAAACTTCTCCACTCGCTTGCGCGTGAGTAATGGCTGCTTTTTCTGCTTCAACATACCCGCCTCGAACCAACCGTACATCTGCACCAAGTTTTTTCATCGCTTCTACTTTTACCTGGCTTGCGTGCTCAGACGCGAAAACAGTACACTTCCCCCCGCGGTTCGCCGCTGCTGCGGCCACTCCCTGTCCATGGTTCCCCGCTGAACAGGTGACCAATCCCTTATTAAGTTCATCCGTATGGATACTGAAAACCTTATTGGCGGCTCCCCTTAACTTGAAAGAACCAGTTGCCTGGTGGTTTTCCCATTTATAGTAAATGTCCAGTTTTGGGTCTCTGGTGACGGGTGTCTTCACGATCAATGGCTGGATGCGCCTATAAGCTTCGATCACCCGTTCAGCCGGTATCACCTTCGCTCCATAATCCTCAAAGCAGTTACCGGATCATCAGTAAAAATTCCGTCAACCCCTAATGCAAACATCCTTCTCAAATCAGTTTCTTCGTTGACCGTCCAGACATGCACCCTTCGGCTGCGTTTTCTCTCGAGAGTCACAAATCGCTGGTCCACATCACTCAGGTAAGGGTGAATAATTTGCGGCGATATCCTGGTAAAGAAAACCGAGCGGGCTGCAGCTCCTTTGATCCCTTCGGATGCCAGAAGAGCGACCGGCACTTCTGGTAGAAGCATTCTCATCTTTTTGAGGTTTCTTGGAAAAAATGAAGAAAAGAGCACTCTTTCCTGCATTTGATGCCGCCTGACGATTTCAGCCACAACCGGTATCAACGTATCGTGGGGTGATGCGTAATTGGTCAGCTCTACATTGATAAAAATGCGCCTGCCCGCACTTTCAAAAACCTCATCCAGGGTAGGAATTCTTTCTCCGGGGTAAGCGTCAAACCGGTAATGCGCATCGAATTGTTTTAAAGCTGTTAGGGTTAACTGATTAACCCTGCCATGACCATCAGTGGTGCGGTCTACAGTCTGGTCGTGGATGACCACTGCTTCGCCGTCAACTGACAATTTCACATCCAACTCAATGGCATCAGCGCCTTGGGTTACCGCCAGGTCAAACGCTGCCAGGGTATTCTCGGGAGCGTATTGGCTGGCTCCGCGATGAGCAAAAACCACTGGTCTGGTGAGATCCTCAAGCATTTACAGCTCCACGAAGTAAGAAGAAGCGGCTTTATCGATCATCTCGCGCGACATGACCGGGTCGGTTGAAAGATACCTGGAGACATCGATAATCTGATCGCACAGGTCACGGGGATGAGATGCGCGCAGCCTGCGGTTGTGTTTTAAGTACCATTCCTTCAACAGGTAGTTCAACCCTTCATCTGAGTAGACGACCCCCTTCTGCGCGGCAACCCGCATAAATATTTCGCGGTAATGTGCAGTGTCCGGGTCTGTTATTTCAATTTTGTGCCGCAGACGCCGCAAGAAAGCTTCATCCACCAGGTCCTTCGGAGGCAGGTTGGTTGAAAACATCACAAGTACATCAAAAGGGACCTCGATCTTGCGGCCGGTATGGAGCGAGAGATAATCGATACGATTTTCCAGGGGAACGATCCAGCGGTTGAGCAAGTCTCTGGGTCTTACCTGCTGCCTGCCAAAATCATCGATCAAAAGGATTCCACCGTTGGCTTTTACCTGGAACGGCGCTTCATAGTACTTGAGTGTCTCATTAAACACCAGGTCCAACCCGGTGAGCGTGAGTTCACCGCCTACCATAATGAAAGGTCTGCGGATCTTCACCCAGCGCAGGTCCTTCCTGCCCTTCATCCTGCCGTTCTGTTGACCGGTCTCATCTTCGACCGCCAGTTGATGATTCATCGAGTCGAACATGGTGATCACCTGGCCGTCAACGTAGATGGAATAGGGGATGTACATCGATTGGGTTAGTACCAGGTTGCCAATGGCTCTGGCGACACTGGTCTTCCCGTTTCCGGGAGCGCCATAAATAAAAATTGATGTCCCCGAATTAACAGCCGGCCCCAATTTATGGAATACATCATCACCAAATACCAGGTCTCCCATGATCTGGTGCATGTTGCGGCTGGTCACAAGCATCCTGCTGCGGCTTTGGCGCCGGACAGAATCGTTGTAAGCTTCAAGCGGCACAGGTGCAGGACCGGCGTACTGGCTGCGGTCCAGGGCTTCACGCGCGTGGGTGATGCCCGCGCCGGTGATCGCGTATAAATAAGCGCCTTCCCCCAATCCCATTTGCGAAGATTTAATTTCCACAAGCTTATCGCGTTTGAGGGCGTCCAGCAGCTGGTCTACCATTCCTGAAAATGGAAGACAAAGGGCTTCTGCCACCTTGTAACCGGTCATGTATCCCTGGAAATACAGGATCTTCAATGCCAGGTCCTGGAGAAACAACGCACCAAGACCTGTGTCTTCAATCGTATTGATGGGATTCGGCGTGAAATGTCCGCTTGTGCTCGTCGTGGCTGGGCTCTTGGATAACGATGAGGACAGAATAGGATCCGTCACTAAAATCCTCCGCTAAATCAAACAGGATAAACGCAGTAAAAATGATTATAGCATGCCGTGATGGGGATTACTTCATCCCGGACCGGTTCCCGCGCTTCCTTGCAAATCTGATATTTACAATCACAGCACCCAGAAAAGCCAGGATAAGTCCAAGCACTCCAGTCAGATCTTGCGTCTCATCCAGGAAAATCCATGAAAAAATGGTAACAAAAACCAACATTGTTCCATTAATAATGGATGATTCCATGGCGGTTAAGGTCTGCAAAGTGTAATTCCAGAGCACGAAGGTAAATGCCGTGTTCACCAGTGCCAGCACCAAAATGATCACCAGGCTCTGGTTGCTCAAATGCGGCAATCCCTGCCACAACAAGCCGGTTGCCAGCATTGGGATTGAACCGATCCCCATGGCTGCCACCGTCACCGCGATCGGGTTCACTCTGCCCGCGTGGTTGATCTTCCTTCCAACCAGTGTTCCGATTGTATTTGCCAACAGGCAGGCGATCCCGAAAATGAACCCAGGCACTGAGTTACCTGAAAAACCCTCAGGGTAAAAGAAGATGAACATACCGGCAAGATTGATCAGAACACCGAATACCTGTACTCTGGTCGGGAATTCCTTGATTAGAAAGATCGCCGAAATCGTGACCAGTATCGAGGTCAGATTCAATAATAGGCTCAAAGTGGTTGCGGGCAGGTGGTCCAGGCTGAGAAATTGCGCCCCCTGGGCAATGAAGTACGAAAACAAACCCATTATGATGATCAACCACCAGTCACTCCGGGTGAAATCTTTGAATTGTTGTTTGACTTTTTTCTGGAATACAAAAGGCAGCAAAATAAGAAAAGCCAGGAAATAACGTAGACCAGCAAACGTGAGCGCGGGGATATCCCGCAGCCCGATTTTGATCAAAACCCAGGAGGTTGACCAGATGACAACCACCAGGAAACTTAACAGGATGGCTTTGATCCTGCTTGGCGGATTGCTCATTCAGAAACCGATCGCCGATATCTTCATATCACGAATATTTAGCTGAAGTGTATCCATACCGTTGTAATGATTAACATCTATGTTATAAGCAATGTCAAATCGCGGTCTTTCCTCAAACCAGGTCTGGTACCATGAAGCCTGGTTGAAAGCCACCGCACGGTTGATGGGGCTTCCTTGTACTGAAAAGCTCAAGTGTGAACCTTCTTTTCCCATCACCTGCATACGCTCCACCTTTACCCCCCGGGTAACAAAGAGTGGTGCCGGGTTGCCCATACCAGTTGGTTGTAATTGTTCCAGCATCCCGTAATACTCAGGTCTAAACCGGTTTAACTCGATCTCCAGGTCTGCCTTCAGTGTCGGCCGCAAGTCCCGGTTTCCCAATTCCCTGGCAGCGATTCCCTGCAGGCGCGCGACCAGTTTTTCTTCATTCTCCAGTTTTACTGTGAAGCCAGCTGCCATTTCATGCCCGCCATGTCGAACCAGCAGGTCAGCGCATTCATCCAACGCTTTGGTGATATGAAAACCATTAATACTGCGGCAAGACGCCCGGATGGTATCTTCTAACCTTTCACCCACCACCGCTGGACGGTGGAATTTTTCCACCAGTTTAGATGCCACCAGCCCCACGATTCCTGAGCTGTATTCACTGTCAAACGCTGTGATGAGAAAAGTGGATTCCAGGTCCGATACGGTTTGTTGTGCTTTTTCCTGCGCAGCCAGCGTGGCTTTCTGCCGTTCCGTGTTCTGATTATCCAATACCTGCGCCGCGCTGACCGCGTCAATAGTTGATTTCGAGACCAGTAGTTCATACGCCTGGAGTGCAGATTCCATTCTACCGGCGGCGTTCAACCTCGGTCCGAGCATAAATCCAATATCTGTAGCGGTAACCTTGCGAACATCTCGCCCTGATACACCTATCAGGGCGTTTAATCCCACCCGGCTCCCAAGCCTGATTCGGTTGAGCCCCCTGGCGACCATTACCCTGTTTTCACCCGTCAACGGCAGCATGTCCGCAACCGTTCCCAACGCTACCAGGTCAAGCCATTCGTCAGCTTTTCGGATGTCCATCCCCTTTTTTGAATACAAACCCTGGACAATTTTGAAAGCCACCCCAACTCCAGCCAGATCCTTATAAGGATATTGGTCACATTCCTGTTTCGGACAAACAACTGCGTAACCCTCAGGCAAATCTCCCTTGGGATAGTGATGGTCGCTGATGATCAAATCGACTCCCAGGTTTCGCGCAGTGGCAGCTTCACGCGGTGAGCGTATCCCGCAGTCTACTGTCAGGATAACACTCGCGCCATGTTCCTTTGCTAGTACATGAATGGCTTCATCATTGAGTCCGTATCCTTCTTCAAACCGGTTGGGTATGTAAGGCTCAACAATTCCTCCAAGTCTTTGCATCACTTCCACCATCATCACAGTGGCGGTGACCCCATCTACATCATAATCCCCATAAACAATGATCTTTTCTCCAGTGTCGATCGCTGTAATTAACCTCGCAATCGTTTTTTCAAGGCCGAGCAATAAAAATGGATCGGCCAATTCGCCATCAACAATAAGAAAAGCACGGGCGTCTTCAGCAGAACATATCCCTCGGTTAAAAAGCAGTTGACGGAAAAATTGTGGGTAGTCCGACAAAGCTGCATTGGCAGTTTCATCGATTTTCGGGTAAATTTCCCACCTCTTGGTATTGTTCCTGTCTGGCATTAAGGATTCCTTCTTTAATGAATTGATCGCGGTAACAACAGATGGATCGAGCGTTTCAAATAACAATATCGCTCAAGTATAAACGAGCTGTGAGTCACCTGCAAGGCAGGTACCTGCATGGTGTCCTTTCTAGTAAAATTAGGGTACAGGACACATTGAGAGCATGACCCCTGATCAGATCATCACACTAATTGTTTTTCTTACCGCGGTCACCTTATTTGCGACGAACCGTGTTCGGGCTGACCTGGTGGCCATTATGGTAATGGTTACCCTCGGTCTGACGGGTGTGGTCGAAGCTGTCGAGGCTTTCTCCGGGTTCAGCAGCTCTGCGGTGATGACTATTTTGGGTATTTCAATGATATCCATTGCGCTGCAACTCACCGGGGCAACCAACGCGCTCGGCAAGATTATTCATAAAATTGGCGGCAATAAAGAAACCCTTCTCATCCTGCTGGTCACTCTATTCGCGGCTCTGGTCTCACTCTTTATGAACAACATCGCTGCCGTTGGTGTGCTGCTGCCGGCGGTCATGTCTCTGTCGCGCAAAAGTAAAGTTTCACCATCACGGTTGTTAATGCCCCTGGCTTTCGGCACCATCTTAGGCGGCATGGCGACGTTGTTAACCACATCCAATATCATTGTCAGCGGAGCGCTTAGAGACGCTGGATTACCTTTCTTTGGGTTGCTGGATTATTTTCCCATCGGTGGACCGGTGATGATTTTTGGCATTCTATATCTCGCCTTTGTGGGGATTCGCCTGTTATCCTCAAAGACCACCTCCACCTATATGGAGGACAAACGGGAATTCACTGAAAAATTAAGCGACCTGTACCAGGTGAGAAAGAACCTGGTCAAGCTCGAGATCCTGACCGGGTCTGATATGGCAAACCGGTCGATCCAAGACGGGCACTGGTACAACCGCTTGCATGTCAACATCCTCGCGGTTATCAGGGGAAGAGAAAGCTTTTTTTCACCTGATCCCTGCCTGGTGCTCAAACCCGGCGATATTTTGATCTGCCGCGGCAAGGTTATTGAAGAAGACGTTTCAACGCTGGGTTTACGTGTTTCAGCCGTGGACTTTCAAGATTTGGCGGTTACGGATGAAGCCCATCCCCTGGCGGAGATCATCATTTCCCCGCACTCACGCTTCATCGGCAAATCGATCAAGGAACTCGATTTCCGTGAACGTCACCAGCTGAATGTGATTGGCATCTGGCGCGCAGGCAAACCCATCGAGGAAGAATTTGCTGAAATGAGCCTTCACTTTGGTGATGCCTTGCTCGTTCAGGGTCCGTCGATCCAGATACAAGCCCTGAAACAGAACGAGGACCTTGTCGTTCTGGAAGAAGATCCTGACGCTGTGCTGCTGCCCCGCAAGGGTTTGATGACCATCATCATTACACTGATCACCCTCACCATTGCCGCGCTGGGTATCCTGCCAGTCGCGCTTGTGGTACTGGGTGGGGCTGTCCTGCTCATCCTCACCGGTTGTGTGGGTCTCAATGATGCCTTCCGTAATATTGAGTGGAAAGCCATCTTTCTCATCGCCGGTTTATGGCCTTTGAGCATTGCGCTCCAGCAAACTGGTCTGGCCGAAATGGCTGTTTCCAGTGTTCTGAGTCTATTAGGAAATGCGCCGCCAATTTCACTCGTCGCCGTGTTCTTGTTCGTTTCCATGCTGCTCACCCTGCTGATGAGCGGACAGGTTACTGCCATCGTCATGATCCCCCTGGCGCTGGTCACCGCGCAGGGAACCGGCATCGACGCCCGTCCATTTGCCATGGCGGTGGCCATGGGTTGCTCCCTGGCATTTATCTCTCCACTGGGTCATCCAGTTAACATCATGGTCATGAACCCAGGCGGCTACACATTTAAGGATTATGTCAAAGTTGGCTTTCCCCTCACCATCGCGGCCTTCTTGATCATCATCTTCGGGATCAAGCTCCTTTGGGGGCTATAATACATCTTCATGGAAAAGATTGCCTTCTCTTTTGACCTGATCAAAGAACAGGGTTCTGCCAGGGCTGGGGTATTTTTTACACCGCACGGACCGCTCGAAACGCCGGTTTTCGCCCCAGTTGGGACCCAGGCGACGGTTAAAGCCGTTACCCCTGCTCAATTGGAAGAGACCAGTGCCACACTGGTGCTCGCGAACACTTATCACCTTTATTTGCGCCCCGGAGCTGACCTGGTGGCGGCGCATGGTGGTCTGCACAAGTTCATGCAGTGGCGCAAGCCAATGCTTACAGATTCCGGCGGTTTCCAGGTTTTTTCGCTCTCAGATACGCGCAAGGTGGATGACGATGGTGTGACTTTCAAAAGCCACATCGACGGCTCCATGCACCGCTTTACCCCTGAAAGTTCCATCCATGTCCAGGAGCAGCTTGGTGCGGATATTATCATGGCTTTCGACGAATGCGCCATACCCGATGATCCGGTTTACAGCCGCGCCGCGCTGGACCGTACCCATGCCTGGTTGGAACGCTGCATCGCAGCAAAAACCCGTGCAGATCAGGCGCTATTTGGCATTGTCCAGGGGGGGATATTCCCGGAGTTGCGTCGTGAATCCGCGCGCTTCGTTGCATCATTTGACCTCCCCGGCATCGCCATCGGCGGTCTTTCAGTCGGTGAGACCAAAGAACAGATGCACGCTGCACTCGAGGAGGTCGATCCCCTTTTGCCGCGCAATAAACCCCGCTACCTGATGGGCGTTGGATCTCCGGAAGATCTCATCAACGGCATCCAGCGCGGGGTGGATATCTTTGACTGCGTCCTGCCCACCCGCCTGGCCCGTCACCAGGCTGCGTTCACAAAAGACGGCCGCGTCAACCTGATGAACAACAGGTTTGCGCGTGATTTCAACCCCATTGATGAGCCCTGCCAGTGCTATACCTGCCGTCATTTTTCACGCGCGTACCTGCGCCATCTCATTATCGCCCGTGAGATGCTGTCTGCGACGCTTATCTCGATTCACAATATTCATTTTCTTGTCAGTTTGATGAAAAAGGCGCGGATTGCCATTCTGGAAGCCAATTTCACCCAATTCGCTTCCTCGTTCCTTGCAGACTACACGAAAGAAAATCAAAAGGAGTTTTAATGAGTTTCCTGCAATCCCTCATCCTTGGCATCATTCAGGGTCTCACTGAGTTTTTACCGATATCCTCATCAGCCCACCTGGTGCTGGTGCCGTTCATTCTCAACTGGTCAATTCCTGAAAACCAGATCTTTCCGTTTGATGTGCTGGTGCAGCTCGGCACCCTTGCGGCGGTCATTATATACTTCTGGAGAGATCTCTGGCGCATCATTAAAGCTTTTGTGATGGGCATCATCCAGAGAAAACCTTTCGCCGGGGAGGATGCGCGTATGGGCTGGTATCTGGTGCTTGCCACCATTCCCGCCGGTCTGGCCGGGGTTTTCTTGAAGGATAGGGTGGAAGCCGCGTTCAATGATCCCAGGCTCACCGCGTTTTTCCTTTTCATCACTGCAATCTTCCTGGTAGCGGCAGAATTCTTTGGCCGCCGCAGCCGTCCGCTGGAAAAAATGACCTGGAAGGACGCGCTTTGGATTGGTGTGTTTCAGGCGTTCTCCATCTTCCCGGGTATTTCCCGATCCGGCTCCACCATTACCGGCGGTATGACCCGTAATTTCGACCGACCGTCCGCCGCCCGATTTGCCTTCCTGATGTCCATTCCCATCATGCTCGCAGCAGGGATTTTCAGTTTGCCGGATCTTCTTGATGTCCCTGATCTTAAATCTTTCCTGCCGATCATCATTGTCGGTTTTATCGCCGCTGGTTTGGTCGGCTACCTATCTATTCGCTGGCTTTTATCCTTCCTCACCAAACGCTCATTGTTGTATTTTGCGGCTTACTGCGTCTTGCTGGGTTCAGCTGTGCTCATCATCATGGGTATCCGGCAAACCAATTCAGTCAATTCAGGTGCCCCGGTTGTTTCGCCTTCCACAGCTGGTATTCCTACCCCTTTACTGAAACCAGCTGCCATCGAAGTGACTCTGCTGGTAGAGGTTCCTCCCGCATTGGTTTGGCTGCGCCCGAACCTTAGTTCGTGTGCTGCATCCATTCCCGGCCTGGCCGTGATCACCGATACTATAGCCGCTGACGGTGAGGCCGCGGATACTTTCAGACTGATGTGGGGTGAACCGCTGGAAATGCTGCAGCAATCGGTACTCATCGGGCAGGATGACCTGGTCTTTATCATCAATCCCGCCAACCCGCTGCAGGAATTACCCCTTGCCTTGCTCCAGAAGATGGCCGCCGGCGAAATTGACACCTGGGCTCAGGTGCAAATTGCCTGCCCTGAGTGTTTTTCAGTCGGGCAAATGGATGAGCTGATTGATCAGCCTGTGGAATTCCTGCAATATCCGGAAAATGATCATTCGCGCTTGATCTTCGACAATGCAATTCTTGTGGGCAAACCCCCATCTGCATCATCTTCCTACATTGTACCCTCGCCAGTCCTGATGAAGGAAGAGGTGGCTGCGACCATCAATACGATCAGTTACCTGCCCTCACAGGCTGCTGATACCTCGGTAAAAACGATAGAGATTATGAACAATTCCACTCCCCTTGAAATTTCCCGGCCGATACTTGCCACCCGGGGAGTGGGGTCTCAGGGATTTGCAGACCAATTACTGGCCTGTCTTCAGTCCTCGATTGCACCCTGAAGTAAGTTGACTAGTATTATTACAAATGAACACCCCCGGTCTCGTAAACCAGGGGTGTAATTTACTTAATCGCGTTGCTTATGCCGTTTCCAGGTAGCGTACCAGTTCCCAATCGGTCACATCCAGGCGGTACCGGTCCCACTCTGACCATTTGGCACGTATGAAGGTTTCATATAGAGACTCACCCAGCGCGTTCCGGATGATCTCATCGTTTTCTAATTCCACCAGTGCCTCGCGCAGTGATCCCGGGAGTTCAATAATGTTTAACTCTTTGCGTTCTTCCCTGGTTAATTCATACACATTCACATCATTCAATGGCGCAGGCGGGATGAGCTTGCGGTCAACTCCGTCGAGCGCGGCTGCCAGCATGACTGTGTAAGCCAGGTACGGGTTGCAGGCTGGATCCGGGCAGCGCAGTTCCGCGCGCACGGCCGAAGCCATACCCTCCAGCGGTTTCGGGATGCGTATCAACGCTGAACGGTTGGTTTGCGCCCAGCCCACGTATACTGGTGCTTCATAACCCGGCACCAGCCGCTTATACGAGTTGACCGTGGGGGCGGTTACCGCTGAAAACGCGCGGGCATGCGTTAGCTGCCCGGCGATAAACCCGTGCGCCAGCGGAGAAAGGTTGAATACATCCGCGGCATCGTAGAACAGGTTTTTGCCTTCCTGGTCGAAGAGTGACTGGTGGCAGTGCATTCCCGAGCCGTTGATCCCGAAGATGGGTTTGGGCATAAAGGAGGCGATCAACCCGTTCTGCGCGGCGATGGCTTTCACTGTGTACTTGAGTGTCAGCACATTATCTGCGGAACGCAGCGCGCTGCTGAAGTGAAAATCGATCTCATGCTGCCCCAGCGCGCACTCATGGTGCCCCACCTCCACCTCCAGCCCCATTGAGTCAAGCGCCTGCATCAGCTCTGTGCGCACCCGCACCGCCTCGTCGTTCGGCGAAAAGTCAAAGTAGCCGCCCACATCATGCGGAACCGGGTGGATATCTGTGCTGCCGTTGCGGCGGAAGAGGAAGAACTCAGGCTCCGAGCCGACCATGAACCGCATCCCCTTCTTTTCCAGGTCAGCCAGGTGCCGGCGCAGGTTGCCGCGCGGGTCACCCGCAAAGGGAGTGCCGTCCGGGTTATAAATGTCGCAGAACAGGCGCGCCCGCCGCATATTGGCAGGCGACCACGGCAGCACCGCGTACGTATCAATATCCGGTTTCAGGCGCATGTCGCTTTCCTGGATGCGCGCAAAACCCTCCACTGAAGAACCGTCAAACCAGATGCCCTGGTTCACCGCGTCTTCCAGCCGTGAGATCGGGGCGTCAACACTCTTGACCGTTCCGGTCACATCAGTAAATTGAAATGAGATGAATCGCACATCATCCGCTGCTACCCGTTCGAAAAGTTCCTTCTTATCCATTTTCTGCTCCTGTTTAAAGAATTAAGGCATGCGTTTGGGCATGCCTTAATTTACATATGTAACATTAGCATCCCTTCCGCTTAACACCTCAGGTAGGCCGTTCTGCCTGGCCGGTATCAGCTATCTGTGCCGCGTGTCACCACCCGGTTTTGTTCACTGACTTGTTTTGGAAGGGAGATTGAAGCCCCTGGCAGGGCTCCGGAGGCATCCGCTGATCATTCGATTTTCCCCTGTGCATCCCCCCAGGGTTAACATCCCTCTCGCGAAGGAGAACCTCCACCTCGTCATCTCGGTTTTCTGAGATGCAGCCGCTGTTTCTCACTCTATTCAATTGTTAATTGCGAATATCATACAGAGTTACCTGTTAAAAGTCAATAGTCAGCACCGTCCATTAAGAAAATCGCAAGGTCATCTGCTCGCGTCTGCCGGTTTCATGTTCGCGAGCACAGCCAGCGGCTCACGGTTATCCGGCTCGGCGATGAGCGAGGTGGCGTAATGCGTGTAAGCGACCTTTCCCTGTTGATCTACAAGGATCACGGTCGGTGCACCGATCTTGAAAAAGCGCTTCACCTGCAAATACCGCCCCGCCACCTCTGACCCTTTATCCGTCAGGATCGGGTACGGCGTCTGTGTAGCCTGCACGTAACGCCCGATCATCCGCGGACCGTTCGGAACCATCACCAGCACCTCGCAGTTGAGTTCCTTGAATTTGTCGTAGTCATGGCGCAACTGCGCCATATGATTGGTACAGTGCGGTCAGGCAAAACCGATGTTGAAGACCAGGAGCACATGCTGCTCCTTGAGCAATTTCGAAAGCTCATGCATCTCGCCATTATGATCCGGTAATTCAAACCCGGGCGCCGCATCACCAACTTGCAGGCAATTCATCATTCTCTCCTGTTTCATAATGCAAAAATTTCAAAACACGAGTGTAACAGATTTTCTCAAACCTGTAAGGATCACATATTTTCATCAGGGTAAACGGTCATGACAGGGTAGAAACCCGGTATTGCATTTGCATTTTCAATCGGAATAAATCTCACAAAATGATTGATTTTTAATCTTAAAAGTCGTACTATGTACATAAGTACATAATCAAATGTACGCAATAATTCTCCCTGGAGGGCGCTATGTTAGCGAATAAGGTAGTCATTATTGGGGCGGGCTGCGCGGGATTATCCGCAGCATATCAATTGAAGAAGCAGGGGGTGGAGTTTGTAGTTCTGGAAGCCAGCAAGTATGTGGGAGGTCGATGCCGTAATGACTTCGAGGACGGTTACGAATTCTTTGTCGGCGCCGGCAGCACGGAACCGCAGTGGGATACCACTTTCGAGTACCTCAAGGAATTCGGATTGGAAGACCGCATTTATGCCACTGGGGGCATGCGCTTCGGCTTCGTCAAGAACGGCAAGGTGCACACGGTATTCCTCGGCCCGGGCAAAGATTTTCTGCGTGCGCTGCCGGAGAACCTTAAGTTCCTCTTTTCCGTCATTCCCCTTAAAGCTTACTTTCAGCTGCTCAGGGTGATGAAACCCATCAGCAATTACCTTAAGCGCATCGATTCCAAAACCCACAATTACGAAGCGCTCTCGGAGATATCAGATCTGAGCACCGAGGAATTCTTCCTCAAGTACAAAGCCAAGGATGCCAACGACTGGTTCGCGCACACCCTGCTGGCCATGATGGTGCTGGCGCGCCCGAAAGACATCTCCATCGCCCACCCCCTCACCCTTTTCTCGCTGATGCAGGGCATGTGTGCAATGCATGGCGGAATGGGACAGATCACCGAAGCGCTTTACGACCGTGTTAAGGAGAGTGTGCGCCTCAACACACCGGTGACCAAAGTGGTCCTCAAAGACGGCAAGGTCATCGGCGTTGAGACCAGCGACGGTTTCATCGAAGCCGACCAGGTCATCGTCGGGTTGGACGCGCACGATGTACGCAAGGTCATCCCCGACCTGCCCGATACCATGCGCAAACCGCTCGAAACCTGCCAGTACAGCTCCACCTATTACTACCAGTTCGGGCTCGAAAAGCCGCTGATTAACAAGAAAGACACCTTTATGTACCTGGTGATGCTGCCGCCCAGTACTGACAGCTTCCTCAGTTACATGTCGCTTGGTTCCTCGGATGTAGAAAAACCCATCTGCATCACCCCGACCCGCGGCTGGGAGGATGCCCGGCTCGCCGGCCTCACCCCCGAGGAACGCCGCCGCAAGGTTATCGACGAGATCCGCAAGTTCGTACCGGAATTTCCTGCTGAGCCCAAGATCACCAAGGTGTACCGCTGGGATCGCGCCGTCAACATCGAAGGCCCCGGGCAGCACAACGCCATCCGCGATCTGATCGACAACCACATGAAAGATGTCAAAGGTCTCTACCTGGCGGGTGAATACCTGTTCCTGCTTGCCTGCACCGAAGGTGCAATGGCTACAGGCAAGAAGGCCGCTGAAATGGCTGTGGACGACCTGCGCAACGAACGGTTATAATCAAGCGCATGGAACTCGAATGCGTTCTGCTCGGCCTTATCAGTATGCGCCCCGGCGTCACCGGCTATGAACTCAACCGCATCATGCGCGAGTCCACCGGTTACCTCGTGGCTTCGCTCAGCCACATCTACCCGGCGCTGCGCCGCCTGCACGACCGCGGACTGGTGACCTACTCGGATGTGCCCATCAAGAACCGCCTGGCCAAGAAGATGTACTCCATCACCCCCGCCGGGGAGGCGCTGCTGCGGGAGTGGCTCGCCCAGCCGGTGGAGGCCAGGGAGCTGGACGTGCGGCCTTTCCTGCTGAAGATGGCCTTCTCGCCGCTCATGGACAAGGCCTCCATCCTGGCGCACATGGACCGCGAAATCGCCCGCCTGGAGCATTATCACCTGGAGGTCGAGCGCGGCATTGACGTGGAGATCGATTACCTCGATAAGACCAATGTCGACCCGGCCAGGGCGGGGCTGCTGTGGAGCGGTCTCAACCGCATCAGCGTGCGCGCCGATGTGGAGCGCCTGGGCTGGCTGAAGGAGTGGCGCGCCGAGCTCGCGCGGGACCTGGTGGATTGATTTTCGTAGAGGCGTAATGCGCCAATAAATGGTTACCCGTAGGGGCGTATTGTCGCGTTTTATGCACTCCAATTGCTTATATTGGAGCCATACGCCCCTACTTTTGTTAAACACGGGCGAAGGCCGATAAGGCCGTGCTTTTCTCATTCAACACACCCGGCAGCAGCTCCACCACGCAATACCCGACGGTTTTGCCCGCGCGGTTTTTCACCTCCGCCAGCAGCTCGAAGAAGAACAGGTTGAGCTGGCCGTCGATCATCGGCGTGACCGTGTATTCTTCATCTTTGATCCCGGGCAGCTGCACCTTCCAGCCGAACGAGAACTTATTGCCGCCGGCCCGGGTGTAACCCAGCGGGGTGATGGTGTAATTGTTGTACCTCTTCGCGCTCCCCTCGCGGTCAATGTAGGTGCCGTCCTGGTAGGGCACGTGCGGGAAGGAGAACAGCATCAGCTCTTCGTTATCCAGGAAGCGGAAGGAGAACCATTCCCACTGCTGGCGGCGGTCAAGCGGATTGAATGGTCCGCCCTGGCGGTCAAACCAGGCTTTGCCCTGCACCTTGTGCGTTTCACCGTTCAATACCAGCGTGCCGCTGGTGGCGAGGTTGGTGTACGACCAGTAATAGGTCTTCGCCAGCGGCTCGTCAATTCCCATGCGCAGCAAGCCGTCTTCGCAGTGCCAGACGGGCGCCTTGACCGGGTCGATCTCCAGCTTCAGCGCGTAGCCCTCGCCGCTCATATCCAGCCCCAGCCTGCCGGCGGCGGTTTTCTGCGCCGGGAAGGTCATTTCAGCCAGGCCGTCAACCCCTACGCGCGTGGGGGTGACGATCACATCCCTGCCGAAGTAGATGGGCTTCTGGTTGTAGTAATGCCGGCCGCTTTCAAGGTCGGTGACGGCGGTGAGCAGCAGGTTCAGCTTGATGCCGAACATCTTCAGCGCGGCCAGCGTGTACTGCCACATGAACAGTTTGCCGGATTCGTTGGTCATAAAACCTGTCGCGTACCACCATTCAAAGCGCTTCCTGTGGCAGAGGAATTCCTGCTCCATGCTGCGCGGGGGGATGCCGAGCGTGTCGGTGTACTGGATGTTTTTCATGCGCTCCTCGTTTCGCTATTGACAAAGTAAATTAAAACAACTATGGTTGATTATATGGATGCGGGTTAGAATATCCAGTCAGCAATCCGGCACAGTGGTTGGATAGGCAACCAATCCGCGAAAGAGTTGTGTATGAGGAGGAACATGGACCTGCGCATGGTAAAGACCCGCAAGAGCATCCGCGCCGCGTATATGGAGCTGCGCGCGCAGTACCCGCTGGAAAGGATCAGGGTCAAGCGGCTGTGCGAGCTGGCGCTGATCAACAAGACCACTTTCTACAAGCATTACCAGGACGTGTACGCGCTCGCGGAGGAGGTGGAGGACGAGACCATCACGGCGATCATGAACAGCTTTGAGAGCATCGGCAAGCTGTACGCCGACCCTGAGCGCTTTATGAGCGGGCTGTACGCGGCGTTCGTGGCGCACAAGCAGCTGATCTTCACGCTGTTCAACGGGCGCATGAACGTGCTGCTGGAGAAGGTGCAGCGGCAGCTGGTGGCGCATTACCCCGCCATCGGTCTCGAAGCGCACAAGGAGATCCTGCTCTCCTTCCTCATCAAGGGCGCCTCGCACGTGCTGATGGAGGCGAAGTACGAGGAGAAGGTGATGCTGCAGACGCTGACGCGCGTGGCCCGGCAGATCATCGAATTTATGGAAAAACCAGCGTAATACGGGATTGACACGATACCCATGCACGATCATGTAGGGGCACGTCGCGGTTTGGGCATTCCTGAAATGCACGAGCGAAGCGAAGAGTACGAGCGCGGTTTTTTGCGTCCCACACACGCAGTACTTGCGTGTTTAAGGGAAAGCGAGAGATACGCGGTGCCGGGTACACGTAGGGGCACGGCGTCGCGGTTTGGGCATTCCTGAAATGCACGAGCGAAGCGAAGAGTACGAGCCGCGGTTTTTGCGTCCCGCACACGCTGAACTTGCGTGTGTAAGGGAAAGCGAGAGGTACGCCGTGCCCGATTCTTGTAAGGGCGCCGTAATGCGATGCCTGTTCCTTGATTTTTCCGTTCCGTTATACAATAAACAGGTCACCGTTAATTCACAAGGGGATTGCCCATGCCCGCTCCCGAGATCATCCACCAGCTTGTCGCCAAATTCAACGAAAACCGCGAAGCCTACCGCTCCGGCAAATACAACGAAGCCCGTTTACGTCAGGAGTTCCTTGACCAGTTCTTCATCGCACTGGGTTGGGACGTGTACAACACCAAAGGTGCCGCGCCGCAGTACGCCGATGTAGAGATCGAAACCTCTCTGGATATCGAAGGCACCTCCAAATCCCCGGATTACACCTTCAGGGTCGGACCTGAACGCAAGTTCTTCGTGGAAGCCAAGAAGCCCGCTGTCAACATCCAGTACGACATCCACCCCGCCTACCAGTTGAAGCGCTACGCGTGGAACGCGCACCTGCCGATTTCCATCCTTACCGATTTTGAGGAATTCGCCGTCTACAACTGCAAACAGAAGCCCAATCCATCAGATTCTCCCGCCGCGGGTCGCGAGCTGTTCATAAAATTTACCGAGTACATTGAACGCTGGGACGAGATCGCCGGCATCTTCTCTCGTGAAGCCGTCTGGAAAGGCGCGCTCGACCGCTACGCCGACACCTCGAAGGGCAAGAAGGGCACCACTGAGGTGGACGACGAGTTCCTCAAGGACATGAACGAATGGCGCCTGGTGCTCGCGCGCAATATCGCCCTTCGTAATATGCAGATCGCCGATGAGCAGCAGCTCAACTACGCCGTGCAGATGACGCTCGACCGCATCATCTTTTTACGCATCTGTGAAGATCGCGGCATCGAGCCGGAAGAGCAGCTTAAAACCCTATGCGCCACGCCGGGTGTGTACCCGCGTTTGCTGGAGCTGTTCAGGCACGCCGACCTCAAGTACAACTCGGGGCTGTTTAACTTCACGCACGACAAAAACGACAACACCCCTCCCGACACCTTCACCCCCGCGCTCGCCATCGATGACCGCGTGCTTAAGGAGATCATCCACGGCTTGTATTACCCCTGCCCCTACATCTTCAAGGAGATCCCGGTGGAGATCCTGGGGCAGGTGTACGAGCAGTTTCTCGGGCAGGTCATCCGCCTGACCGCCGGGCACCAGGCGAAGGTGGAGGAGAAGCCCGAGGTGCGCAAGGCCGGCGGTGTGTACTACACGCCCAAGTACATCGTGGATTACATCGTGGCGAACACGGTGGGCAAGCTGCTGGAAGGCAGGACCCCCGCCGAAGCCGCGGCGCTGAAGATCGTCGACCCGGCGTGCGGGTCGGGGTCCTTCTTGCTGGGGGCGTTCCAGTATCTCATCGACTGGCACGAGAAATGGTATCTCGATAATGACCCTGCAAAGTGGACGAGAGGCAAAGCCCCCGCGCTGAACGAGGTCACCAACGGCTACCGCCTGACCACGTTGAAGAAGAAAGAGATTTTGCTCAACAACCTCCACGGTGTGGATATCGACGCGCAGGCGGTGGAGGTGACCAAGCTCAGCCTGCTCCTCAAGGTTTTGGAGGAGGAATCCGGTCAGCTCTCGCTCGGGTTGGAGCGCGCCCTGCCGGATTTGGGCAGGAACATTCAGTGCGGCAACTCCCTCATCGGCGAGGACTACTTCGCCGGGCAGCTCGTTGTGGACCCCGCCGAGCGCAGGCGGGTGAACCCCTTCGACTGGGAGCGGGCCTTCCCGCAAGTGTTCTCACAGGGCGGGTTTGACGCGGTGATTGGCAATCCTCCGTATGTATTTGGACGAGACTGGAATTCTTTAGGAATTTCAGATGATGTAAAAGCGTATTTTAAGAGGAAATATAAATCTGTTATCTATCAAATGGATATGTTTTCTTTATTTATGGAGCAAGCCTCATTTCTTGCGAAGTTTAATGGTTTTATCGGACAAATAGTCCCTAATGTTTGGATGAATAACGTATTTTCTTCTGAAACACGAAAATTGATTTTACAACAAGCCAAAGATTTGTTGATTTACAAACCTGAAGACGTATTTCAAGGCATAACAGTTGACACTGTTGTATACACTTACGAGAAAAATTTCAAGTCAATTGATTTTTTCTACACAATAGACTTTGATCAAATTACGAAACATAGTCATATAAAGAACAAATACTTAATATCTAATTTTATCGATGGAAAAAACCCAATAACAACTAGTGGCAAAGCGGAATTTCTCTATCGAATTAAAGACCAACATAAATCATTAAGTCAATACGCACATATCACCAGGGGTGTTCATCCTTATCGAACTGGTGGATATGGTAGAAGTGCATTTGGTAACTACCAACAAACCCAACGAGACGTTGAGGAACGCCCCTATAATAGTAAGATAAAACTAGAAGGATACCGGGGTTTTATCTACGGTAAAGACCTATCAAGGTTTACACCTCCCAATGCTAATGATTACATCAAATATGGTAATTGGTTGGCTGAACCACGAAAACCAGAGTTTTTCGTCGGCTCAAGAGTGTACTCAAGAAAAATTCTTGGGGAACGGCTTGTTGTAACAGTAGAAGATAAAGACTCAATTGCCGATCAACAGGTTTATATTTCTTTACCAAAGGATGTTGTACCAGATGCTTATTTTCTAGCTGGGATTTTGGGTAGTAAATTTTTAGGCTACTATATTAAAAATTATTATGATGAAATGGATAAAAATTTCCCGCAAATCAAAGTAGGACAACTAGCAAGTTTGCCAATACCATTCCCAGATCAAAAAATGCATGCAATTATTCACTTGAAAGTTTTACACATGCTTGAACTACACAAACAAGCCAAATCCACCCCGCAGGAGCAGGAGCAGCTGCGCCGCGAAATCGAGTCCACCGACCGCCAGATCGACCAGCTCGTTTACCAGTTGTACGGGCTGACCGATGAGGAGATCAGGATTGTGGAGGGTTCCAACTAAACTTTTCACCTGTCGGGGCGTAGTGCAATACGCCCCTCCAACGGTCATTTTCGCTACATAATGGCATAAATTCCTTTGCATTTCTGATATTTTAATGACGAATGGAGGAACCTAATGGATGGGATTGTTAAACTTGAAAGAGCGATAATAATGGTAAATAAAACGCCATTATGTGTATGGGATTTTGAAAGCACAATTGAAAAAAATCTGCAGTTTATTACTAGCATTGACGATTCGTATTTTGAGTTCTTAGCCAAAACGCTTTATCAGAAACTGCAAACGAAGAAAAATAATCAACGAGCCGCGATAGCAATTCGCTCAGCATTTTCTCATGGATTGGAGACTTTATTTTCATTATTGGGAGCTTTTATTCAAGCACCATATTGTGTACAAGCTTGGATTTTACATATCAATAACAATGAGCTGTATGATTTTATTGAAAGTATTAATACATTTAAAAAAGTGCCAAGTGTATTTAAGCAAGATATTATAGATTGGTCGCTAATATCAGAAAATGTTTTCAGATCATTGATATTCGAGAATGAAGAAAAAAAAGAGAAATAGTAAAAGGTTTCGCTTCGTTATGGCGGATTTTTGCGCAAGATTTCACTAATAAATCATTTATTAAGGAATACAACAGTATTAAACATGGGTTTCGTGTGAAACCTGGTGGTTTTTCTGTTCAAGTGGGCACAAAAGAAATAACTGAAGGTAGTAATAATCAACAAACCATGCATCTCTTAGGTTCGAGTAAATATGGTTCATCTTTCCAAGGCCTTCAAGCAATTAATGATTCAATCCATCATTATTTTTTTACCAGATATGCAAGGAATTGGGATCCAGAGGATATGGTTTGGGCTCTCAACATGATAACTCTGTCAATTTCTAACATAATCTCAGCAATAAAGGTAATAAATGGGGTTCACCCTAAGGATGTAAAATATGTTTATCCTTCCGATCCCAATCTATTCAATAAACCTATCGAAAATACTAGAACTTTAGGCTTAACTTCAATGAAGGGTTTTTTTTATGAGGTTTCAGAGGAGTTAATTGAAAATTACACTAAACTGGAAATGGTAGATCTTTATTCAAAGGGAAAATATCTAAAGAAAATTAAAAGAAAAGTCATCATTAACAATAATACATAATTTTGATTACAAACCACCCCCTCCCCACCACCGCCGCTCCATCCGCCTTCGTGGGTACGACTACACCTCCGAAGGCGGATACTTCATCACCATCGTCACTCACAACCGTGAACACCTTTTTGGCACCATCGAGGATGGTGAAATGCGATTGAACGATTCCGGGATCATCGCCAGGGAGGAATGGTTCCGCACCACTGAACTGCGCCCGTACGTTGATCTGTTCGAGGACGAGTTTATTGTCATGCCTAACCACATCCATGGCATCATATGGTTGACCAATGGGGGCACGGTACGCCGTGCCCCTACAATGAATCAAATCCCCGCCAAAGAACGTTTTGGTAAACCTGTATCGGGATCTGTTCCAACCATTGTACGTGCATACAAATCCATTGTTACTAAACGCGTCAACCTTCTCCAAATTATCCCCTCACAACCCGTATGGCAGCGCAATTATTACGAACACATCATCACCACCGGCCGCGATTACGAAACCATCACAGAATACATCTACTCCAACCCCATACACTGGGGCACCGACAGCGAAAATATCTGATTACGTAATAGATGAAATACCCTTACACCTCTTGACACATGTTGTATAATATAAATATAGAACATTTTTTCTATCTCTATTAACCAATCACTATTTACCCAAAAGGAGACCCATGTCCGACCAAACACAGATCATCCCGCCCAAAAAACCCAGGGGTGCGCCGCTCGGCAATAAGAACGCTTTTCGTCACGGCTTTTATGCCAAAGACCTCGGCATCAATCCCCCCTCAAAGCTCAACGAACGCGAACTGCGCAACCTCCTGGGCGAGGCTGCCATGATCAAAGATTACATGTATATCCTTTACAACTGCAACCTTGAGATACGTGATTCCGCTGTCCTCGCTGAAACCTTGCGCGCCTTATCATTGGCCGGTATGGCGCTGGCCCGGCTCCTCCAGGTTCACAAACACATCCGCGTTCCCCCAAACGGCAGTTCATCCTCGCTCGATGATCTCATCTCCGATTTGGAGGCCTCCGCCTCCCGCGCTAACCGCCTTGCCCGTAATGTTTGATCTCGGACCTTACAGAATCGCATTTGTTTCTATTTGAACCTGGAGTTAACGCAACCATCCATCTACGTATCCACTGGCCTGCGCCATCTCTCCATCACTCGCTGTTGGGGCGTTTTGTGCTTTCCCTGCCCTGTTGTCTCTTTTGAACAAATGTACTATAATATACAAAACGCATCCATACTATAATTAACCCATACCCCTACCCAGGAGAGACCAATGGCAAAAAAAGCCGTGACCCCCAACGAATACAATCAATTTGACCGCAGCGAACCGATGAGCGAGGCCAAGCGCGCGGTGCTGGATAAGGCGCTCGGAGACATCATCAAGCGCTACGGCGACGGCGCCATCATGCGCCTGGGCGAAGCCCACAACCTGGCGGTGGAGATCATCCCCACCGGCTCGCTCTCGCTGGATATCGCGCTGGGCGTGGGGGGCATCCCGCGCGGGCGTATCACCGAGATCTTCGGGCCGGAGTCCTCCGGCAAGACCACGCTGTGTTTGCACATCGCCGCCGAAGCGCAGAAGCTGGGCGGCACGGTGGCCTTCATTGATATGGAGCACGCGCTCGACCCCGCCTACGCCGCCAAGCTGGGTGTGGATGTGGAGAGTTTGCTCGTTTCGCAGCCCGACATGGGCGAGCAGGCGCTGGAGATCGCCGAGACGCTGGTGCGCTCCGGCGCGGTGGACCTGGTGATCATCGACTCGGTGGCGGCGCTGGTGCCGCGCGCCGAGATCGAAGGCGACATGGGCGACGCCAGCATGGGCATGCAGGCGCGTTTGATGTCTCAGGCCTTGCGCAAGCTCAGCGGCGCCATCAACCAGACGAAGACAGCGGTGATCTTTACCAACCAGCTGCGCCAGAAGATCGGCATCATGTTCGGCAACCCCGAAACCACTCCCGGCGGGCTGGCGCTGAAGTTCTACGCCTCGGTGCGCCTGGATACGCGGCGCATTCAATCCATCAAGATGGGCCCCGAGATCGTGGGCAACCGCACGCGCGTGCGCGTGGTGAAGAACAAGGTGGCTGCGCCCTTCCGCACCGCCGAGTTTGACATCATGTACAACGAGGGCATCTCGAAGGAAGGCGACATCATCGACCTGGCCGCCGCCATGGACATCATCACCAAGCGCGGCGCGTTCTTCTCTTACAACGACATCCGCCTGGGGCAGGGGCGCGAGAACGCCAAAGAGTTCCTGCGCCAGAACATCGAGCTGTGCGACGAGATCGAGGCGGTGGTGCGCGAACGCGCCATGGCCGGCGAGTACAGCATGGACCTGACCGGCGCCGCGCCGGGCGACAGCACCGACGAGGAATGAACCCCGCCCGCAAGACGCGCAAGTTCCCGCTTTTATTGGGTAAAGCCGCGCTGCTGCTCTTGGTGATGCTGCTGGCGGGGTGCGGTTACCTGCCGCCGGCGCGCCCGGTGCCCGCGGAGCAGCAGGCGCCGCCTTTTAAAGCACCCACGCTCTTCGCGCCCGCCGCAGCCGAGGTCCCCGCTGAGAGCGCGGCCGCTGAACCGACGCAGCTGGCCAACTGCAGCAACGACCTGGATTTTATAGAAGACCTCTCCATCCCCGACGGCACGCAGCTGGCGCCCTCCAAAGAGATCGTGAAAGATTGGAAGGTGCGCAACAGCGGCACCTGCAACTGGAACGCGGATTACTCGGTGAGGCTGATCTCGGGCGACGCGCTGGGGGTCGAGCCGCTGCTGGCGCTGGTGCCGGCGCGTTACGGCACCGAAGCTGTGATCAGCATCACCTTCACCACCCCCGCCGAACCCGGCAGGTACAGCGCCACCTGGCGCGCGCACGGTCCGGATGGCGAGCCTTTCGGGGAGTGGTTCACGATCGAGATCGCGGTGACCACACCTTAACTCACTTTTATCATGGCAGCGCCGTCACGCAAAAAGACCCGGCTGGTAGTGTTCGCGCTCGCGCTGTGCACGGCGGGCGCGCTCTTCAGCGCTATTCTGCTGCTGCAGGGGCAGTTGAACCTGTTCGCGTCGGCACCATCCATTTTGCCACCAGCGGCGGTGCACGGCGCGGTTGACCCTGCTAACCTGACCGCAACCGCCACGCCCTTCCAGCCGCTGCCCACTGATACCCCCACCCCCACCGCCACGCCCACCAGCACCCCCACCCCCACGCCGACCGAGACGCCCACGCCTACCGCCACCCACACTCCGCTGCCGACCGACACACCCGAGCCGACCGCGGCCGTTGCCGCGCCCGAATACCCGCTGCCGGATGACCTGCCGGACTCCGCGCAGATCGAAGGCGTGTACGGCTACGCGCAGGCATATACCCTCACCTGCGAGTCGCGCTCCGCGGTGGATTGGGCGCGCTTTTACGGCGTTGACATCGGCGAGATGGAGTTCCAGGCGGAGCTGCCCCTCTCGGATAACCCCGACAGGGGGTTTGTGGGCTATTACAACGACCCGATGGGGCGCGTGCCGCCGGAATCCTACGGCGTTCACGCCGGGCCGGTGGCGGATACACTGGCGCAGTTCGGTGTGGGCGCGGCTGCCGTCAGCGGGTATGATTTCAACGAGCTGCGCCGGCAGGTGGCCGGCGGCAACCCCATGATCGTGTGGGTCATCGGCAACACCTGGTACGGCGGCACGCCCATCGGCTACAGCTCTGCAGACGGCAGCAGCGCCACCGTGGCGCACTACGAGCACACCGCCATCATTGTTGGCTACGATGAATACAGCGTCACGCTGGTGGACGGCGGGCAGGTGTACTGGCGCAGCAACGAAGCTTTTCTGGCGTCGTGGGGGGTGCTCAACAACATGGCGGTGATCAAGGATTAAAAAACGGAGCCCGTTGGGCTCCGTTCAGGTTGTACACTTGCCGGCTTAGGTGCCTTCCTGCCAGGAAGCCAGGTAGCGCACCTGCTCGGGGGTGAGTTTATCAATGGTCACGCCCATGGCGGCCAGTTTGAGCTCGGCGATCTTCTTATCGATCTCTTCGGGCACCGAGTAGACGCGCTTCTCAAGCTTGGAGGCGTTCTTCGCCAGGTACTCGAGGGTGAGCGCCTGGTTGGCGAAGGACATATCCATCACGGAAGCCGGGTGACCCTCAGCGGAAGCCAGGTTGATGAGGCGCCCTTCACCGAGGATGAAGATGCGGCGCTCGTCGGCGGTCACGTACTCGTCTACGAACGGACGCACCAGGCGTTTGCTCTTTGACATCTGCTCTAGCGCCGGGATGTTGATCTCGACGTTAAAGTGGCCCGAATTGGCCACAATGGCGCCGTCTTTCATCAGCTCGAAATGGTGCTTATCGATGACGTTAATGTCGCCGGTGACCGTGCAGAAGATGTCGCCGATGGCTGCGGCGGCTTCCATGGGCATCACCCTGAATCCGTCCATCACCGCTTCGAGTGCTTTAAGGGGGTCGACTTCGGTGATGATGACGTTGGAACCCATACCGCGCACGCGGGAGGCCAGCCCGCGCCCGCACCAACCGTAACCGGCGACCACGAAGGACTTGCCGGCAAGCAGCACGTTGGTGGCGCGCACGATACCATCCACGGTGGATTGACCGGTGCCGTAGCGGTTATCGAAGAAATGCTTGGTGAGCGCGTCGTTGATGGCCACGATCGGGTAAGCCAGCGCTTTATCGGCGGCCATGGCGTGCAGGCGGATGACGCCGGTGGTGGTCTCTTCGGTGCCGGCCACCACACCGGGCAGCAGTTCGCGGCGGTGCTGGTGCAGCACGTTCACCAGGTCAGCGCCGTCATCCATGGTGAAATGCGGCTTGTGATCAAGCGCGGCGTTGATGTGCTTGTAGTAGGTGATGTTGTCTTCACCCTTCACCGCGTACACCTCGATCTCGTCGTGCGTCACCAGTGAAGCCGCCACCTCGTCTTGCGTTGAAAGCGGGTTGGAAGCGGTGAGCACCACGTCAGCGCCGCCGGCCTGCAGGGTCTTCATCAGGTTGGCTGTCTCGGTGGTCACGTGCAGGCACGCGGAGATGCGCAGCCCCTTGAGGGGGTGTTCGCGGCTGAAGCGTTCCTTTACCTGGCGCAGCACGGGCATTTCGCGTTCCGCCCAATCGATCTTCAGGCGTCCGCCTTCAGCCAGGTTCATATCCTTTACATCGCAGTTCGGCATCATTCCTCCAGTTAATCGTGATTCAAAATATCCAGCGCGCCATCGTCATCAAAAGACTCACGATAGCGCCTGATATATTCTTGCGTGGTGTAAGTGTGGTTGGTCGGCCCATTCTGCTCCAGGCAGTAGGTGGCGGAGAGAGCGCCCATCTGGCCGCAGGTCTGCAGGTCCAGCCCCAGGCGGTAGCCGCGCAGGAATCCGCCCCTGAAAGCGTCTCCCACGCCCGTCGGATCAGCGATACGGGCGGCGGGCACAACCGGAATGCGGTATTCGCGCGCATCCGATTTCACCAGCGCGCCGTTCTCTCCGCGGGTGATCACCAGCAGGCGCACATGCTCGTCGATCTGCTTCGCGGAAAGACCGGTGTGCTTGACCAGCAGGTCAAATTCATACTCATTGCAAAAGACCGCGTGGGCGTTTTCAACACCGACCCTCAGGTCTTCGTGGGGGTTCCTGGCGACCTGCTGAGATGGGTCGAAGAGGTAGGGGATGCCAAAGGCCGCGCACTCACCGCTCAGTTTGCGCATCGCCGCCGGGTCGTTGGGAGAAATAACCACGTAATCCACCTCGCCTCTCGGGATATCAGCGAGGGTGAAGCGGGAGGCGTCCGCCATTGCGCCGGTGTAAAAACTGGCGATCTGGTTATTCTCGAGATCTGTGTTCACGAAGAAGGAGGCTGTGTACTTCCCAGGGATCTCATGGATGTAACCGGCATCGATGCCGTTCTCTTCCATCCAGCGGCGGTATTCAGCGAAATCCACGCCGGCTGTAGCCAGCACTTTAGGTTTCTCACCCAGCAGCGCCATGGAGTAGGCGATGTTCGGCGCACAGCCGCCGCGCTGGCGGGTCATGTTATCCACCAGGAAGGAAAGGCTGATCTTGTCGAGTTTTTCCGGAAGGATGTTCTCACGGAAATACCCCGGAAAGGTCATAAGGTAATCAAAAGCGACTGAGCCGGTGATAACGATTGCCATATCTATTAATCCACTCCCTGATTATAGCTGGAATAAGCAATGTTTTGCTCAAATGGCGGGCGGATCACGCCAACCTCGGTGACCCAGGCGCTGATCAAATCATGCGGGGTGATGTCAAACGCCGGGTTGAGAGCCCTGGCCTGCGCCGGGGCGACCGGTTGACCGTCAACCTGAAGGTTGAGCACCTCCACGGGATCGCGCTGCTCGATGGGAACCAGGTCTCCATGGGGAATCGAAAGGTCCAATGTGCTGAGCGGAAAAACGCAAACGACAGGAACGGTGTTGGCGTGGGCCGCCAGGCTGAGCATGTAGGTGCCGACCTTGTTGACGACATCACCATTGGCAGCCACGCGGTCAGCGCCGAAGAAAACCTTCTGCACCCTTCCGCTCTTTAGAAAGTATCCCGCGGCGTTATCGGTAATGATCTCATAAGGAATACCGTATTGCCCGCATTCCCAAGCGGTCAACCGCGAACCCTGGAGGCGCGGCCGGGTTTCATCCACCAGCACGTGCACCCGCTTGCCGTGTTCATGGGCGTAGCGAATAGCGCCAAGCGCGGTACCCCAATCGACCACCGCCAGCGCGCCGGTATTGCAATGATGCAGGATGGTGTCACCATCGTTGATCAAACCGGCGCCGTATTCAGAGAGCTGGAGATTTACCTTTACATCTGATTCAGCCAGTTCCAGGGCTTTCTCGAGGATTCGCTGCGCGAGTTCCTTTTCGGGTATAGAAGGATCATCAAGCAGTGCTGTGGTTTGTCTAATTCCCCAAGCCAGGTTCACCGCTGTGGGTCGGGCGTTCAGCAGCTCAGCCGCTGCGGCGCGGACGGCGAGATTCAGATCCTGCCGGCTGGCACTTTTAGCACTGGCTGCCCGCAGCGCCAAACCAAAAGCGCCGGCAACGGCAAGCGCGGGGGCACCGCGAATCGCCATGGTGCGGATGGCTACCGCCATCTGCTCAGATGTCTCGATCGTCAGGTACTCAAAAACTGCCGGCAGCCGTCTCTGGTCGATCAAACGGACCTTTCCAGTCTCATGCACCCACTCAATCGTTCTCATGTCACTAAAAAACGCCCTCGGTCGAGAGCGTCCCTTCCGATTTAGTTTAACACGATTTTTTTGGTATGGCAATATTACCAAAGAAGGAGTGCAATTCCAGGTCGCCTTCTCTCGTAAAAGTCGTTTACAATACGCTATTCTTGAGTTGACGTTCTTGGCATCCTTGGGTATAAACCTACTATGAAGAAACGACTGCTGATCACATTTGGCGCTTGCCTGATTTTCCTGTCCTCCTGTGTACTGCCCTTCTCGAAAACCAGCGATGAACACAGCATTCCTGTGATCATCGAAGGAACGCCGCTGCCAACGCCGACGCCCTCACCTACACCCACCCCGCAGCCACGAGCCCGAGTCACCATCGGGCAGACAGAAATCCTGAATGGTGATTATGAAAAAGCCCTGACCGAGTTCTGGACCGCGCGGGAGCAATCCACCGATGAAGAAGTGATCCAGGCCGCGCAGCTGGGTGTGGGCAGGGTGCTGCTGCTGCAAAGCGATTATAACGGCGCGGTCGATCAACTGAACTGGCTGCTGACAAATTTTTCAGAAGGAGATGCGCGCGACACGGCGTATTTTTACCTTGGTAGAGCATACGAAGGGTTGCAGCAGTACCTGCTGGCTGCTGAAGCCTATCAGAATTACGTCGACGTCAAACCAGGACCGCTAGACAGCGAGATACTGGAGATGAAAGGTGACGCGCTGGTACAGGCTGGAGAGTTCGACGATGCCAGGCTGGTATTTATCGAGGCGTTGGATGCTGCGCAACCCTCGCGGATCGATTCTCTTCAACTAAAAGCCGCTCAAGCCGCCGCAGAATCGGGCGGTGAGGCTGATGCGATCAACCGCTATTGGACGCTGCTTGAAACCAGTTCCGTCGATTACATCAAGGCTCAGGCGAATTTTTTACTCGGACAGCTCTACCTGAAACTTGAAATGCCCGAACAAGCCTACGCGCGGTTCCAGGATTCGGTCACAAGATTCCCGACATATTACGATACCTATTCCGGGCTGGTTGCGCTGGTAGAGAACGGGCAGCCGGTAAGTGACCTGATGCGCGGAATCGTGGATTATTACGCCGGTCAATACGGCTTAAGTGTAATCGCGCTGGATCGGTACATGCTGGAAAACCCCGACCATGACGGCACACCATTGTATTACAAAGCCCTAAGCCATTGGAATCTGGGTGAATACGAACAGGAGATCGCCGCCTGGGATGTCCTGATCGAAGAACACCCGTTGGACCAGTATCTGGCTACCGCGCACCTTGAGAAAGCTTCGTCACTTTGGCGCTATATGCAGGATTACGAAGGCGCAGCCGACACCCTGCTGGTTTATGCAGCGCGTTACCCGGAGGCTGTGCGATCAGCTGAATTTCTTTCAATTGCAGGTGACATTTACGAGATCGGCGGTTACATGACCAGGGCCTCAGAAACCTGGCAGCGGGTATTCGCGGAATATCCCGGAGCAGAAGAAGCCTTTCCCGCTTTATTCAAAGCCGGGATCGTCAATTATCGTATGCAGCGCTACAAAGACGCGCACCTGATCTTTCAACGCATGCTTGTGCTGGCAACCACAAGCGAAGACCAGGCTTCTGCGAATTTCTGGATCGCCAGGTGCCTTGAAGCTGAAGCTGACGAAGAACAAGCGCTAACTTATTTCCAGCAGGCAGCTGATGCTGACCCCACCGGTTATTACGGGATAAGAGCCAGGCAAAAAATCGCCGGAGAAAATCCATTCCCGCGCCAATATAATAGCGACTTCGCGCTGGATGTTGAAAAAGAGAAAGCTGATGCAGAGGAATGGTTGAGAGAGACATTCACGCTTGATCAGACTGTTGACCTCGCACATCACACAGACCTGTTAAGCAATCCCCTTTTCCAGCGGGGCGAGGAGTATTGGAAACTCGGGATGCGTGATAATGCCAGGAGTGAGTTCGAACAACTACGCCGGGAAATTGAGGGAGACGCAGTTAACCTGTACCGCTTGATGAATCACATGGTTGAACTGGGTTTTTATCAGACGGCATCGCTATCCAGCCGGCAAATCCTTGACCTGGCTGGCTTGAGCCAGGAAATGACCCTGACCCAGGCGCCAATCTATTTCAACCATATCCGGTTCGGGATCTTTTACCGCGATCTTATCGTGCCGGCCGCAGTGGAAAATGACCTTGATCCTTTGCTGCTCTTCAGCATCATCCGCCAGGAAAGCCTCTTTGACGCCAGCATCACCTCGAGCGCCGGTGCTCGTGGGTTGATGCAAATCACCAATGATACTGGTGACTACATCGTGGCGAATTACGGCTGGCCGGAGAATTACTCTTCAGAGTATCTTGACCGGCCTTACGTTAATGTGCGCTTAGGAGCACACTACCTGAAGATTTGGATCGATAAATACAACGGTGAAATTACCCCGGCGCTTTCCTCGTACAACGCCGGTGATGGGAACACTATCGTCTGGAAGGATATGGCCGGAGATGATGTGGATTTGCTGGTGGAACTGATACGTTTTGATGAAACCAGAGACTACATCAAGTATATTACCGAAAACTACGAGATCTACAAAACGTTGTATTCTCATCCTTAATCTAGCAAAGAAAAACCTCTCCGGCTAATGAACCAGAGAGGTTAATTGATAAGCTTTCGATCGGGTCTTACTTGACCCGATTTTTGATGGCCGCCTGAGCGGCCGCGAGTCGGGCTATAGGCACCCTGAACGGTGAGCAGGACACATAGTTGTTGCCTACACGGTGGCAGAACTCGATGGAAGCCGGGTCACCACCATGTTCACCGCAAATACCCACTTCAAGGTTCACCCGCTCTGAACGGCCATCCTGCACCGCGATCTGCATTAATTTGCCAACCCCTTCCTGGTCAAGCGTCTGGAAGGGATTCTTTGGCAGAATTTCCTGCTCGACATAAGCGCCCAGGAAATTGCGTTCTGCGTCATCGCGGCTGTAACCGAAGGTCATTTGCGTGAGGTCATTGGTGCCGAATGAGAAGAACTCAGCCACACTGGCAATCTCAGCGGCTGTAACCGCAGCGCGCGGTATCTCGATCATAGTGCCAAATTTGTAATCGAACTTAACCTTCTTTTCATCCATAACCGCTTTGGCGATACGCTCCAGCCGGGGTTGGATCCACTTTAATTCATTCACGTGACCGGTAAGCGGTATCATGACTTCGGGTTTTGGCGTCATGCCTTTGTTGGCCACGTTGGCCGCGGCTTCAAAAATGGCACGCACCTGCATTTCAACGATCTCAGGCATGGCGATGCTAAGCCGTACGCCGCGCATTCCCATCATGGGGTTGCTTTCATGCATGGCATTGACCGCATCCAGCATAAGATCCAGATCAGTGGTTTCTTTTAGCTCTCCACGGCCTAATACATAGCTGGACAGCCCCTCACCGCTCAAACGCAACGCGATGATCTTCGCTTGAAGCTCCTCAGCAGAGGGCAGGAATTCATGCAGCGGAGGGTCGATCAGCCGAATGATGACCGGGAAACCGTTCATCGCTTCAAATAATCCTTCAAAATCCTTGCGCTGATAGGGTAGCAATTCATTTAGCGCAGCAGTCCGCTCTTCACTGGTCTTGGAGAGGATCATACGCTGAACAATGGGTAAACGTTCCGTTTCGAAAAACATGTGCTCAGTACGGCATAGTCCGATACCCACGGCGCCGTATGTACGGGCGCGTTCAGCGTCCTTGGGATAATCAGCGTTTGCCCAAACCTGCAAACCTGTTGTCGGCCAGCCTGCCGGTGCTTTGCGGATGCCCTTGGTCGCTGAAATCTGATCAGCCCAATTTAGCAGGTTGAGGAGGTCGATCTGCTCTTCAAACTTTGGTGTCGTAAGATTTAATTGTCCGACAAAAGCTTCACCGGTCGAACCATCAAGGGAGATCCATTCACCTTCTTTGATCGTTTTGCCGTTTGCGGTCATTTCGCGTTTGTCCAGATCGATCTTTACCGCTGCGGCACCAACGATACAAGGAACGCCGAACTGCCTGGCAACAACAGCCGCGTGCGAGGTCGCCCCGCCTTCACTGGTGAGAATCCCTTTCGCGGCCAGCATTCCGTGCACGTCATCCGGTTTGGTAAATGGACGCACCATGATGGTGGCTTCACCGTATTCCTTGGCGCGTTTTTCTGCTGTATCCGCGTCGAAATAAACCTGCCCTACTGCCGCGCCGGGTGACGCATTGACCCCGTGGGTGTACAAGCGTTCTTCCTTGACAGCCAGTTTCTTGGTTTCGGCAGAAAACTGCGGATGCAGCAGTGTATCAACATCCGCCGGGGTGACACGCATCACCGCCTGTTCCCGGGAGATGATACCCTCATTGGCGAGATCGATCGCGATCTTAACTGTCGCGAGGGCGGTTCTTTTACCGTTGCGACATTGTAACATCCATAGTTTACCGTGTTCAACGGTGAACTCGACATCCTGCATATCTTTGTAATGCAGTTCAAGTTTTTTCACGATCTGGAGGAACTCTTTATTGGCTTCCGGCAGGTCTTTGCCTAGGTTCACGATCTTCTCAGTGTTGCGGATGCCCGCCACCACGTCTTCACCTTGCGCGTTAAGCAGGTAATCGCCATACAGTTTGTTCTCACCTGTCGATGGGTCACGCGTAAATGCTACGCCGGTACCGGAATCTTCACCCATGTTGCCAAAAACCATGGTCTGAATATTTACCGCGGTACCCAAATCGTCAGGGATATCGGTGGCGCGGCGGTAATCCACCGCCCTTTTACCATTCCACGATTTGAAAACTGCTTCCGTTGCCAGTTTTAGTTGTTCCAAGGGGTCCTGCGGGAACTTAAAACCCATTTTCTCATTAATGACTTTTTTGAAAACTTCGATCAGTCCCTTAAGGTCAGACGCGGTCATCTCAGTATCAAGTTTGTAACCCTTGACCTGTTTTAAGCCATCCAGGTGCTCCTCAAAAGCCTCATCCGCGATTCCAAGCACAACGGAACCAAACATCTGGATCAATCGTCGGTACGAATCATAAACAAAGCGCTCGTTTTGCGTGAGTTTGATCATACCTTTGGCGGTTTCATCATTGAGGCCGATATTCAAAACAGTGTCCATCATTCCGGGCATCGAAAATTTCGCGCCGGAACGACAGGAAACCAGCAAAGGAATCCTGGTTGAGCCGAATTTCTTTTTGGTCGATTTTTCCACCTGCTGCAGGCAGTTGAGCATCTGTTCCCACATACCCTCGGGGAAACGCTGCGTGGTCTGGTATGCGTTACAGGCCTCAGTGGTCACGGTGAACCCCGGTGGTACGGGTAGCCCGATACGAACCATCTCAGCGAGGTTAGCCCCTTTTCCTCCCAAGAGACCCCTCACCCCTTCCCAATCTTTGTTCACATATTGTTCAACTTCTTTGATCTCGTTAAATAAGTAGACCCATTTATTTTCTGCCATTTTTTCCTCCGGACCAGATTTCAATAACGCCCGAATCATCGGGATTTAAGCTCCAAAGTGTAAATTTTACCACACACCCTAACCTTTTTAGGACTGATACGGTCAAATTTATGAACTGTCAGTACGGTGTATTGCATGATTTGGCTGTAAATACATTGAAAGGTAAAAACATTCCATTTGACTTGATAATTAGGGTACACATTTTGAGTGGAGCAACATGAAAATTCTGATCATTGACGATGACCCGTCAGTTACCGACCTGCTTGAGTTAATCCTCACCCCTACCCAGGCTGAGATTCAACACGCTTATGATGGTGAACAGGGAGCGGGCATGCTGCGGGAATTTGTTCCTGACATCATTCTGTTGGATTATATGATGCCTGGAATGGACGGGATGGAGACGACCCGGCGCATCAGGAAGGTGACAAAAACCCCCATCATCATCCTGTCTGTTCTGAATGATCCAATTAAATTGGCAAGGGTGCTTGACGCGGGGGCAGATGATTATCTGATCAAACCGGTATCCCGGGGAGTGTTGATCGCCCACATCAACAACCTGTTACGACGGTGTGATGAAACAAACCATGAACGACCCCCGCTTCAGGTTTCGCTGCAATCTGCTTGACCTTTAGAGCCGCACCCGCGGCTCTTTATTTTTCGACCACGAGATCAATCCACTGCAAAGCTTCGGCAGCATTTGTGATCGATCCTTTTACCTGCTCTTCCTTGAGCTGCTCCAGCAATTGACCGATAATCGGACCCGCATCCAACCCCAGATGCCGCATTAGCACTTCACCGTTAACCAGGGGAATTGGAGCAATCAGTTCCGGCTTGTGGAACCAGGCTTCCATCAGTTTTCCAGTAATTTGTAGTAAGTACAACCATTGCGCTTGTGAAAAATCGCTGCCGATGAGACCCGCTTGTTTCGCCAGCATCGTGACTGCTGCATCCAAACCGCCTGAACCGGTGGCTTTAAAATAACGATAGATATCAATCGGTTCAGGAGTGGAACCCTTGTCGATTAACTCCTGCAAAACGGGTCCAGCATTTAAATGATCAGTAACCTGGCGAATTTCATCAACGGAAAGCGCCAATCCGCGCAAGTAACACTCAGGGTTTGTTACGCCATCTAGAATGATCGCAAGATAAAGTAATGATCTGTTTTCACGCCGTGATCGATTTTTCACCAGGTAATGGTTGCGTAATTGCTCACGGAAACGTCCCAACTCCACGAGAAGGGCGGATTGGTAGAACGCAGCCTGGCGTTCGTGTGATTTCTCACCACACAACCAGGCAACTAGATCCTCGAGGGACCGCGCAAGTGTAACCGCACAACTGAAATCAGACCTGACCGCAAGGGGAATAAAACGAAAAACAGTAAACTTTTGCAATAGCTGGAGCCCAGTGTGGATTTTCTGCCCGGAGAAGATCTTGATGATTTCATCGCGCTTACGTTCAGCCGAAATGTGTTGCAGACCGCTCACCGAGGCGAGGATCAGGTCGGTCATTCCCGGTTCCATCTTCAGACCAAGATTAAGCGCGTAACGCACCGCCCGAATTGTACGCAAGGGATCATCAGCAAAACTCGAGGGCGATACCACCCGCAGGCGCTTCTCCTGCAGATCCCTCCCGCCTTTGAAGGGATCGATGACCGTCTCCTGATCGAAAAAATCAACTGCCATGGCATTTATGGTGAAATCGCGCTTCGCAAGATCCTCCCGAATGCTATCGCCGCGCATTGCAGCAAAATCCACGACGAGACTGGCGCCCATGTCATTACTGACCAGGACACGGCAGGTATCACGTTCGTCATCCAAAACGAAGAAATCCCCGCCGATTTCGTCGGCAAATTTCCTGGCAATCCATCTGGGGTTTTGCGTGCAGACTAGATCAATATCGCTGCAGGGTTTTCCTAGCAGTGAATCACGAACCGCCCCACCTACAAGGTAGAGCGGTTGAGATGGAGAAACATATCTGGCAAGGAGACTGAGAACATCAGGAATTCGCACCCGCAGTCCCCTATTCTGAATCCCGATATTTTTCCAGGTCTACCACCCCGATGAAGGGCAGGTTGCGGTAGTAATCGTCAAGGTCCAATCCGTAACCGAAAACAAACTTGTTCGGGATCAAAAAACCGCGGTAACGGATGGGCACTTCCACTTCCCGCCGCTCTTCTTTGTCCAGAAGCGTACACACGCTGATGCTCGCAGGCCGCCGCGTCGCCAGAAAATCGATGACAGCAGAAATGGTGTGCCCACTATCAATGATATCTTCTACGAGTAAAACATGCTTGTTGAAAATATCCAGGTTGAGATCAAGCGTGATGCGCACCTGCCCGCTGCTCTCCCTCCCGCCGACGCCGTACGAAGAAACGGCCATAAATTCAATCGCGTGCGGGATCGTGATCTGGCGCATGAGGTCAGTGAGGAACAACACTCCTCCGCGCAGGATGCAAACTAAAACCAACTCACCTTTGTCTGCATAATCCCGGCTGATCTGTTCTCCCAGTTCCGCGATCCTGCTTTGCAGCGCGTCCTGGGTGATGAGCACTTCACTCAGGTAATATTTATAATCCTGCATAAAACCTCCTCAGTGCTTAATCCTTTGGAACCTCGTGATGTAAACGACATCGGGCTTCGTACATCTCAGATGCCCCGACTATAATGATCGGATCATCGTATCTCGCGGGTTTGCCGTTGACGAGGCGCTGGGTGCGGCTGGCGGGCTCTCCGCACACCATGCAAATCGCCTGGAGCTTATCCACCTGCTCCGCACGCGCCATCAATTCCGGCATGCATCCAAAGGGTTCGCCTTTGAAATTCATATCCAACCCGGCCACCAGCACCCGTAAACCGCGGCATGCCATTTGCTCAACAACCGCGGTGATCCCGTCATCAAAAAACTGGGCTTCATCAACAGCCACGACGGTAGTATCAGGTTTAAGTTGTGCGAAAATCTCGCTGGATGATGAAATCGGTGTGGCGTCGAAGGCTGAACCAGCGTGCGAGGTGACCTTTTCAAGACCATAGCGGCCATCAATGGCGGGTTTGAAAACCTGCACTTTCTGCCGCGCAATGGTTGCGCGGCGCAGGCGCCTGATCAGCTCATCGGTTTTCCCACAGAACATCGAACCACAGATCACTTCAATGTGCCCGGTCTTCTTCTCCAAGTCTCACCTCCGCAAGGTTAACCTAGATTCTATCTTAATTCTAATTATTTATGCTGAACCCGTAAATAAGCAAAAGCCCCCGGTTCTTCACCAGGGGCTGATTGATAATTTATGTTTAGACAACGATCTCTTCTGCAGCTGCGGGTAATTTGTACCCCATCTGGCGCAAATTCTTTTTCATATCGATAAGCGATTTGCGTCCGAAACCTTCAATCGCCAGGATGGTACCTTCACCTTCCGCCAGTTTTTCGAGCAACTGACCGACGTTCGCCAATCCTGCTTTTTCAAGCGCTTCTGCGGCTTTTGATGAAAGCCCAATGTCTTTCACAGAGCGTTCCGGAGAGGTTTTCGCGGCGAGCTTGGATTTCTTCTCTTCGACGTAATCCTGGCGCGCCTGCAGCTTCTTGTAGAAGCGATCTACCTGACCTTCGATGTCAATGATGCGCTGCTGCTGCCCGGTGAAGAACGGGTGGCATTTGGAACAGACTTCAGTACGGATTTCTTTTCTGGTTGAACCGGTAGTCCAGGTGTTGCCGCATGAGCAGGTAACCTTGGCTTCCGGGTAGTATGTTGGATGGATCCCTTTTTTCATTATCGCTGACCTTCCTGATTCTGGTTTTTTACAATTGTCGGTTTACGACGGATTTGTAAAATCTTCTCTTACGCGGACTCAGCCGGTTTCACATTGACCCGTTTTTGCCCGTTTGGCAGCGTTTCATATTCCACAATACCGTGCGCTACCGCAAACAAAGTATCATCAGTGCCAACTTTTACGTTCAGACCGGGTTTGATCTTGGTGCCGCGTTGGCGGACGAGAATATTGCCGGAAAGAACCTGCTCACCGGCGAATTTTTTTACTCCGAGCCGCTGCGAATTGCTGTCGCGGCCGTTACGACTGGAACCACCACCTTTTTTATGTGCCATTTCACTTACTCCACATTGATTGATTCGATTTTTAGACGGGTGTAACGCTGGCGGTGACCACTCTTAACCCGGATCTTCTTCTTGGGAGAGTACTTGAATGTAACCACTTTTGGACCCTTGATGTGGTCAACGACTGAAGTGGTTACCTTTGCACCCTTTACCGATGGAGTTCCAACCTGGATCTTTTCGTCTTCAACTACCAGCAAAACCTCATCGAGTTTGACCTCGTTACCTACTTCGACATCCAATAGATCGACATCGATCGTAGTCCCTTCGACGGCCTTGTATTGTTTGCCGCCACTTTCCACTATTGCATACTTCATGTTTTAAGATTCTCCAATCTTCACTTCACCGTTACCTCGCGTTCATCAGCCGCCAGCTCGCGGGGAAGTTGGAATACTGACAACCTCACAGTTATTCTGCTCCGGTTGAAAGGCAGACGCTATTATAAAGGCTGTGAACGAACCTGTCAATGAAAATGGATCAGGTTTTCTTCTTCAATCGCCGGCCTTCTCCCTCGCGCTGCGTCACCCCATTACGGTCGAGGTGTTCAAGGAAAGACTGTGAAACCTTACGATTCGTATTGAAGTGATCCCGGAATTGAGCCAACGTCAATAATACACCTTTACCACATTCGTTTTGGACATAATCCAGCATCAAGCGATATTCCTTTTCTCTCAATACCACTTCAGATGAAACCTGGATTAGTAATCCACGGTCTACCAGGGATTGGTACAGTTCATCTGTCAGCATTTCCTTACTTTCCTTCACCCCCGGAGGTATGAAAGCCTGTTGGTCAATCAACGCATAATACTTTTCGAGGCGCCGTGTTTGATTGGCTGAATACCTGATGATGAATCCAGGCAAGGAAATGACCTCATCAATTTGCTCAACGACTTTTTCATCGATCCATTGATTAAGGCTGATCAGCATATTCCCTGTTGAAATCCTCAATCGCCTGGCAAGTTCTTCTGAGCTGATCCCGTTACGCAACGGGAACTGCTGATGATATTGATTCAGTATTTCAAAAACCCGCGCTGAAAGTCCCTGCCAGAATCCCCAGGGTACATAACGTTTTCCGGCGCTGTCAATTCCTTCAAAAACCAACACTTTTCCATTAACAATTAATCCATCAAGGTTTTCATGTAAGCTTTCAGGTGTAATTTTCAAGCGTTCTTTTATTTCCTGAATTGAAGTAAAAGGTGTTTCCAGGATGAATGCCAGTATCGTGTTTTCGAGCGCAGGAGCTGTTTTCAGTTCCAGGCGTTCGATAATACCTGAATCATTGAGTTTGTAACGGGCGGTGGGATGAGCGTCAACAACCTCCCCGCCTCCGAGGGTCTGCGCGGGAGACATGCGCCGCAGGATAAACCGATCCTTCTTCTCAAGTACTATTTCTCTTTCAAACTCGATCTGCGCCCATCCGCTATCACCCGGTTTTAATTCCTGCCCCTGCAGTAGTCTCACTCTACCGGTGGATTCTGAGGTGAGAACAAACAGCTTCACAAAATCATTATGCTTGAGAGCGGTTGGAGCATCTTTCAGCAGCTCCAGCCGGGCATCAATCCGCTGAGTGGGTTTGAACATCCCCGGTAACGCGACCACTTCCCCTCGATCAATTTCTGATGCGTCAATTCCACTTAGGTTGATCGCAGTGCGGCTGCCGGGAAACGCAGTTTTCTCAGTTTTTTTGTGTGTCTGCAATCCGCGTATCCTCGCCATTCGATGCGAGGGCAGAATTTCAACTTCATGATCAAGTTTAAAAGAACCATCCAGAAGCGTGCCGGTTACGATGGTGCCAAAACCGGTGAGCGAAAAAACCCGATCGATCGGCAGCCTTGGCCGTCCGAAATCAGGGCGCGGGGATAGTGGAGCGAGTAATTCGTCGATGGTTTTTCGCAATTCCGGCATACCCTCACCAGTCATTGCAGAAACGCGCAATAGAGGCGCTTTCTCCAGGCAGGTTCCAACAACCTTCTCGCTTACTTCCATTTCCACCAGGTCCAGCCAGTCAGGGTCATCGATCAGGTCGATTTTGGTCAGCACAATTAACCCGGTGTTAATGTGTAAGAGATCGATTATCGCGAGGTGTTCGCTGGTTTGGGGCATCACCCCTTCATCCGCCGCAATCATCAAGAGAACCGCGTCGATCCCCCCTATTCCCGCCAGCATGTTTTCGATAAAATCCCGGTGACCGGGCACATCCACTATACCAATATCCCCCTGTGCTTGGGATTCATACCAAGCGAATCCCAGGTCAATGGTCATCTGACGTTTTTTCTCTTCTTTCAAACGGTCGGGGTCGATCCCGGTCAGCGCTTTGACAAGGGTCGATTTTCCATGATCAACATGCCCGGCGGTACCGATAACCCGCATTGCTTACGCTTTTTTCCCAACAGTACGTTCGTAAGAACTCAAGTAGTCAGTTGCCAGTGTCAACAGGTTCCTGATGCGTTTCTCGGTTTCTTCATTGATAACCTGGATGGAATCAACCAGATGTTGCGAAGCGTCTTCCAGCGAAGTGATGCGTTCAAGAATTTTTGTGATCTCCCTATCGCCTTCCCTGTTGGTTTCTTCCTGGCTGAGGGAGTAATTCGTCCAACGCTTTTGATCATCAGCTTTGAAGGCGATCCATTCCTGCCTGAACCGCTCTTCTGTCAGTCGGTTCATTTCCGTGATCTCATTGATTCGGCGGTCGAAACGCTGATTAATGGTGTCAAACTCGGTTTGACCCTGTTTGACCTCGCGGTTGAGCGATTCCAACTCGATTATCTGTCCTTGAAGACTGTCCGCCATTTTTTCCATCAGCTGGATTTTTTCCTGCCAGTCTTTCCACAGGTTCTCGCGGTCGATGGTTATCCTGGATTGCTTTTCAATAAACGCAAGTTGTTCCTGGTTTCTCGTCTTTTCCCGGTTCAGCAGGTCATTGATCTGGCCTTCCAGATTCTTGAAATGCTCTTTTTGCGAGTCAGATGTGGTCCTGTCTTCGTCGATCCGTTTACGCAGTGTAGTAAATTCGACTTGAAGATCCGAAACCCTTTTGGATTCAATACGGAAATTATCGTCCAGGATCTTAACTAATCTTTGTAATTCATCATCCTTCAAGCGCAGGTCAGGAAACTGTCGGGACAACTCTTCAATTTTCTGATTCAATCGGAAATCATCCTCTCCCTTGGATTGGATGCTCTTTTTGATTTCATTCAGTGATTTGATCTCCCCTTGAAGTTCCAGAATCCGCTTATTGCATGTTTCCCGGTCATCGACTCTTTGGGCGGCCGAATTTTGTTCAACGCTGTTCAACCGTTTTTCGAGAGAGCTGATGCTTTTTGATAAATCGACTTTTTGGTTTGATAGCCCTTCCTCGTATTCTGCAAGACGGACAATATTCGAGGTGGATTTCTTGAAATCTCTGCTTAAATCAAGTATTTCCCGCTTCTGCGAGGTGATTACCTCCTGCAGCGCTGTGACCTGTTCCTGTAATTCAGCAATGACCTGCCTGTCCTTGCGGCGTTCTCCATCAAGCCATTCAAAACGTTTCAAGATTTCGTCATTTTCCATTTTTCAACCTTTCTTTCAATTACGAAACTCAACGCAATAAGGGTAAATCCGATATAAAGGGTTCTATGGTGCCCTCAATTAATTGTGGAATCAGTCCAGCAAGTATCAAGATGGTGACTACCACAATGATAATGATAACCTGAGTCATTCTTTCGTGCATGTGCCAGGTATCTGAAATCGGTAAAGTAACTTCCCAAAAGAAGCGTATTACTGAATAAATAAATCCTGTTAGCCCAACGATCGTCCATACCGCTGATGATGTGGAATTGGAACCGAGTTGACGAAGCAATTCCAGACGTACAGGAAAGGAAGCAAAAAGCGGAAACCCGGAAATGGTAAATAACGCAATCAAAGCCCCTATGGTGGCAATTGGATATCGACGAATCACACCACGGACACCTTCGTTCGTAAGAACGATACCGGAACTACTCAAGATTGATAATGAATAGACCAGGAGAGCCAGGCTCAGTATGCGGGGAATGAGCGAATGATACATCAAAACCATCCCCTGCTCTGTCTTGAAGCTGATCATAATCAAGGAAAAACCTGTTTCCAGAAGGACACTGTAAGCCAGCAGGCGTTTGATATCCTTTTCGACGCTAGCCCATAAACCCGTGGTCACGATCATGATAATGCCGATACTGCTGAGCACGGGAGCCAGGTAAGACGCTGACCGCAACCATACCAGGCTTGAGACATAATTCACCATGATAAAAAGGATCACAACTGGCAGCAGGCTGAAAATGAATCCAAACAAGTAGGGGCGAATCACAACCGACAACTGAGGAACCCAGGAATGGAACGGAAAAACCGCCAACCATAAGGCAAACCCGATAATCAGGGTTACCGCTGCACCCAGAAGACGCCCCTCCTCTGAAGGACTTGCCTGCGTTCCGCCAAGAATCCACCCTGAAAAAAGAATGAAAGGCATCGCAAGTGTAATGTAGACTAAGAACCGGATGATACCTTTCTCCTGGTTGACGCGCTTTTCTCTGACCATGATGATCATGAGCAGAACAGCCAGCTCGATCAAAACAGCAGCATAAAGGAATGGTTGTACAGCCAAGGCAGCGACAAGTATCCCGCTGATACCAAGAGAGAAGGGAACAAATTTGGCAGGAATCGTCTTGATGTCCATAAGCATGTAATAGATCAACAGTGTCATAAATATCACTGCCAGAACAAAACGATCTCCGTTATCCAGGTAAAGCGATCTGCCAAAGAATTGCAGGTCCGGGCGGATATCCAACACCAGGTTTCCAAGCCGAAGCACATTGCCAATCGGTTGGAAAAGAGCGGCTACTGACAACAACAGGCTGATAATTATTCCAGTTGATTTCTGCACACGGGGATACTGTAACAGGAACAAGAGACCTACTGAAACGAGAAGAGGGAAAACAATCCAGAATAAAGGAGCGCTCATTCTTCTTCTCCCTCATTGATGGGTGTTAGCAGGTAAGAACCAACGAGCGCGATCAGAAGTTCGACGGCTGTCAACAATCCGTTGATGAGCAGGGATTGCTCGATCGCACTGTATAAAACTTCGAAACCGATGAGCACCGTTAGCAGGCCGATAATGATCCGGTATGACTCCTGAGAAATACCCAGGAGGATGAAACCGCATAAAAGGATCAGCAATGCGGGGATGCTTTGATCCAGTTCTATTGCCAGGAATCCGCTGGTTCTATTGATCGTGAAGAGAACCAGGATGATGCAGAAACCGAAACTTACTATATTGAATATCCTGCCAGTACCCGGGTTAATAGAGGTTACATTGGTTTCTTCTGTCGGGGTTAGCGCAAGTATGAGCATGGCCATGATTCCAGTGAGGAGCTTGCTCAACGCAAAACCGAAAGACCAGAATTGTATATTGATGGAAAATAACAGCAGTACAACCACCCCGTAGGCAATGACCGTTATTCTCCGTGAATCAGCCAGGATGAGCCCAAACAACGCTACTGTAAGGAGCGTGACCGTCAGGTAATTGATCCAATTTTCCATCAAGGAGCCTGCCGGGTAATCAACAAAGAAATCAACAAGACCAGGAAGAGGAAAGACCACAATATTCCACCATCGCCTTCCTGAACTCTGATCAGTAACTGAGCTGTTTTACTAATGATGAAACTGAGTGATGAGAACACCTTTGCCAGCCAATTCAATCTGAATATCTGGTCAATGATATTAAAACCTTTTACCACCCCTGTCCAAATACGTGAGAATGGATTTTTCCAGGTAAACTGTCGTTTATTGAGAATAAAAAATAGACCTGAGAAAATGACAGTGAGAAGGATTATTGAGGTGGACAACCACAAGTTGAACTTCAAGTTGAACATCTGAAACATAGTTACCGGGATGATCCAGGGAGATAACCCGATGAAGTAGAGGGAAACATTATGAAATACGCGTGTCCAGGGTTCCGCAAGATCCTGCGTATCATCTTTCCTGAACCCATGTTTTACCACGCCGGTCAGCATCAATACATAGATTAACACGATGAGAACCTGGTGTAGCGAGAACGATCCCGAGTTAATCAGATTTGTCAGCGTGGCAGTTGGTGTGAACGGAAATGCCAGCATTCCAATTAGCAAAATCGGAACATACACATATTTACTTTGGAACCTGGGGGAATATAGAAATAGTCCTGTACCTGTGGAAACAGCAGCTACAGCGAGCCCGGTAAGGCCTTCGACACCGGCCGTCAGAAATGCCGTCATAGCAAGCGACCCAAAGGTGAAGAACCAATAAGGTCTCGCGGTCAGTTCATCTTTTGAAGCAAACCACAATATCGAACCGTATAACGCGGAAATAACAGAGGTGATCAACAACAGGTGCATTAATCTTTCAGGCAGAACAGAACCTGGAAGGATTGTGATAAAAGAAAAAACAGTGATCAAGGGAAGCGTTCGCAGGAGAGTCAGAAATCCCCTGCGTATGTGGGAGTCATCTGTTTGATCTTGTATTATCGGCAGGATTCCCATTCTCAATAGGATCACTAAAAATAACAACCACCCGGAAAGCAACTCCAGACTGTTCGACTGCAAGGTTTGTTCAGTTGAAATGGATATCAATAGAACCAGAAGAATTAAGCCAAGTTCACGAAAAAGAACCGCAGTCATATTTGAGCGGTTTTGCCTGACAAATATGAGGGTAGCTGTTAACACCCCAAATTCGGCCAGATCCATCAAAGACCATGTCAAAACAAATGCCAGGGGGGAACGTGATAATACTGCCAATAACCCGAAAGCGGTCAAAATCATTGCACCGGTGATTTTGTTGAGGTAATTGGGGGTTTCCAGGTAGCGCGAGTTAAAAAAGATGACCGCCTGCAACAAGGAAACGAGCAAAAAGCCAAAAATCCATGTTTCCCGGGTAAATTGAAAACTAAGCGATGCAAACAGATAAGGTTGGGGGAGCCAGTTCTTGATCTCGACAACAGGCGGAAGCAGAATACCAATCAGGATCATGCTTAACCAGGTGATGAAGCCAATGATGGATGCCAGAAACCATGTGCTTCCTGCGCGCGTGGTAACCCGTCCGATCACCAGGATCACCAAAGCTGCAAGAATTAGCAGCGCAACCGGCATTAGAGATAACATTCCGATCCTTAGATCAACCCTGCAAATTTATCGCGATAAATGAATCTTCCGTCCCCGGGTCTTCCTGACCAGGTGCCCTCATTGTAGACAGTCCGGCCGCGCGAAAGCACACGGACCGGGTAACCACGAAGGCTCCACCCTTCATAGAGATTGTAATCAGTTCGATGCTGTGCGAACGCCAAACCATACCTTACTTCGCGTTCAGGATCCCACAAAACAATGTCAGCATCTGCTCCCGGGGTTAATGATCCTTTACGCGGGTACATTCCAAAAATCCTGGCAGGATTCGTGCTAGTTAATGAAACAAATTCATTGATCGAAAACTCACCGGAACTGACCATCTTTGTCCACAATACCGGCAGCCGGTCACCGACACCAGGCAGACCATTCGGTATCCTGGTAAAATAATCCTCTCCCAATTCTTTACCGGGTATCGCAATCTCATTCCCTTCATAAACAATGGGCTTGGTTCCATCAAAAAAGAACGGGCAGTGATCAGTGGAAAGTACCTGGATCGCACCCTCCTTCAATCCATTCCAGATGCGCTGCTGGTCGTTAACCGTTCGCAACGGAGGAGAGCATATCCACCTGGCAGCATCAGGCCGTTTGAGGTCATCCTCGGTAAAGAAAAGGTATTGCGGGCAAGTTTCACCTAATACCTGCACCCCATGGTCACGGGCGTACTTTAGCATATCCACTTCGCCGGCAACATTGATGTGCACAATGTAAAGAGGTGCTTGCGCGCTGGCAGCCAACGCCGCACCACGCAGCACCGCTTCAACAGCTCCCCAGGCCGGCCTGGTCCTGGCGTGCCAAACCGGGGCGGTTCTTCCTTGCTGCAGAGCCTCCCGTACCAGGAGGTCAATGATGTCCCCATTTTCGGCATGCAGCATGGTCAATAGTCCGTGCTCCCGAGCAATGCGCATGACCCGGAATATTTCATCGTCCCGGAGGCGAAGCCGGTCATTATAAGCTGTGAAGACTTTGAGACTCGTAATGCCTGCATTTACCAGTAGCGGGATCTGCTCTTCGACCTTTGGGTTGAGATTCGTAATATTCATGTGCAAACCATAATCAACCGCCACGCTGGCGTCGGCCTTGCGGCGTAACGCTGCCACGCATTTCAACAAGTCGTCGGAATCCTGCGAGACAAAGTCGATGACCGTGGTAGTGCCGCCGCAGGCAGCGGCTTTGGTGCCAGTGTAATGATCGTCTGATGAAACCGTATTGAACATGGGCAGATCGAGGTGCACGTGAACATCCACCCCTCCCGGCAGCACAAGTAAACCTGAGGCATCGATAACCTCACAAGCTTCATTCGCATGAATCCCCTGCCCCACCTGTGTGATCTCGCCATCATCGATTAAGAGGTCAGCGCGTTCCGTCTTCATGGAGGTGACCAAAGTGCCATTTTTTATCAATTTCTGCATAAAATTATCCTGACGGTTCAACGAGACACTGCCGCCGCTTTTTATTCTACCAGCAATACCCGTAAGCCTAATAATTATCCAGGTCGTGCTCGGGAATGTTGTTATTCAGACCCAATAACAGATCAAGGATCTCAGGTGACAATTCTACATCACCTGGCGAACCCGCCAGGTAACTATCTGCATCATGCTTACGTTCACGTAATCTCTTCCAGAGAAAGCCGCACTCTTCTGTGCGCACGACGAGGTCGTTGACCGTTTCAGCACAATTGAACAACTCTCCTGTTGTAAAGAGAAAGGTGATACGTTTCCAGGTTCCGGAAACAATTGGGGGATCGACAGGTATCAACGAACCAAGTTGAACCTTGAAGTATTCCTCGTTCGCCCTGGGGTGTTCAGGCTGATCCCGCAGCAATTCTGAGCGGGTAGTTAACTCGTGACCGCGGTACTCGGCCATGAATTCGATCTTCCAGTGGTGCTTTTCACCGAAATTACCCCCCTGATAAAAAGCAAGGTAATCCACATCAATCACCTTGGGGGATGACTTCAACGGGATACGGTACCAACCCAACACCCTGGCGATCTCGAGATCTTTAGGCGCAGGAACAATACCCAATAATATCAAGACGTTGGAAGGGAAATTTCTTAACATGTTTTCTCCAGGCTAAGAAATTTCATCCTGGAAAAAGCTTCTTCCAGGATGAGCGATCGACTAAAGCAGCCCCGTGCGCCGATTAAAATCGATGATCAGTTCATCGATTTCTTCCACCTGCCCTTGAACATCTGTCCAATAATCGGGGGCGTACCATTGATCCAGAATCTCTTCGTAAGTTTTCCCCTGCTGTTCAACCCAGGTGTAATACTTAAGGTTATGAACACGCCTTCTTTCCTGATAGGTCAATTCCAGCAGGTTGTCAGTCGCCTCTCCGTGAAGGTATCTGGCAAAGGCAGCAGCAGCCTGAACTTCCGAATACTCGCCTTTTTCTCTCCTGAGTTCATGAATGCGGCTTTCATATAATTCCATCGAGTCAGTGAGGACAGTGAGGACAATATCCTCTTCGCCTAATTCATAGTACTTCGCAAACTTGATCGCTGATAATAAATTCGCGATCCCTGAGAAACCCAAAAGATCAAGGCTGGCCACCAACGACTCAGAAAGACCTTGCTTCACAAGATACTTCCGTCCTTCTGGCTCATTGAAAACCCTCATGATTTCAACAACGGCGTCATCATCTATTGCCACAACAAGGTCAGTATTCTTGATATTGTGAATCCAGGGAACGTGCTTATCGCCAATTCCCTCAATCCGATGAGCGCCAAAACCATTTTCAAGCAGCGTTGGACATTGCAGCGCTTCGCTGGCGATAATTTTACTTTCAGGGAATAACTGCTTCAGGTAATCACCACAGGCGATCGTGCCAGCAGAACCTGTTGTCAGCGCCACTCCACGGTACTTATCACCCGGGCGCAATTCTTTTTTGAGCACCTCTTCCATGGCATGCCCGGTAATATCATAATGCCAGAGATAATTGCCGAACTCCTCAAACTGATTGAAGATCATCAGGTCTTCTCCGGAGCGGCGGAGTTCCCAGCATTTGTCAAAGATTTCCTTGACATTAGATTCAGTCCCAGGTGTCGCGATTACTTCTCCAGCAATGCGGCTGAGCCACTCGAACCGTTCACGGCTCATTCCCTCCGGCAGGATCGCGATCGACTGGCAGGCCATTAACGCTGAATCGTAGGCTCCTCCCCGACAATAATTGCCAGTGGAAGGCCAGACTGCCTTCTGCATTGTCGGGTCGAACTGCCCGGTAACCAACCGCGGCACAAGGCAGCCGTAAGCCGCCCCTACCTTATGCGCCCCGGTGGGGAACCATTTACCCACAAGCGCGATGATCCTTGCCTTAACCCCTGTCAGCTCAGGGGGAAACTCCAAATAGTTGACCCCGTCGTATCCGCCGCCTTTAGCCAAAGGTTGATTCTTCCAGGAAATCCTGAACAGGTTGCGGGGGTGCACATCCCATAAACCGATCGAGGAGAGTTCTTCCTTGATCTTCTGCGGGATAAGGCTGGGATCTTTCATCTGGGCGAATGTCGGGAAAATGATATTTTGTTTCCGCGACCGCTCTACCGCACGCTGCCGGCGTTCTTCGAAGATTTTCAGATCGATCTTTGCCATGATTATGATTCTCCTATTCGGCTGTATTTGCCACTTTTTCAGAAGTCTCGCTGGTTATGTACAGCGGACGCCCTTTGACTTCATCGTAAATTCGGCCAACATACTCACCTAAAATCCCTAACGAGATCAACTGCACACCCCCGAGGAAGAGCACAGCAATGAGCGTTGTTGCCTGCCCAAAAAAGAATTGTGATCCGACGAGCCTGAGGATGATGACCACAGGGATGGTAATGATGCTTATACCCGCTGATATAAAACCCAACCACATGGCGATCTGCAGCGGCACATAAGAAAAGCTTGTTACCGCGGTTAACGCGAGCTTAAGCATCTTCTTGAAAGGGTATTTCGTCGAACCTGCAAAGCGGGCAGAGCGCTTATACCCAACCCCTATTGACTTGAACCCCACCCAGGCTGACATTCCGCGCAGAAATCGATGCCTCTCGCGCATGGAGTTCATGACATTCACAACCTTGCGGTCCAGCAGCCTGAAGTCTCCCGTATCGAGCGGAATCTTTACATCTGTGATCCGGAAGATCGTGCGATAGAACAAAGAGGCCGTCACACGCTTGAACCAGGTTTCTCCCTCGCGCTCTGTGCGCTGGGCATACACGACCTCGTATCCTTCGCGCCACTTTGCGATCAATTCAAGTATGACTTCGGGGGGGTCCTGCAGGTCAGCATCGATGATCACCACAGCATCACCGCGGGAAAAATCCAACCCGGCTGTCACGGCGATCTGATGCCCAAAATTACGCGCGAAGATCACCTTCCGTACATGATGATCACTTTCAGCAAGCTGCCTGATCCTATCTGTTGATCCATCCGTAGAACCATCGTCCACCAGGATGAGCTCCCAGGGTTCATTTGTGCTGTCCATCACTTCCCGCACCCTGGCAAGAAGGGCATCCAGGCAGGATAATTCGTTGTAGACAGGGGCGATGATTGAATAAACCGGCTTCATTATGCGTGACCCCTTTCCTCAAGATGTTGTTTTAAGGCTTTCATCGTCGGTTCAATTATATCCGCCTTTGGAGCTGCCATCATGGCTGCCCGAACATCCTTAAGGCCGTTCCCGCTGTTAATGACAAGTACCGGATCGTCCGCTTCGATCATTCCATCAGCCAGTGCCCTTTTTAATCCCGCCAGCGCAGCAGATCCGGCTGGTTCCGCGAATATGCCGTGCACCCCGAGAATTGCGATCGCGCCGATTATCTCTTCATCGGTGATCCTGATATACGACCCGTTTGTCTCAACCGCGGCGCGCACTGCCCGGGATCCATCACGCGGCAGATCAACACTGATGGAATCCGCGATCGTGGTCGCCGTGACCGGCGTGATCACTTCGGTGCCAGCCAGGTACGCATTGGCGATAGCAGCGGATAATTCTGATTGCACGCCGAATAAACGGGGCATTCGCTCCATCCAACCAAGATTCATAAGATCCTTAAATCCCTTATGCAATCCTGAGATGATATTTCCGTCGCCAACCGAAACAAAAACACAAAGCGGTTTTTTAACTGACTGCACATTCCAGATGACCTGCTCCCAGATCTCGAAAGCAGCGGTCTTTTTCCCCTCAGCCGTGAATGGATTGTAGCCGGTGTTCCGGCAGTACCAACCGAATTCCCGTGATGCCTCTATCGTCAGATCAAACGCTGAATCATAATTACCGTCTACAAGGATCACATGCGCGCCGAAAATCAGCAGCTGCGCGATCTTCGCCGGCGGGGCTGTCCTGGGGGCGAAAATAACCGCTTTTTGCCCGATTGCCGCCGCCATCCCGGCGAGCGCGGCGCCGGCGTTGCCGGTGGACGCGGTGACCACGATCTCAGCGTTGATCTCCCTCGCCCTGGCAACCACGATGGCGCTAGCCCGGTCTTTGAATGACGCAGTGGGATTCCTCCCCTCATCTTTCACCCATAATTGTTGTAAACCAAGATCTGTATTCAACCTTTCTGATCGATAAAGGGGGGTCCAGCCCACCGCGTGGATTGGGGTGGTAAATCCCCCGGGATCCATCACCGGCAGCAGAGGTTCGTAACGCCAGAGCGAGTTTTCAGTTCGGGAGAGGATGTCATCAGGATGAAACTTCTGTTTAATGCGTTCGTAATCCAAAACCACATCCAGATTCCCGCCGCATTTTGGACAGTTATACACAATTTCCATCGGAGGAAGCTCAGTCTTACACAGCGAGCACCTGTATCCAAGGTAATGGCTCATTATTCCCGCCTATTCATTTTCAAATGGTACACCCATAGCTGAAGGGGGTGAGGTACGCAAGGCGCGTAATATTTTTGAAAGAACCTTACGTGGTTTTTCAGGCATGGCGGCGAGTTCGCGTTCCACCCATTCCGCCCGGCCGACATTAACTAATAGCAGGGTGAAGATCATCAACGGGAAGGGCGCCGCCTGCAGGATTTGGATTGGAATGTCAGTTGTGGACTGTAGCGTAATGCCCAGCTGCTGCAACCCGCCGAACAGGTACGCGCCAAAAGCCACGCGCAGCGGGTTCCAGCCGCCAAAGATGGTGATTGCAAGGGCGATCCAGCCGATGCCATCCAAGCCCGAAAGCTGCCCTGCCCAACCGATCTTCACGGCAAGCGAGTACATGGGTCCTGCCAGACCGATCAGCGCTCCGCCCGCGATCGTGTATAAGTAGCGCAGCGCTTTTACATTCGCGCCGCGTGCGAAAGCGGCCGCAGGCCGTTCACCAATTCCCTGCAGCATCAACCCGGGGCGGGTTTTGAACATAAAAACGTACGCCAGTATAATAAACAGGTAAGAAGCGTACACGACCAACGAATGATTGAAAAATACCGGACCGACCACGGGGATGTCGGATAGCAGTGGAACGGGTACCTTTGAAAGGAAAACACCCGGTTTATTGGTAAACGGCGCCCCGAGGAAGTAAGCCAGGTCGCGGCACAGCAACGCGAGCACAAAGCCGATGGCAACCTGAGATTGTTTGAGTGTGATGCTGCTGAACGCCACAATGGCAGCCACCGCGGCTCCGATGACAGCGCCGATGAGAAAACCTAGCAGAATGCTGCTGGTGGTGAGCGCAACCACGAATCCACCCATCGCACACAGAATGATCGTGCCGTTGACCGAAAGGTTGATCAATCCGGCCTTTTCAGTAATATTCTCACCGATCGACGCAAAAAGCACAGGTACAGCGAATTCTACGATCCCGGCAAGAGTGGTAAGGGTTGTCATTTCCATCGGATCGCTCCTAGCGTTTCTTTACCAGCTGCTTACGAATACCATCCACCAGCACAACAAACAAAACCAGAAAACCCTGCAGCACACCAGCAAAGTAGGAATTCAAACCCATGTATTGCAGTTCCGTGTTGCCGATACTTAATGCGGCGAAGAACACCGCCACAATCGAAGACCAGATCGGGTGATAATTGACCAGCATGGCCACGAGCAAGCCAAGGAAGCCGTACCCGAACCCGGCATCCGGAATAAGACTGTATTGCTTGGAAGTCACCAGGATAGCGCCCGCGATGCCGGCAAACAGTCCGCAAATCCCGAAAGCCAGCAGAAAGTAGCGCGTCGTCGGGATACCCAGGATGTAAGCAGCCTTGTCGTTCTTGCCGATGGCCTTCAACCGCAATCCAAAGTGCGTTCCCTTGAGCATGATGGCTGTAAGTACCGCGATGATTACTGCTATGATCAAAATCACCAGGCTGAGGTTGGTTCCTTCAAGGTAGGGCAGGCGGTACTTGATATCGATCCACTCTGTACCACTGCCAGAAGCCACGCCGGGGCGCTTCCACGGACCAAAAATCAGCCAGATGGCCACTGTTTTTGCCACAAAGTTCAGGCCGAGCCCGCCGAAAATCTCATTGACACCGCCGTATATCTTCATCAATCCCGGCAATGAAGCCCAGAATATCCCGCCAACCGCGCCGGCGATGTACGCAAGGATGATGACGAGAACAGGCGCAATTACTATGTCATCCAGGAAGCGGAATGCCCCAACGGCAAAGACCGAACCCATGATGATCTGCCCTTCCATACCGATGTTCCATAACCCGGCAGTGAAGGTGAACAACAAACCGGAAGTAGCGATCACCAGCGGCACCCACGAGGCAACGACCGACGTGAACTTGATGGTGGAGCCAAAAGCCCCATGAATGATGCTCTTATACGCTTCGAATGGGTTGGCCTTTGCGATGACCAGTATCAGCGATGTAAACAGCAAAGCCAAAAGAATGGCGGAAAAACGAATCCCGAAATTTGTCCAGGCGCTTTTAGCTGTTAATCTGGAAGCGCGGCCGAATCCCTGTTCTACTGACATCCAGATTCTCCTCGAGCAGTAATTACCATCCCTTACCACCGATCAATTGACCTAATTCATCCACTGTTGTTGTGTTCGCGTCTATCGGTTTCGAAACCAGTCCGCCGAAGAACACCAGGATGCGGTCGCTGTATTGAATGATCTCATCCAGGTCGGAAGAAGTAAACACAACGCTGGAGCAATCCCTGCAGCGCTCTTTCATCTTCGACCAGATCCATATGGCTGATTCAATATCCAATCCGCGGGTGGGGTGCTCCATCAGGATCAGATTTAATTTCCTGCGTAATAATGCCAGCAGAGCACGCTGCTGGTTACCCCCAGAAAGCTGCTCAATCATGCTCACAGGAGTACCTTTGATGTAAAAGTCCCTGATCCTTGCTTCTGTGAGATCGACGGCACTTTTTTGATCCACAAAAAGCTCGTCGTGTTCCTCTGAAAGGATAAAATGCTCGGTCAGGGTCATGCCTGGAATCAGCCCCTCTTCGAGCCTGGCAGCCGGCAGGTAAGCAACCCCGGCTTTCTGAAAAGCAGGGTAGGTTTTTCCCGTAAAATCTTCACCAGCCAGGCTGATCTTTCCAGCCACAGGCCGCAGCAGTCCGGTGAGCATGCGCAGGAAGAGCCGCTGCCCGGAGCCCTCCATGCCAGCCAAACCGATCACCTCACCTTGAAAGATCTCAAGGTTGATATCGCCGAGGTGCAGGCGGTAATCCTCCAACCCGATATTTTTCAACTTAATTATGGATTTCTCTGTGCAAAACGTCTTCTTATCCCCTACTTCTACCGATTTACCAAACATCATGTACACGAATTGATCCGTGTCATAAGGCGGTGTCACCTCGCCCACAACCTCACCCTGGCGGAAGACAGCCACGCGGCTGCACAGCTGCTCCACCTCTTCCAACTTGTGTGAGACAAAAATTACCGTCAAACCAGCATCAGCCAGTTTTACCAGGGTGGCAAACAGTTTTTCTCTCTGGTTCGCCGAGATCCCCGTGGTCGGTTCATCGAGTATCAAGACCTTCACACCCAGCCAGAGCAGGCGCAGGATTTCAAGCTGCTGGCGCTCTCCAACCGTCATGGTTTCAACAAACGTGTCCGGGCTGATCTGGAAATCAAATTCCTTTGATAACCGGATGATCTCTTTTTCAACTTCGCTACGTTTCGGGAACAAACCGCCCCTGGAGCCCAGCAGGAAGTTATCGATCACGCGCATCGGCGGAAAATCCAACGGGTCCTGGTGCAGCATGCCAATTCCCTGGCTCACCGCATCCTCGGGTGATGCGATCTTCACCACCTGGTCATCCAGCAGAATGTCGCCGGAATCCGCCTGGTAGTAGCCGGTGAGGATTTTCATTAATGTGCTTTTTCCCGCGCCGTTTTCCCCCAGGATACCCTGTATCGTGCCTGATGGGATGATCAGGTTTATGTCGTTGTTCGCGTGGACTTTTCCAAATCGTTTGTGAATATGTTGAAATGAGATTTTCAAGCAATGACCTCTTGATTTAAAAACGTGGGGGAAGGATGATCCTTCCCCCACGCAGCTAACTGACTTACTCGCTCTGTCCTTCCATGCCCTCAAGCAACTGCGGCAGGTACCAGATCTGCTGTACGGTTGCTTCTTCACCATCAGCCAGGTAGGCAGTTCCATCCTGTAGATTCAACGGACCCTTCCACAGGTTCAGCCCGCCGCCCAGTTCACTGATGAACTGGTCGATCTTGGCAGAATTATCAGCTGAAAGCGCCCCGCCCTTGTTGAAACCGACCGCTGATGTATCCGGATTATTGATATCCGCCCAGTCCGGTCCAACCAGTTCGAAGCTGGATTCCCAGGTACCGTCCATGGCCGAATTGATCGCCTTAACATATGAAGGACCCCAGTTGAAGTACTCCACACCCAGGCAGACCTCATCAGCGCCCGCGCAAGCCCCTTCGTAGTCATAGGGGACTGCCCAGACCTGCTTGCCATCTGCAGCAAACTTCTTGGCTTCAACCAGCGCTTCGGTGGTATCGATCGAGCTGATGACCACGTCATACCCGGTATTGTAGAAGTCATCGGATACCTGCGTCGGATCCAGGGTCACGCCGGGGATGTTAAACCAGAAGCCGATCCAGGTGACCTTGAATTCTAGGGCAGCGGGATCTTTTTCAAGGTAATTCTCCCAGCAGTATTTGGCGCCGAGGTAAGCAGCAGCAGCGAAGCGCCGGGTTTCATCATTGATCAATGGTCCCAGGAAACCGAGCTTGCCGGTTTGGGTGGTCAGGGCAGCCGCGCAGCCGGCGATCATCTTGCCGTATTCCATCTCACCCATGATGTTCTTCATGTTCGGAAGGTCTACATAATTCTTGCCTTCCTTCCAGGCGGTGTCACCTGATGCGTGGATCACAAACACGTCCGGGTTTTCCTGAGCAAACTTGACCGCGTTGTCTTTCTGGTCATCCGAGTTAAAGATGATCACCTTCGCGCCTTTGGTCACCATATCCGCGGCGAGTTCAGCAGGGGTCTGTGTATGCGCGGTCGAACCGGTATACACGTTTTCCAGGTAGAGCAGCTCAGCACCGGGGATCTTTTCCTGTACGTAAGCCATGCTGTCATAATGCGCCTGGCTCCAGCCGGCGTCATTGGCAGGTCCTACAAGCAGTAAACCAATTATCGGCGGCTCCGCCGGGGCTTCTGTAGCGGCAGGCGCTTCGGTGGCAGCGGGTGCTTCAGTGGCTGCAGGTGCTTCGGTGGCTGCCGGGGCTTCAGGTGCAGCGGGTGCTTCTGTTGGCGCCGGAGTTGCACAGGCTGAAAGCACCAATACAGCGATCAGCAAAACACTTAAACTTAACCACAATTTCCTTGTGAACATTTCGACTCCTCCTATTTCAGATTAGCTGATTCAAATCAACGTCTTTCAGTAAATGCAAGGAACCACGTATTGGTTACTGCACCTCCTTTCGACAGGAAAACACAAATTCATGAAAGGATGCGTTACGATCCTTTCAAGTGAATGATATGAAATGACTTAATTATTTTACACGATGCGGAAATTATTGATACACAGAAACAAGCGGTTTAACCTTAAAAAATCAAGAAGGGCTCGCTGGATTTTCCAGCAAAGCCCTTCTCAGTTGATTAATGGATGTTCCTACTCACGCACAATGCGGGTTCCGGTCTCGCCCCTGAGCGCGCGGCCAATGTTCTCAGGGTTGGTGACCAGGGCTTCCTTGCCGCCTGCTTCAAGGAAGTTGATGATCGCCTGGATCTTGGGCGCCATAGAACCCTTGGCGAAGTGGATGCCCTCCGCGAGGTAAGCCTTGGCTTCAGCCAGGTTCATGCGGTCCAGCCACTTTTGATCAGGTTTGCCGAAATTGATGGCGATCTTTTCGACCGCGGTGGAGATGACGAACAGGTCTGCGTTGATTAGGGTTGAGAGCAGGCTGCTGGCGTAATCTTTATCGATGACCGCCGCGGTGCCCACACAACCGCCCTTACCATCATCCACCACCGGTATGCCGCCGCCGCCGACGGTGATGACAACCACACCAGCCGCGATGAGGGCGCGGACTGACTCAATCTCAACGACCTCCATAGGAATGGGGGAAGCTACAACACGACGCCATCCGCGGCCCGAATCCTCCACCACATTCCAACCCATTTCTTTTTCGCGTTTCTTGGCTTCCGCTTCATCCATAAAACTGCCGATGGGTTTCGTGGGATTCTGGAAGGCTTTGTCATTCTTGTCGACCTTTACCTGTGTGACCACCGTCGCCACTGGTTTCTTGATGCCGCGGCGGATCAACTCGTTCTGCAACGATTGCTGCAACCAGTAACCAATGGACCCCTGGCTGTTGGCACCGCAGGTATCCAGCGGAACCTCATGCATGCCTTCATACTTGGCAGCGATCTCGGAACGGCGCAGAATGAAACCCACCTGCGGGCCGTTGCCGTGACCGATCGCCACATCCCAGCCGGCCTCGATCATATCCGCAATGTGTTTCGAGGTCTCCGCGGCTGCTGTATATTGATCCTGAATGGTTACTTTTTTTGGATCAAGAATGAGGGAATTGCCACCAACTGCTACAACTGCTAACTTCTTCGTCATTTTACCAATTTCCTTTTCAATATAGATTTAATTTTTTAATTTATTAGCCCATTGTCAAAGCCATTACGGCTTCCTGGGCGTGCATACGGTTTTCTGCTTCGTCGTAGACCACTGATTGAGGACCATCCATAACCGCGTCAGTGACCTCGATGTTACGGTCAGCGGGCAGCGGGTGCATGTAAATCGCGTCAGGTTTCGCCAGTTTCATCCTGCGTTCATCCGTGATCCAGCTTTCATATTTCTTTATGATCTTGGCGCCTTCTTCTGCGTCAGGTGTATGCACCATGGCGCCCCAGGACTTGGCGTAAATAATGTCTCCGTCCTTGAAAGCCTCGTCCATGTCCTCGACCACATCAAAACCGACCCCGAACTTGCGCGCCTGTTCACGCGCCTGGTCCATGATTTCGGGCATCAACCTGAATTCGGGCGGGTGCGCCAGCACGACATCCATGCCAAAGCGCGGCATCTGCAGGATCAAGGATTGCGGTACTGACATCGGCTTCTGGTAGGAGGCGGCGTAAGCCCAGGAGACCACCATTTTTTTCCGGCGCAGGTCGCGGCCTTTCTTTTCGATCACGGTCATCAGGTCAGCCAGGCATTGGAATGGATGATAGACATCGCACTGCATGTTCAAGACCGGCACGCGCGCAGCCTTAGCCACTTCGTTCAGGTACCCGTTGCCAACACCCCAATCAACATGGCGGATGGAGATACCATCAAAGTAACGTCCGAAGATCTCACCGATCTCTTTTGGGGTATCACCATGAGAAATCTGAGTGGTGCGGGATTCAATGAAAGCCGCGTGGCCGCCAAGGTGAGCCATCCCTGCCTCAAACGACCCGCGGGTGCGGGTGCTGCTGAAGAAGAACAGCATGGCAAGGACTTTATCACGCAAATAGGGGGTCGGCTCATTCAAAGCCCGTTTTCGTTTCAGATCGAAGGCCACGTCCAAAACGGTTTCAACTTCCTCCTTCGAAAAATCCAGGTCGCCAATTAGATCCCGACCATGTAAAAATGTTTGCATCTTTCCTCCTGTAATAATTGATTATTCCATCTTTCCCAGAACCAGCGCGAGCAGCGCCATGCGCATCACCACGCCATTGAAAGCTTCCTGCCAGTAGCGCGACCAACGTGTGATATCCACATCAGTCGGGATCTCATCCATGCGCGGCAGTGAATGGAGAAGGATGGCATCGGATTTCGCTTTAGTGAAAAGTAATTCGCGTGTGATTTTGTAATTAGCCGGTGTCAGCCCGCGCTCCGCTGCCTCTTCACGATGTTTCGAGTAATCCGGTTGCACCACGGGCTCCACCAGTATCACGTCCGCTGAGGCAATCGCCTGCTCCACATGCCCCGCTTCCTTAAAGTTTACATTATACCGCTGAAGGTCGGCTTTGAACTCATCCGTCAACGACATATCAGGCGGTGAAACAAAGGTAATGGGGCAATCAAATTGCGAAAGCGCGTATCCCAACGAGTGCATGGTGCGCATGCGCATATCGCCCACCGCAAGCCATGTCAATCCATCGATCGTCCCTTTTTCAGTGAGAACCGTGTACAGATCGGTAAGAATTTGTGTGGGATGTTCACCCCAGCCATCTCCACCATTGATGACAGGGATTGATGCCCACTTTGCAGCTTCGTGCGGAGCGCCCTGTTGAAAGTGGCGCATCACGATCACATCGCCGTAATACTCCAACATTTTTACCGTGTCTTTGATGGACTCCTGGTAAAAATCACCCGCCCGGGTCATCTTGACGTCATAAAACCCGGTCACATGCCCGCCTAGGCGGTGCATGGCGGCTTCGTGCGCAAGGCGCGTGCGTGTGCTGGGTTGATAGAAAGCGGTTACCAGCGTCTTCTCTGCCAGCAGGTCAGCGTTTCTACGGCTTTTCGCGATCGGTGCCATCTCATCGGCGACATCGAAAACGTGAAAGAATTCCTCCCGTTCGAATTCTTTCAAAGAAAGAATATCTCTTCCCGCAAAACTTCTCATCTTTCGCTCCTTTTTATAAAATGGATTCGAGAAAAACAAGTTTTCGGTATTCAGAATTCTCCCGCTTGCCTCCTCTTCTGCGCATCAGGCCTTATTAGGCATCAAGGGGTCCACGTTTCGTATGACATGGAACCTGAAATATCCGGGCAGAAAGTAGCTGAAAGAAAAATCGATGATCTCGCCCAAATCGCTGTATAAACGCGCGGTAAAAAGCAACAATACGTCTCCACGCTGTATCTCGAGCAGCCTGGCAATACCCGATTCAGCCGCCACAGCCTGGATATCAGTAAAGGATTTGGATAACCCGGGTTTGCCGCGTTTCAACAGGAAATCAATAACTGAACCGGTGAACCTGGTACGCAGCTCTTCTTCAGTGATGATATCGGGGGGTAGTATATCCACCAGGTATGCCACTGGGCGGTCATCAGCGTAGATCACGCGCGATACATTAATCAACCTGGTGCCTTCTTCGATCTGCAATTTCTCAGAAATCTCCGGGCTGGCCATTGTCTCCGAAATTTCCAGTTCTCCCATCCTCACCGCCAGCCCGATGCGGTTGGCCAATCTTTCGATGCTTTCAAGAACCTCCAGGCCTGATTCGATGACCCTCACCTGCGAGACGACAAAGGTTCCAACTCCCTGCCGCCGACGGATCAATCCCTGTGCTTCAAAGGTGCGCATCCCTTCACGCAGCGTCGCCCTTGAAACACCAAGCCTTCTCGCCAATTCCGGTTCAGAGGGTAGTTTTTCTCCAGGAGGCGTCTTTTGAATCAACAGGGACAAATCGCCCTGTAAGCGGGAAAATGGGTGTTGGGCTGTTTTGCCTTTGGGTGCTTTGCTCATGTCTTTACGATTCCTGACTTTCTCATCGTTATTTTGCCGGTTCGATCACCGGGATAAAATCAAAATGGTTCACATCAACAAGACCGAGGTCGGTTATTCTCAGTTCAGGGATGACCGGTAAACCCAGGAGGCTTAATTGCATATTGGGATTGTTCAAAGTACATCCGCACTGTTTGAATCCACTAAGCAGAGATGCGGCTTCTGATGCAACCTGCGCCGCACTGCCGATGGACATGAGTCCCGCGATGGGGAGCCTGATCTCACCCAGCACTGTGTTTTCGCACACGACCACCTGCCCGCCCCCGATGGATTCAAGATAATTTGCGGCAAACGACATTTGGGTTTCATCTGTTCCCACCACGATCATCTGGTGGCTATCGTGAGCGACTGTGGTAGCCACCGCGCATTGTTTCTTAAATCCAAAGCCATGCACAAGCCCCACCTGCACCTGACCTGTGGGCTTATGACGTTCAACCAGCGCAACCTTGGCGATATCCCGGTAGATATCGGGCCGAATCTCTCCATCAATAACCGCCATCTCAAATACCAGACGGCGGGTAGGCGCCTGGTTCTCGATGATGCCAATGACATTGGCTGAAACCCTTTCCGCGTCATCTGCTGCGAGCCGGAAGTTTTCAGAAACTAACGGGCGGGGGAAGTGTACTGACCTGACAGCCCACTCCGGATACTCCCGTTCCGGCAGGTCCACAACGATCTCAGATTTCTGATAAGCCAGTTTTCCCCTGGCTACGACAGTTTCAATATTGAATTGACGCAGGTCTTTCACAATAACGACATCGCCGAACCTGCCGGGAGCAATAAGGCCGATTTCCCGGGAGACTCCAAAATGCTCGGCGGTGTTGATCGTTGCCATCTGGATCGCGGTCATCGGATCCAATCCTTCGGCGATAGCGTGGCGCACAACCCTGTCCATGTGTCCTTCATTGACCAGTGTTTCTGACTGAATATCATCCGCGCACAAAAGGAATTCCCTGCTTGAAAGTCCCAGGTCGGTGATGGCTTTTACCTGCGCGGCCACATCATGCCATGCTGAACCATAACGCATCATCACCTTCATCCCCTGGCGGGCACGGGCGACCGCGTCTTCCAGCCTGGTACCCTCGTGGTCATCCTGCGGTCCCCCGGCCACATAGCCATGGAAGCGTCTGCCGAGGTCAGGTGATGCGTAATGCCCGCCAATTACCTTGCCCGCCGCCCGGGTGGCGCTCATTTCAGCGTGTACCTTGTCATCACCTTCGTAAACACCCGGGAAGTCCATCATTTCCCCTAATCCGATAATCCCCGGCCAGGTCATGGCTTCGGTCACATCATTGGGTCCCAACACAGCCCCGGGGGTTTCAAAACCGGGAGCGGAAGGAACACACGAAGGCATTTGAACAAAAACATGGATCGGCTGCAGCGCGGCGTCATCCACCATCAGGCGTACACCGCGTAAACCGAATACATTGGCAATCTCATGCGGATCGATGAAGAGCCCGGTCGTCCCATGCGGGAGCACGGCACGCACAAACTCGGTGACAGTCACCATGCCTGATTCGATGTGCACATGACCGTCCAGCAATCCCGGTACCAGGTATTGTCCATCCGCGTCTATGACCACCGTCTTCTTGCCTATGGTGTGGCTGGCATCTTCACCAACATAAGCAATGCGCTTGGCGCGCATGGCGATATCAATTTTTGGTATGATCTCACCGGTTTGTACACACACCCACTGACCGTTCCTGATCACCAGGTGCGCCGGCAACCTCCCCATCGCGCAATCCACAAGTTCACGGGCGTTTTGCAGCCAGAAAGAATCCATACCCATAATCAGACCCCTTATCCTTCAAGTAACCTTGCGGCTGCGCGGTTATGCAGCCTGATATGACGCTCAAGTTCCAACCCGACGAGTTCTCCACTCTTCACGACGCATTTTCCATGCACGTAATTAAAATCCACTCCGACTGGCTGGCACAGCAGGAGAGCAGCGACCGGATCTTGCAGCGCGCCTGTGTACTCCAGCCGGTTGAGATTGATAGCGATGAAATCAGCGCATTTACCGGTTTGCAGTGAACCAATGTCTTTTCTGCCCAATACCGCGGCGCCTCCCCTGGTGGCTAACTCCAAGGTCTGACGCACAGAGAAGATCTCTCCACCAAGCGAGGATAAAGACGCCCCCTGTAATCCGGCATTTAAACGCGCCAGCAGCATCGCAATGCGGGCTTCTGCGAGCATGTGCGAACCATCATTGCTGGCAGAGCCATCAACCCCCAACCCAGTTTTGACGCCCGCTTTAACCAGCTTCGCAATCGGCGCGATCCCTGATGCCAGCCGCATGTTCGAAGAAGGACAATGCGCCACCCCACAGCCATGCCTGGCAAAAACACCGATTTCCTCGTCGTTGACATGCACGGAATGCGCAAACCAGACATCTTCTCCGACCCAGTCAACTGATTGCATGTACCCGACCGGCCGGTAACCGAACTTTTGCCTGCAGAACTCTTCTTCGTCCTGGGTTTCAGCCAGGTGCGTGTGCAGGTGCACACCGTATTTCCTGGCTAATGCCGCGCTTTGTTTCATTAACTCCCCGGTAACACTGAAAGGCGAGCACGGAGCGAGCACGATCTGGAGCATGGACCCCGGTTTGGCATCGTGATACTTATTAATGAGACGTTCGCTGTCTTCCAGGATTTTCGCTTCGTCATCCACCACGCTGTCAGGAGGCAACCCGCCCTTACTCGCGCCGAGGCTCATCGAGCCCCGCGATGCGTGAAGGCGCATGCCGATAACGCCGGCAGCTTCGATCTCATCATCAAGCCTGGAACCATTTGGAAACAGGTAAAGGTGATCTGACGAGGTCGTGCACCCTGAAAGCGCCAGCTCAGCCAACGCCGTCTGGGTTGAAACGCGGATATCCTCAGGGCTCATCTTCGCCCAGATCGGGTAGAGGGTTTTCAACCAGTTGAACAGGTTGGCATTTTGCGCGGCGGAAATCGCACGGGTGAGCGTCTGATAGAAGTGGTGATGCGTATTGACCAGCCCGGGAAGTAATATGTGCCCTTCCAGATCCAGTACTTCATCAGCTATCGCAGGCAGCTGGTTCGTGGCTGCCACCTGTTCGATGAAACCATCCCGAATAAAAAGACCACCACCCGGGATCTCCCTGCGGTGGTCATCCATAGTTACTAATAAATGGGAATTTTTAACCAGCAGTGTACTCAATTGTCACCTTTCAATGGAGCCATAGGAATACCATGCCTGATCAACAACCAGACATGAGTTTAATTCGATATTCAGAAAAAGTCAAATGTCAGACAACAGCTGTAATTCAAGCATCCTGGATGCTAGCAGCCCGCAACGTATTTCGTAAAAGCATGGCGATGGTCAGCGGGCCAACTCCCCCAGGGACAGGGGTAATCGCCCTCGCGACTTCGGCGACCTCATCAAAACACACATCACCCACCAGACGGTAACCGCGAGGTCTGGTGGCGTCCTCCACCCGGTTGATGCCGACATCGATCACCACCGCGCCGGGTTTGACCCAGTCACCCCTTACCATTTCTGCTTTGCCAACCGCAGCCACCAGTACATCCGCCGACCTCACAACCTCAGGCAGGTTCTTTGTGCGTGAATGACAGATGGTTACTGTGGCGTTCGCCCTCACCAGTAGAAGCACGACCGGCATACCGACGATATTTGATCTACCCAGCACAACCGCATTCAATCCCTCCAGCGAGGGAAATTCCTTCTCGAGCATGTACATCACGCCCGCGGGTGTGCAAGGCACGAACAACGGGTCGCGTCCCTTTTGGGCCAGCCTGCCGATGTTTATGGGATGGAATCCATCCACATCCTTTTCAATGGAAATGGCGCTGAGAATCTTCTCTTCATCGTACCCCGAAGGCAGGGGCAGTTGCACCAGGATGCCATTAACCACCGGATCAGCGTTGAGTTTGGTGACCAGTTTCTCTGCCTCAACCTGACCGGCTTCCCGCGGGAGTTCGTATCCAAAGGATTCAATGCCAACTTCAGCGCATGCCTTCTGCTTGGATTTTACATACACCTGCGAAGCCGGGTTTTCTCCCACCAGAACAGTTGCCAGGCCGGGTCGCGGTTTACCTGAAACAAGCCGCTGCTCCACTCCTTCAGCCACCTCTCGTCTCAGATCCTCTCCAATCCCTTTCCCATCTATGATCGTGGCGGTCATTGATCCACTCCTTATTTTTGATAAGTTAATTATACCTATTTAAGATTTAGAGGGTGCGATGGTAAAATTGAACAGTCAGACACCAAAAAACGGAGAACATCATGAGTAAAATTTGCGTCATTGGCACAGGTTATGTTGGATTGGTGACAGGAACGTGTTTTGCAGACCTCGGGAATGAGGTTACCTGCCTGGACATTGATAATGAGCGCATTTCCAGCCTGAAGGCCGGGCAGATGCCCATCTACGAGCCCGGGCTTGAACAGCTTGTCAAACAAAATGTCGCAGCTGATCGGTTGTTTTTCACCACCGATTACTCGACTGCCCTGGAAAGTGCTGAATACGCATTCATCGCTGTCGGCACACCCTCTGGCAATGATGGCGAAGCTGATCTAAAATACGTGCGCTCCGCTGCCGAAGCTATTGCCGACCATGTAAAAGACGCAATATTAGTAATCAATAAATCCACGGTACCGGTTGGCACGGGTGATTGGGTCGCGGATGTGATCAACCGACGACGCAACGGCAAGCCATTAAAGTTCAGCGTGGTTTCCAACCCCGAATTCCTGCGCGAGGGATCCGCCATTAATGACTTTATGAATCCTGACCGGGTAGTGCTCGGCTCAGAAGACCTGACCGCGGCAGAGAGAGTCGCCCAGCTCTACCAGCCGCTGCGCTGCACCATCATGACCACTGACCTGCGCACCGCCGAGATGATCAAGTACGCCTCGAATGCCTTCCTCGCCACACGCATCTCTTTTATTAATGAAATTGCCAACATCTGCGAGGAATTGGGCGCGGATGTGCGCGAGGTTGCCCGCGGCATGGGGCTTGACAAACGCATTGGTCCGCAGTTCCTCGATGCCGGGCTTGGCTGGGGCGGGTCCTGCTTCCCGAAGGATGTAAAAGCGTTGGAACACATGGCCGTGCTGCACGGCACACAGCCGCAGTTGCTTCAGGCGGTCATGGAGATCAACCGCAATCAAAGACGCCGCGCTGTAATGAAGCTGCGAAAAACTCTGAAATCTCTAAATGAGAAAACCATCGGTGTGTTAGGGATCGCCTTCAAGCCAAATACAGATGATATCCGCGACGCGGCAGCTATTGAAATCATTCACCTGATGCAAAACGAAGGCGCTCACATCAAGGCGTACGATCCGCAGGCGATGGAAAATGCCAGCCATATACTGAAGAATGTTAAATTATGTGAAAATCCATACCAGGTGGCAGAAGATGCTGATGCCCTGGTGCTGGCGACCGAATGGAACGAATTTAAGCAACTGGACTTCAAGAAACTAAAAACCACCATGAAACAACCCGTGATACTCGATGGACGTAATCTCTGGGATGCGGAAACTCTAAAAAACCTGGGATTTACTTACATGGGCGTCGGGCGGGGGTATCTGGAGAAAAAGTAAACCTCTCCAGATTGCTTGAGTGATTATTGTGAAAGAGAAACAGGATAAAGCAGTGACTACCGCTCATTTTAAGGAATTTTCCGAAACACAACAGGCTGAATACCAGAAATACGCCGAAGAACACTGGGATTCCAACCTGGTCAGGCAATCATACACCCGCTGGCATGGGCTTACCGATACTGAACGGAAAGCTTTGCTTAAAGAAGGCGAAAAGATCACCCTGGCAATCGCGGCATCAATGCCCAGCGGTGTTAACAGCCCGGAGACCCAGTCTTTAATCGCAGAATGGCACAGGTATATCAATCGTTTTTATGATTGTAGTTTTGAGATTTTTAGAGAATTGGGGAAAATGTATTTAAAAGATGCGCGCTTCGCGGAGTTCTACAGCGGGATAGCTCCACAACTACCCGAATTTCTTGCAGTGGCAATTTACAACTACTGCGAAAAGCACACTCAAGAAAACTAATGCTGCACCCCAAAAGAGACGTCTCGCCTGAGCCGCCTCTTTTTATTTCCAGGTCACGCATTTACAGGCATTCCTGCCTGTGAACTTTGAGATATTCTTTCAACACCTGCCCGGTGTAAGAGACCGGTACATCACAGACCTCGCGCGGTGTGCCCATGGCGATGAGTTCACCGCCGCGGTCTCCGCCCTCAGGTCCAAGGTCGATGATGTAATCCGCAACCTTTATGATATCCAGGTTGTGCTCAATGATCAGCACCGAGTTGCCGCTATCCACCAGGTGCTGCAGCACCTCGATGAGCATGTGCACATCCGCCGCATGCAGCCCCACGGATGGTTCATCCAGAACATAAAGCGTGCGCCCCGTCGCACGGCGCGAGAGTTCCTTGGAAAGTTTCACTCGCTGCGCCTCACCACCGGAGAGGGTGGTGCCAGGCTGGCCGATGCGGATATACCCCAGGCCAACCTTTTCCAGCGTGTTGAGCTTGTTGGCGATCGCGGGGATGTTGCCGAACAATTTGATGCCTTCTTCAACCGTGAGGTCAAGCACATCTGCAATGGAAAGCCCTTTGTACTTTACCTGCAGGGTTTCACGATTGAAGCGCGTTCCGTGGCAAACATCACAGGGCACATAAATATCCGGCAGGAACTGCATCTCTATGCGCAGCTGACCCTGTCCCTGGCAGGCTTCACAACGCCCGCCATGCACATTGAACGAAAAACGCCCGGCTTTGTACCCGCGCATCTTGCTCTCGGGCAGGCTCGCGAAGAGGGTACGGATCTCATCGAACATGCCGGTATAGGTCGCAGGGTTTGACCGCGGGCTGCGCCCAATGGGCGACTGGTCAATGTTGATCACCTTATCCAGGTACTGCAGCCCCTCAATCCGGTCGTACTCCCCAGGCTGGGTGCGGGCGCGATTCAACTCATGCGCCAGGATATTGTACAGAAGGTCCACCATCAGGGTGGATTTACCTGAACCGGAAACGCCGGTGATGCACACGAACTGCCCCAATGGGATCTCAACCTCCAGGTTCTTGAGGTTATTCGCCCTGGCGCCGATGATCCTGAGGGCTTTACCATTGCGCGGGTGCAGCTTCTTGGGCACAGGCACCTTTTTCCTGCCTGAAAGGTACGCACCGGTCAGGCTGCGCGGATGGTTGAGGATTTCCTCCACCGTTCCCTCCGCGACTACCTCACCACCATGTTCACCGGCGCCGGGTCCGAGGTCCAGGATCCAATCAGCTGTACGGATGGTTTCTTCGTCATGTTCCACCACCAGCACAGTATTGCCCTGGTCGCGCAGCTGCTTTAATGTTTCGAGCAATTTTTCGTTGTCGCGCGCGTGCAGGCCGATTGAAGGTTCATCTAGCACGTATAAAACACCCATCAACCGGGAGCCGATCTGGGTGGCCAGCCGGATGCGCTGTGCCTCGCCCCCTGAAAGTGATCCGGCGGAACGGCTGAGCGTCAGGTAATCCAACCCTACATTGACGAGAAAACCCAATCTTGAACTGATCTCTTTAAGGATCCGTTCAGCGATCGAATACTCCCGTTTGGAGAGTACACCGCTGGAGGAGAGCTTTTCAATGAATTCCAGAGTTCGGTTAACCGGCCAATGCGTGACCTCAACAATGTTGTGATCAAGCACAGTTACCGCCAGCGCTTCAGGGCGCAAGCGGTCGCCCTTGCAGGTCGGGCAGGGACGGTCGCTCATGAATTCAGAGATGCGGTTGCGGATGTAATCAGAATGCGTCTCCCGAAAGCGTCTTTCCAGGTTGGGAATAACACCCTCAAAACTCAATTGCATGGTGGTTTTACGGTCGTTGCGACCTTCCATTACCACCGGCAGTTGTTCGCTGCCTGTTCCATATAAGATCTTGTCCAGCTTTTCCTGCGGCAGGGTTCCCGTAGGCGCGTCGAGGTCAATGTGATATCTTTTCGCCACCGCTTCCACCATCTGCCAGTAATAGCCGCCCTGTTCACGCGGTCCGTTCCACTCTAACGCCGCAATGGCACCTTCGCTTAATGCGCGCTCAGGGTCGGGGATGATCAGTTCCGGATCGATCTCAAGCTTGTTACCCAACCCCTGGCAATCAGGGCAGGCGCCGTGCGGGGTATTGAATGAAAAAGTGCGCGGTTCGATCTCTGGGAAGTTGATATTGTGTTCAGGACAGGCTAGGTGTTCAGAGTAGAACAGATCAACCGGATTTTCGCTGGTCACATCCTGAACGATAAGGTAACCCTCGCCCACTTTCAAACCGGTTTCGATTGAGTCAGTCAGCCTGGAACGGAAAGCTCGTTGCTCATCTTCATCAGCGGAGTGAGAAATGACGATGCGATCGACCACGGCGTCGATGTTGTGGCTCTTGTAGCGATCCAGAACAATATCTTCGTCAAGGTTGTACACCTGCCCGTCCACCCTCACGCGCACGAACCCGGCCTTGCGGATCTCCTCAAATACTGCCTGATAGGTGCCCTTGCGCGCCCGCACTACAGGCGCCAGTATGAGCAGTTTTGACCCATCCGGCAGTCCTTCGACCTGGTCAACGATCTCCTGGGCGGATTGCTTGACAACCACCCGGCCGCAAATCGGGCAATGCGGTATACCCACGCGTGCAAAGAGCAGCCGAAGGTAATCATAAACCTCTGTCACCGTGCCCACCGTGGAACGCGGGTTATGAGATGTGGCTTTCTGGTCGATCGAGACAGCCGGTGAGAGGCCGTCAATATAATCCACGTCCGGTTTTTCCATTTGACCAAGGAACTGGCGGGCATAGGCGGATAATGACTCCACATAACGCCGCTGCCCTTCAGCAAAAATGGTGTCAAAAGCCAGTGAACTCTTACCGGACCCTGAAAGCCCGGTGATCACCACCAATTTGTCCCGGGGGATCTCCACCGTGATGTTTTTAAGATTATGCGCCCTCGCGCCAACCACACGAATGCTATCCTGCGTCATATCCCTTCCAATCGAACATTTATTCTATTTTTGGTATTGTACCACAAACCAATCTTCAATTATACCCTTGCTGCATTATTTCCTTCATTTTGTAAAAAATCCCTGTACAAAATTCATAACGACGAAGTAAAAAACGTTATACTCTATAATGGAAAGAGAAAGGACGGTATAGCATGAAGGATTCTCATAAACCTATACGCATCGCAATTGTAGGTGTGGGCAATGTCGGCGCAACCTTCGCTTATGCCCTGCTGCAAAGCGGTCTCGCAGGTGAGATTGTGCTCATCGATCACAACAAAACCAAAGCCGAGGGAGAAGCGATGGATCTAAGCCACGCTGTACCCCTGACCCATTCCACGCGCATCTGGGCGGGAGACTATAGTGATGCCAAAGGCGCAGCGGTGACAGTGATCACAGCGGGTACCTCGCAGAAGAGCGGTGAAACCCGGCTCGACCTCGTTCATCGCAACTACGAGATCATGCAATCCATCATTCCGGGTGTGGTTGCCAACAATCCCCAGGGTATTTTGCTGATCGCCTCAAACCCGGTTGACATCCTCAGTTACGCGGCGTGGAAGCTTTCAGGGTTGCCAGCCCATCGTGTTATCGGTTCCGGCACCATACTCGATACCGCGCGTTTTCGCTGGCTGCTCAGCCATCACACCGGGGTTGATGCGCGCAGTGTTCATGCATACATAATCGGTGAACACGGCGACAGCGAAGTTCCGGTATGGTCACTGGCCAACATCGCCGGTATGAATCTGGTTGAATACTGCAAGCTGAACTGCAGGAACTACGAGCCGATGATCTTTGAGAATATTTTCAAAGAAACCCGTGACGCAGCTTACAAGATCATCGAACGGAAAGGCGCTACTTATTACGCCATCGGAAGCGGGCTGGTGCGCATTGTTGAAGCAATTTTACGCGGGCAGGATACTGTGCTCTCTGTTTCGACGCATATCAGGAATTATTACGGTATTCATGATGTGTACCTCAGCCTGCCCTGCGTCATCGGTCACAACGGGATCAAGCAGGTTATGCACCTGGACCTGAACGAGAGAGAACAAGCCGGCATTATTGAATCTGCTAATGTGCTCAAAGGTTACCTCGCAGATCTCGGGCTGCTCAATTGACAGTTAATCCCGCGTCTCTCCTGTATAATTAATCCAACTATCCAGGATCTACAGGAGAAATGCATAATGGCGACTAACAAAGGACCAGCCACAGCATCTGATCTGTTGCACAAGCAAGAAATTCGCGCCTGGACGCTTTATGATTGGGCGAATTCATCCTTTGCCACCACCATGATGGCAGCGGTTTTTCCGATCTACTTCGCCACATTAGGCGCAGCCGGCGAAACCGGGGCCATCATGACCTCGCGCTGGGGGTTCACCACAGCTTTCGCCGCGTTGATCGCAGCGGTCATCAGCCCCCTGCTTGGAGCGGTGGCTGATTTTCGCGGCTCAAAAAAGAAATTTCTCACCATATTCATGCTGCTGGGGGTCATTGCCACCGCCCTGCTCTTCTTACCTAACCAGCCCGGTTCATGGCTGTTCGCAGCCATCCTGTTTATTTTTGCCAATATCGGTTTCGCCGGCAGCCTGGTGTATTACGACGCCCTTCTGCCCCATGTTGCCCGTGCTGATGAGATCGACCAGGTTTCTTCGCGCGGTTACATGATGGGCTACATCGGCGGAGGTATTCTGCTGGCGGTCAACCTGGTGATGATCATGGTTCTGCCGGGAATCTTCCGGGGGTTGAGCACAGGCCTGATGACACGCCTGTCATTTGTGACCGTGGCTCTGTGGTGGTTCGGTTTCACCTTACCCTTGCTGCTCAAGGTAAAGGAACCGGAACGCCGCATCGAGGTGGGTGAAGAGGGTATGCGCCCCATTCAGGCGAGCCTGAACCGATTGAAAAAGACCTTCGCCGAACTTAAGAAATATCGCGACCTTTCGTTGGGATTGCTGGCTTTCTGGATCTATGCCAACGGTATTGGCACCATCATCACCATGGCAACCATCTACGGCAAGGAGTTGAACTTCAGCGACACCACCCTGATCGGCACCTTGTTGATGGTGCAGATCCTGGCGGCGCCCTTCGCGCTGCTGTTTGGTTGGCTGGCAAAGAAGATCGGCACCAAGAAATCCATTTATCTCAGCCTGACCATTTATTCACTCATCGCCATCGCCGGTTATTTCCTTTACCACGAGTGGCAGTTCTGGGTGCTCGGCGCGGCGGTCGCCACCGTCCAGGGCGGCAGCCAGGCGCTTTCGCGGTCAATGATCGGACGCATGATGCCCAAGAGCAAGTCAGCAGAATTCTACGGGTTTTTCAGCGTGTTTGAAAAATTCGCCTCCATCCTAGGTCCCTTCATTTTCGGCATCGTCTCGCGCATCATGAACGAGTCCAGGTTGAGCATAGCGTCGTTGATCGTTTTCTTCGGTGTCGGGTTGTTCGTGCTGACAAAAGTGAACATGGAACGCGGAGAAAAAGTCGCGCTGGAAGAAGAAGCGCAAATGGTAACCGCCAAGTAGCTCTGGTCTTAAAACACAATCGGGAGGAATAAATTCCTCCCGGTTATTTGTTTCGTAATTTTTACTTGGTTACCTCGTAGAGTTCCACCAGCACACCGCCGGTGCTCTTGGGATGAACAAAAGCCATTTTCCTGCCCGGCAGCACCTGGGGTTCTTCATTGATCAGGCGCACACCTTTTTCTTTTAATTGTGCCATCATACCAACGATGTCATCCACCTCAAAACACAGGTGATGCATACCGCCGCCGCGCTCGGCGAGGAATTTCGCCACTCCTGAATCCTCTGAAGTCGGTTTTACCAGTTCCACTTCGCTCTCGCCCACCGGTAAAAACGCCACCATGGATTTCTGGCTGGGCACATCTTCTATGTGATGGAGCTCGATGCCCATTGCGTCGCGCCAGAACTTCAACGATTCATCTACATCTCCCACGACGATAGCAACATGATTGATCTTTTTCAGCTTGGCCATTTTCTTCTCCTGTGATGATTATCCCCAGACAGGGGGTTGATACTCGCCCCAAACCTTGCGCAGCACTCCGCAAATCTCTCCCAGGGTGATCTCGTTCTCAACACAACTGACGAATAGCGGCATCAGGTTTTCGTTCGCTTTGGCGGTTGTTTCGAGGTGTCCGAGCAGTTCATTCACCTTCACCTGGTCGCGTCTGGCGCGCAATTCCGCCAGCCTGGCGCGCTGCTGCTGCTCAATTGCCGGATCGACGCGCAACTGTTCGAGGTCCGTTGTCTCCTCCGCCTGGAAGGCGTTCACACCCACCACCAGCTGTGCCTTGCTCTCCACATCCTTCTGGAAGCGATAAGCGGAATCCTGGATCTCATTCTGCATATACCCCTTTTCGATCGCTGCCAGCGCGCCGCCCAGGTCGTCGATCTTCTTGAGGTAATCCTTCACCCGGCGTTCAATTTCGTCTGTGATGTGTTCTATGACGTAAGACCCGCCCATCGGATCAATGGTATCGGCAACCCCAGATTCATAGGCAATGATCTGCTGGGTGCGCAGCGCCGTGCGCACGGATTTTTCCGTGGGCAGCCAAAGCGCCTCATCTTTTGAATTCGTGTGCAGGGATTGCGTACCCCCCAGCACAGCCGCCAGCGCCTGTATGGCAACGCGTACGATGTTGTTTTCAGGCTGCTGCGCGGTGAGGGTTGAACCGCCAGTCTGGGTGTGGAAGCGCAGCATCCAGGATTTGGGATCCTGGGCTCCAAACCTCTCACGCATGATCCCCGCCCATAAGCGCCTTGCTGCCCTGAACTTGGCGATTTCCTCCAGGAAATCGTTGTGCGCGGCAAAGAAGAAGGATAACTGCGAGGCGAACTGATCCACCTGCTGACCGGTATCAATTGCCGCCTGCACATAGGCGATGGCGTTCGCCAGCGTAAAGGCTACCTCCTGCACGGCGGTAGAGCCGGCTTCGCGGATGTGGTAACCGGAAATACTGATCGTATTCCAGTTGGGCACCTCGGTTTCGCAGAATTTGAAAATATCGGTGATCAACCGCAGCGAGGGTTTCGGCGGGAAGATATATGTACCGCGCGCCACGTATTCCTTGAGAATGTCATTCTGGATTGTCCCGCGCAGCTGTCTGGGTGAAACGCCCTGTTTTTTTCCGACAGCAATATACATCGCCAAAAGGATGGCCGCCGGAGAGTTGATGGTCATGCTGGTGGAAACCTTCTCCAGTGGGATGCCCGCGAAGAGCGTCTCCATATCGCGAAGCGAGGAGATACTAACACCCACCTTACCCACCTCGCCCATCGCCATGGGATCATCGGCATCGTAGCCGATCTGCGTGGGCAGGTCAAAGGCTACCGAAAGCCCGGTCTGCCCCTGCTCCAGCAGGTAGCGGTAACGCTTATTGGATTCCTCGGCTGAGGCGAACCCGGCGTACTGCCGCATCGTCCAGAAGCGGCTGCGGTACATGGTCGGCTGTACACCGCGGGTGAACGGGTACTCGCCCGGGAAGCCCAGCTGCTCCATGTAATCTGATTCGCCCGGTGTTGCCGCCCGTGGGATCGGAATGCCGGAAGGGGTATTGAACTCGGTTTTTCTTTCCTTGAACTTTTCTACAACAGGTTTTACAACCTCTTCATCCCAACGCTTCTTTTCACTTTCAAGGTTCATCTTTTCGCCTCGGTGATCGTTATTGAACGTTATTAAAATAGTATACACGAATCCAAAATTGAAGTGTAAAAAATTATGATAAACTGGAACAAACTTCCTGAAGCCTTTTAAATATGTCTAATTTCCTCCAGCTCATCGCCGAAATCGCCATCATCCTTCTGGCAGCCAAAGCCGCCGGATACCTGAGCACACGTCTCAAGCAGCCATCGGTGTTCGGTGAACTGCTCGTGGGTGTGCTGCTTGGTCCTTCGCTGCTGGACATCACCCACATGGGCTTTATCACCGATACCCATCTAGGCGAGATCATCTACGAATTGGGCGAGATCGGCGTGCTGCTGTTGATGTTCCTGGCGGGGTTGGAGCTGCATATTAAGGACCTGTCCAGAAACACCCGCGTAGCCCTGCTGGCGGGTGTGCTGGGTGTGGTCTTCCCGGTCGGACTGGGGATCCTTTTTGGCCAGGTGCTGGACATTCCCTTCAGCCACGCGCTCTTTTTAGGGCTCACACTCGGCGCGACCTCGGTCTCGATTTCAGCCCAGGTTCTCATTGAACTCCAGGTGCTGCGCACCCGTGTGGGATTGGGGCTGCTGGGGGCGGCGGTTTTTGATGATATTCTCGTCATCCTCATCCTGTCTTCAGCGATAGCCTTTCTATCCAGCGGCGGCAGCTTTGCAGATATCCTGTGGGTTTTCGCGAAGATGGTCATTTTCCTGGCGCTCGCTACAGCGGTGGGATTATGGCTGCTGCCGCGGGTGGTACGCTTCACACGGCGGCTGAACATCAGCCAGGGGTTGACCACACTCGCGCTGGTGATCCTGCTGGGTTACGGGCTGGCGGCTGAACTGATGGGCGGGATGGCAGCCATCACCGGCACCTTCCTGGCAGGTTTGATGTTCGCCAGGACGCCGGAAAAATCGACCATTGAAACCAGCCTGGTTTCGATCGCGTACGCTTTCTTTGTGCCCATCTTCTTTGTCAGTATCGGGTTGGGTGTGAATTTGCGCGAACTGAACGTGGATTCCATCTGGGTCTTCCTGGGCATCTCAGCGATCGCCATTTTGGGCAAGATCATCGGCTCAGGCGCAGGCGCGCTGCTTGCCAGATTCACCCCGCGCGAATCGCTGCAGATCGGCATCGGCATGGTCTCGAGGGGTGAAGTCGGGCTGATCATCGCCAACATCGGCGCCAAGGCTGGCTATTTGGACGAGGAGCTATTGACCATTATCGTGGGAATGATCCTCGTGACCACACTGGTGACACCGCCGATGCTGCGCGCGTCCTTTCGGTCACCAAAAAAGACAGATAATGAACCATCGACCCCTCCAGAAACGGGGATCAAGGAGAGTGTGTGATGCACCTGATCATGTTTGTGTTGCACGACCCTGATAAGCTGTCAGACCTATTACTCAGCTGGGAAGACGCCGGAGTGAGCGGTGTGACGGTCATGCCCTCCACGGGCATCGGCCGCCTAAAAGCCACGGATATGCTGCGCGAGGACCTGCCGCTGATGCCCAGCCTCGAAGACATCCTCGAAGCGCCTGAGCGCTACAACCGCACACTGTTCACGCTGGTGGAAGGCCAGGAAATGATCGAGCGTGTGGTGGAGGCCACTGAACGCGTTATCGGCGACCTGGATGAACCCAACACCGGCATCCTCACCGTCATCCCCGTCAGCCGCATTTACGGCCTGCACCGCAAGAACGGCTAGACGAATTTGTTGATTTTTCTTGACCGGAACGGAGTGGGATGGTAAAATCCTGCCGTTAATGCCTCCATCGTCTAGGGGACCAGGACGCAGCCCTTTCAAGGCTAAAACCGGAGTTCGAATCTCCGTGGAGGCACAAAACCACCGAAAGGTGGTTTTCTTATTAAAACTGGATCTCGCTGCGCTCGAGAATCTCCGTGGAGGCACTGAAAAAATCACCCATTCGGGTGATTTTTTCATCTCTGTACTTGGATCTTCGAGAATCTCCGTGGAGGCACAAAACTAGCGCAAGATAGTTTTCATGGTAATACCGGATTTCGCTAGGCTCGAGATATTTAGCTCAAAACCAAATATCATTGTTTGTATTTGATCCTGCAATACCGCACTGTCGCCGTCCTACCTCCCCACCACGAGAACAAACTCCCCCTTCTTACTTCCAACCTGCTTTGCCACATCACCCACCTCGCCGCGCAACACCACTTCCCCGGGCAGCGTGAGGTCGAAGGCTACCATCACCCACTGACCTTTACCAAACACCTTTACTACATCCTCCAGCAACGCTGCCAGCCTGTAAGGGGTGTCCATGATCACCACGGGCATGCGGTACCCGCGGTAGCGCGTAAGTTCCTGTTTGCGTTTCAGCGGGTCGCGAGAGAGAAAGCCGGCGAAAATGAAGTTCTCTATCTTCGCATCCAGCAGCGAAAGCGCCGCCATCAGCGATGAAGCGCCCGGCAAAGGGGATACGGGCACCCCCGAACTCGATGCCAGCTGGATTAGGTAGGCTCCGGGGTCTGAAAAAACCGGCGTGCCGCAATCAGAAATCAGCGCCAGCGATTCACCATTCAAAAGCCTCGGCAGCAGCTCCGCGGCAACTTCAGCTTCGTTGTGCTCGTTCAAAAGCACCAGTTCTTTACCGGTAATCTCCAGCTTCTTCAACAGTGTGCTGCCCGGTTTATATTCCTCGCAGATTACCGCGTCAACCTGTTTTAACGTCTCGATTGCACGCTGAGTGATATCCCCGGGGTTGCCAATCGGCGTCGCGACGATGTACAACTTTCCGAATTTCCTGGTCATGGTCCAACTCCTCCGCCGCCTGATGGCTGCCGCCTTCATTTTACCTGATTTGTCATCCTCCTTCTTCCAGTTGTTACTCGCAAATCCCTGCCTTTTTGTGATACCATTTTGTATCGTTTACAGGGTAACTGATGAAACTCTCCCGCCTGACCCGGATCTCGCTTCTGCTGGCCGCTTTTTTCTTCCTTGATAAGGTGCTGGCGTTCGCGCGCCAGGTGCTCATCGCACGACAGTTCGGTCTTTCAGCCGAGTTGGATGCCTTTAACGTCGCCAATAACATCCCCGATTTGCTGTTCGCGCTCATCTCCGGCGGCGCGCTGGCCATCGCCTTCATCCCCGTACTCTCAGAAGTGCTCACAAAATCCGGGCAGAAGCCGGCATGGCTGCTCTTCAGCCGCATCGCCAACCTGGCTTTCTTCGTTACTGTCGGGCTGGCCATCCTGGTTGCCGTCTTCGCCGTGCCGATGGTGAAAGCCGAGATCGGCATCGCCCCCGGTTTTACCAGCGCGCAGCAGCACCTGGTGATCAACCTGATGCGCATGAATCTCATCGCCACCCTGATCTTTTCGATCAGCGGGCTGGTGATGGCCGGGCTGCAGGCGAATCAGCACTTTCTGCTGCCGGCGATGGCGCCGCTCTTTTATAACATCGGGCAGATCATTGGCGTCACCATCCTTTCACCTGAACAGGGGTACACCATCGGTCCGGTCACCCTGCCGGGTTTCGGGCTAGGCGTGCAGGGGTTGGTGTACGGGGTGATCATCGGCGCTGTACTGCACCTGGCCATCCAGGCGCCCGGGCTGGCGAGATTCCATTTTAGCTGGAGCGCCAGCCTGAACCTGCGCGATGAAGCGGTGCGCAAAGTGCTGCGGCTGATGGGACCGCGCCTTGTGACGATGTTCTTCATTCAACTCATCTTTCTTATCCGTGACAACCTGGCCTCGCGCCTGGCAGAGGGAGCTGTCACCTCGCTGACCTACGGCTGGATGATCCAGCAGGTGCCCGAGACGCTGATCGGCACCGCCATCGGTACAGCCCTCCTGCCCACGCTCTCAGAACATTTCACACGCGGCGAAAAACAGGCGTTCAGTGAAACGATAGAAAAAGCCTTCAAAGCATTGCTGGCGCTCACCCTGCCCATCGCGGCGGTTCTGGCTGTCGGACTCAGGCCATTACTTGGCATCGCTTTCAATTTTGGCGCCGCCGGTACCAGCCTGCTGACCTGGGTAACCGCCGCTTTCATGCTGGGATTGTTCGGCCACTCTCTAAAAGAAGTCAGCGCCCGCGCGTTCTATGCCAGCCAGAACGCCTGGATCCCGTTGGCGACCGCGGGAGGTAATGTGCTGCTTTACGCGCTCACCGGGGCGCTGCTCTACCGCCCGTTAGGCGCAGCGGGCATCGCCCTCACGGATTCACTCATCTTCTCACTTGAAGCGCTGGTGCTGCTCGTGCTGCTCATGCGTAGCGGCAGAGTAACCCTTAACCCCGGTTCCACCCCGTGGCGCGCGCTGCTGGCCTTTGCGACCGCCGGCGCGGTGACACTGCTGGGAGTAACCCTGCTTGAACCGCGTGTGCACCCGCTCATCTCCGGTACAGTGCCGATGATCGCCGGTTTTGCCCTCAGCCTGCCGTGGATCTGGCGCGAGGTGAAGCTTCTCACAAACCTGTGATCTTCCAGGCAATTTGACCATCCACACGCTTACGGTATAATTACACCCATGTCGAATGCAAATAACGGGAACACCAAACCAATAAAATCCCTCCCTGTGGAGGATACACAACCCAACCATGTGGATGAATCATGGTTGGAACCGGTCGATGACGAAGACGCCACCGTGCCGGTAAAACGCACGCTAGATCAAAAACCTCAGTTGTCTACTCCCGCGCCGGATGCGGATGCCACCATTCCTGTGGCAGCCCCCCGCCGGCCTAAAACCAAACCCGCAGCTCCCCAATCGCAGGCAGATGAAAGCGCGACCGTTCCGGTTCGAGCGCGATCAAAGGTCGAACTCCAACCCGAAACTCCGCTCCCACTGCCCGCGCAATCGCAGCCCATAAGCGCTGTTGACAGGGACTCTGTCGTTGATAAACTTGAAGTAATCCCTCCTGCCATCACTGACAGCAATGCAGAGATTCCCGGCGAGGTTGAACCTCCCGCGGGTAAGGTCAAAAGAAGAAAATGGATCTGGCTGGGCATACTGGGTATGCTGGTCATCATGCTCTTCGGCGCAGGCATCGGTTATGCGTCGGCTATCCGCGCCAGGATGATCGAACAGCAGAATCAGCGGCTGATCACAGCCACGACACAATTCGAACTCGGTTTGGTGGACCAGCGTGAAGGAAGGCTAGAAACCGCCCAGCAGCGCTTTGAGTACGTTCTGAGCATCTACCCCGAGTTCCCCGGCATCACCGATAAACTGGTCGAGGTCGGGTTGGCGCTGGCTGCTACACAGGGTGGACCTGTGGTAGCTCCCACGCAGGATTCCGGGCAGCCGGAGACCGTCATCACTCCCGTACCTACCAAAGACACAGCTTCGGTCAGTGTCCTTTTCAACCAGGCGCAAAACCAGCTGAAAGCCAAAGACTGGGAAGGGCTGTACACGACGCTCGACAAGATGCGCTTCATCGATCCGGAATATGAATCTGTAAAAGCAGACGGCATGCTTTACATGGCGCTGCGCAACCGCGGCATTATCCAGATCCAGACCGGGCATCTCGAACCGGGTCTCTACAGCTTCGCGCTGGCTTCACAAATAGCGCCTATCGATACCGACGCTGAAGGATATTACACCTGGGCGAGCCGTTATTTAAAGGCGGCTTCTTACGGGCTGGTCGATGAGTTTCTGGATGACGCGGTAGCGCAATTCTCAGAACTCTACGCCCTGGTTCCGAACCTGCGTGATGCATCAGGAATAACTGTTTCACAACGCTACGCGCAGTCACTGGTCTACCTGGGCGATTATTACCAACGCAACTCAGATTACTGCGGTGCTGTGCCTATTTACCAGCAAGCAGCGGGTATTTACGCTCTAACCTCGCTTGCCGAAAAGATACCCCAGGCAGAAGAATATTGTAAAAATCCGCCTGTTATCGAGATTCCGACCGCGGAAGCAACCCCTCAACCCGCTGCGGCAACTCCACAGCCTACTATAGCCAATCCGCCGCCCGCGGTAGTACAACCAACAGATTCCGTTCCGATTGCACCGTTGCCGACCGATTCACTCCCCACGGCCGAACCGACGGTAACAATTAGCCCTACTACCTGATCCGATAAAAATTCCTGATCTAGGAATCTGCCGCATGACCTGTGAGGTCATGGGTTAATGCACCGGTGATGGTCACCGGGACGATCTCGCCCACGGTTTTTTCCCCTTCGACGATCACCAGACCATCGATTTCAGGCGCGTCGCGGTAACTGCGCCCTACCGTGATTCCGTCGCCGCGTCCTTCCACCAGGACATCCAGGGTTCTGCCGACGAACCGCTGGTTCTCCTGCAGAGAGATGCCCTCCTGCAGGCGCATAATTTCCTCCACCCGCTGCAGCTTGACCTCCTCAGGGATCGTGTCGCCCAATGGCGCCGACGCGGTACCTGATTCAAATGAAAACGGGAATACACCCAGGTGATCGAATGCCGTTTGCCGTATGAAATCAAGCAACTCCTGGTGATCAGCGTCGGATTCACCCGGGTACCCTGATATAAAAGTCGTGCGCAACGCCAGCCCAGGGATACGCGCCCGCATCTTTTCGATGGTTCCGCGCACCCAATCCATGTTGGCGGGGCGTTTCATCGCTTTCAATACTTTTACTGACGCGTGCTGCAGCGGCACATCCAGGTAAGGCAGCAGCTGCGGGGAACTGCTCATCAGGTCGATCAATCCATTGGTCACGTAACCGGGATAAGCGTAAAGGATACGCACCCAGGGAATCGCGGGAACACGCGGCAAAAGTTTCTCAAGCAGTCGCACCAGGCCATCCTTCACACCCAGGTCAGACCCGTAATCAGTGGTGTCCTGGGCAATGAGGATCAATTCCTTGATGCCATGGTCCTGAAGCAGCGCTGCCTCATCTAGAATAACCTCCATGGGCCGGCTGACCTGGGTGCCTTTGATCAACGGGATGGAGCAAAAGGCGCAGGGTCTGCGGCAGCCGTCGGCGATCTTGAGGTAAGCGCTTGCGCCTTGAAGCGAAACTCGCGCCACGCCTTTTTCATCCCGCCCGATGGTGGGAGTATCAGGCAAGTGATAGCGCGGCACCCCGGGATTAGCCCGTAATTCACGCACCAGTTCCGCTACATCCATCCAGCGGCGCGTTCCGATGAGACCATCGATGCCGGGGACCAGCTCAACAAGTTTCTCCCGGTACAGCTGGCTGAAGCAGCCGGCAGCGACAAGTAATTGACCGGGTTTTTTTCCTTTTGCCAATTCGTTAAGCACCTCAACTGATTCATGACGCGCCTGTTGAATAAATCCGCATGTGTTCACGATGAGCACACCAGCCCTGGAGGGCTTATCGACCGCCAGGTACCCATCCCGGTTGAGCAGCGTGGCGATGGACTCTGAATCCACCGAGTTTTTCGCGCAGCCCAGTGATACCAGGTAATATGTGTTCTTTTTTATCACGTTCACCTTAAGGATTAATCGTAAGTACCGGCGTGATCGTTGGTGTTGGGACTGTGGCCGTGGGCAGTGGGGTGCTGGTCGGCAGCGCGGTAAGGGTCGGTGGCTGGGTCAATGTGGGCGTCGGTGAGAAGCGGGGAGTGGGTGTCATCATCTCCTGGCGGGTGAATTCCAGTTCAGCCACCTGCCCCAGCGGCCCTAACACGCCGAGGTCCTGTTGATTGTAGTATACCTGCAGGGCAGCTGAATTACCGGTGATGAGGGTGATCTTGGTTGTGCCGGTATAAGCGTAAACATTCCCCGGGATGACCCTCCCGACGAACCTTTCTTCTCCATCTACGGTAATCCTCATATAAGCCCGCTGGTAAGCCACCACCACCAATTGGATCGGACCCGGTTCCACCGCGGCAATGGTCGCCTGCAGATCTACCTGGGGTATGTTGAGCGCCTGCGTTGGTTCAGGGGTTGTTTCCGCCATACCGGTCGCTGGTTCATCAGCGCCTGGGGCGGTATCGGTTTCTCCACCCACCAGGATCTCAGAAATGGAGCTGATGGTTGGTTCCATATCCGGTATGCTGGTATTGATCATCTTGACCGCGCCCCAAATGACCAGCGAAAACAACACGATGAAAACAAGCCCGCCTACCAGTAGATCTGTGGTAAGGAATCTGCGCCATCCGGTCAACGGTTCCTTGCCCATCACCTTGACCCCCTCTTTTTTCTCGGCAGTTTCCTGTGCAAACTTTTCACGGCGGCGCTGCTGCAGACCTTCTGCGTAACGCAGCTGAAGGGCATCAGCATTCAGGGTTAAAAAGGAGGCGTAGTTGTTCAGCATGCCCCTGCCCTGCACGCTGGAAGGAAGGTCATCGATCTGTCCGTTTTCAAGCGCGTACAAAAAGAATTCGCGTATTTTCGTTAGTCGTTCTACATCACCTAGTGCAAGGCCAAGCGCCTCCCGCTGGCGTTTCAATTCCTGACCGATCTCTGTGAACAGGATCTGTGAAGCTGGTGGAATTGCCGGTGCTGCATTTCCCTGGTGTTCAGTACCGGTGTTAGTGGAGGAGACAACCGGCACTCGTTTTTTTCCCGGTCTACCCGTGGCGGGTTGCGGTTTTTCCACCAGCACCGCGGGAACCTCCCCGGCAGCGGATACTGCATCTACCTGTGTTAATGGCTCCGGTTGGTTCAGACGGTCAACCTCATCGAATACATCGCGCGAGTCCAGACCCAGGTAAGCCGCGTAGAGGCGGGCAAACCCTCTCCCCTGTGGAACAGAAGGCAATTGCTCCCATTTATCCTGCTCTATGGCTTCGAGATAGCTGAGACGGATATTCGTCCCCCTGGAAACTTGCTCCAGGGAGATCTGTTTTTTTTCCCTTAATTGACGCAGGTATTCACCGACTGTCATGGCTTAATCTTAACCGATTTTAAGAAAGACCGGCCTCAGCCCCTGGCTGATTTGGCCGGTCAATTGGGCAAATCAGGTGTATATGCCGTTATGCGGCGTTCTCTTCTGTTTCTTCGGGCGCAGCAACTTCTTCAGCTTCAGGTGCCGATGTTTCTTCGACATCCTGTGCAGCCACCGCGGCGGGTTCCTCAACCTTGACCTTCTTCGCAGCCACCTTGGCGGCTTCGCCTTCGCGGTTAACGAAAACCTTGATCTTCGGATTCAGGTCAACGGTCAATCTCACTGTTGCCAGGTGTTCACCCAATGTGCGGATGGGAGCGATCTCGATCTGGTGCCTCTCCAGTGAGATGCCGAGTTTCTGATTGACCTCGTCCACGATCATCTGACTGGTGATGGAACCGTATAGTTTACCGGTTTCGCCTGCTTTGCTGAAGAATTGAAGTTCCAGGTCCTTCAACAGGTCAGCGACGCCGCTCATTTCCTGGTTAAGCCTGGCCCGCTCGATCGTCGCGCTCTCGCGGATCTTTTCAACAGTCTTAAGCGCGCCCGGTGTTGCGAGCACCGCGAGACCCTGCGGGAGCAGGAAGTTACGCCCGTAGCCATCAGCGACCTTCTTGACATCTCCGGCGTGTCCCAGTTTGTAAACATCTTTCAAAAGCAGTACTTTCATTTTCAAGCCCTTTCAAACAAGAATTCATGCGAAGGGTACAACGCATGTGAAAGTGGATTTTACCTCAACGTGTTGGGTTGGTCAACCACAATGAAGGCACCCGCACTTCAACCCTGCGTATCTGAGCCGGGTTTTGCACCATCCCAATTAAGTATGAAATCCACCTGTTCCTGGGTCTCCGGGCTGCGGTGCCACCAGGAAGATGTATCTTTACGCAGCTCTGTGATCCGTTGCAGCGCATCGGACCCCGTTGCACCTTTCCGCACCAGGTAACACCCCACCACCATGCCCGTCCTGCCGATTCCCGCCAGGCAGTGTACGTAAACCTGCTTCCCCTCATGGACTTGTTTTTCGATCTCGTCCAGTATGAGGTTCATCTGCTCACGAGAGGGAGTGGAAAAATCTTCGATCGGGAAGTTCTGGTATTTCACTTCCACACCAAATTCAGCCGCTTCTTCTTCGAGCACATCACGGTAAGCGTGAAATGAATCTGAAGGCCTGGTGAGATCGATAAATGAATTCAACCCGGATCTCAGAAGCGAAACTACCCGCTGCCTGGTTAATTCTTCGACACATTTACCCGGGTATTCACCAGCCATTAACTTGCCCGGGACAACCCAGTAGGATTCAGAATAAGGGAGTTGCTGTGAATACATGAAATCAACTCTCGATATAATCAATTAGATATGATGTAGTATTTTACCGTAACTTGTAACCGATTTTTACGTCTTAAAGGATGAATGTGATTACTGAGGAACAAAAACTGCTTCAAAAAGCTGCCATTTTCGATGAGGCAGCCCTAGCGGAGATATATGACCGCTATCAAAATCCGCTTTATCGTTACGCATTACATCTTTTAGGGAGTGATCAACTTGCTGAGGACTGCATCTCTGATTCATTTCTACGGTTTCTCAAGGCACTGCGACAGGGAAACATTCCCGGTGAAAACCTGCGGGCTTACCTTTACCGGATTGTGCATAATTGGATCGTTGATCATTACAGAAAAAAGTGTATCGATGATCACTTCGATGAAAAGGATCTTCCCGATGAGCAACCTGGAATTGAAGACAGCGTTATTGCCAACATGGAAATTGAAATAATTCGGCAAGCATTGCACACGCTTACGCTCGACCAACAGCAGGTGATTGTACTCAAATATATCGAGGGTTGGCCGAACGAGGATATTGCGCTTCTGATCGGAAAACGTGCGGGGGCAGTTAAAGCCCTGGCGCACCGGGCAATCAGGACATTACGTAAAAAATGCCGGAATATGGAGTGGAAAAATGAATAAGAAAACAAAAATGAATCACGATCAATTCGCGGAACAATTGCGGGAAATGATCGGAGATCAGAGTTCGCGCGATCCTGTACTGGTTCAAGAAGGGAAAGCCAGGTTTTTAACTCAAGCCAAATTGATTCAGAAATCAACCGTAACCCAAATACCACCTCAACGTCATAGTAAATGGAATCTCTCACGACTTAAGGAGGTAAAAATGGGAACAATAATCACATTGATCGTCTTGCTGGGATTGGTGCTCAGCGGAACAACTGCAGTTCAAGCTTCCCAAAATGATTTGCCGGGTGACCCTCTCTACCAGGTCAAGTTAATCTCTGAAGGTGTCAGGCTCGATCTTACAATGGACCCTGAAGAGAAAATGAATTTAGATCTGAGTTTCGCGTTAAGGCGAGTGGATGAAATTGAGGAAATGATCGAGTTAGGATTGGAACCACCGGAAATGAGTTATGCCAGGCTCGAAAATAGTCTGATGCACGCGGTTGGACAAGCAGCACTGTTGGAAGATGATTTACCGGGAGCGTTGCTCAGGATCAGGCAAACTCTCCAAGAACGGATTCGTGAGGTAGAATCAGAAACTGAGAATCCGCTTCAGACGCGACTCAGGACAACGCTACAAACAAGACTAAGCTGGTTAGATGAGGGTATAGCCGATCCTGAACGTTTCATCAATGAAGCCCGCATTGGTTGGGAAACCGCACCCAATCGGGGTGAAGCGTCAGGACCGCAGACCGGAATTGATGAAGATGAAGAAAAGCCCGGTTTCGAGGCACGACCTACCGAGATACCTGGTATGGGACCCGGCGTTCCAACCCAAACGCCCGGTTATCTGATCCCCGGTGGACCCGGGTACGGAACTGGAGAAACAGGTGGTCAAATACCCGGTGAAGGAAATGGTAACGGGAATAACAGCAACAAACCCTGAACCACATATTCTATAAATAAAAAATAGAGGGCGGAATGTCCGCCCTCTATGCTTAAGTCATTTCAATCTGAGAAATCTCTTTCTATAACGTATTAGCAAAATCAGCAGGATGAATTGCATCGCAGCTACGATCAGCGTGGAGAACTGCTCAAAATAGAAAACCAGCGGGTTCACCACGGTGAGAGTCACCAGAAGGACTATGATGCCCAGCATCACTCCTTGCTTCTCAAACTTGAACAGCACCATCAACGCGCTCAAAATAGCAAGAATACCCGCGCCCCCCTCAATAAGCACCCTGGCTTCGAACCAGTTCAAACCGCTGGCATTGCGCACCAGCCTGTTGGAGATGAGTTGATCCACAAAAGCGGATAACTGTGGTGCGTTCCGGGAGATCAGCAGATAGCCGATCGGCGAAACAAGCGCCCAGGCTCCCCAGGCAAATAGCGCAATGATCACCACCTGGCGAAAGCGTTTTCTTACCAGCCAGTTTTTTTCAAATCTTCGCAGTGACGCCCGCAAGCGCTCAATGAAGATGGGATTGTCCGGCACCACCCTCGAACGGTTGACCTCAAGATAGTACCGCAGGCTCTCCGCCAGCTCCGCCAGCGGTTTTGACTCTTTATCTGTGATCACCTCATCCAATCGATCGATCAAAGCGCGATATTCTTCAGTCGAGAGGTCGTGGTCCAGCACTTCATGAAACCTTTCCAGGATTTCGTACATTTCTGATCTGCTGGAGGATTTGCGCCGGTTGCGTATGAACGCGAAAAGCAGCACAGTAAGCAGAAAGAAGACATAAACGATCGGTGCGGCCGCGGGATGAAAATAATCATTGGTCTGGGTGATGAACTTGCCCACTTCATCGATGAAAAAACCGATACCCAAACCTGCCAATAATGCAGAAAGGCGCAATCCCCACTCGTTCGCCAGGATGAGCGGGAGCAGCGCGCTGATAAACAGGAACAACCCTCCCCATAAGACATGCGCGATGTGTATCTCCCCCCTGGCAAGCCTGGGATACCCGGTCAATTCGAGGAACAGTCTTGTACCGCTGATAGATACCGCGAAACTCAGCAGTGTGATCATCAGGTACTGCGCGGCATTTCTCCTCTGAACAGGCGTCCGGTCTTTGAATGGATTGAACTGCTCGATCTTTTTCAGTCTTTTACGCATTAAGCAACCTGTCAGTACTTTAAGGTGGAGCCGCCAATGAATTCCCTGATCACTGAATCCAACGGCACCTGGCTGTCATCACCCACCGGCGTAATGGTCGTGAGCAGCCTGGCGACCCGATCCGCCCTGATGAAGGCATCTTCTTTTAATGGGTTGTCACGGTATTCCTGCGCCCAAAGGTTGAATTCCTCTCTGATACGCGCGGCGTACAGGCTCATTTCATAAGGCATGGCCGAGTTAACGAGGATATCGGTATCATTGATGTTCGGGATAATGTGGCGCATCTCACTGGTGCGCACATAATGCCAGTGTTCTAGGGTCTGGCGCGGATCGTAAGCCCGGTGGGATGCGTCGCGCAGCATGCGGCGGATGAGGCGGATATCCGTCCAATGCACATACTCACCATCCACACCCTTCATCTGCATCAACGGTTCAAGATACAACCTGAATTTCAAGGAATCATCCACCCCTTCGGTCATAGCCGGAAAAAGACCATGCAGAGAATCGATCAATATCAAATCGTCAGGTTTGATCTTCATCGGGGTTTTCGCTGCGGTGCGTTTTCCTGTCTTGAAATCGTAGAAGGGGATCATCACCTCTTTTCCATCGATCAACTGCTTGATGTGCTCATTGATCAACGCCAGATCGAGCGCGTGCGGGGTTTCAAAATCATAATCACCGAACTCATCTTTCGGATGCATTTCCAGGTCAAAGAAGTAGTTATCCAGGTTCATCGTCACCAGGTTCATACCGGCGTTTTTTAGTTTTTCACCGACCTTGATGGTGGTGGTTGTTTTACCGGAGGAAGAGGGTCCTGTGATGATGATCATGCGCAGCTCATCCCGCCGTTCAAAGATCGCCCTGACCGCGTTTTCAATCTCCACGCTGTAGGCAGCCTCCGATTCCGTCACGACCTGCGAAAATTCGCCGTCTCGTATACGCTTATTCAATCCCTCCACCGTATTCAGACCATGATCAACCGCCCAATCCAGTACGTGCCAGATCTTCGCCCAGGGGATGTTTTCAGAAGGACGCATCGATTGCGCTTCCTGCTGGGCGCGCCGCCTGGTGCGCTCATCCCGGTAGAGTATGTATGCCTTGGCGACACGAGCGTGTGCGTTTTCAATCAGAACTTTTTCCACCAGGTCCTGGATCTCTTCGATGTGAGGTGTGTAATCTGGTTCCGGGTTCTTTTCCAGCAACTCCACCACCTGGCGCGCTAGGTCTTCTGCGGTCGCCCGGTCCCGACCGCCTACTGCCACAGCCGCGCGGTAGATGGCATTGGTGATGCGTTCAGGAGTGAATGGAACTTTTGCGCCAGAGCGTTTTATGACATACCTGATCCTTGACATCATCCCTCCACAAATATACCGGTACCAGAATTATACAAAAGAAAGCCGTTGAAAATTCAACGGCTTGATAACTTAATAGTTACTTTTCGGGTTTATTGGGCTGGAATTACCGGAGCGGTATGAGCAGTAACCACGCCATCGCGGGCGAGAAAAACGAAGTCTCCTACGTGGTAAACACCTTCAGGGCAGCTGCCCCCTGTTACAGCTTTTGTGATCAAATCCTGTATGATTGCCATGTCTCCGGCCTGTTCCTGCTGCAAAGGTCCCAACTGGCAGGCTTGAGCCGCCTTGATGTTGTCCTTCTGCTCCACGAGCCATTGGGTCATGAGCTCGGAAGCGGTCAGGCGCGGCAGGTTGTACCTGTCGAAATCTGGAGAATAGACCGATGGCGTAAGTTCTTTATCCGCGAAGAGGTAAGCCTCAAATATCGCTTCCACCGGCTCACCTTCCTGGTTTTTGTAATTCTTAAGCATCTCGATACCGCTGTAAGTGGATGGCCACTCGCCAAAGGGTAAAGCGATAACATTACCCAGTCTAGGCACCAGGTCCTCGCGGCCGGCGCGGGTCAGGTAGTAACGGGTGACCCTGTCATTCTCTTCAATCTGCCACTGGATATCCTTATCTGCGGTGACAGTGAGCAGGGGATGCTGGAAGAGGTGGTTGTACGGTTCTACCCCGTTTTCAATCGCCCAGGCGATCGTCTGGCCGAGCTTCAACCACATCGCGTCCTTATCCCCGCTGAAGATGAATTGATCATCCCGCTCCTGGTCTCCATAATACTTATCACCCATGTTTGAAAAACCCGCCGCGCTGAAGCCAAAATCCGGGTGCTCCTGTGAGAAGCGCCACATCACACCAACCCCCGAGTACTCTGAAGGCGTTCCATCCTCCCTGATATAGATCTGGTCCGCAAACCAGAAGTCATCCATCGTGATGATCATCGGCTTTCTGCCTACCGGGGTTTTGTATGTGCCGTCCAGCCAGCTTTTCAGGCTCACCAAAGAATAACCGTTGTCGTAAAAAGCCTGCAGATCACTGCGCAGCGTTGAGAGATGGGTGAAGGTGATGGCATCCTTGGTCTGCCAATCAGGGATGAAACGGTGATACAGCAGAATGGGTACCTGCTGGTCTAACGCCATCACGGTGGCATCGAGGAAAAATGGCACTTCAGTCGGTGTCGGTGTGGCGGTCGGCAAGGGCGTGGCAGTGGGCAGCGGTGTGGGAGTGCTGGTGGGCGTCTCAGTGGGCATGAATGATTGCACCACAGTGCAGCCCGAGAGCAGCTGGGCAGTGATCATCACCAGCATCAAGAAAGCCCCGAATTTTGAAAGCGACAATGGTTTAATGGGTTTCATTTCCGACCAAGTATATCCGGTTTTACAGCTTTGGCAAGAGAATGGTTGATTGTTTTTGATACTTGCCCTTGCGGTCCGCGTAGGAGATTTCGCACACCTCTTCTCCGTCAAAGAACAACACCTGGGCGATGCCCTCGTTGGCGTAGATCTTCGCTGGCAGCGGAGTGGTATTGGAGATCTCTAACGTGACATACCCCTCCCATTCAGGTTCAAAAGGGGTGACGTTAACGATGATACCGCAGCGCGCGTAGGTGCTCTTGCCCACACAAATGGTAAGGATCGAGCGCGGGATGCGGAAATACTCGATGGTGCGCGCCAGCGCAAAGGAATTAGGCGGGATGATGCACACATCGCCCCGGAAATCTACCATTGACCGGGTATCAAAATTCTTGGGATCTACGACCGCGCTGAACACGTTGGTGAAGATCTTGAATTCGTTGGCGACGCGGATATCGTACCCGTACGAAGACAGCCCGTACGAGATCACTCCTTCACGCACCTGGTTTTCAATAAAGGGTTCGATCATGCCATGTTCCAGTGCCATCCGCTTGATCCAACGATCCGCTTTGATACCCATATTGATTCTCCTGTTCCACTAATCTATAAGTTTGCCCGCTTTTGTAAGTTCAACATGATGTGCTGTTCGATAACGGAACTTTCATTTTGAAAGGTCTGCAGGTCACGCAGCAGATGGTCAGCAGTACCCGGATCTCTGAGCGCGTTGCGGTTGATCATCACGTTCATCGCCGCGCCTTTTACGGCCGCCACCGCCAGGTAAGAAGCAGAGGCGGCATCGGATATGGCGTTCAGATTGCCCAGTTCAACCGCTCCGTTCGCCAGGCGCAGCACCTGCATCGCCAGGCCGGCCACACGGTGCGGCACCATCGCTGCTCCCAACGTGGCAGCTTCCATGGCGTTTTCGCGAAGCATTTTTTCTTCCTCGGTGCCCTTTGGCAGGCGCAGCGCCTGCATAAAGCCATCAAAAGCAGCAGAGTCCTCCTCCACTGCCCGGGTGAGTTGTTCACGCAGGTTTTCCGCTTTTTCGATCATTTCGAGCATGTGCGGTTCAACAGCGGCGTAAGCCTTCTTTCCGACGGTGACCCGGCCAACCATTGCCACCAGCGCCGCGGCCTCCGCAGCGGTGAAGGCAGCGGCTGAGCCGCCGCCCGGGGTTGGATTGCCGCTCGCCAGGTCATCTATGAACGCGTATTGGTCTGTTACAGGCTGCGGTTTCTCCTCCTGCGCTGAGTAGAGACGGCTTTCAAGGATCTGCTCCGGATTGAATTGATCCAGCTGGGTGTACCACACTGCGGTATCCACCAGCGCGGCCTGCGGGATCAACCCAACCAGTTCGCTGTGATGAATGCCTGTACCGTAACGTTGGGCTTCACGGCGCACCAATTCAACCACCCTATAGATAGGCGTCTTGTGAAAGTTCGTCAGGTTCATCGAGACCTGCGCCATCCCATCCACCAGCACGCCCATGCCTTTTACAAATCGCAGCCCGCCGGAGGAATGACGCACAGCCCTGGCGATCTTCTGCGCGATCTCGGGATCTGTAGAATTCAGGTAGATGTTGAACGCGATCAAGGGCGCCCTGGCGCCAATCACGGTCGCGCCGGCGCTGCCAAGTCTGGCAGGTCCAAAATCAGGCCTTCTCTCGGGAACGCTTTCGATCTCGCTTTTTAATCCCTCGTATTGACCTTTACGGATATTTTCTAGGTTTTGCCGTTCAGGTGTGGACGCGGCTTCTTCATATAAATACACAGGTATATGTAATTCTTCTCCCACCCTTTTTCCCAGCCGTTTTGCCAGTTCAACGCAATCAGTCATGCTCACCCCGGAGATAGGGACAAAAGGCACAACATCTGTTGCACCAATGCGCGGATGCGCCCCCTGGTGCTGTTCAAGATCGATCAGTTCACGGGCTTTCTTGATGGCCTGGAAAGCCGCCTCTTCAATATCCGCGGGACTGCCCACCATGGTGACCACGGTGCGGTTGTGGTCCAGGTCTGAGTGTTGATCCAGGATCCTCACGCCTTCTACAGTCTGGATCGCTGCGGTGATGGCTCCAACCACTTCAGGTCGGCGCGCTTCAGAAAAATTTGGGATGCATTCGATCAATGGTTTTGTCATCATTACCCTCGCTGATTGGTGAGCTAATTATAAACCACGCAAGTTTTCTGCCGCGCGTATCAGTGTTCATCGAGCTTCTTCGAAGCTTCCCAGAGCGCGTCCATCTCCTCAAGGGTCATTTTCTGCAGCTCCCTGCCTGCCTTTTTGGCTTCGGCCTCAATGTGAGCAAAACGCCTGCGGAACTTGGTATTGGTATAACGCAGCG